>Ga0213824_1000003_pt1 | contig 607146 bp, 561 predicted proteins | sample MC6MC0906MG_FD_179892 | JGI IMG/M metagenome (GOLD analysis project Ga0213824, IMG submission 179892) | Enriched soil aggregate microbial communities from Iowa State University, Ames, United States - MC6-MC0906-MG | ecosystem: Environmental > Terrestrial > Soil > Unclassified | place: USA...
TAAGCCGGTGCATTAATCCGGTGGTTACAAGCAGTCTTCGGTGGAGCGGTAGTTCAGTCGGTTAGAATACCTGCCTGTCACGCAGGGGGTCGCGGGTTCGAGTCCCGTCCGTTCCGCCACTTATTAAAAGCCCTGAGCTAACGCTCAGGGCTTTTTTCTTATCTGCCGTTTAATTATTGCGAAATTAGCAAAAATCCTCTGCTTTCTGCGCTCTTTTTCTTCATAACACTACCCGCCATAATCTTCCTCAGTTTACGAACATAATGATTAACGAGGAATAACATGACTATCCCTGCATTTGGTCTGGGCACTTTCCGCCTGAAAGACGACGTAGTAATTGCATCTGTAAAAACTGCACTTGAACTTGGTTATCGCACCGTTGATACGGCGCAGATTTATGAAAACGAAGCGGCTGTAGGCCAGGCGCTCGAAGAGAGCGGCGTACCGCGCAGCGACCTTTTCATCACCACCAAGATCTGGATTGAGAATCTCAGTAAAGATAAGCTGATCCCAAGCCTGAAAGAGAGCCTGAAAAAACTGCGTACTGACTATGTGGACCTGACGCTGGTTCACTGGCCATCACCGAATGATGCCGTCTCGGTGGAAGAATTCATGCAGGCGCTGCTGGAAGCGAAAAAGCAGGGCTTAACGCGTGAAATTGGTATCTCCAACTTTACTATCCCGTTGATGGAAAAAGCGATTGCTGCTGTTGGCGCAGAAAATATTGCGACCAACCAAATTGAACTGTCCCCATACCTGCAAAACCGCAAAGTGGTGGACTGGGCAAAACAGCACGGTATCCATATTACTTCTTACATGACGCTGGCCTACGGTAAAGCGCTGAAAGATGAGGTGATTACCCGTATCGCGGAGAAACACAACGCGACAGCGGCCCAGGTGATCCTGGCATGGGCAATGGGTGAAGGTTATGCCGTGATCCCGTCCTCAACCAAGCGTGAAAACCTGGCAAGCAACCTGTTAGCACTGGATCTCCAGCTGGACGAAGATGATAAAAAAGCGATCGCGGCACTGGATTGCAACGATCGTCTGGTGAGCCCGGAAGGGTTAGCGCCGAACTGGGATTAATATTGACCCAACCCTCTGTATTCTAAAACCCTCGCACAGCTCCTTCGGGAGCTGTTTTTATATGTTCGCTCAGGAAGTCGATAAAGGCACGAATACGTGTACTGACGGCTCTGTCGCTGTAATAAACCGCGCTAAAAGGCATCTCTACCGGCAGACGTTTATCTGCCATCAGCTCCACAAGCTCTCCGCGTGCGATCTCTTTATCAATCATGTAATCAGACAAACAGGCGATACCATTTCCGGTAAGGCACAGCTGTTTTAGCGTTTCCCCGCTGTTTGAGGATAATCCGCAGGCAATTTCATGAAGCTGACCATCATGACAGGCGACAGGCCAGGTATTTAGCGACACCGGTTCCGTAAAGCCCAGACACAGGTGTTGCGCCAGCTCTTCTACCGTTTCGGGCTTTCCATGTTCAGCAATATACTGCGGCGACGCGATGATTTTACGGTAGCTGGCAAAGAGGGGGCGAGCACGTAAGCTTGAATCAGTCAGGGTTCCCGCCCGGATCGCGACATCAACTTTGCGTTCAATAAGATTGATAAAGGTTTCGGAGGAGACCAGCGATAACGTCATCTCTGGATAACGTTCGCGGAAGGGCTTGATCAGCGGCATCAGAAAATGCAGAACCACAGGTGTTGCCGCATCGATACGCAGCAATCCACGCGGTGTGCTGCGCGATTCCATAATCTCTGTCTCCGCTGCGGCCATCTCCTGCAGGACAGACTGCACGCGGCGGAAATAACGCTCACCTTCTTCAGTGAGGCTCAGCTGTCGTGTTGTTCGGTTGAGCAAGCTCACCCCAAGCTTCATCTCCAGCTTTTTCACCGAGCGACTGATCGCGGAATTTGCCTGACCCAGCTGTTCCGCTGCGCGGCTAAAGCTACCGCTCTCGACGACGGCGACAAAGATTGTTAGCTCTTCCGAGGTTGCTTTCATTGTTGCACCACCTGCAAAATTCAATTGATATTCTGACCATTTTTGTTATTTAAGCACTGGCGCATACTTCCTGTCATCTTAATCCTGTAAAGACGGAGTATTTTATGCCACTGGCGCTACTTGCCCTCACGATCAGTGCCTTTGCGATAGGCACGACCGAGTTCGTTATTGTCGGACTGGTTCCTACCATCGCTAATCAACTTGCCATCTCGCTCCCTTCAGCGGGCTTGCTGGTGTCAATCTATGCGTTGGGTGTTGCTGTTGGTGCACCTGTACTGACCGCGCTGACAGGGCGTTTCCCGCGTAAACAGCTGTTAGTTGCCCTGATGGTGCTCTTCACCGCTGGCAACCTGCTGGCCTGGCAGGCGCCGGACTACACCACGCTGGTGATTGCCCGCCTGCTGACCGGCCTCGCGCATGGCGTGTTCTTCTCCATCGGTTCAACCATTGCAACCAGCCTGGTGCCTAAAGAGAAAGCCGCATCCGCTATCGCCATCATGTTTGGTGGGTTAACCGTTGCGTTGGTCACTGGGGTGCCGTTAGGTACCTTTATTGGCCAACATTTTGGCTGGCGTGAAACTTTCCTGGCCGTATCACTGCTGGGCGTGATTGCCCTGGTTGCCAGTATGCTGTTGGTGCCATCCAATATCCCTGGCCGCGTGAGCGCAAGCCTGAGCGATCAGTTTAAGGTGCTCACGCATCCGCGTCTGCTGATCATTTACGCCGTTACGGCTCTTGGCTATGGTGGCGTGTTCACTGCTTTCACCTTCCTGGCACCCATGATGCAGGATCTGGCGGGCTTCTCCCCAACGGCGGTAAGCTGGATTTTGCTGGGCTACGGTATTTCTGTCGCGATTGGTAACATCTGGGGCGGCAAACTTGCGGATAAGCATGGTGCGGTACCGGCTCTTAAATTTATCTTCGCAGCGTTGGTTGTACTGCTGATGATTTTCCAGTTCACCGCATCGATTCAGTACGCCGCGCTGATCACCGTGCTGGTTATGGGGATCTTCGCCTTTGGTAACGTGCCGGGCTTGCAGGTGTACGTGGTGCAAAAGGCCGAACTGTATACGCCAAATGCGGTAGATGTTGCATCGGGCCTGAACATTGCCGCATTCAATATTGGTATCGCGATCGGTTCCATCGTAGGCGGACAAATCGTAGAACACTTCGGGTTAACCCAAACGCCGTGGATTGGTGCGGTCATTGTACTTGTCGCTTTCCTGCTGATTGGCCTCAGTGGACGGCTTGATAAACCGGCTCGCGTGGCGCTTGGGTGAGTAGCAGTAAGTGCTTGCTTACAAAACTGGAAAGCGGTTTCTCAGTAATTGCGTTGAAAGTGTGACCTAAAATCCCTATAACATTAGAACCAGTCCGTTTTTCCGGGCTGGTTCACGTTATAGAGGCCGTTTCCAAAAGTGCGAAAAAATACCTATGCCATGCGTTATGTTGCCGGAATGCCCGCGGAGAGGATCTTGCCTCCGGGGTCGTTTGCGAGCCTTAGCCAGGCATTGCCAGCCGGTACACCCTTAAGCAGTGACGAAAAAATCCGGGTACTGGTCTGGAACATCTTCAAGCAGCAGCGCGCGGAGTGGTTGTCCGTACTGAAGAATTTCGGTAAAGATGCGCATCTGGTTCTCTTGCAAGAGGCACAAACAACGCCGGAGTTGGTCAGGTTTGCAACGACTAACTATCTTGCCGCCGATCAGGTCCCTGCGTTCGTCTTACCGCAGCACCCCTCTGGGGTGATGACTCTGTCAGCCGCGCATCCGGTCTATTGCTGCCCGCTGCGTGAACGTGAGCCGATTTTGCGCCTGGCCAAGTCGGCGCTGGTGACGGTCTATCCGTTACCGGATACGCGCCTGTTGATGGTGGTAAACATCCATGCGGTGAATTTTAGCCTGGGGGTGGATGTGTATAGTAAGCAGTTACTCCCAATTGGCGATCAGATAGCCCATCACAGCGGGCCGATCATTATGGCCGGGGACTTTAATGCCTGGAGCCGCCCGCGCATGAATGCGTTGTACCGCTTTGCGCGCGAAATGTCGCTGCGTGAGGTCCGCTTTAGCGACGATCAGCGCAAGAAAGCGTTTGGTCGTCCTCTCGATTTTGTCTTCTATCGTGGTTTGAATGTGCATGATGCCTCCGTTCTGGTGACGCGCGCTTCCGATCACAATCCTCTACTCGTTGAATTCAGTCCCGGCAAACCTGATAAATAATGGTGCGTCAGGTCTGCCGTGGGGCAGGCCTCTGCGGGTGCTGCCCTTTACTTTTTAACCAACAAAAGGACAGTACGATGACAACAACAACACACACCCATCATGACAACGTAGAAAAACAGTTTGGTTCTCAGGCAAGTGCTTATCTGAGCAGCGCCGTGCATGCGTCTGGGCGCGATCTGGTGCGTCTCGGGGAGCGTCTGGCAGCATTCCCACAGGCACACGTGCTGGATTTAGGGTGTGGAGCAGGGCATGCCAGCTTTACGGCCGCACAGCAGGTGGCACAGGTGACCGCGTATGATTTATCCAGCCAGATGCTCGAGGTGGTCGCAGAAGCTGCAAAAGCCAAAGGGCTGAGCAACGTGGCTACGCGCCAGGGCTACGCCGAATCGTTGCCTTTCGACGATGCGTCGTTTGATGTGGTCATTAGCCGCTACTCCGCCCACCACTGGCATGATGTCGGCCAGGCCTTACGGGAAGTGAAGCGCGTATTGAAGCCGGGGGGCGTCCTCATCATTATGGACGTCATGTCTCCGGGTCATCCAGTGCGGGATATCTGGCTGCAAACGGTTGAAGCGCTGCGCGATACTTCTCACGTGCAGAACTACTCCAGCGGTCAATGGTTATCGCTGATAACGGAGGCCGGGTTGATTTCCCGCTCACTGATAACAGACCGCTTGCCACTGGAATATGACGCCTGGATCGCACGTATGCGCACACCGGAAGCGCTGAGCCGGGCGATTCGTATATATCAGGAAAGCGCATCTGCGGAAGTGAAGGCTTACTTTGAACTGCAGGAAGATGGCTCGTTCACTAGCGACACCATTATGGCTGAAGCGCAAAAGGCGGGTTAAAACAAAAAAGGCACCGAGGGGAATCGGTGCCTTTTTATATCAGGAATGTCTCATCAGGAATCTGGCGTCGCGCTGTTTTTCACAAACAGCGTTAGCTGGTCACCTGGTTGCAGATTGTCAGTATCATTATTCCAGCGCATCACATCTTTGATGTTCACGCCGTGACGTTTTGCGATACTGGACAGCGAATCACCCTTACGAACGCGATAGGTAATACTGTCGCTGTTCCGGGCAAGACGCTGTGCGCTGCTACCCGCACCCACCGTCAGAGTTTGACCCACTTTCAGACCGGAGCTGCGCAGGTTATTCCACTGCTGCAGATCTTTCGCATTCACGCCAAGACGTGATGCAATGCCCGAAAGCGTATCACCTGAACGCACCTTGTAGCTACGGCTGGAAACGGGAGAGGTATCGGCGATCAGCGTAGACTGAACGGCGGCAATCTCACCAGAAGCCAGAGACTCACGTAATTGTTCAGCATGCTTCTGCGGAACCATCACATACCGTGGGCCATTTGCTCCCAAGGTTGAGCCTTTAACGCCTGCATTAAAGGTTTTCAGTTTACTGACCGACATACCCGTCATATCGGCAACCTGTTGAATATCAACCGGGCTGCTGAGGCGAACGCGCGCCAGTGCACGACTTTCGTCTGGTGTTGGCAGTTGCACACCGTAACGCTTGCTGTTCTTGAGAATATCGCTCAGGGCCAGCATCTTCGGTACGTAAACCTTGGTTTCCTGTGGCAGTGAGAGCGACCAGAAATCGGTAGATTTACCACGCGCTCTGTTCGCTTTCATTGCCTTCAGTACACGACCTTCGCCGCTGTTATACGCTGCGACCGTTAACAACCAGTCACCGTCAAACATCTTGTTCAGACGTTCCATCATGTCGAGAGCGGCTGTCGTTGAAGCGACAACATCACGACGCGCATCATAGCTGCGGGTCTGTTTCAAACCATAATTGCGCCCAGTGCTCGGAATGATCTGCCAAATGCCTGCGGCATTGGCGCCAGACGTTGCGTGTGGGTCAAAAGCGCTCTCCACTATGGGTAGGAGTACCAGCTCCATAGGCATGTTACGTTTCTTAACTTGCCCGGCTATCCAGTACATATACGGCTCTGCCCGTAACGTTACATCGTGGAGATAGCTCTTATTTCTTAAATACTTCTGCTTCTGTTCGCGAATCCGGCTGTTTTCCGGAATTCCCATCTTTAGCTCGTCGCCAATAGAGGCCCACAAGTCTTGTTCCTGCGCGAAAGTTGTCCCATCGTCCAACCAGCGCGCCTGACTTGTAAACTTCCCTGCTTCCCCTTGACCAGCTGCAGAAAGGCTCTGTGCGTGCTGTTGTACGTTGCTGCCATTTTGCGACTGGCAACCTACAAGCAGGACAGAGGCGAGTAATATCGCTTTTGCCTTCATGTGTGTGTCAATAGTTGCTTAAAAGACGAGCGATGATAACGGCGAAATTTTGAAAAGGCAACCCGCAATTATCTGAAGTTATCTTTCTTTGACCTTAACCATGCAAAACGCTGCTCTGGTTGTTGCAACTTTGTTTCTTGGTTAATTTTATTAATTAAATCAATATCATCAGTTCGTAAAAATAAATTTATTTCTCGCTCGTTTTTCAGAATAACGGGTAGTGTGTTTTGGTTTTTTGCACGTAACTCCTTCACTTTCTGGTAATAATCTAAAATCGCCAGATCGTCCGGCAAAATGCTCGCGGCAAACTTCATATTTCCTAATGTATACTCATGTGCGCAACAAATGAGGGTATCGTCGGGCAATGCGTTAATTTTTTGTAATGACTGATACATCTGGGTTGGCGTCCCTTCGAACAGCCTTCCACAGCCGCCTGAAAAGAGTGTGTCACCGCAAAATAGATAAGGTTTGCTGTAGAAACACAGATGTCCAGAAGTGTGACCTGGCGTAGCAAATACGGAAAATTCGTATCCGAGTATGAGGATATTTTCGCCTTCTTCGACTACTTGCGTCGTACCCTTATCTTGTGTTTCAGCCGGTCCATACACCACAAGATGCGGGAAGGCCGCCACAAGATCGGGAACGCCCCCCACGTGATCGTTATGGTGATGAGTAAGAAGGATGGCCTGGGGATGCCAGCCATTTTCTTCGATTGCCTGCAAAACCGGCGCGGATTCACCCGGATCGACAATGATACATCTGCGATCGTCATCGACTAATACCCAGATGTAATTGTCCTGAAAGGCTGGAATACTGATAAGATTCATACATTACCTCTAACTGCGTGGCGGATGTGTTGATGAAACCGGCAAGGATACCTCAGACTGTCGCAGCACCGGAACGTTGGGCTGACCTGCCCTGGGGTGAGTACTATCGCGAGGCGTTAGAACAGCAGCTTAAGCCGTGGCTCGCGAAAATGTATGGCTTTCACCTGCTTAAGATTGGCAATCTCAGCGCGGAAATCAATACCGAAAGCTGCGCTATCTCGCATCAGGTCAACGTTTCGCTCGCGGGATTGCCTGTTCAGGTGAAAGCAGACCCGCTGCATTTACCTTTTGCCGAAAAATCCGTTGATGCTTGTCTGCTGGCGCATACGTTGCCCTGGTGCAGCGATCCCCATCGCCTGCTGCGCGAAGCTGACCGTGTGCTGATTGATGATGGCTGGCTAATACTCAGCGGTTTCAATCCACTGAGCCTGATGGGTCTGCGCAAGCTCGTCCCGGTTTTACGCCGCACCCCGCCATATAACAGCCGCATGTTCACGATGATGCGCCAGCTGGACTGGCTTTCACTGCTTAACTTTGAGGTGCTCGGCTACGGGGGATTTCAGGTACTGCCCTGGTCACGGCAGGGGGGCGTTGTGTTGAGTACCCATTTGCCCGCCCTGGGCTGTATGCAGTTTATCGTGGCGCGTAAGCGAACAATCCCTTTGACGCTGAATCCGATGAAGCAAAGCAAATCGAAAACGCAAATTCGTCAGACCGTCGGCGCCACGCGGCAGTATCGAAAGCCCTGATCAGGATTCAGGCTGGTAGCCCGCATCCTCATGCGCGGGATTGGACGCAGCCGCACGAGCCAGTTCGTCGCAGCGTTCGTTCTCTGGGTGACCTGCGTGGCCTTTTACCCATTCCCACTTGATTTGGTGCTGGCCTAAGGCCGCATCCAGACGCTTCCAGAGGTCGACATTCTTGACCGGTTTTTTATCTGCCGTTTTCCAGCCGCGCTTTTTCCAGTTATGGATCCACTGTGTGATGCCCTGGCGCACGTATTGGCTGTCGGTGCTCAGCACCACGTCGCAATGTTCCTTTAAGGCTTCCAGCGCCACAATGGCCGCCATCAACTCCATGCGGTTGTTGGTGGTGAGAAAATAGCCTTCACTAAAAGTTTTTTCGTGCTGGCGATAACGCATAATCGCGCCATAACCGCCCGGGCCCGGATTGCCGAGGCAAGATCCATCGGTGAAAATTTCTACCTGTTTACGCATCTCTGGTAGACTTCCTGTATTCGAAACGTTCAGTTAAACGATAAGTCTGACATAAATGACCGCTATGAGCACTGCAATTACTCGCCAGATTGTTCTTGATACCGAAACCACCGGTATGAACCAGATCGGCGCACACTATGAAGGGCACAAGATCATCGAGATCGGTGCTGTTGAAGTGGTGAACCGTCGTCTAACGGGCAACAACTTTCACGTTTACCTCAAACCTGACCGGCTGGTGGACCCGGAAGCGTTCGGCGTTCACGGTATTGCGGATGAGTTCTTGCTGGATAAACCGACCTTTGCAGATGTCGCGGATGAATTCCTTGAGTACATCAAAGGTGCAGAACTCGTCATCCATAACGCATCGTTCGATATCGGCTTTATGGATTATGAATTCAGCAAGCTTAATCGTGATATTCCGAAGACCAACACGTTCTGTAAAGTGACGGACAGTCTGGCGCTGGCAAGGAAGATGTTTCCCGGCAAGCGTAACAGCCTCGATGCACTCTGCTCGCGCTATGAAATAGACAACACTAAGCGAACGCTGCACGGCGCATTGCTCGATGCCCAGATTCTGGCGGATGTTTATCTGACGATGACCGGCGGTCAGACGTCGATGAAATTCAGTATGGAAAATGAGTCCCAGCAGACGCGGGACGCAGGGGGCATTCAGCGCGTTGTGCGTCAGGCGAGTCGTTTGCGGGTTGTTTTAGCCAGCGATGAAGAGCTGCTTAACCATGAATCCCGTCTCGATCTGGTGCAGAAGAAGGGCGGAAGCTGCATGTGGCGCGCCTGAAAAGGGGGCGAAGCGTATGTTAAATCACCGTTTGGGTGGTTTTTGCAGCAAACGATTCAAAACGTGAGAAAAAGCGTTGACGAGTCCAGAGGCAAACCGTAATATTCGCCTCGTTCCCCAAGCGGGAACAGTGGAGCGGTAGTTCAGTCGGTTAGAATACCTGCCTGTCACGCAGGGGGTCGCGGGTTCGAGTCCCGTCCGTTCCGCCACTATTCAGGCCCACGTTATTTATAACGTGGGCCTTTTTCATTTCTGCATTCCGATGCATTTCCTCTTCAGTCTCCACCCTTGCCACTTCCGCAGTGGTTCGACATACCACGTCCCTTACTTTTTCTCTTATTTAATAAGATATCTTTATATTTTTAATATATTACTTTTATTTCTGTTTTATTTTGGTGTAAGTTAATTACGATTAATTCTCGCTCCTTTTATTATTTCATACCCTCTCATTAATTCCCTGTCCGGTGTTAACTATTCCTAATGCTGCGTATATTTCTGTGTGGTTTTTTCCTAAGCATATAAAGAAACCAGACATGATATTTTTAAGCATCATGTCAATGAACCCAATAGACATGAATTATGTATGGAAGACATAAGTGCAAAGCAGTAAAGGATGTAATCACAGAAGTGCTTATATGTCCTTAATTTAGCGAGTGAAATTCACCAAGGACTTTTATATGACGGAAAGTAAAGTCATTTTAGCAGTGAACAGCGGAGACGGAAAAACTCGGTTGTTGACAGCGGACGCAGGCCGGACGGTTAAGATAAAGCTGATCGCCGGCAATAAGTATCTGCTGAAGAACGTCAATGACGACTTCGCACCAGAAAATATTACCCTTCAACGTGTAGGTAAAGCATTACATATTATTCAGGAAGGGGACACACAGCCTAGCATCATCATTGAGGATTACTTCGATGGTGATAAAAATAACCCAACGCTGATGGGGATGGCAGAAGATGGACTTCTGTATGCCTATATTCCCGTGTCAGGCGAAAGCTACGATACTGGCTATCTCCTTGCGGATGGCAGCATGTCTCCGGTTGCCCTGGGCGGCGATCCGTTAGGTGCTGGTGGCCCAATTCTGACGGCTCCTGATGACGACAACGACATGCTGTTCGGCATGCTGGGATGGTTTGCGCTTGCGGCTGCGGGCGTAGGGGCGGCTTTTGCGCTGTCCGAACTCGATGACGAAGATGGCGACAAGCACGCGACACCTGAAAAGCCGAGTATTGGCCAGACAATTGATGATGAAGGCTCTATCAAAGGCCCTCTGAAATCAGGTGACGTGACCGATGACACCAAACCGTCTTTGACGGGGAAAGGAAATCCGGGCGATACCATCCATATCATCGATAATGATAAGGAAATCGGGTCTGTCATCGTCGATGACGAAGGCGAGTGGAGCTATACGCCAGACAAACCGCTGAGCGATGGCGAACATGACCTCTCCGTTGTGGTTGAAGATCCTGACGGAAACAAAAGCCCACCTTCTGACCCGATCACTATCGTTGTAGATACCGTTGCGCCAGATGCGCCAACGATTGAACACATCATGGATAAGGTGGGTAAAGTCACCGGCGAAATTCTTGACGATACCTACACCGACGATCCAAAACCGGAAATGAGCGGCACCGGTGAAGCGGGCGCGACGATTACTATTTACGATAACGGTAAAAAGATCGGCGAAACCACAGTCAACGACGATGGACGTTGGTATTTCAAACCTTCCGAAAACCTGGCGGACGGCAACCACAGCATTACGGTCAGCCAGACGGATAAAGCGGGCAACGTCAGCAAGCCTTCAGATGAACGTGAATTCATTGTTCTGACTGAACCTCCTGGGAAAGCAGAAACGCCTGAAGTTAATGACAATACGGGTCCGGTAACGGGTCCACTTAAGCCAGGCGACGTGACTGATGACAGCAAGCCGTCCTTCAGTGGTGAAGGCACGCCGGGCAATACCATCGTTATCAAAGATAACGATAAAGAGATCGGCTCGGTTATCGTCGACGACGAAGGGAAATGGACTTACACGCCTGAGAAAGATCTCAGCGAGGGTGAGCATAATGTTGAGGTGATTGAGGAAGATCCGCTGGGTAATGTCGGCGAGCCTTCCGATCCTATCCAGATCATTGTTGACACTACGCCGCCAGCAAAACCGGATATGGTTGATGCTGAGGATAATACCGGTCCGATTACCGGTCAGCTGAAAGGCGGTGACGTCACTGACGAAACGCGTCCGGTATTCAGCGGTAAAGGTGAACCTGGCGATACCGTGACCATTTATGATGGTGACGAGGTTCTGGGCTCTACCGTCATTGACGATGAAGGCAACTGGACGCTGACACCAGAGAAACCGCTGGGCGAAGGCGACCACAGCATCACCGTTACGCAAACGGATAAGGCGGGCAACACCAGCGATCCCTCGGAAGCGCTGGAGTTTGAAGTTGACACTACCGCGCCTGATGCTTCAGCAAATGTTCTGAAAATTACTGCCGTAGCGGATGACGTGGGCGATCGTCAGGGCAACGTTGCCAGCGGTGAAATCACCGATGACAGCAAACCGCTCATTAGCGGTATCGGCGAAGCAGGCAACACCGTATTCGTCTACACCACCGACTCATCCGGTAAACATCTGATTGGTTCAGCGGTTGTGGGCAACGATGGTACCTGGAGCCTGACGCCATCAACCCCGCTGACGGAAGGTCTTAACAAGCTGACCCTGGAGACGCAGGATCCGGCGGGTAACCGCGTTGCTGGCGATGCGCCGTCTTACGACATCAATCTTCTGATCCCAGTCAGCACCAATCCGTCCATCAACAGCGTGGTGGACAACTCAGAGCCGCACGTTGGCCCGCTGCAGAAAGGCGAATCCACCAACGACACTACCCCGACCCTGAGCGGCAGCGCTGCGCCGGGCGATACCGTGTCTATTCTCGACAACGGTAAAGTGATTGGCTCCGTCACCGCGGACAGCAACGGCAAGTGGACGTTCACGCCGGACACCGCGCTGGCTGACGGCAAGCACACCTTCACCGTCACCGCGACCGACGCGGCAGGCAACGCGCGCACCAGCGGCAGCTTCCCGATTGTTATCGACACCACGGCACCGGCTCCGGCGGACAATATCATCCTTGATGATAACGTGGGCGACAAACAAGGTCCGGTAGGCGAGGGTGACACCACCGACGACCAGTCTCCAACCCTGAGCGGCGAAGCCGAGCCGGGCAGCGTTGTTGATATCTACGACAACGACGAGAAGATTGGCTCCGTTATCGTTGATGACGAAGGCAAATGGACCTATACGCCGGACAAACCGCTGGATAAAGGTGACCATGAACTCACCACCACGGTCACCGATCCGTCAGGTAACACCAGTGAACCGTCTCCGGGCATCTCCTTCACCGTCGATCCGGATCCAAACCAGGTCACCGTAGGTGAAGTGGTGGACGATCAGGGCCCGATCGTGGGTAACCTGAAACCAGGCAACGTGACGGATGATGTGCGTCCGGAACTGGGCGGTAAAGGCAAGCCAGGCAGCACCGTGACCATTAAAGATGGCGACGACGTTCTGGGCTCCACCGTTGTAGATCCGGATGGCAACTGGACGTTCACGCCAGATCAGGATCTGGCTGACGGCGATCACAGCCTGACCGTGGTGTCCAAAGATCCGGCGGGTAACGAGGTGACTTCACCGTCCTTCGATATCACCGTCGATGCGACCGCACCGGAAAAACCAGTGCTGGGATCTGCAACGGATGACGTGGGCACTATCCGCGGCGATCTGAGCAATGGCAGCACCACCGACGACGCGAACCCAACCTTCAACGGTTCCGCAGAGCCGGGCAGCCGTGTCGATATTTACGACAATGGTGAGCATATCGGTTCGACGGTTGCTGATGATAAAGGCGCATGGCAGTTTACGCCGACCACGCCGCTGCCAGAGGGTGAGCACCATATCACCACCACCGCAACGGATGAGGCGGGCAACACCAGCCCTGAGTCTGATGATTTTGTGCTGGTGACGGACTATACGCCACCTGCGGCAACCAGCGATGTACTGAACATTACCTCCGTGATGGATGACGTCGGCGGCCGTCAGGGTAATATCGCCAGCGGCGAGGTTACCGACGACAGCAAGCCGGTTATCAACGGTATCGGCGAAGCGGGCAGCACCGTATTCGTCTACAGCACGGATGCAAACGGCAAACACCTGCTGGGCTCAGCCGTGGTTGATAGCGAAGGCAACTGGACGCTGGCGCTGGATACTCCGCTGGTGGAAGGGCTGAATAAGCTGACGCTCGAAACTCAGGACGCAGTAGGCAACCGTGTTGCGGGTGAAGCACCGTCTTACGACATTACCGTTTTGATCCCGGTCAGCACCGAGCCGTCCATCAACAGCGTGGTGGACAACTCAGAGCCGCACGTTGGTCCGCTGCAGAAAGGCGAATCCACCAACGACACCACTCCAACCCTGAGCGGCAGCGCTGCGCCGGGCGATACCGTGTCTATTCTCGACAACGGTAAAGTGATTGGCTCCGTCACCGCGGACAGCAACGGCAAGTGGACGTTCACGCCGGACACCGCGCTGGCTGATGGCAAGCACACCTTCACCGTCACCGCGACCGACGCGGCAGGCAACGCGCGCACCAGCGGCAGCTTCCCGATTGTTATCGACACCACGGCACCGGCTCCGGCGGACAATATCATCCTTGATGATAACGTGGGCGACAAACAAGGTCCGGTAGGCGAGGGTGACACCACCGACGACCAGTCTCCAACCCTGAGCGGCGAAGCCGAGCCGGGCAGCGTTGTTGATATCTACGACAACGACGAGAAGATTGGCTCCGTTATCGTTGATGACGAAGGCAAGTGGTCCTATACGCCGGACAAACCGCTGGATAAAGGTGACCATGAGCTCACCACCACGGTCACCGATCCGTCAGGTAACACCAGTGAACCTTCACCGGGAATCTCCTTCACCGTCGATCCGGATCCAAACCAGGTCACCGTAGGTGAAGTGGTGGACGATCAGGGGCCGATCGTGGGTAACCTGAAGCCAGGCACCGTGACCGATGATGCGCGTCCGGAACTGGGCGGTAAAGGCAAGCCAGGCAGCACCGTGACCATTAAAGATGGCGACGACGTTCTGGGCTCCACCGTTGTAGATCCGGATGGCAACTGGACGTTCACCCCAGATCAGGATCTTGCTGAGGGCGACCACAGCCTGACCGTAGTGTCCAAAGACCCGGCGGGTAACGACGTTACGTCTCCAGCCTTCGATATCACGGTAGATACCGTGGCACCGGAAAAACCGGTCGTGGGCCTTGCGACAGATGACGTGGGCTCCAGCCGTGGCGATCTCAGCAGCGGCAGCACCACCGATGACGCGAACCCAACCTTCAAAGGTTCCGCAGAGCCGGGCAGCCGTGTTGATATTTATGACAACGGCGAGCTGATTGGCTCTACTGTTGTGGATGAGAATGGTGGCTGGCAGTTCACGCCAACCACAGCGCTGCCGGAAGGCGAGCACCATATCACTACCACCGCAACCGATGAGGCGGGTAACACCAGTCCGGAATCAGATGACTTTGTGCTGATCACCGACTATACCGCGCCAGACGCCAGTAAAGTGGTTATCACCGAAGTCTATGACGACGTGAAAGCGTCAGGCGTGGTGGCTTCCGGCGGGGAAACTGACGATAACCGTCCGCTGATCAAGGGTACCGGCGCAGAGCCAGGCAACACCATCACCGTGTACAACGGCGACAAGGTGATTGGCACCGCGAAGGTACAGGCAGACGGCACCTGGTCCCTCGAACCGACCACCCCGCTGCCGGACGGCAAATACACCCTGACGGCGAAAGAGACCGACGGCGTGGGCAACGTCTCCGGCCCGTCCGCGGAATACGTCATCAACGTGGCCACCGTGCCGCCGCAGGCGCCGACGCTGGACACCGTGTATGACGACGTGGCACCGCACGCCGACTACCTGCAGAAGGGTGACGTCACCAACGACACCACCCCGACCCTGAGCGGCAGCAGCGGCGTGATCGGCGGCACCATCAGCATCTACGATAACGGTCGCCTGATCGGCACCGCCACCGTGGGCAGCAACGGCAGCTGGAGCTTCACGCCGGATACGGCGCTGGCTGACGGCAACCACAGCTTCACCGCCACCGTCACCGACGGCGTGGGACGCACCAGTGAGCCAACCGGCGGCTTCGGTATCGTGGTGGATACAAAAGCACCGGACGCGGCCTCTGACCTGCTGGTCACCGACAACGTCGGCGCCTACCAGGGCCCGGTCGTGAGCGGCGACACCACCGATGACAACACCCCGACCCTGAGCGGCAAGGCCGAGCCGGGCAGCACGGTGAACATCATCGACAACGGCCAGGTTATCGGCTCCACGAAGGTGAACCCGGACGGTAGCTGGAGCTTCACCCCGGATCAGGCGCTCTCCAACGGCGAGCACGACCTGACCACCACCGTGACCGATCCGTCAGGCAACACCGGACCGGAAGGGTCGCACGTGGTCATCACCGTTGACGTGGTCCCGGGCAAGGTGGAAATCACCGGCGTGACCGACGACGTCGGCAGCGTGACCGGCAGCCTGTCCCAGAACGCGGTCACCGACGATACCCGTCCGCAGATCAGCGGCACGGCGAAGGCGGGCAGCACCGTGACCATCATGGACGGCAGCAACGTGCTGGGCACCACCACCGCGGGCGCGGACGGCACCTGGAGCTTCACGCCGAGCGTGGATCTGGGTCGCGGCGAGCACAGCTTCACCGCCACGGCGAAGGATCCGATGGGCAACGAGTCAAGCAGCAGCAGCTGGACCGTGACCATCGATACCGATGCGCCGGTGAAACCGACCATCGACGCGGCGCTGGATGACGTGGGCACCGTACAGGGCACCCTGTCTAACGGCAGCAGCACCGACGACCCGACGCCAACCCTGAGCGGTAAGGCGGAAGCGGGCAGCACCGTGAAGATCTACGATCAGAACGGCCTGCTGGGCGAAGTGACGGCGAAGGCCGACGGCACCTGGAGCTTCTCACCGGTCGCGAAACTGCCGGAAGGCGAGCACCGCTTCCACGTGACGGCGACGGACAAGGCGGGCAACACCAGTGCAGATTCAGACGACTTCGTCCTGACCCTGGACTACACCGCCCCGGATGCGAGCAAGCTGGCTATTACCGAAGTCTACGACGACGTGAAAGCGTCAGGCGTGGTGGCTTCCGGCGGGGAAACCGACGATAACCGTCCGCTGATCAAGGGTACCGGCGCAGAGCCAGGCAACACCATCACCGTGTACAACGGCGACAAGGTGATTGGCACCGCGAAGGTACAGGCAGACGGCACCTGGTCCCTCGAACCGACCACCCCGCTGCCGGACGGCAAATACACCCTGACGGCGAAAGAGACCGACGGCGTGGGCAACGTCTCCGGCCCGTCCGCGGAATACGTCATCAACGTGGCCACCGTGCCGCCGCAGGCGCCGACGCTGGACACCGTGTATGACGACGTGGCACCGCACGCCGACTACCTGCAGAAGGGTGACGTCACCAACGACACCACCCCGACCCTGAGCGGCAGCAGCGGCGTGATCGGCGGCACCATCAGCATCTACGATAACGGTCGCCTGATCGGCACCGCCACCGTGGGCAGCAACGGCAGCTGGAGCTTCACGCCGGATACGGCGCTGGCTGACGGCAACCACAGCTTCACCGCCACCGTCACCGACGGCGTGGGACGCACCAGTGAGCCAACCGGCGGCTTCGGTATCGTGGTGGATACAAAAGCACCGGACGCGGCCTCTGACCTGCTGGTCACCGACAACGTCGGCGCCTACCAGGGCCCGGTCGTGAGCGGCGACACCACCGATGACAACACCCCGACCCTGAGCGGCAAGGCCGAGCCGGGCAGCACGGTGAACATCATCGACAACGGCCAGGTTATCGGCTCCACGAAGGTGAACCCGGACGGTAGCTGGAGCTTCACCCCGGATCAGGCGCTCTCCAACGGCGAGCACGACCTGACCACCACCGTGACCGATCCGTCAGGCAACACCGGACCGGAAGGGTCGCACGTGGTCATCACCGTTGACGTGGTCCCGGGCAAGGTGGAAATCACCGGCGTGACCGACGACGTCGGCAGCGTGACCGGCAGCCTGTCCCAGAACGCGGTCACCGACGATACCCGTCCGCAGATCAGCGGCACGGCGAAGGCGGGCAGCACCGTGACCATCATGGACGGCAGCAACGTGCTGGGCACCACCACCGCGGGCGCGGACGGCACCTGGAGCTTCACGCCGAGCGTGGATCTGGGTCGCGGCGAGCACAGCTTCACCGCCACGGCGAAGGATCCGATGGGCAACGAGTCAAGCAGCAGCAGCTGGACCGTGACCATCGATACCGATGCGCCGGTGAAACCGACCATCGACGCGGCGCTGGATGACGTGGGCACCGTACAGGGCACCCTGTCTAACGGCAGCAGCACCGACGACCCGACGCCAACCCTGAGCGGTAAGGCGGAAGCGGGCAGCACCGTGAAGATCTACGATCAGAACGGCCTGCTGGGCGAAGTGACGGCGAAAGCCGACGGCACCTGGAGCTTCTCACCGACGGCGAAACTGCCGGAAGGTGAGCACCGCTTCCACGTGACGGCGACGGACAAGGCGGGTAATACCAGCGCAGCGTCCGACGATTTCGTGCTGAACCTGGACTACACCGCACCGGATGCAAGCAAAGTGAGCATCACTGACGTGGTGGATGACTTTGGTTCTGTGACCGGCTCCGTGACGTCAGGCGGTAAGACTGACGATAACACGCCGCTGATCAAAGGCACCGGCGCGGAAGCGGGCAACACCATCACCGTGTACAACGGCGACAAGGTGATTGGCACCGCCAAAGTGCAAGCAGACGGCACCTGGGAACTGCAAGTCACCAAGGCGCTGCCTGACGGCACCTATAACCTGACGGTTAAAGAGACCGACAGCGTGGGTAACACCACGGCGGCTTCACCGGAATACATTATTCAGATCGATGCAGGCGGTCAGCCGCTGCCACCGACCCTGAGCAGTGTCGAAGATGACGTCGCGCCGCATACCGGTCCATTGCAGAAGGATGCAACAACCAACGATAACACCCTGCTTCTGACAGGTACTGCGGAAGCCAACGTGACGGTTCGCATTTACGGCGGCCCGAACGGCACCACCTTACTGGGTGAAACGCAGGCTGATGCCCAGGGCAAATGGAGCTTCAACACGCCGAAACTGGCGGACGGTGTCCATACGTTTGTGGCGGAAGCCATTAACGACATCGGACAGGTGAGCCCGCAAACCGGCGGATTCCCGGTCACGGTGGATACCAGCGCGCCGGGTGAAGTCACTGGCTTCATCGTTAGCGATAACGAAGGTCCGAAGACTGGCGTATTGTCCAATGGCGACACCACTGACGATGCGACGCCGACCATCAGCGGTAAAGCAGAGCCTGGCAGCGTTGTTCACGTCTACGTGAACGGTCAGGAAAACGGCACCGCGGTGGCAGACGCTAACGGTAACTGGACCTACACCACCGGTTCACTGGCGGATGGGGAATACACCTTCACCGCGCGCGCTGAGGATTCAGCGGGCAACCTGGGTGCAGAAAATGCTGGCGTCACCGTCACGCTTGATACCTCCAGCGTACCGGTCACTATCGTTCGCGTGATGGACGATAAAGGCACCGTAACTGGCGAACTGAAGGCCAATGACGTGACTGACGATGCCCGTCCGGACATTATCGGCAAGGCAAAAGCAGGCAGCATCGTGACCATCAAAGATGGCAGCGTGGTGCTGGGCACCGTGACGGCAGATGCCAGCGGTAACTGGACATTCACTCCAACCAGCGATCTGGGCGATGGCGTACATAACATTACGGCGACCGCTAAAGATCTGACCGGTAAAGAGGATACCTCCAGCACCTTCAGCTTCGAAATTGACAGTAAAGCACCGAATCGTCCGAGCATTGATTACGCGGAAGATCAGGTGGGTACCGTTAAGGACGACCTGAACAGCAACGACGTGACTGACGATCCACAGCCAATCCTGCACGGTACGGCCGAAGCGAACAGCACCGTCAACATCTACTCCGTTGATGGCACGCTGTTGGGTTCAGTCACCGCGAACAGCAGCGGCGCGTGGAACTTCAAGCCGGGCAGTAAGTTGCCAGAAGGGAAAAACACCTTCTATGTGACGGCGACGGATAAAGCCGGAAACGTCAGCGACAAGTCTGCGGACTTCGTGCTGACCACCGACTACACCGCGCCGGATGCGAGCAAAGTGACCATTGATTCCGTTACGGATAACGTGGGTAACGTTCAGGGGATTGTTGCGGATGGCGGCGTTCTGGACGATTCACGTCCGGTGATCCGCGGCTCTGGTGCTGAAGTGGGCAACGTCATTACGGTCTACACCACCGATAAAGACGGCAACACGAAGGTACTGGGTACCACCACGGTTGATCAGAACGGCAAATGGGAACTGACGCCATCTGAGTCTCTGTACGGTGACTCCATCAACAAACTGACCGTGACGGAAACCGATCGGGTTGGCAACGTGGCGAAACCGGCTGACAGCTATGACGTCATTATGTCCGATACCCCGGATGCACCAGCGATCGTTAACGTTCTGGACGATACCGGCACAACCGTTATCAACCTGGCCAACAATGCGTTGACCAAAGACGATACGCCGACCCTGAACGGGACTGCGGACGGTGCTGCGGGCGATACGATCACCATCTATAACGGCAGTCAGGTTGTAGGTAAAACAACGCTGAACAGCGATGGCACCTGGAGCTTCACGCCATCTCCGGCACTGGCTGACGGTAGCTACACCTTTACGGTGACCAATACCAACAGCGCGGGTCAGGAGAGCGATCGCAGCGGTTCGTTCACGGTAACCATTGATTCAACAGCACCGAATCCGGTTTCCGGCCTGCAGGTGTCTGACGATCAGGGTGCCTGGAAAGGTCAGTTGACCGAGGGCATGACCACGGACGACAACAAACCGACCTTCACCGGTAAAGCGGAGCAGGGCAGCACGGTCACTATCTATGATAATGGCCAGGCGATCGGTTCAGTCACCGTCACCAACCCTGACGGTAGCTGGCAGTTCACCCCGTCCACGCCGCTGGTTGATGGCGAACACCAGTTCGCGACTCAGGTAACGGATCCGGCGGGTAACAGCAGTGCGATCGTTGACGATATCACCGTTAACGTCTCCACGGGCGCAAGCTATCTGCAGCTGCTGCAGGTGGTGGATGATGTCCAGGAAACGGGTGGTTCTCGCGTGCTTCGCGATGGTGAAGTCACGAACGATAGCCAGGTACAGCTGGTCGGTAAGGCGACGGCAGGCAGCACCATTATCATCACCGATGTCGGTGGCGTTCAACTGGGTACCGTGAAAGCAGATGCCAATGGTAACTGGGAATTCACGCCGATGAGTAGCCTGAGCGATGGCGCGCATACCCTGCGCATCACCGGGACCGATCCGTCGAATAACCCGCTCACGCCGATCGACTTCGATCTGGTTGTGGACACGGTTGCGCCTGTCGCACCGGTTATTACCAACGTGCTGGACGATGTGGATCCGGTTCAGGGTTCCGTTGCTCACGGCAAGCCGACCAACGACACCACGCCGGAAATTACCGGTACGGCAGAGAAGGGCAGCACGGTGAATGTGTACCATCAGGTGGATGCGACAACCCGCATTCTGCTGGGTACAGCCGTGGCCGATAGCACAACGGGTCAGTGGACGCTGCAAATCAGCGACGCGAACAAGCTGGCTGAAGGCACCTGGAATCTTGTTGCAACCTCCACGGATGCAGCAGGCAACGTCAGTACGCCAAGCAACACCTGGACGATTGTTGTCGATACCACCGTGTCTGATGCGGTTATCAACATCAGCTCGATCTCGGAAGACCGTGGTGCTTCAGACACTGACTTCATCACCAGCGATAACACGCTGTTGATTAACGGTGAGCTGAACAAAGCCCTGCAGGCGGACGAGTGGGTTGAGATTAGCCTCGACAACGGTGTGACCTGGACGCGTGCTTCAACGGTAACCGGCACATCCTGGACTGTGGATATGCAGAGCACGCCGCTGAACGATGGTGCGTACACCATTCAGGCTCGCGTGGTGGATAACGCCGGTAACGTCGGCAGCACCGATTCTCAGGCGCTGCAGGTGGCATCGGGCGGCAGTGACATGAACGGTCTGTCTACGACAACCAAAGTGACTACCGATACCAGCCATGGTCTGACGACCGGGGATCACTTCAGCCATGCCGCAACGGCGACTAACGGCGACATGGTCACCCGTGACCGTACCGTCACCCTTAGCGGTAACCTGAGCGCGGCGCTGCAGGCTGGCGAACATCTGCAGATCTCTCTGGATAACGGAAAGACCTGGAAAACGCTGGCACTCAACGGCCAGAGCTGGAGCTATGAACTGCCGGAAGCGACGGCAAGCACCACCCACAGCTTCAAGCTGCAGGTGATTGACGTTGCGGGTAACCCGGGTACGAACACGAAGTTTGCGGATAGCTACAACGTGGTCATCGATCTGGATTCGCCTGATGCCATCACGATGGCGCCGGATGTGCCTCAGCACACCAGCACGGGAGATTCGTTCACCTTCTCCAGCGGTCAGTATGGTCGCGTTGAAGCGGGGGCAATTGTCTCTCTGGTGAGCGACGTCAACAGCAACGGCACCTATCAGGAAGGCCTGGATCAGATCATCGGCTTCGCGAAAGCAAACGCCGACGGCTCCTGGAGCCTGAATACGACCCTGCCTGCGGGCGCGCATAACCTGGCCTTTGTGGTCTGGGATGAGGCGGGCAACCGCTCAAGCATGAGCGCAAGCACCAGCACGGGCGTCACCGAAGGTGGTGGTAGTACGCTGATTGAACAGACCTGGGGTGGCACAACCGATGCGGACAGCCGTGGCCTGAACGCCGCTGCGGTCACCATCAGCCAGGACGGTTTGTGGTCGTTCTTCCAGAGTGCCCGCGGCACGTCAGGAAGCACAACGGCTAACGCCGGACGAGTGTACGACTCCGTCACGCGTGAAGACTACGATTCGACGTACCTTGCACAGCCGTCCACCGACAACGGTGCGGGTTACAACGTAGATAGCACGTCGTACAGCCGTTATGTGAACTCCGCAGCCTTTGCGGACATCAACCGCGATGGTTATGCCGACGTAATGTCTCAGATCAGTAGCTATAGTAACGCGGGTCGTACCGCCTACTGGCTGCAGAACGCCGATGGTAGTTACTCTGCGAAGGCACTGGATCAAGGCACTCTGAACCACCTCGGTGGCGTGATTTCCTATGACCGTGAAGGTGATGGTTATCTGGACTTTGTGCTGGGTGACTCGGAAGCGGACTCCATCTCGTTCATCAAGAATGAGCAGGGTACGCTGAGTTACGAGGACAACGCCGGCTTCTCTGACGGACACCCAGGCGGGGCATTGCCAACGGCGTTGAGCGTGCTGCACGAAGTGGGCGCTGTGGATATCGATAATAACGGTACCGTAGATATTACGGCACATATCGACTACAACGGCGCAGGCAGCTTCGTTGGTAACAACTCACGCGGTCTGGGGATCTTGTATAACCAGACTACCGGAACGTCGAAGACCAACTTCGGTGAAGTCGGCTACTACGCGAACGTGTTCCGTGACGATGGCCATGAAGACTACGGTAACTTGTCTATCTCCATGACCTATGCGGATTACAACAACGACGGTTGGTTGGATCTGTTCCTGAGCCGTGGTTCGAAGGGCAGTTCTAACAGTGACGAGAGCCGTATCTATCTCAACGATGGTACCGGCAAGCTCAATGCAACCGACGGTCAGGCGCAGTGGTTTGGCGATAACGTTGATGGCGGTACGTCGCTGGCAGTGGACTGGAACCACGACGGTAAGATGGACATCATCGAAGTGCCGCGCTCTGGCGTGACAGGCTCGCCGATGCTGTATACCAATACCGGCAGCAACAACTGGGGGACCAATAAGGTTAGCCTGACGGGTAGCACGACGTTCAACAACATGACCGGTGCCGTGGCGCTTGACTACGACTGGGACGGTTCGATGGACCTGGTGCTGTATCGTTCGGGTGCGGACGCTGATGTGGTGGCAAGAGACGATGCGGGACGCACGATGCTGGTGAAAAACACCAATATCGCGGCGGACGGCACCAGCCTGCAGATCCGTATTGTTGACGGTAACGGCATCAATACCTTCTACAGCAACACCGTGAAGCTCTATAACTCGGCGGGCGAGCTTGTCGCTACCCAGCTGATTAACCCGCAGTCCTCCGGCTCCAGCAACAGCATGGGTCTGGTGAGCTTCTTCGGACTGGATCCGAACGAAGTTTACTCCGTGCAGATGCTGCGTATTACCGACGGTAAAGCGGATCACGTTGGCGCAACGGGCAGCATTGGCGGTTACACCAACGGTACGGTGAATGAGAACTGGGGTGGCCTGACAACAGGTAAAGCCCACGACTCCTACGTGCTGACGGCGGAAAGCGACAGCGCCGCGAACAACACCACTGGCAACAGCGGGATCATCGGTACGGGCTATAACGACACCTTCTTCGGTTCGGCGGGTAACGACACCTACAACGGTGGCGGCGGCTGGAACCAGATTGTGAGCGGCAAGCCAGTCTGGAGTGAAACTGCGGGTATGGACGTTGTTGACTACAGCCGTTCTACCAGTGCGGTTAACGCCAACCTGTGGACAGGTACTGCAACCGGCAACGGCACCGATAAGCTTCTCAGCATTGAGGGACTGGTCGGGTCAAACCAGCAGGATACCTTCACGGATAACTCCGCGAACAACCTGTTCGACGGTCGTGGTGGCAATGATGCCTTCTACCTGGTCAACGGCGGTAACGACACGCTGATGTACAAGGTGCTGGCAGGAATGTCTAACGACGGTACCGGCGGCAACGGCCACGACACGATCCACGGCTTCAAGGTGGGTAATCTGGTGAAAGACAGTGATGCAGATCTGCTCGATATGAGCGAGCTGCTTGACTACAAGGGCTCTGTCTCCTTCTTCGAGGACGATGGAAAACTGGAGCTGGATTACTCCTCTCGCGGCGTGCTTGATTACGTCAAGGTGGAGGTTGTCGGAAGCGATACCGTGATCAGTATCGACCGTGACGGTCAGGGCGGACAACATGGCTTCACGCAGGTTGTCACACTGGCTGACGTTCAAACCGATCTGGTTACGCTGCTGCAGAATAACCAAATAATGATGTAACCCAGTAAAACCCGCCATCTTCGGATGGCGGGTTTTCTGCGCATATCTGAAGTAATACGATCAATCACTGGGTGAATCAGGAATTTGAAAATGAAAATAACCCCTCGGAATTTTAAAAAAATAAACCTGGCGTTCTGTGTCGCTGCTGCATTAAGTGCATTTATGGCCAACCCCGCTTATTCAGCTGAAAAAGTGGAAAAGGCCATCGATTTACCGGTAGTGATCAAACCGACGCCAAAAAATACGGCACCGCAACCTTATCGTCCGGTGGCGGGCGTGACGCCTGAACTGGCGCAGGTTGTTGTCTATTACCCACAGGGCACAGTTCCTGCAGCGGTCTATGTTGACAGCGAGCTGCAGTCCGTGTTGTTACCAGGGCAGTTTACCGTCCTGTGTGCGGCACCGGGCGCGCACACGGTGGAGTCATTCTTCAACGATCACCCGACGTATCAGGGCAAGCAAAACCCTCAGCAGCAGTTGAGCACCGAAAGCGCACAGACCTATTTTATTCAGGTTAATCCGGGTACTGCGGGCAATACAGCGGCGCTGGAGGAACGTTCGCGTGCGGAAACGCTTCTGAAAAATATGCACAAGCAGACCAAAATTATTAACCGTGCATCTCAGGTCAAACCCTGTGATTACGTTAATAACACCGGCGTAGTGCTCATTCAGGAACAGGTGCTGTTCCGCTTTGCGGCGAGCAACTCGGCGGGAATTTTTGCGGAATCTCGTAAGAAGCTGGATGACGTGGTGAAGTTTATCCGTCAGGCGAATAACGTTCGTGAGATCCAGATCGTGGGCTATACCGATGCGATTGGTAGCCGTGAGGCCAACCAGCGTCTGTCTGAAGCACGTGCGAATACCGTTCGTTCGTTGCTGATCGAGAAAGGGATCAAACCAGAGATGATCAACAACACCGTTGGTCAGGGCGTGGCGCAGAGCGCTGAAGGCTGCGGTACAAATGCCAGCCAGCAGGCGGCAGGCTGTAACGTTAACAGCCGTCGCGTGGAAATTTTAGTGAAAAGCCACTAAGCCGCGTGTATGACTAAAATACGGATCGCAGAGATGCTATCCGTATTTTTTTATTGGTATATCAAAGAGAAAGGTTCTGAAAAACGAGGTGTCATGCAAACTGTGGTTCGTGGGTTTTGATCTTCGCATTGGTGTACTGCTTTTTCTTTTCTCTGATTATCTCATGCTCAATTGACGCTTTAATGATCTCGCCGCAGGAGTATATTTTCTTTAAAGAGTTAAAGCCCAGCTGTTTCATTATGTTGTTGGTGTACGTATAGGTGGTTTTGGGCTTAATGTTGTGCACGATACTGATATCATCAATGGAATAACCCGCAATCATCAGCTTTAACACACAGAACTCCATATGCGTCAGTTCGATGTATTTCTTGATAATCTTGTTTTTGCTTGGGTGGCGCTGCGTATGCATTTTTTTTATGATCTCATCGTTCGTGAGATTGTTGATATTCACAAGGCGATGCTTGTAATGAGAGCAAATGCAAGAAAACAGCTCCGGAAAAATATCCGAGTGATAAGCAATAATGATTTCTGAAATGGCTGCATTATTTGTTTTTCTACGTAGGGAAATCAACCAGTGGAAATAAACAATATTGCTGTATATGGAATCAGGTAAAACCAGGTACAACGTATAAAAAGACCCTCTCCTGATCTCCTTCGCCCAGGCAAACAAGTTTCTTTGGTCATCAAACGAGATAATTTTCTCTTTACTGAATGTACCGGATAGCAAGTGACTCAGGCCGATGTTACTGAAGTTACATCGGGATAAAATAACTCTGGAGGTATCCATGGGTATTCCTTTAGTGAACTATACCCGTCATACTTCAAGTTGCCTGTGCGTTGGCTTTTCTCGCTCACCCCAGTCACGTACTTATGTACGCTCCTGGGGATTCGCTGCGTCGCCGCCTTCATGCAACTCGAATTATTTAGGCTATAAAATGGCAAAAAGCCCATCTTCGTAATCTTTGCATACCGACAGACAGGTATTACGGTATGAATATATTTATATTCTACACGATATAAATAAACGCTTAATTGAGAAGACTCCCTCACTAAATGGGAATTGTTTACCTGTGTCGCACGGTTTTCCTTTTAGACATTAATGTAAGAATGCGAGGTTTTCAACCAGGAATATTCCACGTATGCAGGACAGATAAAACGGGGAGCGTTATAATTTCATCAGTTATGATTCACGTGTATTACTCCTCGTTAGCGACGTTGTGTGTGATGGAAAATTAAAAAGGGAATGTCATTGTTCAGAGGTGACATTGAGAAAAGCATGAAGAAAATTTCAGTTCTGTTTATTTTAACCTCTATTATTTTGCTTGCAGGCTGCCAGATTGCACCGGGTAGCCATATTGATACGTCCGGAAAAAACATTGTTCAGGCACAGGATGATAAAACGCTCAACGACGTCGATATCAATGTTTATCCCGTTACGCCAGCCCTGATCGAGCGGCTGCGGGAAAACGTGATGGTTGCGCAGGGTAATGCCGAGCTGAACAAGCGTCTGGACGCGTATGAGTACCGTATTGGCGTGGGCGATATCATTATGGTGACGGTGTGGGAACACCCGGAGCTCACCACGCCGTCAGGCCAGTATCGCAGCGCCAGCGACACCGGCAACTGGGTACATTCAGACGGGACCATTTTTTATCCTTACATCGGCAAAATTGCCGTGAAGGACAAAACGGTGACCGAAGTGAGGGAGATGATCACCGAGCATCTGGCTAAATATATTGAATCCCCGCAGGTCGATGTGGGGATCGCCGCATTCCGCTCGCAAAAAGTGACGGTCTCAGGCGAGGTGAATCAATCCGGCCAGCAACCTATCACCAACGTGCCGCTGACCATTATTGATGCGGTAAACCAGGCGGGCGGGCTGACCGAGAATGCAGACTGGGGCAACGTGGTATTAACCCAGGGCGGTAAGAAGTCGAAGGTCTCCCTGCAGGCGCTCATGCAGTATGGGGATTTGCAGCAAAATAAACTGCTCTACCCTGGCGATATTCTCTATATCCCGCGTAATGACGACTTAAAAGTCTTTGTTATGGGGGATGTCGTCAAGCAAACCACCATGAAAATGGATCGTTCCGGCATGACGCTGACAGAAGCGCTGGGGAATGCTGAAGGGATCAATCAAATGACAAGCGATGCCAGCGGCATATTTGTCATTCGCTCTGAGGCGAAACCTGATGCAGAAGCGGGGAAACAAGCGGCTATTTATCAGCTCGACGCGCGTGATGCCACCGCGCTGGTATTAGGCACGGAATTTAAGCTTAAACCATACGATATTGTCTATGTCACGACGGCGCCGGTTGCACGCTGGAACAGGGTGATTAACCAGTTAATGCCAACCATTAATGGTATCTACAGCCTGACGGAAACCACGCGTTTTGTCAGAAACTGGGGTAACTAATCGTGTATGGGCGATATACCTCCATCCTGGTCGTCTGCACCGGCAATATCTGTCGTTCCCCGGCGGGGGAACGGATTTTGCGTTCGCGCTTACCCGGCATGAGGGTGGACTCTGCCGGTATTTCAGCGTTAACAGGGGAACCGGCGGATCCCGTCATGCGGCAGTCGGCCAGCAAACAGGGTTTTTCTTTAGAGGGCCATCTTGCCCGACAGCTTACGCCTGCTATGTGCCGCGAATACGATCTGATCCTGACCATGGATAAGCATCATATTGAAGCGGTTACACAACTGGCGATGGAAGCCCGGGGTAAGACCTTTTTATTCGGATATTGGCTCCAGCAACTGGAAATTTCAGATCCTTATCGCCGGGGAGCAGAAATATCCGACATCATTTTCAAACAACTTTTTTCCGCTGCCGAAGAATGGGTCAAGGTTTTCCAGCAGGTTAAATAATCAAGGCTGATTAGAGTATGTACAACAAACACGTTAGCAATGCCCCTCCCGATCCTGTTCAGCGGGAGGAGGACATTGATATTGTTCAAATCCTTAAGGTGCTGTTTTACAGCAAAGTCTGGATAGCGGCGACGACCATTCTGTTTATCATTATGGGGATTATTATTGCTAACATCTCGACGCCGATTTACAAGAGCGATGCGTTAATTCAGGTTGAGAAGAATTCCTCATTAGGCATTTTAAACAAGCTGTCTACCATGCTCCCGGAAGGCTCCGGAGTCAGTTCTGAATCCGAAGTATCGTTACTCAAATCACGCTTAGTGATGGGTAAAACGGTACGTGATTTGAAGCTGGATATTGTCGTAAGAGAAAAAACCTATCCTGTTGCGAATGCCACTCTGCAGCGTCTGTTGGGTCATGAACCGGCGACGCTCGATATTGCCTATTTGTCCGTACCGGAAAAATGGATGAATACCCCCCTGAATCTGGACATCGCGGTTTCTGGAGACTTCGCCCTGCACGTGGGGGATGCCGTCGTGAAAGGTAAAGTGGGTGTACCTGTTCAGGCCAGCGGTATTGAGCTTCTGATCGAATCTGCCAAACTCACGGAAAACACCGCGTTCATTGTGACAAAGCGCAATGAGCATTCGGTCATTGAAGAGCTCAAAGAGCGCGTCTCCATTGATACCAAGTCGGGGGGGAATGGCATGCTGCACCTGAGCATGATCGGCCCCGACCCGGTGACGATCAGCCAGATCCTGGACAGTATTGCGCAGAACTATTTGGCGCAGGACGTTGAGCGCAAATCAGCAGAGGCAAGCAAAAGCCTGGCGTTTTTAAATAAGCAGCTGTTGCAGATCAAAAGCAATCTGGTTAACGCCGAGAGTAAACTGAATGAATTCAGAAAGAATAATGAGTCCGTTGACCTGTCATTAGAAGCTAAATTCATTCTGGATAACGTCGTTTCTATTGATACGCAGCTCAATGAACTGACCTTTAAAGAGGCGGAAATTTCCAAGCTGTATAAGCGTACGCACCCGGCCTATAAAGCGTTGTCTGAGAAAAAAGCCATTCTGGTTGCGGAAAAAGAAAAGCTTAACCAGCGTATTAGCGCGATGCCCAGCACCCAGCAAGAAATTTTAAGCATGACCCGCGATGTCCAGATGGGTAATGATATTTATATGATTTTGCTGAATAAACAGCACGAACTTAATATCAGTAAGGCCAGTACCCTGGGGAATGTGCGGATTATTGACCATGCGGTCACGCAGCAGAAACCGGTGAAACCGAAAAAAATATTGATTGTTCTCTTATCAGCCTTAATGGGGTTCCTCTTTTCCTCCGGGGTCATCCTTGTTCGCAACATGCTGATAAAAGGGATCCGGCAACCTGCTGAGCTGGAGAAACGTGGCATCCCTGTCCTGGCCGTTGTTCCCCTGGCGCCTGAGTTAACGAAGCGCAGACGGTGCCGCGCCATTCCGACTTACCAGTCTGACGAGCTGCTGGTGAAATCGACGCCAACGTCGCTGGCGGTCGAAGCGTTGAGGGGGCTGCGTACCAGTCTCCATTTTGCGATGCTGAAATCGGACAACAAAATATTAATGATCTCCGGGACGTCGCCCGGGGTCGGTAAATCTTTCGTGAGTCCTAACCTCGCCGTACTGATGGCGCAGGCGGGTACGCGGGTATTGTTGATCGACTGCGATTTACGACGAGGGTATTTGCACCGTGTTTTCTCTGCGGCAGAAAATGGCGCAGGGCTTGCGGATTATTTATCTCAAGACGTTAATATTTCGACTGTTATTCAGCACACGGAATACCCGGAAGTGGATTTTATTGGTCGCGGACGAATGACCAATAATCCTGCTGAGCTTTTTATGTCTGAGAAATTCAAGACGCTGCTCACGTCGTGCTCAACGCAATATGATGTGATTATCATTGATACCCCGCCGATCCTGAGCGTGACGGATGCGGCCATTGTTGGCCGATATGCATCAACATCCCTGATGGTGGTGCGCTTTGAGCAGAACTCCCTGAAAGAGGTGGAGGCAGGGCTGCGCCGCTTCGATCAAAATGGCATCGCCATCCAGGGCACCATATTTAACGGCGTAGAGAAGCGCGCCGCTGAACCTTACACCTACGGCGACTATTCGTATCAGGAATAAAATCTGATTACGGAACAGGTCAACACTATCCGGGATGTATAAAATTCCGAATATTGGATGACTTGTTCCTAATCAAAAGTTCCATATATGTGGTGCAGTCTGAATGCCAATTCAGATCAAAAATGACAGAATTAGCCTCAATTCTATGCTCTTAAATTCTAATTAATGAAATGGTAGGAAACCACAGGAGGTCAATAATCATAGGATGTGAAGTAATTATTTAGAGTGGCGAAGTTATATTTCTAAAAGAATGTAATGATTCCGTAATAAAGAGTAGGTAATAATGAAAAGTAAAAAGAATAATGTCTTTCAATTAGAGCTTAAGTGGCACCCTGTGGCCGCTTCGGTTCTGCTCGCTCTGCCATTTGTTGCGCACACAGCAGAGATCAGCATGAAGAACGGTATCGTTGCTTCTGCTGGAAACGTGCCTGTCATTAACATTAACAAAGCCAACGATAAGGGGCTTTCGCATAATGTGTATGACAAGTTAAACGTGGACAAGAACGGTCTGATCTTCAATAACAGTGCTGCAGGATCGAATACCGTTCTGGCAGGCCAGATTCAGGGTAACAGCAACCTGACCTCCGGCTCAGCGAAAGTTATTCTGAACGAAGTGACCTCGAAAAATGCCTCTGCTATTAACGGCATGATGGAAGTCGCAGGTGATAAGGCCGATTTAATTATCGCCAACCCGAACGGTATTACCGTTAACGGTGGGGGTTCAATTAACACCAGTAAATTGACCCTGACGACCGGTACGCCGGATATTCAGAATGACCAGCTTGCGGGTTACTCCGTCAACGGTGGCACCATCACCCTGGGTCAACTGAATAACTCCAGCCCAACTGAAATTCTGTCTCGTAACGTCGTTGTGACGGATAAGGTCACCGCTAACGAGCTGAACGTTGTTGCGGGCAATAACTACGTTAACGCTGCAGGCCAGGTGACCGGGTCGGTAACCGCTGCCGGTACGCGTAATGCCAATAGCATTGACGTTGCTGCGCTGGGCGGCATGTATGCCAACAAGATCAACCTCGTCAGCACCGAAAGCGGTGTCGGCGTCCGTAACCAGGGCGTTATTGCGGGTGGTCTCAATGGGGTTAATATTGACGCCAACGGCCAGCTGCTGAACAACAATGCACGCATTGAGTCCTCTGGTCAGATCAATATTAAAACCAATGGCGCACTGAGCAACACCACCGGGGATATTACCTCCGTCGGTACCATCGCGCTGGACACCAACAAAAACAGCCTCAACAACAGTCGTTCGGGCAATATCTCGACGATGGCTGACCTCTATGTCAACAGCGGCGCTGTCGACAACACCAACGGCAAAATGGCGGCGGCGGGTATGCTGGCGGCCGACACCAACGGCAATACCTTAACCAACTACGGTAAAGGCAATGCGGTTGGGATTGAAGCCGGTATCGTGGCGTTAAAAACCGGTGCGCTGAACAACAGCAACGGTCAGATTAAGGGCGGATACGTTGGCCTTGAGTCTGCTGCGGTGAACAACAACAGCGGTTTGGTTGACTCCCTGGGTGATGTGAACGTTGTCAGCGGCGGCAACGTCGACAACAACAAAGGCATGATCCGTTCCGCAGGCGGCTTCACGAAAATCGCGGCCAAAGGTGCGGTTAACAACGGCGCGACCAAAACGGCCGATACCGCCAGCGATGACTCTTTAGGCATTATCGCCGAGAAGGGCGTGCAGATTGCGGCGAACAGCATCAATAACAACGGCGGGCAGATGGCGTCGAATGGCGATATCTCCCTGGAAAGCGCCAGCGCTATTGATAACTACTCCGGCAAGCTGAACTCCTCCAGCAAAGTGATTGCCAAAGCGGCCTCTATGCGTAACGACAACGGCGGCGTGTCAGGTAAAACCGGCGTTAGCGTTGCGGTGGGTGGCAACATTACTAACTACATCGGCGTTTACAGCTCAGAAGAGGGTGATGTTGCCCTGGCGTCCAACGCCCTGAACAACCGCGGCGGCTTCATTATGGGACAAAACGTTTCCATTAATGCCAACGCAGGCGTGAACAACAACACGGCGTTCATCGTTGCGAGCAAGGTACTGAGCGTCACTGCAGGCGATAACATCGACAACAGCTACGGTACCAATTTCGGTTCTGCGTTCGGCACCTACTTCGGTATGCCGCAGCAGAACGGCGGTATGGTCGGTAAAGAAGGCGTTTCGCTCTCCGGGAACTACATCTACAACAACCAGAGCCGTATTGTTGCTGAAGATGGCCTGCTGACGCTGCTGGCAAAAGGCAACGTGGATAACTCCCGCGCACTGCTGGTGAGCGGCGGCGATGCCACCATCAAGGTTGGCGGTACGTTGAACAACAACTACTCCACCCTTTACAGCATGGGCAACATGGCTATCGAGGCCAACAGCCTGAGCAACTACAGCGACGGCGCGCTCGAAGACAACAATGCAACGGGCGTGATTGCGGCGGATAAGAACCTGACCATGAATCTGAAGGGCAGCCTGACCAACTATGGTTGGATCAGCAGCCTGGGCGATGCCATCGTCAACATTCTGAACGGCTCTTTCACTAACCGTAATACCGTTTCTGCTGAGAAATCACTGACGGTATCCGCGCTGACCGGTATCGAAAACCTGAAAGATATCGCCGCTGGCGAGAATCTGGTGGTCAACACCGAGCGTGGCGTGACCAACAACTCCAACAGCAACATGGTTGGCGATAAGGTTACGATCTCCGCGGGCTATGACATCAATAACCGTGGGAATATCGTTGCTGACAGCAGCCTGGCAATGAGCGCGAAAGGCAATATCTATAACGATCTGAATATGATCAGCTATGGCGATGCGACCTTAAGTGCCAATACCATTGATAACAACTCGCGCAAAATCAAAGCGGTCGGTGATTTAACGCTGACTGCCGCCGGGAACGTGAACAACAGCCGCGGTGAAATCAGCTCTGAGACTGGCGACGTGACTATCACTGCAGGTGGAACGGTTGATAACTACTACGGTCAGATCCTGTCCGGTAGCGACATTGCCCTGAAAGCGAACCGACTGAATAACGATTACGGTCGGGTTGCAGCCTACGGCAATATCGATCTGGCGCTGACAGGTTATTTCGACAGCAACCGTGGTTCAGTTCTTTCGCAGGCGGGTGACATCAAGCTGGCTGCCAGCACCGTTGATAACAACAACGGTCTGATCGCAGGTAAGAACGTTACCATCGATGCACAAGGCACTGTGTACAACAACACCGCAATGATCGTGGCGGACAATAAGCTCTCCGTTAACGCGGCAGGGAATATTGAAAACCGTGACGGTAACAACTTTGTTCGTAATCATGGCGAAACCTTCGGCGTGACGGGCGATGTTGGCGGCATGATTGGTCGTGAAGGCGTGTCGCTTTCCGGTCAGAACGTCTACAACAACAACAGCAGCATCATCGCGGATGACGGTGCGCTGAGCGTGCTGTCCAAAGGGACGCTGGATAACACCCGTGCGATGCTGGTAAGCGGTGCAGATGCTGTTATCAAAGCAGCCGGTACGTTCTATAACAACTATGCGACCACCTACAGCGCGGGCAACCTGGACGTGACTGCAGGCACGCTGAGCAACTACAGCGATGGCAGCATGGAGAACAACACGGCGACCGGCGTTATCGCGTCAGATAAGAACGTTAATCTGACTGTCGATAACAACGTCACCAACTACGGTTGGATCAGCGGTAAAGGCGATCTGAACTTCAACGTCCTGAAAGGTGCACTGTATAACCGCAATGCCATCTCTTCAGGTAACGCACTGGCGATTAATGCCCTGAACGGTGTTGAGAACTTTAAAGACATCGTGGGTGTGACCAGCGTTAAGATTGATACTCAGCGTCATTTAACCAATAACGCCAACAGCAATATCCTTGCGCAGAATATCGCGATTAATGCCGGTGCCGACATTAATAACCGCGGTAATATCGTGAGCGATTATACCCTGCTGGTGAAAACTGCAGGCAATATTTATAACTACCTGAATATGGTGAGTTACGGTGTTGCCGGTATCACGACCAACAATTTGACGAACAGCGGCAGCGATGCTGTATTCGGCGGTCTGTCTGGTATGGAACTTAATGCGAATAAAGTGACCAATACCGGCGCTATTGTCGGTCTGTAATGTGTAAAGTGTAATACAAGGCAGCAGCTATCGCCTGATAGCGCAAAGTCAGAACGAGACCCTGCTGCCTTTTTTTTCTGAGAAAGTTAATGAAATCGCGATTTAAATTTTTACCCTTATTGTTGCTGTTAAGTTTTCATGCCTTCGCGGAGGAGGGCATTAATAACCTGATTAAGCAGCAGCAAAATGCCGATTTGAATACTTTCAAAGAACAAAAGGTGTACCGGCAGGACGTTTATTCCAGTACCGAACGTAAAGTATTCAGGCTGAATGATTTACCGCAAGAAGAGAACTGCTTCACGATTAGGTCTCTGGTTCTTGAAAATGATTTTCTTCAGCGTAAGACCGACAGGGCAATCAAAAAAGAGATCCTCGGCCGCTGTGTAGGCAGTATTGGCGTGGTGAAAATTGCCGCGGCGCTGCAAGATTTTTATATCGATGCGGGTTACATCACCACCCGTATTACGATCCCAACGCAAAACATTGCGTCCGGCACGCTGAAGCTTGACGTGAGTGCAGGGAAAATTGAAAAGATTATTGTCGACAGTAACGACATTAATCCGCTGATGCTGCCTTTTGCGAAAGAAGACATCCTGAATATTCGCGATATTGAGCAGGGACTGGAAAACCTCCAGCAGGAGCCGGGTGTTGACGTCAAAATCAACATCGAACCGGGCACAAAGCAGGGATATAGCACGATTCACATCAACACGAACCGTGAAAAAAACTGGAGCGTGCGGGCGAGCTATAACAACTGGGGTGTGAAAGAAACGGGGCAGTATCTGACCTCTGCGGTGGGTTACCTGTACAACACTGCCCGCTTCAGCGACCTGTTTTATCTCGCGGGAACAAAAAGCACCAATGGCCGCTATGAAAGTGTGAGTGGTTACTACGCGCTGCCGGTAGGCTACTGGAACTATTCACTGTTCTATAGCACCAGCAAGTCGCGACAGACCCTTCCGCTTTTCTACACCACCGTGGACTATGCGGGGAAAAGTGATTACGCAAACCTCAAAGCATCACGCGTGCTCTATCGGGATAAAACCCGCAAGGTGAGCGGCAGCGCCGAGCTGATACGCCGGAAATCTGGCTATACGGTGGAGGGGGAAGAGCTGGTCTTGCAGAAGCGCGATATGGATAACGTCAAGGTTGGCGTTAACTATAAGCAGCAGTTAGTGAATGCTCACTGGGATTCGTCGCTCTCCTGGCAGCGATTCCTGAGCTGGTTCGGGGCGGAACACACGCCAGATATGGTCTATGGCAACGTCAGCCCTGTCAGCCAGCTTGTTAATGTTGAAAGCAACTATACCCGCCAGCTCGGCGGCAATGTGTATAACGCTTTTTTTTTGGCGCAATACGCGCCGCGCGAGCTGACGCTGCAGGACCAAATGACGATGGGCGACCGCTGGAGCGTGCGCGGGTTTGAAAATAGCGTGGGTCTCACCGGGAACAGCGGATACTACCTGCAAAATACCGTTTATCGTCCGGTGCGGGGCATAGACGCTAACTATTATTTGGGTGTCGACGCAGGCCATATAAGACGGGACAGCCTCTACGGCGAAGAGATTATCATCGGCAGCACAATAGGTATTCAGGGTAACGTCAAAAGCCTGGCGTACGATTCGTCAATCTCCATGCCGGTAAAATACCCGGGCAGCATGGACGTGAATAAATTTAATTTTAATCTGAATGTTTCTTATCAGCTCTGAACAGGGAAGTACGAAAAATGCGTATCGGCACGGACATCGTGGAAGTTTCGCGAATAGAGTGGGCGATAAAAAACTGGCAAACCGATTTTTTACATCGCGTCTTTACCCAACAGGAAAATATAAAAATTAACCGTGAAGACCCGAATTATGAACGCGCCTCGGGATTTTGGGCGGCAAAAGAGGCGGTCGTCAAAGCGCTCGGTTGTGGATATCGCGACGGGATCACCTTTAAGGATATCGAAATTGGCCATGACGAATTGGGTTGCCCCCATTTTATTTTTTCCGGGCGAGTAAAAGAGATGCTTGTTGAAAAGCAGCTCGAGAATGCCTCGCTCAGTATTTCGCATTGTCAGAATTATGCGACTGCCGTTGTCATACTTTATTAACCTAACTATTTGTGAATATTATGTATCAATATAACGATCTTAAGGAAAAGACGGTTCTGGTCACCGGAGCGAGCGGAGATATTGGTCTGGCGATCTGCGCGAAGTTTCTCGATCAGGACTGCGATGTTTACGCGCTGTATAAATCAAATGCTACGCAGTTAACGGAGCTGAAAGAGACGCATCCGGCGGGCAGCAAGCTGTCTATTATTCAGTGCGATCTCGCCGATCCGCAGAGCGTTTCTGCGCTCTGTTCTCACCTGACGGAAGCCGTCGGTAAGCTGGATGTGCTGGTAAACAATGCCGGTATTGTGAAAGACAGCCTCTTTGCCTCAATGAGCTTTGATGATTTCAGCCAGGTGGTGGACACCAACCTGTTCAGTATTTTCCGCCTGACCAAAGAGGCGTTAATGCTGCTGCGTTCTTCAGAAAACCCGGCCATCATCAACGTCGCGTCCATTGCGGCCATTATCCCAAGCGTCGGGCAGGCGAACTACAGCGCGTCTAAAGGGGCGATTCTGGGCTTCACCCGCACGCTGGCTGCCGAGCTGGCACCGTACGGCGTGCGCGTCAACGCCATCGCGCCGGGGATGATTGAATCCAAAATGGTGAAAAAAGTCTCCCGCACGGTGGTGCGCGGCGTGACTGCCTCTATTCCGCTGCGTCGTCTGGGCAAATGCGACGAGGTGGCCAATACCGTCGTCTATTTGGGCTCGACTGCGTCCAGTTACATTGTGGGTCAAACCATCGTTATCGATGGCGGCCTGGTGATGCGGTGAGTTATGTCTAAATACGTTATCCCCTCGAAGATCTTTCTGGAAATGGGCGGCTGGCGTCAGCCGCTGCTGATGGTCGACAGAATTGATGACTTCAAATACGGCGAAAATGGCTTTGTGAAGGTGACGAAGCACATCACCTATAACGAGCCTTATCTGCTCGGGCACTTCCCGGACGATCCGATCATGCCCGGGGTGATTATTTCTGAAATCTTTGGTCAGGCCAGTGAGTACCTCTCGTTCCTCACCGATATCTGCGATATCTACAGCGAGACGTACGGCGGTGAACTCAAATCGTTACGCGATATCCATGCGCTCATCACGCGTGATGAGATGCGGGAGATCATCCGCACCCGCCGCGCGCAGGTGCGCGGGGTACTGGCTGCCCAGAATTTAAAATTTAAAGACATTGCCTACCCTGGCGACTCGATTGAAGTCACCAGCAAGCTGGCATTTTCTGATGCTCATGGCTTTAAGCACTATTCCGTGACGGCGAACGTCGGGAAGCGATTAATCAGCCACGGCACCATTATTAATTACCGCGAAAGTAAGTAAACCCCTGAGAGAGTTAATACCATGACGACAATGAAAAATGAAATTGACCAGCGCAAGGACGTGCTGATGACAATTAAAACCGAGATTATTCAGCGTTTAAATATTCAGCGCGATGAATCTCAAATTGATGATGATACAGCCCTGTTTGGCAATGGCTTAAAGCTGGATTCCGTCGATGCAACGGAAATCGTGGTCATGCTGGATAAAGTTTTCGATATTAAAGTTAACGAAAGCGACGATCCTTCTTATATGAGAAGTATCAATAATCTGGCGACGTTTATCATCCAGAAGAAAAAAGCTTAATTTATCTTTGCGAATAACAGGATCCCGTTATGAAGTCTCTTTATGATTTCCATTTGAAAAACAATGCGAAAATGGGCATTTACAACAATGCCAACGTTCCTTCTGCCTATCATGATCCGATGGTGGAATACAAAGCCGTACGTGAAAATGCCCTGCTGGTGGACTATTCCCACATGTCCATCGTCAGCGTGATGGGTGATGACGCCTGGGCCCTGGTGAATAACCTGGTCTCTGCCGATGTCTCTATTATTCGTGACGAGCAGGGGATCTACTCTCTGGTGCTGAATGAAGACGGTACCGTCCGCGGCGACGTGTACGTGCTCTGCTCATCCGACGGCTATTACATCCTGTCTGAAAACATCCCGTCATCGGAGCTGATCGCGGGTCTGAATGCCCTTCTGGAAAAAGCCGACGAGCTGGATATCCAGGAAACCCCGGAAATTGCCGACATGCGTGAGCAGAGCTGGGGCGCAATCATGGTTGAAGGACCTTACTCCTGGGAGCTAATGTCCGAAATCCACGGTTTCGACGTCATCGGCCTGCCTTACTACGAGTACATGAATACCGATAACGAACTGATGGTATTCCGCTGCGGCAAACACGGCGAGTTCGCCTACATGGTTGTGGGCCAGCAGGAACAGCTGCTGGATCAGTGGCAGCAGCTGCTGGAGCACGGTAGCAAATACCAGCTGCAGACCGGCGGACTGGACTACCAGAAAATTGTGCGTATCGAAAACCCAGGCTGGGATGACGCGCTGTGGGCTGGCTACAACCTTAACCCGGTAGAGCTGCAGCTGCAGTGGGCCGTGCAGTACGACAAAGAAGGCTTTGTAGGTAAAGACGCCGTTGAAGAACTGTCTCACGGTGAAGGCGCGCGCAAGGTTATCGGCATGATCGTCGAAGGGGAGTGCGCGGGCATTGCTCCAGGCGACAGCGTGCTGGTTGACGGTCAGGCTGTGGGTAACGTTGTGAAAGCGGTCTTCTCTCCGGCGCTGCAGTGCTTCATTGCCCTGGCACTGCTGGAAAATGAATACGCATGGTCTGATATCAGCGGTTTCGCTATTCAAACGAATACGGAAACTGTCGCGGCAAAAACCAAAGGTATGCCATTTATTTATAACCTGAGCATGCTGGTTAATCCGACTGAGCACAGCTTTATCGACGCTTCTAAAGCGAAAAGCGCGCTGTAATTCATTATTCATTTTTAACAGTGAGCAAGATATCCGTGGGTAATTTAGCGCCACGGATCCTTGCCGCTGTTTAGTGTCTGTACACGGTGGTACATAGTTATGAAGACAAACCGGAAACGCGTTGTTATTACCGGGATTGGGATCCTTTCCTCACTGGCAGAAAACCTTCAGGATTTTAGAGACGCATTATTAAATAAAAAAAATGGCGTCACCGACAGCGTGCGTTTTTCTAAATGGTTTGAAAACGCCCGCGCGGCTGAAGTGTTACATGATATTGATTATTCAGAATTACCGGATGACGTTATTGCGTCACTGGATAATGCTGCACTCTGGGCCTATAAGGTCGGTAAAGACGCGCTGAATCAGGCGGGGCTGGCCGAGAACAAGACGCACCTGAAAGAGACGGGCCTGATTGTGGGCGTCTCCTCCGCAGGCACCGAGGCGTTCTTGCCGCTGTTTGAACAACGCATGGAAGATTTCTCCCTGCGTAAAGCGCTGTTCTCCGGCGGTTTCTCTTCCTGCTGTTCCAGCGTCTCTACGCTGCTCGGACTGCAGGGCGGGGTTGAACTGGTTGCGACCGCCTGTACGGCCAGCCCTAACGCGGTCGGCATGGCGTTTGACTATATCCAGAACGGCAAAAGCAAAACGATGCTGGCCGTCGGGACAGAGCCGATCTACCTGCCAACCTTCGCCGGTTTTTATGCCCTGAACGTCATGCATCCGGAAGCCTGTACGCCGTTTTCCGGCAACTCCGGCATGTCGATTGGTGAAGGCGCGGGCGCCGTGGTGCTGGAAGAGTACGAGCACGCCGTCGCGCGCGGCGCCACCATTTACGGTGAAATCCTCTCCTACGCCACCTCCTGCGATGCGTTCCACGAAACTGGACCGGATCCGCGCGCCAGCGGTGCCGTACAGGTGATGCATAAGGCGATGGAAAACGCGGGCGTCACCCCGGAGCAGATTGAGTACGTCAACGCCCACGGTACCGGCACTGAAGCGAACGACCGCATCGAAACGCTGGCAATGAAAAAGGTGTTCGCCAACAACGAGAAGCTGTTGGTCAGCTCCACCAAGTCTTACTTTGGCCATAACATCGGTGCGGCGGGTATTGTCGAACTGATCGCGTGTCTGGTGACGCTGCCGGATAACCGCGTTCTGCCGACGCTGAACTTCAACAACGCGCGTCCAAACTGCGATCTGGACTACGTGCCAAACGATTTCCGCGACCAGAAAATCAACCTCTTCATGAAGAACAATTATGCCTTCGGCGGTAATAACTGCAGCATGATTATCAGCATGAAGCCGTGTTCTGTTCCGGTCAGCACCTACGACGAAAAACGCGTGGCAATCTCCGGTCTGGGGGCCGTCTCCGCGATTGGTCACACCGTGAACGAGATCCTCGATAACGTCTGGAAGCAGAACCATACCGTTGAACTGGGTGGCGTCACCTTCCCGGAAGACACGCTGGAAGAGGCGAAAGAGCTGCTGGATGTGCTCGAATCAACCCGTCAGTTTGAGACGCTGTTTGGTGAAGAGTTCAGCGTGCTGACGGCCACCCGTCCGGAAGCGAACGAACACTTTAAAACTTTCCAGGTCACCGGCCTTGAGCCGCGTAAGCATCTGCGTCGCTTTGACCCGCGTAAAGCCACCCGTGGCGGCACCTTCGCGCTGATTGCGCTGTCCGAAGCGCTGGAACAGGCGAAGCGTAAAATTAAACGTGATGGCGATGCGTTAGGCATGGTGATGGGGATGTCCAGCGGCCCGCAGGAAACCACCTACAAATACCTGCAAAGCCTGAAGCCAGACCCGCGCAAGGTCAGAACCTCTGAGTTCCCGGGCTCGCTGATGAACTCAATCCCTACGTTCTGCGGTATTTCCGAAGGGATCAAGGGCTACACCACCACCCTGGCGACCGGGGAGAATGCGGCATTAGGCGCATTAACCTATGGCTACGAAATCGTGCGTCAGGATCTGCAGCCGCAGGTGCTGGTGGGCGGTGCGGACGAGTATTTCCCGTCGATGTCACTTTATATGGATGCCGTCACCCGCAAGCTCCATATGACCTCTGACGCTCGCGACTACCACATCTACGGTAACGATTCGAAGGGCTACATTCCCGGCGAAGGTGCCTGCATGTTGCTGCTGGAAGATCCGCAGCGCGCCGCAGAGCGTGGTGCTGAGGTGCTGGCAGAAGTGGTCGGTTACGGTAAAGCCTGTAGCAACAGCTATTTCGATGCTTCTCAGCAGGACGAGAAATCCGCCTCCATGGCGCTGGCGATTACCCGTGCGCTGAAGGATGCCGGCGTCACGGCGCAGGAGATCGATCTGGTCTGCGGCACCAGCAACGGTAGCGATGAAAGCTCACGCATTGAAATCGATGCCATCGTTGAAGCCTTCGCTCAGGCCAAACCGGATGTGCCGGTCGTGAACTATAACGCCTGCTTTGGCTTTGTTGCGTCTGCTGCCGGGCTGCTTAACCTGGCCGTCATCATTGACTGTATTAAGAAGCAGGCGGTTCCCGCCATTCCTCATACCGTTGAGTTCTTCGATAAGCGAATCAACTTCGTTCGTGAACCGTTGAAGCTCGCCCTGAAGCACGTGCTGCTGGTGGGCGCGACGGAAGGCGGCAACTACTACGCGTTTGTGATTAAAGGATAATATTGTGGATAATGCCGCTATCATTTCGGGGTTCAGTTCCTGTCTGCCGTTTGCCGAAGACAGTATTCAGCTTATTCAAAATCTGAAGCTGGGCAAACGTGTTGAAAGAAAGCCCTGGTTTAAATCCGACGACGAGGCAATTAAGTGTGGGTTCGATGGCAATAAGCATATTGCCACGCTGGATCATACGGATGATAGCGCATTAGATCTGCTTTATCGTCTGATCGACGATGCACTCGCCCAGGCCGGATTAGATGTTCAATGGCTGGCCGGGTGCAACGCCCGCGTTTATTTAACCGGCATCGGCCCTCGGGTCGATGGCATGGCCTTTAAGAGTTTCTATAACAAAAATGATATTGAAGATATTCATCTGACAAAATCATTAATGACCCTGCACGTCGATAATATGTCGCAGGATCGTATTGCCGGAAATCTTGCGCGTAAATATCACCTGCAGTATTTACCGCCCAATATGAACTGTACCAGTAATTCAGCGATGACGGCGGTGCATTTAGGTTGCCAGGCAATTGAGCATGGCGGCGTTGATATTGTGCTGGTGGTGAACTGCTCAAAAATTAAAACCCAGGATATCTGGTTCCTCGATACCCAGTCGATGCTGGATACGCACCTGGTCCAGCCGTTCGGTGAAAACAGTAAAGGCGTTCTTTTTGCTGAGGGATACAGCGCGATCCTGCTGGAAAATGCGCGCCACCGACGCGCCAGAAAAGCAGGGCATGGGATACGACTGCAAACCACCTACACGCAGATCAGTGCCGGAAGAAGCAATGACAGTTCCTGGCTCAGCACCAATGTATTAAAGGTGATGCAGGCCGCGATGAAAAAAGCGGACCTCAGCACGGAAGATCTGTGCGCGATTATGCCGCACGGCAACGGCTCATCCATCAGTGATAAAGCGGAAGCAAAAGCGATAGAGGTCTTTGCTGAGGGAAATACCCTTCCGGTTCTCGCCTATAAAGGCCAGATTGGCTATACCGCCACCGGCTCAGGCATCGTCGATTTAATTATTGGTCACCATACGTTATCGCAGAAAGAGCTGATTTCACCCGTGGGCAACGACGCCATTATTGATAGCGTTGCGCAGCATGTTGTTATTGACCGCGGCATCATTGGGCACCACAAAAACCATCTGCTTAAGGTAGGGGTTGGCGTGGATGGTTCAATTATCGGTGCCGTGATGTCTGATATTCATCGAGGCCTTTGAACGATTATGGAGAGCCCTATGTATTTATCCTCATTTTCGCTTATTGAGCCGGAAGATAAATTTTATTTCTATCAACCCAGCTGGTTAAACGCCTGGGAAGCACACTTATACAATAAGGCGATGAAATCCACCCATGCTCATGGCTGGGGATTAAAACGTTTTGGTACACAGCCGGATCTCTATCCCGGTGAAATGATCCGTAACCCGCAATATCAAAAATACCTTGAGGCGATGGAGCAGGCGGCGGATGACGCGCTTATGGCGCTGCCCACAAAAGAGCGGATGCGGTTATTGAAGCAGCGCACGGCATTTATTTATGTCGACGCCTGGGGGGAATCCGGCCCGTTTGAGAATATTTCCAGCGCGCTGCATATCTCAACGATCGACACGCTGCCCAAAAATCTGGTCAAGAAATTCTCGGTTAACGCTCCCACCTGCAAGCTCCGCGGTGAGAAGCAATCCTTCGTGCAGGCCGTCAGCATGGCGAACGACTACCTGAGCTGGGATGTGTTTGATTTTGTTGTGATCTGCACGGCGTACCGGGCGATCCCGATCCTGGTGTTTTCGGATGAAGACATTGCCCTCAAGTGGGGAGAGAAGCGCAAAGGTAAGGCTGAAGACGTCAATTTAACGGTTGAACGCGCCGGGTGTTTCATCTTCAGCCAGCAGGAAAGCGCTATCCGGGTGAAGGGTGGGCAGTACGTCATGGCCGATGCCATCGAGCACACCCAGGTTCCTGAACAGATTGCGTTTTCGGGCCTGCGCAAAGACCTGCTGTCTCGCTCGACGCTGCCCGCGAAGAACACGCTGGATCTGGTTGATCTCTACGGTGCCAGCGGCTGCCTGACTCCAGCGTTAAGTTTCGCCTGGCTCAAACAACATGCTGATTTTTCGGGGCGATTAAGAACCATCGTTCCCGACAAGCAGTTTGGTTACAGCTATTTCGACATTGAATATTGCAAGGAATAACGACATCTCCATGAGCGGAAAAATTAAAGAACTCCCAACGATATCGCTGAACAATATCTATAAGAGTTATGGCTCGGGCGAAGGCAAAGTCGATGCCCTGAAAAATATCAATCTGGAAATAGAAAAAGGCGAATTTCTGGCGCTCTGCGGGCCTTCCGGCAGCGGCAAAAGTACGTTGTTAAATATCCTGTCGGGAATTGATAAACCCACCGTCGGTTCGGTGATTTTTCTGAAAAAATTACTGAATCATCTGCCGGAAGACCAATTATCGGCGATCCGCGGCAAGCATTTGGGTTTTATTTTTCAGTTTTTCAATCTGATACCGGTACTGAGTGTTTTCGATAACGTGTTTTTCCCGCTGGTGTTAAACGGTCACGTCGGGAAAAAAGAGGCCAAAGAGCGGGCGCTGCACTTCATCGACAGCGTCGGGCTTGCGGGATTCACCGAGCGTAAACCGGGCCAGCTTTCGGGCGGCCAGCAGCAGCGCGTGGCCATCGCCCGGGCGCTGGCGCACGACCCGCAGGTGGTCATCGCCGATGAGCCGACCGGAAACCTCGATCTGGTCACCGGGGAGGCCATTCTGGATCTTCTGCTGAAAATTAACCAGGAGACGCGCACCACTTTTATTATTTCCACGCATTCAAGCCAGCTTAAAGAGCGTGCGCGGCGCGTGGTTGAAATTAAGGACGGAGTTTTAGTTCATGATTCACAATCGTAATTTTTTCCTTCTTTGCTGGTTTTTGCTGTGCCTGGCCTATGTCGGGAACATCAAAGCCGCACCGGCGCCCGTCGCCGAGCATGTCATTAAGAGCGGTTTTCCGCAGGAAGCGGACATGCTTGCAGAGATGACGCAGTCGCTCTTTAAAGAATACAAAGCCAACGACAATCCTCTTTCGCTGGTTTTCTATGCCTACGGAACGTTACGTCAGGCCGATCGCGCTCTCCAGACCAACGATTTTATTCGCGCATCTGAGTACGGGAAAACGGGCTTTTTCTATCTGGATGAGGCGGTTGATCTGTATGAAGACAACATGCTGGTGCGCTATATGCGTGCCCGGGTCGATGCCTGGCTGCCTGCGTCAATCGGGCGCTGCGTGGTGACGTTAAAAGATACGGAACAGATGCTGAATACGCCTGACGTATTCAATGCGGGTCTGGTGGAACACATCAACGAAATGCGTTATCGCGCGCTGTTGAGTTGCAAACACAAGCGGCAGGCAGACGCGTTACTGGCAGAGATTGAACTGCGTAATGCGAATACGGCATCGTCTCTGGCATCGGGCAGTGCGCCAGAGTGGGATATCAACGAAGTGACAGAAGTATTGTTGCCGCTGGCGAAAGGGAAATAAATGTCCGGGGAAATGGTGTTAGCGAATAGCGTTGTGTTGTTGATCCTGCTTTTTGTCCTATGGTGTGTCGTATTCCGATCGCGGGACGTGAAGTTTGCTTTTTTAAATCTGTTTCGCCACAAAAGGCGATCGTTTTCGACCATGGCGGCCATCATGCTGGGCGGCGTGTCGATTTTCCAGTACGGCGGGTTTATTGATTACTCTTTCTGGATTTTGAAAGAGCAAACGATTCGAACCAATATTGGTCATGTGCAAATTTATAACAAAAATTATTTTGAGACCTCCAATAAAAACAAAAGCCTGATCGACGATTATTCGGCATTAAAGAAAGCGATTCTCAACGATCCGGCTCTGGCTGAGGATATCTCGACGCTCTCCGGTCAGCTGGAGTTCACCGGCGTTATTTCACAGTATGAGAGTGAAACCTCCAGCTATTTTTCCGCGCTGGGCGTTGAACCACTACCGGCACTGAAGCTGGGCTCGTTTGATAAATTAATCACCGGCAGCGATCTGTCCCGCATCCGCACGGACGAAATCACGCTGGGAAGCGGCCTGGCGAAAACGCTGAATGCGCATTACGACGACTGGCTGGACGTGCTGGTGGTCAATACGCAAGGCGGGCAGGGCGCGCTCTCCATGAAGCTACGCGGCATCTTTGAATCCGGGATCAAAGATTACGATGACGTGGCGATGAAAATTCCGCTGGGTACGGCTCAACGTATTATGGGCACCAACAGCGTGAGTAAAGTGCTGATCCTGCTGAAAGAGGACGATACAGCCGCGTTCACGGCGAAACTGCGTGGCTTTATTGCCGAGCATAACTTACCGCTGATCGTAAAAGACTGGAAAGACGCCTCGATATTTTATCAGCAGGTGGAAGGGCTGTTATCCGGGATCTATTTCTTTATTAAGCTCATTGTCGGTCTGATTGTCATCTTCATGATCGGTAATTCGATGACGATGAATATTATTGAACGCACCCGTGAAATTACGACGCTCAGAGCCATCGGCCTCAAACCGCTGCATGTGACCCGCCTGTTTTTACTGGAAGGTATTTTCATCGGCATTATCGGCGCGATTGGCAGTCTGGCGATAGGTTACGCCATTGCCAGCGTCATTAATCTGTACGGTATCGCGATGCCACCGTCGCCGGGGCAATCGCAGGGCTATACCGCATTTATTAAAACCGACAGCGTCGCGCTTAACTGGATAACCCTGGTATTGCCGATCCTGACCGCCACGGGGGCCTCGGTATTACCCGCATTACGTGCTTCACGGCTCAATATTTCGGACGCATTTAAATTCTCGTAAGGAAGCGATATGAAACGCAGTGTTATGGCCTCACTCCTTTTGGGTGCCTGTCTGTTGTCGGCAGGGGCGTACTCCGCCTCTGCCGATGACAAGGCGGTGGATATTATTCGTCGTGCGGATGAAGTCCGTTCGCCAAATAAACCCTTTCGCTACACCCTCACCATCCATGAATTTAAAACGGGCGCCACGCAGCCCGACAATAAACAGGTGCTGGATATTTCCATGCGCTTTATGAAGCCAGAAGGTGAGATGAAAGCGGATGCCCGCTCCCTGGCGCGCTTTATTTATCCGCCGCGCGACAAGGGAAAGGTGCTGCTCTCTGACTGGTACGATTTATGGTTCTACACGCCAGAACTCCGCCGTCCTGTTCCCGTCTCTCGCCAGCAGCGACTGATTGGGCAAATTTCCAATGGCGACGTCATTGTCACCAACTTTGAATATGCCTACGACGCCACGCTGAAGGGTGAAGAGCCTTGCGGCGAAACGCAGTGCTATAAGCTGGAACTGGTGCGTAAATCGGCTGAAGTGACCTGGCCGAAGGTGGACTATTACGTTGAAAAAGAGGGGGATAACCGTCCTTATAAAGCTGCCTATTTCTCTCTGGACAATAAGTTAATCAAAGAAGTGCTTTATCAGGATTTCCAGATGGTATTAGGCAAAATGCGCCCGATGAAAATCGTGGTGAAAGAGGCGCGCCACGGCAAGAGCTATTCCGTCATGACCTACAGCGATGTGCGTTATGAATCGTTACCTGAATCGGCGTTCACCCGCGAGTCTATTCAGCGAGGCGCGAAATGAAGCGTACATTAACAGGCTTAACCCTGATGCTCGCCGCGCTGCCCGTCAGCGTATTCGCGGATTGTCTGTCCGGCAGTGACGTTGCAAAGAACACGTCTGTCACGCTGTATGAGCAGGTGTCTGTCGTTAAAAAACAGATTTCGGAGTGGCGAATCAATGGCCGAAACCCGTACACCCGACACAATATCTACAACGATGCCGGGGTGAATGTCGCAAGCCGCTGTTCGCTGATTGAGGATACGCTGGACCTGGATTTATCCCTCTATGGGCTAACCTGGTATTCCCCGCGTAAGCTCGGTGCGTTTGAAGAAGATGACCGCCGTTCACGTCTGTTAATTGAGCGCCTTAAGCTGGTCTACACCCTGTCGGACAGCCTGCAGCTTGAGGTCGGGAAGCTTCCGTCCAGGCCGGGGCTCTTCTTCCTGCGCTCGCCTTCGGATCTCACGCCGCATTATTACGACGGTGCAAAACCGACGCGGCTTTACGATCCTCAGCTCCGCTCGGCTTATCAGTCTTCCTCCTGGGCTGCAACGCTGACGATGGATAGCCGGGACGAGTCGCTTTCGCTGACGATGATCCCGAAGCTGGCGACGGTGGATGAATACTACCTGACCTCCGGGAACTGGTCTGCGAATCAGCGTGGCAACAGCAGTGAATCCTGGCTGCTGAGCTATACCTCCCATGTCTTCCGTGACCATACGCCGGGGATGCGCGTCCTGATGGGCGACTCGCTGTCGGTCGTGCTTTCAGACAGTTACAACTACACCCCTCAGCTCACGCTCAATGCCGACGTGGCGTGGCATGCGGAGCAGCGCTGGCGTCATCTGTCTGAAGAGAAAAGCGCGGAGCTGGAGCGGTATCAGTTCCCCACCTCGCTGTATGAAACAAAAGAGAAACAGGGCGTTGAGCTGGCCGTGGGCGGGCAATATACCTCCGATACCTTCAACGTTTTCGGCCTGGAATACTATTACCAGAGCGAAGGCTATTCGCGATCAGAATGGCGCAAGCAGCGCGATCTGATGACATTTTTGAACACCGGCACAGGCTATGCACCGCTCGACAGGGCATATGATTCCTATAAGTACCTGATGGCCTCCGAGATAAGCAATACGGGGAACAAAGGCATGCTGCAGGGAAAACATTATCTCAACGCCTGGTCCAGCGTGCAGTTCACGCATCAGATTACCGCACAGCCCTATCTCATCCTCAACCTGATGGATAAAAGCTCCATGGCAGGGCTACACCTCAGCGCACCGCTGACCTTTATTGATGACCAGCTGGAAGCGTATACCGGCGTCTATTCCGCACTGGGTAGCGCAAATTCTGAGTTTGCATTCTTCGGTGATGTCGCCGGTGGTTATGTTGGCTTTAAGTATTATTTATAAGGAAATGACTATGACGCTTGATAATGCATCGCAGCCTGTCGTGCTGCTGTTTTCCGGGCAAGGGAACCCGGTAATCGGGATGGGCAGCGATCTGTGGGATCTGAATTCGACGACGAAACAGATCTGGGATTGCGCCAGCGATATTTCTGGCCTCGATCTTCGCCGACTCTGCCTGAAGGGGCCGATGAACAGATTGATCCAGACCACGGTACAGCAGTTGGCCGTCACGGCGATCAACGTATCGCTCTATAGCCTTTGCCGTGAGCGTTTCCCCAACCTTCGGGTGACGGGGGCCTGCGGCCACAGCGTCGGGGAATACAGTGCGCTCTATGCGGCGGGGGCAGTATCTCTGGAGACCTTATTCCGCACCCTGCATTTCCGTGCCAGCACCATGGATGCGGTGAGCAAAAAGCAGAAAGGGGCAATGATCGCGCTGAAAGGGGCGGATTTTGCCACCCTGAGCGACATCATCACCCGTTCCGGGATTGCGCTGGATATCAGCTGTGACAACACGCCGCGCCAGCAGGTTATCGGCGGGACACCGGCGGCACTGAGCGACTTCGCCCAGGTACTGGCGGATGAGGGCTATGAGCCGATCAAACTCGGCGTCAGCGGTGCCTGGCACACGCGTTTAATGGAAGAGGGCGTCCAGCTGATGCGGGATTTCCTCGCCGGACAACCTTTCACCTCACCCGCGTATGATGTGCTGATGAACGTGACGGGTAGAATGGAAATCGTGCCGGAAAACATCAAAGAAAATCTGTCGTTGCACCTGACCCACACGGTGAAATGGAACGATTCTGTCGCCAGATTTATCAACCATTCAGAGCGTCCGCTGTTCCTGGAGATGAGTAACAAACCTTATCTCGGTCAAATGCTGAATGATTTTGCCGGTTTTAATGCCGAACGCGTTCTGCACTGCAGAAAAGCATTAGAGATGTAATGGTCGAGATATGATTCCAGATTATTTAACGTTCATTCGCTTTCAGGATAAAAGGAACCTTCTTTTTATCTCTATCGTGACCTTGATCCTGATGGGTTTTTACTGGAAAAACGCCGGGTTTTCCTTTACCCGGCAGGATGCCTGGCTGGCGAGCGGTATTTTTGCGCTGATTCTGTATAGCTTCATTGCCGATCTCAAGGCGTTCTGGGCCTATAAGTGCGTGGTCAAAAATGTCGATTTATCTGTGTTTCTGCAGAAAGAGAATAAGCCGGTGAATGCGATGATTGTCGAACCTGTAATGGTGCTTGCTATCGCCACGCTGGTTTTCGCAGGCATTATTGCGCTGATGCTCACCCTGGCTCAGCCGGGGATCGTGCTGCTGACGCTGGCCATCGTCGCGCCGTTCATCGTCTGGGGAATGTTCGCAGCGATGCGTTCGATCTACATCCGACAGGTCATCGCCTCGGCGCGGGACAAAGGAAAATATAAACGTCTGTCCCATTATGTCGCTATTGCTGTCGTCATGTCCGTCGTCATGAACCTGCTGACGATTAGCCCCTTACGGAACAGTGAACAGTTCGATCGCTATGGCCGTTACTTCACCCTCGAGTCCATCATTACCATGCTGGTACTCTGCGCGGTGGTGCTGGCCATTAATCTGCTGTTTTTACGGTTCACGAAGCGGTATATCTTCCTGGGGCATCTTTTCCTTAACGAGATCGACCTGTTTTTCTCCCCGACGATCCCCTGGCGCAGCCTGTCCGGGAAACCTTTGTGGCTGAGGCTGGTGATGCTGGTGGGTGTGGAGTTTGTCTGGTCGGCCGTGGTGGGATTGCTGCTCACGCTGCTGGGGTGGAAGGTGTGGTTTGAGGTGTATTTCCTGCTGAGCTACCTGCCTTGTCTGGCCTATTACACCCTCCACGCCTGGTGGAAATGGCATAACGATTTCATGATGTCGAGCGACATGTATTTGCGCTGGGCGGAGATCGATAAAGAAAACGCCCTCTGGTAAGACGCGAAGGGCAATAAAAAAGCCAGACCCTCAGCAATGAGGGTCTGGCTTTTTTTATCAGGTCGATACGGCTCAGGCTATCCGCATCCAGGTGAGCATCATCGCGGCGCTGGCAATGACGTTCACGTTGGAAATGTACCCGTCATAACGATTATTAATGGCGGAAAGCTGGTTGTTAAAGTGGTCGTTTTCAGCGGTCAGCACATCCAGCAACGTGCGTTTTCCCAGGTGATACCACTGCTGGTAGAACATCTGGCGCACGCGGTCAGTTTCGCCTGAGAGACGCTCGTAATCATCTGCACGCAGGAATGATGAGTCGCGTACCTGCACCTGATAGTTAATCTGATACTCCAGATCGCGGTAGCTCACTTCATATTGCTGCTGCGCCACGTTGGCTTTTGCGCGGGCCGTCATCTGAGCGGCGCGCTGAGAGCCGCCGCTAAACGCCTCCCACTCCACGTTAAGGCCGGTATACCAGCCCGCTTCATTACCGTTACCGTCCTTGGCGGTGCTCTTGGAGACCACCCAGTTTACCTGCGGCAGCGCAGCCGATTTAATGCTTTCTGCTTCCGATTCCGCCGCGCGGACTTTGGACTGCAGGTTAAGCATCATCGGGTTCTTGTCCAGCGAGCCGATGGCGACGGATGCCGGGATAATCGTATCCTGCCAGCTCAAATTCTCTGGCAGCACAGGCTCTGCGCCAAGCAGGCGCACAAGCTTGATTTTACTGGCGCTCAGCTGATGCTCGATGTTGTCGAGACTCGCCTGAGCGGACATCAGTTTCGCTTTCGCCTGCACCAGTTCGCTTTCTCTGCCGCGGTCCGCCTGGGTGATTTGCGACAGCATGTTGACCAGCTCTTTCATGCGGCCAACATAGTTCTTCGCCACCTGTTTACTTTGCTGGTACCGACTCATGTTCATCAGCTCGGACACGGTGTTATAGGCCAGCTGCTCGCGAGAATACTCTTTGGAATAGCGGGCCGCTTTTGCCGTTTCCAGCGAGTTATCGACCTGATGGCTGATTCGTCCCCAGTCGATCACGGGGGTGTTGACGGATACCGTCCCGCTGGAGTCGCTGATATGCGTATTGTTGGACGACTGGCGGTCTCCCCCCACGGTTGTCAGCGGCGACGTTACGCCCAGCCGCACCTGCGGCATACGCTGGCCTTTGACCTGATCCACCATGTAGTCCGAGGCCAGAACCTCAGAGGAGGCCGCACGCAGCTCAGGGCTGTACGCCAGCGCTCTTGCCACCATGCTGCGCAGGAATTCCCGCGAATCATTGGTGCTGGCACCGTTGAAATAGCCGTGCGACATGCCGCTGGTGGCGCGGGGGCTTGCCGATGCGCCCTGTTGGCGAACGTTCGCGTAGGCCGGTTCGGGCTTATAGTATTCTTTAACGGGCGGGAAGAAATCGTAATTCGTTTTCAGTGCCGCTTTGTTACTCGTACTGTTCTCGAGCGTCGGCTCAGGTGCCACAGTTTGCTGCGTCGCGGCGTAGCTTGCCGGTCGCGATGCGGGGTACGTTTGCGTAGGTACGGTTTTATGCGTACTGGCGTACTGCGACTGCGTGCGCATCGAGGGCAGCGAAGTCCGTTGAACCGTCCCCGGCGTGCTCGCGCGTACCGCAGGCTGCGCTGGCGTCTGCGCGGCGCGGGTTAACTGTGACTGTGTGCGCATCGGCGGCAGCGAGGACAGGTCTTTTTTAACCTGCGCCACGTCAGCCGCGTGGAGCGGAATGACAAAAGAAGAGCAGGGCAAACAGAGTGCAACCGCAGTGGCTACCCTGGCCCAACGACGCTCTTTACGTGCCTTAACCATAAAATTATCTCTCTCTGAATGCTTCGCGCGCTTTCAGTATCGGTTTGAGGATGTAAGACAAAATGGTCTTCTCCCCGGTTCTGATTTCAACGTTCGCCACCATGCCTGGTATGATTGGGAACTCCTTGTCTTTAACCTGCAGTGCCGCCCGATTGGTGCGGACGAAGACCCGGTAATAGGTCGAATCGCCACGTCCCTGACGCGCTTTTTCCTCATCAATCAGGGTGTCGGAACTCAGGTGCTCGACGACGCCGGTTAACCCGCCGTAAATGGCGTAGTCGTAGGCGGTAATTTTTACCGTGGCGGGCAGCCCCGGATGGATAAAGGCCACATCGGACGGTTTGATTTTGGCTTCGACCAGCAGGTTATCTTCGAGCGGGATGATGGTCATGATTTCCGCCCCTTGCTGGATAACGCCGCCGCGCGTGGTCACGCGTATGTTGTTGACGGTGCCGCGTACCGGCGCAACCACCGTGGTTCGGTTCATCACATCCTGACGCCCGCGCAGGATCTCTTCCGCCTGCGCCAGTTCAGATTCCAGCCGGTTAAGCTCGCTGTTGGCGTCGGAGCGGAAGCGGTTGGTCCGCTCTGCGATCTGCAGGCTGAACTCGTTGGCCTGACGCTTCAGGCGCAGGATCTCCACATCTGACATCAGCCCTTTACGGGCCAGCGGCTCTGACAGGCTGACCTCGTTTTGCGCCAGGGACAGGCTGCGCTGTAAGGCCTGAACGCTCTCGTTCAGGGTTTTGAGGCGCGCGTTATAGGCCTGGGTTTCATCACGCACGATAGACTCAATTCCGGCGATATCGGGCGGGAAGGACAACGGCGTGTCGTAAGCTTCCGCGCGGAGACGGGCAATGCTGCCCTTAAGCCCCTGCACTTTAGAGAGGGATTCACCGTAGCTGGCCCCGGCGCGGGTCGGGTCAATTTTCAGCAGAATTTGCCCTTTCTCGACGATATCCCCCTCCTGAACGTTCAGCTCCTCAAGAATGCCCCCTTCCAGGCTCTGAATGAGCTGCTCGCGGCTGGCCGGGATCACTTTGCCATCGCCACGGGTGATCTCCTCAACCCGGGCGAAATGCGCCCACACCAGCGACACCACCACCACCAGGGCGATGGTGTAGAGCATGATCATGCTGAACGGGGTTTTCTGTGCGATCAGCGCGCCCTGCAGGTCATTCATGAATTTCAAATCGTCTGCTTTGACCTTTCCTGTGGCCTGCGGTTTTTGCACTGCCAGCTGCGTTTTCCCGCCGTTGCTGTCTACCTTTCTCAACGCCGTGGAGGATGCATCCGTCCCGGAGTCGGCCTCTCCCTTTGAGGCGTTATGATTCACTTCGTCCTCGTTCATCATCCATTTACACCTTGTTTCTGTTGCTTCTCTTCAACCGAATGCATCGCTTGTTTTTTCTTCATCACATTCTCATTCAGGCTGGCCATCACCTGATCTTTTGGCCCGTCTTTCACGACATGCCCGTCTTCCAGCACAATCAGACGCTCAACCAGGCTCAGTACCGACATGCGATGGGTCACAATGATCAGCGTTTGCCCTTGCGTCGCCTCTTTGAGCCGACGCAGGAACAGCGTTTCGGTCATGGCATCCATTGAGCTGGTGGGTTCATCCATCAGCAGGACCTTTGGGCGCAGCAGCAGGCAGCGGGCCAGGGCGACAAGCTGTTTTTGTCCACCGGAAAGGCAGTTGCCCATTTCGCCAATTGGCATGTCAAAACCCAGCGGGTGTCTGGCGGCCACGTGATCCAGCCCGGTCAGACGCACGACGCGCAGGAACTCCTCCGTGCTTACGCCGGGGTTGCCAATGATGATGTTGTAGCGCAGCGTGCCGAAAAAGAGACGGCAATCCTGGCCGACATAGCCCACCGCGGCTCGCCAGTCCGCTGGGTCAATCTGGGTGGCATCTACGCCGTCAATGAACATCTGGCCGCTGCTTTGTTGATACAGGCGGGCCATCACACGCAACAGCGTCGATTTTCCGCTGCCGATTTTGCCCAGCACGGCGATTTGCTCACCGGCTTCAACATTGATGTTGATGTTGTCGAGGATGCGCGGCGCAACCATCATGCCCGGCACCGGATAGGTAAAGCCCACCTTGTGGAGGCGCATGCTGCCGGTGAAATTCGGCGTCGGTAGATAATTGAGCAAGGCATCGCGGTCGGTCGGTGTTTCCATCAGCTGGTTCAGCGATTTCAGCGCGGTTTTGGCATGCTGATAGCGCAGCGCTAACCCGACAACCGACGCCAGCGGCGCAAGCGAGCGGCTGGAAAGGATCACCACCCCAATCATCGCCCCCATCGACAGCTCGCCAGCGTGAATGAGATACACGCCAAGAACGACGATGCAGACCGTCGTGATTTGCTGCACGAAAGAGACAAAGTTGGTCGTCAGCATCGAGAGATAACGCGTTTTCATCGACGACGCGGCTGCCAGAGCGCTGAAATCATCCCAGCGTTTTTGCATCACCCCTTCGCCCTGTGCCGCTTTCAGCGCTTCCAGCCCTTCAATGCTCTCAATCAGCAGACCCTGCTTCAGTGAGATTTCGCGGACGTTCTCTTCCATGTAGCGGCCCAGCGGCCACTGGATGATGATGCTGACAATCAAAATCAGCGGCATCGCGACTAACGGCACGATCGCCAGCGGGCCGCCAATCAGGTAGATGACGAACATGAAGAGGGCGCAAAACGGCAGGTCGGACAACGTTGCCAGCGTTGCTGAGGTAATAAAGTCGCGCACGGCCTCAAAATCACGCAGCTGGTTGGCAAAGGTGCCCGAGGACTGTGGCTTGTATTCCATTCGCATCGACATCACCTGACGGAACAGTTTTGCCCCGAGTATCAGGTCCGCTTTTTTCCCGGCGATGTCGATCAGGTAGGCTCGAATTTGTCGGCTACAAAATTCAAATACAATGGCAATCACCACGCCAATCGCCAGCGACCACAGCGTCACGTAGGCCTGCGTGGGAATGACGCGGTCATAGACGTTCATGGTAAAGAAGGTGCCTGCCAGCGTGAGAATGTTCGCCAGCAGAGCGGCCAGCGCCGCGCTGTAGAAGTAGTGGCGGTAGCGCCATAGCGTCGAATAGAGCCAATGCCCTTCCGCCTGAGCCTGCGGCAACAGCTGGTCGTCTGCACGCTCGTCCAGCGTCGGCTTGCGCGTCGTGACGAGGGCATAACCGCCGTAGACGTCGTTTAACTCCGCCTCCGTCACGACAACGGTTCCTTCGTTTTCCGGTACCACAATCTTATAAGTATGTTCTCCGCGCTTTCCGTTACGCGCGGTAAGAATGCAATAGGTCCCGTCTTTACGTGCTATCAGTAGAGGAAATAGCCACGAGGAGAGGGTGCTCAGATCGCGCTTTACCCAACCGGCAGATATTCCCATTTGGTCAAGCATGCGCAATGCCATTTCTGGCTCAAGCTTGTCGCTTTTTGGCAGGCCAGCATAGAGGACTTCTTTGCTGGCAAACTTAGCATGATGTGTACAAAGCCATTCAACACCCCACAGAAGGGAATCTTTTCGGGGATCTTCAATATTATTGAAGTCGTGCTCTGAATTAATTTCAACGGTGGAAAGATGCGTGCTCATTATCGAATCCAGACCTGTAGTGACGTTCCTCACTTAGAATTTAAAAAAGTAAAGAATGTGCGATTTAAAAAACGACCAGAAACATCCATGAATACGATGAGTGGTAGCGGATTGTTTATGCTGAAAATACAAGCGCTGGCAATATCTTAGTGTATGAGTTAAGCATCAGGCACACAATAAGGATAAGTAACCACTCGCTTAGGAATAATTTACATCCCGGCAGGTAAATGTCTGTTTCCTGCGTATTACTATTCAACTGGCAAGTCTTGAAATGGGAACGCCAAGTTTATTCTCTATACGTATTTTCATGGCGTAGATATTTTTTACGTTAGTCGCATTTTTCATGGCAATTTTTTTCGGCAGTTGTCCCTTATACAATTCAGCAAAAAGTGCATATTCATTTGCACTTAACTTTGCCTTTTTCTCCGAGGGGCGTGTGATCTTGCCCATAAAAGATTGATTAATCTTGGTTTTGATATCTTCTGTCACATCATCATGAAAAATGACCGCGCTGATGACCGTTTCGCTCGTATCGTTGTAAAACCAGTAGTGCGCGACAGCGGCCATTTTTTTATCCGTGATTAAAATCAATCTGGAGTTTTTAAACTGACTTAACCAGTTGTTTGTTAAGAAGTAATTTATGTTTTTATAGTTAAAGTCAATAACCACAATAGGCTGTGAAATCACTTTTGAATTAATATTGCTAAAATATTGCAGCAGTCCCTCAATCAGGAATGAGTTATTCTCTGGCCAAATGTAAAATTCTACACCGGTACACTCTACATTCTTTTTTGTTTGTACAGATGTATAGACGCATTTATTCACGCATCCATAGCAGCGCATTGCGTTGTCGTGGTGTTCAATATTATTAATAATCACTCTATCCATTAAGTTAAACGCAGTGCGTCCATATTATAAATATTAAATTTGATATAATATATCAACATTCATCTTAAAATTGCATTACGGATGAAAACGGGTAGCAGTAAGATTACTCGCGGTCGTACCAGGAATTTTCGACAGCGAGTATTTTACTGCATGATGCCATGCCAGCCGTTTTTTTCAGTATACGTCAGCTTGCGAGTCGCGTAATTGACACACCCAGCTTGCGTTCGATTCTGTTTTTCATCGCATAGGTGTTCTTGACACTGGTTCCATTTCGGTATGCGATTTTCTTGGGTGTCCATCCGTTGAAAAGAAACGCAAACAGACTGTATTCATTCTGGCTCAGTTTTGGCCTGCTGCCTGCGGGCTTAATCGTTTTCGCGAGGAAGGTTTTCTGCAGTTTTGTTGCCACCTCCTCGGCCGTGTCGTCGTAAAAGATCACCGAACTTATCGTCGTGTCGGACGTGTCGTTGTAAAACCAGTAATGGGCAATGGCGGTCATCTTCTTATCGGTGACAAGAATCAGTCTCATGTTCTTGAACTGATCCAGCCAGTTGTCTGACAGGAAGTAATTGATGTTTTTATGGCTAAAATCAATAATCACCACAGGCTGAGTAATGTATTTATCATTTACGTCAGTGAAATAATGACGAATGCCTTCAACAAGAAAACTATTATTGTCAGGCCAGATGTAATACTCAAGACCCGTGCACTCTTTAATTTCATGCAGTGCGGAATTGTCAAAATGACATTTTTTATCACAACCATAGCAATGCATAGATGGCGTATGACAGACGGGCAGTCTATCAGTGGAAGATAAATAGATTGGGTTGTTAGTCGCACTGTACATATTTTACCTCACACGCACTGAATCGATACATTAATAATGAGAAGATGTTTAGCGAAATTGCTTTCGTTCTTTAGGAATAATCATACAGACCACCAGGTAAAATTCTTAATTAAATAATATGAATTGTCACGCTGGCATTCTTATTAAGAATTAAATGTTTAAAAAAACAGTTGGTTGCAAGATTTCTTAAATGAAAATGTGACATGTGAAATGTTTATTTAGCGTTGTGGTTGTTGTCGTTTTGTTGATTTTTGATGATGCGCTATTTACGTCGTGGAATGTATATTGAGATATCGGGAATATCGACCGTTACGTCCCTGGACTTTATTAACTAAAGTAATCAGAGTTAATCGTTTAAATATCTGAAATGGTCTGTTGGCAAAAATAAAAAAATAGAATAACGACAAGCGTATTTTAATGGTCGGGATCGGCGAAAGAAGATTGTGAAGATATCAATAATGAGGACTCTCGCCCCCAGGGTTGAGGGATCTCCAAAAAATAATGCCGGCAAAGACGACTCCTCTCCCTTGAGGGAGAGGGCTGGGGTGAGGGGGAACATACGGCTGTGGGGGTCATTCCGTTCACTTTATGTTCCTCGCTACTAAAAATTACTGGGGATCCCTCAACCCCCAGGGGGCACAGTTTCGCATATGACATAATCATTGGTTAACATAATAAAAACAATTTAGGTGCATAATATTAACAATTGATCGTTTTTGGTGCATGTATCGCACTATTTTTGTGCATTTCATGGCGTGTATGTATGTTGGCATGTGTCTGTGCCCGACCGAGTCGATTAAAATAATATATTAAAAATCATCGCCTTAATTTTACCCCTGTCATTTATATTTGAACCAATGGCGAATTGGTTCGTTTATTGCTTAATCATTAGCACGATAAGTAGCAAGTCATATCAATAACTTATCGTTAATAAAAATAAAGTCATGATGAAAGCGAGCGAACCAATATGGAAAAACCGTCACGGTTTCTGGCCAATTCCAGCACCGCGCTTGAGCAACTGCGCGGGCTAATCAACCAGCACGAGTCAACACCAGGCATTCCGCTGCCCACGGAACGTGAGCTGTCGGATACTCTCGGCGTAGGGCGACGTGAAGTCCGTCGTGCGCTGGACGTGCTGGAAGAAGAAGGGCGTATCTGGCGAAAGCAGGGGAAAGGGACCTTTATTGGCCCGGCAGCCCCTGTAGAACCGCTGGCCCTTCAGGGATTGGTTCAGCAGACTAACCTGCTGGAAGTGATGGAAGCTCGTCTACAGCTTGAACCCGGCCTAGCCCGGCTTGCGGCACTGCGTGCCACCAGGGAAAACCTCGCGCTCATGCAGCGCATGCTGGAACGCATTGATAAGGTCAGCCCGGATGACCGCGATCTCAACGAACTGTGGGATAGCGCCTTTCATCGCGCCATTGCCGAAGCCGCAGGCAACCGCCTGATGCTCGGGCTTTTTGATGCGATTGATGCCGTCCGCCGGGAACCCGGCTGGCAGCATCTGCGTGAACTTGCCCGCACGCCTGAACGTGTCGACAGCTACAACGACCACCATCACAAGATCATGTCCGCGATTATCCATCGTCAGCCTAATGAAGCAGCCGCCGCGATGCGCGAGCACCTGCTCAGCCTGCAGGCCGCGCTGATTCAGGCGATCCACCTTGAGGACGATTTCACGCTATGACGACCATACCCTTTAAGGACGCCACGCCCGTATTGCGGCTGAATAATCTCAACGTCAGGTTTTCCGGCTCGCCGGTGAGCGTGCTTGACGGCATTTCCCTGACGGTCAAAGCGGGCGAAACGCTGGCGCTGGTGGGGGAGTCCGGCTGCGGAAAAAGTATCACCTCATTAGCGCTGATGGGGTTACTGCCCGCCAGCGCGCAGATTGTCAGCGGTGAGATGCAGTTTCGCCGTCATGACCTGCGCAAGCTTTCGCCGCGGGAATATGCCGATCTGCGCGGCAGCGAGCTGGCGATGATTTTCCAGGAGCCCATGACCTCGCTCAATCCGGCGTTTACGCTGGGCGATCAGCTCAGCGAAGCGGTCATACGCCACCAGAACGTTTCGCGCGCCGAGGCGATGAAGGTCGCGCTGCAGATCCTCGAGAAGGTGCAGATCCCGGCGGCAGAGATGCGCCTCAGAGCCTATCCGCATCAGCTCTCCGGCGGCATGCGCCAACGGGTGATGATTGCGATGGCGCTGATCAACCACCCTAAACTGCTGATTGCTGATGAGCCCACCACCGCGCTCGACGTCACCATTCAGGCGCAAATCCTCGCCTTGCTCAACACCCTGAAAGCGGAAACCGGCACGGCGGTGTTGATGATCACCCACGATTTAGGCGTGGTGGCGGAAGTCGCCCAGCAGGTCGCGGTGATGTATGCCGGGCAGGTGGTGGAGCAGGGCAGCGTCGAGGCGATATTCGCCGACCCGCAGCATCCGTACACCATCGGCCTGATGGGCTCGATTCCTTCTCTTGGGGCGCGTAAAGGGCAACTCTCCACCATTCCCGGCGCGGTACCGCTGCCGGAATCCATGCCTGAAGGCTGCCGTTTCGCAACGCGCTGCCCGTTTGCTCAGACGCGCTGCCACGCTGAAAAACCGCAGCTTACTACGCTCGGCGCGGGCCATCAGGTTGCCTGCTTCCGCGTGCCGCTCGAACAGCACATTGCCCTGGGAGAAATCGCATGACCATCCCCATTCTTGAAGCCCGCGACCTGAGTAAACGCTTCCCCGGTCCGAAAAAGCTCTTTACCCCGGCACGCTTTGTCACGGCGGTCGATCGCGTCTCACTTTCGGTGATGCCAGGCGAAACCCTGGCGATTGTCGGCGAGTCCGGCTCCGGGAAATCTACCCTCGGACGTCTGCTGCTGCGCCTGCTGGCCGCCAGCGAAGGGCGCGTGTTTTATCAGGGGGAAGAAATCACCGACGCCTCCGGTGCCCGTCTTAACCAGCTCCGGCGCGAGCTGCAGATTATCTTTCAGGATCCCTTCGCCTCGCTGAACCCGCGCATGACGGTGGAGCAGATTGTCGGTGAGCCGCTGTGGCTGCATCAGAACATGAAAAAAGCGGACCGCCAGTACCGCGTCGCCGAACTGCTTAAAACCGTTGGTCTGCCTGCCGCCTGGGCCGGGCGTTACCCGCACGAGTTTTCCGGCGGGCAGCGCCAGCGTATCGGTATCGCGCGCGCGCTGGCCTCGGGACCGAAGCTGCTGCTGGGCGATGAGCCGGTATCCGCGCTGGACGTCTCCGTTCAGGCGCAGGTGGTCAACCTGCTGGAAAGCCTGAAGCACCAGCTGGGGCTGACGATGGTGATTGTCGCCCACGGTCTGGCGGTGATCCGCCATATGAGCGATCGCGTGGCGGTCATGTACCTTGGGCAAATCGTTGAGCTTGCCACCGTCGATGAGATTTTTGACGCACCGCTGCACCCCTATACCCAGGCGCTGATTGCGTCTGCACCGCAGATGCAGCCGGGCGTTGAGCGCGATGCGCCGCTGCTGCAGGGGGATCTGCCCAACCCGGCCAGTCCGCCGTCCGGCTGCCGTTTCCACACCCGCTGCCCGTACGTTACCGATGAATGCCGCCAGGTCGAGCCGATTAATCAGGTACTCGACGGCGGACGTCAGGTTGCCTGCCACCGTTGGCAGGAAATTAACCGCGATCGCAGCGTTATCCAGATTGCTCCGCCATCCGCCGCTTTCCTGCGCCGCCGCGCGCTGTTTGAACACGCGGCCACTCACTCGTCCCTTCCTTCAAGGAACTCATGATAATGACAATGCGTAATTCTCTTTTGACCGTACTGGGAAGTGTTATGTTGCTTGGCGCGGCGCTGCCCGCCCATTCTGAAAGCGTGCTGCGAATCGGTCTGGGCGCTGACCCGGACATGCTCGACCCGCATCTGGCGCGCACCTACTATGGCCGCTTCGTCTTTGCCTCTCTCTGCGACAGGCTGGTGGACGTGGATGAAAACCTGAAGGTTGTCCCCGGTCTGGCTAAAGACTGGGCGTGGAGCGAGGACGGTAAAACCCTGACGCTCAATCTGCGCGACGGCGTGACCTTCCACGACGGTGAGAAATTCGATGCCGCCGCCGCAAAATACAATCTCGACCGCGCCCTGACCCTGAAAGGCTCCCTGCGTAAAAGCGAGATCTCCTCCGTTGAATCGGTCGAGGTCACCGGCCCGATGCAGATTGCACTGCACCTGAAAACGCCGGATGCCGCGCTGCTGATGCAGCTCACCGACCGCGCCGGGGCTATGATGGCACCTGAAGCGGCGAAAAAGCCTGACTTTGCCGCCCACCCGGTCTGCTCCGGCCCGTATAAATTCGACAGCCGTGTGTCCCAGGACCGCATCGTTCTGACCCGCTTCGACAACTACTGGAACAAAGGCGTTTACCACTTCGACAAAATTATCTATCTGCCGATCCCGGATGCCTCCGTGCGCCTCGCGAACCTCCGCGCGGGCGATCTTGATCTGACCGAAGGCATCGCCGCCAGCGACGTTAAAACCGTCGAAGCCGACAGCAAGCTGGCGCTGGCGAAGGTGACCGGTCTGGGCTATCAGGGCATCACCTTCAATATCAACAACGGCAAGGTACCGGCGAACGATCCGTTCAAAGACGCTCGCGTGCGCGAGGCGTTTTCTCAGGCCATCGACCGCGATGCGTTAAACCAGGTGGTCTTTGAGGGGCTCTACACCCCGGCCAACCAGGCGTTTTCACCGGTCAGCCCGTATCACGTTAACCTGCCGGTCCCGCCGCGTGACGTCGACAAAGCCAAAGCGCTGCTGAAAGCGGCAGGCATCACCGCGCCGCTGACCGTCAACCTGCTGGTGCCAAACAACCCAACCTCGCAGCAGGTGGGTCAGGTATTGCAGGCGATGGTCGCCGAAGCCGGTTTCACCCTGAACCTGCAAATGACTGAATTTGCCACGCTGCTGGATCGCCAGCAGAGCGGTGACTATCAGCTGAGCTTTTCCGGCTGGTCGGGACGCCCGGATCCGGACGGCAGCATCTACGGCTTTATCAACAGCAAAGGCACGCTTAACGACGGCCGCTACAGCAACGCGCAGGTTGATGAATGGCTGACCCAGGCGCGCCAGAGCACCGACCAGGCCGCACGCCAGCCGCTGTACGACAAGGTGGTGAAGCAGCTCCAGACCGATATGCCGATTGCCTACCTCTACTTCGAGCCGCGCATTTTTGGCCTGAACAAAAGCGTGAAGGGCTTTAAGCCGTACCCGGACGGCATCGTGCGTCTGGCCGGTTTGACGCTGGCGAAATAAACGTCCTGAGGAGAACCCATGCTGGAACTGATTTGCAAACGTCTGCTGCTGGCCGTCCCGACGCTATTGCTGGTGAGCATGATGGTGTTCGGGCTGCAAAAGCTGCTGCCCGGCGACCCGCTGATCGCCATGGCCGGGGAGGAGCGCGATCCGGCCGTCATCGCCCAGCTGCGCGCGGAGCTGAACCTCGATGCGCCGATCCCCGTGCAGTATTTCCACTGGCTGACGCGCGCGCTGCAGGGCGATCTGGGCGTCTCCTTACGCACGCACGAACCGGTGACGCAGCTGATCGCCAGCAAGCTGCCGGTTACGCTGGAGCTGTCGCTGCTGGCGATGATTATCGCGCTGGTATTTGGCATCAGCATGGGGATCCTCGCGGCGGTGAACAAAAACAGCTGGGTCGATCACGGGGCGAACTTCGTGGCGATCTCGGGGATCTCGATCCCGCACTTCTGGCTGGGGATCCTGCTGATTCTGGTCTTTTCGGTGAACCTGCAGTGGCTGCCTGCCTCCGGCTACGTGCCGTTCAGTGAAGATCCGCTCCAGAACCTGCGCACGCTGCTGCTGCCCGCGTCCGTGCTCGGAACGGGGCTCGCGGCAACGCTGATGCGCCACACCCGTGCCTCGATGATTGCGGTACTGAAGGCGGACTACATCCGCACCGCGCGGGCGAAAGGGCTGCTGCCGAAGGCGGTGATCCTGAAGCACGCGTTCCGCAACGCGCTGGTGCCGGTGATCACCCTCACCACGTTGCTGTTCGGCGAGCTGCTGGGCGGCGCGGTGCTGACCGAGCAGGTCTTCACCATTCCGGGCTTCGGCAAGATGATCGTCGACTCGGTATTTAACCGTGACTACGCGGTGGTGCAGGGCGTGGTGTTGATCGTGGCGATTGGCTTCCTGATGCTCAACCTGCTGGCCGACGTGCTCTACGTCCTTATCAACCCGAAAATGCGAGGTTAACCATGGCGGAACTGACAACGCAAACCGTTGCCCCCGCGCTGCCGCGCGCGCAGAACCGGGTGCTGAAGAAATTCCTCGGCAATAAAAGCGCGGTGATTGGCGCGGTGGTAGTGGGGTTCTTTGTGCTGGTGGCGCTGCTGGCACCGTGGATCGCCCCGTTCGACCCGGTTAAAGCCAACTTCCTGGCGGTGCGCAAAGCGCCGTCGGCGATGTACTGGTTCGGCACCGACGAGCTGGGGCGCGACATTTTATCCCGCATTATCTGGGGGGCGCGCACCTCGCTGATGGCGGGCTGTATGTCGGTGGTGATTGCGGTGGTTATCGGCGTGCCGCTGGGGCTGGTGGCGGGCTACTTCCAGAAGATGTGGGACGGGGTGATCTCGCGTTTTATCGAGGCGCTGCTGGCCTGTCCGTTCCTGATCATGGCGATCGCGCTGGGGGCATTTTTGGGCCCGAGCCTGACCAACGCGATGATCGCCATCGGTCTTTCGGCGATGCCGATCTTCGCCCGCCTGACGCGCGGCCAGGTGATCGCCATTCGCAACGAAGAGTACATCGACGGCGCGCGGGCGATTGGCCTGCCGGATCGCTGGATCATCATTAAATACGTCCTGCCAAACGTGATGTCACCGATCCTGGTGCAGGCCACACTGGCGATTGCCTCGGCGATTATCGCCGAAGCCAGCCTGTCGTTTTTAGGGCTGGGACAGCAGCCGCCCAATCCGTCCTGGGGGTCCATGCTCAACACCGCGAAAGGGTTTCTTGAGCAGGCGCCGTGGATGTCCGTGTTCCCCGGCGTGGCGATTTTCCTTGCCGTGCAGGGCTTTAATTTACTCGGCGACGGGCTGCGCGATGCGCTCGATCCGCGCCACGACTAAGGAGTCATGATGACCAAAGCGCTTGATTTTACGTCCGGTTACGCTTCACGACGCCCGCCGATGCTGGGCCATAACGCGGTTGCGACATCGCAGCCGCTGGCGGCACAGGCAGGCATGAAAATGCTGCAGCTGGGCGGGAATGCCGTCGATGCGGCCATTGCCACCGCGATGGCGCTGACGGTGGTTGAGCCGACCGGCAACGGGATCGGCAGCGACGCCTTTGCCATCGTCTGGGACGGTGAAAAGCTGCACGGTCTGAACGCGTCCGGTCGTTCGCCTGCGAGCTGGCATGCGGATCTGTTTGCCGGTAAAACCGCGGTGCCGGAAATCGGCTGGGACGCGGTGACCGTGCCGGGGGCGGTATCCGGCTGGGTCGCGCTGGCGGAACGCTTCGGCACGCTGCCGTTGACCACGCTGGCGCAGCCCGCCATTGACTATGCGCGCAACGGCTTCCCGGTCTCCCCGCTGATTGGCCATCTCTGGCAGCGCGGCTATAACAAGCTGAAAGATCAGCCGGGCTTCAGCGCCTGCTTCGCGCCGGAAGGCCGCGCCCCGCGCGTGGGGGAAATCTTCCGTAACCCGGCGCAGGCGAACTCGCTGGAGCTGATTGCTAAAACCAACGGCGACGCCTTTTACCGCGGCGAGCTGGCGCAGAAAATCGCCGCATTTGCCAAAGAGCACGGCGCGCATCTGACCGAAGAGGACCTGGCAAACCATCGCGTGGACTGGGTTGAGCTGCTGTCGCGCGACTTCGCGGGCGGTTCGGTGCAGGAGCTGCCGCCAAACGGCCAGGGGATCGCCACGCTGATTGCGCTCGGCATTCTTGAGCAGTGCGGCATTGAGAAGCATCATCCGGATTCCGTGCAGTCTCTTCATCTCTCCATCGAGGCGATGAAGCTGGCGCTGGCGGATCTCGACCGCTACGTGGCGGATGAAGAACACATGGCGTTCGCGGCGAAAGAGCTGCTGAGCGACCATTATCTGAAGTCGCGCGCCGCGCTTATCGACCACGATAAAGCCTCTGATTTTGTCTACGGCTCTCCGACGCAGAGCGGCACGGTCTACATCAGCACTGCCGACGCCAGCGGGATGATGGTCTCGTTTATTCAGTCCAACTATATGGGCTTTGGATCAGGCATTGTGGTGCCGGACACAGGGATCAGCCTGCAAAACCGGGGCTGCGGATTTGTGCTGGATCCACATCACCCGAACGCGCTGGCGGGCAGCAAGCGCCCGTTCCATACCATCATTCCGGGCTTTGCGATGGACGGCAACGGCCAGCCGCTGATGTCCTTTGGCGTGATGGGCGGCCCGATGCAGGCGCAGGGGCACATGCAGATGGCGCTGCGCATTATGCTGCACGGACAAAACCCGCAGGCGGCGATTGACGCCCCGCGCTGGCGCGTGGTGCAGGGCAGGGAGGTGATCGTTGAATCAACGTTCGATCGCAATACGATTGCCGCGCTGCGCGAACGCGGGCATCAGATCGTGGTGGAAGATCCGCTGCAGGATTACAACTTTGGCGGGGCGCAGGTGATCTATCGCCTGCCGGAAGGGCACTACGTGGCCGCGACGGAAAGCCGTAAAGACGGGCAGGCGTTGGTGAGTTAATGTTTTATCCTCCCTCTCCCTTTGGGCTGAGGGATCCCCGGTAATTTTTTAGCCGGAAGCGATAAATATTGTTTCAGGATAATTAATGACTTACAGCGATGCCCTGATCCGGCTGTAAATCGCTGAGGCGTTTCCTGTAGGCCGGGGCGAGGCGCAGGGATGCGCCGAGAGGGCGGGCTTTACATGGACGTTGCCTCCGCCCGTCCCCGACAAGCCGGAAGGAATAAGCCGAGGGCACCGCGAAGCGGCGATTTACCGCCGGGAGCCCGGGGCGCCAGGGTGGTGGCGACTGAGCCACCCTGGCACGTTCACAGGTTGTGCCGTTACGGAGTAGCGAGGAACATAAAGTGAACGGAATAACCTCCACAGCCGTATGTTCCCCCTCACCCCAGCCCTCTCCCTCAAGGGAGAGGGAGTCGTCTTTGCTGGCATTATTTTATGGGGATCCCTCAACCCTTTGGGGGAGGGGAAAATCTCACCCAATGCTAAACGGATCCGCATCTTGCCATGCCGGAAACTTCTCCCGGTACTCCTTCAGCGCCGTCAATGACAGCTCCGCATCTATCCGCGTCGCCTGGTGCGGCTCGGCGGTAGCGATAATCTCGCCCTGCGGATTCACCACCCGGCTGTCGCCGCGGTAGTGATGCCCGTTGCCGTCCGTGCCCACGCGGTTACAGCCCACCACGTACGCCTGGTTTTCAATCGCGCGCGCCGCCAGCAGCGTCTGCCAGTGCAGAGAACGCGGCGCAGGCCAGTTGGCGACATACAGCGCCAGGTCGTAATCGTTGCGGTTGCGCGACCACACCGGGAAGCGCAGGTCGTAGCAGACCAGCGGCAAAATACGCCAGCCGCGCCATTCAAACACCACGCGCTCGTCACCGGCTTCATAGTGATGGTGCTCATCCGCCATGCGGAACAGGTGGCGTTTGTCATAAAAATGCACTTTCCCTTCCGGCTCCACCAGCAGGAAGCGGTTCACCGGTCCGCGTTCGGTTTGTAGCGCGGCGCTACCGGCAATGAGCGCGTTGGTCTCCTGCGCTTTGGTCTGCATCCAGGCGACCACCTCGTCCTGAGGCATCGACTGTTTCGCCGCTTCCATGGCAAAACCCGTAGTGAACATCTCCGGCAGGACAATCACATCACGCCCGGTAATCTCTTCCAGTTGACGATCAAAGTGGCGCAGGTTGGCGGGGCCATCCATCCACACTAAAGGTTGCTGCAAAATCGAAATCTTCAAACCAGGCACGATACAGACTCCTCAAAAGACCGCTTTTTGACACTGTAGCACGTCATTACGAGAAAATGTGGCAATAAAAAACCCCGCGCGAGGCGGGGTTTGTACAAGCGAAACGCGTTACGCTGCTTCAGGTTTGCGGTGCTTCTCCGGGAGCTTTACCGGTTGCGTCGCCAGCTCGTCCGGTTCGAAATCATCCACGTTAATACTGCGCAGACGGCTCTCTTCGGCTTTCACCAGCAGAGCGGCTTCATCTTTATTGATAATGCCACCGGCAAGCGCCTGTTTTGCCAGTTCGTCCAAACGGGTAAACGGCAGGTTTTTGCCCAGCTGTTTACAGATCTTCTGGTGAATCGGATCGGCGGCCATCACGTCCAGCAGCGCCTCTTCCAGCAGTCCCACCGGGTTATGCGGCGTCGGCTCAAGATACTGACCACGACCGATACGGGAGCGGGTTGCGCTCGGTACCTGCAAGATCTTCGCTACCTTGTGGTCTAGCTTGTCGGACGGTGCCAGATGGTGACGACCGGTTGGGAAGATCACCGCGCGCAGGGCACCCGCCACGAAGCGGTTCGGGAAGTTCGCCAGCAGGTCGTCAATCGCCTGTTCAGCCTGATACATCGCATCCTGCACGCCCCAGTGCACCAGCGGCAGATCTGCTTCCTGACGGCCTTCGTCGTCGTAGCGCTTCAGGACCGCCGAGGCCAGGAAGATCTGGCTCAGCACATCACCCAGACGGGCGGAGATACGTTCGCGACGCTTCAGGCTTCCGCCCAGCACCGCCATGGAGACGTCAGACAGCAGAGCCAGGTTGGCGCTCAGTCGGTTCAGATGCTGGTAGTAACGTTTGGTCGCATCGCCGGTTGGCGTCGCGCTGGTGAGGCCGCGCGTCAGGCCCAGCCAGAAGCTGCGCACCTTGTTGCTGCCCACGTGACCGATATGTTTGAACAGCAGCTTATCGAAGGCATCCACGTCGTTGTTCTGCGCAGCGGCCATCTCTTCCAGCACGTACGGATGGCAGCGAATTGCGCCCTGACCGAAGATCATCATGCTGCGGGTCAGGATGTTTGCCCCTTCCACGGTGATGGCAATCGGTGCGCCCTGATAGCCGCGCGCCAGGAAGTTGCCTTCGCCGAGCATAATGCCTTTACCGCCTGCAATATCCATCGCGTCAATGATCGACTGCTGCGCGCGGTGGGTACAGTGGTACTTCACAATCGCGGACAGCACGGCCGGTTTTTCACCCAGCATAATGCCGTAGGTAATCAGAGAAGCTGCGGCATCCATCACGTAGGCATTGCCCGCGATACGCGCCAGCGGCTCTTCGATACCTTCCATCTTGCCGATGGAGATTTTGAACTGACGGCGGATGTGCGCGTACGCACCAATCCCCATCGCTACCGACTTCAGACCACCGGTTGAGTTCGACGGCAGGGTAATGCCGCGGCCCACTGACAGACATTCCACCAGCATACGCCAGCCCTGACCGGCCATTTTCGGACCGCCGATGATGTAGTCAATCGGCACGAAGATATCCTGGCCGCGGGTTGGACCGTTCTGGAACGGCACGTTCAGCGGGAAGTGACGACGACCAATTTCAACGCCTGGGGTAGAGGTTGGGATCAGCGCACAGGTAATGCCCAGATCTTCATCGCCGCCCAGCAGTTTTTCCGGGTCAGAGAGCTTAAAGGCCAGACCCAGTACGGTGGCGATAGGCGCCAGGGTGATATAACGCTTGTTCCAGGTCAGGCGCATGCCCAGCACCTGTTCACCCTGCCATTCGCCCATGCAGACCACGCCGGTATCCGGGATCGCGCCTGCATCGGAGCCCGCTTCCGGGCTGGTCAGCGCGAAGCAAGGGATTTCCTGACCGCGTGCCAGACGCGGCAGGTAGTGATCTTTCTGCTCTTCGGTACCGTAATGCTGCAGCAGTTCACCCGGGCCTAAGGAGTTAGGCACGCCAACGGTAATCGCCAGGATCCCGGAAACGCCCGCCAGCTTTTGCAGGACGCGAGCCTGAGCGTAAGCGGAGAACTCCAGACCGCCGTACTCTTTCTTGATGATCATTGCGAAGAAGCGATGTTCTTTCAGATACGCCCACAGCTCTGGCGGCAGATCGGCCATTTCATGGGTGATGGCAAAATCGTTTGCCATGCGGCACGCTTCTTCCACCGGGCCGTCAATAAAGGCCTGCTCTTCAGCGGTCAGACGCGGCTGCGGATAGTTGTGCAGCTTTTTCCAGTCAGGATTGCCCTGGAACAGATCGCCTTCCCACCAGGTGGTGCCCGCATCAATCGCTTCTTTCTCAGTGCGTGACATTGGCGGCATCACTTTGCGGAAGCCTTTGAACACCGGCGCGGAGATCATCGACTTACGCATCGGTGCCAGGTTAAACGGCAGAAGAATGATGGCAAGAGGGACTAAAAGCCAGATATTCCAGAGGCCTGCGACGCCAAGCGCAGCCGTCCAGGCCAGAAGAATCAGGCTGCTCAGGAATAAACTTACGCGGTGATAGAACAGCACACCGAGCAGTACAACGGTTGCGAGAATGCTCAAAATCATCATAAAGAAAAGCTCCCTTGCTTGTAGGAGGTCTGACCACTTGTGATGATATGGTTGTAGTTGATGTAAATTCCTTTAGCAATGTGTTTACAAAATAATTACAACCTGGTTCACATTGTTCGCGTTTTCGTCGGCACGAAAAAACAAAACGCCGGACGATTCGCATGGCTTTAGCTTCTCGCTTTTGACGCTATCCGGTACACTCCACTGTGTTATTTCATCAATACTGAAGGATTATCCTCATGTACCAGGATCTTATTCGTAACGAACTGAACGAAGCGGCGGAAACGCTGGCGAACTTTCTGAAAGATGATGCCAATATTCACGCTATTCAGCGCGCAGCGGTCCTGCTGGCCGACAGCTTCAAAGCCGGTGGCAAAGTGCTCTCTTGCGGTAACGGTGGCTCCCACTGTGACGCCATGCACTTCGCCGAAGAGCTGACCGGACGCTATCGCGAAAACCGTCCGGGCTACCCGGCGATTGCGATTTCCGACGTGAGCCACATCTCCTGCGTAGGCAACGACTTCGGTTACGACCACATCTTCTCCCGCTACGTTGAAGCGGTAGGCCGTGAAGGCGACGTGCTGCTGGGAATTTCGACCTCTGGCAACTCCGGCAACGTGATCAAAGCGATCGCCGCCGCGCGTGAAAAAGGGATGAAAGTCATCACCCTGACAGGTAAAGATGGCGGTAAGATGGACGGTACAGCGGACGTTGAAATCCGCGTTCCGCACTTCGGTTATGCTGACCGTATTCAGGAAATTCACATCAAAGTGATCCATATACTGATCCAACTGATCGAAAAAGAGATGGTTAAGTAAGACTTCGCTGGGGGGCACCGGTGCCCCCCGCTGTTGTGGAGGTGTTGTATGTGCGAACTGCTCGGGATGAGCGCTAATGTGCCAACCGATATCTGCTTTAGTTTCACCGGGCTGGTTCAGCGCGGTGGAGGAACCGGGCCGCATAAAGACGGCTGGGGCATCACCTTCTACGAAGGCAAAGGGTGTCGCACGTTCAAAGATCCACAGCCCAGCTTCAACTCACCGATTGCCAAACTGGTGCAGGACTACCCCATCAAGTCCCACTCGGTGATCGCCCACATTCGTCAGGCAAACCGCGGCGAGGTGGCGCTGGAAAATACCCATCCGTTTACCCGTGAACTGTGGGGCCGTAACTGGACCTACGCGCACAACGGGCAGCTTACGGGCTATAAGTCGCTGGAGACGGGCAACTTCCGCCCGGTCGGCGAAACGGACAGCGAAAAAGCCTTCTGCTGGCTGCTGCACAAGCTGACGGAGCGCTATCCGCGCACGCCCGGCAACATGGCCGCCGTATTCAAATATATCGCGACGCTGGCGTCTGAACTGCGTGAAAAAGGCGTGTTCAACATGCTGCTTTCTGACGGGCGCTACGTGATGGCGTTCTGCTCAACGAATCTGTTCTGGATCACCCGCCGCGCGCCGTTTGGCGTTGCGACGCTGCTCGATCAGGATGTGGAGATAGACTTTCAGAAGGAGACCACACCGAACGATGTGGTCACCGTCATTGCTACGCAGCCGCTGACGGGCAACGAAACCTGGCAAAAGATTATGCCAGGCGAGTGGGTACTATTTTGTCTCGGGGACCGTGTAATTTGACGCCAGCTGCGGGTGGACGACTTCGTGGCTCAGCGGCTTGCTGACCACGTAACGGCCATCGACGATAGAGACCACCGGTGGCTTGCGGGTCTGCTCAAAGTAGTCGTAACCTGGCTTCAGCTGTTTCCAGAAATCCGCGTAGTAGGAGTACTTGTGACGCGCCATGTTGGCGTCCGTCATGCGGAACGGATAGATGCTGACCTGTACGTTAGGCTGCCCAAAGACCAGCGCGCCCGTGACGAACTGGAAAATCTCATCAATGCCGGAGTCGGTCATCGCATAACAGCCGACAGACACGCAGGCACCGTGGATCATCAGGTATTTACCTTCATAACCGTGTGCACGGTCATAGGCATTCGGGAAGCCAATGTTAATGGCCTTATAGAAGCGGCTGTCAGGTTTTAGCTGATTACGCTGAACGTTGTAAAACCCTTCCGGACTTTTGAAATCGCCCTGACGCTGTTTTGGCCCCAGACCGCCGGAGTAGTTACAAATTTTGTAACTATCAAGCAGCTGATATGTCTCGCCCATTTTCACAAACAGATCGAGAGTGCGTTCTTCCTTGAAGATTTGAATATAAACCGGGGATCCCATCAGCTGTTGTTTATATTCTTTGCTAACCGGTGTCGTTGAGCTATTACTGCTGAGCAGTCCGGCAAACGACATGCACGGCATCAGAAGCATCGCAATGAACAATGCGATTTTACGCATACTACTAGTTCCTTGATAAAACCATGACCAAATTGCCAGGACGGCAAAAGAGACCCGAAATCAGATTAATCTGGACAGGAGCGCTCACATTAGCACCGATAAAGATTTTCGCAAGAGCCAACCTTTGTGTTTACAAATTAGTTTTACTTTATAACCCATTCAAATCGCCCTGACTCCAGGAACTTTGCGTAATAGCTCGCATTTTGGCGCGTCAGGAGGCGGATCCTCTGCCCCCTTTGGGACGAAAATGGTACACTTCACCCCCTCTGGATTGTTGTTCATGGATACCTGCTAACTACATGTTTAGAATAAGAAAAGGACTTGATCTGCCGATTTCCGGTGTGCCCGATCAGCACGTCGCGCAAGGGGCCAGCATTCGTCATGTCGCTATTTTGGGCGACGATTATGTGGGGATGCGCCCGGCGATGCTGGTGCAAGAGGGCGATCGCGTCATAAAAGGCCAGGCGCTCTTCGAGGATAAAAAAAATCCGGGCGTCTTGTTTACGGCCTCGGCCAGCGGCACCGTTGTGGCGATTCATCGCGGTGAACGCCGCGTGCTGCAATCCGTTGTGATCCGTCTTGAAGGCGATGAGCAGCGCGAGTTTGCGCGTTTTGATGTGGCCGACCTCGCGACACTCAGCCGCGAATCCGTGCAGGCGCAGCTGCTGGCGTCGGGGTTGTGGACGTCACTTCGCACCCGCCCCTTTAGCAAGTCACCGGTTCCGGGAACCGTACCGGCGGCTATTTTCGTTACCGCCATCGACACCAATCCGCTCAGTGCGGATCCGCAGCCTATTATCCTGGCGCAGCGCAAGGCGTTTGATGCCGGGTTGACCCTTTTAACGCGTCTGACGCCCGGGAAGGTCCATGTCTGCCAGGCGAGCGGCGGCAAGCTGGGCGGCCATCCGCAGGGGCAGGTAACGTTTAATGAATTTGCTGGCCCGCATCCGGCGGGGCTGGTTGGCACACACATCCATTTCCTTGAACCGGTGAGTCTGGCAAAACAGGTCTGGCATCTGAATTATCAGGACGTGATTGCCATAGGTATGCTCTTTACCACGGGTGAGCTGTGTGCAGAACGCACGATCGCCATTGGTGGACCGCAGGCGACAAACCCACGTCTGGTGAAGACGCTACAAGGTGCAGATATCAATGAACTGCTGACCGATGAAACAAAAGCGGGTGAAAACCGCCTGATTTCCGGTTCGGTACTCAGTGGCCGCCATGCCGTTGGCGCTCAGGCTTATCTGGGGCGCTTCCATCTGCAGGTGAGCATCGTTCAGGAAGGGCGTGAGAAAGAGCTGTTCGGCTGGGTTCTGCCTGGTGCAGAAAAATACTCCGTAACCCGCACCACGCTGGGTCACTTCCTGCGCCATAAGCTTTTCAACTTCTCCACCAGCACCCACGGCGGTGAGCGTGCGATGGTACCCATTGGTAACTACGAGCGCGTGATGCCGCTGGATATTCTGCCTACCGTGCTGCTGCGCGATCTCCTTGCTGGCGATACCGACGGTGCGCAGGCGCTGGGCTGCCTGGAGCTGGACGAAGAAGATCTGGCGCTCTGTACCTATGTGTGTCCAGGCAAATACGAATACGGACCCGTATTGCGCGAGGTGTTAACCCGCATTGAGCAGGAAGGATAACGATGGGCTTAAAACACCTCTTTGAAAAAATTGAGCCGCACTTTACCGAAGGGAAGCTCAAAAAGTACTACCCGCTTTATGAAGCGACAACGACCATTTTCTACACGCCGGGGCTGGTGACGAAAGGGGCGGCGCACGTGCGCGATGCCATCGATCTCAAGCGAATGATGATCCTGGTGTGGTTTGCGGTCTTCCCGGCCATGTTCTGGGGCATGTACAACGTCGGCTTGCAGACCATTCCGGCACTGCACCACATGTATGATGCACAGCAGCTGGCGCAGGTGATCCAGTCCGACTGGCATTACCGCCTGGCGCAGTCGCTGGGGGTAAGCTTTGCGGCCGACGCGGGCTGGCTGAGTATGATGACGCTGGGCGCGGTCTTCTTCCTGCCAATCTATATCACAGTCTTTATCGTGGGCGGCTTCTGGGAAGTGCTGTTTGCCATTATTCGCAAACATGAGATCAACGAAGGCTTCTTTGTTACTTCCATTCTGTTTGCCCTGATTGTTCCACCAACGCTGCCGCTCTGGCAGGCGGCGATGGGGATCAGCTTTGGCGTGGTGATTGCCAAAGAGATCTTCGGCGGGACCGGACGCAACTTCCTCAACCCGGCGCTGGCGGGGCGTGCGTTCCTGTTCTTTGCTTACCCGGCGCAGATCTCCGGTGACCTGGTGTGGACGGCAGCCGACGGTTTCTCCGGCGCGACGCCGCTTTCCCAGTGGGCGGCAGGCGGTGGCGAAACGCTGGTTAACAATGCGACCGGCCAGCCGGTCACCTGGTTCGATGCCTTTATAGGCAACATTCCGGGTTCCATCGGGGAAGTCTCTACGCTGATGATTTTGCTTGGTGGCGCAATCATTCTCTTTGGTCGTGTGGCCTCCTGGCGCATCGTCGCTGGCGTCATGCTTGGCATGGTGCTTACCGCAACGCTGTTCAATCTCATTGGTTCAAGCACTAACCCGATGTTCTCCATGCCGTGGTACTGGCACCTTGTGCTGGGAGGCTTTGCGTTTGGCATGATGTTCATGGCGACCGATCCCGTCTCGGCGTCGTTTACCGATAAGGGTAAATGGAGCTACGGCGTGCTGATCGGCGTGATGTGTGTCCTGATTCGCGTGGTCAACCCGGCCTATCCGGAAGGGATGATGTTGGCCATTCTGTTTGCCAACCTGTTTGCACCGCTCTTCGACTATCTGGTCGTGCGTGCCAACATTAAGCGGAGGAAGGCGCGTGGCTGAGGTTAAAAATAACGACAGCATCAGCAAAACGCTGCTGGTGGTGCTGGTACTGTGTCTGGTCTGTTCCATTGTGGTTGCGGGGTCTGCCGTGGGGTTAAAACCGCTGCAGCAGGAGCAACGCGCGCTGGATAAACAGCGTAACATTCTCGCCGTGGCCGGGCTGATGCAGGAAGGCATGACCAAGGACGACGTCGCAGAGGTGTTTGCCGAACGTATTACCGCGCGGCTAGTGGATCTAAAAACCGGTGAGCTGATGGATAAAGACCCGGCGAAGTATAACCAGGCGCTGGCGTTGAAAGATCCGCAGATGAGCACCGTGCTTGACGCATCGCAGGATCCCGCAGGTATTAAGCGCCGCAGCAACATCGCGGAGATCTACCTGGTGCGTGACGAGCAAAAACGCGTACAGGAAGTGGTTTTGCCGATTTACGGCAACGGGCTGTGGTCAATGATGTATGCCTTTGTGGCACTGGATACCGATGGCCGCACGGTCAAAGGCATTACCTATTACGATCAGGGCGAAACGCCGGGGTTGGGTGGCGAAGTGGAAAACCCTAACTGGCGCGCGCAGTTTGTTGGCAAGAAAGTGCTCGACGATAGCGGTCAGCCCGCGCTGAAGGTGATGAAAGGGGCGGCACGTCCGGGTGACGACTACGCCGTTGACGGCCTTTCAGGGGCGACGCTCACCTCAAACGGGGTGCAGCACAGTTTTGATTTCTGGATGGGCGAACTTGGCTTTGGTCCTTTCCTGAAAAACGTACGTGAAGGAGCGCTGAATAATGGCTGATACGGGTGAACTGAAAGAAGTCAAAAAGGTGCTCATTGGCCCGCTGCTCGCCAATAACCCGATCACGCTGCAGGTGCTGGGTGTCTGCTCAGCCCTGGCGGTGACGACCAAGCTGGAAACGGCGGTGGTGATGACGCTGGCGGTCACGCTGGTTACGGCGTTTTCCAGCATGTTTATCTCGATGATCCGCCACCACATCCCCAACAGTGTGAGGATCATCGTGCAGATGGCGATCATCGCCTCGCTGGTGATCGTGGTCGATCAGCTGCTGCGCGCTTTTGCCTACGAAACATCAAAACAGCTTTCGGTGTTTGTCGGGCTGATTATCACCAACTGTATCGTGATGGGGCGCGCGGAAGCTTACGCCATGAAGATGCCGCCGCTCGCGAGCTTTATGGACGGTATCGGCAACGGCCTCGGCTACGGCGTGATCCTGCTGACGGTAGGGTTCCTGCGCGAGCTGATTGGCAGCGGCAAGCTGTTTGGCATCACGGTGCTGGACACGGTGCAGAACGGCGGCTGGTATCTGCCGAACGGCCTGTTCCTGCTCGCGCCAAGCGCATTTTTCATTATCGGTTTGCTGATCTGGCTGATTCGTACGTTGAAGCCTGAACAGCAGGAAAAGGAGTAACCGACAATGGCTCATTACCTGAGTTTATTTGTGCGCGCGGTGTTTGTTGAAAACATGGCGCTCGCGTTTTTCCTCGGCATGTGTACATTTCTTGCCGTGTCTAAAAAGGTCTCCACGGCATTTGGCCTGGGCGTGGCGGTCACCGTTGTGTTGGGGCTTTCGGTTCCGATTAACAACCTGGTGTTCAACTTCGTGCTGCGGGACGGCGCGCTGGTGGAAGGGGTCGATCTCAGCTTCCTCAACTTCATCACTTTTATCGGCGTGATCGCGGCGCTGGTGCAAATCCTTGAGATGATCCTCGATAAGTATTTCCCGTCGCTGTACAACGCGCTGGGGATCTTCCTGCCGCTGATCGCGGTGAACTGCGCCATCTTCGGCGGCGTCTCGTTTATGGTTCAGCGCGATTACAACTTCAGCGAATCCGTGGTCTATGGCTTCGGTTCCGGCATCGGCTGGATGCTGGCGATTGTGACCATGGCGGGGATCCGCGAAAAAATGAAATATGCCAACGTGCCTGCGGGTCTGCGCGGCTTAGGGATCACCTTTATCACCACCGGCTTGATGGCGTTGGGCTTTATGTCCTTCTCCGGTGTGCAGCTATAAGGGCTAACAGATGGAAATTATTCTTGGCGTGGTGATGTTCACGCTGATTGTTCTGGTGCTGTCAGGGCTGATTCTGGCGGCGCGTGCGAAGCTGGTGAACGCCGGTGATGTCATTATTGATATCAACGATGACCCGCAAAATCAGATCCGTACCCTGGCAGGGGACAAGCTGCTCAATACGCTCTCGGGCAATGGGATCTTTGTCTCGTCAGCCTGCGGCGGCGGTGGTTCATGCGGGCAGTGCCGTGTGACGGTGAAAGAGGGCGGCGGTGATATCCTGCCTACTGAACTGTCGCATATCACGAAGCGTGAAGCGAAAGAGGGCTGCCGTCTCGCCTGCCAGGTCGCGGTGCGCCAGAACATGAAGATTGAGCTGCCAGAAGAGATCTTCGGCGTCAAAAAATGGGAGTGCGAAGTTATCTCTAACGATAACAAAGCCACGTTCATTAAAGAGCTTAAGCTGCGTGTCCCTGAAGGGGAGAGCGTTCCGTTCCGCGCGGGCGGGTATATCCAGATTGATTGTCCGGCGCACACCGTGGCGTATGCCGACTTCGACGTGCCCGAGGAGTATCGGGCCGACTGGGACAAATTCAATCTCTTCCGCTTTGTTTCCGAAGTAAAAGAGCCAACGTTGCGTGCTTACTCCATGGCTAACTATCCGGAAGAGAAGGGCATTATCATGCTCAACGTGCGTATCGCCACGCCGCCGCCGAATGTGCCGAATGCACCGCCGGGCGTGATGTCGTCGTATATCTGGTCCCTTAAGCCAGGCGACAAAGTGACGATCTCAGGTCCGTTCGGTGAGTTCTTTGCCAAAGATACCGACGCGGAAATGGTCTTTATCGGCGGCGGTGCCGGTATGGCCCCGATGCGCTCGCACATCTTTGACCAGCTCAAACGTCTAAGCAGCAAGCGTAAAATCAGCTTCTGGTACGGGGCACGCTCCCTGCGTGAGATGTTCTACGACGACGAGTTTGAACAGCTGGCGCGTGAGAACCCTAACTTTACCTTCCACGTGGCGCTTTCCGATCCGCAGCCGGAAGATAACTGGACGGGCTATACGGGCTTCATCCACAACGTGCTGTATGAAAATTACCTTAAACAGCATCCGGCTCCGGAAGACTGCGAGTTCTATATGTGTGGCCCGCCAATGATGAACGCCGCCGTGATTAAAATGCTTAAAGATCTTGGCGTCGAAGATGAGAACATCATGCTTGATGATTTTGGAGGCTGATGATGCTGACGTTTCTGGCGACCTTTGCCGTCTTTGTGCTGGTGGTGCTCGGCATGTCGTTAGGCTGGATCATTAAGCGTAAAAGCATTCAGGGCAGCTGTGGCGGTATTTCATCCCTTGGGATGGAAAAGGTGTGCGACTGCCCGGAACCGTGCGATGCGCGGAAAAAAAGAATGGCCCGCGAGCAGCAGCGCATCATTTAAGTGTATGCAGGCCGGGTAAGGCAAAGCCGCCACCCGGCGTTTTCACATCTGCTTCTCAATCCTCATTTATTTACTGTATACTTATCCAGTAATGAGTGAGGGCTTACTATGCGCAAAATAATCCATGTCGATATGGACTGCTTTTTTGCCGCAGTGGAGATGCGTGACAACCCGGCGCTGCGGGATATTCCCATCGCCATTGGCGGCAGCCGCGTGCAGCGCGGTGTGATCAGCACCGCCAACTATCCCGCGCGCAAATTTGGCGTGCGCAGCGCCATGCCGACTGCGATGGCCTTAAAGCTTTGCCCTCATCTCACGCTCCTGCCCGGTCGGTTTGATGCTTATAAAGAGGCCTCAATTCATATTCGTGAAATCTTCTCCCGCTACACCTCACTGATAGAACCGCTGTCGCTGGACGAAGCCTATCTGGATGTGACCGACAGCGTGCATTGCCACGGCTCCGCCACGCTGATGGCCCAGGAGATCCGCCAGACGATATTCAACGAACTGAATCTGACCGCATCGGCGGGCGTCGCGCCCGTTAAATTCCTCGCCAAAATTGCCTCCGATTTAAATAAACCGAACGGCCAGTACGTCATCACGCCTGAAGAGGTGCCTGCATTTTTAAAAACGCTGCCGCTCGGCAAAATACCCGGAGTGGGGAAAGTCTCCGCCGCAAAGCTTGAAAGCATGGGGCTACGGACCTGCGAAGACGTACAGCGAAGCGATCTCGCCATGCTGCTTAAGCGCTTTGGAAAGTTTGGTCGCGTGCTGTGGGAGCGCAGCCAGGGCATTGACGATCGCGATGTGAACAGCGAACGGCTACGGAAATCCGTCGGCGTTGAGCGCACCCTCATTGAAGATATTCATGACTGGTCCGAGTGCGAGGCCATTATCACGGAACAGCTTTACCCTGAGCTGGAGCGACGCTTAACCAAGGTGAAGCCGGACCTGCTGATCGCCCGTCAGGGCATCAAGCTAAAATTCAACGATTTCCAGCAGACCACGCAGGAACACGTCTGGCCGCGTCTGAATAAAGACGATCTGATTGCGACCGCAAAAAAGGCATGGGAAGAGCGCCGGGGCGGGCGAGGGGTGAGGCTGGTGGGATTGCACGTCACGCTGCTGGACCCGCAGCTGGAACGACAGCTGGTATTGGGATTGTAAAAAAGCCCGGTGCGCTACGCTTACCGGGCCTGCGTTTTTCACCCTCTCCCACAGGGAGAGGGCCGGGGTGAGGGTATTACTTCGCAGGAATCGCTTTCAGCAGCTCGGTCAGCAGCGTCCAGTAATGGCCGACGCTTTCGATATGAACCTGCTCATCCGGTGAGTGCGGACCGGTGATGGTTGGCCCGATAGACACCATGTCCATGTCAGGATACGGCTTCTTGAACAGACCGCATTCCAGACCGGCGTGGATAACCTGAATGTTCGGGGTGCTGTTGAACAGACGCTGGTATGTTTCACGCACCAGTGCCATGACCGGAGAGCTTGCGTCCGGCTGCCAGCCCGGGTAGCTGCCTTTCGCGGAGGTTTTTGCGCCCGCCAGCGTGCCCAGAGACTCCAGCATGCTCACCACGTACTCTTTACCGCTGTCGATCAGGGAACGGATCAGGCAGATGATCTCTGCGCTGTCGTCGCCCATGGTCACCACGCCCACGTTCAGGGAGGTTTCTACCACGCCTTTCGCAACGTCAGAGTTGCGGATCACGCCGTTTGGCGTCGCATTCAGCAGCTGAACGAAGGTGTCGCGAGACTGTGCGGTCAGGGCGGCTTTATCCGTGGTCACGGATTCCAGCACTACGGTCAGGTTCTTCTCTTTCTCAGAAAGTTCGTTTTTCAGGATATCAAGATAAACGCTGGAGAGTTTTTTCAGCTCGTCTGCTTTTGCCGCAGGTACTGCTACGGTGGCGAAGGCTTCACGTGGGATCGCGTTACGCAGCGTACCGCCGTTGAAATCGACCAGACGCAGATCCAGCTCAGCCGCGTGACCCGCCAGGAAGCGTGCCAGCAGTTTGTTGGCATTACCGAGACCCAGGTGAATATCGCCGCCGGAGTGGCCGCCTTTCAGCCCTTTCAGCGTCAGCTTGAAGGTCTGGTAGCCCGCGGGAATCGCTTCACGAGACAGCGGCAGGGTAGAAATGAAATCAATCCCGCCCGCGCAGCCCATGTAGATCTCGCCTTCTTCTTCGGAGTCGGTGTTGATCAGGATGTCCGCCTGCAACCAGTTGGCCTGCAGACCGAACGCGCCGTCCATGCCTGCTTCTTCGGTCATGGTCAGCAGCACTTCCAGCGGACCGTGCTCAACGCTGTCGTCAGCCAGCACCGCCAGCGCAGAGGCCATACCGATGCCGTTATCCGCGCCCAGGGTGGTGCCGCGCGCTTTCACCCACTCGCCGTCGATGTACGGTTGAATCGGGTCTTTAGTAAAGTCGTGAACGGTGTCGTTGTTTTTCTGCGGAACCATGTCCAGGTGCGCCTGCAGCACAACCGGTTTACGGTTTTCCATGCCTGCGGTGGCAGGCTTGCGGATCAGAATGTTGCCAACCTGGTCGCGCTCGGCGTGCAGACCTTTTTCCTTCGCCCAGCCCATAATGTGTTCGGCAAGCTGTTCTTCATGGTAGGAAGGGTGTGGAATGGAACAGATTTTGGCAAAAATATCCCACAGCGGTTGTGGAGATAATTGAGACAGTTCAGACACGATAAGTCTCCTTGTCGATGCGCTGCAAACGGGGTTGCAGGTCACAGGGTTAGCAGATTAATAGTTACCACAAGACAGGCTTGCGAGATGCATCTGAGAATACCACTTTCTCCGACGGCGGGTAGCATAAAGCATGTAAAAACTCAGGCTCGGGGCGCTAAACACTGGTTTTTAGTGCGTCAGATCTCTATAATCTCGCGCAACCTATTTCCCCCTCGAACACTTTTTAAGCCGTATATAAACAGGCTGGGACACTTCACATGAGCGAAAAATACGTCGTCACCTGGGACATGTTGCAGATTCACGCACGCAAACTGGCTGCGCGTCTGATGCCTTCCGAGCAGTGGAAAGGCATTATTGCCGTTAGCCGCGGCGGTCTGGTACCGGGGGCGCTGTTGGCACGTGAGCTGGGTATTCGTCATGTCGATACCGTATGTATCTCCAGCTATGACCACGACAACCAGCGCGAGCTGACCGTGCTGAAACGCGCGGAAGGCGACGGTGAAGGCTTCATCGTTATTGACGATCTGGTCGATACCGGTGGTACCGCGGTGGCTATCCGTGAAATGTATCCAAAAGCGCACTTCGTCACGATCTTCGCAAAACCGGCGGGTCGCCCACTGGTTGACGATTACGTGATTGATATCCCGCAGGATACCTGGATTGAACAGCCATGGGATATGGGCGTGGTCTTCGTACCGCCTATTTCAGGCCGTTAATCCCAGTACGTAACTTTACACGCCCGGCAATGCCGGGCGTTGTTCTTTTTATCCTGCCACGCGTTACAATGGACGTTATATGACGTATCCATGGAGGCAACGCAATGACGCAGGCGAATCTCACCGAAACTCTCTTTAAACCCCGTTTCAAACACCCTGAAACGTCGACGCTGGTGCGCCGGTTTAATCCGGGGACCATGCCTGCCGTCCAGTCTGCGTTAGACGGTAAAAACGTGCCCCACTGGTATCGCATGATTAACCGCCTGATGTGGATCTGGCGTGGTATCGATCCGCGTGAAATCCTTGACGTGCAGGCGCGTATCGTCATGAGCGAATCTGAACGGACCGACAGCGAGCTTTACGATACGGTGGTGGGCTATCGCGGCGGCAACTGGATCTATGAATGGTCGAAGCAGGCGATGCTCTGGCAGCAAAAAGCCAGCCAGGAAGAGGATGCCACGCGCAGCGGCAAGCACTGGCTGCATGCGGCCAATCTCTACGCCATTGCCGCGTATCCACATCTGAAAGGTGATGAACTGGCGGAGCAGGCCCAGGCGCTGGCGAACCGAGCTTATGAAGAGGCGGCGCAGCGTTTGCCGGGCCAGATGCGCGAGCTTGAGTTCAGCATTCCTGGTGGCGCACCCGTCACCGGGTTCCTGCATATGCCGGAAGGCGAAGGCCCGTTCCCGACCGTACTGATGTGCGGTGGGCTGGATTCCCTGCAAATTGATTATTACAGCCTGTTTGAGCGCTACTTTGCACCAAAAGGGATTGCGATGCTGACGCTCGACATGCCTTCTATTGGCTTCTCGTCGAAGTGGAAATTGACTCAGGACTCGAGCCTGCTGCACCAGCATGCGCTTAAAGCACTGGAGAATATTCCATGGGTTGACCATACCCGCGTGGCGGCTTTTGGCTTCCGATTTGGGGCGAACGTTGCGGTGCGTCTGGCCTATCTTGAATCTTCGCGCCTGAAGGCCGTGGCCTGTCTGGGCCCGGTGGTTCACGCGCTGCTCAGCGATCCTGCCCGTCAGGGCAGCGTGCCGGAGATGTACCTTGATGTGCTGGCCAGTCGTCTTGGCATGCATGATGCATCAGACGAAGCGCTGCGCGTTGAGCTCAATCGTTACTCGTTAAAAACGCAGGGGTTGCTGGGACGCCGCTGCCCAACGCCGATGCTGTCAGGTTTCTGGAAAAACGATCCGTTCAGTCCGGAAGAAGAGTCTCGCTTAATCACGTCGTCATCTTCGGATGGCAAGTTGCTTGAAGTGCCATTCAGCCCGGTGTATCAGAATTTTGACAAGGCGTTAAAAGAGATTACACGCTGGATCGCGCAGAGATTGTGTTAATAGATTGCTAAATTTTGATGGTTTGGTAAAACAGTGGCTTCACAAAAGGAGATCGCAATGACGTTACCGAGTGGACATCCGAAAAGTAGACTGATCAAGAAGTTCATGGCTCTTGGCCCGTATATTCGAGAAGAGCAGTGTGAAGAGAATCGCTTTTTTTTCGACTGCCTGGCTGTTTGCGTCAACGTGAAGCCTGCACCCGAAAAACGTGAATTCTGGGGCTGGTGGATGGAAATGGAAGCAGAGGAAAAACGCTTTACCTACAGCTACCAGTTTGGCCTGTTTAACAAAGACGGTTACTGGCAAGCGGCACCTATTAAAGATCAGGAAGTGATCGACCGCCTGGAACATACGCTGAAAGAGTATCTCGGCAAGGCTAGCGCGCTGCTGGCAACGCTGGATCTGAAGCTGGAGCCTGCGGATGATTTTTCCAGCGAGGCGGTTAAGCTGACCGCCTGATAGTCTTCTCCCTCTCCCTGTGGGAGAGGGCCGGGGTGAGGGCACCAGACCGCATTAATCCCCGACAATAAAAAAACCGGCATCAAGCCGGTTTTTTTATTTCCACAAAATCAGAACTGGTAGGTCATACCCAGCGCGACGATATCATCGCTGCTTACACCCAGTTTATTGTCGTCATCAATCTGGTTGATTTTATAATCAACAAATGCGGACATGTTTTTGTTGAAATAATAGGTTGCACCTACGTCGATATATTTCACGATATCTTCGTCGCCAATGCCTTCGATGTCTTTGCCTTTAGACTGAACATAACCAACGGATGGACGCAGGCCAAAGTCAAACTGATATTGCGCAACCACTTCGAAGTTTTGCGCTTTATTCGCGAAACCACCGGAGATTGGGGCCATATTGCGGGTTTCTGAATAGATAGTAGCCAGATAAATATCATTGGCATCATATTTCAGACCGGTTGCCCAGCCTTCGGCTTTTTTACCTTCACCGCGCGTCAGCAGGTTCTGCTCGTTGGTGCGATCGGAGTTAGCATAAGCACCAATGACAGAGAAATCGCTGCCGCCGAAGTCATAGCTCAGAGACGTACCGAAGCCATCCCCGTTCTGCTTTTTCACGTCGCGGTTTTCATTTTTGCCCTGGTATTGCAGGGTCATATCCAGACCGTCCACCACGCCAAAGAAGTCGGTGTTACGATAGGTGGCAAGACCGGAGGCACGCTTGGTCATGAAGTTGTCGGTTTGCGCCAGACCATCGCCGCCGAACTCAGGGAACATATCGGTGTAGGATGCGACGTCATACAGCGCCCCGAGGTTACGACCGTAATCCAGAGAACCAAAGTCTTTCAATTTAAGCCCGGCAAACGCCAGACGCGTTTTCTGAGAAGAGTCGCTCTCTGCTTTGTTTCCGGCAAATTCTGCTTCCCAGCGGCCATAGCCCGTCAGCTGATCGTTAATCTGCGTTTCACCTTTAAAGCCGAAACGCACGTACGTCTGGTCACCGTCTTTAGCGTCATCATCACTGAGGTAGTGCATTGCTTTTACTTTGCCGTACACGTCCAGTTTATTACCGTTCTTATTATAAACCTCTGCTGCGTGAACAGATGCGGAAGCCACAACGCCCATTACCACTAATGCCAGAGTGCTCTTTTTCATTTTCAATCCTGAGTTTTATATACGCGCTAATATTCGCTGAACGCTAAGCCGACGCTTATGTTCCGTGAAAAAACAGGAAGGGTTTTATCGTCCGCGGGTGAACGTTTTATGACAATTTAAGAATATGTTTAAAAAAGTATGTTTTAATTTTTCAGTAATAAATTTGTCAAAATCAGCCGCTACGCTTCCTGATCCCGCGCAACAAAGTGTTTTGCTTTGTGCTAAGGCAGTTGGCAACGGGGCTGAGTCCTGTTAAAACGTTCGTTCGACATCATTTTCCCTTATCGTTGAACGGCAGAGAATCATGAGTGACAGCCAGACGCTGGTGGTAAAACTCGGTACCAGTGTGTTAACAGGCGGATCGCGCCGCCTTAATCGCGCCCACATTGTTGAGCTTGTACGTCAGTGCGCTCAGCTGCATGCCGCAGGGCATCGTATTGTTATCGTGACCTCCGGGGCGATTGCCGCCGGGCGTGAACATCTGGGTTACCCCGAACTCCCCGCGACGATAGCCTCTAAACAGCTGCTGGCCGCCGTGGGACAAAGCCGACTCATTCAACTTTGGGAACAGTTGTTCTCTATCTATGGTATTCACGTCGGGCAGATGCTGCTGACGCGTGCGGATATGGAAGACAGAGAGCGTTTCCTGAACGCGCGCGATACGCTGCGTGCGCTGCTGGACAACAATATTGTTCCGGTTATTAATGAAAACGACGCCGTGGCCACCGCTGAAATTAAAGTGGGTGATAACGATAACCTCTCTGCGCTGGCGGCAATTCTGGCTGGTGCCGATAAACTCCTGCTTCTGACCGATCAGCAGGGGCTGTTCACCGCCGACCCGCGTTCTAACCCGGAAGCCGAACTGATCACCGATGTTCACGGCATTGACGATGCCCTGCGCGCCATCGCCGGTGACAGCGTTTCAGGTCTCGGAACAGGAGGAATGGGCACCAAGCTGCAGGCCGCCGACGTCGCGTGCCGTGCCGGTATCGACACCATTATTGCTGCGGGCAGCCGTCCGGGCGTGATTGGTGACGTGATGGAAGGCATCTCTGTCGGCACCCGCTTCCACGCTCAGGAATCCCCGCTGGAAAACCGCAAACGCTGGATATTTGGCGCGCCTCCTGCGGGTGAACTCGTCGTCGATGAAGGGGCCACTGCCGCGATTCTGGAACGAGGAAGTTCATTACTTCCTAAAGGAATTAAAAGCGTGACAGGCAACTTCTCCCGTGGTGAAGTGATCCGCATCCGTAGCCTTGAAGGCCGCGACATCGCACACGGCGTAAGCCGCTATAACAGCGACGCGCTGCGCCGCATCGCGGGACACCATTCGCAGCAAATCGATGCCATTCTGGGCTATGAGTATGGTCCGGTTGCCGTACATCGCGATGACATGATTATTCGTTAAGGAGCCAGAATATGCTGGAACAAATGGGCGCAGCCGCGAAGGCCGCCTCTTACAAACTGGCGCTCCTTTCCAGCCGCGAGAAAAACCGTGTGCTGGAAAAAATCGCTGATTATCTGGAATCACAGTCCCAGGAAATTTTGCTCGCCAACGAGCAGGATCTGCTGGAAGCCCGTCGCAACGGTTTGAGCGAAGCGATGCTTGACCGTCTGGCGCTGACGCCGGCACGTCTGAAAGGCATTGCCGACGATGTCCGTCAGGTCTGTAATCTGGCCGATCCGGTAGGGCAGGTCATTGATGGTGGGCTGCTCGACAGCGGTTTACGTCTTGAGCGCCGCCGCGTGCCGCTCGGCGTTATCGGCGTCATTTACGAAGCCCGCCCAAACGTCACCGTTGACGTCGCCTCTCTGTGCCTGAAAACCGGTAACGCCGCTATTCTGCGCGGTGGAAAAGAGACCTGGCGCACCAACGCTGCGACGGTGAAAGTTATTCAGCAGGCGCTGGAAGAGTGTGGCTTACCGGCGGGGGCCGTACAGGCGATCGAGAGCCCAGACCGCGCGCTGGTCAACGAAATGCTGCGCATGGACAAATATATCGACATGCTGATCCCACGCGGTGGCGCAGGCCTGCACAAACTCTGCCGCGAGCAGTCGACGATTCCGGTGATCACCGGAGGTATCGGCGTGTGCCATATCGTAGTCGACGACAGCGCTGAGATTGAACCAGCGCTGAAGATTATCGTTAACGCGAAAACCCAGCGTCCAAGCACCTGTAATACGGTAGAAACGCTGCTGGTGCATCAGGATATTGCGAACACCTTCCTGCCGGCCCTGAGCAAGCAGATGGCAGAGAGCGGCGTGACGCTGCACGCTGACGCCAGTGCGCTCGCGCTGCTTAAGGATGGCCCGGCTAACGTCGTTCCCGTCAACGCGGAGCAGTACGACGACGAATTCCTGTCGCTGGATCTGAACGTGAAAGTGGTTGCGGATCTCGACGACGCCATTGCGCACATTCGTGAACACGGCACCCAGCATTCGGACGCGATCCTGACGCGCACGCTGCGCAATGCCGATCGCTTCGTGAACGAAGTGGATTCATCCGCGGTGTATGTGAATGCCTCCACCCGCTTCACCGACGGTGGACAGTTTGGTTTGGGCGCAGAAGTGGCGGTCAGTACGCAAAAACTGCACGCGCGCGGTCCAATGGGGCTGGAAGCGCTGACCACCTACAAGTGGATCGGCTTCGGTGACGATACGATTCGTGCGTAAATAATCACGGGTGATGCAAAAGTAGCCGTTTGATTCAAAAGGGCATTGACGCATCACCCGGATAGATCTAACCTTTTGCCCCGTGGTTACACTCGTAACCTGCCTCTCAAGGCCGATATAGCTCAGTTGGTAGAGCAGCGCATTCGTAATGCGAAGGTCGTAGGTTCGACTCCTATTATCGGCACCATTCTAACGTCTCCCCAAGTCTACTAAAGTTCACTGAAACCCCTTATACTCTGCGCTTTACAGCCCCTTTTAGTATTTCTACGTCTACTAAAGTTCCCTGAAATCTACGGTCATTTGGGGGTACTTATGGGGGTATTTGCTGTTCGGTCTAGAGGAGGTACCCCCAAATGAAACTAAACGCCCGGCAGGTGGACACCGCCAAACCTAAAGATAAGCCTTACAAGCTGGCTGATGGTGGTGGTTTGTATCTCCTGATTAAACCTAATGGCGGCAAATACTGGCGGCTCAAGTATCGTGTAGCCGGCAAAGAGAAGCTGTTAGCGCTGGGTGTGTATCCTGAAGTCACATTGGCCGATGCTCGGGCAAAACGTGAAGAAGCCAAAAGGGGTATCGCTGGGGGTATCGATCCTGTGGAAGCGAAACGGGAAGAGAAGATCGCCCGTGAAACGCAGTTAAACAACACCTTCAAAGATATTGCCTTTGAGTGGCACAGCAGCAAACTAAAAAAATGGTCTGCTGGGTATGCTTCAGACATCCTGGAGGCTTTCAACAAAGATGTGTTCCCTTACATTGGCAAAAAACCAATAGCCGATATCAAACCGCTTGAACTGTTGAATGTGCTGCGGCGCATTGAGGGGCGCGGCGCTACAGAAAAGGCCAAAAAAGTTAGGCAGCGCTGCGGGGAAGTTTTCCGTTACGCAATAGTCACCGGCCGTGCTGAGTATAACCCCGCTCCGGATCTCACCAGCGCCATGCAAGGGCATGAGTCCAATCACTACCCTTTCCTCACACCGAAAGAATTGCCTGATTTCTTCAAGGCGTTGTCAGGATATACAGGAAGCGCTTTAGTAGTTTTGGCCGCTCGCCTGCTGATTATCACCGGCTTGCGTACCGGCGAACTCCGCGGGGCATTTTGGGATGAAATCAATATCAGTAAGGCGGTCTGGGAAATACCAGCCTCACGCATGAAAATGCGTCGCCCTCATGTGGTGCCGTTGTCCAGGCAAGCTCTTACGCTTATTGGCCAGCTCCAAGAGCTAACAGGCAATTACCCGCTTATGTTCCCTGGCCGTAACGATCCGCGAAAAACAATGAGTGAAGCCAGCATAAACCAAGTCTTTAAGCGGATTGGCTATGACGGAAAAGTCACCGGGCACGGTTTCCGGCACACCATGAGTACCATCCTGCACGAACAGGGCTACAACACCGCGTGGATAGAAACGCAGCTGGCACACGTCGACAAAAACTCTATTCGAGGAACGTACAACCACGCTCAGTACATAGAAGGCCGGCGTGAAATGCTTCAGTGGTATGCCGACTATATGGAAGCGTTGGAAAACGGCGAAAATGTAGTGCATGGAAGGTTTGGGAAAAGCGCTTAACTGTATGTATAGACAGTGCTAATTGACAGTAGTAGACTTCGGTAGACGAACAAAGAATAGGCTATGTCTAGGTTGATCCCCGAAAATCCGTACACCTCTACGGACTGACATAGCTGCTAAATCAAATGAGGGCGTGGGGTGACGTATGCTTAATTTGCCAGTCCATTTTGGACGTTTGCGAATTGTTTCTTTAGATCAAGCCGCATTGGTTATGGCTGGGTTATCTGAAAAAGTTGATAGTGTACAAAAGGCAATTGATGGTAATTACGTTGGACATGAGGCTGCTTCTATTTATAAAGAAACAATCATACAGGCTATCCAATTAAAAGAATTGAAACCCTTACAAGCATATAAACTTGCTGACTCTCATTATGGTCTTCCAGATGGTGTAAGTTTGAAGGTCGATATTGATTCAATAACATTAGACACACCTTTAGTTGATGCAACTTTTCTCGCAAAAGAAATTTGGCCATGGGTAATTAACGAACTTGAAGAAGATTTGACAATTTTCGAAACTCACCCATCAGAGTTGGGCGTTCCTCTTCAGAAAGAGGAATTGCAAGAACCAAAGCAATGGGGCAATTTTGCCGGTAAAGACACAGCACTGAAGTTGATAGCAGGAATGGCAATTGCTCTCGAGAAAAGTCAGGGGAAATATCTACGCGGTGGTAAATTAAACAAATCGGAGGTGGCAAGGACTGCGACGAAACTGATTAATGACCATGGAGACGGTATCGACGTAACCAGTAAGGCACTGATAATGTTGATAGATGAAGCACTTGAGCTTCACGCTTCCAAAATCTCGAAGTAAAGACTTCCAAAACTGACGCCGCACTTCCAAACCTCGTTTTACAGGTTCTAAAAACCTGTAAAACCGATCCATTCACGCAGTTGTCACTTCCAATTAAAATCGTACCGACTTCCACACAGCCAATTTGATATCTGGTTAAATTTATCTCGTACACCACAATAGACGTTACGAGGTAAATATGTCTCACTCTTTAATCAGATTAGCAGAAGTACAAAGACGCACTGGATACAGCAAGGCTTGGATCTATCGTCTTCTTAAAGACAATCGTTTTCCTAAATCCGTCAAGATTGGTTCCCGAGCTATCGCCTTTGTTGAAAGTGAAGTTGAAGATTGGATCAGCCAGCGTATCGAAGAACGTGATGCATTAATTTCCACAAAACCTCAACTGTAACTTAGCCCGGGAAATTTATTATGACTAACAAAAATGCCCTGGCCGGGCAGGGTTTCGCTCAACCTGAAAACAGCAGCGATGATATTTCGGTCATTAAATTTGAGGCCGCGAAAGTCCGTATTGTTAAGATCAACGGTGAACCGTGGTTCGTTGCAAAAGATGTTTGCGCGGCGCTGGAACTATCCAATTCGCGCATGGCGTTACAGGCTCTGGATGATGACGAGAGAAATACCGTAACTTTAACTTACGGTATTCGCGGGAACCCAAATCATAGCGCTGTCTCTGAATCTGGTTTCTACAAGCTGATCGCCCGCAGCCGTAAAGCTATTACGCCGGGCACATTCGCCCATCGTTTCAGTAATTGGGTATTTCGCGAGGTTATCCCTTCTATCCGCAAAACTGGCTCTTATGGTGTGCCGTTCGCGTTCCTGAACGACTTTAGCCGGCGCATGGCGGCTTATCAGCAAGAGGCCAGCAAACGCGGGTATAAGTTGCAGCAGTGTAAGGGGGCAAAAGAAGCTCTTGAACAAGAGGAGATTCAGCTGTGGCGTAAGTATCAACCCGAGTTACTGAAGGAAAATAGCGATGAATAAAAAGGCAGGAAGAAGCCGGGATTATTACCCGGCTCAAAGGCTGATGGATCAGCCTTTAGGCTCTATGCCTTGTTTACGGAGCTCAGCGCGGGCAAGTTCCTTCATCCAATTACCAAGGCTCATACCTGCGCGCTCAGCTGCTTCATTCAATTGCTGGCGCAATTCTGGATTAATTCGAATCTGGAAAGTAGGCGACCAGCCCTCACCCTTAGGTGTTTTATCTCGTTTTGCAGTTGACACGTACGTACATAACCTCATAGTATGGTTTTTGTTATGTACGTACGTTAGCACGGCGTACATTGAAAAGACAACGCCCCAGACTGTTGGAGCAGTACCGGGGCGTCTAACCAAAACGTTAGTTGAGGTAACATTATGGCTTGCACTAAGTCTACCCAAACACGCCTTGAATTTACATGGCGTTTTCTCACCTTGGGCGAATTCACTAATCAGATCGTCAATGTTACTGCTTCCACCGAGCGCGAAGCGCGCGAAAAAACGCCCGCAGGATGTGTCTGTATTCTGGCGTGTCGTTTTCGCGTTGAGGAGGTGCAGCATGTTTAACCTCCAGACCCTGACAGCAAAAGCCCGCGCGCTGCGCGGCAACGTGGTAAAAGCCACTACCACGAAGGGCACCCGCACCATGACCCCCGTTTACGAACGGGAAGAACAGCGCAAACTGCGCGAACGCATCCAGCAGACCCAGCCAGACTGGGTTTTACTCTGGTGGGATATTGCGACCGTTACCGGCTGGCGTACCAGCGACGTGTGCAACTTCCGTTACTCCTGCATCAACTGGGAAACCGGCATAGTAACAATTATCGTAGCGAAGCAGACCAAAGCAGCAGAAGCCAGAGCGACCCGGAAGGGGATCGAGATTGTTCGCCAGCATCGTAAGGACGCTGCCCGGCTTGCTGGCGATCACATTGGGTACATGCACTGGGATAGCGTGAGCTGCGACGAGCTGGCCGCCGGCATGACGGAAGAAGAACAGGCGATCGTGTTTGAGCTGGTGGCAAAGGCTGAAGTTAAGCACGATACCAAACAGCTGCCGCCGGGCATCATCAAACGACTGCGTGAACGCATGGAGCGCAATCTTATCGGTGACGACCTGGTATTTTCCCGCAGCCAGATTGAAAGTAACCGTTGCCAGTCTCTGGAAGGTAGCGTGAGCCGCCAGACGATCTGGAAGAAACTGCACAACGTAATGGTGTGGTTTACCCGCGTAGTAAACACACGTCTGCGCCTGAGCGCCTACTCCAGCCGCAAAATCGCCGCCTTTAATCTCATGTCCGCCGGCGGTGAACAGGGTTTGCTGGTCGCCTCTGAAATGCTCGGGCACAGTAACCCGGCAATCACCCGAACTTATCTCCAGTTAGGCAGTAAAGCCTCCGCTATACAGTGCCGTCTGGCTATGGAGGTATCAGAGTGAATATTGATCTCTTCCATAAACAGCCCGGAGAGACAGCGGCTGACACTGTGTTAACCAATGAACATCCATACCCGGTTACGTTTACGCTTTCTGAACGCACATCTGAGCGATTAAATCGCGCACGATATGGTTTAGCACACGTTATGACTGAATTACTGCCAGCGCTGGATAAAGAAAATCGTGAAGAGTTGTACTGCTGGCTGGATAAAATTCTACTGATTATTGACGTGACATTGCTGGATGCGGAGGGAAAGGCATGAACCCTGTTTACGATCTAATTCGCCGGTCAGACCGCAAAAACGTATTCAGTTTTCCTGCCGGCGGCCGCTATCTGGTGGACACGTCAAATGGTCTGCAGTCGATGCGCCCCCTTATGGACGACGAGATCATTTTTACGGTGGAGAGTGCCGCGCGCTTTCTGAAGAAAATTGGTTATCAGGTAATCCCGCCAGCGGCGTGAGGTAAAAAATATGACGATTAAAGATTCCGGCTTAGCTGCTGGTGGCCGCGATCACCCTGAAATCAGGCCGGGCGATAAATGGAAGGACAGCCGCGGCAACCTGGTAATTATCGAAAGTTACCGATTCGACAGTGTGACATTTTGCCGTGAGGGGTATGCCTCGCCGTGTATTTGTTCGCCTGAAAGACTGACGCGGGAATTTACGTTTGTATCTTCTGCGCCGAACGCTGGCGGGAAAGATATCGATCGGATTATGCGGGTACAGGGAGTGGAACGAATTCGGGTTATGCGCGAAATCATCAGGGAGCGGGGGAATACAAAATGAAGAATGCACCAAACGTGAAAAAGCTGCCGGCGGATCTCATGGAAGAGGCCATTATCTTTGCCGGCGCTGATGCCTGGACGTTCGCCAAAGCCTGGCAGGAGACGAACCCGATAGGCGACACGGTGCCGCCAGTGGTACTGGATAAGAAGCAGCTGGCAGAACTCGAGAATATCCGCATTGTTGACGATGGACGCCGTTACGCCCGAGTGTGCCGTGGCGGTCACCTCACCGAACGTCAGGCGACCGTTATCGCGACAAAACTTGCACTGGCAGGTGTTGAGCGCGCGCAGCTCTATTCCGAAGGGTATGAACAGCTGGAGGACTGGACGGCGCAGCTGCCGCGCCTCAAAGCCGATGCGGAAGCCGGTAAAAGCATGGTTATCGACCGTCCACGCATAGAGGTCAATCTTCGGGATCTGGCTGATAACGAAAAGGCACTTATTCTGGCCGCACGTTTTACCGGTATCGCGATCCATGAGAACAGCGAAGGGGTTTACGTCTACCGCGCCGGTATCTGGGAAAAGACGTCGATGCTCGAGCTGAGCCGCGAAATGGTGGCTATCTACAACGAGAACAAAACCAACTTCAGCAAGCGCGCGATTAACAACGTTATCGACGCACTGAAAATCGTTATTCCGGTCATGGGGGAGCCGCGGCGCAGTCTGATCCCCTTCAGCAACGGCGTTTACGATATGGAAAGCGGCGTGTTCTCCGAACACAGCCAGGACAACTGGCTTACCAATCATAACGGTGTGACCTATACGCCAGCAGCACCAGGAGAAAACCTCAGTGACCACGCGCCGAACTTCCATAAATGGCTAAGTTACGCATCAGATAGAGACGCAATTAAGATGCAGCGCATCGCTGCAGCGCTCTTTATGGTGCTGGCGAACCGGTACGACTGGCAGCTTTTTCTCGAGATAACCGGGGAAGGCGGCAGCGGGAAAAGCGTCTTCACCCATATCGCCACGATGCTGGCCGGGGCACACAACACCGCCAGCGGGAACATGGCGGCGCTCGACAGCGCGAGGGGGCGAGCGCAGTTCGTCGGCAAGAGCATGATAACCCTTCCAGACCAGCCCAAATATTCAGGAGAGGGCACCGGGATAAAGGCGATCACCGGCGGGGATGCCGTAGAGATCGACCCAAAGCACGAACACCAGTACACCGCTGTGTTGAGGGCGGTGGTTGTGGCCACGAACAACACGCCGATGATTTTCACCGAACGTGCCGGCGGCGTTTCCCGGCGCCGCGTAATTTTCCAGTTTAACCGGCGCGTCAGTGAGGAGGATAAGGATCCAGACCTGGCTGAAAAGATATCTGCTGAAATTCCTGTAGTGGTTCGCCGGCTGCTGGCAACCTTTTCGAACCCGGAAAAGGCTCGTGTGCTTCTGCTGGAGCAACGGAACAGCGAAGAAGCACTGGAGGTGAAACAGAAAACGGATCCGCTGTATGCCTTCTGCGCTCACCTTGAGCGGCTGGCTGATTGTGCGGGAATGATGGTAGGAAACCGCAATCCGCCTCACTATCCGCGAATTTACCTCTATCACGCTTATCTGGCATTTCTGGAGGCCAATGGATTCGACAAGCCGCTGACGCTGAATAAATTCGCAGAGGGGATGGAAAGCGCGATGCGGGAGTTTAATCACGAGTACCGTAAGGAACGGAGAGCCCGTGGCATGGTGACTAATGTTGAACTTTCGGAAAGTGCGGAAGACTGGTTACCTCAAACGCATCCTGTAGCCGGTCATAAAGAATGAAGTTCAGATAAATATGGAGAAAGGTATACATGGTATACATCGAAATAATAATTTATATATAAATCAGTGAAATAAACCATGTATACCTTGTTTTCAGGTATACACAGGGTGTACATGGTGTTCATTCTCTCATTAATCATCTGATAGTTTATTAAACAGAATGATGTATACCGTGTAGACCTGAAATCCCAAAATGTAGGCTGGTGTTCATAGGTTAATATATTGTTTTATAAGCAATTTAGTGCCTTTATGAACACCGTGTATACCTTGAGGGCAAATTCTTTAAAACGCATCCACTCTTTTCAAGTTGTAGACCCCTGCTATTTCATTAATATCGTTTCAAAAATCGCAATTTATTATTTGATTGTTGCGATTAATGAAACTTTAACGATCGCTTTAACATGGGGCATCATGAGCAAGGTTAACGTTAAGCCCGTTCTGCTGAACGGGGAGCAGATTCAGGCTCTGAAAACCATCCAGGAGAGGGAGCGCCAGAAGTCGGGCATGGGGATCGCGCCGTCAATCCATGCTGTTGCACGCAAGGTATTTGATGCAGGGCTATCAAAAATGGAGGCTGGCCAGTGAGCTACTCAATCAAAATAGGGAAACACAGCATTGAGCTGGCGGGTTATGCCGGTAAGGTTGTTGCACCCAATAGTCAGATGGAAGCTTTATTCCGCGGTATGGCCAGCGAACTGACTAACCTGCGTGTCACGGCGCAGCAGGCAGAAGCAGAAGCGGATTTGCTGGACGTTATCCGCAACGACCCGGATTTGAACGAGCAGGCAAAAAACCGCAGGGCAGGTGAAGCCAAAAATCCAGACACACTAAAAGCGTTCACGCGCGGAGCCGCAGCAGTAAGTGATCAGGCCTCAAACATTCTCGATTACCTGATGAACAAGCTGGCACCGGTTAAACCACTGGCCTCTGATGATGTTCAGGGTTTCATGCGTGATAACGAAATGCGCCTCGCATTTGCCAGACTCGATCGCCGCAATCAGGAAAAGATGCTGCTGTCGATGCACGGAGGAAAGCATCAGGAGCTTTCTGATGCACTGCTACGGGCTCACGCTGTCTGTTCTGGACTCGATACGGAGCAGCTAAAGCGTCTCGCCTTTTCCCGAATCACGTCTGAGAACGGGCAGGTTATTACTGCGGTTGCCGATCTGGTCGACGCAGTAAGGAAAGACGTTACACAAATTACAGCTGTACGAACCTGGTATAACAATCTCGTTTACGGTAAGAACGACGATCCGTCAGACGTTCAGCCACGTATGACCGGCCTTGACCAGTTAAGCGAACATGTCAGCGCGATGCTCAAAGGCAACCAGCGCCAGACACATTCAGAAGAGAAGCAGGCCGCCTGAGGGCGGCTTTTTTCTGCCCGGAGGGAACCCCAGGATGCTGTTAAGTAAATCAGCCTACGCCAGGCATATGGGCGTCAGCCGGCAAACTGTTTACGGCTGGATAGCCCGCGGTGAAATTGTAATTTCAGGCGATAAAGTGGATGTTGACGCATCGCAGGCTAAACAAAATTCTGCTGGTGCTGGCAAACACGAGACTGAAATGACGTGGTCGGAGGCCGCCGCATGGGTATGGGAGCATGACGGCGGGAAAGAGCTGCCGGCAGATATTGATGCTGGCCAGCGGATAGAGGCAGCAGCCGCTGAGCTGGGTTTTGATGTTCAGCACGAGCCCGAAGAGCAACTGCTGATTCTCTTCCGGCTGAATGAAGAAACCCACAGCTTCTATGGCAAAGCCCGTGCAGCGGGCGCTTTACGCTTTCTTCGTTCTGAACTGGCCTACGTTGCCACAATGCACCCCGATACGCCGGATGACTGGAACAAAACTGGTTTAATGTCACTCTGCCTGCTGGACGGCGAAAAACTGTAAACCCCCAGCCCCTCAGACTTGACACTTTTTCGCGAGAAACAGGGAAAAGTGTCAACCCAACCTAACGGATCCTGACGCCCACGAACAGCAGCTGCAGCAGAAGTGTAAAGGGCTGGCGTTGAGCTTTGTTGAGCCCGGCGGTTAGCTTTTGTTAGTCCTGATGCGAAGCATGGCAGGTGTGACCCTGCTATGCCGCACTAGGAAAAACTAGGGGTAAAGTGTCAACCGCTACAGAAAACTTCAGGTACAGAGCGTTGGCAGTACCTGTCAAAACTTGTCACCCGCCGGCCCCGCTAGGAGGATTCGACGTTATGTACATGCTAAGTTACAGTTGTGATGAAGTGTTAATCACATTGCCAACTAAGCTTTTGGACAGAATATGGACATACATTTTGCATGAATAACCGGTTAAATTTTGATAAGTTAGTTCACAAAGCATCGAAAATGTTGGGGCAGATCAAAAGCCAAGATTAATGTGGCCGTATGTTTCCATGCTCCACTTTCGCTGATAAATGTTTAAGGCTAAGATGCTACTAACAGCATTTCGCTAATGGAGATTTTTATGTCTTTACTTGATAATGATAACGATATTTTTGAAATAGAAGATGAAACATATCCAATTGATGAATTCGAATTAACAACTACTCCCAACGATTTTAACATGTTGACTATAATAAGTTTTATTAGGTCGAAAGTGTTTAAGATTCCCTCTTTTCAACGGCACTTTGTTTGGGATATAAAGAAATCCTCAAAGCTAATCGAGTCGCTGTTAATAGGCTTGCCAATCCCACAGATTTTTCTCTATGAAAAAGGGAAGAATGAGTTTTTAGTAATTGATGGGCAACAGCGTTTAATGTCACTATATTATTTCTTTAGTGGTAGATTCCCTAAGATGGAAAAAAGATCTGAATTAAGGAAGATTTTTGATAAGCATGGATATATACCAGATGAAATTCTGGCTGATGATGATTATTTTGTAAAGTTTAATCTTAAACTTGATGGTATTGTCGATGGTCAGTTAAATAAATTCAATGGAAGAAATTACGACACTTTAGGTGAGTTTCAAACGACGTTGAATCTCGCAACCATTCGAAACATGATTATAAGACCTGTTGCCCCGGACTCTGAAGATGGAGCAATGTTTGAAATTTTTAACCGTTTGAATAGTGGTGGTGTAAATCTTGCTCCGCAAGAAATTCGAATGAGTTTATATCATTCCGAATTTTTAGAGATGCTTTTAAACTTAAATGAGCATCCGCATTGGCGATTAATATTAGCTAAAAAAGTCATTGACGTACGATTAAATGATGTAGAAGCGTTATTACGTTCCTTTGCGATGGCTATATACCTTGATAACTATAAAAGCTCTGTAAATGGATTCCTGAATAATTTTTCGAATGCTACGAAAAGCTTCCCCTCTCATTACATTGCATTTTATCAGGACTTATGGCGTGCCTTTATGGATGCCTGCTCCGATCTCAATGAAGAAAGTTTTAGAACAGGAGGAAGCCGGCTCAGTATCACACTCTTCGAATCTGTTTTTTCAGCTAGTGTTGAAGAATCACTACGTTCAGGGCAAATTGATATCAAAAAGATATCCCCTGCTTATATCGAACGTTTGAAATCTGATGCCGCCTTCATAGGCTATAGTACAGGAAAAACTACTAGAGGTGAGTTCGTTAGGGGACGAATTAAAAGGGCCAAAGAAATTCTCAAGGAGTTTTAAATGAACGAAATGGGGAAGCAGGCAATTGATAGTTTATACACGGATTTTGTAGAAAACTATGGGAGACTCATTGAAATTGGCGAAGTAAGCTTCGCCAACTCTTATAAATCTCAGTTTGCTAAAGTGATTCTTCTGGCATGCGCCAGCTATTTTGAATCAGCAACAACACTTGTAATTCACTCAATGTTAAACCCAACACGTTGCAATATAACAAGACAATTCATTGAAAATAAGGCTTTGAGTAGACAATATCACGCTCTTTTTGATTGGAATAATCGCTCTGTAAACAAGTTTTTTGCATTTTTCGGTGCGGAGTTTAAAGCTTTCATGGCTGCAAAGATAAGGCAAGATGCTGATATAAAAAGAAGTATAGATAATTTCCTTGAGTTAGGGGATTTACGAAACCAGTTAGCTCATGAAAACTATGCCTTATTTAGATTGAATCTTACCCCTGAAGAAATTTATGAAAAATTTAATAATGCCCATACATTTATAGATAATTTAAATGGTTATATGAATGAATATAAGGAAGCGTTACAGGCTCAGTTGGCTCAAGAGCCATAATGGCTATTCCAGAAAGTAATAGAGTTTAATAAATAGATTTATATAGTTTTTAACGTTTGCATGGAATTAAGGGGAGTCTGATGAAAGCTGTAGATTTAATAAAAAAAATGGAATTGTACGTACACTCTGCACTTTACGCTTGCGAATTATCAATTGCTGCTGGAGCTGCTATGTCCTTCTCAAAGGAAAAATGGAATGTTGGGCCTAGTTTGCATAGTGCTGCAAATCGACCACAATTAAACAATAAAATACTTCCTTTGACACTGAAAACATCTGATATATTCCAACTTGCATTGCATGTAATGAATGATCTTAAAGTTCCGCAGAAAGAAAAAAATGGTGGTCGTCGAATGTTTAATATCAACGACTTAACTCCTCCAGATGAGATAATGTCTGCACAAACTATACTTTATCTTTTTTGCTTGTTAGAGGAATACGAATTTCTTACTTATGAGAACGCACTTACATCAAATCTAAGTAGGGTGTGTCATAGTGATCAGTACACCCTGAAAAATCTAGAGGAATTAGGGGTTGAAGGAGTAAAGAAAAAAAGTATTGAAAGGCATATGGCTACATATCAATTTTCAGCATGCCGAAAAAGAATTAAGTATTGGGGTAAAATGGGGCTAAAAGAGTTACCAGAGGGCAAAATCGCTCTATACGAGCAAATTTCAAAAAGAAGAAATGAATTAACGCATTTATCTACACCAACCCCTGCATCAAGATTTGAGGCAGTAAATTTTTATTTAGTTTGCCGAAATTTAGTGCGTGATATAGCAATATCTTTCGCAGATGAGAGTATCAATGAACTTGATATTGAATGGGATATTTGGAGTGAACTTGAACATGATGTACAAAATGATAGTTTAGTTCATGACTTAGCAAAAGTTATAAACAATAATCAAAATCATAGTTAGATTGAAATTTAAAGTTTTGCTTTGCCCACTTTACAGCGCTTGAGCTTATGTTTTTATGAACTAAAGCTTGTGTAGCATGTCCTGCCAGCTGTTAATATCATTTAGAAGGTTTATGCAGAGCGTTACGGGGGTACTTTTGGGGGTATCTGATTGGGTAAGGCATATAAAATACATTAAATTCAATTGGTTAATTGGCGTTTTTTATTCCTATTATCGGCACTCACACAACAAAATCCTTTAAAAATAATGGCTTAAGGCGATTTTCGTTCTCAAGATACAATCTTTTTTTAAGGGATTCTATGACCAACAGTTGCCGCTATGGTTAACAGTGGCTATTCAGGGAAGTTAGCACGTAGCGGCCTGTAGTTGTAAAGCTCGAACAGGTACAAAGCGTGAAGGGTCTACACGAATCGCTATCAACTCGAAGCTGATGACGCTGCCAACGTCTCTAAATCCTCCCGAAACTGATTGATCACACGCATTTAAGCCCGATGTGCGGCCTTGTGGCTGCGTAAACAGGTGAATAGTGGTAATGCCCCGGTAGCTACAGATCCGGCTCTGCCAGCGCTTCGCTCACGCTCCGAAAGGTACACGAGCACCCTGATAAGGTGTGATCCCTCTGACAATCTGATTTGGTCACTGGTGACTTTCGCAAAGCGAAACCAACTAGGTTGGCCTGATGAAGTCGTTACGCTCCGCTTGTTGCTTGTACCACTAACGGGGCTTTATGGCTTCTATTGTCTGAAGTTAAATGTATATCATTAGGAAAAGTGCGGGAGACATAGCTCCCGCACTCATGGCTGTTAAGGTAAGTATCTGAGGATTTCAGCAGCCCAGTTTCTTCGATGAATTACTCTGGCGCGGTGCAAATTTCCATCTAATATCTCAGCTTTAGTTAGCTGGGATAATTGTTGCCAATCGTTGTTAAAAATATAGGTTGCGTTGTTACATTGCGAGCTTTCCAATACGTAGGTATTGTGATTGGGAAACCCAAAAATTACATATCCCTGGAAGCCAGCTCTTCCGACAGCAACAAAATCAGGTTCCTTACTGTTAATGAGTTCAAGTCTACCCTCTACAACAGCAGCATTTCCTTTTCCTCTCGGTTTGATAGCTGACATAATTTGCGAACCAATGGTGGTCCAAGGATATTGTCCTTGAGGGAGGAGACTCCAGTTTAGTTTTATAGATTGAGTAGTAACGATAGTGTTGAGATCTTCGTCAACAACTTCGCAAAGACCAAATAACTCTAAAAACAAGTTAACGCAATGTGTTACAAGGTCTTTGTTTTCTTCTGTCAAAGTCAACTTAGGTGAAATCACTAGCTTTTGACCATTCAAGTTCTCAACAATTTTCAACTCGATACTTGGTGGTGGAGTGAAAATCCTCTGGTAACGTTGATACTCCATTTCTCGAGTCTCAGTGACCTCTTCAGTCTCGCCTCTACCAACCCATTTTTTCCATGTCCATGATACCTGCCGATAAGCTGTTTCTTTAGGCAACGTTTTGTCTGGCACTGATTTCCCGTTGGCGTTGAAGCGAGTTATTGCACCAACGATGTGAGGAAGAACTTCCTCTCCAAGAGATTGGTTAGCAGTGAACCCAATTGATTGCCCCTTTTGTTGGCTTGGCAGTGCATGAGCGATAAATACATCTCTGCCATCAAAAACAGTGATGTAGTTGTTGATGTTTCTAATTCGCTTCTTCTGAATAAGCATGGTAATTCCTTTTGCGTAAAAACTTATGGTTTACACAACCAACCAAGCCTGGCACAATCAAGCCGTCAGAAATGATGGCGAGGCTAACTATCGTTATGAGTCTGCAAACTCACGGTGGTCATGCTTCAAGGACCGGGTTCATAAATTGAATCCGGTTTTTTTATGCCTACGTATTACATACGGGCACTACATATAGGGGTTTTGAATCAGTTATCCCCTATATGGTGAGTATTCTAGTATCGAAACTTTTCAGCACAAGGGTTGATTTTGACGTTAAATTGAGGTTGTGAAAGGGTAAAAATGCAAAACCCTACACAGCATAAGGCTTGGAAGACATGTCAATAATTAAGAAAAAAAATTCAAAATTTGATCGAGTGCTGATTTCTTCAACGGGAGGGCAGAATTGCGCAACATGATGTCGTGCAATCTCTATAAGAATTTCTGATTACGTTAGTCGTTTTGGTGGTTGGATATAACATATAGTTAACATCTAAGTGTGCGAAAGGATGTGACTAAGAATGACCTTTACAGCCCATGCTCATGTAAAGACCTATAGCGGCTTCAATCCTTTTTAAATCCTAATAACTTGCTAATGATGTGGCTGCTGAGAAAAAAAACCAGTATCCCCACAATGATGGAAACTAATGTCTGTGCAGTCCTGTCCCCGTCTATCGAACTAAAGCGACGATCCACGAAAATAATAGTGCTCCAAGTTGTAATCAAAGGGATCACAATCATTAAGACCATCCTTAATGCGAGTAAGGGTTTTTTGATCGCTTGGAAGATTAAGCCAACTGTAACGTACAAAATGACTATCGAAAGCATGCCGTACGCAAAATCGCTGATTGGATACATTTACTTACCTGTCTAGTCGAGTCCTGTTCTTCAGTTTACATCCCCCTATCGAAAATGTACCCGTAACAGTTGGTGATCTGTTAGACCGTCAGCCCAGGCCCTCGGTGAAAAGCGCTTTTCTTCACCAAATATCGCTACGTGATGCCTTCAGCGACACGCCTCTCTGCAATAAACAGTGCAGTTACACAATGCTGCTTTGGACTGACGCAAGGGAGATAACTTGATGTTTTGAAGTGTCTCTGTTCACTAATTGTACAGTCATTTAACATATTGGTTCTTATAAGTACTTGACTGGAATGGTTGGGTATTGCTTTTCGGAGCGTTGATGCGAAGCGGGGTACACAACAGCGATTTCATCAACAGTAAGGAAAGCATTCGAGAGGATTTGAGGTGAGTTCTCTTGTTCAAGGATTTTGGATGAGTTTGTCTGGTCACCCCACAACTTCAGGTTTCAGGCCTTTGATACAGCGATCACCTAGCGAAATTCTCCAGTCCCAGCGGTCACAGATGCGTATCTTTTTCCACACCAGCGCATGCTGGACTGATCCGACACCCGTAGACAATTAGTGATGCGATAATCTGGAAAAGGTTAATGAACATATGAAAACGAAGTTACATGACTATGAATTTCAGAGTACCCTCGCACCTGTTGATCACAGAAAAGCTGAAATCGCCCTTAACAGATATTTTGATAAAGTTCCTAAAGATGCATGGAGATATGAGCGATGATACCTGAAGAAAAGGCAAAATTAATCAAAGCAAGACTAATTCTTGCACAACAACTGCTTGAAGAAGCTGACGTATTACCTGGCCTTGAAGGCTACAACTTTAGTAAACCAGATAGTGGTTCTGATGATCCTTTCTATCATATGCGGCATGAAAGAGAAGCCCTCGTGGTTTACCTTCTCCTGACTTGTTTTGACCTTCTGGGGCAATCACAACCGCACGTTCCGTTTATGAAATGGCTAACAAGCAACGATCCAGAACTTGTTGAGGAAAGGAGAGTTGCAGCGGAAGGGCTTGACTCTGAAGATAGTGATTGTGTTGCTCACGCTAAAGGGTTGCTTGAAAACTATAATAGCCATCATGGAGCAACAGTAGCCTTTTATTCAGGAATTGATCAGCTTAACGAAAGTGCCAGAAAGCATTTGCTGTCTACAGTAGATGTTGCAAAAGAGGATCCGGACGCTAGAAAACCTGAAAATAAAGATAAAAACATCAGTTACTGTCGAATTCCAATCAATGATGATGCGAAGGTACTAAAACTACAGAAGGCGTATTTATATTCAAAAAGAAATGAATTCACACATCAGCTCTCTCAGAGACACACATCATCGGTCCCGATGATGTCAGGTTTTGGCCGTAATCCTGATTCCAGCAATCCTCTTTCGGAAACGGGAGCCTCTTGGGGGATTTTTGTTTCAGACGGGAAAGTACATTACAGCGGCGTCAATCAGGAAGTAAAAGATAAATATGTTTATACGCTCTCTGACTGGCCGTTCGTCTTATTTGAAGTTCTATATTCAGCGCTTGGTGAAGAGTTTGATCGAACCTCAATTAAATTGAAGTTCTTTATTAAGGCTATAAACACCGATGAAAGCACTATAGAATATTATTCCTCTGTTGCTCATGAAGACGTAACGGCACTTTTGTTACATAAGTATGGCATCACTAAAAACTGAGATGTAGCAATTCAGTAAGTCAGTTGAGTGGGGGGCATATTTCCTCTGTTCTCAACTGTCTTACACCAGTTGGTTTTCAAATAAGCAATTAACATGTTTGAAGGCGGTGTCGAGCAGGAATGAAAACGATAGCAAACCGCCTTCACTATTAGTGGATACTCTGAGCATGCGATTTTATGGCGGGGTTATATACCGCCTGGCTTTTCATGGAAAGCGCATCAACCATTACCTTCCCCCGCCCCCCGGCAAACCATCACACATCTCCTGCAGCTCATTAAACATCCTTGCTACATGGAAACCATCGCACACGGAATGATGGACCTGTACCGCCATAGGCAACAACACTTTCCCATCCTGCTCGTAGTATTTTCCAAACGTGAACATCGGGGAAAAGAAGTTCTTCATGTGCGCAATATTCATAGTAAAGTTAGTAAACGTTACCCAGGGAATAGACGATACGAAAAAGACATTTTCCCGTGACTCTTCTTTCGGCCAGTAAGCAAGGTTATTGCCATAGCGTGCAACGTCTTCTGCATAGGTGTTCTGGAAGTGATGCATATTGCCGTCGAAGTGGCTCCACAATGACGAAAAGGTCTCCGTTTCGGGATGGAAAATGGTATAGCTAGGATGGATTTCATTCCATATAACCAGCTCATTGTCCTTCATGGCCATACGGAATTCCGGATGCCGGTTCATGATTTTAGAAAGGAGGAAAATAATCGTCGGGTAAAACTTCCAGCCGACCTCTTTGATATGTTTTCGCAGCACGGTAATGTCGATCAGAACCGTTTGGTTAATTGTACACTCTGCAAATGACTGGAATACCTCAAAATGTTCTCTCCTTGCCCAACGAGATAAATCAACAGGCGTATATTCCGGCATTGTCTTTTTCATTTTTAAACCTTTGATTATCAAAATGGTTTTAGGTCATAAACAGCCCAACACCCATTCAACTGCACCTGATTACCTCGTTAACCTCAGGCTGAGGTTTTCCGAACAGGTATCCCTGCACGAGATCGCAGCCAAGTACCTGAAGACGTTCAAGCTGCTCTTCGGTTTCAACGCCTTCTGCAATGACCCGCATATTGAGGCTCTTGGCCATGCCGGTAATCAGTTTAACGATATTCAGTGCTTCATTTTGCGTGGATATAGAATTCACAAAGGATTTGTCTATTTTGATTTTGTCAAAATTCAGTTCACTCAGTCTTGAGAGTGAAGAATATCCCGTCCCGAAATCATCGATAGAAATTTTTACCCCCAACGATCTCAGCTTTTTAAGAATACTGATCGGCATGTTGCTGTCGCTGAAGAGCGAAGACTCGGTAACCTCTAGCTCAAGGCGGTTAGCCGGTAGTCCTGTCTCTTTTAGAATGGACTGCACCATCGTCGTAAACGATTTGCTGCCCAACTGAATCGGTGAGACATTCACAGAAATTCTCGCCGGAACGGCCCAGGAAACCGCTTCACGGCAGGCAATCTCAAGCACAATTTTGCCAATTTCATTGATCTTGCCGGTTTTTTCGGCAACGGAGATGAAGCTATCCGGCGACAGAATTCCCCTCACAGGGTGTTTCCAGCGAATAAGCGCTTCATAGCCGTAAATTTCATTACTGAATGAATCGACAATAGGCTGGTAATAAACAACGAATTCATTGTTATCAAGTGCCAGCGCCATATCATGTTCAAGGGTTCTGCTTTCCTGTAATTTTTGCAGCATCCACTGACGGAAGACTTTTATCTGCTGTGAACCCTCTTTTTTGGCCTCGTAGAGTGCCAGATCGGCAAATTTATAAAGATAATCAGAGCGCCGTTCATTATCAGATAAAACGATACCCACACAGGTGGCAATTTTTATCAGTTGGTTATTAATGGTATAGGGCTGGCTGATATGATTACTGATTTCTTTTGCGCGCGAAACGGCTGCCGTTTCGGTGAGGCCACTCGACAGAAGGGCAAACTCGTCTCCGCCCAAACGGTAAAACGTATCAGTGGCGCTGCTCATTGAAGTGAGCCGTCTTGATACCTGATTCAACAGTAAATCACCGGCATCATGGCCATAGGTATCGTTGACCTCTTTGAACCGATCTAAATCAAATAACATCACCGTGACAGGGATGTGGTTTTTGTCTGCCTGAAGATTAATTTTGCTGAGATCGTCCCAGAAGAAAAGGCGGTTTTTCATGCCGGTCAGGGAGTCATGATAAACATCATACTCCAGCTTCGCGTTCTGAATTTGCAGCTTTTCTTTTGATATCTGAAGTTCGTCAGCAAGGCTTTTAACCTGCATGTGCGCTTTGAGAATGTTTTTATTCTGGTAGATCATTAGGAACCCCAGAATAAAGCTTAATATCACCAGGAGTAACGAAAGTGCGGAATAGATATAATAGAGTATTTGTATTTTTCTATTGGATTCATTAATCGTATTAATATCTTTTGTTAACGCACTTGAAGAGAGTTGGCTTAGTGGCGCATCGAGCAGGTGCATATTAGCTAAATATTTTTTTAACTCTGCATGGCTCATTTTTTCCAGATGACTATCCAGATAAGAAAGTATTTCTTCCAGGCGTGCAGCGAGCGCCTGATGCGTTTTATCGCTTTCAATATAGCGACCTAAATCTCCCCCCTTCATTAACTCACCCTGGCTGAGCATAATTTCGAGGCGCATGCGGGCCTGGTCTATCGTAACCTCATCGGTATCGGTTGCGTACAGACCAAGCCATGATTCAAATCGGTAATACTCTGATACCAGTTGAGCCACGGACCAGGACTCAGTGTAGTGAGTCAGTTTTTGCAACTCTTGCTGACGATCGTAAACAAGAAATGCAATATACCCTGTCGTGATAAAAAGAGAAAAAATGATACCAACCAGTATCCTGTTCATTATGTTCTCCTGAACTGCTATTCAATCTTCATTTTGCTAACCTGCCATGCCGAGCGCGAGTAATAAATCTGATTATTCAATTCAGGAAGACTGTCATAAGGGTAAACAATGAATGATGGGCCTTTATCGCGAATGCGCATATATTCGCCATTGATCTTTAAAGCAAGTATGGCATTGTATTTTTTAAAGTCGCTGAGAGGGATCTCGGTAGCGTAATCATTGAGCGCAATAACATTAACGACAGAACCCTTCGCGCCAACATAATCCATGAGTTTGCCCATTGGGACACCCTCAAATTTTGTACGGCCAGTGTACCAGGGAGATGTCGTCTCAAAACTCACCATACCCAGTTTTTCAAGGCTGGCGAGATCAAACACTGCTTTTCCCTCTTCATTGGTATTTTCTATATTACCGTAAATCGTCAAAATGGGTTTTCCAACGGGTTTTGGCAGCTCGCCAGCCCAGGCTAAACTCTGTACCAGACAGCATACCAACATTAGGGTTAATCGCATTATGGCCTCCACTTTTGAACAGAAGTATATGAATTATAATTTAGTTATCACAGTAGTTTATGTATTTTATTGAGTCGCTATTACTTCTGTACTTATTTGATGGTTAAGTGTAACTAAGTCAATGACTTGCGTGGTTTTGGGCGGGGGCGTTTGAATCACATACCACGCCTCTTTTTTTTGAGGCACGCTAGACTGACTTGAATAAACTCTCTTGCGTTTAAAAAACGATCGCTTTAATTGGGTGTTATTTTCTCACCGCAAAGATTGTATCTGTCATGGACAGGTAAAAAAAACGCCACCCAATGGGCGGCGTCGTCATATTTAGCGATTGTCCAGCGTAGCGCACCGTTACTTTTTCGTGCCCGATGAAGCATCGAGTGGCAAACGCCATAGCTCGTAGCGTTCATGACCGGGTTTGACCGCTCCAGCAAAGTGGTCATTGAGGCTACTTGAGGTAAAGATCAGGTCACCGTCCGGACGAATAGCCGGCGTGTCTGGCCAGCGTACGGATTCATTTTCAGCAATAAGCGACATTGTACGGGTCTTCGGCTCATACCTTACAATGCCGTTGCGGGTGACATCCGTAATATAGAGGTTGCCCTTTGCATCGGTCACCAGACCGTCCGTGTTACCTCCCACTGTGCCCAGATTCTGGATTTGTCCGGTAATCTGCGCATCGGTTGAGCCCGACTGCTTCAGAACGGCAGTCGGTACCGCGTACGCATGTGTTCCCGTCGTCACCGTCCAGTACAATGTCTCAGCATCGGGAGAAAGCGCAATGCCATTGATGCCAATCAGCAGCGGTTTACCCGGCCACACTTCCGCACCGTGGGAAACGACTTTTACGCCGGGTTCAATCTGTAGGGCAGGGTGGCGATCCAGTACGCGCCGGGCTGCGCCGGCGGTAAAATCCACAACGATCAGACCGACACGGTTTTCAGGCGCACTTCGCGATCCGCTGTCGGAAATGTATGCGATACGACGATCTTCATCGACAACGACATCATTGAGGAAGCTCGCCTTACGGTCAGCCACGCCGTCCAGCGGGATTCGTTTGACCGTGCGGCCCGAGTCGAGATCCAGCACGACCAGTTTCTGCGAGCCTGCGGGGGATTCCGCTTCTCCCGCGACGAACCCCATATCCAGCGCCCATAACCAGCCGTTCTTACGATCAACATAAAAGCCGAGCACGTTGCGCAGGTTCCGATCGGGAGCAGAATCTACCGCATTACCCTGGCGTGACGGAAATGCCGTCAGGCGCGCCGGGCCCGACTGACTGCGGGTATCCAGAATACTTAACGTGGCGGGGGCACTGGCCGAAACCAGTCGCGGCGTGCTGACAAAGGCTCGGCCCTTTGCATCAAAGTGAATACCGGCGATTGGGGCATTAACCGACCCGGAAAAAAGCGCCGGCTGCCCGTTCTCTGGTGTATCCCAGCTTACGCCTGAATAGCTACGCCAGCGTTCAAGAGGCACCTGATTCGCCGCGCTGGCGCAGCTTGCGAACGAAAACAATACCGCCATCGCAATGGCGGAGAAAGTACGGGTACAGTGGGACATAAATGCGCCGGGCGGGCTTGCCAGCAGCGCGACCATAGCGGCTATTTCGTCAGCCTCGATCATTCGTGCAAGCATGCACGGGAAGTAATGGCGGGAAAGACGCACCCCGGACATCACGTTAATGTCGAACATACGCAGCCACTCCTCGTCGGTTATGTCGGCGAATCCTGCGGTAGGTCCAGTGACAAGTGCGGTCTTACCAGTGAGTTGTAGATCCATAAATTTTGCCTTTTGGTGATAAGTGCGGTCACTTTACTCATCGCCCAATCGGAGATAAATTAGCGAAATTGAAAAACATTTGTTCGTGAAAGAGCAAAATGAGCAGAAAATTCGATTATCTCGGCGATGTTGAAGTCTTCATTACTGTCGTTGAACATGGCTCATTTACCGCGGCTGCGGTCGCCCTTTCAACCACCCCCTCAGTCTTAAGCCGCGCGGTGTCCCGCCTTGAAGTACGTCTTGGACGACAGCTATTACAGCGCACCACTCGTCGCGTAGGGCTCACGGAAGCCGGACGAATTTATCTTGAGCAGGCGCGAGCAGCGTTTTCCCTGCTTGATGACGCCGAACGGGATGGTCGTGGTCAGGGGGGCGATCTGACGGGCCGTGTGAGGATCAGCGTTCCGACCACCTACGGGCACTATTGTCTGCCGCCCCTGCTGGCTCGCTTTTCTCAACAGTATCCGCACGTTCAGGTAGAACTGAATATCACCAATCGCAACGTCGATCTGATCGCGGAGGGATTCGATCTCGCTGTTCGTCTGGGTCAGATGCCCGATAGTGGCTTAGTGGCGCGCAAGCTGGAGGATGCGGCATTGCTTCTGGTGGCATCCCCTGCTTACCTTCATCGAACGGGCGTCCCGCAGACGCTGGATGAGCTGCAACAGCACCGCTGTCTGCCTTTTATCATGCCGCGAACGGGGCGCATTGCACCCTGGGTGTTCCGGGATGATGGACGCGACGTTGACTGGCTGCCCCGTTCAACCTTCGAAATATCGGATGACGTGCTGGGCGTGGTTTCACTGGCGGAACAGGGGATGGGGATCTGCCAGAGCTATGAATTTATCGTCCGCGACAGGATAGCGCGCGGCCAGCTCGTCGAAGTGCTGCCCCATTTACGCGGGCGCTCGCGGCCTTTCTCCGTGATCTTCGCGCCGCACCGTCGTCAGTCGGCAGCCACTCGCGCGATGATCGCCCTTCTGACCGCAGACGCATGACAAGGAACTGTTCACCATGAAAAAAGATAGTTATGCCTTTCTGATCCCACTCATCGTTGGCGGGTTGGCGTTGATATTTGGTTTTGTTGTCTGGTCAATCCAGATTTATCGCGTGACCTTTCTCACCGTCCTGGGAGAACAGGTTCTTGCGGTTGGCGCATTGCTGCTGCCGCTGGTGGTGATGGCGATGTTCATCGCGAAGAGAGCGTTCAAAGGCAAAACCGTTGTTGACGTTGTCAAAATTTACCTCGGCCTCATCATCTTCAGCCTGCCGGTGGTCATTTTCGTCATCGTTACCGCGGCCTGGCTACTGGGCGGAGAATACTCTGCCTGGAGTCAACCTTACCGGTATGAATCCGGCAGCCGAAAAAGCTGTTCGGGGGCGAAAGTCTATGAGCCGGAACTCAAGAGAGAGATCCGCATCTGTTACCCGCAGGGGAATTATTTTATCGACAGCACCCTGTACGTGGAAAAGCGGAGTAATTCGCTGGGCATGGTGGTGCTTTGGGCAATCACACGGCCCTGAACCCGGGGCCGACTCATCCCCCTTAGCTCGCTTCCAGCATCCCAAAGCTCACAATCCGCGAGCGGCCCAGCTCTTTCGCCCGATACAAGGCCACGTCTGCAGCGCGCAGCAGGCTGTCACTCTGGGCATGTTGCGGGTAGCTGGCGATACCAATGGATACATCCACCGGACCAATCTCGGTCAGCCCATAGCGAAGCGACAGCTCGTGCACGCCGTTGTAAATTTTCTGCGCACAGGCATGCGCTTCTTCTTCATCGGCACCGGAAAGCAGAACCAGGAACTCTTCGCCACCGTAGCGGAAGGCCATACCCGTATTATGCGTGGCGCGCTGAACAATCGACGCCACGCTTTTAATGACCTGGTCACCCGCTTCATGACCAAAGCGGTCATTAATGCTCTTGAAGTGATCGATGTCGATCATCAGGCAACTTACCGGTTGCTCGCTTCGCATGGCCTGCGCCATTTGCGTCCGCAACGTATCTTCCAGGTGATGACGGTTACGCAAACCCGTGAGCGGGTCGAATAGCGCTTTTTCCAGTAAAGCATCGCGTAGCTTCTGGTTGGCCAGTGCCAGCCCCAGCGCTTCAGCCATAAGTTCAAGATAAGCGCGGGAGGGGGCGGTTTCAGGGGTGATATTCTGGAAAGAGAGCAGGCCGATGGCTTCGCCCTGCGCAATGAGCGGAACGCACAGGGACCTGTGTGCTTGCGATTCTGGCAGGTGATAACAACCAATGTCCGGCTCACCGTTCACCGGGGGATGGCTCTGCCCGCGCCGGACGGCCCAGCATTCATCCGGATGGAATGCGGGTGTGTCACCCTCCGGGGACAACCATTCTGCTGCGCAGCGCATCTGCCAGGGTTCGCGATCAAAAATATATAACCGCCCGGAAACGCCCGGCGCAATATTGGGCGCAAACAGCTCTGCCACATTAATAACGTCGGCGAGGTTTTCACAGCCCTGCAACCGCTGGGTCATACGAGCCAGCAGCTCGCGGATCGCCCAGTCGGCATCGCGCTCTTTTTCCAGCTGCTGTCGCACCAGCCCGTTCTCGCGGAAGATGCGGATGGCCTGGGCCATATCGCCTATTTCATCAATCTGGGTAAAGTTTGGCGTTTCAACGGCATAGTCCTGCGAAGCCAGCCGGTGTACGACGTCGCTCAGCCGAACCACCGGATGGAGCACACGACGCTTGAGAATAAAGCCCATCACGAACAGGAAGAGCAGGGCCGTGAGGCCGACCATCACTTCCGACACCGTGCGCAGTGTTTTCGATGTTTTGGTGGCCGCCTGTACGTCGGCAATGATGCGCTTATCCAGTATCTGGCGGAAATGATCAATCTGGCTCTGCGCGCGCTCCATCTCTTGTTCGTAGACAGGGCCATAAAGCAGGGCAACGGCCTGCTGTTGCTCGCCACGGGCTATGCTGTCGAGTGCGGTTTGCTGCTCGTCCTGCAGTTCATCAATGATTTTTAATCCTTCCTGAAGCAGCATGAGCTCTTCGCCGGAGGCGCCGTTATCTTTTAACTGCACCAGATGATGCTCTATGCTTTTTAATTCGCTCTCTTTTTGCCGATATTCTTCCCGAATAGAGGGTTCTTTTTTGATGACGAACAGGCGCGCTAAATCAGAGAGCATCCAGGTATTTGTCTCGATCTCTTCCGTAAGCCGATCAAACACCTGCCGTTGCTTAACGGCCTGACGTTCAACGCTATCGGCGTTGGATGCCAGGAGCATAACGATGCCAGAAGCGAGGGTCAGGCACACCGTGGCACCGTAGGCCCAGTTTGTTATCGTGGCGATTCGCACCTGTGGGATCCTTCTACGACAAGAGTGGGGAGGCGTTTTTCAAATTATAGAAAATGTTTGATTTAGCGTGAAAAGAAAGGCGGCAAAGAGCCGCCTGGAATGAAGAGAAACATCATAAATCTGGCCGGTTTTTTCCTTCTTCGATGAAGTCTGCGTCCAGCTCTTCGGCGTTACCTTCATGATCGCGCCCTGAGAACAGGTTCCAGCAGGCGATAAACAGCGCGGCAATCAGCGGCCCGATGACAAAGCCGTTAATGCCGTACAGCTCCATGCCGCCGAGGGTGGAGATCAGGATCAGGTAGTCCGGCATTTTTGTGTCTTTGCCTACCAGCAGCGGGCGCAGAATATTGTCCACCAGCCCGACGATAATCACGAAGAAGCCGACAATAAACAGCCCTTGCCACAGCTGGTGGGTGGCGAACAGGAAGATGGCCGCAGGCACCCAGACAATCGCCGAGCCGACGGCTGGCACCAGCGAGAGGAAGGCCATCAGTGCGCCCCAAAGTATGCTGCCATCAATGCCTGCAATAGCAAACGCAATCCCGCCGAGCGTGCCCTGCACCACGGCGACCACCGCCGTGCCTTTTACCGTTGCCCGCGAGACGCCGACGAATTTGGCGAACAGGTGCTGTTTAGCGAAATCAGACAGCGGCAGGGAATCAAGGATCTGGCGCACCAGATACGGGCCGTCCTTGAGCAGGAAGAACAGCAGATAGAGCATGATGCCGAAGCTGATGGCAAAACCGAACGTCCCCTTACCGATCAGGAACGCACTGCCAGCCAGATACTGACCACCCTGCAACGCCACGTCAGAGAGTTTTTTCTGGATTTGCGCGGCGTTAGTCAGGTTGTGGTCCGCCAGAAAACCGCTGGCCCAGTCCGGCAGACGGTTAAAGATGCTCGCGATCACTTCCGGGAATTGTGTGTTGTTCGCTTGCAGCTTGGTGTACACCACGTTCAGCTCAATGGCGAGCGAGGAGAGGATCACCATCAGCGGGATAAAGACGATCAGGCAGATAATGCACAGCGTCAGGAACGAGGCCAGCCCGTTGCGATCGCCAAGCGCAGCGCGCAGTTTGTTTTTCACCGGGTTAAAGATGATGGTCAGGATGGCGGCCCACAAAATCGCGGAGAAGTAGGGCGACAACACGTCGAAAAAGGCCCAGGTGACGAGGGCGAGAATAAAAATGAAGAAACCTTTGGTCAGTCCATTAAAGCGCATAGTGATTCCTGGTAACGAATAAGCAGTGTCGACTATAGAACTGATTTGAGGATTTACCAATAATTCTGCGGCTGGCATGCCGGGCGATGGCTTCGCCTGACCCGGCCTATCAAACCTCAATAATGTGTTATGTTTTGACGAGATTTTAAACAGCTCAGGACGGCAGCATGGAAAAGATCTTATCAGGCGGGTGCTTATGCGGCGCGGTTCGCTTTACCGCTGCGAACGGGGGCAATGTACACACCTGTTCGTGCGATATTTGTCAGAAACACACTGGCGCACAAACCGTCGTATGGATTGAGTTCCTGGCGGAAAACGTGCAGTGGACCGGTCCGGGTGGACGTCCGGCGATATGGCGATCGTCGGACTTCTCCAGCCGGGCGTTTTGCCCCACCTGCGGCAGTTCTATCGGCGCGATTGATGATTCACCCACCGTTGCCTTATTTACTGGCGTGTTTGACGATCCGGACCAGCCGGAGTTTGCCCCGGAAAATCACTCCTTCGACGACATGATGCCTGCCTGGTGGCGACATACCATGAGGGAAGCGTAAAAGTATGATCCGAGGGTTTGTCGATACCACTTTCGCCTGACCGAGAATCTCAGTTATTCACGCCATGCTGTAAGCATCTGCTTGCGGAGGTGCTTATGGCCTGGCGTCCGATTCTCTATGTGATCCTCACAACCCATCCCCGACTCAGCGCGCGGCGTGCCCGTCTGCGTCTGGTCATCTAGCTTTTTATTAACAATCGCGGTATAACACACCTTCTTTGGATGTTTAGATGTCCATACGTTTAGAAGGTAATATGCAAACACAACAAGAAAATGGGCAGCTTAAGCGCACCATGAAAACACGCCACCTGATTATGCTTTCGCTGGGTGGCGTGATTGGCACTGGGTTATTTTTCAATACGGGTTATATCATTTCGACGACCGGGGCGGCGGGCACGCTGCTGGCGTACCTGATTGGCGCGCTGGTGGTCTGGCTGGTGATGCAGTGTCTGGGCGAGCTTTCCGTGGCGATGCCGGAAACCGGCGCGTTCCACGTCTACGCCGCCCGCTATCTGGGTCCGGCGACGGGCTATACCGTGGCGTGGCTCTACTGGCTTACCTGGACGGTGGCGCTCGGCTCGAGCTTTACTGCCGCCGGGTTCTGCATGCAGTACTGGTTCCCGCAGGTGCCCGTCTGGGCCTGGTGTGTGGTATTCTGCGCGGTGATTTTTGGCCTCAACGTCATCTCGACGCGCTTCTTTGCTGAAGGTGAATTCTGGTTCTCGCTGGTGAAAGTCGTCACCATCATTGCCTTTATTATTCTCGGCGGGGCGGCGATCTTTGGTTTTATCCCGATGCAGGACGGTGCGCCCGCGCCCGGCCTGAGCAATATCACCGCCGAAGGCTGGTTCCCGCACGGCGGCCTGCCGATCCTGATGACCATGGTGGCGGTGAACTTTGCCTTCTCCGGGACCGAGCTTATCGGCATCGCGGCGGGTGAAACCCAAAACCCGCACAAGGTGATTCCGGTAGCGATCCGCACCACCATTGCACGCCTGATTATCTTCTTTATCGGCACCGTGTTTGTACTGGCGGCACTGATCCCGATGCAGCAGGCCGGGGTAGAAAAAAGCCCGTTCGTGCTGGTGTTCGAAAAGGTCGGTATTCCTTATGCGGCTGATATCTTTAACTTTGTGATCCTGACGGCGATCCTCTCGGCGGCGAACTCCGGTCTGTACGCGTCCGGACGCATGCTGTGGTCGCTCTCGAATGAGAAAACGCTGCCGCGCTGCTTTGCCCGCGTCAACAAAAACGGCGTGCCGCTGACGGCACTGTCGGTTTCCATGCTCGGCGGCGTGCTGGCGCTGTTCTCAAGCGTGATTGCGCCGGACACGGTATTTGTGGCGCTGTCTGCAATTTCCGGGTTTGCGGTGGTGGCGGTGTGGATCAGCATCTGCGCGTCGCACTTCGTTTTCCGTCGCCGCCATTTGCAGTCCGGCCAGCCGCTCTCTGCGCTGCAGTACCGTGCGCCGTGGTATCCACTGGTGCCGGTGCTCGGTTTTATCCTCTGCGTGGTGGCCTGTGTCGGCCTGTGGTTTGATCCGAGCCAGCGCATTGCGCTTTACTGCGGGCTGCCGTTTGTCGCCCTGTGTTATGGTGCGTACTACCTGACCCGAAATCTGACATCGCAGGAGCCTGAACATGTCGCAGAATAATCCGCTTACCGCCCTCCTTGAAAAGCAGCCCTTCGTGGTGCTGGATGGCGCGATGGCAACGGAGCTGGAAGCGCGCGGCTGTAACCTGGCAGACAGCCTCTGGTCTGCCAAAGTGCTGGTTGAAAACCCGGATCTCATCCGCGAAGTGCATCTTGATTACTACCGCGCCGGTGCGCAGGTGGCGATCACCGCCAGTTATCAGGCCACGCCTGCGGGCTTTTCCGCGCGCGGTCTGGACGAGGCGCAGTCCCGCGCGCTAATTGGTAAAAGCGTGGAGCTGGCGCGTAAGGCGCGGGAAGCGTATCTGGCTGAAAATCCGCATGCGGGCACGCTGCTGGTGGCGGGATCTGTCGGGCCATACGGAGCCTATCTGGCGGATGGCTCAGAGTATCGCGGCGACTACGTGCGCAGTGCACAAGAATTCACCACCTTCCATCGTCCTCGAGTGGAAGCGCTGCTGGATGCGGGCGCTGACCTGCTGGCCTGCGAAACCCTACCGTCCTTTGAGGAGATTAAGGCGCTGGCGGCGTTGCTGTCTGAATACCCCCGCGCCCGGGCGTGGTTCTCCTTCACCTTACGCGACAGCGAGCACCTGAGCGACGGTACGCCGCTGTGTGAGGTGGTCAGCGTACTGGCGAACTCGCCGCACATTGTCGCCCTGGGCATTAACTGCATCGCCCTGGAAAACACCACCGCGGCGCTGAAGCATCTGCAAAGCCTGACGGCGCTGCCACTGGTGGTCTACCCGAACTCGGGCGAGCACTATGACGCGGTAACCAAAACCTGGCACCACCACGGCGAAGCGTGCGAGACGCTGGCTGGGTATTTACCGCAGTGGCTGGATGCCGGGGCTAAGCTGATTGGCGGGTGCTGTCGCACCACGCCGAAAGATATTGCTGAGCTGAACGCACAGCGCTGAGTCTTTTGCCGGGTGGCGGCTGCGCCTCACCCGGCACACATCATGCCGCTTCCGCCAATACAAACATCCCGTACGGGTGGATCTCAAGATAGTACGCATCGCCCACGTCCGGCTGCAGGCGCGTGGCGTTAACCTGCAGTAAAATCTCCTGTCCGTGCCAGTCGACAATCACCTCATACTGCGGACCCATATAGGCGACGTGGCGGATAGTGCAGCGCTGGCTCGCCTCGCCGTGCTGGCTGAGCGTAATCGCCTCCGGACGCACGCCGACGGTGCCTTCGCCCTGGGTAGCAAAGTGCAGCGGACGCGGCAGACGATAGCCGTGGATTTCCACGACATCCTCGCTGAAGCGGGCCGGGAAGAGGTTGGCATCACCCATAAAACTCGCCATAAAGCGAGACGCCGGCTGCCGATACAAATCCTGAGGCGAGCCAATCTGCATAATGTTGCCCTTGTTCATCACCAGCACGGTGTCGGAGACCGCAAACGCCTCGCTTTGATCGTGCGTCACGTACAGCGAGGTGATGTTGAACTGCTTTTGCAGCTCGCGGATTTTGTCCCGCATGCTGCGCCTGAGATTCGCATCGAGGTTGCTCAGCGGTTCATCGAACAGCAACACTTTGGGTTTGAGGATCAGAGCGCGGGCCAGCGCCACGCGCTGCTGCTGGCCGCCAGAAATCTGATCCACATAGCGATCTTCAAACCCCTCAAGATCAACCATCGCCAGGGCTTCTTTGACCCGCGTTTTTATCTCTGCGCGCGAAACGCCCAGCATCTTCAGACCGTAGCCCACGTTCTCGCCCAGCGACATATGCGGGAAGAGCGCGTAGGACTGGAACACCATACAGATATCGCGCTGCTGAATGGAGCGGTGGGTCACATCCTCACCATCGATGTAAATCTGCCCTTCAGTCGGTTTTTCCAGCCCGGCAACCAGGCGCAGCACGGTGGTTTTACCGCAGCCTGACGGGCCGAGCAGCGTTACCATTTGTCCCTGCGGGATCGCCAGGTTGATGTTTTCAATTACCGTGTTTGCGCCAAAGCGTTTGGTCACGTTGCGCAGTTCAACAAAATGTTTCTCAGTCATAGTGTTACGCCTGGTTTTTGGCTTTTGAACGGGAGATACGCGCCTCGCCGATCAGCCAGTCAAAGAGGAAAATGATCGCCAGCATGACCACAATCAGGATCGAGCCGTAGGCAATCGCCACACCGTATTCGCCGTCTTCCACGCGGTTCAGAATGTAGGCCGTTGCCACGCGGGTGTCCGGCGTGACGAGGAACACAATGGCGCTGACGGTGGTGATGGCGCGCACAAAGCTGTAAATCAGTGCTGATAAAATGGCCGGACGCAGCAGCGGCAGCAGGATGTGGGTGATGGTGCGCAAGCTTCCGGCACGCAGGCTCAGCGAGGCCTCGTCCAGTGACTTGTCGATCTGCCCTAATCCCGCGATCCCGGCGCGAATCCCCACCGGCACGTTACGCATCACCATGGAGATAATCACGATGGCGGCGGTGCCCGTGAGGTACACCGGCGCGCTGTTAAAGGCCAGAATGTACGACACGCCCGCCACGGTACCCGGTACGGCAAAGCACAGCATGGTGGTGAACTCGATGGTCTTTTTACCCCGGAACTGCTGGCGCACCACAACCCAGGCAATCAGCAGTCCGAAGACGGCGGTGATCGGCGCGGCAATCCCGGCGTAGAGCAGAGTATCGAGCAGCGAAGGCCACGCGCCGTCGCTCATCCCCTGGCCGAACAGCTTGATAAAGTTATCCAGCGTCAGGGTGTAATCCACGCCCCAGTTGACGGTAAAGCTGCCATAGAAAATGCTGCCGTAGAGCAGGGCGTTAAAGGCGATCCACACCGCCAGCAGGGCGATCACGCTCCACACCAGCGTCACCGGCAGCGGCTGCACGTCGCCGCGGTACGATTTACCGGACACGGTGACGTAGGAGCGCTTGCCGATCCACATGTACTGGATGCAGAAAACCAGCAGCGAGAACAGCAGCAGGAAGGCCCCAAGGGTACTCGCTGCCTGATAATCCAGCTGTGAGCCGGTAATGTAGAAGTAGATCTGCGTGGCCAGCACGTCGAAGTTCCCGCCCAGCACCAGCGGGTTACTGAAGTCGGCCAGCGACTGCACAATCACGATTAAGAACGCATTCGCCAGCGCCGGTTTCAGCAGCGGCACGAAGACGCCGTTAAAGGTCTGCCAGCGGCTGGCGCGCAGGGTGTACGAGGCCTCTTCCAGCGACGGGTGGATGGTTTTGATCGCGCCGTCGAGGATCATAAAGGCCATCGGCGTGAAGGCCAGCACCTGCGCCAGCCAGATGCCGGTGAAGCCGTACAGCCAGTTGGTATTGGTTAACCCAAACCAGTCCACCATCAGCTCCGTCATATAGCCAGAGCGCCCCATCATCAGCGTTACGCCCAACCCCACCACAAACGGCGGGGTCACGATGGGGAGAATCGAGAAGATACGGCCAATGATGGCGCTGCGTTTAGCGATGCGCGTGGTGTAGATCGCCAGCACCAGGCCAAAGAAGGTGCAGCCGACCCCGACGGCTATCGACAGCAGAATCGAGTTGATGATGACCTGGATAATGTGCGCCTGCGACAGCACGTTCATAAAGGCCAGCGGGGCGAATTCACCTGCGTCGTTGGTGAACATCGGAATGAAAATGGCGATGCTCGGCCAGACGATAAAAATGCCGATCAGCGCCACGATGGTAATCAGCGAGCCGATGACAAAGCGATCGCCGCCCAGCAACTCCAGGCGGGTGAGGGCCAGCGTCATGATGGCGCCCAGGGCAACAAACAGCACGATGGTGGCATAGCCTAAACCGCGTCCTTCCACGGTGGCGCTAATGACCACGAACGCCATACACAGCAGCGCCCAGCCCGCGTCAAGATAGTGGCGGCTGCGCTGCTCGCGCTTTGCTTCGTTAAACGGGCGCACCAGCAGCAGGCTCGGCAGCAGGTACCACAGCCAGCTGACGTTGACATGAGACCAGCCGTAGGCGTCGAGGATCTCATCCCCGGTAGACTCCAGCAGGCCGTAATCAAGGCTCCAGCTCGGCAGCAGGGCAAAGGCCAGCCAGCCGAGTAAAACCCACAGGAATACCGCATCCCGCTTTGTGGCGGAATGAAGAGCAAGTGTCTGTGACATAAGTTTTCCGGGTGTTGGATGCCCGGCAAAGGAATGCTGCCGGGCGATGACCACTGTTCGCGGGCTTATTTACCCATCTTCACGTCGCTGACCCATTTATTGATCAGCGCTTTACGCACGTCCGTGGAGCCGTACTTGTCCATGTCATAGCTGATGAGCTTCAGGTCATCGAGCTTGAGCGAGTTCGGCGAGGTTTCCGCCGTGGTGTTGGTCAGGATTTGGTAGGATTTGCCCTTCTTCCACGCCAGCTCCTGTGCTTCTTTGGAGAGCACCCAGTCCACGAACAGCTTCGCGTTCTCTTCGTTGCGCGCGCCCTTCAGAATGCTCACGCCACCAATTTCATACCCGGTGCCTTCGCACGGAGAGATCAGCTCCAGCGGCGCACCCTGCTCTTTTTCCAGCGAGTAGTCGTGCAGGAAGCCGATGCCGATGGCGGTTTCACCGCGCGCGGCGTTACGTGCCGGGGCAATACCGGATTTGGTGTACTGAGACACGTTGCCGTTCAGCTGTTTCAGGTAGTCGAAGGCCTGGTCTTCCCCCCACAGCTGGACGAAGGTTGCCAGCGCGGTATAGGCGGTGCCGGAGCTTTGCGGATCGGCGATCTGGATCTCGCCCTTGTATTCCGGTTTGGTCAGATCCTTCCAGCATTTGGGGACCGGCAGGTTTTTCTCTTTCAGGCGCTGGGTGTTGACGCCAAAACCTAAGATCCCGACATAGACCGCTGAGGAGAGGTTGCCCTTCACCTTGGCCGGATCGCGGAATTTCTCCATGATCTGTTCCAGGTTTTTCGATTTATAGGGCTGGAGTAGCCCCATCTCACCGGCCTGGGACTGCGGATCGAGCGTGCCGCCGTACCAGACATCGGCCTGCGGGTTTTTCTTCTCGGCATCCACCTTCGCCAGCGTGCTGCCGGAGCCGTTGCGGATAAACGAGGTTTTAACATCGTACTTATCACCGAATGCTTTGGTTTCGACTTCGCACATTTCGTTGGTGGCGCTGCAGTACACCACCAGACGGCCTTTGGCCTGTGCGGCACCGGTTAAGGTAGCCAGCGCGATCCCGGAAGCAATGAGGGTAGAGAGAAGCGTTGTTTTCATTATTCAGCCCTTTTTATGACGTTATGTGACTGCGAGAAGCGGTGATGCCCGCCATCAGCAAGGGCATCAGTAATAAACCCATCAGGACGGCAGCAATCGAGAGCAAACTGAACATCCCCGACCAGCCGTAGCGTTCAATCACCTGCGACAGCGGCCACCCGGCCAGCGAGGCGCCCAGATAGGCAAATACGCCCAGAAAGCCGGTAATCGAGCCTGCCGCCTGTTTGTGTCCACACTCAACGGCGGCAAGGCCAATGAGCATCTGCGGACCGAAGACGAAAAATCCGACCGTAAAAAAGCACATCGCCAGCAGGGCATAGTGGTGAACCGGTGCCAGCCACAGCGCGGCGACAGACACCATCAGCCCCAGCGTGAACAGCAAAATCATCGGTGCACGCTGGCCGCTGAACAGCAGGTCTGATCCCCATCCGGCAAACAATGCGCCCAGTAAGCCGCCCACTTCGAAGAGCATCACCGTGGCGTTGGCGCTGAGCAGGTTCACGCCGTGGCTTTCTGCCAGCCAGATGTTGCCCCAGTCGTTCAGGGCGATGCGGATGAGATACACCAGCACATATGACGCCCCGAGCAGCCAGATCATCGGGTTTTGCAGCATGGTGGTGCGCAACATCTGCCATAGCCCCATCGGCGGGCTTTGCTGCTGCTGGCGCAGCTCCAGCGGATCGCTCCGCCACTCCCCGACCGTGGGCAGACCCTCTTCCTGCGGTGTGCCCCGCAGCTGTGTGGTCAGCCACAGGCCGAGCACGATGCTGATAATCCCCGGTGTCAGCATCGCCGCTTGCCAGCCCCATCGGTGGGCGGCAACGGCGCAAATCAACGGAATAATCGCGCCACCGATATTGATGGAGGTATTCCAGCAACCCCACCAGAAGCCGCGCTCGTTACGCGAATACCAGTGGGTCAGCAGCCTGGCGCAGGGTGGCCAGCCCCAGCCCTGAAAGAAGCCGTTCAGCGTCCAGATAAACAGCAGCAGCGGGAACGCATCGCTAAAGCTGAACAGCACGTTCAGCACGCCCGTTGCCAGCAGCCCGATGCCCATAAAGGCGCGCTGTCCGTGGCTGTCGTGCCAGAGCCCGGCGGCGAATTTGGACAGCCCGTAGCTGAGATAAAACAGCGAGCCGATAAGCCCGATATCGCCCTTGCTGAGCCCCAAATCCAGCTGCAGCGCGGGTAAAACATAATTCAGACTTTTTCGCGTCAGGTAAAACGCGGCGTAGCCAATCACCATACAAAGGAGCAGCCTGGGGCGCAGCGCCCGGTAACGTTGTGAAACCTCTTCAGCAGACAGTGCGTGCATGGCGTTCTCCGTTTGAGATGACTGTAAGGAAGTGCGACATAAATGGGATGAGACAAAGTCTGGAGTGACTAAGACTTTTTCCTGGTCAGAGCGGCGTTTGTTGCAAATTTGTGGGCAGGTTAACAATTACGCGCGTCCCGAGACGGGATTCCAGCGTCAGTTCGCCGCCGAGCGCCGAGACGCGTTCGCGCATGCCCTGAATGCCGAAGCCGGGCTGCTGCTGCGGGCTGATGCCGCTGCCGTTATCGTGCACTTCTAGGTAGAGCCGCGCGTGACGCTGGCAGAGCAGAATCGTGACTTCGCTGGCGTTGGCGTGTTTGCAGACGTTGTTGAGCAGCTCCTGGAGCAGGCGATACAGGGTAAAGACCAGCGTTTCGCTTTCCGGCGGCGTGGGAAGCCGGTAATCAAAACGGCAGCGGATCCCGCGTTCAGCAAAGGCAAACTCGTTGACCAGATGGTGCAGGGCCTCGTGGAGCGACAGTTCGTCCAGCACGGGTGGGCGGAGCTGGCGCAGCAGCTGGCGCGTGGAGTGGTGAATACGCCGCGCGAGGTCGTTGATCTGCCCGGCGGCCTCAATGGCGAGCGGCGTATCGCTCGCCCGCTTCACCAGCTGAGACTGGATCTGGATAGCGGTGATGTTCTGGCCGATTTCGTCGTGAAGCTCGCGCGCCAGCTGCTTGCGGGTGTCCTCTTCGGAATGGATCAGTTTTTCCGCCAGCGCCCGTCTGGCCTGAAGTTCACTCTCAAGCCGATGGCGATAGCGTTCGAGGTTCATCGCCAGATGCTGCTGGCGGCTGATGGCGATCCCCAGGCCAATCCCCAGCAGCGACTGGGTAGAGAGAAAAATTTCCAGTTCGAGAAGGTCGCTAAACCCAACGCCTACCTGGCGGGCAATGGTGATCATCATACTGCCGAGCAGCCCGGAAAGGACACCGCCCTGCCAGCCGAATTTCCACGCCATCACCACGTTGGGCAGGAACACGACAATCAGCAGCAGCCGCTCCAGCGCCGGGGAGAGCACCATCTGCGTGCCGATGCCGATAATGAAAAACAGGCTGCACCAGATAATCAGCGAGGTGCGCAGCGGCGGATTGCTGGTGTCCAGCCCCAGCAGATGGTAACGATGCTGCTGGCGTAAAAATTCAAAGACCAGATAGACGAACGGCGTAAGCAGTACGCCACCGGTAAAAGAGCCGAGCAAAAGCAGCGTGGCCGGGCTGTCCAGAAAGGGCGACAGGAGCAAGGTTTGCAGCAGGGCATTCACCGTCACCGCCGCAATCAGCGTCGACAGCCGCTGCCAGTAGAGCGGGAAGCGGTGCCAGTACCTCTGCGCCAGCCAGGCGCTGACGATGCCGATAAGCGGCACGGCCAGCATCAGATAACGCGTGAGGAGCTGCTCACCGTGCAGCCACAGAATGGCGGCAAGGGGTGGGAGAATTAATGCAGGCCAGTAGCGGCGTGAAAGTAAAATCATCAGCGCCAGCCACACGCCCTGCGGCAGAAACAGCACCGCCTGCTGGCCGTTGTGGGTAAGGTAGAAGCTCAGCGTCCACAGCATCAGCCAGCCGGTTCCCCAGGCCAGCATAATGAACAGGGACAGGATCAGATGCCGGACAGCGCGCCGCATCAGTGGCCCGTGAGCAGTTGGTTATCAAGCGCGAAGTGCACCAGGTCGATGGTGCTGCTGCACTGAAGCTTGCCCAGCACGTTGGCACGATGGACATGAACGGTTTTATGGCTCAGCGAAAGCGTATAGGCAATCTCCTTCACGCTTTCGCCTTTCACCAGCAGCTCAAACACTTCACGCTCGCGCGGAGTGAGCGCCTCAAGCACTTTTGGCATCGGCCCGCCGCCGCGCAGCGCTTTTACCGCATCAGCGCACAGGTAATGCCCGCCCATGCCGACGGCGCGCACGGCCTGCACCAGCTCCTCCGGGCCGCAGCGCTTGGTCAGATAGCCGCTTGCACCTGCGTCGAGGGCACTTTGCACAAAGGCCGGTGTGTCGTAGATGCTCAGGATGATGGCGCGAAACGTCGGCCGCTGCTGGCGCAGGCGCTTGAGCAGGCTAAGACCGTTTTCGTCCGGCATCGCGACGTCCATCACCGCCACGTCGATATCGTTGCGCGACAGGGCGGGCCACGCCTCCGCCGCGCTGCTAAACTGGCCCTCAACGATCACATCCTCTTCCAGATTTAACAGTTGGGCGAAACCGGAACGCACCACCACGTGATCGTCCACCAGCACCACTTTAATCATCTCGACACCCTTTGCTCATTCGTTGACCTATGATGCCCGTTGCCGGCGGGCTGGCAATCCTGCGGCTGCGGTTATGTAACCGATGTAACAAAATTGCAATAAAGCCACAGCCCACTTTTTAACTATCCTTTGCCGGTTTTTTTCTAAAAACGATTCGGAATGAGCGATACCTTTTTATTCCTTTATCAAAATTCCCGCGCCGGAAATACTGCCCTCATAACAACAAGGGGAGCAGGCACTATGGCAATTTCATCGCGAATCACATTACTCGGCGCACTGGCGCTGTGGGCTTTTCAGGCGCAGGCGGTAGACGTCACCGTTGCGTATCAGACCTCTGCGGAACCGGCGAAAGTCGCGCAGGCGGACAACACCTTTGCCAAAGAGAGCGGCGCGAAAGTCGACTGGCGCAAGTTCGACAGCGGGGCATCCGTCGTGCGTGCGTTAGCCTCTGGCGACGTGCAGATCGGCAATATTGGATCCAGCCCGCTGGCGGTGGCGGCCAGCCAGCAGGTGCCGATTGAGGTGTTCCTGCTCGCCTCACAGCTCGGTAACTCTGAAGCGCTGGTGGTGAAGAAAAACATCACCAAACCGGAAGATCTGATCGGCAAACGCATCGCCGTGCCGTTCATTTCAACTACGCACTACAGCCTGCTGGCGGCGCTGAAACACTGGGGCATCAAGCCGGGTCAGGTACAAATTCTCAACCTGCAGCCGCCGGCGATTATCGCCGCCTGGCAGCGCGGCGACATTGACGGTGCCTACGTCTGGGCACCGGCGGTGAACGAGCTGGAAAAAGACGGCACCGTGCTGACTGACTCTGAAAAAGTGGGCCAGTGGGGCGCGCCAACCCTCGACGTGTGGGTCGTGCGCAAAGACTTTGCCGAGAAACATCCTGAGGTGGTGAAAGCCTTTGCGAAAAGCGCGATTGACGCCCAGCAGCCGTACATCAGTAACCCGGATGAATGGCTGAAGCAGCCCGCCAACCTGGAAAAACTCTCCCGCCTGAGCGGCGTGCCGGAAGCGGACGTGCCGGGACTGGTGAAAGGCAATACCTATCTGACCCCCGCGCAGCAGGTGCAGCAGCTGACCGGGCCGGTGAACAAAGCGATTGTGGATACCGCCACCTTCCTGAAAGAGCAGGGCAAAGTGCCTGCGGTGGCAGCGGATTACAGCCAGTACGTGACCGATCGTTTTGTGAAATAAGGAGTCCGCCATGCTGAATATTACGAACCTGTATGCCGATTACGGTGGTAAACCCGCGCTGGAGGACATCAACCTGACGCTGGACAGCGGTGAGCTGCTGGTGGTGCTGGGCCCGTCAGGGTGCGGAAAAACCACGCTGCTGAATCTGATCGCCGGGTTTGTCCCTTATCAGCATGGCACCATTCAACTGGAAGGCAAAAAGGTGGAAGGCCCTGGCGCCGAGCGCGGCGTGGTCTTCCAGAATGAAGGGCTGCTCCCCTGGCGCAACGTGCAGGAAAACGTGGCGTTTGGGCTGCAGCTGGCGGGTGTTAATCGTGAACAGCGGCTGGAAACGGCGCGGGCGATGCTGAAAAAAGTGGGGCTGGAAGGGGCGGAAAAACGCTTTATCTGGCAGCTTTCCGGCGGCCAGCGGCAGCGCGTCGGGATTGCCCGCGCGCTGGCCGCAAATCCGCAGCTGTTGCTGCTGGACGAGCCGTTCGGGGCGCTGGATGCCTTCACCCGCGAGCAGATGCAAACCCTGCTGCTGCGCCTGTGGCATGAGACGGGCAAGCAGGTGCTGTTGATTACCCACGATATCGAAGAGGCGGTGTTTATGGCGACCGAGCTGGTGCTGCTCTCGCCGGGGCCGGGCCGCGTGCTGGAGCGTTTGCCGCTGGATTTCGCCCGCCGCTACGTCGCGGGAGAACCCGTGCGCAGCATCAAATCCGATCCGCTGTTTATCGAACAGCGTGAATACGTCTTAAGCCGCGTGTTTGAACAACGGGAGGCTTTTTCATGAGCATCGTCTTCAGTGAAAAAACGCGCCGCACGCGTCTGGCGCTGCGCTGGCCTTTCTCGCGCCAAATCACCTTGAGCGTCGGTACGCTGCTGGTCTTACTGGCGGTGTGGTGGGCGGTTGCTGCCCAGCAGTGGGTTAGCCCGCTGTTTCTGCCGCCGCCGGGACAGGTGCTGGCCAAACTCATTACCATCGCCGGGCCGCAGGGCTTTATGGATGCCACGCTCTGGCAGCACTTAGGTGCAAGTCTGGCGCGTATTCTGGTGGCGCTGCTGGCGGCCGTCATCATCGGTATTCCTGTGGGCATTGCGATGGGGCTGAGTCCGACGGTGCGCGGCATCCTCGACCCGCTGATTGAGCTTTACCGTCCGGTGCCGCCGCTGGCCTATCTGCCGTTGATGGTTATCTGGTTCGGCATCGGTGAAACGTCAAAAATCCTGCTGATTTATCTGGCGATTTTCGCCCCGGTCGCCATGTCGGCGCTGGCGGGCGTGAAGAGCGCCCAGCAGGTGCGGATCCGCGCGGCGCAGTCGCTGGGAGCCAGCCGCACGCAGGTGCTGCTGTTCGTGATTTTACCGGGCGCACTGCCGGAGATTTTAACCGGGCTGCGCATCGGCCTCGGCGTGGGCTGGTCCACGCTGGTGGCGGCAGAGCTGATTGCAGCCACGCGCGGCCTTGGGTTTATGGTGCAGTCGGCGGGAGAGTTCCTGGCGACTGACGTGGTACTGGCAGGGATCGCGGTGATCGCCGCGATCGCCTTTGGATTAGAACTGGGGCTGCGCGCGTTACAGCGCCGCCTGACGCCCTGGCATGGAGAAATACAATGAGTGAACGTCTGACCATTACCCCGCTGGGGCCGTACATTGGCGCGCAGGTGTCGGGCCTGGATGTGACCCGTCTGCTGAGCGATAACCAGTTCGAGCAGCTGTACCACGCGGTGCTGCGCCATCAGGTGGTGTTCCTGCGCGAACAGGCGATCACCCCGCAGCAGCAGCGCGCGCTGGCCCTGCGCTTCGGCGATCTGCATATCCACCCGGTCTATCCGCATGCGGAAGGCGTGGAGGAGATTATCGTTCTGGACACCCACAACGATAACCCGCCGGATAACGACAACTGGCACACCGACGTGACCTTTATCGAGACGCCGCCCGCCGGGGCGATTCTGGCGGCGAAGCTGCTGCCGGAAACCGGCGGCGATACCCTGTGGACCAGCGGCATTGCGGCGTATGAGGCGCTCTCCGCGCCGTTCCGGACGCTGCTGAGCGGGCTGCGGGCGGAGCACGACTTCAAAAAATCGTTCCAGGAGTACAAGTACCGCAAGAGTGAAGAGGAGCATCAGCGATGGCAGGAGGCGGTTGCGAAGCATCCTCCGCTGCTACACCCGGTGGTGCGGACCCATCCGGTCACGGGCAAGCAGGCGCTGTTTGTGAATGAAGGGTTCACAACGCGCATTGTGGACGTATCCGAGAAAGAGAGTGAGGCGCTGCTGGGGTTCCTCTTCGCGCATATCACCAAGCCGGAGTTTCAGATGCGCTGGCGCTGGCAGGAGAACGACCTGGCGATCTGGGATAACCGGGTAACGCAGCACTATGCCAATGCGGACTATCTTCCGCAGCGCAGGATTATGCAGCGGGCGACGATTTTGGGGGATAAGCCGTTTTACCGTCCTTGAACCGTCGCACCCGTAGGCCGGGTAAGGCGTAGCCGCCACCCGGCAATTGTGCACCGTTCTTGCCGGGTGGCGCTGCGCTTACCCGGCCTACAAAAACCGCACATTTAAAGGTGCGCCTCAATATACCGCTGATAGCGGTTCGCCTTCAGGTAACATAAATCCACCAGCACCAGCCCGTCGACGCAGTTGTTGAACGCCGGGTCGCTGCCGAAATCAATAAACTGTACGCCGCCGGGTTCACAGAGTTCGGAATATTGTTTGTAGAGCGGCGGAATGCCACAGCCCAGATTGCCGAGCAGGGATTTCAGCTTCGTCAGATCGTCCACGTAATCCACGCCGCCAAACTGCGCAAGCACGTCCGGCAGCGAGGCGGGATACGGCTGACGTGAGGCGGCTAGCGGATGCGTCGCCGGGAACCACAGGCGGTAAAATGCCACCAGCAGATCCCGCGCGGCAGGCGGTAAGCCGCCGGAGATGGAGACCGGGCCAAACAGGTAGCGGTAGTGCGGATAACGCGCCAGATAAGCCCCAATCCCGGACCATAAATAATCCAGGCCGCGGCGTCCCCAGTAGCGCGGCTGAATGAAGCTGCGCCCCAGTTCAATACCGTGTTCCAGCACGTCCTGCATTTTGTCGTCGTAGTGGAACAGGCTATAGCTGTACAACCCTTCCAGACCGCGACGTTCAACCTGCTTTGCGGTCGGCATAAAGCGATATGCGCCGACGATCTCCAGATCCTCTTCATCCCAGAGGATCAGGTGTAGATAATCGTCATCATAGCTGTCCGTGTCCCGGCGTTTGCCGCTCCCTTCCTCCACGGCGCGAAAGGCAATCTCGCGCAGGCGGCCCAGTTCGCGCAGCAGAGGAGCCTCTTCTTGCCCGTTGCGCTGCCACAGATAGATGGTTTTGCCGTCGCTGGTTTTCCCCAGGCACTCGGCCTGCGCCAGTTCACGCCTCAGCGTAGCCCGGTCTTCAGGACGGGCAATGGCGCACTGGGTTTTAAAGACGCCAGGCACTCCCTTGCCAAGACGCATCACGTGCTGACGACACTGCTCGGCCATCTCACGCGACGAAAGGGTGGCGCTATGCCAGTGATGCCACGCAATCTGCTGGCCGATTTTAATCGGCAGCTGGCTATGGCGTCGGCGGAACATCTGCTGCATCAGCAGCAGCAAGGACAGCGTCGGCGACACCAGCGTGCTGGCATAAAAGAGCAGGCTGTTATGCGCCTGAATATGCACCGGCAGCAGCGGCGCACGCAGCTTGCTGGCGAGTTTGATAAAGCCTGAGTGCCATTTTTTATCGCGGACGCCTTTTCGCGTCGGACGGGAAACTTCTCCCGCCGGGAAGAAGATCAGCACGCCCGCGTTTTGCAGATGCTGTTCCATCTGAACCAGGGATGTTTTCGCCGTCCTGCCGCCCATATTGTCCACCGGAATAAACAGCGAACTGAGGGGCTCAAGGTGAGTCAGCATCCGGTTGGTCACGACTTTAACATCGCGTCGCACGCGGGAGACGGCGTACATCAGCGCCAGCCCGTCCAGCGTACCCGTCGGGTGGTTGGCAATAATGACCAGCGGGCCATGTTCGGGGATTTGTTCGAGATCGCGGGCGGAAACGGTGCAGAGAATGTCAAGGTGTTCCAGAACTTGCTCCACCATATCCAGCCCTTTCAGGTGGCGGTGGGCTGCGGCAAATTGCTGAAATTCGTCTTCGTAAAACAGTCTTTTTAACAGACTTTTTTGCCAGGGGGCAGGCCTCGCCTGAGGCCAAAGATCGTCGAGAACGCTATCGAGGCTAAACATGGTTACTCCTCCTGCCGTCTTGCGAAGACAGTAGAAGGAGCAGATGTCGGTTGTATTGCAGTTTGGTGAAGATTAGCGGAGGATTTTCTTCTCAGCCAGATCCAGCGCGAAGTAGCTGAAGATCAGGTCCGCACCCGCGCGTTTGATCGCGCCCAGGCTTTCGAGGACCACTTTCTCTTCGTCAATCGCCCCTGCCCGCGCGGCGAATTTGATCATCGCGTACTCGCCACTGACCTGGTAAGCGCCCAGCGGCAGCTCGGTGCGCTCGCGGATGTCGCGCAGGATGTCGAGATACGCGCCCGCGGGTTTCACCATCAGGCAGTCTGCGCCCTGGGCTTCATCCAGCAGGGATTCACGAATCGCCTCGCGGCGGTTCAGCGGGTTCATCTGATAGGTTTTACGATCGCCCTTCAGCGCCGTACCCGCCGCTTCACGGAACGGACCGTAGAAGGAGGAGGCAAATTTAGTGGAGTAGGACATGATGGCGGTATCGGTAAAGCCCGCCGCGTCCAGCGCCTGACGAATCGCCTGAACCTGTCCGTCCATTGCCGCAGATGGGGCGATGAAGTCCGCACCTGCAGCGGCAGCGACGACCGCCTGCTTGCCGAGGTTCAGCAAGGTGGCATCGTTGTCCACGCCGTGATCGCACAGCACGCCACAGTGGCCGTGAGACGTGTATTCGCAGAAGCAGGTGTCGGACATTACCACCATTTCCGGCACGGTCTCTTTGCAGATGCGGGACATGCGGGCGACGAGGCCATCTTCTTTCCATGCATCGCTGCCGGTGGCGTCGGTATGGTGAGAGATGCCGAAGGTCATCACCGAGCGGATCCCCGCGTTGGCGATGCGTTCAATCTCACGCGCCAGATGTTTTTCCGGAATGCGCATCACGCCCGGCATCGCCTCGATGGCTTTGTAGTCATCGATCTCTTCTTCGACAAAAATCGGCAACACCAGATCGTTTAAGGTCAGGGTTGTCTCTTCAAACATAGCGCGCAGTGCAGGTGACTTGCGCAGGCGGCGGGGACGTGCAATTAAATCGGTCATGGTATGCCTGATGTTTGTGGAACAAAGAAGACCAGTGTACATGAAAGTGAAGAGGGGTGTTTTACGAAATTGGGCATTTTGATGTTGCGAAATGCGCCAAAACAAGCCGCATAAAATGTCGATATTATAGAAAGAATGATGGCTTTTTAGGTGGCGTGAAATATTGGCGGAAGTTTTGAATTGAATGGAAGGTATAATTATAAATGATCTATTGTTTTTTATTATATTGGCTGGGTCAATAAAATAGAATTGTAATTTGCTGATTTTATAATATTTATTCAGGGTGGTTCTTATTGTTTCGTTTTTTAGACGTGAGTTGTCTGGATACGGACTTAATTGAATCATTCATTGAACCTTTTAGAAATGAAACTGCATAATCCCCTCCGCAATTAAACATTGCAAAATGATTTGACGGACAAACTTGCTTACGTCCCTGAGGAGGGATGACCCAATGCAAACATGGAAAAAGAAACTGGTTGTATCTCAACTTGCATTAGCCTGCACCCTGGCTATCGCTTCTCAGGCTAATGCGAAGGATATTTCCGGCACGACGTATAATACGTTTGGATATGATAATACCGCCTCTACCCCCTGGTATTATGGTTATGCAGACTGGGATTACTCGGATGCCACCCATGATGGTGATATTTATCCGGTGATTAACAAATCCACGGTTAACGGTGTTATTTCAACATACTATCTGGATGATGGCGTTAATGGCCGGGCGAATGCGTTGAGTATTTCCAACAGCACCATCAACGGCATGATCACGTCTGAGTGTATGACCACGACGTGTGCCGATGGCACGGAGACGGATGGTACTGCACATACGCAGTATGACCGTTTTAGCCTGACGGTAGATAACAGCACCATCAATGACACCTACGAGCATTATGCTTATGACGTTGTGAATGGTGACACCACCGAAACCCATTATCTGGACACCTACGGTCTGGGTAACGCCATTACGCTAGATGTAGAGTCTGATATCGTTATTCAGAATAACTCCCACGTAGCCGGTATCACACTGACGCAGGGTTATCAGGAACTGGATAATACCCCGTATGACGGTGTGGAAGGCGTTGCCAATAGTAGCAACATCTTTACCGATACCCTGGTGGTGAAAGACTCCGTGCTGACCTCCGGCGCATACAGCGATCTGGGTACCAGCGGTTTCTATGGTCAAACGGCCAAGCCGAGCGACTACGGTGAAACCAACGCGACGGCGGCGGATGACGCGGCGCTGATCGTGGCTGCCAGCGCGTCTGACAACGCGATGCAGACGACAGCGACGTTCGATCACTCCACCGTTACAGGTGACATCCTGTTCTCCAGTACCTTCGATAACAACTTCTACGAGAATGGCGACCCGGCAACCGATACCACCGATGACGGTGTGTATAACCCAACCACCAACGGCTGGGATGGCACCGATACACTGGATGTCACTCTGACTAACGGCAGTAAGTGGGTGGGTGCAGCGCAGTCCAGCGTCGAAGCCATCGGCACCGCGCAAATGTACGGTCAGGGCTATAGCGACGTCGACTGGCGTACGCTCTCGCCAAACAGCATCTGGCCTGATTCTACCTTCGACACCAACGGTCACGTTGCGGGTGAAGAGGTTTATCAGAGCGGTCTGTTCAACGTGGCGCTGGATAACGGTTCCGAGTGGGATACCCGTAAAGTCTCCAACATTGACGCGCTGACGGTGAATAATCAGTCGCAGGTCAATGTTGAAAACTCTGGCCTGCTGGCGGACACCATCACGCTGACCAATGCTTCAACGCTGAATATCGGCGACAGCGGCGCCGTCGCGACCGACAGCCTGTACCTGGACAGCTACAGCCGCGCAGCGCTGACTGAAGAGACCGCTGAGCTGTATGCCAACACCATTACCGTAGACAACGGTGCCGAGCTGGCGCTGGGTATGGGTCAGGTTGATACGCACGACATGGTGCTGACCGACGGCGGCGTGCTGAACGTGGCCAGCCGCGATTACGTGCTGAACAGCGATCTGAACAACGCGCGCTATATCACCAACGATAAGTACAATGCCGATTACGACTACGGCGTTGTGGCGATTAATTCTGATGGCCATCTGTCAGTGAACGGTGACGTTGCAGGTAACTATAAAGTGCGCATCGATGATGCGACCGGTGCCGGTTCCGTTGCCGATTACAAAAATAAAGAGATCGTCCGCATCTATGACAATAACGCGGATACCACAGCCAGCTTTACTGCCGCGAACACAGCTGATTTAGGTGCCTACACCTATCAGGCGCAGCAGAAAGGTGACACCGTTGTTCTGCAGCAGAAAGAGCTGACCGACTATGCCAACATGGCGCTGAGCATCCCGTCTGCTAACAGCAACATCTGGAACCTGCAGCAGGATACCGTCGGCACGCGTCTGACCAACAGCCGCCACGGCCTGGCGGATAACGGCGGAGCGTGGGTGAGCTACTTCGGTGGTAACTTCGACGCTGATAATGGCAACGTTAGCTACGATCAGGACGTGAGCGGCATTATGGTCGGTCTGGATACCCAGATTGACGGTAACAATGCGAAATGGATCGTAGGTGGAGCGGCAGGCTTCGCGAAGGGCGATATCAGCGATCGTACCGGTCAGGTTGATCAGGATAGTCAGACTGCGATGGTCTACGCGTCAGCGAAGTTCATGAACGATCTGTTCCTCGACAGCTCCCTGAGCTACACCCGCTTCAACAATGATCTCTCCGCTACCATGAGCAACGGTCAGTATGTTGACGGTGACACCACGACCGATGCGGTCGGCTTTGGGATGAAACTGGGCTACGACTGGAAACCAAACCTGTCTGGCTACATCACGCCTTACGCGGCGGTATCCGGCCTGTTCCAGTCCGGGGATGATTACCGGCTGAGCAACGACATGCGAATTGATGGGCAGTCATACGACAGCCTGCGTTATGAGCTTGGCGTAGATGCGGGTTATACCTTCAATTACGGCGGAGAGCAGGCGTTGACGCCTTACTTCAAGCTGGCTTACGTGTATGACGATGCCGACAACAATGCTGATGTGAACGACGACAGCATCGACAACGGTGTTGAAGGTTCTGCGGTTCGTGTGGGTCTGGGCACGCAGTTCAGCTTCACGAAGAACTTCAGCGCATATACTGATGCAACTTATCTCGGTGGCGGCGACGTTGACCAGAACTGGGGTGCAAATCTGGGTGTGAAATATACCTGGTAAAATATAAAAAGCGGGGGAATATTTCCCCCGCTTTTTTATATAACAATTAAAAATAATCGAGAACCGACAGATACAGATGACTTGAGGTCTGCATGAATGTTAATGCGAAGCCACTTTCTGAATTAAGCCGGATCGTACAGTGCCTGGAAGTCGCCAGCACCCCTTTTAAGACCGCGCCACAGAAATTAATTTCAACCGCTAATAATGAGGATGATGTTCCATACACATTTGTAATACAAACCGGCGTCGTTGCCATCCACAGAAAGTCAGATGAACTTCTCGTGGGGATTGCAAAGGCACCCTATATCTATGGTTTAAGCGCGTGGGTAAATAATAGCCATCAGGAATATGTGATGATGGCGCATTCACATTGCTCAGGTTTTTATTTACCGGCCTCTTCACTGTACCAACGGCTTCAGCAAGCCTCACTCTGGCAAGACGCCTTTTGTTGGCTGTCGTGGATCAACCATCATCTGGGTAAACGTGACATGCAACTGGTGGGGAATAACTCTTACAGCCAGATCCGGGCCATGCTCATTAATATGGCCGAGTGGGATGAAACGCTGCGCTCAAAAATTGGCGTTATGAATCATATTCAGCGTAGCACAGGGATCTCACGCTCTGTGGTCGCGGAAGTACTGGCAGCGCTGCGGCAGGGTAATTATATTACGATGAGCCGGGGCAAACTGGTTAGCATCAACCGTCTGCCCGCGGACTATTAGGTCAGTTAGACGCCGTCAGCACCTGCGCTTTATTCGCGCTCAGCTCAGCAACCAGATTATTGATGCCATCGCTCATGTTAACGAAGCGCGTGTTTGGCGAGCGGGTGACGACCACAAACGCCCCTACGTTGGACTGCGGGATCATCGCCATATAGGTGATGAATCCGCCACCGCCGCCGGTTTTCTGAATAATGCCTGGGCGGCCGTCTTTCGGCGCCATGTACACCCAGCCCAAACCGAGGGCGTCGGCTTTACCCGGTACGTCCATGCCGATAACGCGGGTCAGTTGGGTACGCTGATAAATCAGCGTTTGCATGCGGTCGGCCTGGTGGGTGCGAGAGTAGAAATCCGAAGAGAGGAACTGCTGCATCCAGCGCATCATGTCGCCAGGCGTTGAATACACACCACCGCTGCCGATCGCCGCCAGGGTGTTATTACACGGGCTGGCACCTTTTTCAGCGACCATCAGGCGACGGCACTGGTCCGGGGAGGGGGTAAAGGTGGTGTCCTTCATCCCCAACGGACGGGTAATCTGCTCTTCAAACAGCTGAGGATAGGGTTTACCCGAAGCGGTCGATAACGCATCGGCCAGCAGATCAAACGCGAGGTTTGAATAGGCGGCCTGCGAACCCGGCGTGGTTTTCAGCGTCGCGGTGCTCAGGTAATTCCAGCGCTGTTCGCGCGTCGGCCAGACAAAGACGGGACGATGTGCCGCGCCGCCAGGTTGCTCTCGCGGCAGGGCACTGGTGTGGGTCGCCAGGTTGACCAGTCTGATGGGGGCACCCTGATAAGTCGGGACGCGAGCGCCTGGTGGTGCGTATTTGCTGAGCGGGTCGTCGAGTTTAACCACGCCCTGGTCGAGAAGCTTCACCAGCATTTCGCTGGTCATCAGCTTGGTGATGGAGGCAATACGGATCACCGAATCCAGCTGCGGATGAATGTTATTCCCCGGGCGCGTTTCACCAAAGCTGCGAAACACGCGCTGGTTACCGTCAATGACCACCAGCGCCATTCCCGTCCCGCCGCTACCGTAATAGATCAGGTTCGCGTAGCGATCGGCGATATCAGAGGCTAAAACCGGGGCCGTCAGCGGCTGCGCTGCCTGGGCGGTGGAAAAGCTCACCGCACATAGCGCGGCGAAAGAGAGCAGACAACGTTTCAACGAAAAGCATCCATCAAGTAAATAAGGAAAGTTAGGGGTATTTATACTACTAATCGGTAAGCTGCAAAGGCCCGAATTGCATAACGATAGCGAGAAAAACGTAACCATGGGTAAATATGAACAATTTACTTGCGGCCTGGATCCCATTTTGTGACATCGGGCTTATGATAGGCACCAGTGCGACTCAATCTTGCGGAGAACGGTATGTCTGATAAGCGTGTGGTTATGGTGGTTGATATGCAGAACGGGGTATTCGAGACGCCGCGTCATCAGCGCGAGAAATGTGTCTCTCTGATCAACCAGCTTACGCAGGCAGCCGACAGGGTGGTTTTTATACAGCATACTGAAGCCGGGGGCCTGGAAGAGGGAAGTGAAGGGTTTGCGTTGCTTCCTGAGCTAAATCAGCCAGCAGGTGCGTTGTACGTCACCAAAACCGCCTGTGATGCCTTCTATAACACCGCGCTTGAGACGCTGCTGCGTGAACAGGGCATTCGCGAGTTTGTCATTTGCGGCTGTGCCACCGATTACTGTGTCGATGCCACCCTCAAAAACGGCGTCAGCCGGGGCTACCACATCACGGTTGCTGAAGATGCCCACACCACGGCCAATCGCCCGGCGGCGGAAGCCCAGGTTCTGATTGCGCACTACAACGATGTCTGGCGTAACTTCATCGCCCCTGCCAATCCACCTTCGGTGAAACGCACCGAAACAATTCTCGAAAACTGGAAAGCGAACTAATAATAAACCCACGGGTCTGACCTTTTTGCCTGCGCCGCTGGCGGGTTCAGGTCAGATTTTCGTGTGGCGATGTGTTGAGCACAGCAACAGCCAAAACAACAAAAAGGAAGCACAATGTTTAAGTCTTTTTTCCCAAAGCCGGGGCCTTTCTTCCTGTCGGCATTTATTTGGGCACTGATTGCTGTCATTTTCTGGCAGGCGGGCGGCGGCGCATGGCTGACGCGTATCACGGGGGCAACGGGTGAGGTGCCAATTAGCGCCGCGCGCTTCTGGTCGCTCAGCTACCTGCTGTTTTACGCCTACTACACGGTCTGCGTAGGGCTGTTTGCGGTTTTCTGGTTTATCTACTCTCCACACCGCTGGCAATACTGGTCGATTCTGGGCACCTCGCTGATCATCTTTGTGACCTGGTTCCTGGTCGAAGTCGGCGTGGCGGTGAACGCCTGGTATGCCCCCTTCTACGATCTGATCCAGACGGCGCTGAGTTCCCCGCATAAGGTGACGATTAACCAGTTCTACCATGAGGTGGGTATCTTCCTCGGCATCGCCCTGATTGCGGTCATCATTGGCGTGATGAACAATTTCTTCGTTAGCCACTATGTCTTCCGCTGGCGTACCGCCATGAACGAACACTATATGGCGCACTGGCAGCACCTGCGTCATATCGAAGGTGCCGCGCAGCGTGTGCAGGAAGACACCATGCGTTTTGCCTCTACGCTTGAAGACATGGGTGTCAGTTTTATCAACGCCATTATGACGCTGATCGCCTTCCTGCCGGTGCTGGTGACGCTTTCCGCACACGTGCCGGAGCTGCCGATTATTGGTCACCTGCCGTATGGTCTGGTTATCGCCGCGATTGTCTGGTCGTTGATGGGCACGGGGCTGCTGGCGGTGGTCGGCATCAAGCTGCCGGGTCTGGAGTTTAAAAATCAGCGTGTCGAAGCCGCCTACCGTAAAGAGCTGGTTTACGGCGAAGATGATGCTAACCGCGCCTCGCCACCGACCGTTCGTGAGCTGTTTGGCGCCGTGCGTCGCAACTATTTCCGCCTCTATTTCCACTATATGTATTTCAACATTGCACGCATTCTGTATCTGCAGGTTGATAACGTTTTCGGTTTGTTCCTGCTGTTCCCGTCGATTGTTGCGGGTACGATTACGCTGGGCCTGATGACGCAGATCACCAACGTCTTTGGTCAGGTGCGCGGTTCGTTCCAGTATCTGATCAGCTCCTGGACCACGCTGGTGGAACTGATGTCCATCTACAAACGTTTACGCAGTTTCGAGCGCGAGCTGGACGATAAAGATCTGCAGGAAGTCACCAACACATTTAGCTAATACAGGGAGTTGCTATGTCTTTTGCCGTACCGCGTACGTTATCGCTGTCCTTACTTGCTGCCCTGGTACTGGCGGGGTGTGCCGAGAAAGGGGCCACGCCACTCAAAAAAGGGGAAAAGCCCGTGGACGTGGCGAGCGTTGTCCGGCAAAAAATGCCCTCCAGCGCGAAGGATCGCAATGCGTGGGCGGACGCGCTGGCAAAGACCTTTGAAAGCCAGAAAATTGCCCCTACCGAGGAGAATATCTGCTCGGTGCTGGCGGTGGCGCAGCAGGAATCCATGTACCAGTCAGACCCGGTCGTGCCGGGTCTGAACAAAATTGCCTGGAAAGAGATCGACCGCCGCGCGGAATCGATGCATATCCCGGTATTCCTGGTCCATACCGCGCTTAAAATCACCTCGCCAAACGGCAAAAGCTATAGCGATAGGCTGGATACGGTGAAAACTGAGAAACAGCTAAGCGCTATTTTTGATGACTTCATCAACATGGTGCCGATGGGGCAAAAACTGTTTGGTTCACTTAACCCGGTACACACCGGCGGTCCGATGCAGGTCAGCATCGCGTTTGCAGAAAAACATACCGACGGTTATCCGTGGAAAATTGACGGAACGGTGCGTCAGGAGGTCTTCTCCCTGCGCGGCGGGCTCTGGTTTGGCACTTATCACCTTCTTAACTACCCGGCGAATTACAGCGAGCCGCTGTACCGCTTTGCAGACTTTAACGCGGGCTGGTATGCCAGCCGGAACGCAGCGTTCCAGAATGCCGTGAGCCGGGCATCCGGGGTGAAGCTGGCGCTGGATGGCGATCTGATTGCCTACGGCAGCAGCGAAGCGGGTACGACCGAACATGCAGTGCGCAAACTGGCGACAAAGCTGGATATGAGCAACAGTGATATTCGCCGTCAGCTGGAGAAGGGCGACAGTCTGGCGTTTGAGAAAACGGATTTGTATCAGCAGGTCTTTGCGCTGGCAGAGAAGAAAAGTGGAAAAGCGTTACCGAGGGCTATCCTGCCCGGTATTCAGCTCGAAAGCCCGAAGATCACGCGTAACCTGACTACTGCATGGTTTGCGAAACGCGTCGATGACCGCCGGGCTCGCTGTATGGGGCTTTAGAAACGACGGCGCAGGCGAAGCACTAAGGCAATGACGCCAAGAACCATGCACCCAACGAGGAAGGGGACCAGGCCAAACAGGGTGCTTACCCCGAAACCGATCTCAACGCGTGGGCGCCCGCTATCCTGAACCTGCATCAGGTGTTCATAAACGCCAGGCGCATGAACCAGCATGTTGAGAAGCTGTGAGCCTGCCCAGAAGCAGAACAGCACAAACAGGGCATAGGCGATATTACCCGCCGTGGAGGTTTTTGGTTGTTTGCCGCCAAAAATCGGTTTCGACAATGTAAAATCAGCCATAAAAGACCTCCCGAAATGTCACTCTGTTTTATACGTTTCGTATAGGGTGAGTTTGACAGGTCATCGCATTTGTCAATATCAGAATCGTGGTAATTTACCCTCAGGAATGCTCCTGGATTGATGATTTCTGCATCACATCACAATTTGATCACTTAAGTGAAATTGCGTCGCGTTTCAGAATTTCCGCATTCGCCACAGACCCGGCCATAAAACTGTGAGAGGATGTCTTTTTTTCCTGCCGGAGTTGTTATGAAACTCACGTCCAAACTACGCCGTGACTGGCATTACTACGCCTTTGCTATTGGGCTGATCTTTATTCTTAACGGTGTTGTGGGGCTATTGGGGTTTGAGGCAAAAGGCTGGCAAACCTATGCCGTGGGGCTGGTCACCTGGGTCATCAGTTTCTGGCTGGCGGGGTTGATTATCCGCCGCCGCCCTGAAGAGACGACAGCGGAAGAGACGGAAACGGTGAAGAAAACCGATTAACCGTTTACGGAGCTTTTAAGGGCGCTGTCAGCGGCGTGACGCTCCAGCGCCAGTTCGATCAGGCGAGTGATGAGTTCCGGATAGCTCATTCCGCTGGCCTGCCACAGTTTCGGATACATGCTGATGTTGGTGAAGCCTGGCAGCGTGTTGATCTCGTTAATGACCACGTCGTTTTCCGGCGTCAGGAACACATCAACGCGAGCCATACCGCAGCAGCCCAGCGCCTGATAAGCTTCTACGGCGATCGCGCGGATCTTATCGTTTATGACCGGATCGATAACCGCAGGTACCACAACCTGCGCTCCTTTATCATCAATGTATTTGGTATCGTAAGAGTAGAAATCGCTGTTCAACACCACTTCACCGCAGGTGCTCGCTTGTGGGAAATCATTCCCCAGCACGGCGCACTCAATTTCGCGGCCTTTGATACCCTGTTCAACCACCACTTTGTGGTCAAACTCAAACGCCAGACGCACGGCGTCGGTAAATTGCGCTTCGGTGGTGACTTTGCTGACGCCAACGGAGGAGCCCTGATTCGCCGGTTTGACGAACAGCGGCAGGCCGAGCTGGCTGGAAATCTGCGCGAAATCGAATTTCTCGCGGTTGGCGCGGGTGAGCGTGACGAACGGCGCAATATTCAGCCCGGCATCGCGCAGCAAACGCTTGGTGACGTCTTTGTCCATACAGGCGGCGGAGCCCAGCACGTCGGAGCCGACAAACGGCAGGTTCGCCATGCGCAACATCCCCTGCAAAGAGCCGTCTTCGCCCAGCGTGCCGTGCACGATAGGGAAAATAACGTCAATCTGAGCCAGCGCCTGCGCATTACCGGCGTTGATAAATTGCCCCTGAACCAGGCCTGGTACGGTCGCGACGCTGGTTTCTGAAGGATTAAGGGCGATGTGCGCCGGATCGTTAGCATTGATCAGGTACTGGCTGGCATCGTTAACATGCCACTGACCCTGTTTATCAATACCCAGCAGCACCACGTCGAAACGGCTTTTATCGATCGCATCGACAATATTTTTAGCCGATTGCAATGACACCTCGTGCTCTGCTGATTTTCCCCCAAAGACAATACCTACGCGCTGCTTTGCCATCTCACTCTCTTCCAGTCTGTCGAAAAGCCAATAACATACCACGATGCCCTGCGGGTTTCGCGGCCTTCTGCCATAATGTTTTGGGGTTATCATGGGGGGCGCGTGAAAGGAAAAAGTCTGCTAACCGTTTTCATTATTGTAGCTGTTGCAACGGCGGGTTACCGCTGGTTGCCGTCTCATTACAACCCTTTTACGCCGCTTACCCTTGACGATCCTCCCGGAAAAATCACCCAGTTTAAGCTTCGGCGCTTAACGCCGGAGGCCTGCGAAAGCCTGTTAACCGAAGCAAATCAAAGAGTGCTTATCCGCACGCAGCCGGTGGCTGACAGCGCGGGAACATGCCCGCTCAGTAACGTGGTGCGCGTGAGTAACTTCGGTCCGGTCAGCCTGAACAGCAGTTTTCTGGCCAGTTGCCCTCTGGCATTAAGCTCTGCACTGTTTGTCAGTCAGCAGGCCCGGCCGCTGACGAAAAGCTGGATGGGCAGCGAGCTTACGCGCATCGACCATCTGGGAAGCTATGCCTGTCGTAATATTTACGGCCGCCCGGATGCGCGTCGCAGTGAACATGCCACGGCAGAGGCGCTGGACATCAGCGCATTTCGGCTGGCAAACGGTGAGCGGATCACCATTCTGAGAGGCTGGTCATCGGCTAAAACTCAGCCGTGGCTTCAGGCTCTGCTGGCGGCGAGCTGTGGGTATTACGGTAACGGTCTGGGGCCAGAATATAACGCGGCCCACGCTAATCATTTCCATCTTGGGATGCGCGGCTTCGGCCTGTGTCGCTGAAGCATAATCTTTCGTCAGAAAGTGGATAATTTGTGACTTATTTCACAAATATGATGACTGGGAAGATAAAACACCAAAGTCAGCAAGGCCGCATCTCTGGTGCGACGTCAACGCGCGTAACTTGCTAATCTGTCGGCGAATTCGCCTAAAAATGAAGACTATTTCTGTTATGGAATCCTGGAAAGTTAACCTCATCTCGGTCTGGTTCGGCTGTTTCTTTACCGGACTGGCCATTAGCCAGATTTTACCCTTTCTGCCGCTGTACGTGTCTCAGTTGGGGGTGACCTCCCATGAAGCCCTCTCTATGTGGTCAGGGTTGACGTTCAGCGTCACGTTTCTGGTTTCGGCCATCGTCTCGCCGATGTGGGGCAGCCTGGCGGACAGAAAAGGCCGCAAGCTGATGCTGCTGCGTGCATCCCTCGGTATGGCGATCGCAATTTTGCTTCAGGCCTTTGCCACCAACGTCTGGCAGCTGTTTATCCTGCGGGCAATCATGGGGCTGACTTCCGGGTATATTCCCAACGCGATGGCGCTGGTGGCCTCGCAGGTGCCGCGTGAACGTAGCGGCTGGGCGCTGAGTACGCTCTCGACCGCGCAGATCAGCGGGGTCATCGGCGGTCCGCTGCTGGGGGGCTTCCTCGCGGATCACGTGGGGCTGCGCGCGGTATTTTTCATCACCGCGATACTGCTGGTGATCAGTTTTCTGGTGACGCTTTTCCTGATCAAAGAAGGGGGCCGTCCCGTTGTCAGCAAATCAGAACGCCTGAGCGGCAGGGCGGTCTTTGCCTCGCTGCCTTATCCCGGCCTGATGATCAGCCTTTTTGTCACCACCATGGTGATCCAGCTGTGTAATGGTTCCGTCGGGCCTATTCTGGCGCTGTTTATCAAGTCGATGGAGCCAGACAGCAATAATATCGCCTTTCTCGCGGGGTTGATTGCGGCGGTGCCTGGCGTGTCGGCGCTGATCTCTGCGCCGCGGCTTGGCAAACTGGGCGACAGGATTGGCACGGCGCGCATCCTGATGGCCACGCTGATATTTGCGGTCATACTCTTTTTCGCTATGTCGTTCGTAACGACCCCGCTTCAGCTTGGCGTTCTACGCTTCTTGCTTGGTTTTGCCGATGGAGCCATGTTGCCCGCCGTGCAAACACTGCTGGTGAAATATTCCAGTGACCAGGTCACCGGGCGTATTTTTGGTTACAACCAGTCGTTTATGTATTTGGGCAACGTCGCCGGTCCGCTTATTGGTGCATCCGTTTCCGCGATGGCCGGTTTCCGTTGGGTATTTGCCGCGACGGCAGTGGTGGTGTTGATAAATATTATCCAGCTGGCTATTGCACTGCGTCGTCGCAGACAATTAGCGGAGGCAAAAGGAGCCCGTTAACCCTGGGGATGTATTATATATTTTTATGGCTGCCGCTTTTTTATATAACAAAAAGCGGCCTGTTGTTATAGAAAAACGTTTCGCTACGGTGCGCGCTACGCTATTTTTGACGTAACGTCACTTTTGCATAAGATAATACTTTTCTCCTCTTTGCATAAATCATTGAGAGTGCTAATTTCAGGAAAAACCCATAAGGAAATAGCACCATGAAGAATCTCATTACTGAGTTGTTGGTTAAGCTTGCACAAAAGGAAGAAGAGTCGAAAGAATTGGTCGCCCAGGTTGAGGCACTGGAAATAGTCGTCACCGCGCTACTCAGACATATGGCTTCCCAGGATCAACAGGCGTTAATTGACAGCATTGAAAGCGCGCTGGACAACGCCAAACCTGATTCACAGGTTCCACCTGAGGACGCCGAAATGCTCCATCAATACATAAAAAAGCTGTTAAGGCATCCGCGCAGCTAAACTGTCACAATGCGTGACGGGCTGTCATAGAAATGTCATGCCGGTTGCCTATAGTCGCTCTGTTTTTATTTTTATGTATTTGTACATGGAGAAAATAAAGTGAAACAGAGCGCGCTTTTTATCGCATTAATCCCACTGTTATTTGCCCCCGCTATTCACGCTGAAACCGCGAATATGAACGTCCTCGAACATCGTGCTGCGCAGGGGGATATCACCCAGCCCGGTGGTGCGCGCCGTCTCTCAGAGGATCAGACTGCCGCCATTCGAGCTTCTCTGAATGAAAATCCCGCTAAAAATATTATTCTGCTGATTGGCGACGGAATGGGGGATTCCGAAATTACGGCGGCGAGAAATTATGCCGAAGGGGCGGGCGGCTATTTTAAAGGCATCGATGCGCTGCCTCTGACGGGACAATATACCCATTACTCGCTGGATAAAAAAACCGGTAAACCGGATTACGTCACGGATTCAGCCGCATCAGCAACGGCGTGGGCAACCGGTGTGAAAACCTATAATGGTGCGCTGGGCGTCGATATTCACGAGAAAGATCATCAAACCATTCTGGAAATGGCGAAAGCGGCGGGGCTGGCAACCGGCAACGTCTCTACCGCTGAGCTTCAGGATGCCACCCCGGCCGCGTTGATGTCGCACGTGACCTCGCGTAAATGCTATGGCCCGTCGGTGACCCGCGAAAAATGTCCGACCAATGCGCTGGAAAACGGCGGTAAAGGCTCGATTACAGAACAGATGCTGAACGCGCGCCCTGACGTGACGCTGGGCGGTGGGGCGAAAACCTTTGCCGAAACGGCGACGGCCGGTGAGTGGCAGGGTAAAACGCTGCGCGAGCAGGCGCAGGCGCGCGGCTATCAGCTGGTAAGCGATGCGGCTTCTCTGGCGGTGATTACCGAAGCAAACCAGGACAAACCGCTGCTGGGACTTTTCTCTGACGGCAACATGCCGGTGCGCTGGGAAGGGCCAAAAGCCTCTTACCACGGCAATATCGATAAGCCAGCGGTGACCTGTACGCCAAACCCGAAACGGAATGACAGCGTTCCTACGCTGGCGGCGATGACGGACAAAGCCATCTCTCTTCTGAGCAAGAGCGAAAAAGGCTTCTTCCTGCAGGTAGAAGGGGCGTCAATCGATAAGCAAGACCACGCGGCGAACCCGTGCGGGCAGATTGGCGAAACGGTGGATCTCGACGAAGCGGTGCAAAAAGCGCTCGAGTTTGCGAAGAAAGACGGTAACACGCTGGTGGTGGTCACCGCTGACCACGCGCATTCCAGCCAGATTATCCCTCCCGATACCAAAGCACCGGGTCTGACGCAGGCGCTGACGACCAAAGACGGTGCCGTGATGGTGATGAGCTATGGCAATTCTGAAGAAGAGTCTATGGAACATACCGGCACACAGCTGCGCATCGCGGCGTACGGCCCACATGCTGCGAACGTGGTGGGTTTGACTGACCAGACCGATCTGTTCTACACCATGAAGGCCGCGCTGGGGCTGAAATAAGTTCGTCACCCGGCGGAAATCGTGGCTGCCGGGTGGTATTTTCCCCGTCACGAACCAGACTTAGAGTGGAAATTCACATAAAGGATAGTGCAATGAAAACGACAATACTGGTTACCTTACTCTCAGGCGTGTTCTTAATGGCTTCTGCCAATGCGGAAGAAAAGACCTTAACGCCCCAACAGCAGCGTATGACAACCTGTAATCAACAGGCGACCTCGCAATCTCTGAAGGGCGATGCCCGTAAGACCTACATGAGCGACTGCCTTAAAAACGGTGCCTCGAAACCGGATGAAAAAAGCCTGACGCCGCAGCAGCAAAAAATGCGCGAGTGTAATGCGAAGGCAACCGAGCAGTCCCTGAAAGGGGATGACCGCAGTAAGTTCATGAGCGCCTGTCTGAAGAAAAAAGTGTAGTTCTAACGGGTGAGTTGCCGTCGCGGCTCACCCGAAATTTCATACTTTCCCCGAAATCCCCCTCTCTATAATTTGGGAAAATGTTTCAGAATATTCCCAAAAATGATGAATGATGAAATCTATTACAACAAAGAGAGCATTCAGGAAGAGTGGAATAAACATCTTTCTCAGGATGACTCACACCGCTCCGGGATACGATTCTGCCGGCGGATCCGGCTGGCGCGCGTGGTGGGGCTGGCAGCCATGTTTTTCCCGATTGCGGGTGTGCTGGTTACCCATTTTCTCCCAGGCGGCTGGTGGTTATTGTTGGTGGGGTGGGCCTTCGTCTGGCCACATCTCGCCTGGCAACTTGCCTGCCGCTCATCCCAACCGTTTTGCAGTGAAATCGTTAACCTGAAGGTAGATGCAATCATCGCCGGTGTCTGGATTGGCCTGATGGGCCTGAATGCACTGCCCACGGCGGCGCTGATCATGATGATCGGCATGAATATGATGGGATCGGGCGGTTTTCGGCTGTTTATTGCCGGTATTATCATTACCTTGTTTTCCGCTATGGTCACGCTGCAGCTGAACGGCAGCATGATTACGCTTTACTCTGAGCCGCTGGAGTGGTGGCTGACGCTACCGGTTCTGATACTGTACCCGATGCTGTTTGCCTGGGTCAGTCACCGGACGGCGGTTCGGCTGGCTGAGCATAAACGGCGGCTTGAGCTAATGAGCACGCGCGACGGGATGACGGGGGTGTTCAATCGCCGCCACTGGGAAACGCTTTTACGCAATGAATATGAGCAATGCCGTCGCAGCCATCAAACGGCGACAATATTGCTCATCGACATTGATCACTTTAAGAGCATTAACGATACATGGGGCCATGACGTCGGCGATGAAGCGATAGTGGCTATCACCCGCCAGCTGCAGTTGACGCTACGCTCGTGTGATTTTATTGGCCGTTTTGGTGGCGATGAATTTGCCGTGATTATGTCCGGTACGCCTGCGGAAAGTGCTATTGCCGCGATGTCCCGTGTACACGAACGTCTGGTCAACATGCCGCTACCCGGAGCACCTTCAGAAAGGATCCGTATTAGCGTCGGGGTTGCCCCCTGGGGACCGCAATTCGGACACTACCGCGAATGGTTAAAAGCAGCAGATGTTGCCCTCTATAAAGCGAAAAATGCCGGACGAGGTCGCACCGAAGTGGCAGCCTGACGCCCGGCTCTGTTTATCAGGATTTACTCAGCTTCTCTGATTTTTCCATGCATTTTGCCATCGCCTCGATGACGGCAGCACGGAATCCGCGCTCTTCCAGCACGCGCACGGCTTCAATCGTTGTGCCGCCCGGAGAGCAGACCATATCCTTCAGTTCACCCGGATGTTTACCCGTCTCCAGCACCATTTTGGCTGAGCCCATGACGGCCTGCGCGGCAAATTTATACGCCTGCGCGCGCGGCATACCGCCCAGCACCGCAGCATCCGCCATCGCTTCAATAAACATAAAGACATACGCGGGGGCCGAACCGCTTACGCCGACAACCGGATGGATCATCGCTTCAGAAATGACTTCTGCCTCACCGAAGCAGCGGAAAATGTTCAGGACATCCGCCACGTCTTCGGCGGTGACCAGCGCGTTAGGGGTGATAGATGTCATCCCGGCGTTCACCAGAGAAGGGGTATTTGGCATCGCGCGGACGATTTTACGGTCGTGACCGAGCGCGCGAGCCAGCTGGTCGAGCGTCACACCGGCGGCAATGGACACCACCAGCGTCTCTTTATTCAGACTGGAGGTGATATCGCTCAGCACTTTGATCATGATGTTCGGCTTCACGGCACCAAAGACGATATCCGCGACCTGGGCGACGTCTTGTGCGCTTTCGGCGGCGTTGATACCGTACTCATCATGCAACGCCGCGACTTTATCCGGTGATGGGGTATAGACCCAAATCTGTCCCGGCAGTACCTGCCCGCTGGCGATCAGGCCACCCAGGATGGCTTTGCCCATGTTACCGCAGCCGATAAACCCGATTTTCTTGTCCATCACGTCTCTCCGTTATTATGCGTTGTTATCTCTGATTGATAGGCTTATAGCTTAACAACGAAAAGCAGGCGACAATAGCCGTCAATGCGATACAAGGGTGACAATATGGCGATTTGGGTTGATGCGGATGCCTGTCCGAATGTGATTAAAGAGATTTTGTTCCGCGCCGCCGAGCGCGTGCTGATGCCATTAACGCTGGTGGCGAACCAGAATATCCGCGTGCCGCCTTCCCGGTTCATCCGCTCTTTGCGCGTACCGGCCGGGTTCGATGTGGCGGATAATGAGATTGTGCGTCTGTGCAGCGCCGAGGATTTAGTGATCACGGCGGATATTCCCCTGGCCGCAGAAGTGCTGGAGAAAGGGGCGGCAGCGCTGAACCCGCGTGGTGAACGTTATTCGCCGTCGACCATTCGCGAAAAGCTCACCATGCGCGATTTTATGGACACCATGCGCGCCAGCGGCGTGCAGACTGGCGGGCCTGATAGCCTGTCTCAGCGTGACCGTCAGCAGTTTGCTGCCGAGCTGGATAAATGGCTGCTGGAAGTGAAGCGCCGCACGGCGTAATGATAACCATTGTCAAAATGTGGTACAGTGTGGCCTCCACAGGGTTGTCATCCCGTACCGCTTTGCAGTAAAGTAAACGCAACATCTTCTGCAATCATTTCTTTACAGTCTTCAGCCTTCCGGCATCAAGGGGAAACACCTGGTTATGAACCCACCCATCTTTTTAGTTGGCCCTCGCGGCTGTGGGAAAACCACCGTTGGCCTGGAACTGGCGCGCGTGTGCCAGAGTCAATTTGTTGATACCGATCACTGGCTTCAGGAACATGCGGCTCAAACCATCGCAGAGATTGTCGAAAAAGAGGGCTGGGAGAGCTTTCGCGCGCGTGAAACCGCCGCGCTGGAAGCGGTAACGTCACCTGCAACTATCATTGCAACGGGTGGGGGCATTATTCTGGCGGAGTACAACCGGCAGTTTATGCGCGAAAAAGGGATTGTGATTTATCTCTGCGCGGCTGTCTCTACCCTGGTTGGACGTCTTGAAGCGTTTCCGGAAGAGGGGCAGCGTCCTGCGCTGACCGCGAAGCCGCTCAGCGAAGAAGTGAGTGAGGTGCTTGCGGAACGCGATGCGTTATACCGCGAGGCGGCACACCACGTTGTGGATGCCTCTGCTTCACCTGAAGAGGTTGTTATTCAGATTATTACCGCCCTTCGTTTGGCCTGCGCCAGCTAACTGCCGTCTATACTCATAGCTCAGACATAAAAAAAGGATGAGCTATGCCAACCAGACCTCCCTATCCGCGTGAAGCACGCATTGTTACCGTTGAAAAGGGTCATGCCGACCATACCGTGACCTGGTATCAGCTGCGTGCCGATCACCCCAAACCCGATTCGCTGATCAGCGAACATGAAACCGAACAAGAAGCGCTGGATGCGAAACGGCGTTACGAAGATCCCGATAAGTCCTGATTAAATTCCTAAACCACGCAAAACCGTGCCTGAATCACACTTTTAACGCATCGTGAATGTTAAGCACGGGTTAATATTTAGTTATTACAGGGTGATTCGGCATGGGCCTGGGATCTTTACATTTCGGTGCAGAGATCCCCTGCTACGCTTGGTGCTGTTTTGTTGAAAAAACGAACGGTGCAGCGTAGTGAGCCTGTACCTGTGTAACGGTTGTGGTAGTAATGGAAGGCGATCAAAATGAAGGCGACATTGGCGATCCTCACTATTGGTGTGGTCCCTGTAAGCGAAGTATTACCGCTCTTAACCGAGCATGTCTCTGAGCAACAGATCGCTCATCTTAGCCTGTTGGGTAAGATGAGTCGTGAAGAGGTCATGGAAGACTACGCGGTGGATGAAGGGGAAGATCCCCTCGCGACGTTATTAAGTGACGGTAAACTGGCGCATGTGTCACGCCAGAAAATCGAGCGCGCGCTTCAGGGTGTTATTGAAGTGCTCGATAATCAGGGTTATGACGTCATTTTATTAATGAGCACGGCACCGATAACAGGACTGGTTGCGCGTAATGCGATTTTGCTGGAACCGATGAGAATTATTCCGCCGCTGGTGGCCTCGATTGTCGACGGTCATCAGGTGGGGGTCATTGTTCCCATCGAGGAACTCATGGATAACCAGGAGGCAAAATGGCAGGTGCTGGAAAAAGTCCCGCTGTATGCGCTGGCTAATCCGTTCTGGGACAGTGAAGCGGCGCTCATTGCCGCAGGACGGGAGCTGATGGAGAGAGGCGCGGATGTGTTGATTCTGGACTGCCTCGGCTTCCATCAGCACCATCGCGATTTACTGCAAAAAGCACTCGATATACCGGTGCTGTTGTCCAATGTTCTGATGGCGCGTCTGGCGTCTGAACTACTGGTGTAATGATTTTGCGTGACAGGCCATGAGCATGGCCCCTATAGTGGATTTTTATCTATAAATATAAGGGCCAGTTCATGCTTCAAAGTAACGAATACTTTTCCGGTAAAGTGAAATCCATCGGTTTTACCAGCAGCAGCACTGGCCGCGCCAGTGTCGGCGTTATGGCGGAAGGGGAATATACCTTTGGCACTGCGGAAGCAGAAGAGATGACGGTTGTTAGCGGCGCGCTGAACGTCTTACTGCCGGGTGAAACGGAATGGAAAGTTTACGCTGCCGGGCAAGTATTCAACGTCCCTGCCCACAGTGAATTCCATCTGCAGGTTGCTGAGCCTACCTCTTATCTGTGCCGCTATCTGAAATAAAAAATAAGCCGGGTGGCGCTAACGCTTACCCGGCCTACGTTTTGTCTGTTATCTCTGCGCTTCGCCGCCGAGACCTTCCACCAGATTCTGAATCAACGCGGCCAGCTCGCCGGTCATCAGGATGAAGTCCGCGTCAAAACGCTGGGCATAATCTTCCCGGTCGATATCTTCGTTCTGATCGCGCAGCTCATCGCAGAACTTGAGGCGTTTCACCGAGCCGTCATCGCACATCATGAACTGAATGCGCTGCTGCCAGTCGAGGGCCAGCTTGGTCACGACTTTGCCCGCTTCAATGTGTACGGCGATCTCGTCGCTCACCAGATCCTGCTTTTTCGCGCGGATCACACCGCCATCTTCCAGCAGGGCTTTCAGCTCCGCTTCATCCAGGATCTGGAAACCTTGCGCGGCAGTCCCGCTGCGTACCCACTCGGTCAGGGTCAGCTCAATCGGCGTTTCCAGCGCCAGCGGAACGACCGGTAAAGAGCCGATGCTTTTGCGCAGCAGGGCCAGCGTGTCTTCTGCTTTCTTGGCGCTGGCGCAGTCCACCATGATCAGCCCGTTTACGGTGTCGATCCACATCATGGTCTGGCTGAAGCGGCTGAACGCGCGAGGCAGCAGGGAGTGCAGCACTTCGTCTTTCAGCGAATCTTTTTCGGTCTTTTTCAGCTTGCGGCCCTGTTCGGCTTCCAGCTTGAAAATTTTCGCTTCGAGCGCCTGCTTGACGACCGGCGTAGGGAGGATTTTTTCCTCTTTACGCGCACAAACGATGATTTGACCGGTGCTGCTGGCGTGGGTCAGGGCATCGCTTTGTGAACCCATTGGCGGAACCCAACCGGTTTTTGCCATATCCTGGCTACCGCAAGGGGAAAAGGTGTAAGCGGCTAACTGTTTTTCCATCTCTTCTGCACGCAGCGAAACGTCGCGGCTGAGACGGTAAACCATCAAATTTTTGAACCACAGCATGATAATTTCCACGGCCTTGTCGTTAAATCAGCGGGCATGATAACGAATTGTCGCATCGCTTGCATTGCTAATCGGGTCGGCGGCTTCTACTCTGTTGATAATCAAAATAATGAGGAGTCTCTTGTGCGTATTGGGATCGATTTAGGCGGCACCAAAACTGAAGTGATTGCGTTGAGCGAGCAGGGGGAACAGCTGTTTCGCCACCGCTTGCCTACGCCGCGTGATGATTATCACCAGACTATCGAGACGATTGCCCGGCTGGTTGAGATGGCCGAGCAGGCAACAGGGCAGACGGGCAGCGTTGGAATGGGGATCCCCGGGTCGATCTCGCCGTACACCGGCGTGGTGAAAAACGCCAACTCTACGTGGCTCAACGGCCAGCCGTTTGATAAAGATTTGAGCGCGCGTCTTAAACGCGATGTGCGTCTGGCTAACGATGCCAACTGTCTGGCGGTATCGGAAGCTATCGACGGTGCAGCTGCAGGCGCCCAGACCGTTTTTGCGGTCATTATCGGTACGGGCTGCGGCGCGGGTGTGGCCTTCGGCGGTCGCGCCCACATTGGTGGCAACGGCACGGCGGGCGAGTGGGGGCATAATCCATTACCGTGGATGGACGAAGACGAACTTAACTATCGCGCGGAAGTGCCGTGCTACTGCGGAAAGCAGGGCTGTATCGAGACCTTTATTTCCGGTACGGGGTTTGCTACGGACTACCATCGCCTGAGCGGGCAGCCGCTGAAGGGGAATGAGATTATGCGTCTGGTTGAAGAACAGGATCCGGTCGCAGAACTGGCGCTTAGCCGGTATGAAATGCGGCTGGCGAAATCGCTGGCGCACGTGGTTAACATTCTCGACCCGGATGTGATCGTGCTTGGCGGTGGGATGAGCAACGTTGACCGGCTGTACGCCACGGTGCCGAATCTGGTCAGGCAATGGGTCTTCGGCGGCGAGTGTGAAACCCCGATCCGCAAAGCGGTGCACGGGGATTCCAGCGGCGTGCGCGGCGCGGCGTGGCTATGGCCAGAATAAACGTTTTTTCCCTCTCCCTGTGGGAGAGGGCCAGGGTGAGGCAAGGTAAAAGCAAAACAGCAACGCAAGTTGCTGTTTTTGATGTTTGTACCCTCTCCCCGTGGGAGAGGGCTAGGGTGAGGGCACCAGACCGCACCGCCCCCCATTTATTCCACCGCAAACACCTTATCCAGCCTGCTATACCCCAGCCCGTTAATCTTCTTCACCTTGATCTGCACCGGAATGCGCTCTTTCATCGCCTCAACGTGGCTGATCACGCCGATGGTTTTGCCGGTGGCGTTCAGCGCGTCGAGCGCATCCAGCGCGGTATCCAGCGTTTCGCTGTCCAGCGTGCCGAATCCTTCGTCGAGGAACAGGGAATCGATCCGCGTCTTGTGACTCACTAAATCCGACAGCGCCAGGGCCAGCGCCAGGCTCACCAGGAAGCTTTCGCCGCCCGAGAGCGTACGGGTATCGCGCACCGCGTCCGCCTGCCAGGTATCGACCACTTCCAGCTCCAGCGCATCGCTGACTTTCCGCTGAAGCAGATAGCGTCCGTGCAGGCGATTAAGCTGTTGATTAGCGAGCCAGACCAGATTATCCAGCGTCAGCCCCTGAGCGAATTTACGGAATCGGTCGCCGGTGCTGGAGCCAATCAGGGAGTTCAGATAGCCCCAGTCGTCCGCCAGGCGCGCGGCCTCTTCTATTTGCTGCATAAGCGCCTGCTGGTGCAGACGGTTATCGCTGTCCTGCTTGAGCTGCTGGCGGATCTCACCCTGATGCGTAGTGTTCTCACGAAGTTGATGTGCCAGTTGCTGCAATTGCGTTTGTAATGTTTGAACATCGGCGTCCAGCCCTTCCGGACGCAGCGCCTGATGGTCCTCTCGCTGCCGGGTCGCTTGCGCGGAGAGCGCTGTCGCCTGCTGTACCTGGTTTTCCAGCGTCTGCTTTAGCTGCTCAAGTCGTCGAACGGTGTCGGCATCCAGCAGCGCAGAAAGGAACGCGTCTTGATCCTCAAAACAACTTTCCGCCAGTGCCGTGGCGAATTGCGCCTGTGACTGCTGCAAACGTTCGTTCTCCAGCGCCTCCTGCTGTTGCTGCGCGGTAAGCTGACTTTGCAGCGACACGCATTCGTCGTGAATTTCGCGCCAGTTCGCGGGGATCGCCGTTTCGGCTTCAGTGGCCTCCGTTGCCGGAAGGGTATCGAGCAGCGGCGTCAGGGCGTTAATACGTTCCAGCGTCGCGCCATGCTGGGTCTGTTTCTCCTGCCACTGCGCGTATTCGCTTTCACGTGAGGCGAGCCAGACGGATTCAGTGCCTGCATCCGGAATACCCAGCGACAGCGTATGCAGGGACGTTTCCACTGCCTGACGCGTCGCCGCCAGCTGTTGCTGGTATTGACGCTCCTGTTCTTCCTGCTCGCTAAGCTGGGTTTGTAGGGTCAAACGCTGGCTGAGCTGATAAAGCTGCTGCTCGTAGTGCTCCTGCTCGCTCATCCAGGGGGCAATATCCTCCTGAATATTCAGCGTAATATTCAGAGAAGCACACACTTCCAGCCACTCTTTAGTGAGCGCTTGCTCTTCCTGAGAGAGCGCCTGCGCTTCGTCTGTCTCGCGTTGGATCTGCTGTGACAGGGCATTAACCTGGCCGAGAACTAACAAACCTTCGTCTTTAAGTGCGGCGACTTCTTTAGCTAACTGGTCACGGCGGCGTTGATTTTCACTGAGTTCCAGCGCCTGGTATGCCGTCACGGCCGGATGGGTAGTGGAGCCGCACAGCGGGCAAGGTAGCCCGGCCTGGAGTTGAGCACGCTCCGCCTCAAGGCTTTTGATTTTCTCTTCCTGCCTGCAGAGTGTTTCAACGTCCAGATAGTGCTGGTTTTTTTCTTTATACTGCTGGCGGCGCTGTGCCAGCGTTTCGTTAAGCGCGACCAGCCCGGTCTGTGCTTTTTGGACGCTTTCGGCGTTCTGACGCTGACGTTTTTGCAGCGGTTGATAGCGGGCATGGAGAGCGGTCAGGCGCTGGCGCGCAGACCGGGTTTGCGCCCGTTGCTCCATCGCCATTGCGACCTCGTCAGCCGTCAGCGTGAGAGAACTTTCTGGCAGACCCGTCAGCTTATGGCGTAATTCAGTGATGCGCGCAGAAAGCGTAGTCAGCTGATTTTTATCGCGATTTAGCTGAGAGAAGTGAGCCCGCCAGCCTGCAATCTCCTGGCCCCACAGGCGGTACCGATCATGGTCTGTCAGCCACTGTGCCAGTGCCGCCAGTTCTGTCTGTAGCTGTGTATGAGTATGTAAAGCGCCGTTGCGGATCCGCGAGCGCAAGGCGGTTTTTTCCAGTAAGCGAGTATTTACTTCAACAATACGCTGCTTCGTTTGCGCCAGGCGTGATGCCTGTTCTTGCTGATGTTCCCACAGCGGGCGGAGCTGGGACGCGGGTTGCGCGAGCTGGAGCTTTGCCAGATCGGGGGCTGCATCAGTCAGCGCCTGTTGCGTCTGCTGCTGTAAGGTCGTAGCGCGCTCCTGTTCGCGGATAAGCTCCTCGCTGCGCGTAAGCCACTGAAATTCTTTCTGATGGTTCTGCTGCTGCGCCAGCAGGGTTTTCTCTTCGTCAGTAAGTGCCTGCAAACTTTGCTGCAACTGCTGCTGCTGTTCTTCACTCAACAGGACAACGCCCGCCGCTTGCGCTTCGCACATCTCAAGCGCATTGCGCGCGGCTTTGTGTTTTTCAAACACCATGGCGGAAATCTGGCCGTAGATCTCGGTGCCGGTAAGTTCCTCGAGTAGCTCCGCGCGATCGCTCGGTTTGGCATTCAGGAAGGCGGCAAACTGTCCCTGAGAGAGCAGCATCGAGCGGGTAAAACGGCCGTAGTCCAGCCCGGTAAGTGCTGCCGTTTGTTCCAGTTTATCCGTCACTTTGTCGGCAAGGATTTTTCCGTCCTCGCAGCGTGCCAGCTCCACGCGCGGGGCCTGCAGGTTCCCGTCAGGCTGATTGCGCGCACGGTTCTGGCTCCAGAACGCGCGATAGGCGATGCCCTTTACCTCGAACTCCACTTCCGCCAGGCACTCGGCGGTGTCGCGCGTCATCAGGTCGTTTTGCGCCTGAGAGACCTTTTGCAGTCGTGGCGTTTCGTGGTAAAGCGCCAGACAGATGGCGTCGAGCAGGGTGGTTTTCCCGGCACCGGTGGCACCGGTAATGGCAAACAGCCCGTTGCTGGCAAACGGCTCAGCGGTAAAGTCGATTTTCCACTCGCCCTTGAGCGAGTTCAGGTTTTTCAGGCGCAGGCTGAGAATTTTCATGCATTTTCTCCCTCATCGTTAAGCGCATGCAGGGTATGCGTGAACAGCTCGTTGAGCCTTACTCGCTTCGCGTCGTCAATCTCTTCCTGAGACAACCGGCGCTCAAACACCTCTTCGACCCGCAGTTCACTGAGCGTTTCACGCTGCGCACCTGACAGAATTTTCTCGCGCTGCTCCCGGCTGCGGCGAACCAGTAAGACCTCGACGGGCAGATCCTCCGTCAGCACCTGAATTTTTCTTTGCATATCATGCAGGTAGTCATCGGTGGTGATTTCGATATCCAGCCAGACGGGCGGAACCTGCTCGACACCACGCCACTGCTCAAGCTGTTCAGTGATGGCCGCCAGATCGCCTTTTAGCACCGCCAGCGGCTGGGTGACCGGCACGTCCAGCGTCTCGACAGCGCTGAGTTTTCCGTCGGTAAAACTGACCAGATGCACGGATTTGGCTTTGCCTGTTTCATCGAAGCTGAGTGAAATGGGCGAGCCGCAATAGCGGATATGCTCGCAGCCGCCGACGATCTGCGCACGGTGAATGTGCCCGAGCGCGATGTAGTCGGCAGGCGGGAAGTTCTGCGCCGGGAAGGCATCCAGCGTGCCGATATAGATGTCACGTACGGCGTCACTTTTACTGGCACCAACGGTGGTGAGATGCCCGGTCGCAATCACCGGGATTACCGCTTCGCCGCGCAAGGCGCAGGCATCGGTATGCTGCTGGTGATAATAATCAGTGATAGTCTGTAATAAATGCTGTTGCTTTTCGCCGCCGGAAAGTCCCGCCTGGCTTTGTACGATATCGCGCGGGCGCAAAAACGGAATGGGGCACAGCACCGCACCCGGCGTGCCGTCACGTTTTTTCAGGATCTGCGGGGCATGTCCGGCGCTGGCCACCACGGTGGTATTGAGAAACGCCAGAATATCGCGGGATTCATTCAGCGTGGCCACAGAATCGTGGTTTCCGGCGACAATCACCAGATGGCAGCCGGTCTGCTGCAGATTCACCACGAAACGGTTATAGAGCTCACGCGCATAGCTCGGTGGGGAACCGGTATCGAAGATGTCACCCGCGACAATAATCGCATCGACGTCATGCGATTGTGCCGTCTCCAGCAACCAGTTCAGGAAGGCTTCGTGTTCCGCCGCCCGGCTTTTGCTGTAAAAGTTTTGACCCAGATGCCAGTCTGAAGTGTGAAGTATGCGCATAGCTGATCCGTGGCGAAAAGAGTTGATGGCGATTATAAACTCTCAGGGAGTGGAAAATAACCGCTGTAATAAAACAACAGTTTGCCATTTATGGTGGTAATGTTTTTCATAAATCTGTCATAAATCTGACGCATAATGACGCCGCATTACAAACTTGTAACTTAAATAAGATAAGACAGGGCAAAGTATGGCGAGACGTATTCTGGTCGTAGAAGATGAAGCTCCAATTCGTGAAATGGTGTGCTTCGTGCTCGAACAAAATGGCTTCCAGCCGGTTGAAGCGGAAGATTATGACAGCGCGGTGAACCAGCTGAATGAACCCTGGCCCGATCTGATTCTGCTTGACTGGATGTTGCCTGGCGGCTCTGGACTGCAGTTTATCAAACATCTTAAACGTGAAGCGATGACCCGCGATATTCCGGTGGTCATGCTGACTGCGCGCGGTGAAGAAGAGGATCGCGTGCGCGGTCTGGAAACCGGCGCGGACGATTACATCACCAAGCCGTTCTCCCCCAAAGAACTGGTTGCTCGTATCAAAGCCGTTATGCGCCGCATTTCGCCGATGGCGGTAGAAGAGGTGATTGAGATGCAGGGCCTGAGCCTTGACCCCACCTCACACCGCGTGATGACGGGCGAAAATCCCCTCGACATGGGGCCTACCGAATTCAAACTCCTGCACTTCTTTATGACCCACCCGGAACGTGTCTACAGTCGCGAGCAGTTGCTGAATAACGTCTGGGGAACTAACGTGTATGTGGAAGACCGGACGGTTGATGTGCATATTCGCCGCCTGCGTAAAGCGCTGGAGCTGAGCGGTCACGATCGCATGGTGCAGACGGTCCGCGGTACGGGTTATCGTTTTTCGACCCGTTTCTGAACAGTGACAGGAGTGTGACGCGTGCTGGAACGTCTGTCATGGAAAAGGCTCGTCTTTGAACTGATCTTATGCTGTATTCCGGCCTTCATTTTGGGGGCCATCGTTGGGCATCTGCCGTGGTTTTTGCTGGCGGCAGTGACCGGGTTACTCGTCTGGCATTTCTGGAATTTACTGCGCCTCTCCTGGTGGCTGTGGGTAGACAGAAGCATGACCCCTCCGCCGGGAAGCGGCAGCTGGGAACCGCTGCTGTATGGCCTGCACCAGATGCAGATGCGTAATAAAAAACGTCGTCGCGAGCTGGGAAGCTTAATCAAACGCTTTCGCAGCGGCGCAGAGTCGCTGCCGGATGCCGTTATTCTGACCACTGAAGAAGGCACCATTTTCTGGTGTAACGGTCTGGCGCAACAGCTGCTGGGCCTGCGCTGGCCGGACGATAATGGGCAAAATATCCTTAACCTGCTGCGTTATCCGGAGTTCACGCTGTATCTGAAAAAGCGTGATTTTACGGGGCCGCACAATCTGAGGCTCAACAACGGGCGTCATCTAGAAATCCGCGTGATGCCTTACAGCGATCGGCAGTGGCTGATGGTGGCGCGGGATGTCACCCAGATGCACCAGCTGGAAGGGGCGAGACGCAACTTCTTCGCGAACGTGAGCCACGAATTACGCACCCCGTTGACCGTGCTTCAGGGCTACCTGGAGATGATGCAGGAGCAAACGCTCGAAGGTGCGCCGCGTGAAAAAGCGCTGCACACCATGCGCGAGCAAACGCACCGTATGGAAGGCCTGGTCAAGCAGCTGCTGACGCTCTCGAAGATTGAAGCCGCGCCTTCACTGGCACTGAATGACACCATCGATGTGCCAATGATGCTGCGGGTGGTGGAGCGGGAAGCGCAAACGTTAAGCCATAAAAAACATCACATTAGCTTTGAGGTCGACAGCACCCTGAAGGTGCTCGGCAGTGAAGATGAACTGCGCAGCGCCATCTCCAACCTGGTGTATAACGCGGTGAATCATACGCCGGAAGGGACCCATATCGTGGTGCGCTGGCAGCGTGTTACCGCGGGCGCTGAGTTTAGCGTTGAGGACAACGGGCCGGGGATTGCCCCTGAGCACATACCGCGTCTGACCGAGCGATTCTACCGTGTGGACAAGGCGCGCTCGCGGCAGACCGGGGGAAGCGGCCTGGGGCTGGCGATTGTGAAACACGCGGTGAATCATCATGAAAGCCGTCTTGATATTCAGAGTACGCTGGGTAAAGGAACCCGCTTCAGCTTTGTTATTCCGGAACGATTAATTGCCAAAAAGATCGCCTGACGGCAGGCGTGTCATTTTACCTTTCCACGGGCCAGCATTTGCTGGCCCGTTTGCTTTGCGGTCAAGCGAAACGCGAGTGAATATTATACGGTTGATGCTTTTTTGTTCGCATGATTAGCCATGGGTTTTTCTTATAATTAGTGCATTGTGCTGGTATGTTTTTTCATGCTGGCATATTGTTCTGGTTTTACGATCCCTCCTTGCCTTTAAACGTTATAAGCGTTTAAATTGCCCCCCAGATACTGTCATACCGACTGTATTTGCGTGGTAAATCGAAAAACTATTCTTCTCCACGCCAGGACGGGAGCATTTCCCGCTGAAATTGAGCAAATTTTCCGCTGTATCGTCCCGACAGGGATAGCGAAAATCTCAACGTTTTCAACACCACATCCACAGGCAGTAAGGTTTTATGACCCATCACTTAAAATCGCGTGACATCATCGCGCTGGGCTTTATGACATTTGCGCTGTTCGTTGGCGCAGGTAACATCATTTTCCCTCCAATGGTTGGCTTACAGGCGGGTGAACACGTCTGGACAGCTGCGTTTGGCTTCCTGATTACTGCCGTGGGTCTACCGGTCCTCACCGTTGTCGCGCTGGCAAAAGTCGGTGGCGGCGTGGACAGCCTCAGCACCCCGATTGGCAAAGTGGCTGGCGTTCTGCTGGCGACCGTCTGCTATCTGGCCGTTGGTCCGCTGTTTGCGACCCCGCGTACGGCGACCGTTTCCTTTGAAGTGGGGATTGCTCCGCTGACGGGTGACGGCGCGATGCCGCTGTTTATCTACAGCCTGATCTACTTCGCGATTGTGATTCTGGTTTCCCTCTATCCGGGCAAATTGCTGGATACTGTGGGTAACTTCCTGGCGCCGCTGAAAATTGTGGCCCTGATCGTGCTGGCGGTAGCCGCTATCGTCTGGCCTGCAGGCCCGATTAGCGACGCGATGGACGCCTATAAAAATGCGGCGTTCTCCAACGGCTTTGTGAACGGCTATCTGACGATGGATACGCTGGGCGCGATGGTGTTTGGTATCGTTATCGTCAATGCCGCGCGTTCCCGCGGCGTGACTGAAGCGCGCCTGCTGACTCGCTATACCATCTGGGCTGGCCTGATGGCCGGTGTGGGTCTGACGCTGCTGTATCTGGCACTGTTCCGCCTGGGCTCCGACAGCGCCATGCTGGTCGATCAGAACGCCAACGGTGCAGCTATCCTGCACGCTTACGTTCAGCACACCTTCGGTGGTGCGGGCAGCATGCTGCTGGCGGCGCTGATTTTCCTGGCGTGTCTGGTGACGGCGGTTGGCCTGACCTGTGCCTGCGCAGAGTTCTTTGCACAGTATCTGCCGCTCTCTTACCGCACCCTGGTGTTTATCCTCGGCATCTTCTCTATGGCGGTGTCCAACCTCGGTCTGAGCCACCTGATTCAGGTCTCTATTCCGGTACTGACGGCGATTTATCCGCCGTGTATCGTGCTGGTGGTGCTGAGCTTTACTCGCCCGTGGTGGAACAACTCGTCGCGAATTATCGCGCCAGCCATGTTTATCAGCCTGATTTTTGGTATCCTTGACGGGATTAAAGCATCAGCTTTCGCAGACATTCTGCCTGCATGGACACAGCGTCTGCCGCTGTCTGAGCAAGGCCTGGCCTGGCTGATGCCTACCGTTGTTGCACTGGTTCTGGCGATTATCTGGGACCGTGCTGCAGGGCGTCAGGTCGCATCGAACGCTCATTAATCAACGGCAACAAACTGTTAACCACGGGGCTTAAGGCCCCGTGGTTTTTTGTTTTTTTCGTGTTGAATGGCAAGATTTAAATGGAAAGCACTAACAAACTTAAACGTGGACTGAGCACGCGCCACATCCGCTTTATGGCGCTGGGCTCGGCTATCGGCACCGGTCTTTTTTATGGCTCGGCAGATGCCATCAAAATGGCCGGTCCAAGCGTTCTGCTGGCGTACATCATCGGCGGCGTGGCGGCCTATATCATCATGCGCGCGCTGGGTGAGATGTCAGTTCACAACCCGTCTGCCAGCTCCTTCTCGCGCTACGCGCAGGAAAACTTAGGTCCGCTGGCCGGGTTTATCACCGGCTGGACCTACTGCTTTGAAATCCTGATTGTGGCGATTGCCGACGTGACCGCGTTTGGCATTTATATGGGCGTCTGGTTCCCGGCGGTGCCGCACTGGATATGGGTGCTGAGCGTGGTGCTGATCATCTGCGCCGTCAACCTGATGAGCGTGAAGGTGTTTGGTGAGCTGGAGTTCTGGTTCTCCTTCTTTAAAGTCGCGACCATTATCATCATGATCCTCGCCGGTTTCGGCATCATCATCTGGGGTATTGGTAACGGCGGCCAGCCGACCGGTATCCATAACCTGTGGAGCAACGGCGGCTTCTTCAGTAACGGCTGGCTCGGCATGGTGATGTCGCTCCAGATGGTCATGTTTGCCTACGGCGGTATCGAGATAATCGGTATTACCGCTGGTGAAGCGAAAGACCCGGAGAAATCCATTCCGCGCGCCATCAACTCGGTGCCGATGCGTATTCTGGTGTTCTATGTGGGTACGCTGTTTGTGATCATGTCCATTTACCCGTGGAATCAGGTGGGTACCAACGGTAGCCCGTTTGTTCTGACCTTCCAGCACATGGGCATCGCCTTTGCCGCCAGCATTCTCAACTTTGTGGTGCTGACCGCGTCGCTTTCCGCGATCAACAGCGACGTCTTTGGTGTGGGCCGTATGCTGCACGGCATGGCGGAGCAGGGCAGCGCGCCGAAGGTGTTCGCCAAAACCTCACGCCGCGGCACGCCGTGGGTGACCGTCGTGGTCATGACCGTGGCGCTGCTGTTCTCGGTTTACCTGAACTACATCATGCCGGAAAACGTCTTCCTGGTGATTGCATCGCTGGCGACTTTCGCGACGGTGTGGGTGTGGATCATGATCCTGCTGTCGCAGATTGCGTTCCGCCGCCGCCTGTCGCCGGATGAGGCGAAAGCGCTGAAGTTCAAAGTACCGGGCGGGGTGGCAACCACCGTCGTTGGGCTGATCTTCCTGGTGTTTATCATTGGCCTGATTGGCTACCACCCGGACACCCGTATTTCCCTGTACGTGGGCTTCGCGTGGATTGTTCTGCTGCTGGTGGGCTGGATGTTCAAATGCCGCCGCGACCGTCAGCTGGCGGAAGCACAGTAATATTCTTTTCCCCTCTCCCTGTGGGAGAGGGGATTTTGCCTCCTCCCCCGTCCTCCTCCCCCAATAAATCCCTTCATGGTGAGCTATCCTTAATCACCCTGTGGCAAGGTGACGTCAATTTCATCAAAGGGGATTCGTGATGTTAAATGCCTGGCACCTTCCGGTTGCCCCATTTGTTAAGCAAAACAAAGACAACCTTGTGATTACGCTCTGGCTGGCGGGGGAAAATCAGCCTGAACGGGTGACGCTCCGCGCTGAAATAGATAACGAAGAGACTGGCCTAAAAATGCACAAGCTGCGCAGCCAGCCGCAGCCGGGGATCACTGCGTGGCGGGCGAATATCGACCTGAATAGCGGACAGCCGCGTCGCCGTTACAGCTTCAAACTGCTGTGGAACAACCGTCAGCTGTGGTTTACCCCGCAGGGATTTAGTCGTTTCCCGCCCGCACGGCTGGAGCAGTTTGCGGTCGATTACCCGGATAATGGCCCGCAGTGGGTTAACGATCAGGTCTTTTACCAGATTTTCCCGGACCGCTTTGCGCGCAGCGAAAAGCGCACCGAACAGCAGGATAAGGTTTATTACCACCACGCGGCGGGTCACGACGTCATTATGAAAGCGTGGGATGACCCGGTGACGGCGCAGGCTGGCGGCTCGACCTTTTACGGCGGCGATCTCGACGGTATCAGCGAAAAACTGCCGTACCTGAAAAAGCTTGGCGTGACGGCGCTCTACCTGAACCCGGTGTTTAAAGCCCCAAGCGTGCACAAATACGATACGCAGGATTATCGCCACGTTGACGAACAGTTTGGCGGTGACGAGGCGCTGCTGCGCCTGCGTAAGAACACCCAAAATGAAGGTATGCGCCTGATCCTGGACGGCGTGTTCAACCACAGCGGAGATTCGCACGCCTGGTTTGACCGCCATAATCAGTCGATGGGCGGGGCATGCCATAACCCGGACTCGCCGCAGCGCGACTGGTACAGCTTTAGCGAAGATGGACGCGCCCTGGACTGGCTGGGTTACGCCAGCCTGCCGAAGCTGGATTTCCAGTCGCCAACGCTCGTGAATGAAATCTACGGCGGTGAAGACAGCATCGTGCGCCACTGGCTGAAAGCGCCGTGGAACATGGACGGCTGGCGTCTGGACGTGGTGCATATGCTCGGTGAAGCGGGCGGGGCACGGAACAACCTTCAGCACGTCGCCGGGATCACGCGCTCTGCAAAAGCGGCCCAGCCTGAAGCGTTTGTCTTCGGCGAGCACTTTGGCGACGCGCGCCAGTGGCTGCAGAACGATGCGGAAGATGCGGCGATGAACTATCGCGGCTTTACCTTCCCGCTGTGGGGATTCCTCGCTAACACCGATATCTCCTACGATCCGAACCATATCGATGCTGAAACCTGCATGGCGTGGATGGAGAACTATCGCGCCGGTCTGTCTCATCAGCAGCAGCTGCGGATGTTTAACCAGCTCGATAGCCACGACACCGCGCGCTTTAAATCCCTGCTCGGCAAGGATGTGGCGCGTCTGCCGCTGGCGGTGACCTGGCTGTTTACTTGGCCGGGTGTACCCTGTATTTATTACGGCGACGAAGTGGGGCTGGACGGCAACAACGATCCGTTCTGCCGCAAAACCTTCCCGTGGGAGCCGGCGAAACAGGACAAGGTGCTGTTCAGCCTGTATCAGCGGCTGGCGAAGCTGCGTAAACAGAATCAGGCTCTGCGCTACGGTGGCTGTCAGGTGGTTTATGCGCACGATAACGTGGTGGTGTTTGCCCGCGTCTATAACCAGCAACGCGTGCTGATCGCCATCAACCGGGGAGAGGCCTGCGAAGTGGTGCTGGATGATTCACCGCTGCTAAAGGTAGCGACGTGGAAAATTAAAGAGGGCAAGGCGACGATACAGGACGGCGTGCTGGCGCTGCCTGCGGTATCCGCGACGATCTGGTTCGGCAGCTAAGACCTGTTATTGTTTCCACCTTTTAAGATGGCGCAAATGCAACTATTTGTGTCAATCTTAACGGATCGTTTACGGTGAAGGTGGAAACATGGACGAGCTTTACATCCTTGGCTGTTTGTTCCTGGTTTTTGCACTGGTGGTGGCACCCGTGCTGGCGGTTATAGGCTTTAATCGCAGCACGGCGGTGCGCCAGGAGATCGCCCGGCTACGCCAGCGCATTGAGGCGCTAGAGCAGCGCGGCGTGCCTGAAAGCGCGCCGGAGCCGGTGCAAGCCACCATACCGGTGGCTGTGACCGCGTCGGTGGTTGAGGACGCTCCCGCGCCTGTCGACCCCTGGCGCCCCGATACTCCCGCTGCCGTGGCAAAACCCGCTCCGGCCCCGGCGCCTGCGGCAAAACAGCCTTCTGCCTTTGGCGGCATACTGACCTCGCTGGTGCGCTGGTTCATGCAGGGTAATCCGCTGGCGAAGCTTGGGATCCTGCTGCTCTTCCTCGGTCTTTCATTCCTGCTGCGCTATACCGTTGAACATTCCCTGTTCCCGCTTGAGCTGCGCCTCGTGGCAACGGCGCTGTTTGCCATCGTTCTGCTGGCGGTTGGGTGGCGGCTGCGGCACAAGCAGCGTGTCTATGCGCTGATCCTCCAGGGCGGGGCGACCGGCGTGCTCTACCTGACGGTATTTGGCGCATTCCGGCTCTGGCAAATGCTGCCGATAACGCTGGCCTTTGCGCTTCTGGTGGTGATATGCGCGGCGAGCGTCGGGCTGGCGGTGCTGCAGAAGGCGCTGAGTCTCGCCATGCTGGCGAGCCTCGGCGGGTATCTTGCGCCGCTGCTGCTGTCCACCGGGGGCGGCAGCTTTGTCGCGCTGTTCTCTTTCTATCTTCTGCTTTCTATCGGCATTCTCGTTATCAGCATCTGGCAGCACTGGCGCGAGCTGAATCTGCTCGGGCTGCTGTTTACGTTCGGCGTAGGCGGCCTGTGGGGGCTGAATGACTACCAGCCTGAAAACTATGGGGTCTGCCAGCTGTTCCTGATTGCCAATACGCTGATATTCGGCGTCCTGAGCGTGGCGCTGTCGCTGCGGGCGCAGGAGAAAGGGAAGCAAATTATTGACGGCGTGCTGCTGTTTGCCCCGCCGCTGATCGGTTTCGGAATGCAGTACGGCATGACCCGGCACTGGGAATATGGTCCGGCCCTGAGCGCGCTGGGATACGGCGCATTTTATCTTACCCTCGCGTTCCTTGCGCTGCGGCGCTATCCCTCTATCGGACGACCGCTGGTCATGGCGGCGCTGGCCATCGGCGGCGGGTTCGCGACGCTCGCCATTCCGCTGGCGCTGTCGGCGCGCTGGACGGCGATGGCCTGGGCGCTGGAAGGGCTGGGTATCCTCTGGCTGGGCGTGCAGCAGCATCAGCGTCGCATGAGCTATAGCGGGACGGCGCTGCTGGTGCTGGCGCTCGGCAGCGCGCTGTGGGCGCAAACGAACGGCGTTTCGTCGCTGAGCCTGCTGCTGATCTTCACCATCCTCAGCCTTTGCTGGCTGGCTGCGGCCTGGCTGTGGCGGACTCTCTTTATGCCGGTCAGCTGGGCGCTGCTGGCCGGTGGGCTGCTGTTCTGGCTCGTGGCGCTATTGGGCGCATCGGGGCTGGTGATGACGCAGGAATTACCGATTCTGGCGGGCGTGCTGGCGCTGACGTCGGCGTCGGTCTGGGGGTGGCGGCAGGTGGCTGCGCGTTTAGCGTGGCGGGAGCTGGATGCCAGCAAATGGCTGCTGTGGCCGGTTATGCTGCTGATGGTGGGATATCAACTCTGGCAACAGCAGATCGTTGCCGCCGGTTGGTCGAATCTCGCCTGGTGCGTTGCGCTTCCTGCCGCACTGATGCTGCTGCGGCGCGACGGTAAAAGGCTCCTGCCGCGCATCGCGATGGGGCTGCATTTGTCGCTGTTCTGGATGATTTTGCTGGCGCTGGTCGCTGAGCTTTTCTGGTTTGCCCGGTCGTTGCCGTGGGGCATGGCGGCCTGGGGCAGCGGATTGGCGATGGCTGCAGGCGGCGGGGTGATTATGGGGCTCTCTGCAGCCGTAAGGCGTCGTGGGTGGCCGTTCCGGGAGTGGCCTGCGCTCTATGCCTGCCTGGCACCGATTCCCGTGGTCGTGGCGCTGCTGGTATTGCTGGTGGTGACCAATTTCCAGGACGGCGTGGTCTATCGTCAGACCTGGCTGCCGCTGATAAACCCACTTGAGGAAGGCGCGGCGTTCGCGTTGCTGGGGCTGGTGGTCTTTTATCGGGCTGTGGATCGCTACTACCCGGCGTGGCTCTCGCAGGCCCGCCCGTGGCCCGCCGTCGCGATGATGGCGTTTGGCTTCTGGTGGCTGAACGGTGCGCTGATGCGCGCGCTGGCCTGGTACGGTGATGTGGCCTGGAATATGGCATCGCTGTGGGATTCGCGGCTTATCCAGACCAGTTTTGCCCTGTTCTGGATGCTGAGCGCGCTGGTGGTCATGATCCATGCCACCCGTCGGGCTTCCCGGCAGGAGTGGCTTAGTGGTGCCGCGTTGCTGGGTGTGGTAATGGTTAAACTGATGCTGGTGGACAGCGCGGGTGGAGGCGGTTTGTCGCGCGCGGTGGCGTTTATCGGCGTGGCGATACTGGTTCTGATCGTGGGGTATTTCTCACCGCTACCGCCCAAAACAGGAGATGAAAAATGAAATGGATGAAAGCGGTAGCCTGTACCGCGCTGCTGGCGCTTTCCGGCCCGGCGTTCTGCGACGAGGGACAAACGGAAGCGCCCCGGGACTATGCCTTTGGTCTTTCACTCGATACATCTGTTCCTTCCCGGTGGTATCGGGTGATGCTGCCGCTGGCCGTCTATGAGCAAAGCACGTCGCCGGATCTGCACGATGTCCGCGTCTTTAATCAGTCGGGCGAGCCGGTTCCCTTCAGTCTGGTCACCGCGACGCGTCCACAGGCGCCTGTGCAATCTACGGCGCTGCGCCTCTTTCCCCTGGACGCCTCGCCGCTTGCGCCTGCGCGAGACGGTGGTGATAGCGATAAGATCCTGCTTCGTTCCGGAAGCGGCGTTGAGATTGTGCTCGAGGGGCAAAAAGCCGCCACAGCCGGGCAACATTATCTGCTGACCCTGCCGGAGCAGGCGACGGGGGAGATGGCTCTATCCCAGCTGCAGCTGCTCTGGAATCCCCCTCAGACGCCGTGGCAGGGAACGGCGTCTGTCTATTACAGCGAGGATCTTAAGCGCTGGTATACCCTGCGCGAGGATATGCCCTTGCTGGACGTCGTCAGCGGCCAGGATCGTCTTAAGCTCGATCGGATCGATACCGATACAGTTTTATCTCCCGATGCGAATCGCTATCTCATGGTGGTGCTGAACGCGCAGAGCCAGGGGATAACCCTGACCGGCGTAAACGCAATTAGCGCACCTGCTCAGGCGGTCCCGGAAGCGGTCAATCTTGAGGGGGAAGGGAAGATGTCATCGACAAGTGAAGCGCAGTGGCACTGGGTGCGCCCGCAGCCGCTGAGTGCTGTCAGCATCTCACTGAATGGCGATGGCGTCCTTCCCGTGGAGATAGCGTGGCGGAGTTCGGAAAAAGACACGTGGCACCCCCTGAAGAAAGAGGTCCTGTACCGTCTGGAGGGGAAAGCGTCGCCACCGGTTTCGCTTCACGGGGGGCTTGTGCAGGCAGTGAAAATCACGACGCTGAACGCGCGTCTGCCAGAATACCTGCCGAGCGTGACGGGACATCGCGACCGCTACGATCTGGTGTTCAACGCGCAGGGGAAAGCGCCGTACGTGCTCGCCTGGGGCAACGGCGCCGCAAAACCTGCCAGCGTGGAGCCCGGCATGCTGATCCCAGCCGACCTGCGCAAGACCTATGATATGGCGAACCTGCCGCAGGCCGACATTCGTGATGATGTCGCGTTAGGCGGCGAGGGGCGTCTGACCGCCACCTCTGCGGCCGAGCGGGAGAGCAGGATGAACACGCTGCTGGTATGGGGCGTGCTGATTGCAGGGGTGATTCTGCTGGCGGGCATGGCCTGGCGCATCTGGCGAGAGACGCAGCGTAAGGCATAAAAAAAGGCCCGCATAAGCGGGCCTTTTTCGTAAACCGTGCCGATTACAGGCTGGATACGTTCTCGGACAGGTATTTAGCCACGCCGTCTGGAGACGCGTTCATACCTTCTTTTCCTTTTTCCCACTGAGCCGGGCACACTTCACCGTGCTCTTCGTGGAACTGCAGCGCGTCAACCATACGCAGCATTTCGTCGATGTTACGACCCAGCGGCAGATCGTTCACAACCTGGTGACGAACGATGCCGTTTGCGTCGATCAGGAAAGAACCACGCAGGGCAACGCCAGCGTCCGGATGTTCGATACCGTAAGCCTGCTGGATTTCGCGTTTGATGTCCGCAACCATTGCGTATTTCACCGCACCGATGCCGCCATTTTCGACAGGGGTGTTACGCCATGCGTTGTGTACAAATTCAGAGTCGAAGGAGACGCCAACCACTTCCACGCCACGCTTCTGGAATTCTTCATAACGTTTGTCGAACGCGATCAGCTCAGACGGGCAAACGAAAGTGAAGTCCATTGGCCAGAAGAACAGAACGGTCGCTTTACCGTTGGTGTGCTGTTTGAAGTTGAAGTTTTCAACGATTTCACCGTTGCCCAGAACTGCTGCAGCTGTAAAATCCGGAGCCGGACGAGTTACCAGAACCATATGATTCTCCTGTAGATACTAAGGTTATTTGGAACGCAACGCGGGCCAGTATAGAGAGTGTTCGGGAATAAGACAAAGAGGTGGTGACAATCGTTCCGCCAGCTTTTACCTATCAATGTGAATTCTGTTACAGCTGTTTGTTTTTCGCCTGCGCCATCATGCGCGGGTAGAACTGCCAGAAACGCGTTTCCAGCGCATCGTAATGCTCATCCAGGTCATACCAGGAGTCGCGCAGCGCATCCAGACGCGGGCGGCGGCTCGCCATCCCGTTCAGCACGTTCTGGATGAAATCCATCTCGCCGTAGCGCTCCAGCCAGCGTTCCGACCACAGGTAGTTATTCAGATTCACAAATCGCGGCGGTGAGTCCGGTAAAATAATCGACACCTGCTGATGGGCATAGCGCACAAATTCGGGCAGCGGCATCTCCGGCGACAGCTGTTCCCAGTGGCGCGACAGGAAGTGATCCCACATCACATCAAGCGTGATCGGCGCAACGCGGCGCGTCTCAGGGCGAAACCACGCTTTGGCTTCCGTCACTTCCGGCAGGTTATCGGTCAGCACGTCGATGCGGCGGTGCATAAAAATTCCGTCGACAACCTCAGGGGAATACGCTTCTGCGGGGTTGCCGCGTACAAAATCGGCCAGCAAATTGCCGGAAAGGGAGCTGTCAGCGAGGTGTGCGAGATGCAGGTGAGCGAGAAAATTCATGCGTTTTATTTGTCCGGGGGCGGCTAGTTGTTGCAGCAAAAGAGTGTGAGCACTAGACTATGCCGCCTGTTTTTAAGTCACGAGTATACGTCATGCGCGTCGCCGATTTCTCCTTTGAACTACCTGAATCCCTGATTGCTCACTATCCCATGCCTGAGCGAAGCAGCTGTCGCTTACTGTCACTGGATGGGCCAACGGGCGAGCTGACGCACGGTACTTTCACCGATTTGCTCGACAAGCTCAACCCTGGCGATCTGCTGGTCTTTAACAACACCCGCGTGATCCCGGCGCGCCTGTTTGGCCGTAAAGCCAGCGGCGGCAAGATTGAAGTGCTGGTCGAACGTATGCTCGATGATAAACGTATTCTGGCACATATTCGCGCCTCCAAAGCGCCGAAGCCGGGCGCTGAACTGCTGCTGGGCGATGACGAGAGCATCAAAGCGACCATGACCGCGCGTCACGACGCGCTGTTTGAGGTGGCGTTTGACGACGAGCGCACGGTGCTTGATATCCTGAACGCCATCGGCCATATGCCGCTGCCGCCGTACATTGAGCGTCCGGACGAAGAGGCCGACCGCGAGCTGTATCAGACCGTCTACAGCCAGAAGCCGGGTGCCGTAGCCGCACCAACCGCGGGCCTGCACTTTGATGAGCCGCTGCTGGAGAAACTGCGCGCGAAGGGCGTAGAGATGGCGTTCGTGACGCTGCACGTTGGTGCAGGCACCTTCCAGCCGGTGCGCGTGGACAGCATTGAAGACCACATCATGCACTCTGAATACGCCGAAGTGCCGCAAGAGGTTGTGGATGCGGTGCTGGCGGCGAAAGGCCGCGGTAGCCGCGTGATTGCTGTGGGCACAACTTCCGTGCGTTCGCTTGAGAGCGCCGCGCAGGCCGCCAAAAGCGATCTTATCGAGCCGTTCTTTGGCGATACGCAGATCTTTATCTACCCGGGCTATCAGTACAAAGTCATTGATGCACTGGTGACCAACTTCCATCTGCCTGAATCGACGCTGATTATGCTGGTTTCCGCGTTTGCCGGTTATCAGCATACGATGAACGCCTACAAGTCTGCGGTAGAACAAAAATATCGCTTTTTTAGCTACGGGGACGCGATGTTTATCACGTACAATCCGCTGGCTTTGAATGAGCGTGTCGGGGAATAAGTCCGCGGCACCAGAATAATGTGTTGGACTGTTTTTCTGGCACAGAGGAATAAAAATGAAATTTGAACTCGATACCACCGATGGCCGCGCGCGTCGCGGTCGCCTGGTGTTTGATCGCGGCGTGGTGGAAACCCCCGCGTTTATGCCTGTGGGCACGTACGGCACCGTAAAAGGGATGTCGCCGGAAGAAGTTGAAGCCACTGGCGCACAGATTATCCTCGGTAACACCTTCCACCTGTGGCTGCGTCCGGGTCAGGAGATCATGAAGCTCCACGGCGACCTGCATGACTTCATGCAGTGGAAAGGTCCCATCCTGACCGATTCCGGCGGCTTCCAGGTATTCAGCCTGGGCGATATCCGCAAGATCACCGAAAAGGGCGTTCATTTCCGTAACCCGATCAACGGCGATCCGATTTTCCTCGATCCTGAAAAATCGATGGAGATTCAGTACGATCTCGGCTCCGACATCGTAATGATCTTCGACGAATGTACGCCGTACCCGGCGGACTGGGACTACGCCAAGCGCTCCATGGAAATGTCCCTGCGCTGGGCGCAGCGCAGCCGCGACCGTTTTGACTCCTTACAGAACAAAAATGCGCTGTTCGGCATCATCCAGGGCAGCGTTTACGAAGATTTACGCGATATCTCCGTTAAAGGTCTGGTAGAGATAGGTTTTGATGGCTACGCTGTCGGCGGTTTGGCTGTGGGTGAGCCGAAGGAAGATATGCACCGCATTCTGGAGCATGTCTGCCCGCAAATCCCGGCGGATAAACCACGATACCTGATGGGTGTGGGTAAACCAGAAGACCTGGTTGAAGGCGTTCGTCGCGGCATTGATATGTTCGACTGCGTTATGCCAACCCGCAACGCGCGTAACGGTCATCTGTTCGTGACCGATGGCGTGGTGAAAATCCGTAACGCGAAGCATAAGAGTGACACCAGCCCGCTCGATTCCGAGTGCGATTGCTATACCTGTCGCAATTATTCTCGCGCGTATCTGCATCATCTCGATCGTTGTAACGAGATTTTGGGCGCGCGTCTCAATACCATTCATAATCTTCGTTATTATCAGCGCTTAATGGCTGGTTTACGTAAGGCTATCGAAGAGGGTAAATTAGAGAGCTTCGTGACCGATTTCTACCAACGTCAGGGCCGGGATGTCCCACCTTTGAACGTTGATTAATTTTAATAATGAGGGAATTTGAATGAGCTTTTTTATTTCTGATGCGGTAGCAGCAACAGGTGCTCCAGCGCAGGGCAGCCCGATGTCTCTGATTCTGATGCTGGTTGTGTTTGGTCTGATCTTCTACTTCATGATCCTGCGTCCACAGCAGAAGCGCACCAAAGAGCACAAAAACCTGATGAACTCCATTGCGAAAGGCGATGAAGTACTGACCAACGGTGGCCTGGTCGGTCGCGTGACCAAAGTAGCGGAAAGCGGCTACATTGCAATCGCGCTGAACGACACCACTGAAGTGGTTATCAAACGTGACTTCGTAGCTGCCGTTCTGCCGAAAGGCACCATGAAGGCGCTGTAATCCCAACTTTTCCCAAAGGGAACTGCCGTGTTAAACCGTTATCCTTTGTGGAAGTACATCATGCTGGTCGTCGTGATTATCGTCGGCCTGCTGTACGCGCTTCCCAACCTGTATGGTGAGGATCCGGCCGTTCAAATCACTGGCGCGCGCGGTGTCGCCGCCAGTGAGCAAACGCTGATCCAGGTCCAGAAAACGTTACAAGAAGAAAAAATTACCGCTAAGTCTGTGGCACTGGAAGAGGGCGCAATTCTTGCTCGCTTCGACACCACCGACACGCAGCTCCGCGCCCGTGAAGCGCTGATGGGCGTGCTGGGTGATAAGTATGTCGTGGCGCTTAACCTTGCTCCTGCAACCCCGCGTTGGCTGGCTGCGCTGAACGCAGAGCCAATGAAACTCGGTCTTGACCTGCGTGGCGGCGTTCACTTCCTGATGGAAGTGGATATGGATACCGCGCTTGGCAAGCTGCAGGAACAGAACATCGACAGCCTGCGCAGCGATCTGCGTGAGAAAGGCATTGCGTACACTACCGTGCGTAAAGAAGATAACTACGGTATGAGCATCACGTTCCGCGACAGCGCGGCGCGCGACCAGGCTGTAACTTACCTGTCTCAACGTCACCGCGATCTGGTCATCACCTCTCAGGGCAGCAACCAGCTGCGTGCAGTGATGACGGATGCGCGTCTGAGCGAAGCGCGTGAATATGCCGTTCAGCAGAACATCAACATTCTGCGTAACCGTGTAAACCAACTGGGCGTGGCCGAGCCGCTGGTACAGCGTCAGGGTGCTGACCGTATCGTGGTGGAACTGCCGGGTATCCAGGATACCGCGCGTGCGAAAGAGATTCTGGGTGCAACTGCAACCCTGGAATTCCGCTTGGTTAACTCCAACGTCGATCAGTCTGCTGCCGCCTCTGGCCGTATCCCGGGCGACTCCGAAGTGAAACAGACCCGCGAAGGTCAGCCGGTTGTGCTGTACAAACGCGTGATCCTGACCGGTGACCACATCACCGACTCCACTTCCAGCCAGGATGAATACAACCAGCCGCAGGTTAACATCTCGCTCGATAGCGCGGGTGGTAACATCATGTCTAACTTCACCAAGGACAACATCGGTAAACCGATGGCGACCCTGTTCGTGGAGTACAAAGACAGCGGTAAGAAAGACGCCAACGGTCGTGCCGTGCTGGTGAAAGAGGAAGAGGTGATTAACATCGCCAACATCCAGTCTCGCCTGGGTAACAGCTTCCGTATCACCGGTATCAACAACCCGAACGAAGCTCGCCAACTGTCACTGCTGCTGCGTGCCGGTGCGCTGATTGCGCCAATTCAGATTGTTGAAGAACGTACCATTGGTCCAACCCTGGGCATGCAGAACATCAAGCAGGGTCTGGAAGCATGTCTGGCCGGTCTGGTGGTTTCCATCATCTTCATGATCTTCTTCTACAAGAAGTTTGGTCTGATTGCGACAAGCGCGCTGCTGGCGAACCTGGTGCTGATTATCGGTATTATGTCTCTGCTCCCAGGGGCAACGCTGACCATGCCGGGTATTGCGGGTATCGTTCTTACCCTTGCGGTGGCGGTCGACGCCAACGTACTGATAAACGAGCGTATTAAAGAAGAGCTGAGTAACGGTCGCTCTGTGCAACAGGCGATTGAAGAAGGCTATAAAGGGGCTTTCAGCTCCATCTTCGATGCGAACGTAACAACACTGATTAAGGTTCTTATCCTGTATGCAGTGGGTACTGGCGCGATCAAAGGCTTTGCAATTACAACCGGTATCGGTGTTGCAACGTCGATGTTTACCGCTATTGTCGGCACCCGTGCCATCGTGAACCTGCTGTACGGCGGCAAGCGCGTCAAAAAGCTGTCTATCTGAGGAGTGCGTTGTGGCACAGGAATATACTGTTGAACAATTGAACCACGGCCGTAAAGTCTGGGACTTTATGCGCTGGGACTACTGGGCCTTCGGCATTTCAGGTTTTCTGCTGATTCTGTCCATCGTCATTATGGGCGTGAAAGGCTTTAACTGGGGTCTCGATTTTACCGGTGGTACGGTAATTGAGATTTCCCTGGAAAAACCGGTCGATATGGACCAGATGCGCGAATCGCTGCAGAAAGCGGGCTTTGAAGAGCCGCTGCTGCAGAACTTCGGCAGCAGCCGCGACATCATGGTGCGTATGCCTCCGGTACACGACGCCAACGGCAGCCAGGAGCTGGGTAGCAAGGTTCTGAAGGTTATCAACGAATCGACCAGCCAGAATGCGGCGGTGAAGCGTATTGAGTTCGTTGGCCCGAGCGTGGGTGCGGACCTGGCGCAAACCGGCGCGATGGCGCTGATGGTGGCGCTGATTTCCATCCTGATCTACGTTGGCTTCCGCTTCGAGTGGCGACTGGCGGCAGGTGTGGTTATCGCGCTGGCGCACGACGTGGTCATCACTATGGGCGTGCTGTCTCTGTTCCACATTGAGATTGACCTGACGATTGTGGCATCCCTGATGTCCGTTATCGGTTACTCACTGAACGACAGTATCGTGGTATCTGACCGTATTCGTGAAAACTTCCGTAAGATCCGTCGCGGTACGCCGTACGAAATCTTCAACGTGTCGTTGACCCAGACGCTGCACCGTACCTTGATCACATCCGGAACGACCTTAATGGTTATCCTGATGCTGTATCTCTTCGGTGGTCCGGTGCTGGAAGGCTTCTCGCTGACCATGCTGATCGGTGTGTCTATCGGTACGGCGTCGTCTATCTACGTCGCGTCCGCACTGGCACTGAAACTCGGCATGAAGCGCGAGCACCTGCTCCAGCAGAAAGTCGAAAAAGAAGGGGCGGATCAGCCGTCAATTCTGCCGTAAGACAGTGTCTTAGGTGTTATCGAAATCCCGGTCTGTTGGCCGGGATTTTTTTTATCTGCTCCTGACAAACACTCCTGACAGTATGCTGTCAGGAGCCCTGTCGTAGACTCCTTCTGAACCCAAACAACAGGCAGGAGGAAGTATGAAAAGTGTGATTAACTGGTTTGAAATTCCGGTCGCCGATATGGATCGCGCCATCAAATTTTATGAACCGGTAATGCAGGTTACGCTGAAGCGCGAGAAAATGGACGTGGCAGAGCTGGCGATTTTCCCGCATGAAGACCCGGCAACCGGTGGGGCGCTGGCGAAATTTGACGGCATTACGCCGTCGCAGCAGGGCGCTATTATTTATCTGCATACTGACAATCTGGCGGCTACGCTCGATCGCATTGCCTCTGCGGGCGGTGCGTGCGTCTTTGGTCCGCTGGAATTGCCGCGAGGCATTGGCACCATTGCCTTGTTCACCGACAGCGAAGGTAATCGCGTCGGCCTTCATCAACCGGCCTGAGAGCAAAAGAGACGATGACCCGACGCGCTGACCGTTTGTTTCAGATTGTGCAGATCCTGCGGGGCAGGCGTCTGACAACGGCAGCGCATCTGGCGGAGAGGCTCGGCGTCTCCGAGCGCACGGTTTATCGCGATATCCGCGACCTGTCTCTCTCTGGCGTGCCGGTAGAGGGCGAGGCGGGAAGCGGGTACCGTCTTCTGTCGGGCTTTGACCTGCCGCCGCTGATGCTCACCAATAAAGAGTCCGAGGCGCTGATGGTGGCAATCCGTCTGCTGAAAACCTGGGGCGGAGAGTCGTTGTCTCGCGAGCTGGAGTCGGCTCAGGAGAAGGTGCTGGCGATCCTGCCCGAGGAGAGCCGGCGCAAGGCGGAGCAGACGCGGATATATGCGCCGGATATTGCGCTTCAGCCCCATTCCCGCAGCGGATTTGATGTGATTCATCAGGCGATATCTGCGCAGCGCGTGCTGGCGCTGCATTACCGTGATGAGGCCGGGCAGTTAACCTGGCGTGAGGTGCAACCGCTTGGGCTGTTCTTCTGGGGGGAGCACTGGCTGTTGGCTGCGTGGTGCGAGCGGCGCGATGACTACCGCTGTTTCCGGCTCGACCGATGCCTCAATATTGTGCAGACGGAGAGGCGGTTTAGCGAGAGTGCTGACAGGTCTCTGGCAGATTTTTTGCGCAAGGTGAAGCAGTAAAAAGCCAGGTGGCGAGGTAAAAGCAAAACGGCAACGATGTTGCCGTTTTTTGTGTTTGCGCCCTCTCCCGTGGGAGAGGGAAGGGGTGAGGGCACCAGCCCGCACAATCTCGCACAGGTTAGAAGTTATAACCCACAACCAGGTAACCACCCCAACCGGTAGAACGGACGCTGAAATCGCCGTTACCGAAGTTCAGGCTCGCGTCGTCGTTCCACTGACCACCGTTATGCCAGTAACGCGCAACAACAGAGTAGTGCCAGTGATCGTAGTTCAGCGCCAGGATGTGGCTGGAAGCGATGGAGTCGTTGGTGCGCGCTTTCTTACCGTTCAGATCGCGGAAGTCGTTGTCGCCCAGGTCTGAACCCCAGTCAAAGTTGGTGAAGCCGATGTAGCTCAGGTTGCCGCCCCACAGCTGGGTGATTGGCACAAAGTATTTCACTTTGAAACGGTAGCCGTCCCACTCGTTTTCGTTCGCGGCGCCGTAGTTCTGCCACTGGTACTTCGCGTACACGTTCATGGACAGGCTCATTGGCAGACCGGTATCGATGTCCGTACCCAGACCCATGTACCAGGTGCTCTGACGACCGGACTTGTTACGGCCCATGTCGTAGATATAGTTGTTTGCGAAGTACCACTCTTTGAACGGACCAAACGCCAGGCTGGTGCCAGTCAGCTTATCAATAGAGAAGCGTGGTTCGATCTCCATGAACAGCGGGGAACCGTGGTTCCAGATACCTTTCGCGTCGGTGTTACCACCGAAGAAGACCGGTGCATCCATATAACCATAGAAATCAAACCAGTCTTTCTTGGCGAACGCTTCGTATTCCAGGTAGGTATCGTTGCGGATCTGAGGTCCGAAACGGGTGTGGTAGCTGCCAACCACGTTAACGCTCTGGTGCCACCAGTCGGAAAGGTATTGTGGTTTATCGTTTTCCGCTGCGTTAACAGTGAAAGAGGAGGAGAGTGCCAGTACAGCACCGGCTGCGAGTAATGTTTTTTTCATAATCATGCCACTGATTGAAATTCCCTTCCGGGAGTGAAAAATGCGCGATTTGCGTATCAAAATATTTCGTGTTTCTGCGGAGCCTATTATAGGAATCCTTGCTCACAAAAATATGTGTTGTTTCACATATCTCTCACATGCGTAATCGATTGCGTTCACGTTTGCGTACTTTAAACGGCCGGGATTGTAACGGCAAACATTTATGTTGCCAATCCATACGAAATGTAAATGTTAGCGGAGTGACATTTCACTCCGCTAAAAGAGGAGGTTATTGCGCGGCGGGTTGAATGTCGTGAATGCGGATAAAGCCCAGCTGTTCTGGGGTGAGCCCACTCAGCTGTAGCGGGATATCAACATCGCTCGGGGCCAGCGTGCTGGCGGGGGCGGTGAAGAGCTGGTTCTTCACGTTCACTTCCTGGTAGCTTTCCGTGGTGCCCTGAATCTGGCCCCACTCTACGGTGCCGCTGAACGCGGGAAGCGGATCGTTGGATTCACCCTGAATGCGTAATGTTGCGCGAGTACCATCGGCATTCGCTGCAACATTCACCAGAGACATCTTTAACGTGCCAATCTGGCTGTTCAGGCGGGCAGGCGTGTTGGCACCTGGCAGCAGATAAACGCCGCTGCTGGACTTCGCATTCAGCGCATTTTGCTGGGTGATTTTCACGGTCTCTTTGTTCAGCTTGTCCATGGCCGCATTGAGCGTGTTCACGCTTTGTTTCATTTCGCGGACTTCAGTTTGCTGTGCACAGGCGCTAAGGGTAAAGAGGCTCCCCACCAGCAGAATTCTCAGGTAACGTCTTGTCATTGCGTTTATTTCCTTGAAATAACGGATCGCCTATATGGTAGCCAGCTTCATTGTGTCTGACATAGATCCTTTGTCTCAAAAAGCTCTTCCTTTGTTGTCAGGCCAGATCAGGGTAAAATGAAAATCAGTTAACCGGATTACAGGGATACCGTATGCATTGCCCATTCTGCTCCGCTGTGGATACCAAAGTCATCGACTCTCGCCTGGTGGGCGAAGGGTCTTCCGTACGCCGTCGCCGACAGTGTCTGGTGTGCAACGAGCGTTTCACGACCTTTGAAGTTGCAGAGCTGGTAATGCCGCGCGTGGTGAAAAGTAACGACGTGCGCGAGCCGTTCAATGAAGAAAAGCTGCGCAGCGGAATGCTGAAAGCCCTCGAAAAACGGCCCGTCAGCGCAGACGATGTCGAAATGGCGTTAAACCACATCAAGTCTCATCTTCGTGGCTTAGGTGAGCGCGAGGTGCCGAGCAAAATGATCGGCAACCTGGTGATGGAACAGCTGAAAAAGCTCGATAAAGTCGCCTATATCCGCTTCGCCTCTGTCTACCGCAGTTTCGAAGATATCAAAGAGTTCGGCGAAGAGATCGCCCGCCTACAGGATTAAGCCCATGCAGGACGAGATGTACATGGCACGAGCCATGAAGCTGGCGCAGCGTGGTCGTTTTACTACCCACCCGAACCCGAACGTGGGGTGCGTTATTGTCAAAGAGGGCGAGATCGTGGGCGAAGGTTATCATCTTCGCGCGGGCGAGCCCCACGCCGAGGTGCATGCCTTGCGCATGGCGGGCGAGAAGGCGCGCGGTGCCACGGCCTACGTTACGCTGGAGCCCTGCAGCCATCACGGGCGTACGCCGCCGTGCTGTGAGGCGCTGATTGCAGCGGGTGTGTCGCGCGTTGTTGCATCAATGCAGGATCCGAATCCGCAGGTGGCTGGACGCGGTCTGTATCGACTTCAGCAGGAAGGCATTGACGTCAGCCATGGGCTGATGATGCAGGACGCGGAAGCGATTAACAAAGGCTTCCTGAAGCGTATGCGTACCGGGTTCCCGTACATTCAGCTCAAGCTGGGCGCCTCGCTGGACGGTCGTACGGCGATGGCAAACGGCGAAAGCCAGTGGATCACCTCGCCGCAGGCAAGGCGCGATGTGCAACGTCTGCGTGCGCAAAGCCATGCTATCCTCACCAGCAGTGAAACCGTTTTGGCTGACGATCCGGCCATGACCGTGCGCTGGGACGAACTGAGTGCCGATACCCAGGCGCTTTACCCGCAGGAGAACCTGCGTCAGCCGCAGCGCATTATTATTGATAGCCAGAACCGCGTGACGCCGGATCACCGCATCGTGCAGCAGCCGGGTGAAACCTGGATTGCCCGCACGAAGGAAGATACGCGTGAATGGGCGGAAGGCGTGCGCAGCATCATGGTGCCGGAGCATAACGGGCATCTGGATTTAGTCGTGCTGATGATGTTGCTCGGCAAGCAGCAGGTCAACAGCATCTGGGTCGAAGCCGGGCCTACGCTCGCCGGTGCGCTCTTACAGGCTGGGCTGGTGGATGAATTGATTGTCTACGTTGCGCCTAAACTGTTAGGGCACGACGCGCGCGGCCTGTTTGTGCTGCCTGGCCTTGAAAAACTGGCCGACGCACCACAACTCAGATTCAGCGAGATTCGTCCGGTGGGTCCGGATGTCTGCCTCCATTTAACGACAGCGTAATTGCTCCCGAAATAGGGAAGCAGTGCGCAAAGTATTATGATAAAATCCGCCCCCCTGCGGGGCCAAATGAACCCGTAAAGGAAGAGTATGAACATTATTGAAGCTGCTGTAGCTACCCCGGACGCTCGCGTCGCCATCACCATTGCGCGTTTCAACAACTTCATCAACGACAGCCTGCTGGAAGGTGCGATTGACGCCCTGAAACGTATCGGCCAGGTTAAAGATGACAACATTACCGTTGTTTGGGTTCCAGGCGCTTACGAACTGCCACTGGCGGCGGGCGCGCTGGCGAAAACCGGTAAATACGACGCGGTGATTGCGCTGGGTACTGTTATTCGTGGCGGCACTGCGCACTTCGAATACGTTGCGGGCGGTGCAAGCAATGGTCTGGCTCACGTTGCACAGGATGCTGAAATTCCTGTCGCATTCGGCGTGCTGACTACCGAAAGTATTGAACAAGCCATCGAACGTGCTGGCACCAAAGCCGGTAACAAAGGTGCAGAAGCTGCACTGACCGCGCTTGAAATGATCAATGTATTGAAAGCCATCAAGGCCTGATTTTTTTGTAAGGGGAATTCCGTGAAACCTGCTGCTCGTCGCCGCGCCCGTGAATGTGCCGTTCAGGCGCTTTACTCCTGGCAGTTGTCCCAGAACGACATCGCTGATGTTGAATACCAGTTCCTGTCAGAACAGGACGTGAAAGATGTTGACGTTCTGTACTTCCGTGAACTGCTGTCGGGAGTGGCGACTAATAGCGCGTATCTCGATGGCCTGATGAAGCCATACCTGTCTCGCCTGCTCGAAGAGCTGGGCCAGGTGGAAAAAGCAGTGTTGCGTATCGCGCTGTTTGAGCTGTCTAAACGTGATGATGTGCCGTACAAAGTGGCCATCAACGAAGCGATCGAACTGGCGAAAACCTTCGGCGCTGAAGACAGCCACAAGTTTGTAAACGGCGTACTTGATAAAGCAGCACCTGCGATCCGTCCCCACAAAAAGTGATCCGCAAACCGGAGTTCTGCATTGCCTGACGGGCAGTGCGGCTCCGGTTTTTTCTTTTATTTGCTGAGGCATAACGTATGGCATGCGGCGAATTCTCCCTGATTGCCCGTTATTTCGACCGTGTCAGAACCTCTCGTCTTGATGTTGAAACCGGCATTGGCGATGACTGTGCACTTCTCAATATCCCCGAAAAACAGACGCTGGCAATCAGCACCGACACCCTGGTGTGCGGGCGTCATTTCCTGCCCGATATCGATCCTGCCGATCTGGCGTATAAAGCGCTGGCGGTGAACGTTAGCGATCTGGCGGCGATGGGTGCCGATCCTGCCTGGCTGACGCTGGCTCTGACGTTGCCAGAGGTCGATGAAGCCTGGCTGGAAGCGTTTAGCGACACGCTGTTTGAACAGCTGAATTATTACGATATGCAGTTGATTGGCGGTGATACCACTGCCGGGCCGCTGTCGATGACGCTGGCGATCCACGGCTATGTGCCGCTCGGCCGCGCGCTGAAGCGCTCGGGCGCAAAACCAGGCGACTGGATCTACGTGACCGGTACGCCGGGTGACAGCGCGGCAGGGCTGGCGGTCCTTCAGAGCCGTTTAACGGTTGGAGATGCTGATGATGCGGCGTATCTGGTGAAGCGCCATCTGCGGCCAACGCCGCGTATTCTGCACGGCCAGGCGCTGCGCGAGCGGGCAAGCTCGGCTATCGATCTCTCTGACGGGCTGATCTCCGATCTCGGGCATATCCTGAAGGCCAGCGGCGTGGGCGCACGCGTTGACCTGGATCTGTTCCCGCTGTCGGAGCAACTGCTTCGCCATGTCGAACCTGAGCAGGCGCTGCGCTGGGCGCTGTCCGGGGGGGAAGACTACGAACTGTGCTTCACCGTACCGGAGCTGAACCGCGGAACGCTGGACGTGGCGTTAGCGCATCTCGGCGCGAAATTTACCTGCATCGGGCAGATTATGCCGGAGAGCGAAGGGCTGAAGTTTGTCCGTGAAGGTGCGCCGGTGACGCTCGACTGGAAAGGGTACGATCACTTCGCGTAAGTTTGTGCCCTCTGTATTACCGGGTGGCGCTGCGCTTACCCGGCCTACAAATAGGGTGCGATCGTAGGCCGGGTAAGGCGAAGCCGCCACCCGGCAAGTGTTTACTTAAACCCCACCACCGGATGCTGCTGATACGGCGTCTCCAGCTCGGCAATCTGCTCCGGCGTCAGCGTGATGTCCACCGCATTCAGAAGCTCATCCAGCTGTTCTTCCCGCGACGTGCCGATAATCGGTGCGGCAACCCCGCGTTTGCTCAGCAGCCATGCCAGCGCCACCTGGGCGCGGGTGGCACCGGTATCGTCGGCAATGCCTGCCAGACGCTCGGCAATCAGCGCATCGCTGGCTTCTGTACCGCCATAGAGATTTTTCCCCACTTCATCCGATACCAGGCGAGCCGTGGTTTCGCCCCATGGACGGGTCAGTCGACCGCGCGCCAGCGGGCTCCACGGGATCACCGCCACACCCTCCTGATGGCACAGCGGCAGCATCTCGCGCTCTTCTTCACGATAGATCAGGTTGTAGTGATCCTGCATGGTGACAAAGCGTGCCCAGCCGTGCTGTGCCTGGAGATCCAGCGCCTGGGCAAACTGCGACGCGTGCATAGACGACGCGCCGATGTAGCGCGCTTTACCGGCTTTCACCACGTCGTTCAGCGCTTCAAGGGTCTCTTCAATGGGGGTGTTGTAATCCCAGCGGTGGATCTGCAGCAGGTCGACGTAATCCATGTTCAGGCGTCTGAGACTGTCATCAATGGAGCGAAGGATTTGCGCGCGAGAAAGGCCTTCGGGCAGATCGCCCGTCTGGTGATAAACCTTGGTAGCGACGACGATCTCATCCCGCCGGGAAAAGTCGCGCAGAGCGCGGCCAACGATCTCCTCGCTGCTGCCGTCGGAGTAGCTGTTGGCGGTGTCAAAGAAGTTAATGCCGCCTTCAATGGCGCGTTTGATAATCGGACGACTGCTCTCTTCCGGCAGCGTCCAGGCGTGGTTTCCCCGATCCGGCTCGCCAAAGGTCATGCAGCCCAGACAAAGTCGGGAAACCTTGAGGTCCGTTTTTCCTAACGTAGTGTATTGCACGGTTCCGCTCCTGCTATTTTAAACATGAAGTTTAAGCATAGCAGGAGCGGAAAAGGGGGGGGTTATGCCAGCCAGCTGCGGATTTTGGCTTCGATACCTGCGGCATCCAGACCAATCGCCGCGCGGGCTTCGTCCTGGGTACCTTGCGGAATGAAATGATCCGGCAGGCCGAGGTTCAGCACCGGTACGGTTTTACGGTTTGCCATCAGCACTTCGTTTACGCCGCTGCCCGCGCCGCCCATGATGGCGTTTTCTTCCAGCGTCACCAGCACGTCGTGGCTTTCCGCCATGCTCAGGATCAGGGACTCGTCGAGCGGCTTAACGAAACGCATATCCACCAGCGTGGCATTCAGCGTTTCGGCCACTTTTGCCGCTTCCGGCATCAGCGTGCCGAAGTTCAGGATCGCCACTTTTTCACCGCGACGCTTCACCAGGCCTTTACCGATCGCCAGTTTCTCCAGCGGCTGAAGTTCAACGCCCAGGGCATTGCCGCGCGGATAGCGAACCGCGCTCGGACCGTCCTGATAGTGGTAACCGGTAAACAGCATCTGGCGACATTCGTTCTCGTCGCTCGGCGTCATGATCACCATGTCCGGGATGCAGCGCAGGAAAGAGAGATCAAATGCGCCCTGGTGCGTCTGACCGTCGGCACCCACGATGCCCGCGCGGTCGATAGCAAACAGCACCGGCAGCTTCTGGATGGCAACATCGTGAATAACCTGATCGTAGGCGCGTTGCAGGAAGGTGGAGTAAATTGCCACCACCGGCTTGTAGCCACCGATCGCCAGACCCGCCGCAAACGTCACCGCATGTTGCTCGGCGATGGCGACGTCAAAATACTGGTCAGGGTATTTTTTGGAAAACTCGACCATGCCGGAGCCTTCACGCATGGCGGGCGTCACAGCCATCAGCTTGTTGTCTTTGGCCGCGGTTTCACACAGCCAGTCGCCAAAGATTTTCGAATAGCTCGGCATACCGCCGCTGCTTTTTGGCAGACAGCCGCTGGTATGGTCAAACTTCGGCACCGCGTGGAAGGTGATCGGATCTTTTTCCGCCGGTTCGTAGCCACGTCCTTTTTTGGTCATGATGTGCAGGAACTGCGGGCCTTTCAGGTCGCGCATGTTCTTGAGCGTGGTCACCAGCCCCAGTACGTCGTGGCCGTCAACCGGGCCGATGTAGTTAAAGCCCAGCTCCTCAAACAGCGTGCCCGGCACCACCATGCCTTTGATGTGTTCTTCGGTACGCTTGAGCAGCTCTTTAATCGGCGGTACGCCGGAAAAGACTTTTTTGCCGCCTTCGCGCAGCGAGGAGTAAAGCTTGCCGGAAAGCAGTTGTGCCAGATGGTTATTCAGCGCACCCACGTTCTCGGAGATCGACATTTCGTTATCGTTAAGGATAACCAACATGTCCGGCTTGATATCACCCGCGTGGTTCATTGCCTCGAAGGCCATACCCGCAGTGATCGCCCCGTCGCCAATCACGCAGACGGTACGGCGCTGTTTGTTCTCTTTTTCTGCGGCAACGGCAATACCGATACCCGCTGAAATGGAGGTGGAGGAGTGACCGACGCTCAGCACGTCATACTCGCTCTCGCCGCGCCACGGGAACGGGTGCAGGCCGCCTTTCTGGCGAATAGTGCCAATTTTATCACGACGACCGGTCAGAATTTTGTGCGGATAGGCCTGATGGCCTACATCCCAGATGAGCTGGTCGAACGGCGTGTTATAGACGTAATGCAGCGCCACGGTCAGCTCAACCGTGCCAAGCCCGGAGGCGAAATGGCCGCTGGAGCGGCTAACGCTGTCGAGCAGGTAGCGACGCAGTTCGTCGCACAGCTTCGGCAGGCTCTCTTTCGGCAACAGGCGTAACTCCTGGGTGGAGTCAACTAACGCCAGTGTCGGGTATTTGGCAATATCAAAACTCATCAAAGGCTCATCGAGATAGGTTGTTTATTTATCACGCTGGATTATGTAGTCCGCTAGCGCTTCCAGTGCCGAGGTATCCAGCGATTGCGCGGCCAGCTGATTCAGCGACTGGCGGGCATCCTCTATCAGGTCCCGGGCTTTACGTTGGGCTTGCTCAAGACCCAGCAGGGCGGGGTAGGTACTTTTGCCAAGCTGCTGGTCCGCACCCTGACGTTTACCCAATGTTGCAGTATCGCCCACCACATCCAGAATGTCATCCTGAACCTGGAATGCCAGACCGATACTTTCTGCGTATCTGTCCAGAATCGGCAGGGCTTTGCGCCCGTGTTCACCCGCGCTCAGCGCGCCCAGGCGAACGGCTGCACGAATCAGCGCACCCGTCTTATGGCGATGAATGCGCTCCAGCTGTTCCAGATTAACCTGACGACCTTCCGCCTCTAAATCCAGTGCCTGACCGCCGCACATCCCGGCGACGCCGCTGGCCATTGCCAGTTCGGAGATCATCGACAGACGGTCGCGATCGGCCACTTCCGCCATCGGTGCATCGCTTAAAATCGAGAATGCCAACGTTTGAAGAGCATCCCCCGCCAGAATGGCATTCGCCTCGCCAAACTTAATGTGGCAGGTTGGCTGACCGCGACGCAGATCGTCGTCGTCCATGGCCGGGAGATCGTCGTGGATCAGCGAATAGGCGTGGATGCACTCAACGGCGGCTGCCGGGGCGTCCAGCGTGTTATCGCTGATACCGAACATATTCCCCGTGGCGTACACCAGGAACGGGCGCAGGCGCTTTCCACCCAAGAGTGCGCCATAGTGCATGGCTTCAACCAGTGGAGTGTTCTGAAAAGGCTGCGGTTCAATGAAACGGCGCAGGGCATCATTGGCGCGAACAACGCGCGCCTGAAGCGCGTTAGCAAAATCCATTTACTCGGCGTCCGGTGTGAAAGGCGTGGTTTTCGCGTCTTCGCTGTCGGAAAGCAGGATCTGCACGCGCTGCTCGGCCTGCTGCAGTTTAACCTGCCCCTGGCGCGCCAGCTGCACGCCACGTTCGAATTCGTTGAGCGCGTCTTCCAGCGGGAGATCGCCGCTCTCAAGACGGGTAACTATCTGCTCCAGCTCACTCAGCGCAGTTTCAAAACTGGCCGGTGCGTCGTTCTTCTTCGGCATAGTGAATTGACTCTTATATTCTTCGCCCCATCATGGTAACGGACTCGGGGCAATTATCAAATAACGCGAGCGGCGCGATGGTGGTATACTTGCGCGCCTGGATGCAGCCACGGGTGTGGGCTGCTGTATCATTTTCCATTACAAGCCTTAATACGCTTGCCTAAGAAACATTGCCGCCATGAAGTTTATCATTAAATTGTTCCCTGAAATCACCATCAAAAGCCAATCTGTGCGTTTGCGCTTTATTAAAATTCTCACCGGGAACATTCGTAACGTATTAAAGCACTACGACGAAACGCTCGCCGTGGTGCGTCACTGGGACCACGTGGAAGTGCGCGCCAAAGACGAAAACAAACGTCTTGATATCCGCGACGCGCTGACCCGTATTCCGGGTATTCACCATATTCTGGAAGTGGAAGACGTCCCTTTCACCTCTATGCACGACATCTTCGAAAAAGCGCTGGTGCAGTATCGCGATCAGATCGAAGGCAAAACCTTCTGCGTGCGCGTGAAGCGTCGCGGCAAGCACGAGTTTAGCTCTATTGAAGTTGAACGCTACGTGGGCGGCGGTCTGAACCAGCACGTCGAAACGGCGCGCGTGCGTCTGACCAACCCGGACGTGACCGTGAACCTGGAGATCGAAAACGATCGCCTGCTGCTGGTTAAAGGGCGCTATGAAGGCATCGGTGGCTTCCCAATCGGCACTCAGGAAGACGTATTGTCGCTGATCTCCGGCGGCTTCGACTCCGGCGTCTCCAGCTATATGCTGATGCGTCGCGGCTGCCGCGTACACTATTGTTTCTTCAACCTGGGCGGTGCGGCGCACGAAATCGGCGTTCGTCAGGTGGCGCATTACTTGTGGAACCGCTTCGGCAGCTCCCACCGCGTGCGTTTTGTGGCGATCAACTTCGAACCCGTGGTCGGCGAAATCCTCGAAAAAGTGGACGACGGCCAGATGGGCGTGGTGTTGAAGCGCATGATGGTACGTGCGGCGTCTAAAGTGGCTGAACGCTACGGCGTGCAGGCGCTGGTGACCGGTGAAGCGCTGGGCCAGGTTTCCAGCCAGACGCTGACCAACCTGCGTCTGATCGACAACGTATCTGATACGCTGATCCTGCGTCCGCTGATCTCCCACGACAAAGAGCACATCATCGATCTGGCGCGTGAAATCGGCACCGAAGATTTTGCCCGCACCATGCCGGAATACTGCGGCGTGATCTCAAAAAGCCCAACCGTGAAAGCGGTGAAGGCGAAGATCGAAGCGGAAGAAGAGCACTTCGATTTTGGCATTCTGGAAAAAGTGGTGGCGGAAGCGTCCAACATTGATATCCGCGAGATTGCCCAGCAGACCGAGCAGGACGTGGTTGAAGTTGAAACCGTGAGCGGTTTCGGTGCTAACGATGCGATTCTGGATATCCGCTCTATCGACGAGCAGGATGACAAGCCGCTGAAAGTTGAAGGCGTGGACGTGGTTTCTCTGCCGTTCTACAAGCTGAGCACCAAGTTTGGCGATCTTGACCAGAGCAAAACGTATCTGCTGTGGTGTGAGCGCGGGGTGATGAGCCGCCTGCAGGCGCTGTATCTGCGCGAGCAGGGCTTTGCCAATGTGAAGGTGTATCGCCCGTAGTTTATTGCCGGGGAGTGCGGCCTGTTGCCCTCACCCCGGCCCTCTCCCACGGGGAGAGGGAGAACACCTATTCGTAATAATTATAAATCCCCGCTGGCATCACCAGCGACGATGCCACTTCGTACGCTTTCTCGCGTCCGACAAGCAGGTCAATAATCTTCAGCGCAAAATCAATCGCGGTGCCTGGCCCCTGGCTGGTGAGCAGGTTGACGCGCGGATCCCAGACCACGCGTTTATCCACCCAATGCTCTTCCGGGATCGTATCCTTAAGCCCCGGGAAGCCGGTCATGTTGCCGATGGGAAAGATATCGTGCGGCACCAGAACCGTTCCTGCTGCGGCACAGATAGCCGCGACGATGCGGCCGGATAAATGAAACTGACGCACGGTTTCAACCAGCAGTGGGCTGTCGCGAAAACATTCCGCGCCTTTCAGGCCGCCGGGCAGGACGATGATGTCGTACTCTCCGTCAGCCACCTGTACCAGCGGTGCATCCGCCAGGATTTTCACCCCGCGTGAACAGGTGATTGCCAGATTACCGTCGCTGGCGACGCTGGCGGTGGTGACCTTAATGCCGCCACGCACCATCAAATCGATAGTGGTGACGGCTTCCATCTCTTCGCTACCAGGGGCGAGGCAAATCAGTGCCGACGCGCTCATATTCACTCTCCTTACGTTTAACAAGGTCATACAGTCGGGCGTTTTCCGGCACCGCGATGCCGTGCGCGCGGGCGCGTTTTAACAGATAGCCAGTGATGTAGTCGATTTCCGTGTGGCGTAAAGCCCGAACGTCCTGCAGCATCGAGGAGATATTTTCTGCCGTACTATCAATAACCTGCTCGACATAATAACGTAAATCATCCGCCGAGGTATGCAGGCCTTCACGTTCAATCACCGAGGCGACTTCTTCACACAGCGCGGCAATCTCCTGAGGATGGTTTTTCAGCTCACCGTTCGGACAGTCCCACAGCGCCGTCAGCGGGTTGATCACGCAGTTCACCGCCAGCTTGCGCCACAGCTGAGGGCGGATGTTGTTGTGCCAGGCGACGTCTGGCAGCACTTTCTGTAACACGTCCGCCAGATAACTGTAGTCGCCGTCCTGCTCGCGGGCCGGACCGATATGGGTCACGCCGCTCGCAACATGCACGATGATATTGCCATCGCGCCGCGCCGCCTGAGTCGTGGTGGCCATTAGCAGCGGCTGCGAGATGCTCTTGAGTTCATCAATGGTTCCCATGCCATTATGCAGCAGCAAAATGGGGGCTGTGGGGGGGAGCTGTGCGGCCAGCGCTTTTACCGCATCGGAAACCTGCCACGCCTTGAGCGTCACCAGCAGCAGGTCGCTTTGCGCAAGGAAATCAGGATCATTGGCGGTAAGGGATTCGTTAAAGATACTTCCGTCTTCATCAATCAGATTTACACTGCAATAGGGCTGAGGCACGCGCAGCCAGCCCTGCACCTCATGTCCGTGCTTACATAGCGCGGTCAGCCATAGCTGACCCAGGGCTCCGCAACCGAGCACTGTAATTTTCATTGTTCCTCCTCACCTGCAACTGCGCCAGGTGTTACGGCCTAAGTATAGCGCCGTCGACTATGCTTTTGAGTTATGCCTTGTTGCGGGTATTATGCAACGCAACAAAAATGAAGGGAGAAGAAAAGATGCCATCTTTCGATATTGTTTCCGAAGTTGATATCCAGGAAGTGCGTAACGGCGTGGATAACGCAAGCCGTGAAGTTGAGTCACGTTTCGATTTCCGTGGCGTTGAGGCGACGTTTGAACTGAACGACGCAAATAAGACCATTAAGGTGCTGAGCGAGTCTGATTTCCAGGTCAATCAGCTGCTCGACATTTTGCGCGCCAAGCTGTTAAAGCGCGGCATTGAAGGTACCTCGCTGGACGTGCCGGAAGAGTTTGTCCACAGCGGCAAAACCTGGTTCGTGGAAGCGAAGCTGAAGCAGGGCATTGAGAGCGCGGTGCAGAAGAAGATCGTGAAGCTCATCAAAGACAGCAAGCTGAAGGTGCAGGCGCAAATCCAGGGCGAAGAGATTCGTGTGACCGGGAAATCTCGCGACGACCTGCAGGGCGTGATGGCGCTGATCCGCGGCGGCGATCTGGGACAGCCGTTCCAGTTCAAAAACTTCCGCGATTAAGACAAAAATGCCCGGTTTAACCGGGCATTTTTTTTAAGCTTTCAGGGCCTGCTCCACCTCGAAGCGGTTGGTCACCTTGCTGTCTATTTTAACGTAAGCGCTACGTTCCTCCGGCACTATCAGCACTTCAGTCACGCCTTCTTTTGTTTCCAGACGCTGTTTGAGCGCATCACTGACGTCGACCTCTTCCGGAATTTCCACGCGCAGGCTGCTCACGTAGCGTGGCTCTTTCATGGTGCTGGCAACCAGCAGCCAGACCATCGCCAGCAGCGCACCGGCGAGAAACACGGTTTGCGAATCAAACAGGCCGTCCACCCAGCCGCCGAGCGAGCCGCCAATGGCCACCCCGAGGAACTGGCTGGTGGAGTAAATGCCCATTGCCGTACCCTTATAGCCCGCCGGAGATTCTTTACTGATAAGCGACGGCAGCAGCGCTTCCATCAGGTTAAACGCCAGGAAGAACAGCTGTACGCCAGCAACCAGTTCCCAGAAGTGCGGGCCGGAGCCCCAGAGCACGATCTCGGCAACCAGCAGCAACGCCACGCAGCCCACGAAAACGCGCTTCATCTTGCGCTTCACTTCGGCGTAGATGATAAACGGCACCACGGAGACAAATGAGATCAGCATCGTCACCAGATAGATTTTCCAGTGCTCGGCGGCAGGGAAGCCCGCAGCGGCAAGCTGGCCGGGCAGGGCGACGAAGGTGGACATCAGCAGAATGTGCAGGCACATAATACCGAAGTTCAGCTTGAGCAGGCGCGGCTCGACAATCACCTTGCTAAAGCAGCCTTTCACCATTCCGGATTCACGGTTCAGAACGTGGTTTTTGCTGTCCGGCACCACCCACAGCGTAAGCGCGATCCCGATGGTCGCCAGCATGGCAATCATCCAGAACAGGGCATGCAGCCCCAGTTTGTGGGTGATGACAGGGCCGAGCACCATCGCAATCGCAAACGTCACGCCAAAGCTGACGCCGATAAAGGCCATTGCCTTGGTACGGTTCTGCTCGCGGGTGAGATCTGACAGCAGCGCCATCACGGCGGCGGCAATCGCGCCGGAGCCCTGCAGGGCGCGGCCAAGAATAATTCCCCAGATAGAGTGGGAGAGGGCGGCAATTACGCTACCGAGTACAAAGACTAGCAGACCGCCGACAATCAGTGGTTTACGACCAACGCGGTCTGAGAGCAGACCAAAGGGGATCTGAAATACCGCCTGCGCCAGTCCGTAGATGCCAATGGCCAGACCAATCAGCGCTTCGCTGGCTCCCTGTAGCGCCATGCCGTACGTGGTCAGAACAGGCAGGACCATAAACATGCCAAGCATCCGTAGCGAGAAAACAGTCCCTAAACCCCAGGTCGCGCGTAGCTCGCCCGGCGTCATTTTATAATCGTTCATTGCCACCTCAATTCAAAAGCAGGCACTAGTTTAGGCGGGGTGTTAATTGCGGTAAATAGGTGTTTGTTTAAGAGATATTACCATCGTGCAAAACCGCGTCAGGTGGCGGCGATGCCTTACCCGACCTACCGATCCCGTAGGCCCGTGCAAGCGTAGCGCCGCCGGGCAAAAAAAAAAGCCAGGTGATTAACCTGGCTTTTTCAATTCAGCACACTTACCAGACGTAAGTGAGCAGGTTGTGTGAATCCGGCACCATAAAGTCTACGGACATCATCACGGACAGCGAGGTGATGGCGACAATCGAGAACACAAATAGCTTGCGCGCCCAGACTTTGTCATCTTCCACTTTGTAACCGCGCAGCGCCATGCCAAGCCACCAGACGCTCACTGCAGCCGCCACCACCAGATATTTATACCCGGCGTAGCCGCCCAGAGAGAGCATCAGCGTTGCCACAGCAAAAGCGATGATGTAGAGCGTGATGTGGTTCTTGGCAACGGAAATGCCCTTCACGACCGGGAGAACCGGAATGTTCGCTGCCTGATAATCTTTAAAGCGGAAAATCGCGATGGCATAGGAGTGCGGCATCTGCCACAGGCTAAAGATAGCCAGCAGGATCAGCGCACCGCTGTCGAACTCGTTCGTGACTGCGCAGTAGCCAATCACCGGCGGCGCAGCGCCGGAGAGAGAACCAATCAGCGTGCCGTAGACGGAGTGACGCTTCATATACAGGCTGTAGACGCCCACATACACCACGAACCCCATCACCCCCAGCCAGCAGGCCAGCGGGTTAGCACCAAACCACAGCAGCATAAAGCCAGCAATACCCAGCAAGGTGGCGTACACCAGCGAGACGGAAGGGGCGATCAGGCCTTTCACCAGCACCCGATTTTTGGTCCTTTCCATCTTCTTGTCGATATCCATGTCGATGTAGTTGTTAAATACACAACCGGACGCAACAACCAGTGACACACCGACCAGCGTGTAGATAAAGAGGGTGTAATCAATGCTGCCCTTAGAGGCCAACAGGAACCCTCCGATCACGGAGATCAGGTTGCCAAAGATGATGCCTGGTTTCGTTACTTGCAGGTATTGCTTAAACATACTCGCCGCTCTTAGTGAACCATCATGTTGTAGTTAAGGTTCCACATAATCCAGATGGAACCGACTACCAGGATAGCGATGATAATCACGGTAAAGATAAAGGCCGTCATATTCCAGCCTTCATCGGACTTGGTGTTCATGTGCAGGAAGCAAACCAGATGCACCAGAATCTGAATCACAGCGGTTACCAGGATTGCGCCCAGGATAACCGGCTTAGACGCAGAACCGTTCATCACCATCCAGAACGGGATCACCGTCAGGATGATCGACAGGATGAAACCTGTCATGTAGGTTTTTACGCTGCCGTGGGAAGCGCCATGATCGTTTGAATGACTCATTACATCGCCCCCATCAGATAGACAACAGAGAACACACAGATCCATACCACGTCCAGGAAGTGCCAGAACAGGCTCAGGCACATGATACGGGTACGGTTAGTGCTGGTCAGGCCGCGACGGGATACCTGGAACATCAGTACCGCCATCCAGATCAGACCAGAGGTTACGTGCAGACCGTGAGTACCGACCAGCGCGAAGAACGCGGACAGGAAGCCACTGCGATCCGGACCGAAACCTTCCATGATCAGGTGATGGAATTCATAGATTTCCATCCCGATAAATCCAGCACCAAACAACCAGGTCAACGCCAGCCAGGAGACAACCTGGCTCTTGTTGTTTTTGTACATGGCGATAGCCGCCATGCCGTAGGTGATGGAGCTGAATAACAGCAGTGCGGTTTCAACCAGAACGAACGGCAGTTCAAAGATGTCCTTACCGGTCGGGCCGCCCGCTGTGCCGTTCACCAGAACGGCATAGGTTGCGAACAGACAGCAGAACAGAATGCAGTCGCTCATCAGGTAGATCCAGAAACCGAAGACTTTCATCGGTCCTGTATCGTGGTGCGCATGTTCATGCGCGTGGGCAGTTGAGTGCGCCAGAGTATCAGTTGCCATTTTTCAGCCCCGCTTTAGAAATCTCGTCGAAATGCTGATTTTCCAGCTTTTCAACTTCACGGACTGGTACGTAGTAGTCCACGTCCTCGTCAAAGCTCTTCACAATCCAGCTGATTACGATGCCGGCGAAGCCAACAATCGCCATCCACCAGATGTGCCAGATCATTGCGAAACCAAATACCGTTGCGAATGCGGCAATCACGATGCCCGCGCCGCTGTTTTTCGGCATGTGGATCTCTTCGTAATGAGCAGGTTGCTTGTACGCTTCACCTTTTTCTTTCATTTCCCAGAATGCGTCGCGTTCATGGATCTGCGGCACAACGGCAAAGTTATAGAACGGCGGTGGAGAAGAGGTCGCCCACTCCAGCGTACGGCCACCCCATGGGTCACCGGTCAGGTCACGGTTCTGGTCGCGGTCGCGAATAGACACGTAGAACTGAATCAGCTGAGACGCGATACCACAGGCAATCAGCACTGCGCCGCCCGCTGCAACCATCAGCATTGGGTGGAACTGCGGATCGATCTGCTGGCTCAGACGACGGGTCATACCCATGAAGCCCAGCACGTACAGCGGCATAAATGCTACGAAGAAGCCGATAATCCAGAACCAGAACGCGCGTTTACCCCATTTTTCGTTCAGCGTGAAGCCGAACGCTTTTGGCCACCAGTAGGTTACGCCAGCGAAGCAGCCGAAGACCACGCCACCGATGATAACGTTATGGAAGTGCGCAATCAGGAACAGACTGTTGTGCAGCACGAAGTCAGCACCCGGTACCGCCAGCAGTACGCCGGTCATCCCACCTACGGAGAAGGTCACGATGAAGCCGATGGTCCACAGCATTGCTGAGTGGAACACGATACGGCCCTGGTACATGGTGAACAGCCAGTTGAAGATCTTCACCCCGGTAGGGATGGCGATAATCATGGTCGTAATACCGAAGAAGGCGTTTACGTTCGCGCCCGCACCCATGGTGAAGAAGTGGTGCAGCCAAACGATGAACGACAGAACGGTAATACAGACGGTTGCCCACACCAGAGAGGTGTAACCAAACAGACGTTTACGCGAGAAGGTTGCAGCGATTTCGGAGAACACACCGAAGACCGGCAGAACCAGGATGTACACTTCCGGGTGACCCCAGGCCCAAATCAGGTTGATGTACATCATCATGTTGCCACCCATATCATTCGTGAAGAAATGGGTGCCCAGGTAGCGGTCCAGGGTCAGCAGCGCGATGGTGACAGTCAGAATTGGGAAGGACGCAATGATCAGGATGTTGGCGCACAGAGATGCCCAGGTAAATACCGGCATCTTGAACATGGTCATGCCAGGGGCACGCATCTTGATAATGGTCACGAAGAAGTTGATACCGGTCAGGGTCGTACCGACACCGGAGAGCTGAAGTGCCCAAATCCAGTAGTCGACGCCAACGCCCGGACTGTACTCAATTCCCGACAGCGGCGGGTACGCCAGCCAGCCGGTCTGAGCAAATTCGCCCACACCCAGTGACAGGTTAACCAGGATAACGCCGACAACCGTGAACCAGAAGCTCAGGTTGTTCAGGAATGGGAACGCCACGTCGCGCGCGCCGATTTGCAGCGGAACGACAACGTTCATCAGACCGATAACCAGCGGCATCGCCACGAAGAAGATCATGATAACGCCGTGGGCGGTAAAGATCTGATCGTAGTGGTGCGGCGGCAGGAAGCCGGCTTCACCCGCCGAGGCGAGTGCCTGCTGGCTACGCATCATGATCGCATCCGCAAAGCCACGAATTAACATGACGATACCGACGATGCAGTACATGATGCCGAGTTTTTTGTGGTCAACCGAAGTCAGCCACTCATTCCACAGGTAGCTCCACTTACCGAAGTAAGTGATCAAGCCCAGTAAGGCTGCGCCACCGATGATAATTGCAGCCACCGTAACCACGATAATGGGTTCGTGGTAGGGCACTGCATCCAGTGTCAATTTTCCGAACATTTTCTTCCTCGGCCCCTTAGTGAGCGGTTTCCGCGTGGCTCATGTCCATGCCTTCCATACCTTCGTGCGCGCTGTGCTCGCCTTCAGGTTGGGTCATGTCCATGCTCTTGCCGTGATCCATAAATTTGCCAATGACGTCTTTAAACAAATCTGGTTTCACGTTAGAGAAGTACTCCACCTTGTTGTATTCGCTAGGCGTAGCCACTTTTTCGAACGCCGCCATGTCAGACATGGTGTTAGTAGACTGCTTCGCTTTTTCAACCCACTGGTCGAAAGCGGCACGGTCTGGCGTTGCGATAGCTTTGAACTTCATACCTGAGAAGCCCGGGCCGCTATAGCTGGCGGAGATACCATCATAGGTGCCTGCTTCATTCGCGATCAGGTGCAGGTTAGTCTGCATACCGGCCATCGCGTAAATCTGGCTACCCAGACGCGGGATGAAGAAGGAGTTCATTACGGAGTTGGAGGTCACTTTGAACTGAACCGGAGTGTTCGCCGGGAAGGCGATTTCATTCACGGTAGCAATGCCCTGCTCTGGATAGATGAAGAACCATTTCCAGTCCATGGAGACCACTTCAATGGTAATAGGTTTCTCATCGTGAACCAGCGGTTTGCTTGGCTCAAGTGCGTGAGTGGTTTTCCAGGTCAGAACGGCAAGGAACAGGATGATCAGAATAGGTACCGTCCAGACCACAGCTTCCACTTTATTGGAGTGTGACCAGTTAGGGCTATACTTCGCATCTTTATTGCTCGCACGATACTTCCAGGCGAAACCAACTGCCATCAAAATGGCTGGAATAACCACAATCATCATCAGGCCAAATGCCGTCAGAATCAGTGAACGTTGTTCCAGTCCAATCTGTCCTTTGGGGTCTAGTAGTGCAGAATCGCAGCCACTGAGTAATACAGTGCCCGCGAATAATGACAACCATCCCAAACTTTTATTGTATTTCCCGAGTCTCATTTAACGACCTCAATTCCACGGAGTCTGGTGGCGTTTAAAGTGTGGGGGCATTTTACGGGAAGGTTACATTACTGTAAACATCATTAGGCCTGTGTCAGGAAGGTGTTACTGGGTTCTGCCGCACATGTCACAAGTGTTGCAAATTATGTCGCTTTTTAAGACATAAGCCGCATGGCGCGGGCTTTATAACGAAAGGACCCCCAAGCATACCCTAAAAGGGGCAATTGGTATAACCATTGTTAAAAATATACAAAAAATTAACAATTAATTATCAATAAAAAGACAACTAAAAAACGAAAATTCAATGTTTCAAATGCTGAATCGTTTAATGAGAAAATAGAGTTTGGAATTGACTCCAATAATTTCCAGAAGCTATCCCGCACAAAACAACAAATATTTTTTTTCGCGATTGTCGGTTATTTCGCCGTTATAATTTCACTTCGTGATTACAACGGGAAATAACCTTTCGTTTTTTTCTTCAGCTCATCTGCGTTTTGCGCAATGCCAGAAAATCGAGAAGTCCCCCGATCAGGATCCCGGCGATGGCGAGCAGGGCACCCACGTCCAGCAGGAGCATTTCGAGCGGGAGCGTCAGAGAGGTAGTGGCATTAATGATGAGTACGACAAGCCACAATCCCAGCGCAAGGCACCCCACCGTTAACAACCATAAGGCAAAACGGTAGGCGCGGTGATATTCGGTACGCGGCATAAAGTGTTCAGTACGCTGGGTATATTCCAGCGTCTGACGACACACCAGCAGCAATAAAATCCCCGGCACGGCGGCAACCACCGAGAAGAGATAAAATGTCGGCCAGCCGTGGGCTTCAACGAACCAGCCTGCAATGGGGCCGACGTAAACGCGGCCCACGGCGGAAAGTGCTGAAAGCAGGGCAAACTGCGTGGCCGAAAATGATTTGTTGCACAGGGTCATCAGCAGGGCGACAAAGGCTGCCGTTCCCATTCCGCCGCAGAGGTTTTCAAAGAACACGGCTGCCGCCATGCTGATCATATGCTTATCGGAAATCGACAGCAGCCAGTAGCCCGCGTTCGACGCCCCTTGCAGGATGCCGAAGATCAGCAGGGCGCGGAACAGCGTCAGCCGCTGCATCAACACGCCGCCGTACAAGGCGCCGACGATAGTTGCAAACAGTCCCAGCGTTTTATTCACCACGCCAACTTCCCCGGCATCAAAACCGACGCCGCGTATGAGGAAGGTCGTGGTCAGACTCATAGCAAAGGCGTCGCCGAGCTTATACAGGACAATCAGCAGCAAAATCAGCCAGGCATTGTTGCGGCCAAAAAAATCACGCAATGGTTCAGCGACGGCCTGCTCCAGCGAGCGTGGAACCGGGATCACATCGCTCGGTTCAGGCGCGAACAAGGTGGCAATAATGCAGGGGATCAGCAGTGCGGCCATCAGCCAGTACATGCCCTGCCAGCCGAGATAGCGGTCAGCAAGCCACAGTGCGAGTCCACCGGAAACCAGCATGCCCAGTCGATAGCCCAGCACGCTGATGGCGGCACCCGCACCACGCTCTTCCGCTGGCAACACGTCCGTTTTCCAGGCATCGAACACGATATCCTGCGACGCGGAACAGAAGGCAATCACCACCGCAAGCGCCGCCATCCAGCGCAATTGCGTGGAAGGTTCGAGGAAGCCCATGGCGGCAATGGCCAGCAGTAACAGCACCTGCGTCATGACCAGCCAACCGCGACGCCGCCCGAGGAACGGCGGCGTATAACGGTCCATCACCGGAGACCAGAGGAACTTAAAGACGTAAGCCTGGCCGACAAGCGAGAAGAAGCCGATGGTTTTGAGATCGATATTCTCGACGGTCATCCACGCCTGTAAGGTGCCGGAGGTGAGCGCGAGGGGTAAACCGGAGGCGAAACCGAGGATCAGCAGAATGGCTGATTTCGGTTGCTGGAAAATGCGTAAGTAGTGACTGGACATGTTTTTATTGAAACTGACCCGGCGAAGCACCGGGTCAGTGCGCAGAATTAACGAGCGTTCTGCTTGATGAAGTCATGAATGCTGGTGTCCTGCGCCATATCGGCGATGGTGTCAGTCAGCACGCTGTTTACCGCGTTAGCAATGTTCTGGTTGGATGCCTGGAACGCACCTTCAACAGAGTAGCTGGCGCGGTAATTTTTGGTCATCTTGTTGCCGTTTTTCGCGGTAGCAATGATGGCGATATCCGCTTTGGTCGCGATGTTGTAGCGCACGTTACCCTGGGAGACGTCAGCGTACAGGTTGTTCACGATGATCTGCAGATCAACCGCGCCGCTTGGCCCAATCATATAACCGCGAGAGGTCATCTGCTTCTCGAGCACTTCCTGCAGCAGGAAGCGCAGGTCGCGGGAGGCGGTCAGCGTAACCTGCTGGTTATCGCGGGTCACTTTTGCCAGCGCCTGGTCCTGACGCTGATCGGCACCGTTAATGCTCACGGTCACACCCATCAGGCTTGGATCCTGCTGAGGCAGGGTAATTTTTGGTGACACATCAATAGTCGTTGGCGGGGTTGCGCAGCCTGCCAGCATAAAAAGTGCTACCAACGGAAAGAAGAGTTTTTTTAACATTTTCAGGTTCTCAACGAATCGTAAGCATATAAAGAGAAAAATTGTCGCCATCATAACATCGCTAACGGCGAGGGGAAGTGGTCAACGCATGTAAATTCATCGCCTTGCCCGAAAACTGACCAGTTCACCGTTTTTCTCAATCCGTGTATGACAAAACGTATGAGCCTCACAGTGAACTTCATTCGTTTGAATGAGAAAATCAGACGAAAGCTAAATATTTGTTGTCAAGGTGTAATGGAAACGGTAAAAGCGGCTAACATTTAAAGGGATGGGTGACATCCTGGCGTTGTCGGAGGAGTAATTTCATGATGATACGTGAGCAGATAGAAGATAAATTAAGGGCAGCTTTTAACCCTGTGTTTCTCGAAGTTGTCGACGAAAGCTATCGTCATAACGTACCGGCGGGTTCTGAAAGCCACTTTAAAGTGGTTCTGGTCAGCGATCGTTTCCTGGGAGAGCGTTTCCTGAACCGACATCGCTTGATCTACAGTACCCTGACGGAAGAACTCTCCACAACCGTACATGCGCTGGCGCTGCATACCTACACCATTAAGGAATGGGAAGGCTTGCAGGATACGGTATTCGCATCACCGCCTTGTCGCGGCGCAGGCACCATAGCCTGATAAATCGGATTTGCAACGGTTGGAGCTTTTCCAGTATGTTGCTTGCAGATTTCCTCAAAACGGCCTCCGGGCCGTTTTGTTTTGTCTGAGTTTTGAGCGGATGGTGCGATTTTAAGGCTAAAAATAGCCTTAAAGTGTGAAAAAAGCCGCAGCAACATGCCCCAACCGTTCTCGACTCACCTAAGTGATGCCGCTATAATGCCGCGTCTTATTGAATGTCTTCGGGATGATTCTGGCGACAGGGAATGTGAATCTGCACTAAGAGAGCATCCCGGTAAAACAGACAGATTCAGAGTTGACCGAGCACTGTGATTTTTTTGAGGTAACAAGATGCAAGTTTCAGTTGAAACCACTCAAGGCCTTGGCCGCCGTGTAACGATTACTATCGCTGCTGACAGCATCGAAACTGCTGTGAAAAGCGAGCTGGTCAACGTAGCAAAAAAAGTACGTATTGACGGCTTCCGCAAGGGCAAAGTACCAATGAATGTTGTTGCTCAGCGTTATGGCGCTTCCGTGCGTCAGGATGTGCTGGGTGAACTGATGAGCCGCAACTTTATTGATGCGATCATCAAAGAAAAAATCAATCCGGCCGGCGCGCCAAACTACGTTCCAGGCGAATACAAACTGGGCGAAGACTTCACCTACTCCGTAGAGTTCGAAGTGTACCCAGAAGTTGAGCTGAAAGGTCTGGAGTCTATCGAAGTTGAGAAACCTGTTGTTTCCGTGACTGACGAAGACGTTGACGGCATGCTGGACACCCTGCGCAAGCAGCAGGCGAACTGGAAAGAGAAAGAAGGCGCTGTTGACGCTGAAGACCGCGTTACCATCGACTTCACCGGTTCTGTAGACGGCGAAGAGTTCGAAGGCGGCAAAGCGTCTGACTTCGTACTGGCAATGGGCCAGGGTCGTATGATCCCAGGCTTCGAAGACGGTATCAAAGGCCACAAGGCTGGCGAAGAGTTCACTATCGACGTGACCTTCCCGGAAGAGTACCACGCTGAAAACCTGAAAGGTAAAGCAGCGAAGTTCGTCATCAACCTGAAGAAAGTGGAAGAGCGCGAACTGCCAGAACTGACGGAAGAATTCATCAAGCGTTTCGGCGTGGAAGATGGTTCTGTTGCTGGCCTGCGTACCGAAGTGCGTAAGAACATGGAGCGCGAGCTGAACGGCGCTGTGCGTAACCGTGTGAAATCTCAGGCGATTGACGGTCTGGTGAAAGCGAACGACATCGACGTTCCTGCTGCCCTGATCGACAGCGAAATCGACGTACTGCGCCGTCAGGCTGCACAGCGTTTCGGTGGCAACCAGCAGCAAGCGATGGAACTGCCACGCGAGCTGTTCGAAGAGCAAGCGAAACGCCGCGTTGTTGTTGGCCTGCTGCTGGGCGAAGTGATTCGTACCCACGAGCTGAAAGCTGACGAAGAGCGTGTGAAAGGCCTGATCGAAGAGATGGCTTCTGCATACGAAGATCCATCAGAAGTGATCGAGTTCTACGGTAAGAACAAAGAGCTGATGGACAACATGCGCAACGTCGCACTGGAAGAGCAGGCTGTTGAAGCGGTACTGGCGAAAGCTAAAGTGTCCGAAAAAGCGACCTCTTTCAACGAACTGATGAACCAGCAGGCGTAATTTCGCCCCAACGGTTTAAAGTTTGAACAAAAACCCGTTGCCTTTTGGCGACGGGTTTTTTTTATCACACCAATAGCCCAGGAAGAGTGCTAAAACGCCCTTTCAGTGTTAGCGTAACAACAAAAGGTTGTTATGCTTGAAATAGGGCAATGTGAACCCCATAAGTATGGAATCACGATGAATGAGACTGGCTGATAATCCGTCCATAAGGTTACAATCAGTACAGCAGGTGTTTTCAATTTAGATCCAGGAGACGGAAATGTCATACAGTGGCGAACGAGATAACTTTGCACCCCATATGGCTCTGGTGCCAATGGTTATTGAACAGACCTCACGTGGTGAGCGTTCTTTTGATATCTATTCCCGTCTGCTCAAGGAACGCGTTATCTTTCTGACCGGCCAGGTGGAAGACCACATGGCTAACCTGATCGTGGCGCAGATGCTGTTTCTGGAAGCGGAAAACCCGGAAAAAGACATTTACCTGTACATTAACTCCCCTGGTGGCGTGATTACCGCAGGTATGTCCATTTATGACACCATGCAATTCATCAAGCCTGATGTAAGCACTATCTGTATGGGTCAGGCTGCATCTATGGGCGCGTTCCTGTTAACTGCAGGGGCGAAGGGTAAGCGTTTCTGCCTGCCTAATTCCCGCGTGATGATTCACCAGCCGCTGGGTGGTTACCAGGGCCAGGCGACGGATATCGAAATCCACGCCCGAGAAATTCTGAAAGTTAAAGCGCGCATGAATGAACTTATGGCGCAGCATACGGGTCAACCCCTCGAGCAGATCGAGCGCGATACCGAGCGCGATCGCTTCCTCTCTGCTCCAGAGGCAGTTGAGTACGGCTTAGTCGACTCCGTGTTAACCCATCGTAATTGATGCCCGCGACGCGAGTGTGCCGCTATACTAAAGTAGGGCGGCACGCTGCTTTAAGCAGCTTGCGTCTGAGATTGGCATTTGCGTCGTCATGTGCGGCACAAAGAACTTAAAAAGAGGTTTGGACTCATGACAGATAAACGCAAAGATGGTTCGGGCAAACTGCTGTACTGCTCTTTTTGCGGCAAAAGCCAGCATGAAGTGCGTAAACTGATTGCCGGGCCGTCCGTGTATATCTGCGATGAATGTGTCGATTTATGTAACGACATCATTCGCGAAGAGATTAAAGAAGTTGCGCCACACCGTGAGCGTAGCGCGTTGCCAACGCCGCATGAAATTCGTCATCACCTTGACGACTACGTCATCGGCCAGGAGCAGGCCAAGAAAGTGCTGGCAGTGGCGGTATACAACCACTACAAACGTCTGCGTAACGGCGATACCAGTAACGGTGTGGAACTGGGCAAAAGTAACATTCTGCTGATTGGCCCAACCGGCTCCGGTAAAACGCTGCTGGCCGAAACGCTGGCGCGTCTGCTGGATGTTCCGTTTACCATGGCTGATGCCACCACCCTGACCGAAGCCGGTTATGTGGGTGAAGACGTTGAAAACATCATCCAGAAACTGCTGCAGAAGTGCGACTACGACGTACAGAAAGCGCAGCGCGGGATTGTCTACATCGATGAGATTGACAAGATCTCCCGTAAGTCTGACAACCCGTCCATCACCCGTGACGTATCGGGCGAAGGCGTGCAGCAGGCGCTGTTGAAATTGATCGAAGGTACGGTTGCCGCCGTTCCACCGCAGGGCGGTCGTAAACATCCGCAGCAGGAGTTCCTGCAGGTTGATACCTCCAAAATCCTGTTTATCTGCGGCGGTGCGTTTGCAGGCCTTGATAAAGTGATCTCTCACCGTGTTGAAACCGGCTCCGGCATTGGTTTTGGCGCGACGGTGAAATCCACCTCCGAAAAACCAAACGAAGGTGAGCTGCTGTCACAGGTTGAGCCGGAAGACCTGATCAAATTTGGTCTGATCCCTGAGTTCATTGGTCGTCTGCCGGTTGTGGCAACGCTGAATGAACTGAGCGAAGACGCGCTGATCCAGATCCTGAAAGAGCCGAAAAACGCGCTGACCAAGCAGTACCAGGCGCTGTTCAATCTGGAAGGCGTCGAGCTGGAATTCCGTGACGAAGCGCTGGACGCGATCGCCAAGAAAGCAATGGTCCGTAAAACCGGCGCGCGTGGCCTGCGGTCTATCGTTGAAGCAGCACTGCTCGACACCATGTACGATCTGCCGTCCATGGAAGATGTCGAAAAAGTGGTTATCGACGAGTCCGTTATCGGCGGGCAGACCAAGCCGCTGCTGATTTACGGCAAACCGGAAGCTCAGCAGGCATCTGGCGAATAATTCACCAAATCATACAAGCAGTTATTCAAAAAGGGGGGATTTTATCTCCCCTTTACTTTTTCCGTATTCATGGCGTTGAATGTGTGGGAAACATCCCCATATACTGGTTACATGTTAATGGTTGTGTGAAGCACAGTGACATAACCAGTTTACCTGGCGGACACTAAACTAAGAGAGAGCTCTATGAATCCTGAGCGTTCTGAACGCATTGAAATCCCCGTATTGCCGTTGCGCGATGTGGTGGTTTATCCGCACATGGTCATACCCTTATTTGTAGGGCGGGAAAAATCTATCCGTTGCCTTGAAGCCGCCATGGATCATGATAAAAAAATCATGCTGGTGGCGCAGAAAGAAGCATCAACGGATGAGCCGGGTGTAAACGATCTTTTCACCGTCGGGACCGTGGCCTCTATTTTGCAGATGCTGAAGCTGCCTGACGGCACCGTGAAGGTGCTGGTAGAAGGCCTGCAGCGTGCGCGTATTACCACTTTGTCAGACGATGGCGAACATTTCTCTGCCAAGGCAGAGTACCTTGATTCGCCTGAGCTTGATGAGCGCGAGCAGGAAGTGCTGGTGCGCACCGCGATTAGCCAGTTTGAAGGCTATATCAAGCTGAACAAGAAAATCCCACCAGAAGTGCTAACGTCGCTGAACAGCATCGACGATCCTGCGCGTCTGGCGGATACCATCGCTGCACACATGCCGCTGAAGCTGGCTGACAAACAGTCCGTGCTGGAAATGTCCGACGTTAATGAACGTCTGGAATACCTGATGGCGATGATGGAATCTGAAATCGATCTGCTGCAGGTTGAGAAGCGTATTCGCAACCGCGTGAAAAAGCAGATGGAAAAATCTCAGCGTGAGTACTATCTGAATGAGCAAATGAAGGCCATTCAGAAAGAGCTGGGCGAGATGGACGACGCGCCGGACGAAAACGAAGCGCTGAAGCGTAAGATCGACGCGGCGAAGATGCCGAAAGAGGCGAAAGAGAAAGCGGAAGCCGAGCTGCAGAAGCTGAAAATGATGTCTCCAATGTCGGCTGAAGCGACCGTCGTGCGCGGCTACATTGAGTGGATGGTGCAGGTTCCGTGGAACGCCCGTAGCAAGGTCAAAAAAGATCTGCGTCAGGCTCAGGAGATCCTGGATACCGACCACTACGGCCTGGAGCGCGTGAAAGACCGCATTCTTGAGTACCTCGCGGTACAAAGCCGTGTGAACAAAATCAAAGGCCCAATCCTGTGTCTGGTAGGGCCGCCAGGGGTAGGTAAAACCTCTCTGGGTCAGTCCATCGCCAAAGCGACCGGACGTAAGTATATCCGCATGGCGCTGGGTGGCGTACGCGATGAAGCGGAAATCCGCGGTCACCGCCGTACCTACATCGGTTCAATGCCGGGTAAACTGATCCAGAAGATGGCGAAAGTGGGCGTTAAAAACCCGCTGTTCCTGCTCGATGAGATCGACAAAATGTCGTCAGACATGCGTGGCGATCCGGCGTCTGCGCTGCTGGAAGTGCTTGATCCAGAACAGAACGTGGCGTTCAGCGATCACTACCTGGAAGTGGACTACGATCTGAGCGATGTGATGTTCGTGGCGACGTCCAACTCCATGAACATTCCGGCCCCGCTGCTGGACCGTATGGAAGTGATCCGTCTCTCCGGCTATACCGAAGACGAAAAGCTGAACATTGCGAAACAGCACCTGTTGCCGAAGCAGATTGAGCGTAACGCGCTGAAAGCGAACGAGCTGACCGTTGAGGACAGCGCGATTGTTGGCATCATCCGCTACTACACCCGTGAAGCGGGCGTGCGTAGCCTTGAGCGTGAAATTTCTAAACTGTGCCGTAAGGCGGTGAAACAGCTGCTGCTGGATAAGAGCCTGAAACACATCGTGATTAACGGCGACAATCTGCACGCCTACCTGGGCGTACAGCGCTTTGATTACGGTCGCGCAGACAACGAAAACCGCGTTGGTCAGGTGACCGGTCTGGCATGGACGGAAGTGGGTGGCGATCTGCTGACCATCGAAACCGCCTGCGTACCGGGCAAAGGCAAGCTGACCTACACCGGCTCGCTGGGTGAAGTGATGCAGGAGTCCATTCAGGCAGCATTGACCGTGGTGCGCGCGCGCGCGGAAAAACTGGGCATCAACGCGGATTTCTACGAAAAACGCGACATTCACGTTCACGTTCCGGAAGGGGCGACGCCGAAAGATGGCCCAAGTGCGGGTATTGCTATGTGTACCGCACTGGTTTCCTGTCTGACAGGCAACCCGGTGCGTGCCGACGTGGCGATGACCGGTGAAATTACCCTACGTGGTCAGGTACTGCCAATCGGTGGATTGAAAGAAAAACTGCTGGCGGCACATCGTGGTGGGATCAAAACCGTATTGATTCCTTACGAAAATAAACGCGATCTGGAAGAGATTCCGGACAACGTGATTGCCGATCTGCAGATCCATCCGGTGAAACGCATTGAGGAAGTTCTTAGTCTCGCACTGCAGAATGAACCCTCCGGAATGCAGGTTGTAACCGCAAAATAGTGACCTCGCGCAAAGAGCGTCAATAAAAACAAGGCTGGTAAGTCATTTCGCACTTGCCAGCCTTTTTTTGTATAGCTAATTTAGATTGCTGATTGGGTTAGCCATCAACAACGGGTGTTGTAAGGTCATGGCAGGCCTGATATAACTGCTGCGCGGTCGCGCTGTGAAGGATTCAGGTGCGATATAAATTATAAAAGAGAGGAAGAGAACAGTGAATAAATCTCAACTGATTGACAAAATTGCTGCTGGTGCTGATATTTCTAAAGCTGCAGCTGGACGTGCGTTAGATGCATTAATTGCTTCTGTTACTGAATCTCTGCAGTCTGGGGACGACGTTGCGCTGGTAGGCTTCGGTACTTTTGCTGTTAAAGAGCGTGCTGCCCGTACTGGCCGCAACCCTCAAACCGGTAAAGAGATCACCATTGCTGCCGCTAAAGTGCCGGGTTTCCGTGCAGGTAAAGCGCTGAAAGACGCAGTAAACTGATTGCTTTCCCGCTTCAGGGAAGCCGAAAAGTACAAGGGCGCATCATTTGATGTGCCTTTTTTGTTTGTCCAGACCTGATTTGTGCGAGTTTATGCGAGTTGTGGGCTGACAATCGCCCCGTTTTCTTGTCACAATACGCCTTTACGCGCGACGGTAAGGATTTTCCGTCAGCGTCAGGTAACCAGTCACCTACAGCGGAGTGTTGTTACACCATGATGGACAGCTTACGCACGGCTGCTAACAGTCTCGTGCTCAAGATTATTTTCGGTATCATTATCGTGTCGTTCATTTTGACCGGCGTGAGCAGTTACCTTATCGGCGGTGGCGCGAACTATGCCGCAAAAGTGAACGGCCAGGAGATCAGCCGTGGGCAGTTCGAGAACGCTTTCGCCGGTGAACGTAACCGTATGCAGCAACAGCTGGGCGATCAATTCTCTGAACTGGCAGCGAACGAAGGCTATATGAAAACCTTGCGTCAGCAGACACTCAATCGCCTTATCGATGAAGCGTTGCTGGACCAGTACGCGAAGGGACTGGGTCTGGGCATTAGCGATGAGCAGGTCAAAAAAGCTATCTTCTCAACCCCGGCATTCCAGTCTAACGGCAAATTCGACAACGCCCGTTACAACAGCATCGTAAACCAGATGGGCATGACTGCCGATCAGTACGCGCAGGCGCTGCGTAACCAGCTGACCACTCAGCAGCTCATCAATGCCGTTGTAGGCACCGATTTCATGCTCAAAGGTGAAACCGACGAACTGGCTGCGCTGGTGGCTCAGCAGCGTGTTGTGCGTGAAGCGACAATCGATGTGAATGCGCTGGCGGCAAAGCAGCAGGTGAGCGACGCAGAAGTTAACGCTTACTACGAGCAGAACAAGAACACTTTCGTTGCGCCTGAGCAGTTCCGCGTGAGCTACATCAAACTGGATGCGGCTGCGCTGCAGGAAACCGCGTCTGACGCGGAAATCCAGTCTTACTACGACCAGCATCAGGATCAGTTCACTCAGCCGCAGCGTAATCGCTACAGCGTGATTCAGACTAAGACCGAGGCAGATGCCAAAGCCGTGCTGGACGAGCTGAACAAAGGCGCTGATTTCGCGACCGTCGCGAAAGCAAAATCCACCGACATTATCTCTGCGAAAAACGGCGGTGATATGGGCTGGCTGGAAGATGCGACCACGCCGGACGAGCTGAAAAATGCCGGTCTGAAAGAGAAAGGCCAGCTGTCAGGCGTCGTTAAGTCTTCCGTTGGTTTCCTGGTCGTGCGTCTGGACGACATCACCGCGGCAAAAACCAAGCCGCTGGCTGACGTTCGCGATGATATCGCGGCGAAAGTGAAACAGGAAAAAGCGCTGGATGCTTATTACGCACTGCAGCAGAAAGTGAGCGATGCGGCGAGCAACGACAATGAATCTCTGGCAGGTGCAGAGCAGGCGGCAGGTGTCAAAGCGGTTGAAACAGGCTGGTTTGGACGCGACAACCTGCCGGAAGAGCTGAACTTCAAGCCGGTTTCTGACGCCATCTTCAACGGTGGTCTGGTGGGCGAGAACGGCACGCCGGGCAGCAACTCTGACATCATTACCGTTGACGGTGACCGTGCATTCGTTCTGCGTGTCAGTGAGCACAAAGCGGAAGCTGTTAAGCCGCTGGCGGAAGTGAAAGATCAGGTTGTTGCGCAGGTTAAGCACAACAAAGCTGAGCAGCAGGCAAAACTGGATGCTGAGAAGATCCTGGTTGACCTGAAAGCAGGTAAAGAGGACGCGCTGAAAGCCGCTGGCCTGAGCTTCGGTGAGGCAAAAACGCTGAGCCGTACCGGTCAGGACCCAATCAGCCAGGCCGCGTTTGGTCTGACGCTGCCAGCGAAGGATAAACCAAGCTTTGGCACCACAACCGATATGCAGGGTAACGTCGTTCTGCTGGCGCTGGATGAAGTGAAAGCGGGCACGCTGCCAGAAGCACAGAAGAAAGCGATGGTTCAGGGGATTACCCAGAACAATGCCCAGATTGCCTTCGAAGCCATGATGAGCAACCTGCGTAAAGAAGCAAAAATCAAGCTGGGTGATGTGATGACTCAGCAGCAGTAATTACGAGTCTGCTCGCAGATTTTCGTAACGCTCTGCAAAAACTAAAGGCCGCTTTCGCGGCCTTTTCCATTTCTGCAATCTGCTGTTTGTGCCCGTTTTACCCGGCGGCTATCGTGGCGTGGCTGTCAACAAACAAGGAGATAACAGCATGAAACGTGGAATCAAAGCACTGTTAATTACGCTGGCTATTGCCACCACCGGGATGAGTGCGGGTGCGCTGGCGGTAACGCCCGCCGCTAAACCACAGGCTACGCAGAGCAAGTCTGACGCGGCAGCGCCGGTGCAGGGGCAAACCAAAGCGACTGACGTCGGTAAAAATACCGATGATGACGGTACGCGGGTCAGCATCAATTCGGCCTCTGCGGAAGATCTCGCCCGCATCATGAATGGCGTCGGCCTGAAAAAAGCGCAGGCTATCGTCAGCTACCGCGAAGAATATGGTCCTTTCAAAACGGTCGACGATCTCAAACAGGTACCGGGAATGGGGAGCGCACTGGTTGAGCGCAACCTCTCACACCTGACGTTGTAATTACGCAATTTCTTGCACTGCGGCCAAATTTTGCCAGGATAAAGAGGTCATACCAGTTATGACCTCTCATCCTACAATAACAGTAAAGGCTATTGCGCTATGCAGACAAAAATCAAAGTACGCGGTTTCCATCTCGACGTTTACCAGCACGTGAACAACGCCCGCTATCTTGAGTTTCTTGAAGAGGCGCGCTGGGACGGGTTGGAAAACAGCGAAAGCTTTCAGTGGCTGACCGCGCACAACATCGCGTTCGTGGTCGTCAATATCAACATCAACTACCGCCGTCCGGCTGTGCTGGGGGATGTGCTGACCGTCACCAGTCAGGTTCAGCAACTAAACGGTAAAAGCGGGGTGTTGAGCCAGGTGGTGACGCTGGATCCTGAAGGGCAGATAGTGGCTGATGCGCTGATCACCTTTGTCTGTATCGATCTGAAAACGCAGAAAGCGCTGCCGCTGGAAGGAGAGTTGCGAGAAAAGCTGGAGCTGATGATCGCGTAAGACATGTTAAGGCGTACTCGTGCTGTCGATACCCGTTTTGCGACAGCACGAGGAATTAACCCTATTTAAGCCCGGTTTTTTTCTGCATCGCGGTCATCACGCCGACTTTATCGGCAAGATAATGGTTCAGCCCATTCGCACGCAGATTACAGGCTGCGCATTGGCCACAACCGTCGCCTTTGATGCCGTTATAGCAGGTGAGCGTCTCGCTGCGAACCAGGTCCAGCTTGCCCCAGTAGTCGGCCAGCGCCCAGGTTTCGGCCTTATCCAGCCACATCAGCGGAGTTTCAAAGCGCGTCTCTTTTGCCATGCCAAGATTGACGGCGTGGTTGAGCGCTTTCACGAACTCATCACGACAGTCCGGGTAGCCGGAGAAGTCGGTCTCGCACACGCCCGTGATCACCGCTTCGGCTTGCACCTGATAGGCGTAGATTGCGGTCAGCGTCAGGAACAGAATATTGCGGCCCGGCACAAAGGTATTCGGAATACCGCTGGCATCGGGTTCATAGTCAGGTACCGGGATACTGTCCCGGGTGAGGCTACTGACGGCCAGTTCGTTTAACAGCGTAACGTCCAGCACCTTATGCGCGCGTGCGCCCAGTTTCAAAGCCAGTTCACGGGCCACGTCGATTTCAGCGCGGTGGCGCTGACCATAATCGAACGTCACGCAGTGAACTTCATCGTACTGATGAAGAGCCTGAACCAGGCAGGTAGTGGAATCTTGTCCTCCGCTGAACACGACGACGGCACGTTTCATAATTCATCTCGACAGTTACGGTAAAAACAGTATGTTAACGCCTGGCTTCAGCGCCGACCAGCTTCTTCACGATTTGGGGGCAGGAAGCCAGGCTTCGGTGAAATCAAACCAGCCACGGGTATTAAGCCGAATACCGTTAACGCCCGGTGGGGCGCTGATTTGATACTGGTAGTTAAATAGCGGTGTAATCACCGCATTTTCCATAAGCTGGCTAAAAATGGCTTTCAGGCCAGCATGCCGTGCCAGTTCATCGGCCTGGGTCTGAACCGCATCCAGCGTGGCTTGTAGATGAGCAAACTGTGGCGCGCTTAACAGGTGCGGCCAAAGCGCATCACAGCGTAGCCACTGCTCAAGCGTATACTCTGGCGCTTCCCCAATCAGCCTGTCACCCATCATGATATCCGCCTCTACCAGTCGCTGGCATCCGTCCCATGTTTTGGCATCGTGAAAAATGACCCTAAGCTCACAGCCTTGTTGGGCAAGGTACTGTTTCAGCTGGTTTGCCATGGTGTGGAGTTCAACCGGCAGATGATAAAGCAGCGTCAATGTTTCAGGCAGACGAACATCCGTTAAATCAGGCCACTGCGGTATATCCCAGCCGGGCAGGAGTTCTTCCGTTGGCGTGATTAAACCCTCATTCAACGGCAGCGTGTGCAGCAGCGTCGAGAGATGGATGATATTGATCAGCCGTTGTGCCTGCATTTTGTTCAGGTGTGGGCTGTGCTTCAGCGTGAGATAACAAAACCCCAGGCTGGTACTGCTGCTCACCAGTCGCAGGTTTTCCAGTTCATCAAGCTCGCCAATGGCAATTTGTACCGGATGACGACAGCTGGTGCCAAGCCCGTAGTCAAACAGCGTCGGCGTGATCCAGTATTCAATTGCTTTCAGCAGCGGGTGGCTAAGATGGTACTGCTCGTGGCTTTCCAGACGAACCAATTCAGGATCGAACACGCTCAGTTTGAAAGGACCGCTGCCCGTCATGGGCTGGTCGGGATGGGCGAGGCGACTGCAGTATGTCGCCAGGCGGTGCGCAAGCCAGTGATCCGGCTGATGGAGGGTAAATGTCAGACACTGTGGGTGGGTGACGTCAATGCGTAATACGCTCTGAAACAGCTTACGCAGGGCTGGCAGCACCAGCAGCGCCGTCAGGCTTCGCTGAAGCTGTGCCGTCTCGATTTTATCGCCGTTATGCCAGTGCAGGGTGGAACGGATGTAAAAGTGCCACCGCAGGCCGTCCGCCGAGACCTCCCAGTGGTGCGCAAGATCCCCCGTCGGTTCGCTGCCGCTGCCGTGAAAGCGCGTCAGCCCGGAGAAAACGTGTCCGGCCAGATGTTGCTCCGCCCGACCGGGCAAAAATCCGGGATGAAGGGGATCCAGCGAGCGGTAGTAGGGGATACGCAGCGTCGGCGTATCGTTTTGCCAGTGGCCGCCCAGAAATGGATGCAGCAGCGCACGTAAATCCTCAGGCGCAAGCTGTGCCAGTTCGAGGGCGTTATGTTGCTGCCCGCTTTTCAGCGCCTCTTCCATCATCACATTGCGCAGCGATTCCGGGGTGACGTGAAACGTCAGCTCACCCCGCTTTCCGCGACCAGACTGCGCTCGCCAGCTGAGCCACCCTGCCTCCTGAGCCTGGCGCAGCAGCGTTCGGACATGCCGCTCGCTACAAAAACAGCGGGCGGCCAACTCGCTGATAGTGACCTGTTGTATTGCACCCTCGGAAGGTTGCCACAGTCGCTGATACTGATTAAGACGATTAAGCTGGCGCATAAGAAACCCGGAACAATAATTATCATCTATTCACTATTACTTCCGTATATCTCACACGATACTGATACACAAGTTAATCGCATCACATTTTCAGGAGTAATCATGGCCCGGCTCGCTGCATTTGATATGGACGGCACGCTGTTAATGCCGGATCACCGTCTGGGGGAGAAAACCCTGAGTACCCTGAAGCGCCTGCGCGAGCGTGATGTCACCCTGACGTTTGCCACCGGTCGTCATGTGCTGGAAATGCGCCATTTGCTGGGCGCGTTTTCCCTCGACGCCTTTCTGATCACCGGCAACGGGACGCGAATTCACTCTGTGGAAGGCGATGTGCTGCACCGACAGGATCTCAACCCTGAAGTGGCGGATATCGTGCTGCACAGCACCTGGGATACGCAGGCCAGCATCCACGTCTTTAACGATGGGGGCTGGTTTACCGGCAGCGAAATCCCGGAATTATTGCACGCGCATGTTTACAGCGGCTTTAAATATCAGCTGATCGATTTGCGACGGATCCCTGCCCATGCGGTCACCAAGATCTGCTTTTGCGGCGATCATGACGATCTCTGTCGCTTACGGATTCAGCTGAATGAGGCGCTGGGCGACCGGGCACACCTGACCTTCTCGGCGGTGGATTGTCTGGAAGTGCTGCCGGTGGGCTGTAACAAAGGTTCAGCCCTGGCGGTTCTGAGCGACCACCTGGGCTTAACGATGCAGGATTGTATGGCGTTTGGCGACGCCATGAACGACCGCGAGATGCTGGGCAGCGTCGGTCGCGGTCTGATTATGGGGAACGCGATGGCGCAGCTAAAAGCGGAACTTCCCCATCTGCCGGTTATCGGACACTGCGGCAATGAAGCGGTGTCCCATTTTTTGACGCATTGGCTGGACAACAACAACCTCCCGTATTCCCCCGAATAGTGAGACCCTTCCAGCAAGCCAGACTTCGGTCTGGCTTTTTTTATTTCACCAGCTCTGCAATCTGCGCTTTCCACGGGGCGATATCGCCGATGTTGGCCTGCACCCACTCCGCGTTGTAGTAGGTCTCGAGATAACGCTCGCCGCTGTCGCAGAGCAGCGTGACGATGGAGCCGGTGCGGCCCTCTTCGCGCATGCGTGCGGCAAGCTGCAGTGCGCCCCACATGTTAGTGCCCGTTGAGGCGCCCACTTTGCGGCCAAGCTGCGTCTCCAGCCAGTGCGCCGTTGCCACGCTTGCGGCATCCGGCACGCGCATCATCTCATCCACGACGTCGGGAATGAAAGAGGGCTCCACGCGCGGGCGACCAATCCCTTCAATTTTACTGCCTACCGGGCTACGCAGTTCCGCGTTACGGTTTTGCCAGTAGTCGAGGAACACGGAGTTCTGGGGGTCAACCACCATCAGCTGGGTATCGTAGCCCTGACAGCGGATGTAGCGGCCGATAGTGGCAGACGTGCCGCCCGTACCGGCGCTCATTACAATGTACGACGGAACCGGGTGCGGCTCGTGGGTCATCTGGCGGAAAATACTGTCGGCAATGTTGTTATTGCCGCGCCAGTCGGTGGCTCGCTCGGCGAAGGTGAACTGGTCCATATAGTGGCCGTTCAGCTCGCGCGCCAGCATTTCAGAGGCGGCGTAGATTTCGCAGGCGCTTTCCACAAAGTGGCAGCGTCCGCCGTAAAATTCGATCTGTTCGATTTTGCGTCTGGCAGTGCAGGAAGGCATCACCGCGATAAACGGCAGGCCCAGCAGGCGAGCAAAATAGGCTTCAGACACCGCCGTTGAACCGGATGAGGATTCAATGATAGTGGTGCCTTCTTTAATCCAGCCGTTACATAAACTGTATAAGAACAGGGAACGTGCCAGACGATGCTTCAGGCTACCGGTAGGATGAGTGCTTTCGTCTTTCAGATAGAGCTGAATGCCGTTAAATCCCGGCAGGGAAAGGCGAATCAGGTGCGTATCCGCCGAGCGCTGATAGTCGGCATTGATTTCGCTGATCGCATGTTTAACCCAGGTGCTATTCATCGTAGTTATCCGTTTGTCATTTTGTGCCTAGCATAGCGAATAGCACAGAAAAAATTGTTGCTATCTGGCCTTTAAAATAGAATGTAGGGAGAAAAATTTTCTCTGGGAGGTGGGTATGCTAGATAAAATTGACCGCAAGCTGCTTTCATTGTTGCAAACGGACTGCACCCTCTCTTTGCAGGCGTTAGCAGATGCCGTTAATCTGACCACCACACCGTGCTGGAAACGCCTCAAGAAGCTGGAAGATGACGGCGTGCTGCTGGGCCGTGTGGCGTTATTAGATCCCGAAAAACTGGGGCTTGGACTGACGGCCTTTGTCCTGATAAAAACGCAGCACCACAGCAGCGAATGGTATTGCCGCTTTGTCACTCAGGTTTCTGAGATGCCCGAGGTGCTCGGCTTCTGGCGAATGGCGGGAGAATACGATTACCTGATGCGCGTCCAGGTGGCCGACATGAAGCGCTATGATGATTTCTACAAGCGGCTGGTCAACAGCGTACCGGGCTTGTCGGATGTCACCTCAAGCTTCGCGATGGAACAGATAAAATACACCACAGCATTACCCATTGAATAACTTCGAAAAATACCTTCAGGAACAAACCGCGTGCGATTATTTGCCCAATTAAGCTGGTACTTTCGTCGGGAGTGGCAACGCTACCTCGGCGCGGTATGCCTGCTTATTATCATTGCTATCCTGCAGCTGATCCCGCCGAAAGTGGTGGGGTACGTCGTGGATGGCGTCACCGAACAGCATTACACCACCGCACGGGTGTTGATGTGGGTCGGCACGCTGGTGCTGACCGCGGTGATTGTATACCTGCTGCGCTACGTCTGGCGCGTGCTCTTATTCGGTGCGTCCTATCAGCTGGCCGTTGAGCTGCGTGAAGATTTTTACCGCCAGCTGAGCCGCCAGCATCCTGAATTTTATCTGCGCCACCGGACCGGTGACCTCATTGCCCGCGCCACCAACGACGTGGACCGCGTGGTCTTTGCCGCCGGGGAAGGGGTGCTGACGCTGGTGGATTCACTGGTCATGGGCTGCGCGGTGTTGATTGTGATGTCGACCCAGATTAGCTGGCAACTGACCCTGCTGGCGCTGCTGCCAATGCCGCTGATGGCGCTGGCGATCAACCGCTACGGTGAAAAGCTCCACGAGCGTTTCAAGCTGGCGCAGGCGGCGTTTTCATCGCTCAACGATCGCACCCAGGAGAGTATGACCAGCATCCGCATGATCAAAGCCTTCGGCCTGGAAGACAGGCAGTCCGCACTGTTTGCCGCCGATGCGGCGGATACCGGCGCGAAAAACATGCGCGTGGCGCGTATTGACGCCCGGTTTGACCCGACGATCTATATCGCCATCGGCATGGCGAATATGCTGGCGATTGGCGGCGGGAGCTGGATGGTGGTGCAGGGGTCCATGACCCTCGGTCAGTTGACCAGCTTTGCCATGTATTTGGGGCTGATGATCTGGCCGATGCTGGCGCTGGCGTGGATGTTTAACATCGTTGAGCGCGGCAGCGCCGCGTACAGCCGTATTCGCGCGATGCTGGCGGAAGCGCCGGTGGTGAAGGACGGCAGCGAAGCCGTTCCCGATGGGCGCGGGACCGTGAAAGCCGATATTCAGTCGTTTAGCTATCCGCAGACGACGCATCCGGTGCTCGAAAACGTGAACTTCACGCTGCAGCCCGGACAGATGCTGGGAATTTGCGGCCCAACGGGAGCCGGAAAAAGCACCGTTCTCTCTCTGCTGCAGCGCCACTTCGACGTGACGCAGGGCGATATTCGTTTTCATGACATTCCCTTGTCGAACCTGCTGCTGGACGGCTGGCGTAGCCGCCTGGCGGTGGTGAGCCAAACGCCGTTTTTATTCTCCGATACCATCGCGAACAATATCGCCCTCGGTCATCCTTCGGCAACACAGGACGAGATTGAACATGTGGCGCGCTTAGCCAGCGTCCATGACGATATTTTGCGTCTGCCGCAGGGCTATGAAACGGAAGTCGGCGAGCGCGGGGTGATGCTCTCCGGCGGACAAAAGCAGCGAATTTCGATCGCGCGTGCGCTGCTGCTGAATGCTGAAATCCTGATCCTGGACGATGCGCTTTCCGCCGTTGATGGCCGTACTGAGCATCAGATCCTGCACAATCTTCGTCAGTGGGGAGAAGGACGCACGGTGATCATCAGCGCCCACCGCCTGTCGGCGCTGACGGAAGCCAGTGAAATTCTGGTGTTGCAGCACGGGCATATCGCTCAGCGCGGGCAGCACGAGCAGCTGGCGGAACAGCCGGGCTGGTATCGTGACATGTATCGTTATCAGCAGCTGGAAGCGGCGCTGGATGAGGAGGCGACCCATGCGTAAGCTCGGAACAATGTGGCCGACGCTCAAACGCCTTCTGGCCTACGGTTCGCCATGGCGTAAACCGCTTTCGGTTGCCGTGCTTCTGCTGTGGATTGCGGCGATTGCCGAAGTCAGCGGCCCCCTGCTTATCAGCTATTTCATCGACAATATGGTGGCGAAAAGCTATCTGCCGTGGGGGCTGGTCGCAGGCTTAGGCGTGGCCTACGTTGGGCTACAGTTAACGGCGGCAGGGCTGCACTATGCCCAGTCGCTGCTCTTTAACAGGGCAGCCGTGGGCGTGGTACAGCAGCTGCGTACGGATGTCATGGATGCCGCGCTGCGCCAGCCGCTGAGCGAGTTTGACACCCAGCCGGTCGGGCAGGTGATATCGCGCGTGACCAACGATACTGAAGTGATCCGCGATCTCTACGTCACCGTAGTGGCAACCGTGTTGCGCAGCGCCGCGCTGATCGGTGCGATGCTGGTCGCCATGTTCAGCCTCGACTGGCGTATGGCGCTGGTGGCGATCACTATCTTCCCGGCGGTGCTGATCGTGATGGTGATCTACCAGCGCTACAGCACGCCGATTGTTCGCCGGGTGCGCGCTTACCTGGCCGACATCAATGATGGCTTCAATGAAGTGATCAACGGCATGAGCGTCATCCAGCAGTTCCGCCAGCAGGCGCGCTTTGGCGAGCGCATGGGCGAAGCCAGCCGTTCGCACTATATGGCGCGTATGCAGACGTTACGTCTGGACGGCTTCCTGCTGCGTCCATTGCTTAGCCTGTTCTCGGCGCTGGTCCTCTGTGGCCTGCTGATGCTGTTTGGGCTGACAACGCGTGGAACCATTGAGGTTGGGGTGCTATATGCCTTCATCAGCTATCTGGGGCGCCTTAACGAACCCCTGATTGAGCTCACTACCCAGCAATCGATGCTGCAACAGGCGGTGGTCGCCGGTGAGCGCGTGTTCGAGCTGATGGACAGACCGCGTCAGACCTATGGCGATGATGAACGTCTTCTGCAAAGCGGGTCGATTGCCTTTGATAAGGTCTCGTTTGCTTACCGCGATGACCAGCTTGTCTTACAGGACATTAATCTTGAGGTACCGTCGCGCGGCTTCGTGGCGCTGGTGGGGCATACCGGCAGCGGCAAGAGTACGCTCGCCAGTCTGTTAATGGGCTACTATCCGTTAACGCAAGGTGAGATCCGCCTCGATGGACGCCCGCTTGCATCACTCAGCCACAATGTGCTGCGTAAGGGCGTCGCCATGGTGCAACAGGACCCGGTCGTACTGGCCGATACCTTCTACGCTAACGTCACGCTGGGTCGGCCTTTTACCCAGGAACAGGTCTGGGAGGTGCTGGAGAAAGTGCAGCTGGCCGATCTGGCGCGCGGGTTCAGTGAGGGTATCAATACGAAACTAGGCGAGCAGGGGAATAACCTCTCCGTAGGGCAGAAACAGCTGCTGGCCCTGGCGCGCGTGCTGATTGAAACGCCGCAGGTGCTGATTCTCGATGAAGCGACGGCCAGCATTGACTCCGGTACCGAGCAGGCCATCCAGCAGGCGCTGGCCGCTGTTCGGGATCACACCACGCTGGTGGTCATCGCGCATCGCCTCTCAACCATTGTCGATGCCGATACCATCCTGGTGCTGCATCGTGGACAGGCCGTTGAACGAGGTACGCACAGACAACTGCTGGAAGAGAAAGGACGCTACTGGCAGATGTACCAGCTGCAGCTGGCAGGTGAAGAGCTTGCAGCCAGCGCGCGCGAAGAAGAGTCGCTGAGCGCCTGATGCACCAAAAACAGGCAAGCTGCTAACAGTCATTCCTGTTGGTGCAAAACTGAAACGCACTGTGCACTGCCATGGTGCGTTTTTTTTCACCCGTTCGGTGTTGAACCCCATTCCTGGCTCATCGCCCGCCGTTTTCTCGCTGTTTTCAATTCTGGCACACCCCTTGCAATGTCCCTTACGTGTTAGCTGCGGCCATTACCGAATTCTGACTGGAGGGGATTTATGAAGCTGGTTACGGTTGTAATCAAACCATTCAAACTCGAAGACGTACGTGAAGCGTTGTCTTCAATGGGTATTCAGGGACTGACTGTCACCGAAGTGAAAGGCTTTGGTCGTCAGAAGGGTCATGCCGAGCTTTATCGCGGTGCGGAATACAGCGTGAATTTCCTGCCAAAAGTAAAAATCGATGTCGCGATTGCGGATGACCAGCTTGATGAGGTCATTGATGTCATCAGCAAAGCGGCCTACACCGGCAAAATTGGCGACGGCAAAATTTTCGTTGCCGAACTGCAGCGCGTCATTCGCATTCGTACCGGCGAATCTGACGAAGCGGCTCTGTAAGTAACTCCTGGCACACAGTGATAGGGATCGAGAAAATGAAGATAGCAACACTCAAAACGGCTCTGGGGTCGCTGGCACTGCTGCCGGGCCTGGCTCTGGCTGCGCCTGCCGTGGCAGACAAAGCCGATAACGCCTTTATGATGATTAGCACCGCGCTGGTGCTGTTCATGTCAATTCCGGGCATTGCGCTGTTCTACGGCGGCCTGATCCGCGGCAAGAACGTGCTCTCCATGCTGACGCAAGTTGCGGTAACGTTCGCGCTGGTCTGCGTGCTGTGGGTAGTTTACGGATACTCGCTGGCGTTCGGCACGGGCAATGCGTTCTTTGGTAACTTCGACTGGGTGATGCTGAAAAATATCGAGCTGACCGCGCTGATGGGCAGCTTCTATCAGTACATCCACGTTGCTTTCCAGGGATCGTTTGCCTGCATCACCGTCGGGCTGATTGTGGGTGCGCTTGCTGAGCGTATTCGTTTCTCTGCCGTCCTGATCTTCGTGGTGGTCTGGCTGACGCTCTCCTATGTGCCTATCGCGCATATGGTATGGGGCGGCGGTCTGCTGGCGAGCCATGGTGCCCTGGACTTTGCGGGCGGCACCGTTGTACACATCAACGCCGCAGTCGCGGGCCTGGTGGGTGCCTACCTGATTGGCAAACGAGTGGGCTTCGGGAAAGAAGCGTTCAAGCCGCACAACCTGCCGATGGTGTTTACCGGTACGGCGATTCTCTACTTTGGCTGGTTTGGCTTCAACGCAGGCTCTGCAAGTGCCGCTAACGAAATCGCCGCGCTGGCCTTCGTGAACACCGTTGTCGCAACGGCGGGTGCAATCCTCTCCTGGGTCTTTGGCGAGTGGGCCGTTCGCGGTAAACCGTCTCTGCTGGGTGCCTGTTCGGGTGCTATTGCCGGTCTGGTCGGTATCACACCAGCCTGTGGTTACGTGGGTGTAGGTGGTGCGCTGCTGGTGGGGTTGGTTGCAGGCCTTGCGGGTCTGTGGGGCGTTACCGCTCTGAAACGTGTTCTGCGCGTTGACGACCCTTGCGATGTATTTGGCGTCCATGGCGTCTGCGGCATTGTCGGCTGTATCATGACCGGGATCTTTGCAGCTAAATCACTGGGCGGCGTGGGTTATGCGGAAGGCGTCACCATGGTTCACCAGGTGCTGGTACAGCTGGAAAGTATTGCCATCACCGTTGTGTGGTCTGCTGTCGTGGCCTTTATTGGCTATAAGCTGGCGGACATGACTGTCGGCCTGCGCGTACCGGAAGAGCAGGAACGCGAGGGTCTGGACGTCAACAGCCACGGCGAGAATGCGTATAACGCATAATAAACAGCAAAACGGCAACTTCGGTTGCCGTTTTTAGTATGTATTCCCTCTCCCTGTGGGAGAGGGGCAGGGTGAGGGCATCAGGCCGCATAAGGTTAAAGCAAAACGGCAACTTCGGTTGCCGTTTTTAGTGTGTATTCCCTCTCCCCTGGGAGAGGGTCAGGGTGAGGGCATCAGGCCGCACAACATCACCCTCGGTTACGCATCACCCCTTCCTGCACCGTCGAGGCGACCAGCACGCCATCCTGCGTATAAAACTCCCCGCGCACAAACCCGCGCGCGCTTGATGCCGACGTACTTTCCACACTGTAGAGCAACCACTCATTCATGTTGAATGGACGGTGGAACCACATCGAGTGGTCGATGGTGGCGACCTGCATCCCCTTTTCCAGGAACCCCACGCCGTGTGGCTGCAGCGCCACAGGCAGGAAGTTAAAGTCAGATGCATAGCCCAGCAGGTACTGATGAACGCGGAGATCTTCCGGCACTGTACCGTTGGCACGCATCCAGACCTGACGTTTCGGTTCTGCAGTGTGGCCTTTCATCGGGTTATGGAATTCAACGGGGCGGATCTCAAGCGGCTTATCGCAGAGGAACTTCTCCTTTACCTGTGGCGGAAGCAGATGCGCCAGCGCGCGGGCGATATCGGTTTCCGATTTGAGATCGTCAGGCGAAGGGGCTGGCGGCATCACTTTTTGATGCTCATAGCCCGGTTCAGGCGCCTGGAAAGAGGCGGTCATGTAAAAGATCGGTTTACCATGTTGAATGGCTGCCACGCGGCGAGCACTAAAACTGTTACCATCTCTCAGCACTTCAACGTCATAGACAATGGGTTTTGCGCTATCGCCAGGGCGTAGGAAGTAACTGTGAAAGGAGTGCACCAGACGGTCAGTCGGGACGGTTTCCTTGGCTGCATACAGCGCTTGTCCCACGACCTGCCCACCGAAGACCTGGCGTAAACCCAAATCTTCGCTCTGTCCGCGAAAGAGTCCTTCCTCAATTTTTTCCAGATTCAGTAATGTCAGCAGATTGTTCAGTGCCTGACTCATAGTCGTCCTCAATAAACGCCGTGGCGAAAGATACGCAGAGTATAACGCAGAAATGAAAGTGGTCCGATGGGTAGATTAGTCTGAATATCGGGGAGAATTCAGGCGTTAATCATTGATTTGTGCCACACTTGAATACGTTATGTGAATGAAACGACATCGGATGGGATCGATCCCGCTGGTGCATTGATGATAAGGAGACTTCAATGAAACTCGTGCCTATGCTAAGTGGTATAGCTATTGCGGTGGCGTTGTCCGCCTGTGCAGGTAAGAGCGCTCAGGTGCCGGTGCCCGCAGCTGACCCGAACGGGATTAATACACTTTCACAGCAGTCGATTCAGCAGCCAAATGTATCCGGTACAATCTGGATCAAGCAAAGAGTGGCTCTGCCGCCGGATGCGGTATTAACGGTAACGCTGTCTGATGCTTCACTGGCCGATGCACCGTCGAAAGTGCTGGCGCAGCGTGCGGTTCGCACCGAGGGTAAACAGGCGCCATTTAGCTTCGTACTGCCTTACAATCCAGCAGATGTGCAGCCAAATGCGCGTATCCTGCTGAGTGCGGCGGTAACGATCAACGATAAACTGGTCTTTATTACCGACACGGTGCACGAAGCGATTAACAACGGTGGAACAAAAGTTGACCTGAATCTGGTCCCGGTGCAGCAAACGGAAGTTCCGCTTGCGCCTCAGACTAACCAGCCGGCCGTCGCAACCCCGCCTACGCAGCTGTAATTCCTGCCTTTACCCTCTCCTGCGGGAGAGGGTTCAGTACACCCAACGGTATTTCTGCAAATCGATCTGTCCCGAACCTGACACCTGCACACCTTCTGACAATAACGCCTGACGCTGGCGCTGCAAATCCGGCCCGGTAAGCGAAATGGCACCGTGACGATTCACCACTCGATGCCACGGCAAAGCACTTCCTTCCGGGAGCCGCTTCAGAACGCCACCGACCTGACGTGCTGCACGCGGAGAGCCTGCAAGACGCGCTACCTCACCGTAGGTGGTCACAACCCCTTCCGGGATGGAGGCCACGATTTGCCACACGCGTTGCGGGAAAGAGTCATGTTCGTCCATTTATCACTCCAGTGGGTCGTAATGAAGTGTGATGGTAAACGAAGATGAAGGCGATTGCCGCTTAAGTTTGCGCAATAAACCAGCATCCAGATGCCCATGGCTTGCAATTGACGGGCGGCATAGGGATAATGCGCCAGCGCGTTGGTTAACAACGCTCTCAATGGGGGCTCTGTTGGTTCTCCCGCAACGCTACTCTGTTCACCAGGTCAGGTCCGGAAGGAAGCAGCCAGGGCAGACGACGTGTGTGCCGGGATGTAGCTGGCAGGGCCCCCACCCATTTCTCCCCCCAAAAAAATCTTCTGCTTTAGATAGCGTTGCTCTCAGGCTATTAATCCTTATAGATAAAGTGGTTTTTATAAGCCCGGAAATATATCTTTCATTTAACTGAAATAATATTGTCATAAACCTGTAATAATAGACTGTCATTTTATTATCGGGTGTCTTTTTTCCGTCATAAGCAAAAAATATATATCTGGATTAGAAAGTTAACTTCGTGTATTAAATTAAACACGTATTCCGAAGGGAAGTGACAATTATGGCTACTGCGGTTTTAAATGTTAAAATTGATGAAGCGCTAAAAGAAAGACTTCGCCACTATGCCGAAGTTAATAATGAGAATCTAAGCGTGACCACAGAGAAACTGCTGCTGCTGGCGTTTGAAGCAGTAGAAGAGGCGGGAGTATCGGAAGAGGATATTGATAATCAGCATACGGAAGAAGAGAGCGTTTCTCCATTTACTCCTAAAGAAATCAAGGCACTACGTAAACTTCTGAAGAAGAGAAAATGAAACAACAACTGTCGACCGCCCATGACTACAAAGAGGCCTGCGATCTGTTGCGTTCAGGCTATGTTAAACATGTACGTCTTGGCTGGAATGTAGGAAGTGATGAGTTCTTTCGTATTGCGTCTGACTGGTGTGATACCGGCGCAAAAATAAAGAAAGAGGGTGAAGATTTTGTTATTTCACTGAAAGGTTTCCCGATTCCTCCTCAGCACTAATTCCTGATCTGTGAAAACAGCTGACTGCCTCTATGACAGTCAGCTGTTTTTATTATTTACGAAAAAATTTTATACCAGGCTTCGTTTAATCGAGGGCGTGGTTTTGTTCAGGGCGAGCCACAACGGCTTGATTCTCAATAACGCTTGCTCGAGTTCTTCCGGTTCAAGTGAGAAAGGCATACGCAAATAGCGATCAAATGCCCCTGAAAGACCGAACCGCGTGCCGGTCCCCATGTTGATCCCAATCGTCTCAGCCCGTGCGGCGAGCTGCGTTGCCAGCATCCCCGGCAGTTCAATCCAGTACGAAAGCCCGCCTTCGGCTTCATGGAAGGTCCAGTCCGGGAAATGCTCGCGCAGGAGTTCCCCGCACTTGTTCCGTCGTTCCACCAGCATTTTCCGGCGAGTGGGCAAAAAGGTGTCGCTGTTTTCGATAAGCCACAGCGTTGCCAGCTGTTCCAGCAGAGGGGAGCCGAGGTCCAGCGTATCGCGCGCCTGAGCGAGCGCCGCGATGGTGCGTGAAGAGGCGCGGATCCAGCCGAGACGCAGTCCACCCCAGAAGCTTTTCCCGGCAGAGCCCAGCGTAATCACCGCCGCCCCAGGATTAAACGCTGCCAGAGGGGGCGGCGGCGGCGCATCAAACCAGAGATCGAGCATGGTTTCGTCCACGACCAGCGTGGTACGAGTCCGCGCGGCGATGTCGGTGATCGTCTGACGCGTTGCAGCGTCCATACAGCGCCCCGTTGGATTATGAAAATCCGGCATCAGGTAGGCCAGGCGCGGGGCCGTTTGGGCAAGCGTTGCCGCGAAACCGTCGGTATCCCAGCCGCTTTCAGGCAGTGATACGCCTACCGGTCGGCAGAGTGCCCCCTGAATAGCGGCGATCGCCAGCGGGTAGGTTGGATGGTCGACGACGATGCGATCGCCTGGCCCGGTCATCATGCGCAATACCAGCGCAAAGCCGCTGACGGCACCATTTACGACCATCACTTCGTCTGCCCGCGTTGGCAGCCCGCGCGCGGTATAGCGTGCGGCAATGGCTTCCCGCAGCGCGGGCAACCCGAGCTGGTCATAGCCCGTCAGCGCAAGGTGCTGGGTAATCGCCGTCAGCGCATGGGTATACGCCTGATGGATTTCGGGCCCGGCGTTAAGTGCGGCGGTGGAGAGGTCCAGCGCCGCGCTGGCCGCGGAAAGCGTCGGAACCGCGCGGGTATCCGGCAGGATCACGCGTGAGCCGCTGCCGTGGCGACTTTCCAGATAACCCTCTTCCCGCAGATGGGCGAGCGCGCTGCCAACGGTGGTTCGGCTGACGTTTAGCGTACTGGCTAATTCCCTCTCACCCGGTAGCCGCGTATTCAGCGCCAGTCTGCCGTCCAGAATAAGCAGACGTAATGCATCGGCCAGTTGACGCCAGAGCGACGTACGCGATGAGGATTGTTGCCAGTGGCCTAAAAGGCGTGCCAGAGACTGGCTTCCGAAACGACGAGATGACATATGCAGTCCACTATTTAGAAACTGGACATTAATCATAGAGCCATTTTGACCCAATATGAAAATCTGGTTCACTGGAGAAGATAAAAATGGTACGTCGTCTGCTACAGCTTTATGTCGGTTTAGGGCTTTATGGTCTTTCCACCGCGATGTTTATTCGTGCGGATCTGGGCGTCGATCCGTGGGACGTCTTTCACCTTGGGGTGGCCTTACAAACGGGGATGACCATTGGTACGGTCATCATTGTGACCGGTGCGGCGGTGCTTCTGCTGTGGATCCCGCTACGTCAGATGCCCGGGCTGGGCACCCTCAGTAACGTTATCTGTATTGGCCTGGCGGCAGATGCTTCAATGGCCTTAATCCCTGAGTTGAGTTCGCTGCCAGTCCGTATCGCGCTGCTGGTGTCCGGGATCGTCGCGAACGCCATAGCAACCGGAATGTATATCGGTGCAGGTTTTGGGTCAGGTCCGCGCGACGGCCTGATGACCGGGATCCACGCCCGGTTAGGCTGGTCAATCCGCAGCGTGCGCACCTCCATTGAAGTCTCTGTTCTGATTATCGGTTGCCTGCTTGGCGGTTCATTTGGTGTGGGGACAGTGATTTACGCCCTGACCATCGGCCCGCTTATCCAGCTCTGTTTGCCGTGGTTCCGTCAAAAGCCGCGTATCGAGACGGTTCCTCAGCCTGAGCGGGTTGTTTAATTTTGCGAAGCGCTCACATGTTTTAATGGCGTCGCTGTGCCAGAATAGCGGCTTGTTATCAAGCGATGCCGGACTGCATGAAAGCGATCACACTCTATGACGTTGCCCTCCTTGCGGGGGTGTCTTACCAGACCGTGTCCCGCGTGATTAATGGCGCGGATCACGTCTCCACCCGCACGCGGGAAAAGGTGCAGCAGGCGATGGCCGAACTGCACTACGTGCCTAATCGGGGCGCACAGCAGCTGGCGGGGAAACGGACCCGGACGCTGGGGCTGATCACCACCGATCTGGCCCTGCATGCGCCCTCGCAAATTGTCTCAGCGGTAAAATCCCGCGCGGCAGAGCAGGGGGCAAGCGTCTTAATTTCAATGGTGGAGCATGTTCAGCAATGCCAGGCTGCGGTGCAGGAACTGCTGGCTCAGCGTGTGGAAGCCTTACTGGTCAATGTCCCGCTGGACGACCCTGACGCAGAGCAGCTTCAGAAAATGGCTTCGCCTGTGCCTGTTCTGTTCCTCGATGTTTCCCCTTCGGCACAGGTCAACAGTCTGGTATTTAACGCCGGGCAGGGGGCCGCGCTGGGCGCGGAACATCTGATTTCTCTGGGACATCAGCGCATCGCTCTTCTCAGTGGACCAGAGAGTTCCGTTTCAGCGCGTGCGCGTCTGGCGGGATGGAAAACGACCCTGGCACAAGCCGGTCTTGAAGCCGCTGACGAGGTTCATGGCGACTGGAGCGCCGCCTCCGGATATGAAAAAGGCCACCAGCTTTTATCCGGGTCGCAACTACCTGACGCCATTCTGGTCGCGAACGATCAAATGGCACTGGGCGTGATGCGCGCCTGCGTAGAGAAGGGCATTGCTATACCGGGCCAGATATCGATTGTCGGGTTTGATGACACGGCTGACAGCGCCTGGTTTTCACCGCCGCTGACCACCGTTCGGCAGGCTTTTCGTGAGGCGGGCGAGCGCAGCGTGGAATGGCTGCTGACGCCGACGAGAAGTGAAAAATTCTGGCAAGAGCAGCTTCCCGTCACGCTGATCGCGCGTCATTCGAGCGCCCGTCGCGCAGCCGATCGGGTTGATCGGGAAGAGCTTGCCCATCAACTGAGAAATCTGGCATTGCTGGCTGAAAAAATCGCGCGGGGATAAATCTTTTGTGATCCGGCTCGCTACGTGAGGATCGCACACTTTACCCTTCTCTGTTGCCAGGGCATGTTGACTAAAATTGTGAGCGCTTCGCAAAGAGGTTATTATGTCTGATACATCATCGCTGACCCTCAGCGCACTTCTGGCTCGTCGGGACTGGGAAAACCCCGGGGTAACGCAGTGGAATCGCCTGGCGGCCCACGCGCCGTTTCACAGCTGGCGTGACGAAGCCTCTGCCAGAGAAGAGGCGAAAACCCCGAACAAACGTTCTCTCAACGGGGTGTGGCAGTTTAGCTTTTTTGCAGCACCAGAACAGGTTACGCAGGCATGGGTAGAAGAGGATTATACCGATGCCGTCGCGATGCCCGTTCCTTCGAACTGGCAGATGCAGGGCTTTGATACGCCGATCTACACCAATGTGACCTATCCGATCCCCGTCAATCCGCCCTGCGTTCCGACAGAGAATCCTACCGGTTGTTACTCGCTCACATTTGAGATGGATGACGCCTGGCTGCACGGCGGGCAAACCCGCATTATCTTCGACGGGGTAAACTCAGCATTCCATCTCTGGTGCAACGGCCAGTGGATTGGCTATTCCCAGGACAGTCGCCTGCCCGCCGAGTTTGATCTCACGGCAGCGCTGCGTTCAGGCCAGAACCGTCTGGCGGTCATGGTGCTGCGTTGGTGCGACGGGAGCTATCTTGAAGATCAGGATATGTGGCGCATGAGCGGTATTTTCCGTGACGTATCGCTGCTGCATAAGCCTGAGACGCAGATTGCGGATTACCACGTTGTGACCGATCTCAACGCGGAGTGCGACCGCGCAATGCTTAACGTCGACGTCGCGCTGGCCGGCTCCTGCTATTCAGCCTGCGAAGTGACCATCACCCTGTGGCGAAACGGCGAAAAATGCGCCAGCGTCACGCAACGCCCCGGCTCTGCGGTGGTTGACGAGCGAGGGCGCTGGGCCGAGCGGCTAGCGGTGGCGATCCCCGTCAAAGATCCCGCACTGTGGAGTGCGGAAACGCCTGAACTTTACCGGCTGACAATTGCGCTTAGGGACGCACAGGGTGATGTGCTGGACGTCGAGGCATGCGACGTCGGCTTTCGCCGGGTTGAAATCAGCAATGGCCTGCTGAAGCTCAACGGTAAACCGCTGCTGATTCGGGGCGTGAACCGCCATGAGCATCATCCGGAAAACGGGCAGGTGATGGATGAAGCGACGATGCGCCGTGATATCGAGCTGATGAAGCAGCATAACTTTAACGCCGTCCGTTGCTCGCATTACCCGAATCATCCGCTGTGGTACAGGCTTTGCGATCGCTACGGTCTGTACGTTGTGGACGAGGCCAATATCGAAACCCACGGCATGGTGCCAATGAGCCGTCTTGCTGACGATCCCCGCTGGCTGCCTGCCATGAGTGAACGCGTGACCCGCATGGTGCAGCGCGATCGTAACCATCCGTCCATTATCATCTGGTCGCTGGGGAATGAGTCCGGACACGGTGCAAACCATGATGCGCTTTACCGCTGGCTGAAAACTACCGATCCAACGCGCCCTGTACAGTACGAAGGCGGTGGGGCGAATACGGCAGCAACCGACATTGTCTGTCCGATGTATGCTCGTGTTGATCAGGACCAGCCGTTCCCGACGGTGCCAAAATGGGCGATCAAAAAATGGATCGGCATGCCGGATGAAACTCGCCCGCTGATCCTCTGTGAATATGCCCACGCGATGGGCAACAGCTTTGGCGGGTTCGCCAGGTACTGGCAGGCATTTCGCAGTCATCCGCGCCTGCAGGGCGGGTTCGTCTGGGACTGGGTCGACCAGGCGCTGACGAAGAAAGACGAAAACGGCAAACCCTTCTGGGCTTACGGCGGTGACTTCGGTGATAAACCGAATGACCGACAGTTCTGCCTGAATGGTCTGGTATTCCCGGATCGCACGCCGCATCCGGCGCTATATGAAGCGCAGCGCGCACAGCAGTTTTTCACCTTTACGTGCGTGAGTACCTCTCCGCTAGTGATTGAGGTGAAAAGTGATTACCTGTTCCGCCATACCGACAACGACGTGGCGAGATGGTCGGTTACCCGCGACGGGGAGGTGCTGGCTCAGGGTGAGGTTGCGCTTTCCATTCCCCCTCAGGGGCAGCAGCGTCTGGAAACCACGCTGCCGACGCTGACGGCTGAGCCGGGGGAGGTATGGCTTAATGTGGAGGTTATTCAGCCGCAGGCAACAGCCTGGTCACCGGCGAATCATCGCTGCGCGTGGGATCAGTGGCTGCTTCCGACGCCGCTGTACGTTACGCCACCGCGGGCAGTCGGGATCCCGCCGGTATTCACAGAGCAGGATGATGTGCTGGACATTACCCATGGAGAGCAATGCTGGCGGTTCGATCGCGCCTCGGGAAATCTCACGCAGTGGTGGAACAAGGGCGTTGAAACGCTGTGCTCGCCGCTGACGGATAACTTTACCCGTGCGCCACTGGATAATGACATTGGCGTGAGCGAAGCCACGCAAATCGATCCGAATGCCTGGGTTGAACGCTGGAAAGCGGCCGGAATGATTGAGATGTCTGCGCGCCTGCTTATGTGTGAAGCGGAATCGCATGACAATGACGTGGTCGTGACCACGCGACACGTCTGGGAGTATCGCGGTAAGGCGCTGTTTTTAAGCCATAAGGTCTGGCGGATTGACGATTGCGGCGTGCTGCATGGCGATGTGCAGGTGCAGGTGGCGTCCGATATTCCCGAGCCCGCGCGTATCGGCCTGAGCGTCCAGTTTGCTCAGGTACCGGATACGGTGCGCTGGCTGGGACTGGGGCCGTTCGAGAACTATCCGGACAGGAAGCTGGCGGCGCAGCAGGGGCGCTGGACTTTGCCGCTCGATGCGATGCAGACCCCCTACATTTTCCCGACAGAAAATGGTCTGCGCTGTGACACCCGAGAGCTTGTCTGCGGGGCGCACGTGCTTCAGGGAAATTTCCATTTCTCCGTCAGCCGCCACAGCCAACAGCAGCTTCGTGAGACAACGCATCAGCACTTACTGCGCGATGAGCCGGGCTGCTGGCTCAACCTGGATGCATTCCATATGGGCGTTGGCGGTGATGATTCCTGGAGCCCAAGCGTTTCACCTGAATTCATCCTGCAACATCGTCAGCTTCGCTACACCTTTAGCTGGCATCAGAACGCACTTTAGCGCGCCAGTCGCGGCCACCGTTGGTGGCCGCGTCGCTCAGGATAAAATTCCGCTCAGCCCGTGAAAACTCATAGTGATCCCGACGAGGGTAATCAGTGCTGCAGATATCCAGGGCGCTTTTCGCGAAAACTCGCTGAAACCCGGCCAGCGCTTCGTCGCGTGCTTAAGGCTTAAGGCGGCAATCGCGCCTGAAGCCACCAGCGTCAGTGCGAGGCCAATACTGAAGCTGAACACCAGCGTTGCGCCGAGTGCGAAGTGTTTGAGCTGCAGGCAAATCAGCAGCACCGTGATGGACGCCGGGCAGGGAATAAGCCCGCCCGTCAGGCCAAACAGGGCGATCTGCCCGGTAGTGACGTTTTGTCCGTTGAAACGACGGTTAATATCCTGGGCATGCGCGCGCTGGTGGGCGTCTTGCCACTCTTCTTCAACCAGTTGATGACCAGGGTTGTGATGATCATGATGATGCTCGTGCTCGTGCTCGTGCTCGTGATCATGATGCTCGTGCGGCTGGCTCTCTTTCCAGGTGCGCCAGGCCATCCAGAGCGCGATCGCAATGATCAACATGCCAGAGATCAGCTGGAACCAGGGCTCAGACGTATGTGCATCCCAGCCCCGACCAAACCATAATCCCGCCATCGCAATGATCCAGACCACCGCCGTGTGCGACAGGGTTGCGGCAAGCCCGAGAAGGATCGCCTGCTTAAGCGTCCCGCGGATCGCCACGATAAAAGCGGCCATCATCGTTTTTGAGTGGCCCGGCTCAAGGCCGTGCAGCGCACCGAGCAAAATAGCGCTGGGCACAAACAGCCAGGCGTTGCCCTGTTGAAGGAGAGAAGCAAAATCGTTCATTGAACATTCCGGGAGAAAAACTGTGCTCTGATACTACTCCCCCCCAGTAGTCTAATACTACCCCCCAGTAGAAAAATACTCAGGGGGAGTAGGGCGTGATATGCTTAAAACGTCAAAATTAGGGGGAAAGAGATGTCACATACGGTTCGCGACAAGAAGATGTTATTAACCCGCCTGAAAAAAATTCAGGGGCAGAGCAACGCGCTGGAAAAAATGCTTAATAGCGACCACGAATGCGCCGATGTTCTCCAGCAGCTGGCAGCGATCCGCGGGGCGGTCAACGGCATGATGATGCAGGTGATCGAGGGCCATTTAACCGATCACGTGGTGAAAGAGCCCGAAGAAGAGCAGCGTGAAGCCGATCTTGGCGTGGTTTTAAAGGTGATCAAATCCTACCTTAAGTAGAATGTGTCTTGAGGTTTATTTCCGCCCAGAGAATAAACTCCTCCCTTGGCAGCGCCTTACTGTAGTACCACCCCTGTCCATACTGCACCCCATGAAGGTGCAGCCAGCGGAGCTGCCCGTCGGTCTCGATACCCTCCGCCACCATGGCCAGATTCAGCGATTTCGCCATTTCAATAATGTGCGGGGTGACGTTTTTATACTCCAGCGCGTCCACAAATGACTTATCAATCTTTAACGTGTCGACGTCCAGATCCTGTAGATAGCTCAGACTGGAATAACCGGTACCAAAGTCATCGATATAGATGGCATGACCCGAACGGCGGAATGCCGCGATGGCCGGTGCGCTAATTTTAGGATCGGCAAAGCCGCGCTCGGTTAACTCAAGGGCGATCTGCCTGGGATGGACTTTCCACTTATTGAGCAACTGGCTCAGCAGAGGCGGCAACTTGCCGGAGAGTAAATCGGCAGGCGCAAGGTTAATGGAAATATGCTGATCGCCATGCAGATGTAGCCAGTGACCCATATCCTCAAACAGTTTTTCGATGACTAGCTGCGTCAGTTGCGAAATAAGGCCCGTCTGTTCCGCTAGCGGAACGAAAATTTCCGGTGAGAGATAGCTCCCGTCAGGCTGTGGCCAGCGGGCAAGTGCCTCTGCACCGACAATTTTCCCACTGCAGAGCGCCACAATGGGCTGGTAGTTAACCACAAATTCGCGGTTATTAATCGCATCAAGCAGCCTGTAGCGTGGGGATTGTATACGCCGCAGAATACGCAGAACAAAAAGCGCGGCAAGCAGGCTTATCAACACGCCAAACGGCAGCCAGAAAAGAAGCTGCCGATGCCAGGTTTCAGCCAGCGGTTTTAACGCCGCCCAGGCGACGATATTAAACCCCAGTTCAGGAACAGGCTTAATAATATACATTGAGCCGTTGTACTGAACGCGGGTCATTTCCCGATCGACAATCATGTTGCGGATATGAGGAGCAAGCGTGTCGCTGCTGGCAAAAACGAGGTGTGTTGAGCTGCCTACCAGCGCGGCATCAATTGCGATCTCACCGAAAGGGATCACGTCCACCAACGAGGCTGGATCGATCAGCACAAGGTAATGGCCTTTGCCCAGTGCGGCCATATAGCGGTTAAAACCAAGATCGTTTTGCGTGGTCAGCCAGGCACTGTAACCATCTGCAGTAATGCGCATCGGGGGCGGGAAAGCGGCTGCGTCGCTGTCTTGTTCCAGCGAGGAGCAGAGGGGCTTCAGGCTGTCGATGTAGATCACTTCCTGAACATAACGCCATGAGAAAGCAACCCGACGCATTTCCCGTAAATGTAGATAACTACAGGGAGGCCCCTCAAAGGCCTGAAGCCGGGTCAGCGCTTCTTTTGCCTGATCAACAACCCTGTCTGTACGAAGCAGCACGCGGGAGGCGTAACTATCAAGCACATCGACAAATTTATCCTCCGCCTGGCGATGCGCCAGCCAGATACTGAGGCAAATCGGTACCAGCACAGAAAAGATCAGTATGCCTGTGACCAGGCTGACCAGATGTCGGGTTTTCATGCTGCTGTTTCCTTTCTCATATGCCTGTTTCCGGGCACAGAGTCGCTTGTCGGAGGCGAAAGATTTTACCGCGAAATGATATAGTTATAGCACGCAGGCGTCATGATTTTCATTTTGTCGCAGACCTTTAAGGAAGTTTTGCGAGGAAGGGGGGGAATTTTCAGGGGTTGTTTTTTCAACTGAGCCTGGATATTATTTTGTTATGTTATAACAAAACATGAAGAGCGTATAATGAAACCTGATATCCATCCAGCCTATCGCACCGTGGTGTTTCACGACACCAGTGCCAACGAATACTTTAAAGTCGGATCGACCATCAAGACCGACCGTGAAATTGAGCTCGACGGTGAAACGTATCCGTACATCACCATCGAAGTCTCTTCAAAATCACACCCGTTTTATACCGGCAAGCAGAAAACGTTCTCGACGGATGGCAGCGCTGCGCGCTTCCGCAAACGTTTTGGCGGCTTTCTTAATGCGAAGCGGGGTTAACCATGCAGGTACTTAACTCGCTGCGCAGTGCGAAACAGCGTCATCCGGATTGCCAGATCGTAAAACGTAAGGGACGCTTGTACGTCATTTGCAAATCGAACCCGCGCTTTAAAGCCGTTCAGGGTCGTAAAAAAAGACGCTAAACGCGCGTTTCACGCCAACTTTCCAGGGATCTGATCTGTTTGCCATCGACGGTAAAATTGTCGGTGGCAAGCCAGTTTTCAAACGCTTTCGCCAGCATCTGCCACTCGCTGTCGATGATTGAGAACCAGTCCGTATCCCGGTTGTGTCCTTTCGTCACCAGAGCCTGACGAAAGCGCCCTTCAAACTGAAATCCCAGACGGAGCGCCGCCTTGCGGGAAGGTTCGTTCAGGCTGTTACATTTCCATTCATAGCGGCGGTATCCCAGCACGTCGAACGCATACTGCATCAGAAGATATTGCGCTTCTGTTGACATCGGCGTGCGGCTAAGAAGGGGGGAGAAATGAACGTGTCCCACCTCCATAACACCGTTTGTCGGATCGATACGCATCAGCGCCAGCGTACCGACCGGTGCCTGAGTCTGATTATCAATGACGGTGAAATGTATTGGATCCGGTAATTCACATACGCTTGCCACCCACGCGGCAAATTCGCCTGCGGTGGCATCAGGTTCACGCAGCAGCCATGTCCAGCTGCGGGTATCTTCTGCCAGAAGATAGGCGGAAAAGAGGGCATCGGCATGCTCCACACGCAGCGGCTCCAGCCGACAGTAGCGGCCATGCAGATGCACGCGGGAAGGCGGCTGGCGGGGTTGCCAGTCGCTAAGTTCATCGCCAACAGGTTGTCCAAACTGATTGAATGTGCTCATGTTATTTTCCGCTCTGCTGTAAGTGATCCCAGAGTAAATAAATGCTGGTTCCTTAAAAAGTACCAGTGAGGTATGTTCTGGTAGTACCACGGAGAGCGAAAATGAATATACCTGGCGATGAATTTTATACCCTGATTACTGCTGCGCTGAAAAAGCGCGGTGAAGAGACCTTGCAGCGCACGCTGTATCTTGCCATGCGTGAAGCTGTCCTGCAGGGAAGGCTGCAGGCTGAAAGCCGCTTACCGGGCTCCCGGGTGATTGCGCAGCAGCTTTCCGTATCCCGTAACACCGTCAATGCGGCGCTTGAGCAACTTTCGCTCGAAGGGTATCTGCTGCGCAGTCGTCAGGGTACACGCGTGGCGCAACTAGCGCAGCGCGGAAATCGACAGGATTTTCCCGAGCCGACCGTCACGCTGGCTAAGCGGGTGACGCAGCTGCCAGAGCCGACGCCGCGGGAGACACCGGTACTCGCTTTTACGCCCGGCACGCCAGCCATCAATTATTTTCCTCTTCCGCTCTGGCGGCGCTTGTACGATCGCGTTTTACGCGAGGAAGGGAGTGCATTGCTTGGCTATGGCGATCCGGCCGGGGAATCCTCATTGCGTGAGGCGATTGCCCGCCATCTTGCCCTGTCGCGGGGGATTGATTGCGATGCCAGCCAGATTGTGATTACCGAGGGGGCTTTGGAAGGGGTGAATCTCTGCACGCAGTTATTGAGCGAGCCGGGGGATATCGCGTGGATTGAAGATCCCGGCTATGCGGGGGCAAAAAGCGCGTTTGCGAAATCGGGCTTGACGATGACAGGCATGCCCGTGGACGACGAGGGAATGGACTGGGAAGGGCAACCTGCAGCGCGCCCTACACTTATCTTTACTTCGCCTTCACATCAGTTTCCCTACGGGAGCGTGCTGAGCGCGCGTCGGCGCTTGTCATTGCTGGCGCTTGCGCTCCAGCATAAGGCCTGGATTATCGAGGACGATTACGACAGCGAGTTTCGGTATTCCGGAGAGCCGGTGCCAGCAATGCTGGGAATGGTCAATAACGCGCCGGTGGTTTATCTGGGAACATTCAGTAAAACGCTGTTCCCGTCGCTCCGAATCGGTTTTATGGTCATCCCACCGTCGCTGGCAAACGCGGCGCGTCCGGCCATTGGTGCGTTATTGCGTGGGGGGCATCGTGCGGAACAGCGTACGCTGGCGCTGTTTATTGAAGAGGGCCATTACGCTCGTCATCTTGCCGCCATGCGTCGGCTCTATCGGAAACGCTACCGGCAGCTGCGCGACGTGCTCAACGCGGAGCTACATGTCGCGCATCGTGTGCTGGCGGCGGAGGGCGGCATGCACCTGACGGTGGCGATTGACGGGATTAATGACAAGGCGATTGTTCAGCAGGCGAGGGCATTTCAGCTGGCCCCCGCGGCGTTAAGCGGGTACTACCTGACGCCGAAGCAGGGGCAAACCGGTCTGGTACTGGGGTACGGTAATACCTCTGCTTCTCAGTTTGCGTCAGGTATCCGACGCCTACAGACGCTGATTACACAGCAGCAGGACGGGAAAGCGTAAAGACGTCATAGAAAGAGAGCTGACCTTTGGTTGAAACCATTTTCTGCAGCTTCTCTTTCTGCCCGGTCTCCACAGCAGGGGAGTGTAAAATGCTGTCGATCAATTCTGTCGGCACAAAGCGCGTGTTGTACCACTCGCCGTTATAGCAGACCCGAAAATCAAGCACATCGATATCTTCGTAGCGGTAGCGGGGATTAACGTCGAAAAAGAAGAACGCGTTAAATACTACAAACAGCACAACGAGCAGCCAGACGGAGTCAACCAGGGTTTCGGATGTCAGCATCACCACAAGCGTTGCCAGCCAGGCAGCGTACATGGCGACAAACAGTCCCGGATGCTTGCGGATGAAGCTAATGCTAAAACGCGGGCGATTGTCGCGCTTTTCGCGGTGGTTAAGATCGTCGATGGTGGCGGTGAGCAGGCGCTGTATCTCGGTCATTTTCTGCCTTCATGATTGTTGAAAATACAGGTGATCTGCCTATTTTAGGGGAGCAACCAGGCTGAAAAAAGTAACAGTCAGGCGTTAAAAGACCATAACAGTTGGCTCCCCGATACCTTAGAGCATCTTGATGATTTTTGCCGGATTGCCGCCAACGACAGCATTGGCCGGTACATCTTTTGTCACAACCGCGCCGGAAGCCACCACCACATTATCACCCAGCGTGACGCCAGGATTAATGACGGCGCGCCCGCCAATCCAGACGTTATTGCCAATGGTCACGGGCTTGCCAAACTCGACGCCGCTGTTGCGTTCATCGGGATCCAGCGGATGAGTTGCCGTGTAGATATGTACACCCGGTGCCAGCATGCAGTTGTCGCCAATATGAATAGGGCAGACATCCAGCATCACGCAATCGAAGTTAGCGTAAAATTCTTTACCCAGGTAAATGTTGTAACCGTAGTCACAGCGGAAACTCGGCTCTATATACGCGCCTGCGCTTTGTCCTAAAAGTTCCGCCAGAATGTTCTGGCGTTCAGTTTTCGCGTCGGGGGCGGTGTGGTTATAGCGGTGAATCAGATGGCGGGCTCGCAGCCGATCGCCCCGTAACGTCTCATCACCAGGGCAGTAATGTTCACCTGCAATCATCTTCTGTTTTTCTGTGCTCATTCAGGAACCTCTCTGGATATCATTACTGCAGAGTAATAGGGATAGGCCAGTAAGGGAACGTTCCCGGAAAACCTGTGTGATAAGAGTCACAACAATGTTGCGGATGAGCACGTTTTACACGGAGACCTGCTTTCGCACAGGGAGCGTAAGTCGAAAGGTGTATACAAACCAGAACGTGACGTAGAACCTCTACAGATACACGTTAAAGATTAACGAACAAATTTCCATACGGACGTTGGGATTTTGTCATACAGCTTATTCATGGTCAGCTCAGCGAGCCGATGGTCAGCGGCTGAATAAAATACAGCCAGTTCATTATCAGAAAGCTCGTATTTATTTTTTTCGATGACACGTTCGAGCGTGTCAATTGACTGACAACGTCGCAAGCGCATCAAATAATCGACTTTTGTTAATGGTTTATCAGACATAAATTCACCTTAGTAATTGTAATAATTTTAACAGGAAAGACTAACCGGGTTTGCTCTGCTCACGTTGACGAAGCAGCGGAATAGCCGATTTCCCGATTTACGCCATTTTTGCAAATCCTGGGCGTTAATGCCGTAGCTACTGAACAACATAAAGGTGTCGTCCAGGTATTCGTCAATTTGCTCAATGAGCTTATTATCTTCATTGTACTTAATTTTATAATTAAGTGCGAAGGTTGCAATATGCTCTATCAGCTCGTTCAACTGTAAATTGATCGCAGACGTTGGGTCATTCACCCAGCCATGGTTACTTTCATCAAGATTGGCAAGGCAGTCATGGTACAAGGATTCGCAGAGAAATTTCAACTGCGCGATATCATGCCTTTTTGGCGAGTACTCGTCCATAGCGCATCCCCTTCTGAGTGATTTCTTACTCACCGAACATCATGTCGGGATGGATACAACATACTTAGCCGCACGGGTGCTGTGTTCCTGATAACTCTAACTATAAGCCACTCTGATCGAGATTTCACCGCGCTATTACGAAAAATTACAATTAAAACCTGATACTGCGAGCGTTTACGCAATTGCCCGGCCTGAACAGAACGATTTTATCCGAATTAACACTGATTTTTTATCGCGTCCTTACGTTTCATTGATTTAGCGTAAACTGTCAGACGAAGACCAGATTCGGACTTTTCTTTGTTCGATAGTGGTGCTAGGAATATTCCTAATAATTTACGCGACGAAATGAAATTAAAAAAATCATGAATTCGCCGATTAAGTTTTCAGTTAATTATGATATGTCTTATTAAGATGACAGAAAATAAATAGCACCACAATAAGCGTAATTTATGATTTTTTTGAAATGAAAAAGGCCGCAAATGCGGCCTTTTTATCATATGAAACCGGTATCAGTGAGGTTCTACCGAATGACTGTGCTCAACGTCTTCATTCTTACGGCTGAAGCGGCGGCGAACCACCACGAAGAACACCGGTACGAAGAAGATCGCAAGAACGGTCGCGGTTACCATCCCACCCATTACGCCGGTACCTACTGCGTTCTGCGCGCCGGAGCCCGCACCGGAGCTGATAACCAGCGGCATTACACCGAGGATAAATGCCAGAGACGTCATCAGGATTGGACGCAGACGCATACGAACAGCTTCGAGCGTCGCCTCAATCAGACCTTTGCCTTCTTTCTCCATCAGATCTTTGGCGAATTCCACGATAAGTATCGCGTTCTTCGCCGACAAGCCAATGGTTGTCAGCAGGCCCACCTGGAAGTAAACGTCGTTGGTCAACCCACGGAACGTTGCGGCAAGCAGCGCACCGATAACCCCCAGTGGAACAACCAGCATAACGGAGAACGGAATCGACCAGCTCTCATACAGTGCCGCCAGACACAGGAAGACCACGATGAGTGAAATGGCGTACAGGGCAGGGGCCTGGTTCCCGGACAGACGTTCCTGATAGGACATACCGGTCCAGTCATAGCCGATACCTGCAGGCAGTTTACTGGCGAGTTCTTCCATCAGGTTCATCGCTTCACCGGTGCTTCGACCCGGCGCAGCCTGACCCAGGATTTCCATCGATGGCAAGCCGTTATAGCGTTCCAGACGCGGTGAACCGTATTCCCAACGCGAGGTTGAGAAGGCGGAGAACGGTACCATCTGCCCATCGCTGCCGCGAACGTACCAGTTATTGATGTCGTTCGGCAACATACGGTACTGCGCTTCTGACATCACGTACACCTTCTTCACACGACCGCGGTCGATGAAGTCGTTGACGTAGCTACCGCCCCAGGCTGCGCCCAGTGTGGTATTGATGTCGCTGATGGACACACCCAGCGCCTGGGCTTTTTCCTGGTCGATGTCGATTTTATACTGCGGCGTATCTTCCAGACCGTTTGGACGCACGCCGACCAGCAGGTCAGGGTGTTTAGCCACTTCACCAAACAGCTGGTTACGCGCCTGAGTCAGTTTCTCGTGACCCAAACCACCCTGGTCAATCAGCTGGAAGTCGAAACCGGTCGCCGTACCCAGTTCAACAATCGCTGGCAGGTTAAAGGCGAAGACCATCGCATCTTTAATCTGCGAGAAGGTGCCCATAGCGCGGCCGGTGATCGCTTCAACTTTGTTCTCTTCGCCCGGACGTTCAGACCAGTCTTTCAGAGAAACGAAGGCAATACCGGTGTTCTGGCCACGACCCGCAAAGCCAAAGCCGTTAACCGCAAACACGGATTCAACGTTGTCTTTCTCTTTGGTGAGGTAGTAGTCCGTCACTTCGTCCAGCACTTTCTGGGTACGCTCTTGCGATGCACCCGCCGGGAGCTGTGCCATCGTCAGGAACACGCCCTGGTCTTCATCCGGCAGGAACGAGCTTGGCAGACGAACGAACAGGAAAGCCATGCCCACCACGATGATGATATAGAGCAGCAGATAACGACCGGTGCTGCGCAGGATGTTGCCCACGCTGTCGGTGTAATGGTGCGTGCTCTTATCAAACATGCGGTTAAACCAGCCGAAGAACCCTTTGTGCTCGCCGTGACCGCCTTTCTGAATCGGCTTCAGCATGGTGGCACACAGGGCAGGTGTCAGGATCAACGCCACCAGCACGGACAGCGCCATCGCGGAAACGATGGTAATAGAGAACTGACGGTAAATCGCACCGGTTGAACCCCCGAAGAAGGCCATCGGGATAAATACCGCAGACAGCACCATCGCGATACCGACCAGCGCGCCCTGGATTTGCCCCATCGATTTACGGGTTGCTTCCTTCGGCGGCAGGCCTTCCTCCGCCATCACACGCTCGACGTTCTCTACCACAACGATGGCGTCATCCACCAGCAAGCCGATGGCGAGCACCATCCCGAACATCGTCAGGGTGTTTATCGAGTAGCCAAATATCGACAGGATTGCAAAGGTCCCGAGCAGTACGACCGGAACGGCGATGGTTGGGATCAGCGTCGCACGGAAGTTTTGCAGGAACAGGTACATGACCAGGAAGACGAGGATGATCGCCTCAACCAGGGTTTTTACCACTTCGTGAATCGAGATTTTAACGAACGGCGTGGTGTCATACGGATATACGATTTTCAGACCTGACGGGAAGAAAGGTTCCATCTTCTTCAGCTCTGCACGGATAGCCGTGGCGGTGTCCAGGGCGTTAGCGCCTGTCGCCAGTTTGATACCCAGACCGGAAGCAGGTTTGCCGTTGAACTTCGCGATGATGTCGTAGTTCTCACCGCCCAGCTCAACTTTCGCCACGTCGCGCAGGCGAACCTGAGAACCGTCCTGATTCACTTTCAGCAGAATTTTGCTGAACTCATCGGCGGACGTCAGACGCGTCTGTGCGATGATCGAGGCGTTAAGCTGCTGGCCTTTCACCGGCGGCGTACCGCCTAGCTGACCGGCTGCCACCTGGGCGTTCTGTGCTTTGATCGCGCTGATTACGTCAACCGGCGTCAGCTGGAAGTTGTTCAACTTGTTCGGATCCATCCAGATACGCATCGCGTACTGGGAACCAAAAAGCTGCACGTCACCCACACCGGAAGTACGGCTGATGGCGTCCTTCATGTTGGCGCCCACGTAGTCGGAAATATCCTCCTGCGTCATGGTGCCGTTGGTGTTGATAACGCCGACAACCATCAGGAAGCTACTGGACGATTTCTCGACGCTCACGCCCTGCTGTTGTACTTCCTGCGGCAGCAGCGGCATCGCCAGCTGCAGTTTGTTCTGCACCTGAACCTGCGCGATGTCAGCATCGGTACCTGACTCGAAGGTCAGGGTGATCTGAACTGTACCGGTGGAGTCACTGTTTGAGGACATGTACATCAGGTTATCGATACCGTTCATGTTCTGTTCGATAACCTGAGTCACGGTGTCCTGCACCGTTTTTGCATCAGCCCCTGGGTAGGTTGCGGAGATCGTCACCGCCGGTGGCGCAATCGTTGGATATTGCGCGACGGGCAGCTTCAGGATCGCAAGTCCCCCAGCTAGCATGATGATTATGGCGATCACCCACGCAAATATGGGGCGATCGATAAAGAAATTAGGCATGTCTTAACGGCTCCTGTTTAAGTTAAGACTTGGTTTGTTCTGACTGACCAGCGGCTGAAGCTTGTTGTTTATCGTCAGACTTCACTTCCTGTGCTTTAACCTGCGCGCCAGGACGAACTTTTTGCAAACCAGTGATAATCACGCGATCGCCATCTTTCAGACCTTCCGTCACCAGCCATTTATCGCCAATCGCCTGCGTAGCAGTGATATTGCGGGTTTCGACTTTGTCATCAGCCCCGACAACCAGTGCGCTCGCATCGCCGCGTGGCGTACGGGTCACACCCTGCTGTGGAACCAGAAGTGCGGTTGGATTCGTCCCTTCTTCCAGACGCGCGCGAACGAACATACCAGGCAACAGCGTGTTGTCCGGGTTCGGGAAAATCGCACGTAAGGTGATGGAACCGGTGGTCTGGTCGACCGTCACATCAGAGAATTCCAGTGTGCCTGACTGTGGGTATTTGATACCGTCATTGGTCACAAGCTCCACTTTGGCTTTGCCGTTTTCCTGTTGCAGCTTGCCGCTTGCGAGCTCTTGCTTCAGACGCAGGAAATCATTGCTGGACTGTGTGACGTCAACGTAGATCGGATCAAGCTGCTGCACGGTAGCCAGCGCCGAGGCCTGACCGTTCTGCACCAGCGCCCCTTCCGTCACGGAAGATTTACCAATACGACCGCTGATAGGGGAGGTCACTTTGGTGTAGGCCAGGTTAATACGCGCGGTTTCGACGGCGGCTTTCGCGGCAACGACGGCAGCGTTGGTCTGCTGTGCATCCGCCAGCGCAGTATCGTAATCCTGTTGACTGATGTACTGCGTACCGAGCAGTTTTTTATAGCGGCTCAGCGTGAGCTGGGAGATTTTGGCTGCAGCTTCAGCTTTCGCCAGATCGCCTTTCGCGCTTTCATAAGACGCCTGATAGGTTGCTGGATCAATCTGATACAGAGACTCACCGGCTTTCACATCACCGCCTTCCGTGAAGTTACGTTTCAGGATAATACCGCTCACCTGAGGACGCACTTCCGCAATGCGGTAAGCACTCGTACGGCCTGGTAATTCTGTGGTGATTTGTAGAGGTTCAGATTTGAGCGTCACAACGCCTACTTCTGGCGCCTGCTGAGCTCCTTGTTGAGCCGGTTTGTCGTCACATCCTGTTAGCGCTAAGCTGCCTGAGAGCATCAGAACGACCGCCAGAGGCGTTAACCCTCTGTTTTTGTTCATATGTAAACCTCGAGTGTCCGATTTCAAATTGATCAAGGGTCCTGAGTCTAAAAACCCATTGCTGCGTTTATATTATCGTCATGCTATGGTACATACATTCACAAATGTATGTAAATCTGACTCCTGTAAATTCACTGACATATGGCACGAAAAACCAAACAACAAGCGCTGGAAACCCGACAACACATTCTGGATGTGGCGATTCGTTTGTTCTCTCAGCAGGGTGTGTCATCAACCTCGCTGGCGCAGATTGCTCAGGCCGCGGGCGTCACGCGGGGAGCGATTTACTGGCATTTTAAAGACAAGTCAGATCTGTTTGGTGAAATCTGGGAGCTTTCAGAATCCAACATTAGCGATCTAGAGACTGAGTATCGGGCAAAATTCCCCGACGATCCACTCTCAGTATTAAGAGAAATTCTAGTATATATCCTTGAAGCAACGGTAGTTGAAGAACGTCGCAGGCTAATGATGGAAATTATTTTTCATAAATGCGAGTTCGTGGGCGAAATGGCGGTCGTCCAGCAGGCGCAGCGTAGCCTGTGTCTGGAGAGCTATGACCGTATCGAACAGACGCTAACGCAATGTATTCAGGCAAAAACGTTACCGGCCAACCTGCTGACGCGACGCGCCGCCATCCTGTTACGTAGCTATGTCTCCGGGCTGATGGAGAACTGGCTATTTGCGCCACAATCTTTTGATCTTAAAAACGAAGCTCGTAGCTACGTCGCCATTTTGCTGGAGATGTTGCAATTTTGCCCGACGCTGCGTGACGAAACCCACTCCGTTCCTGCCTGACCGTCGCCAGGATTTATCCTGGAGGTTCATGTTCTTGCTATTCTGCTTTCAGCGGGCGTGATATTCTTCACGCCGGACTATTTTCGGTCATTTCTCACATCATACTCACGACTATGCTGCACACCAAACGCTCGCAACATCCTGTTCTTGCATTATTTTTTGCTATGCTGTTTTTCCTGGCTTCCGCGCCGCTTTCGTATGCTCGCGCAGATAACGCCAGCGATATCCCTTCGCGTGCCGATGTTCAGGCGCAGCTTGATACGCTGAATAAACAAAAAGAGCTGTCGCCTCAGGAGAAACTCGTCCAACAGGATCTGACGGAAACGCTGGAAACGCTGGATAAAATTGAACGCGTAAAAGCAGAAACGGCTCAGCTTCGCCAGAAGGTCGCGCAGGCCCCGGACAACATGCGCAAGGCGACAGAGGCGCTGAGCGCGCTGAGCGACGTCGATAACGATGACGAAACCCGCAAAACGCTTGCGACGCTCTCGCTACGTCAGCTGGAGTCGCGTGTGGCGCAGTTGCTGGACGATCTCCAGACCGCGCAGTCCGATCTCGCCACCTATAACAGCCAGCTTGTCTCGCTGCAAACGCAGCCTGAGCGGGTGCAAAACGCGATGTACACCGCGTCTCAGCAGCTTCAGCAGATCCGCAACCGCCTGAATGGGACGGCTGTGGGAGATGGCGCGTTACGCGCTACGCAGCAAACGTTGCTGTTGATTCAGCAGACGTTGCTTAATGCGGAAATTGAACAGCAGCGCAAGAGCCTTGAAGGCAATACGGTGCTGCAGGATACGTTGCAAAAACAGCGTGATTACGTCACTGCCAACATTAATCGTCTTGAGCACCAGCTCCAGCTGCTGCAAGAGGCGGTAAACAGTAAACGTCTGACGCTGACGGAAAAAACCGCTCAGGAAGCCGTATCGCCAGACGAAACCGCGCGCATTCAGGCCAACCCGCTGGTGAAGCAGGAGCTTGAGCTCAACCATCAGTTAAGTGAGCGTCTGATTCAGGCCACCGAAAGCGGTAACTCGCTGGTGCAGCAGAATATTAAAGTCAAAAACTGGCTGGATCGCGCGCTGCAGGCGGAACGTAACATTAAAGAGCAGATTGCGGTTCTGAAAGGGAGCCTTCTGCTGTCGCGAATTTTGTACCAGCAGCAGCAGACGCTGCCGTCCGCCGACGAGCTGGAGGACATGACCAACCGCATCGCGGATTTACGTCTGGAGCAGTTTGACGTCAACCAGCAGCGCGATGCGCTTTTCCAGAGCGATAACTTTGTCGCGAAAGTGGAAGAGGGCCATTCCAGCGAGGTGAACCCGGAGGTTCACGACGCGCTGTTGCAGGTCGTCGATATGCGTCGCGAGCTTCTCGACCAGCTCAACAAACAGCTGGGCAATCAGCTGATGATGGCCATTAACCTGCAGATCAACCAGCAGCAGCTGGTGAGCGTCTCGAAAAGCCTGCAGGAGATTTTGACCCAGCAGATTTTCTGGGTGAACAGCAACAAGCCGATGGACTGGGACTGGGTCAAATCCTTCCCTGAGACGCTGAAGTCGCAAATCAAGAGCATGAAAATCACCGTCAACTGGGAGAAGGCCTGGCCTGCGGTGATGATTGCCTTCCTCGCGGGCCTGCCGCTTTTGCTGATTGCGGGTCTGATCCGCTGGCGTTTGAAATGGCTGAAACAGTATCAGGCCAGGCTGGCGTCGGAAGTGGGACAACTGCGTAACGACAGCCAGCTGCACACGCCGAAAGCGATCCTGATTGACCTGATCCGCGCGCTGCCGGTCTGCCTGCTGATTCTGGCCGCCGGGCTGATTCTGCTCACGATGCAGCTCAACATCAGCGACCTGCTCTGGGCGTTCAGCAAAAAGCTGGCGCTGTTCTGGCTGGTGTTTGGTCTCTGCTGGAAAGTGCTGGAAAAAGACGGGGTGGCGGTGCGCCACTTCAACATGCCGGAACAACTTACCAGCCACTGGCGTCGCCAGATTGTGCGCATCAGCCTCGCGCTGCTGCCGCTGCACTTCTGGTCTGTCGTGTCTGAACTCTCACCGCTGCATTTGATGGACGACGTGCTGGGGCAGTTGGTTATTCTGCTGAACCTGCTGCTGATTGCCGTTCTGATGTGGCCGATGTGCCGCGACAGCTGGCGTGATAAAGAGTCCCACAACCTACGTCTGGCGACCGTAACGGTGCTGGCGATCATTCCGCTGGCGCTGATGGTGCTGACGGCAACGGGCTACTTCTATACCACGCTGCGCCTGTCAGGCCGCTGGATCGAAACGGTTTATCTGGTGATTGTCTGGAATCTGCTGTTCCAGACCGTGCTGCGCGGGTTGAGCGTGGCGGCGCGGCGTATCGCCTATCGCCGTGCGATCGCGCGCCGTCAGCATCAGGTGAAAGAGGGGGCAGAAGGCGCGGAGCCGCAGGAAGAGCCGACCATCGCGCTGGAGCAGGTCAACCAGCAAACCATGCGTATCACGATGCTGGTGATGGTGGCGCTGTTTGGGGTGATGTTCTGGGCCATCTGGTCTGATTTAATCACCGTCTTTGCGTACCTCGACAGCGTCAAGCTCTGGCAGTACAGCGGCACCGAGGCGGGTGTGACGGTGATGAAAAGCGTGACCATGGGCAGCCTGCTCTTTGCGCTGGTGTCGCTGGTGGTCGCCTGGGCGCTGATCCGCAACCTGCCGGGCCTGCTGGAAGTGCTGGTGCTGTCCCGCCTGAACCTGCGTCAGGGGGCGTCTTACGCCATCACCACTATCCTGAACTACGTGATCATTATCGCGGGTGCGATGACGGTCTTTGGTTCGCTGGGCGTTTCATGGGACAAACTGCAGTGGCTGGCAGCAGCGCTCTCGGTCGGTCTTGGTTTCGGCCTGCAGGAGATCTTCGGGAACTTCGTATCCGGCCTGATCATCCTGTTCGAACGTCCGGTGCGTATCGGCGATACCGTCACCATCGGCACCTTCTCCGGCACCGTCAGCAAGATCCGTATCCGTGCGACCACCATTACCGACTTTGACCGTAAAGAGGTGATCATCCCGAACAAAGCGTTCGTGACCGAGCGCCTGATCAACTGGTCGCTCTCTGATACGACCACCCGCGTGGTGATCCGCCTCGGCGTGGCCTACGGTTCCGATCTGGACAAGGTGAAAGAGGTGCTGTTGAAGGCGGCGTCTGAACATCCGAAAGTCATGCACGATCCGGCTCCTGCCGTGTTCTTCACCACTTTCGGTCCGAGTACGCTGGATCACGAGCTGCGCCTGTACGTGCGTGAGCTGCGCGATCGCAGCTACACCGTCGATGAACTGAACCGCGCGATCGACCGCCTGTGCCGTGAAAATGACATTAACATCGCCTTCAACCAGCTTGAGGTTCACCTGCGTAACGAAAAAGGTGAAGAGCATACGGAAGTGAAGCGCGAGATTAAGGGTGACGACCCGACTCCGGCATAATCTATTTTCCCTCTCCCTGTGGGAGAGGGTTAGGGTGAGGGCAACAGGCCTTCACCTTTCCTTCAAAATCCCGCCGCACAATCTCCAGCGCTTTCAGCACCGTCTCCGCCGGGATCTCATGATTCTCCAGCAGCATAATCAAATCGACGGCCAGCTTGACCTCGTCGGGTGCATTTTCCAGTGACATCTTTGTGGCTCCTGTTAACGGGTCAAACGTTCAATGACGCGCTCGATCTCATCCAGCGCCTGTCGGCAGCGGGCAATACGGCCTTCGAGGGCGCTTATCTCGCGCATCAATAGCTGCTGCTCTTCCAGCGTTTCGCTGTTGTTCAATCGGGCTTCGCGTTCGCGTTTCATCTCAAACAGCCGGCGTTCAAACTCCTGGTTCTCCAGCCGCTTGCGCTGCCATTTACCGAGTCCCGGCGAGGCGCTGTCCCAGGCGCGCAGCGGCCAGGCGGCGATTTCGCGATGTAAAGCAGTCATCTGCTCGGCGAGATGCTCCGCCAGCCAGGCCACCTGTTCCTGCTGTCCGTTCTCAACCGCGTGGCGCAACTCATCAAGATTCGTTTGCGCCTCCGCAAGATAATCCTGAATTAACGTGCTGCGGGTACGAAAAAGCTGTCGGTCAAAGCGCGGCTTCAGCGTGGCGTGCCCCATCAGCGGCGTGGCCTGCGCGCGCAAGGCGATCAGTTGATTTTGTAGCGTCTCAAGAAGCAAGGCTGTTTTCAAAACGCTCTCCAGTGGTAAAGTAGCCGTTCAGTTTGATAACGATTCGCATTATGCAGCGTACTATTTTAATCATCATTGGCTGGCTCGCGGTAGTGCTGGGCACGCTGGGCGTTGTTTTACCCCTGTTACCGACCACGCCGTTTATTCTGCTGGCGGCCTGGTGCTTCGCCCGTTCATCGCCGCGCTTTCACCACTGGCTGCTCTACCGCTCATGGTTTGGCGGCTACCTGCGGTACTGGCAAAAACACCGGGCCATGCCGCCCGGCGCGAAGCCGCGCGCGATCGCGGTGATCCTCATCACCTTCGCCATTTCATTATGGCTGGTGAAAATGATGTGGGTACGCATTCTGCTGCTGGCGATCCTGACCTGTCTGCTTATCTTTATGTGGCGGATCCCCGTGGTTGATGAAAAGCAACAAAAGCACTGAAGCCTCATCATGGCTGTTGCAATTATTGCGTACAGCCAGTAAATTCGACCGTTTTCGAGCACAGGTGCGCCTGGTTAAAGGTTAAGCAATTGTTACCTTTACCGACTCGTTGCGCGCCGTGAGTAACACTGTTTCACTTAGGCACAAACCGATGACCGCAACTGCACAGCAGCTTGAATTTCTGAAAAACAGCATCAAAAGCATCCAGGACTATCCGAAGCCTGGCATTCTTTTCCGTGATGTCACCAGCTTGCTGGAAGACCCGAAAGCGTACGCGCTCAGCATTGAACTGCTGGTGGAGCGTTATAAAAACGCCGGGATCACCAAAGTAGTAGGTACCGAAGCCCGCGGCTTCCTGTTTGGCGCACCGGTTGCGCTGGCAATGGGCGTGGGTTTTGTGCCGGTGCGTAAGCCGCGCAAGCTGCCGCGTGAAACCATTGCTGAGAGCTACGAGCTGGAGTACGGCACCGATCAGCTGGAAATCCACGTGGATGCCATCAAGCCAGGCGACAAAGTGCTGGTGGTGGACGATCTGCTGGCAACCGGCGGCACCATCGAAGCGACCGTGAAGCTGATCCGCCGCCTGGGTGGGGAAGTGACCGACGCGGCATTCATCATCAACCTGTTCGATCTGGGTGGCGAACAGCGCCTGGAAAAACAGGGTATTACCAGCTACAGCCTGGTGCCATTCCCGGGTCATTAATCCCGTTCCTCACAACCTCGCTCAATGAGTGAGGTTGTGATAGCATTCCCCTCCATAAATTCACCTTCCAGCGTTGCAGAGCCTGCCCATGAGTTATCAGGTGTTAGCCCGTAAATGGCGACCACAAACCTTTGCTGACGTTGTCGGTCAGGAACATGTGCTGACGGCCCTGGCGAACGGCTTGTCGCTAGGTCGTATCCATCACGCCTATCTGTTTTCCGGCACCCGCGGCGTCGGTAAGACCTCTATTGCCCGTCTGCTGGCGAAAGGCCTCAACTGCGAAACCGGGATTACCGCCACCCCGTGCGGCGTGTGCGATAACTGCAGGGAAATCGAGCAGGGGCGTTTTGTCGATCTGATTGAGATCGACGCCGCCTCGCGCACCAAAGTGGAAGACACTCGCGATCTGCTCGATAACGTGCAGTACGCCCCGACGCGCGGCCGCTTCAAGGTCTACCTGATCGATGAAGTGCACATGTTGTCGCGTCACAGCTTCAACGCCCTGTTGAAAACGCTGGAAGAGCCGCCTGCACACGTGAAGTTCCTGCTGGCGACCACCGATCCGCAAAAGTTGCCGGTTACCATTCTGTCGCGCTGCCTGCAGTTCCACCTGAAGGCGCTGGACGTTGAGCAGATCCGCGCGCAGCTTGAGCACATTCTCGATGAAGAGAAAATTGTCCATGAACCGCGCGCCCTGCAACTGCTGGCTCGCGCGGCGGACGGTAGCCTGCGTGATGCGTTAAGCCTGACCGATCAGGCGATTGCCAGCGGTGACGGCAAACTCTCGACCGACGCGGTCAGCACCATGCTTGGTACGCTGGATGACGATCAGGCGCTCTCGCTTATCGAAGCGATGATTGCCGCCAACGGCGAACGCGTGATGTCGCTGGTAAACGCGGCTGCCGCCCGAGGCGTGGAGTGGGAAGGTCTGCTGGTTGAAATGCTCAGCCTGCTGCACCGCGTGGCGATGCTGCAGCTCTCTCCATCGGCAATCGGCGCGGATATGGCCGCCATTGAGCAGCGGATGCGTGAACTTGCCCGCACCGTGCCGCCTGCCGACGTACAGCTTTACTACCAGACGCTGCTAATTGGCCGCAAAGAACTGCCGTTCGCGCCGGACCGCCGGATGGGCGTTGAAATGACGCTGCTGCGCGCGCTGGCGTTCCACCCGCGCATGCCATTGCCGGAGCCGGAAGTGCCGCGACAGTCCTTCGCGCCGGTCGCCCCGACCGCGGTGATGTCGCCTCAGCAGGTGCCGCCGCAGCCGACACTGCCGCCGCAAAACGTGCCGCTGTCGGATGCCACCAGTTCGGTACTTGCCGCACGCAGTCAGTTGCAGCGTGCGCAGGGAGTAACCAAACCAAAAAAGAGTGAACCGGCAGCGCCAGCAAGAGCGCGGCCGGTGAACAACGCTGCGCTCGAACGACTGGCCTCGGTAACGGAGCGCGTTCAGTCGCGTCCGGCACCGTCCGCGCTCGAGCAGAAAGCCCCGGCAAAAGAAGAGGCTTACCGCTGGAAGGCGACCACCATCACCGAAACGGTGAAGGAAGAGGTCGCCACGCCAAAAGCGCTGAAGAAAGCGCTGGAGCATGAGAAAACCCCGGAGCTTGCCGCGAAGCTCGCCGAAGAGTCAATCGAGCGGGACGCCTGGGCCGCAGAGGTCAGCAAACTGCAGCTGCCGAAGCTGGTAGAGCAGGTCGCGCTCAACGCCTGGAAAGAGCAAGAGGGCAACCAGGTGCGTCTGCATCTGCGTCCTGGCCAGCGGCATCTGAATTCCCCTGGTGCGCAAAAGGCGCTGGCGGAGGCGCTCACCGCATTGCAGGGTGCGCCTGTTGAATTGACTATCATTGAAGATGATAATCCCGCAGTGCGAACGCCGCTGGAGTGGCGCCAGGCCATTTATGAAGAGAAGCTCGCGCAGGCGCGCGAGTCAATTATCGCGGATAACAACATTCAGACCCTGCGCCGGTTCTTCGACGCCGATCTGGATGAAGAGAGTATTCGCCCCATTTGATCGTGAGTCTGACTTACGGTTGTAATCCTTAAACGTGAAAGAGAGAGAAGCCTATGTTCGGTGGAAAAGGCGGTCTGGGTGGCCTGATGAAGCAGGCTCAGCAGATGCAGGAAAAAATGCAGAAGATGCAGGAAGAGATCGCTCAGCTGGAAGTCACGGGTGAATCCGGTGCCGGTCTGGTAAAAGTGACCATCAACGGTGCGCACAACTGCCGCCGCGTGGAAATCGACCCAAGCCTGCTCGAAGACGACAAAGATATGCTGGAAGATCTGGTTGCTGCCGCGTTTAACGATGCCGCGCGCCGTATCGACGAAACCCAGAAAGAGAAAATGGCCTCTGTTTCCAGCGGTATGCAACTGCCGCCGGGCTTCAAGATGCCATTCTGATGCAAACCAGTCCGCTGCTCACGCAGTTAATGGAAGCACTGCGCTGCCTGCCGGGCGTTGGCCCGAAGTCGGCGCAGCGCATGGCGTTCACGCTTTTGCAGCGCGACCGCAGCGGCGGGATGCGCCTGGCGCAGGCTCTGACCCGCGCCATGTCAGAAATTGGTCACTGTGCGGATTGCCGCACCTTTACCGAGCAGGACGTGTGTAACATCTGTACGAACCCGCGTCGCCAGGAAAACGGTCAGATTTGCGTGGTGGAGAGTCCGGCGGACATCTACGCCATCGAACAAACCGGGCAGTTTTCTGGTCGCTACTTCGTGCTGATGGGGCATCTCTCCCCGCTGGACGGTATTGGCCCGGATGATATCGGTCTCGACCGCCTTGAACAGCGTCTTGAGTCCGAAACCATCAAAGAGGTGATCCTCGCCACCAACCCCACGGTGGAAGGGGAGGCAACCGCTAACTACATCGCCGAACTGTGCTCGCAGTACGGCGTTGACGCCAGCCGCATCGCCCACGGCGTGCCGGTGGGCGGCGAGCTGGAAATGGTCGACGGCACCACGCTGTCGCACTCTCTGGCCGGGCGTCACAAGATTATTTTCTGACCAAACGGAGGCTGCGCGCGTGGCCTCCGCTTGAAATTTTCCTCCCTTATCCCCATCTCTCACTCAACGTTTTACAACCCCATTAAATGGCATTGTTGAGGTCGACTTAGATGAAAGGACAAGAAACCCGTGGTTTCCAGTCAGAAGTAAAACAGCTTCTGCACCTGATGATCCATTCCCTGTATTCCAACAAAGAAATCTTCCTGCGTGAGCTGATTTCCAACGCATCCGATGCGGCGGACAAGCTGCGCTTCCGCGCGCTGTCCAACCCGGACCTGTACGAAGGCGACGGCGAGCTGCGCGTGCGCGTCTCTTTCAATAAAGAGAACCGCACCCTGACCATTGCCGATAACGGCATCGGGATGAACCGCGACGAGGTGATCGACCACCTCGGGACCATCGCGAAATCCGGCACCAAAGCGTTCCTCGAATCCATGGGCTCTGACCAGGCGAAAGACAGCCAGCTGATCGGCCAGTTCGGCGTGGGCTTCTACTCGGCGTTTATCGTTGCCGACAAAGTCACCGTGCGCACCCGTGCCGCGGGCGACAGCGCCGAAAACGGCGTGCTGTGGGAGTCTAAAGGCGAAGGCGAATACACCGTTGATGACATTACCAAAGCGGATCGCGGCACCGAAATCACCCTCCACCTGCGTGAAGGCGAAGACGATTTCCTGAACGACTGGCGCGTGCGCTCCATCATCAGCAAGTATTCCGACCACATCGCGCTGCCGGTTGAGATTGAGAAACAGGAAGAGCAGGACGGTGAAACCGTTGTCTCCTGGGAGAAGATCAACAAGGCGCAGGCGCTGTGGACGCGCAACAAGTCTGAAATTAAAGACGACGAGTACAACGAGTTCTACAAGCACATTGCCCACGACTTTACCGATCCGCTGACCTGGAGCCACAACCGCGTGGAAGGTAAGCAGGAGTACACCAGCCTGCTGTACATTCCGGCGCAGGCGCCGTGGGACATGTGGAACCGCGATCACAAGCACGGCCTGAAGCTCTACGTGCAACGCGTGTTCATCATGGACGACGCCGAGCAGTTCATGCCGAACTACCTGCGCTTTACGCGCGGGCTGATCGACTCTAACGATCTGCCGCTGAACGTCTCCCGTGAAATTCTGCAGGACAGCACAGTCACCCGCAACCTTCGCAACGCGCTGACCAAACGTACGCTGCAGATGCTGGAAAAACTGGCGAAAGACGATGCGGAAAAATATCAGACCTTCTGGAAACAGTTCGGTCTGGTGCTGAAAGAAGGCCCGGCGGAAGACACCGCGAACGTCGAAACGATCGCCAAACTGCTGCGCTTCGCCTCAACGCATACCGACTCTTCCGCACAGACCGTGTCGCTGGAAGAGTACGTCTCCCGCATGAAAGAAGGGCAGGAGAAGATCTACTACATCACCGCCGACAGCTACGCGGCGGCGAAGAGCAGCCCGCACCTGGAGCTGCTGCGCAAGAAAGGCATCGAAGTGCTGCTGCTTTCTGACCGCATCGACGAGTGGATGATGAACTACCTGACCGAGTTCGACGGTAAATCCTTCCAGTCCGTGGCCAAAGCCGACGAGTCCATCGACAAGCTGGCGGATGAAGTGGACGAAAGCGCGAAAGAAGCCGAGAAGGCGCTGGAGCCGTTCGTTGAGCGCGTGAAAACACTGCTGGGCGATCGCGTGAAAGAGGTGCGCTTCACGCACCGTCTGACCGATACTCCGGCGATTGTCACCACCGATGCCGACGAAATGGGCACCCAGATGGCGAAGCTGTTCGCTGCGGCGGGCCAGGCGATGCCGGAAGTGAAATATATCTTTGAGCTTAATCCGGATCACCCGCTGGTGAAACGTGCGGCAGACACCCAGGACGACGCCCGCTTTGCCGAGTGGGTTGAACTGCTGCTGGATCAGTCCCTGCTGGCCGAACGCGGCACGCTGGAAGATCCTAACCTGTTCATTAAACGTGTGAATGCGCTGCTGCTGGCGTAATCTCCCCTCACCACTGCCCTCTCCCCAAAAGGAGAGGGTGAAAGAGTTCCCTCTCCCTGTGGGAGAGGGTTAGGGTGAGGGCACCAGACCGCACTAACCCAAATTATCTCCCCCCATTAACCGTTTCAGCTTCCCCGCCTTCCTTGAGCCACGCCCATTCTGGTGGTATTGTTTAGCGCTTTTGAAAAATTGAAACGACATTTGAGGGGATTTTCGCAATGCGTATTATTCTGCTTGGCGCTCCGGGCGCGGGTAAAGGAACTCAGGCTCAGTTCATCATGGAGAAATACGGTATTCCGCAAATCTCCACCGGTGACATGCTGCGCGCCGCTGTTAAATCTGGCTCCGAGCTGGGTAAACAAGCGAAAGACATCATGGATGCAGGCAAGCTGGTGACCGACGAGCTGGTTATTGCTCTGGTCAAAGAGCGCATTGCTCAGGAAGACTGCCGTAACGGTTTCCTGCTGGACGGCTTCCCACGCACCATTCCTCAGGCTGACGCCATGAAAGAAGCGGGCATCAATGTGGACTACGTTCTGGAGTTCGACGTACCGGACGAGCTGATCGTTGACCGTATCGTTGGCCGTCGCGTACACGCTGCTTCTGGCCGCGTTTACCACATCAAATTCAACCCACCTAAGGTTGAAGGCAAAGACGACGTGACCGGCGAAGAGCTGACCACCCGTAAAGACGATCAGGAAGAGACCGTGCGTAAACGCCTGGTGGAATACCATCAGATGACAGCACCGCTGATCGGCTACTACACCAAAGAAGCGCAGGCGGGTAACACCCAATACGCCAAAGTCGACGGTACCAAAGCCGTGGCTGACGTACGTGCAGAGCTGGAAAAAATCCTCGGCTAATTGCACGTCTCTCACCCGGGTTCTCCGGGTGAGAAAAATTCTCATCTTACCTATTACAGCAATGGGTTTCGTTTAAACGCATTTCCGCTACAATTGACAACCTATCAAATGGTTAAGAGGCGTGAATGAGTCAGGCGAAAACCGGCATCCTGCTTGCCAATCTGGGCACCCCAGAAGCACCCACTCCAGCAGCGGTAAAACGCTATCTGCGACAGTTTTTAAGCGACACGCGCGTCGTGGATACCCCAAGATTGCTGTGGTGGCCCCTGCTGCGTGGCGTCATTCTGCCGATTCGTTCTCCGCGCGTGGCAAAGCTTTATCAGTCCGTCTGGATGGAAGAGGGCTCGCCGCTGATGGTGTACAGCCGCCGTCAGGAGAAAGCGCTGGCCGCCCGCCTGCCGGATATGCCCGTCGCGCTCGGCATGAGCTATGGAACACCTTCGCTGGAAAGCGCAGTGGAAAACCTGCTCGCGCAGGGCGTTGACCATATCGTCGTGCTGGCGCTCTATCCACAGTATTCGTGTTCGACGGTAGCTGCCGTCTGGGACGAGCTGGCGCGCATTCTGAAGACGCGTCGCCGCATTCCTGCAGTGACCTTTATTCGCGACTACGCGGATAACGATCTGTACATCAAGGCGCTGGCCAGCAGCGCCCGCGCGTCGTTTGAAAAGCACGGCGAGCCGGATCTGCTGCTGCTCTCCTATCACGGCATTCCGCAGCGTTTCGCCAATGAAGGGGATGATTATCCGCAGCGCTGCCGCGATACCACCCGCGAGCTGGTCTCCGCCCTTGGCCTGCCGCCGGAGAAGGTGATGATGACCTTCCAGTCGCGCTTCGGCCGCGAGCCGTGGCTGACGCCGTACACTGATGAAACCCTCAAAATGCTGGGCGAGAAGGGCGTGAAGCACATTCAGGTGATGTCGCCGGGCTTCTCGGCCGACTGTCTGGAAACGCTGGAGGAGATTGCGGTACAAAACCGGGAATTTTTCCTCGAAGCTGGCGGTGTGAAGTACGAGTACATTCCGGCACTTAACGACTCCCCTGAGCATATCGACATGATGGTCTCGCTGGTGACGAATAGCCGCTGATCGCGCTTGAGGCCGGGTTTGTGCTACCATTCCCGGCTTCTATTCCTTGCACAGTCCAGACCATGAAATTTCCCGGTAAACGTAAATCAAAACACTACTTCCCCGTTAACGCTCGCGATCCGCTCCTGCAGCAAATCCAGCCTGAAAATGAAACCAGCGCCGCATGGGTAGTGGGTATCGATCAGACGCTGGTGGATATTGAAGCCAAAGTGGATGATGCGTTTGTTGCGCGTTACGGTCTGAGCGCCGGGCATTCGCTGGTGATCGAGGACGATGTTGCTGAAGCGTTGTATCAGGAGCTGGTGCGTGAAAATCTGATCACCCATCAGTTTGCCGGTGGCACCATTGGCAACACCATGCACAACTACTCCGTGCTGGCTGATGACCGTTCGGTGCTGCTCGGCGTGATGTGTAGCAATATCGAAATCGGCGGCTACGCCTATCGGTACCTGTGCAACACCTCCAGCCGTACCGACCTGAACTACCTGCAGGGCGTAGACGGCCCGATTGGCCGCTGCTTTACCCTCATTGGTGAGTCCGGCGAGCGTACCTTTGCCATCAGCCCTGGCCACATGAACAAGCTGCGCGCAGAGAGTATTCCTGAAGAGGTCATTGCGGGCGCCTCTGCGCTGGTGCTCACGTCGTATCTGGTGCGCTGCAAGCCGGGCGAGCCGATGCCGGACGCGACTATGAAGGCGATTGAGTACGCGAAGAAGTACGATGTCCCGGTCGTCCTGACGCTGGGGACCAAATTCGTTATCGCCGACAACCCGGAGTGGTGGCAGGCCTTCCTGAAGGAACACGTTTCGATTCTGGCGATGAACGAAGAAGAGGCCGAAGCGCTGACCGGCGAAAGCGATCCGCTGCTGGCGTCTGACAAAGCGCTGGACTGGGTAGATCTGGTGCTCTGCACCGCCGGACCTGTCGGGCTGTACATGGCGGGCTTCACGGAAGAAGAGAGCAAACGCAAAACCCAGCATCCGCTGCTGCCTGGCGCAATTGCCGAATTCAACCAGTTCGAATTCAGCCGCGGTATGCGCCATAAAGACTGCACCAACCCGCTGCGTATCTACTCCCACATCGCGCCGTACATGGGCGGGCCAGAGAAGATCATGAACACCAACGGCGCGGGCGATGGCGCGCTGGCCGCGTTGCTGCACGACATCACCGCTAACGCTTACCACAAAACCAACGTGCCAAACTCCAGCAAGCATAAGTTTAGTTGGCTGACCTATTCGTCGCTGGCGCAGGTGTGTAAATACGCGAACCGCGTGAGCTATCAGGTGCTGAATCAGCACTCCCCGCGCTTGACGCGTGGCCTGCCGGAACGGGAAGACAGCCTCGAAGAGGCGTATTGGGACAGGTAAAAGAAAACCCCTCACCCTAACCCTCTCCCCTATGGGGAGAGGGCTGGGGTGAGGGGACCAGGCCGCACAAGGTAAAAGCAAAACGGCAACCAGGTTGCCGTTTTTAGTGTTTATTCCCTCTCCCGGTGGGAGAGGGCCAGGGTGAGGGCATCAGGCCGCACAACACTCAGCCTGTAACAGCCTCTTCAACCGGCGCTTTCTCCAGTAGCGTCAGCATCGTGTTCGCAATCTCACGCTCACCCATGACGACCTTATTCGCGCCGCGCTCGGTGATGTATTCCACCTCATCGTCATAATGTGCGCGGGCAATAATCTCGATGGTCGGACACTTCGCGCGCGCGGACGCGACAATCTCACCTGCCTCGTAGCCGTTCGGAATGGTCAGCAGCAGCCAGCGGGCGCAGTCCAGATGCGCCAGATTCATGATCTCTTCGTTTGCCGCATTGCCCAGCACCGCGCGAATGCCGCGCTCGCGCAGTTCGTCAACGCGTGTGCGTGAGGTTTCAATCACCACCAGCGGAATGCCCTGCGCCATCAGCTTCTCACCGAGCAGGCTGCCCACGCGGCCAAAGCCAACCAGCAGCGCGTGATTGCAGATATCCACCGGGATCTGCTTCTCTTCTTCGATAGCCTCTTCCAGCGTCTGCTCTTCCAGGGTTTCCGTTTTATCGAGGTATTTTTCCAGCAGGGCAAACAGCACCGGGTTCAGCATGATGGAGAGGATCGCCCCCGCCAGCACCAGATTCTGACCGGCCTGCGGGAGGAGATTAAGCGCCATGCCGAGACCGGCCAGAATAAACGCGAACTCACCAATCTGCGCCAGGCTGGCGGCAATGGTCAGCGCCGTACGCGGCGAGTGGCCAAACATCCGCACCAGGAAGAAGGCGGCAACGGACTTACCAAAGATAATGATCGCCAGCGTGCCCAGCACTGCCAGCGGCTGCTGGATCAGAACCAGCGGATCAAAAAGCATCCCGACGGAGACGAAGAACAGCACGGCGAAAGCATCACGCAGCGGCAGCGTGTCGTGCGCCGCGCGGTGGCTTAATTCAGATTCGTTCAGCACCATCCCGGCGAAGAACGCGCCCAGCGCAAACGAGACGTCGAACAGCTCAACGGCACCAAAGGCGATACCCAGCGCCAGAGCGAGTACCGAAAGGGTGAACAGCTCGCGGGAACCTGTCGCCGCAGTGCGGGACATGATCCACGGTACCAGACGGCGGCCCACCAGCATCATGATGGCGATAAAGGCCACAACCTTACCGATGGTGATACTCATATCCAACGCCAGCGAGGCGAAGCCGACGTTGTCTTTTTCCATCATCCCGGCGACGGCGGGCAGCAGCACCAGCGTTAACACCATCACCAGATCTTCAACGATCAGCCAGCCTATTGCGATTTGCCCGCGCTGGCTGTCTATCAGCTGTCTCTCTTCAAGCGCGCGCAGCAGCACCACGGTACTGGCGGTTGAAAGACACAGCCCAAACACGATGCCGGTCATCAGCGACCAGCCCAGTACCGCTGAAAGCGCCATTCCCAGCAGCGTCGCCACCCCTATCTGGGCGATCGCTCCCGGTATGGCGATAGACTTTACCGCCATCAGGTCCTTCAGTGAAAAATGCAGACCGACGCCAAACATCAGCAGAATCACGCCTAATTCCGCCAGTTCTGGAGCCAGTTTGGTATCCGCCACGAAACCCGGCGTAAAAGGACCCGCCAGTACACCCGCTAACAGATAGCCGACAAGAGGAGAAATACGCAGTTTATTGGCAATCATGCCAAGGATAAAAGCGAGCACAAGTCCACCAACAATGGTGGTGATAAGCGGTGTGGCGTGGTGCATTCCGTCTCCTTTCGTGGTGAGTGTTCCATTTTTGGCATAAATACCAAAAGACCAGGTAATAGTTTATGACAATTTTTACCCTTATGTTTATGAATAATTGTTGAAGTTTGAATAAAAGAGCAATAAGCGTGAAAAAAAGCCCTTTTGGACAAGTTTGATGGGGAAGGTGAGAAGAAACCCTTATGGCATAAGGGGGCAAGGTCGCCAGAGTTTAACTTTGGCGACCCCTAAATTACGCTTTATGACGGTTATCAGGCAGGAATATGGTCAATATCCCCAGAAGTGGCAGGAAAGCACAGATTTTGTAGACCAGGAAGATGCTGGTGTGATCTGCAACCATGCCCAACACCGCCGCACCAAGGCCGCCCATGCCGAAGGCAAATCCGAAAAAGAGCCCGGAAACCATACCGATACGCCCCGGTAACAGCTCCTGTGCGTAAACCAGAATGGCCGAGAAGGCAGAGGCCAGAATAAAACCAATAATGACGGTCAAAATCCCCGTCCACTCCAGGCTTGCGTAGGGCAAAATAAGCGTGAAGGGTGCAACACCGAGGATTGAGCCCCAAATCACATATTTACGCCCGATTTTGTCACCTACAGGCCCACCAATCACCGTTCCTGCTGCCACCGCAAACAAGAAGGCAAACAGGTGAAACTGCGCGTTTTGTACCGATAATCCGAATTTTTGCATCAGATAAAAGGTGTAATAGCTGCTGATGCTCGCCATATAGAAGTATTTCGAGAAAATCAGCACCAGCAGCACGCTTACGGCCAGGATAACCTTGTTACGGGGAAGGGGATTGATAACCTTTGCTACAGGTTTGCCCTTGTTCACGCGATGCTGCGCGGCATACCAGCGGCTGATTTGCGCCAGTACTACAATCGCCAGCAGCGCGGCCAGCACAAACCACGCCACGTTGCCTTTGCCGTATGGGGCGATGATCACCGCGGCCAGCAGTGGGCCGAGGGAACTGCCAAAGTTACCGCCTACCTGGAACAGGGACTGCGCCAGCCCGTGACGACCACCGGAGGCCATACGCGCCACGCGGGAGGATTCCGGATGGAAGACGGACGAGCCTGTGCCCACCAGCGCGGCGGCGATAAGCACCGCTTCAAAGCTGCCCGCCATTGCCAGCAGCACCAGCCCGCTCAAGGTGAAGCACATGCCAATGGGGAGCGACCACGGCATTGGATATTTATCCGTCCAGTAACCGACCACCGGCTGCAGCAGCGAGGAGGCCATCTGGAAGGTGAGGGTGATCATCCCAATCTGTACGAAGGTTAACGAGAACTCGGACTGCAGCAGCGGGTAGATTGCCAGGATCAGCGACTGGATCATGTCGTTGAGCAGGTGCGAGAGACTGATTGCGCCTAAAACTTTAAAGGAAGTGCGCGATTTTGGCGGCGACGCCGGAGCGCCCGGGACGGGCTGGGTTGATTCACTGATTGCCATAAATACCACGTCGATTTGTTATGAGAAATGCAGGGTGTAATTATTATCCGACTAACATACCCGTCCGTGACATTTGAAGAAAGTCGCAATTCTGAAAACTTATTTGTCTATTCTTGTGAGTCACTGTAATTTTTGCGTTTGTCTATTGGTCAGGGAGAGAGATGATGAAGTTAATGAAGCGTGGCGTCGCGCTGGCGTTGATAGCGGCCTGGGGGCTGACAAGCCTGCCCGCGCAGGCATATGAAAAAGACAAAACCTATAAAATTACCATTTTGCATACCAACGATCACCACGGTCATTTCTGGCGCAGTGAATACGGGGAATATGGCCTGTCGGCGCAAAAAACGCTGGTTGACGGTATTCGCAAAGAGGTCGCCGCAGAAGGCGGTAGCGTGCTGCTGCTCTCGGGCGGGGATATCAATACCGGCGTGCCGGAATCTGATTTACAGGATGCCGAGCCTGACTTTCGCGGCATGAATCTGATTGGCTACGACGCGATGGCCGTGGGTAACCATGAATTCGATAACCCGCTGAGCGTGCTGCGCCAGCAGGAGAAGTGGTCTAAATTCCCGTTCCTCTCTGCCAATATTTACCAGAAAAGCACCGGCGAACGCCTGTTTAAACCCTGGGCGCTGTTTAAGCGTCAGGACTTAAAAATTGCGGTCATTGGCCTCACTACCGACGACACGGCCAAAATTGGTAACCCTGAGTTCTTCACTGATATCGAATTCCGTAAACCGGCAGACGAAGCGAAGCTGGTGATTCAGGAATTGCAGCAGAACGAAAAACCGGACGTGATTATCGCCACCACCCACATGGGGCACTACGACAACGGCGCGCACGGCTCCAATGCGCCGGGCGACGTCGAGATGGCGCGCAGCCTGCCTGCGGGCTCTCTGGCAATGATTGTGGGCGGTCACTCACAGGATCCGGTGTGTATGGCGTCCGAGAATAAAAAGCAGGTGGACTACGTACCGGGCACGCCGTGCGCGCCGGACCGTCAGAACGGTATCTGGATCGTACAGGCGCACGAGTGGGGGAAATACGTGGGTCGTGCAGATTTTGAGTTCCGTAACGGCGAGATGAAGCTGGTCCACTATCAGCTCATTCCGGTCAACCTGAAGAAGAAGGTGACCTATCCGGACGGGAAAAGTGAGCGCGTACTTTACACGCCTGAGATTGCAGAGAACCAGCAGATGCTCTCCCTGCTGACGCCGTTCCAGAACAAAGGCAAGGCGCAGCTGGACGTGAAAATTGGTACGCTCAATGGCCGCCTGGAAGGGGACCGCAGCAAAGTCCGCTTCGTGCAGACCAACATGGGCCATCTGGTGCTGGCGGCGCAAATAGCGCGCACTGGCGCTGACTTTGGCGTAATGAGCGGCGGCGGCATTCGTGATTCCATCGAAGGTGGAAACATCACCTATAAAGACGTGCTGAAGGTACAGCCGTTCGGCAACGTGGTGGTGTATGCGGATATGAGCGGGAAAGAGGTGATTGACTACCTCACCGCCGTGGCGCAGATGAAGCCGGACTCGGGCGCCTACCCGCAGTTTGCTAACGTGAGTTTCGTCGCGAAAGACGGCAAGCTTAACGATCTGAAGATCAAGGGCGAACCGGTTGACCCGGCCAAAACGTACCGTCTGGCAACGTTAAGCTTTAACGCCACGGGTGGCGACGGCTATCCGCATATTGATAATAAACCGGGCTATGTGAATACCGGCTTTATCGACGCGGAAGTGCTGAAGCAGTTCATCGAGCAGAATTCACCGATTGACGTGAATGCGTATGAGCCGAAAGGTGAGGTGAGCTGGCAGTAGTGTTGTGCGGCCTGATGCCCTCACCCCAACCCTCTCCCACCGGGAGAGGGCGCGAACACAAAAAACGGTAACGCCTGTTACCGTTTTGCTTTTACCTCGCAGCGCCACCGGGCAATTTTCTCAATCCCGGCGCGCAATATCCGCAAACTTCGCGTCCAGCATTTTCGCCAGATCGCCCGCGGCCAGTTCGATATCCAGCCCGCGTTTGCCGCCCGAGATATAGATCGTCTCAAATTCCTGCGAAGGTGCATCGATCAGCGTCGGCAGCCGTTTTTTCTGCCCGAGCGGGCTGATCCCGCCCACCAGATAGCCGGTAGTGCGTTGCGCAACCATCGGATCCGCCATATCGACCTTTTTTGCCCCCAGCGCTTTGGCGACCTTTTTCAGATCCAGCTGCCCGGCGACGGGCGTTACCGCCACGGCGAGATGTTTCATATCACCGTTCACCGCGACCAGCAGCGTTTTATAGACCTGGTCAGCGTTCAGCCCCAGCTTGCGCACCACTTCATCACCAAAATTGGTTTCATTCGGATCGTGATCGTAAGTATGGATCCGGAAAGAGATTTTGTTTTTTTCGAGTAATTTAACGGCGGGAGTCATAGCTATCCTTCTTACGACAGACATTTTATGCCAACAGCATACGCCTGACGTTTGTCTAAAAAATAGCACCATCTTGCGCAATAGTATTGGCAGTGATGGTCACTTTGAGCGACAATCGGCTCAGCCGAAGGTCTCCTTCGGTATAATAAAAACGATGAAATTCCTCTTTGACGGGCCAATAGAAATATTGGCCATTTTTTTATTTCAGCAGCGACGGCAGATTCCCTTCCCCATACAAATGCAACGCGCCGACCGCGACGACATACCGCCCGGCAGGCAGGGCATGCAGCGTTTCTCGCCACGCCTGATTGCGCGCGTTCATCAGCACATCATACAGCGATTCACTGAACGTAGACGGCAGCACAAGCTTACTGTCCGTCGGCGGAGCATCCAGCCACCAGCCAATCATGGTTTGCAGCAGACGGGCATTGGTGTGCCAGTGGGTTAGGGTGTCGTCCAGCAGGATCAGACCGTCATCGGGAAGCTGCCGCAGCAGACCGATCTGGCTGTCCGTGCCTTCCAGTTCAATGATCGGGAGATTGCGCGCTCTTGCCGTATTCAGCAGTTGATAATCAATGCCGTAATCACCGCGCAAGCCCAGACGCTGTGCCTGCGTCGCCTGCAACACCATGGCAATTTGCCAGAGCGGAAGGGTGTCCAGCATGGCGAGCGATACACCGGTTTCATCCGCGAGCCGCGTCAGTTCGGTAAGCTGGGCTTCGCTGAGACGCTCCGCAAGAGGACGATCGCTCTCCAGACCCGCAAAGGGAGATTCATGGCCCGAAATATCCGCCTCGACGACCAGCGCGTCGGCATTCTTCAGCAGTTTTATCAGGCCAGCGGGCAGCGGGGACATATCCTGCGTGCCCATATGGATGCTTCCTACAAGGTGCAGGTGTTGCCCGCCCGGAAGTGAGATATCCATACCGGGCCAGGCATAACGTCGTGGAAAGAGGGCGCGAAACGATGCTTTTATACTATTAAACAGACTCATACGCGCTCCATGACCGAAAGGATCATGCTAGCGCGTACGAGAACAAGGTTCAATCTTTCGGTTTAAACCGCAGGAGACGGTTGGCGTTGCTCACCACGGTAATGGAGGAGAGCGCCATTGCCGCCCCGGCAACCACCGGGTTCAGCAGCGCGCCCGTCAGCGGCCATAAAATCCCGGCGGCAATCGGAATGCCGAAGACGTTATAAATAAATGCCCCGAGCAGGTTCTGCTTCATGTTGCGCAACGTGGCCTTCGAAATCGCCAGCGCATCCGCAACGCCCATCAGGCTGTGGCGCATCAGGGTAATGGCCGCCGTTTCAATCGCGACATCGCTCCCGCCGCCCATGGCAATACCCACTTCTGCCTGCGCCAGCGCCGGTGCGTCGTTAATACCGTCACCGATCATGGCCACCTGACGGCCCTGACTTTGCAGGTTCTTGATGGCATCCGCTTTGCCATCCGGCAGTACGCCCGCAATGACGTCATCAATACCCGCCTCTTTGGCGATGGCGTTGGCCGTTGTTGGGTTATCCCCGGTCAGCATCACCAGACGATAGCCCGCACGGTGTAGACGTTTTAATGCATCCACGCTGTCCTGGCGCAGGGGATCGCGCACCGACAACATGGCGACGGCTTTACCGTCTACAGCGAGCAGTACGGGCGTTGCGCCCTGTGATGCCTGAGCAATTAGTTCGCCTTCCAGCGATGAAGTATCAATTCCGTTTTCATTGAGCAGCGCCTGATTCCCCAGCAGCAGCGTGTGGCCGTCGGCTTCGCCGCTCACCCCGAGCCCGCGCAGGGTGCGGAAGTTACTGACCTGCGGCAGGGTAGCATCACTGGCTTTATCGAGAATGGCGCGGCCCAGCGGGTGGCTGGACCCTTGCTCCAGCGCTGCGGCGAGACGCAGCGCGTCAGCCTCTGAGAAGCCAAGAGTATGCACCGCCACGACCTGCGGTTTCCCTTCGGTCAGCGTACCGGTTTTGTCAAAGACCAGCGTGTCCAGGGTGCTTGCACGCTGCAGGGCATCGGCATCACGCACCAGCACGCCAAACTCGGCGGCACGTCCGACGCCGGAGATGATCGACATCGGCGTCGCCAGGCCAAGGGCACACGGACAGGCGATGATCAGCACCGTGGTGGCAATCACCAGGGTATAGACGATTTGCGGTGCTGGCCCAAAGAAATACCAGATTGCCGCGCTCAGCAGGGCAATACAGACCACCACCGGAACAAAAACAGCGGAGATTTTATCGGCAAGTTTGCCGATTTCGGGCTTACTGCTCTGTGCCTGGCGCACCATGCGGATAATACGCGACAGCGTGGTATGGCTGCCGACCGCGCTGGCGCGGAACAGCACGCTGCCGTCCTGGACGACCGTGCCTGCGTGCACGTTATCGTCCTGGGATTTTTGCTGCGGGATCGGTTCCCCGGTCAGCATGGCTTCATCGAACCAGGCTTCGCCCTGGAGAATTGCGCCGTCAACAGGAACGCGATCGCCCGTCGTCAGGCGCAGCGTCATGCCGGGCTGCACGTCAGCCAGCGGGACGCTTTTTTCACCCTCGTCGGTCACCACGCGTGCCGTCGGCGGGGTTAAATCAAGCAATCTTTCCAGCGCCTTCGAGGAGCGCTGACGGGCGCGGGCTTCGAGCATGTGGCCTAAGTTAATCAGGCCGATAATCATCGCGCTCGCTTCATAATAGAGATGCCGCGCTTCCATCGGGAACCACTGCGGCCAGACGTTCACGCTCATGGAATAGAGCCACGCTGCGCCGGTCCCGAGCGCTACCAGCGTATCCATCGTCGCGGTGCGGTTTTTCAGGCTCTTCCAGGCGCTGGTATAGAAATGTCCGCCTGCAAAGACCATCACGGCGAGCGTGATCGCACCAATCCCCAGCCACAGCGTGCGGTTGTCGTCAGTGACCATCATGTTGTCACCGATCATGCCCCACACCATCACCGGGATACCCACCAGCAGCGCAACGATGGCCTGCCAGCGGAAGCGTTTCATGGTGGCGACAGCCGTTTCCTGCTGGCGCTCGCGGCGTTTGATGTCATCTTCAATCGCTTCCGCGCCGTAGCCCGCTTTCTCTACGGCCTGGACTAAATCTGCGGCGGAGGCGCTGCCCATCACCAGCGCAGTGCGCTCCGCGAGGTTTACCCGTGCCTGTGCGACGCCCGGTACGGCCTGCAATGCATTTTGTACCCGGGAGACGCAGCTGGCGCAGCTCATGCCGTTGATCAGCAGCTGTTGGCTGTCATCAATATCATCCGCTACCGGAAGCTCAGGAGTGGCCGCTGTCAGTGCTTCCGACGGGGATGATGACTCTGCCAGCGGTTTAGCCTTTGGGTGGCTTAACTCCGCCCCGTAACCGGCCTGCTTGATGGTATCGATCAGCGCATCCGCGCTGGCGCTGCCGATCACGGCGGCATGATCGATAGTCACGTCAGCGCTTTCAACGTCAGGACGCTGTTCCAGGCTTTCTTTAACGCGTTTGACACAGTGGCCGCAGGAGAGGCCGTCCAGTGTCAGGTCGATAGTGTGAGACATAACAAAACTCCCGTATAATGTTCTGGTCAATTGTTGACCTTCACTCTGCTTTTCGCTAACTGTTATGAAGGTTAAACCTTCCATCAAGGGGAAGGTCAAGGGGGAAATGTGAATATCAGTGACGTTGCGAAAAAAACCGGCTTAACCAGCAAAGCGATTCGCTTTTACGAAGAGAAAGGCCTGGTCACGCCGCCGCTGCGCAGTGAAAACGGCTACCGCAGCTACACGCAGCTGCATCTTGATGAACTGACGCTGCTGCGCCAGGCAAGACAGGTGGGGTTTAATCTGGAAGAGTGCGGCGAGCTGGTTAACCTGTTTAACGATCCGAAGCGCCACAGCGCCGATGTGAAAAAGCGCACGCTGGAAAAAGTGGCGGAGATTGAACGCCACATTGTAGAACTGCAGGCGATGCGCGAACAGCTTCTGGGGCTGGCGGACTCATGCCCGGGCGATGACAGCGCCGATTGCCCGATTATCGACAACCTTGCTGGCTGCTGTCACCGTAAGGCGCATGCTTAACAGGCTTTCACCCGCAGGGTAATGCCTTCCACCGCAATGACCTCGACCTGGGTACCGGCGCTGAGGTCATCGTCGGCCACCACCGGCCACGAGCTGTCGCCCACCCGCATGTGCCCACGTCCGTTCACCAGTGCGCTGTCGAGCGTAAAACGCTTGCCGACAATCTGCTGCCCGCGCTGATTAAGGTGGGCGTCTGCCGGTTTCTGATCTTTCACCTGTCGGTTCAGCCAGCGCCACCACAGCCACGCGGCCACCAGCGTGAGCACTGCAAACAATGCACCCTGCCACTCCCAGCCGACAGGCAGCAGCCAGACGACCAGCCCGGTAATGACTGCGGCAACGCCGCTCCAGAGCAGGTAGCCGTTGCCGCCCAGCATCTCCGCCGCCAGCAGTAAGCCACCGAGGCTTAGCCAGAAAGCATGAGGATGTGCAACGATCAGCTCAATCATTTTTTACGCTCGTTTCCACTGTCTTTGATCAGCTCGGCAATACCGGCAATCGACCCCATCAGGCTGCTGGCATCCAGCGGCATCATCACCACTTTACTGTTGTTCGCGGAGCCGATCTCTTTCAGCGCATCGGTATATTTTTGCGCGACGAAGTAGTTCACGGCCTGGATATCACCGGCAGCAATCGCCTCGGATACCATCTGCGTCGCACGGGCTTCCGCTTCTGCCGAACGTTCGCGCGCTTCCGCCTGTAAAAATGCGGATTGACGATCGCCTTCGGCTTTCAGGATCTGCGACTGTTTTTCCCCTTCCGCTTTCAGGATCTCGGCCTGACGCACCCCTTCGGCTTCCAGAATGTAGGCTCGCTTGGTTCGTTCGGCTTTCATCTGGGCGTTCATAGAGGCGATCAGTTCAGCCGGTGGGCGCACGTCGCGGATCTCAATACGGGTGACTTTGATCCCCCACGGATTCGTCGCTTCATCGACAATGTGCAGCAGGCGGGTATTGATGCTGTCGCGTTGGGAGAGCATTTCGTCCAGCTCCATGGAGCCGAGCACGGTACGGATGTTGGTCATCGTCAGGTTGACGATCGCCAGCTCCAGGTTGCTCACTTCATAGGCTGCTTTAGGCGCATCAATCACCTGAATAAAGCAGACGGCATCAATAGTGACGTTGGCGTTGTCTTTAGAGATGATCTCCTGAGAAGGAATATCCAGCACCTGCTCCATCATGTTGATCTTACGACCAATGCGGTCCATGAAGGGGACAATCAGGCTCAGGCCCGGCTGCAGCGTGTTGGTATAGCGGCCGAAGCGCTCTACGGTCCACTGATAACCCTGAGGAACAATTTTGACGCCTGCGCCCACAATGACCAGCGCAACAAAAATAAGGACGGGAACAACGATGAGCATAAAACCTCCTGTTTTGAATGCTGTGATGAGTAAACTGCGTGTTTATTGTTCGTAAGTATAGGTAAAGTCAGAAATGAAGCCATCACCCGCAGCGGCAATCGCTTTGGATAATCCCTGGTAGTAATTCGCCAGCCCTACCGTCTCTATCTGCTGAATGTGTTCGCGGATTGGGGCGCAGAATAAAACCGCATTTCCCGCTTCAACACGCTTGTTGTTTGGCGGGAGATCCCCGGTAATTGCTTTAAACCAGGTTCGGATGCCTTGCTTTAAGTTATGTGGCGCTTTTGCCATGTTATCCATTCCGGTCAGAACCTGCAGGGTTGGGAACTCATCGGCCAGTACGGCGGTTTTCATACGCGCAAAGAACTGGCTAAACAATTCAAACGATCCCAGGTCGGTCACGCGCGGTTTGGTGGTTTTGCCGTTTTTATTACCGATTTTGCCCGCCTTTGACGCTGCTGCCGGAACCGCATTCACCTTTTCCAGTTCCAGCCCGAATAACAAATTACAGTGTGCGCGGCGCTCTTTCAGCGGGTAGGACATCAGCACGTCAATAAACTGGGTTGCCTTTACATCAGCAAGATCGTGGTTAATAAGCCACTGGGTACGAGAAAATTCAGCCGGAGAGACGAACCAGCTCGGCACGTCGTTGAAGCGTTTCGACTTTCCCTTGCCATCAAATTCAAGGAAGTGGGTGCCATTGTCGAAGGCGAAATAGCAATTTTTGAAACTGCCTATCGTGGTATTCACGATGAGAGCCTTTTTAACAAAATCGACAACCTCTGCACCGATGACAAAACTTGTGAGTTCCGAAGATTTGATGACTTCCATTAATGTTTCGACATCGGGAACACCAGGCTTCAGGGAAGGGAACTCATAAAAGATATGTGTCATGCTGCTTACTTCCTGTAGTGAAAGGTGACAATTAGCGTGCGAAAAGTTTAACACTCGCCATAGATTAAGGCTATTCGCACTGTGCAGGTGAAAGGATTATGCTACAGGCAGTGATGACAAAAATCTGTTAACGGAAGCGAAATGAACGATCAAAAAAAACTTTTGCATATCAGGGATGTTGGGTTCGGCGTGGGGGAAAAAACGATCCTTCGACATGTCGATTTTTGTCTTTCACCAGGCGAATTCAAACTGATCGCCGGTCCGTCAGGCTGTGGTAAAAGTACGTTGCTGAAAATAGTGGCTTCGCTGTTGAGCCCAACGGAGGGAACAATACTTTTTGAAGGGAAGGATATTGCCACACTTTCACCAGAACGCTATCGGCAGCAAGTCTCTTATTGCGTGCAGACGCCAACGCTGTTTGGCGATACGGTTTACGATAACCTGATTTTTCCGTGGCAAATCCGCAGCAAAACCCCAGAGCCTGAAAAATTTATCGCCGATTTAGCGCAATTTGGGCTGCCGCAGGACACCCTGACGAAATCCATTAACACCTTGTCCGGCGGGGAAAAGCAGCGCGTGTCGCTGATCCGCAATCTGCAATTCTTGCCGAAGGTGTTGCTGCTCGACGAGATCACCAGCGCGCTGGATGACGCGAACAAACGCAACGTCAACGATATTATTCATCGCTACGCCCGCGAGCAGAATATTGCCGTGCTGTGGGTAACGCATGATTCAAACGAAATAAGCCATGCGGATGATGTCATTACCCTTCAACCACAGGGCGGAAAAATGCAGGAGGCAGACCGTGGGTGAACATAATATTACCAATGAATCCCTGGCGTTTTCGATGGTGCTGGTATTGATTGCGATTGTGGTCAGCTACCGGGAAAAGCTAGGGCTGGAAAAAGACATTCTCTGGAGTATCTGCCGCGCGGTGATTCAGCTCATCATCGTTGGCTACGTGCTGAAGTACATTTTCAACGTCAACCATGCGGTACTGACCCTGCTGATGGTGCTGTTTATCTGCTTCAATGCCGCGTGGAATGCGCAAAAGCGAAGCAAGTATATCGATAAAGCGTTCGTCTCTTCGTTTATCGCCATCACGACCGGTACGGCGCTCACGCTGGCGGTTCTGGTGCTGTCGGATTCCATTGAATTCACACCAATGCAGGTGATCCCGATTTCCGGCATGATTGCGGGGAACGCCATGGTCGCCGTGGGGCTGTGTTACAACAACCTCGGACAGCGTTTCAGCAGTGAACAGCAGCAGTTACAGGAGAAATTAAGCCTGGGGGCGACGCCTAAAGTAGCCTCGGCGCGGCTGATTCGTGAGAGCATTCGCTCGTCGCTGATCCCAACGGTAGATTCAGCCAAAACCGTGGGGCTGGTGAGTCTGCCGGGCATGATGTCGGGGCTGATATTTGCGGGGATCGATCCGGTAAAAGCGATTAAGTATCAGATTATGGTGACCTTTATGCTGCTCTCTACGGCAAGCCTGTCGACCATTATTGCCTGCTATTTAACCTACCGGAAGTTTTACAACTCGCGTCACCAGTTGGTGGTGACGCAGTTGAAAAGGTCGGAATAAACCGTCTTTTGTAGGCCCGGTAAGCGTTAGCGCCACCGGGCATTTTTTTGTTAGTAGAGCAACGCGTACAACTGACGACGATACTTCGACGCCAGTGCGTCACCGGTGCCGAGCGCGGCCAGGATCTCCTGGAACATCTTACGCGCCTGACCGTCTGCGGCGGCCAGATCTTTTTGCAGATGGCTGAACAGCAGCTCCAGCGCCTCTTCGTTACGCCCCACCTGGTGCAGCTGCAGCGCCAGTTGGCTTGCCAGCGCGGCATCGGCCGGGTTGTCGGCAACCTGCTGCTGCAGCTGCTGAATTTCCGGGGTGTCCGCTGCCTGTTTCAGCAGTTCAATCTGCGCAACCAGTCCCTGATAGCGGGTGTCCTGATCCTGCATCGGGATAGTCTTCAGCACGGTTTCCGCGTCTTCTGAACGGTGCAGGGCAATCTGCGTTTCCGCCAGCAGCAGGCCGATCTGGCTGTTCTGATTCGACAGCTGCCACGCGTCTTTTAGCAGCGGCAGCGCCTCGTCGTATTTGCCTTCCTGCATCAGCGCCATGCCTTCCTGCGCTTTCAGCTCTTCTTCGCGCGGCAGCACTTTATCCAGCAGGGCGCGGATCGCCTCTTCCGGCTGCGGCCCCTGGAAGCCATCAACAGGCTGTCCATTCTGGAACAGATAGACGGTTGGAATGGCGCGCAGGCCAAACTGAGATGCCACCATCGGCTCGGCGTCACAGTCCAGCTTAGCGAGAATGAACTGACCATTGTATTGCGCGGCAAGGCTCTCCAGTACCGGCGTCAGCTGCAGACAGTGTTGGCTGCGTTCAGACCAGAAGTAGAACAGCACCGGTTTGGTCATCGACTGTTCCAGCGTCTGTTGCAGGTTTGCTTCAGTAATATTGACGATATTCTGTACGGACATGCGGCTTTCTCTTTTGTCGGTTTGTTCTTTACATGGGGATGAGCGGCGACGCTTCAACTCAGCCGTGTAAAATTTTGTCCATCATCCGGCCCGGCAGAAGGCGTTTTAGCCAGCCAACGGCATGGGTCACCAGCGTGACCGGATAACGCAGTTTGGGGTTATCGCTCTCAAAAGCATGGCGCACTTTGGCGACAACCGCTTCAGGACCTAACGTAAAGCGTGCGGCAATGCCGGGGTTTTCGACCGGTTTGTCCGACTGGGTCTGGTTGACGTTTTCGGTGAAGCGGGTGCGGATCGGGCCGGGTTCAATCAGGCTGACCTTGATGCCGCTGTGGCGCAGCTCCATGCGCAGGGCATCGGACCAGGCCTCCAGCGCATATTTGCTGGCAGCGTAGGCACCGCGGCCCGGGGTGGAAATCAGCCCCATAACCGAGGAGGTCATGACAATGCGTCCTTCACCGTGCGGGAGCATGGCGGGAAGCAGGCGCATGGTGAGCTGATGTACGCCGAAAAAGTTCGCGGAAAACTGTTGTTCAAGCTGTTCGCGCGTGATGGTCTCCAGCGGGCCGTACACGCCGAATCCAGCATTATTGAACAGGCCGAACAGACGGTTATCGGTCAGGGCGATGACCTCATCCGCCGCGCGTTCAACGCTTTCCGGTGAATCCAGATCCAGCAACACGCCGGTGAAGCCCATGCCGTTCATGCGTTCAACATCTTCAGGTTTGCGGCAGGCCGCCAGCACCCGAAATCCCTGACGCTTCAACTCGAGCGCGCTTTCAAAGCCAATTCCGCTGGAACATCCTGTTATTAAGACCGATTTTTGCATAACTTTACCTGTCAGGAACTCCGCTGAATTACGAGTCATGTTTAACTAAAGGTGCCAGCCGGGTTGCCATCCAGTCGGCAATAAACGGCTGTGCATCGCGATTGGGATGAATGCCGTCGTCTTGCATCCATTGGGGTTTCAGATAGACCTCTTCCATGAAAAATGGCAGCAGGGGAATATCAAACTCTTTGGCAAGCTTAGGGTAGATCGCGCTAAAGGCTTCATTATACCGACGGCCGTAGTTAGCCGGCAGGCGAATTTGCATCAGCAGCGGCTGAGCGTTCGCCGTTTTGATCTCCTGCAAAATGGTACGCAGGGTTTGCTCGGTTTGCTGAGGCTGGAAGCCGCGCAGGCCATCATTACCCCCCAGCTCGACCAGCACCCAGCGCGGCTGATGCTGTTTGAGCAGTGCGGGAAGGCGCGAAAGCCCCTGCTGCGAGGTATCGCCGCTGATGCTGCCGTTGACGACGGACGTTTGGGTCTGCCATTTGTCATTGAGTAATGCAGGCCAGGCCGCGCTGGCCGCCATGCGATAGCCTGCGCTCAGGCTGTCGCCCAGAATCAGTAACGTGTCCGCAGCCGCCGCGCGGAAGGTCATCAGAATCAAAAAAAGGAAGGGCAAATGCCAGCGGAAAACAGTGTTGAAGTTCATCGTCTTAAGAAGTCCGTCGGTCAGGGAGAACACGAGCTGTCCATCCTCACCGGAGTTGAACTCGTTGTCAAACGCGCCGAAACCATCGCGCTGATCGGTGAATCCGGCTCCGGGAAGTCCACGCTGCTGGCGATTCTGGCCGGGCTGGACGACGGCAGCAGTGGGGAGGTCCACCTGGTCGGGCAGCCGCTGCACCAGCTGGATGAAGAGGCGCGCGCCGCGCTGCGCGCTCGCCATATCGGCTTTGTCTTCCAGTCCTTCATGCTGATCCCGACGCTGAACGCGCTGGAAAACGTGGAACTGCCGGGGCTGCTGCGCGGTGAAAATACCCGTGAAAGTCGCGAACACGCCAAAGCCCTGCTGGAACAGCTGGGGCTGGGCAAACGCCTTGACCACCTTCCGGCGCAGCTTTCGGGCGGCGAGCAGCAGCGCGTGGCGCTGGCGCGCGCGTTTAACGGTCGCCCGGAAGTGCTGTTTGCCGATGAACCCACCGGTAACCTTGACCGTAAAACCGGAGACAAGATTGCCGATCTGCTGTTTTCGCTCAACCGCGAGCACGGCACCACGCTGATTCTGGTGACGCACGATCCGCAGCTGGCCGCCCGCTGCGACCGCCGCCTGCGCCTGGTGAACGGTATTCTTCAGGAGGAAGCATGATTGCCCGCTGGTTCTGGCGCGAGTGGCGCTCGCCCTCGCTGCTGATTGTCTGGCTGGCGTTAAGCCTTGCGGTGGCCTGCGTGCTGGCGCTCGGCAGCGTCAGTGACCGAATGGAAAAAGGGCTCAGCCAGCAAAGCCGGGAATTTATGGCGGGGGACAGGGCGCTGCAAAGTTCGCGCGCCGTTCCGCCCGGCTGGATTGAGGAAGCACGCAAGACCGGGCTGAAGGTGGGCGAGCAGATAAGCTTCCAGACCATGACCTTCGCAGGCGACACGCCGCAGCTGGCCAGCGTTAAAGCCGTCGATGATATCTACCCGATGTACGGTGAACTGGAGACCCGCCCGGCGGGATTAAAACCCGCGCCTGGCACGGTCCTGCTGGCACCGCGTCTGATGGCGCTGCTGAACCTGAAAACGGGTGACAGCATCGACGTCGGCGACGCGACGTTCAGGATTGCGGGAGAAGTGGTGCAGGAGCCGGACTCCGGCTTTAACCCGTTCCAGCTTGCGCCACGTTTGATGATGAATACCGCTGACGTGGCGAAAACCAACGCCGTGCAGCCGGGCAGCCGCGTCACCTGGCGCTACAAGTTTGGTGGCACGCCTGCGCAGCTTGATGCGTATGAAAAATGGCTCCTGCCGAAGCTCAAGCCGGAGCATCGCTGGTACGGGCTGGAGCAGGATGAAGGGGCGCTCGGCAAATCTCTTGAACGTTCTCAACAGTTCCTGTTGCTCTCGGCGCTGTTAACCCTGCTGCTTGCCATTGCGGCGGTTGCCGTGGCGATGGGGCACTACTGCCGCAGCCGCTACGACCTGGTGGCGATCCTCAAAACCCTCGGCGCAGGTCGGGCGCAGCTGCGCAAGCTGATTGTCGGCCAGTGGCTGATGGTGCTGGCGCTGTCTGCCATCACCGGCGGGGCCATCGGGCTGCTGTTTGAGAAGCTGCTGATGGTGCTGCTAAAGCCGGTACTCCCTGCCGCGCTGCCGCCCGCCAGCCTCTGGCCGTGGCTATGGGCAATCGGCGCGATGACGGTGATTTCGCTGCTGGTAGGGCTACGCCCGTACCGGCTGCTGCTCGCGACGCAGCCGCTGCGGGTGCTGCGTCAGGACGTGGTTGCCAGCGTCTGGCCGCTGAAGTTTTATCTGCCGATCATTTTTGCCGTGGCGGTTGGGCTGCTGGCCTGGCTTATGGGGGGTAGCACGCTGCTGTGGGCCGTACTGGCGGGGGCCGTGGTGCTGGCGCTGCTGTGCGGCGTGCTCGGCTGGCTGTTGCTCAACGTGCTGAGAAAGCTGACGGTGAAATCGCTGCCCGTGCGGCTGGCGGTCAACCGTCTGCTGCATCAGCCGTGGTCCACGCTCAGCCAGCTGTCGGCGTTTTCGCTGTCGTTTATGCTTCTTGCGCTGCTTTTAGTGCTGCGTGGCGATCTGCTTGATCGCTGGCAGCAGCAGCTTCCGCCAGAAAGCCCGAACTATTTCCTGATCAACATTGCCCCGGAACAGGTGACGCCACTGAAGGGCTTCCTGTCGGAGCACCACATTATTCCTGAGTCGTTCTATCCCATCGTTCGCGCGCGCCTGACGCAGATCAACGGCCAGCCGACGGAAGGAAATAAAGATGAGTCCCTTAACCGCGAGCTGAACCTGACCTGGCAGGATAAACGTCCTGACCATAACCCGATTACCGCCGGAACCTGGCCGCCAAAAGCGGGGGAGGTGTCGATGGAAGAGGGTCTGGCGACGCGCCTGAACGTGAAGCTCGGGGACAGCGTGACGTTTACCGGCGATACGCAGGACTTCAGCGCCAAAGTCACCAGCCTGCGCAAGGTGGACTGGGAGAGCCTGCGGCCAAACTTCTTCTTCATCTTCCCGGCAGGTGCGCTGGACGGCCAGCCGCAGAGCTGGCTCACCAGCTTCCGCTGGGAGAACGGTAACGGCATGCTGACCCAGCTTAACCGGGAGTTCCCGACGGTCAGCCTGCTGGACATCGGCGCGATCCTGAAGCAGGTGGGGCAGGTGCTGGAGCAGGTGAGCCGCGCGCTTGAGGTGATGGTGGTGCTGGTGACGATCTGCGGCGTGCTGTTGTTGCTGGCGCAGGTGCAGGTGGGCATGCGCCAGCGGCATCAGGAGCTGGTGGTTTACCGCACGCTGGGGGCAAGCAAGCGGCTGCTGCGCGCTACGCTCTGGAGTGAATTTGCTCTGCTGGGGCTGGTGGCCGGTCTGGTGGCGGCGATAGGCGCGGAGACCGCGCTGGCGGTGCTCCAGACAAAGGTGTTCGACTTCCCGTGGGAGCCTGACTGGCGGCTGTGGTTGACGCTGCCCCTCTGCGGCGCAGTGCTGCTTTCACTCTGTGGCGGCTGGCTTGGCACGCGGTTATTAAAAGGCAAGGCGCTGTTCCGCCAGTTTGCCAGTTAGTTCACTTCCGTGATGATTGCGCACCGGTGTATATGCTGGTGCGTAATCACTTAATAGCACAAAGCGATAATAACCACCTGTTTAGTAGCACAAAACATTAAAAACCCGCCGACACAGCCCGTTTATTTCCAGTTAATATTCACCCGCTAAATATTTAGCAGCGTGTCTATTAAGGAAAAATAATGACTATAAAAAAATCAGCGCTGGCGGCAACGATCGGCGCGGCAGTGGCATTGACTACCTTCGCTTCTCAGGCGGAAATCACCGTTCTTAAGCAAGACCCACAGGCAGGTAACCCGCTGAGCCGTCTGAACTTCACCGTTGGCGGCAGTATTCGTCCTCAGTTCCAGAACATGACCGGCGACGACGGTAAAAACAGCTACAAGCGTAACGGTTTTGACGGCGGCACCCGTTTCCGTTTCGCAGCAGATTACTATCTGTTTGATGACATCAGTTGGATCAGCTACTACGAGCTGGGTGTGAACATTCCGGCGCAGTTCAACTGGGATAACCACTACGCCGAGGGTGCGCACGACACGTCCCGTCGTATGCTCTATACCGGTCTGAAGAGCGACACCTGGGGTACGCTGACCTTCGGTCAACAGAACAGCGTTTACTATGATGTGGTTGGCGCGAAAACCGATATCTGGGACTACGACATGATCGGCCAGGCACCGGGCAACGGCATCAACGGCGATTACGACGGTTCTTATCGTTCACGCCAGATGCTGAAATATAAGAAAACCGTGGGCGATGCTGACATCTACGCATCTTACCTGTTTGAAGACAGCGAATACCTGCCGGGCAACGGCCTGCGCTACAAGCGTAAAGGCGGCGGTTCACTGGGTCTGGATTATCACCTGACCACCGATCTGACCTGGGGCGCCGCGTGGAACTACACTCGTGCGGACATGCGTAACCCGGACAACGGCGACAGCAAAACCTATGACCAGAACATTCTCGGTACCGCGCTGAGCTGGACGCCGGACAACTGGACCTTCTCCGCGGGCGGCGGCTGGTACCAGAACTTCCTGACCACCAAAAAAGTGTCGGTTAACGACTACTTCGCCGGTGATGCATGGGGTATTGAATACTTTGCGGGCTACAAGTTCCCAATCGGTCAGTATGCGGTTAAATCCATCCAGCCTTACTTCATGGGCGACCGCATTGAGTACGTGAACGGTCGTAACTACCAGCGCATCGATAACGGCGTGGGTATCAGCTTCCAGCTGGACTACGGTTTCCGCGTGGATTACGAACACGTGTTCACCTCCAGCACCGACAACCTGGGCGACATGAACCTGGTGCGTCTGCGCTACGACTTCTAAGTCGTCTGCTCCCCGGTGGCGCTGCGCTTACCGGGGCTACAAAAGCACACGTAGGCCGGGTAAGGCGTAGCCGCCACCCGGCTTTGTTTTTCAGCGATCAAGCCACTCGGCAACGTTTTCAAACGTCCCGCGATACACAATCTTCTCCGCTTTCTTCTCCAGCTGATAGCCGTACATCGGGTCGTAATAGTCCTTCAGCAGCGGCGCAAGCCAGCTGAAGTGCGCGTTCGTGCTGCCAGAGCGTTGCTGTTCCAACAGCGCGGAATCTAACAGCGCGGTGAATTCTGCATACCGCTGCAGCCCCAGACGGCGGCGAATGGCGAACAGGCCGTGGTGCAGATACTCGCTGTACTCCTTCCAGCCCGCTTCTTCGCCGTAGGCAGCAGAAAAATCCGCCCACATATGGTCGAAATACTCTTCGCGCAGACGTTCAAGACGAATTTCAAACGGGTCTTCGACGACAACGATAGGGGCTTCAACCATGCGGTCGCGCAGGCACTCCGGCAGGTGATTGGAGCCAATCATCCGGCCCTCGTCTTCCAGCACCCAGCGAGAGGCGTCTTTTTTCAACAGCTCAACCGCAAGATGGTTTTCAAAACTGGCCTGGGAAAGCTGCGGCGTGAGCGTGCGGCCAAACGACGAACCGCGGTGGTGCGCCAGCCCTTCCAGATCGATACCCTGTGCGTGCTGCTTCACCAGCAGGGTTTTACCGTTTCCGGTGCAGCCGCCGATAAGCACCATCGGCTTTTGTGACTGCTCGATGGTCACCTGAATTGCCGCCTGACGCAGGGCCTTATAGCCGCCGCGGATCAGCGGGTAATCGATACCCGCCTCTTTCAGCCAGGCCTGGGAGATATGCGAGCGCTGGCCGCCGCGCGCGCAGCAGAGATAGCCCTCAGGATGGGCAAGGCTGGCCTCGCGCCAGGCGTTGATACGCGCGTCACGCGTCTCGCCGTTCACCAGACTATGGCCGAGCGCCAGTGCGGCGTCCGGTCCCTGACGTTTATAGCAGGTGCCGACGGCGGCGCGCTCGTCATCGTTCATTAAAGGCAGGTTAAACGCCGCAGGCATCGCGCCCTGGGCGAATTCAATCGGCGCGCGAACGTCGATTAAAGGGGTATCAGACGCGAGGATCGCGCGATAGTCCGTTCCATCGTTCATGGTTATTCCAGAAGAAAACTCAGCAGCAATGGGCGGGGATTGTACGCCGGGGAAGGGGAAGGTCAACTCCCCGGCGTAGATGTCTTACTTGAGCTTTGACTGTGCCCAGACAATTCCGCTCGCGTATTCCGGCGGCAGGAGAGGGATCATCGCCTCCAGCGTGGCGCTCAGGCGATCGGTATCACTGTCGTTTAGGTTCAGGTGACCGACCTTACGGCCTGCGCGAACCTCTTTGTCATACCAGTGCAGATGCACCAGCGGCAGCTTCAGCCAGTCGTAGTTCAGATCGGTGCCGATCAGGTTGATCATCACCGACGGGCTGTTCACCACCGGCTGCGGCAGCGGCAGGTCGGTGATCGCGCGCAGGTGCAGCTCGAACTGGCTGATGGACGCGCCGTTTTGCGTCCAGTGGCCGCTGTTGTGCACGCGCGGTGCCAGCTCGTTAATCAGCAGGCCGGACGGGGTGATAAAGCACTCCATCGCTATCACGCCGACATAGCCCAGTTCGTGCATGATGGCTGAGAGCATCTCTTCCGCCTGCGCCTGCTGGTCAGCATTGGCGTGTGGGAAGGCGACGCTGGTGCGCAGAATGCCGTCCTGATGCAGGTTATGCGTTAGCGGGTAAAAAACGGTGTGCCCGTCATGCCCGCGCGCGCCCACCAGGGACACTTCACCGCTGAAGTTAATGCCCTGCTCGACGATGCACTCGCCGTAGCAGTCGTCCGGCAGCTCGGCGGTGTCGTCTGCGCGTAAACGCCACTGGCCGCGGCCGTCGTAACCGCCCACGCGGCGCTTCACGATCGCCAGTTCGCCCAGCATCGCGAAGACGTCATTCCACTCGCTTTTATCGGACAGGAGCTGCCACGGTGCGGTTGCCAGGCCGAGCTTGTCGAACAGCTGCTTTTGCGTCAGACGGTCGGCGATGACAGGGAACACGTCGCGGTTAACGAAGGCGTTATGACGCGCCAGCTCGCGGGTCAGCGCGGTTTCCGGCCAGCGTTCGATCTCGGCGGTGATCACGCTCTGGTGGAACGGTACGGCTTCAGGTTCAGCATCCAGCCCGACGGGCCAGACAGCAATACCCAGCGGTTCACCGGCCTGACGCAGCATGCGGCCTAACTGGCCGTTACCGAGAACGCAAACCTGCTTCATGCCGCACCCCGCGGGTCCGGGTTATCCAGCACCTCGTCGGTCTGGGCTTTACGCCATTCGGCCAGACGCTGGTGCAGATCTTTATCGTGAGTCGCCAGGATTTGGGCTGCCAGCAGGGCTGCGTTTGCCGCACCCGCTTTGCCAATCGCCAGCGTGCCGACCGGAATACCGCGCGGCATCTGGACAATGGAGTAGAGGCTATCCACGCCGCTTAACGCGGCGCTTTGTACCGGAACGCCGAGAACCGGCACCAGCGTTTTGGCGGCAATCATGCCTGGCAGATGTGCTGCGCCGCCCGCACCGGCAATGATCACCTCATAACCGTTCTCTTCGGCACTTTCGGCGAAGCTGAACAGTTTGTCCGGGGTACGGTGCGCGGAGACCACTTCAACGTGGTGCGGAACATTCAGGATGTCAAAGATTTCGGCGGCGAACTGCATGGTAGCCCAGTCGCTTTTGGACCCCATCACGATGGCGACACGCGCCGGATTATTGCGGGAAGACATGCGTCTTAAAACTCCTGTGGTGCGAAACACACTGCTTTCGAGGGCACAGAGAATAGCATGTTATACGGGCAAGGAAAACGGTTGCGCGGTTAAATCTTGAGCCGTTGTTGCCATCAATTCATAACAAAACAGACCGCGTTCTGGCGGTCTGTTTTCGTCAATCGGCAACGATTATTTAGTCAGTTGTGCGGTCATGTAAACGCGGTTGTCGACCTTCGCGCTCGTAATTTTATAAGAGGCACCCTGTTCGGCGGCCTGCGCGGCAATTTTCGCTTCTGCGCGGTCAAGGGTAGAAGCGGTTGCGCTCACGCTCTGCGCGAAAGAACCGAAAGAAACCAGGGAGAGGGTAGCAACTGCAACGAAAGTTTTGATAGATTTCATGGTCGTGTTCCTTAAGTATTTTGTCTGGGATAGGGCGTTTTGCCCTGATGTGATGAATAATAGGCCGACCACGGGCTGATTAAAATCGAAACAATTTGCCAATATTGTTCAAAAAAATAGAATGAATTGTGAGAAGGGATTAAAACGGAAACGCGATCAGCTCTACGCCCTCAGGCGTGACTTTGACCATGGAGCCTTCGGCGTGCCAGGCACCTAATACCACGCGATGGGCAGGTTCGCCGTTGGCGACCAGCGTGTGGACATCAGGGCGATGGGTATGGCCGTGGATAAGCCACTGGACGTGATGCTTCTCCATCACGTTCACGACCGCCTGCGGGTTCACGTCCATGATGGTCATGGATTTGCTGCTGTTGGCGGCCTTGCTGCCCGCGCGCATTCTTGCGGCGATGCGGTTGCGGATAAACAGCGGCAGGGCGAGGAATAGCGTCTGGATCCACGGTGTATGGACCTTAGCGCGAAACGCCAGGTAGCCGGTATCGTCAGTGCAGAGCGTGTCGCCGTGCATGATCAGGACGTTGCGCCCATACAAGTCGAGCACCTGCTCTTCCGGCAGCAGCGTCATGCCGCTTTCGCGGGCGTAGCGCTGGCCTATCAGGAAATCACGGTTGCCGTGAATGAAGTAGCAGGGGACGCCGGAATCCACCAGCGTTTTAATGGCCGAGGCCATTTCACGATGCAGCGGGTTAGGATCGTCGTCGCCAATCCAGGCTTCAAACAGATCGCCCAGGATGTACAGCGCATCGGCGCTTTTGGCTTCACCGCGTAAAAAACGCAGAAAACCGGCGGTGATCGCCGGTTCTTCCGTTTGCAGATGCAGATCCGCAATAAAGAGTGTCGCCACGAATTACTCGCTGACGGTCACGCTTGTAATCACAACGTCTTCTTTAGGAACGTCCTGGTGCATACCGCTGCGGCCAGTAGAGACGGCTTTGATCTTGTCAACCACGTCCATACCTTCAACCACTTCTGCGAAGACGCAGTAGCCCCAACCCTGCAGGCTTTCGCCGGAGAAGTTCAGGAAGTCGTTGTCAGCCACGTTGATGAAGAACTGCGCGGTTGCAGAGTGTGGTGCCTGAGTACGGGCCATCGCCAGCGTACCGCGGGTGTTTTTCAGACCGTTGTTCGCTTCGTTTTTGATCGCTTCTTTGGTCTCTTTCTGGTTCATGCCAGGTTCAAAACCGCCGCCCTGGATCATAAAGCCGTTGATCACGCGGTGGAAAATGGTGTTGTTGTAGAAACCTTCGCGGCAGTAGTCCAGGAAGTTTTTAACTGTTTCAGGCGCTTTGTCATCAAAGGTCTTGATTACGATATCGCCATGATTAGTGTGGAAAGTAACCATTTTTGCATCCTGTTCCGTTATTGTGGTACGTCGACCCGCGTTCGGGTCATCTATAGGGGCTTGTTATAGCATAACCACAGGATGCGATCACCTTGCATTGTGTGCTGCTTCGGGTTTGAATTACGGGTAGAATACCCGGTTTTCGTCCACACACGTGTTTACATGGAATCTTCGATGTTAAAAATCTTTAATACAATGACGCGCCAAAAAGAGGAATTTAAACCTATCCATGCCGGGGAAGTCGGCATGTACGTGTGTGGTATTACGGTTTACGATCTCTGTCACATCGGCCATGGCCGTACCTTCGTCTCTTTCGACGTGGTGTCCCGCTACCTGCGCTTCCTGGGCTATACGCTGAAGTACGTGCGTAACATCACCGATATCGACGACAAAATCATCAAGCGCGCTAATGAAAACGGCGAAAGCTTTGTGGCGCTGGTGGACCGTATGATCGTTGAAATGCACAAAGATTTCGACGCCTTAAACATTCTGCGTCCGGACAGCGAGCCGCGTGCGACCCACCATATTCATGAAATTATCGACATCACCGAGAAGCTGATCGCGCGCGGTCACGCCTATGTGGCAGAAAACGGCGACGTGATGTTCTCCGTGCCGACGGACCCAACCTACGGCGCGCTTTCCCGTCAGGATCTGGACCAGCTCCAGGCCGGCGCGCGCGTTGACGTGGTTGACGTGAAGCGTAACCCGATGGACTTCGTACTGTGGAAAATGTCCAAAGAGGGTGAACCAAGCTGGCCATCCCCGTGGGGCGAAGGCCGTCCGGGCTGGCACATTGAATGTTCGGCAATGAACTGCAAACAGCTGGGCAAACATTTCGACATTCACGGCGGCGGTTCAGACCTGATGTTCCCGCACCACGAAAACGAAATCGCGCAGTCCACCTGCGCCCATGGCGGCGAGTACGTTAACTACTGGATGCACTCCGGGATGGTAATGGTTGACCGCGAGAAGATGTCGAAATCGCTGGGCAACTTCTTCACCGTGCGCGACGTGCTGAAGTACTACGACGCGGAAACCGTGCGCTACTTCCTGATGTCCGGCCACTATCGCAGCCAACTGAACTACAGCGAAGAGAACCTGAAACAGGCGCGCTCGGCGCTGGAGCGTCTGTACACCGCGCTGCGCGGTACCGACAGGTCTGTTCCTGCGGCAGGCGGTGAGGCGTTCGAAGCGCGCTTCGTTGAGGTGATGAACGACGACTTCAACACCCCGGAAGCCTACTCCGTGCTGTTCGACATGGCGCGCGAAGTGAACCGCCTGAAGTCAGAAGATATGGCCGCGGCGAATGCGCTGGCGTCCCATTTGCGTAAGCTCTCTTCCGTGCTTGGCCTGCTGGAGCAGGAGCCGGACGCGTTCCTGCAGAGCGGCGCGCAGGCGGACGACGGTGAAGTGGCGGAGATTGAAGCGTTGATCAAAGCGCGTCTGGAAGCGCGTCAGGCGAAAGACTGGGCGGCGGCGGATGCGGCGCGTAACCGTCTGACCGAGATGGGCATCATTCTGGAAGACGGCCCGCAAGGGACGACCTGGCGTCGTAAGTAATTTCCCCCTCACCCTAACCCTCTCCCTGTGGGAGAGGGAATTGTTAGGTTTTCTCCCTCTCCCCGAGGGAGAGGGCTGGGTTGAGGGCATCAGCGCGCACGCTTTCTCCACCACAGCAACCCCATCAGCACTGCCCCCGGCAGCCACACCCAAAGCAGTTCCGAGATAATGACCTGATGCCCGTACGGCGTGGTGTAGCGCGACAGCGCAAACGGCGCGACCTTGATCACCTGCCACGGCGCAAAGAAACGTTCATCCGACCACGGCCACAGCCAGCCGACGCCTTTCCCGCCGGTGGTGATCGAATCCAGCAGGCTGTGCGACAGCAATGACACCGTTAAAAACAGCCAGCAGCGCGTCAGGCTGGCCCGGAACCATCGTCGGCCAATCAGCACGCAAAGTATTGGCACCACAAAGGCGAACTGCAGGGAGTGGGTAAAGCCGCGATGGCCAAAAATATTCCCGTAGGCGACGCCGAATTTAAACGCCAGCACGTCAGCGTCGGGCAGCATGGCGAGCACGATACCGGCAAACAGCAGGCGGGGAGGGATGACTTTAGTTCCCAGACCTAAGCCCAGGCAAAGCGGAACAGCGGCGTGCGTAATAACGGTAGGCATTGCGATTATCCATGGTAAATCATGGAAATATAGCAGCGAATTCGCTTTTGCAAACCTGTGCTAAATTCTGATTTTACGCCGATTCGCGCGCGATAAGCTGCCCGGAGAGGGTAATGCGCTGGGTTTGTAAGTCCGGCTCTTTCAGCTTGCGGATTATCAGCCCTGCGGCCTGACGCCCGGTTTCGTCACTGGCCGAGGAGACGTAGGTGAATGACGGTGATGTGAGATTAACGTGAAGCATATCTTCAAAACCGATCAGCGCCACCTGCTGAGTTAAGAACACATCTTTCCCCACGGTGCGACCCACCTGATGAATGCCGGAGATAGAGCCGATCATGGCATCCGGCGAATGGCAGAGCAGGGCGGTGATGGCGTTATTTTTTTCCAGCAGCTGGCGAGTCGCCATCGCGGCGGCCTGCGTGTCGTCGCTGCAGGCCGGTGAATAGTCATCGCGCCAGACCAGTCCGCTTTGCGTCATCGCGCTGCGAAAACCGAGCAGGCGCTGCTCGCGGATAAGGCAGCCCTCGCGCCCGCCAATATAGGCGATCGTGCGGTGTCCGCGCTCGATAAGATAGCGCGCGGCCAGGTTCGCCGCCTGGCGGTTGTCGCGCATCACCAGATTGCATTTTTCATCGAGCAGGGACTGCGAGACCACTACCAGCGGCAGCGGACACTGGCGGATCTGCTCCGGCAGAGCAGAGGTGCGGGTGTCAGACGCGAGATAAATGACACCTGCGACACCCTGCTGCTTAAACGACAGCAGGGTCCGTTCCAGATGTTCCCGGTCGTTCAGCGGCTGGCCGAGAAAAACCATGTACCCCTGCTTCTCCAGTTCCTGAACAATGCTTGCCATCACCTTGATGGAAAAGCTGTCGCTGAAGTCGCGCAGGATCAGGCCGATAAGATTGGAGGTGTTGGCGCGAAGGTTGGCAGCGGCGACGTTATGAACATAGCCGAGCGTCGTGATGGCGGCATTGACCTTCCCGATCGTCGCTTCTGAGATTTTCCCTTTCTGGCGTAGCACCAGCGAGACGGTAGAGACCGACACGCCCGCGTGCTTTGCGACATCAATGATGCTGACTTTCTTCAAAACCGCTCCCTGAAATTTACCGATAATCAGCCAGATAAGACACGTCTCCCAGCGTACAGGAGACGTGTCTTCCAGGCATCTTATTATTTGCCGATCATGGTGGACATGGTCTGGGCGATAAACTGTGCTCTGGCACCGAAAATCACCTGTATACCGTTGTCGCCGACGAAGACCACGCCGCGCGCACCGAGACCGTTAAGACCGTCTTTATCTACCACGTCGCTTTTTGCCACTTCCAGACGCAGGCGGGTGATACAGGAGCCAACCGAATCGATATTCTGCGCGCCGCCCAGCAGGCTGATGATTTCGGTGGCAAGTTCGGAATCGGACTTGTCATTCGCACTGGCGGTCACTTCGGTACGGCCCGGCGTTTTCACGTCGAAACGGCGGATCACAAAGCGGAAGGTAAAGTAGTAAATCAGCCCCATTGGGATACCGATGATAACGGCGCTCAGGAAGTTGGTCTGGTAGCCGTTAAACGACGGCAGGATCCCGAAAGACAGGTAGTCGATAAAGCCTGCCGAGAACGACTTGGCGATGTGCGCATGCAGCAGGTACATGGTCATGTACGCAAGGCCCGCCATGATGGCGTTGAAGACGTACAGGATCGGCGCCACGAAGATAAAGGTGAACTCAACCGGTTCCGTAATACCCGTCAGGAAGCAGGTCAGCGCCGCAGAGAACAGAATACCGGCCGCGATTTTCTTATTCTTCGTGTGCGCTTCGTGGTACATCGCCAGGCACGCCGCGGGCAGCGCAAACAGCATCAGCGGGAACTCGCCCTGCATGAACTTGCCTGCGTTCTGGTAGGTGTCGCTGCTGAAGGATTTCACCCCTTCTTCCAGCATCTTGAACCAGATGGTCTGGTCGCCGTGGATCACCTGGCCCGCCTGGGTGGTGTAATCCCCGAACGAATACCAGAAGGACGGGTACCAGATGTGGTGCAGGCCGAGCGGGATCAGCGCGCGCTCCACCAGACCGAAGATAAAGGTCGAGGCCGCCTGGTTGTCGCCGTTCACCACCACGGAGAGGGCGTCGATACCGGCCTGGATATGCTGCCACACGTACGGCAGCAGCAGACCGAGCAGGAACGACAGTAACGCCGTCGCAATCGCCACAAAACGTTTACCGGAGAAGAAGCCGAGGAACTCCGGCAGCTGCATGGTGTGGAAGCGGTTATAGCACCAGGCCGCGAGAATACCGCAGATCAGGCCACCGAAGACGCCCATCTGCAGCGTCGGGATACCGACCACCATGGCGTATTTCCCGCCCTGAGAGGCCATTTCCGGCGTGATGCTCAGCACGGTGCTGATGGTGATATTGGTGACAAACACCGACACTGCCGCAGAGAGCGCCGCGATGCCGGACTCCGACGCCAGACCCACGGCAGAGCCGATGGCAAACAGCATCGGCAGGTTATCAAAGATAACCCCGCCCGCGTTCATCATCAGCGGCAGGTGGAACTTATCGCCGAAGGCCAGCAGCAGGCCCGCAGCGGGAAGCAGTGAAATTGGCAGCATTAAGGCGCGACCAATCATCGATAACTTAGACAACGATTTAACAAACCCTGATATCAGACTCATGCTGATTTCCCCCGAGTAGCGCTTTTTTGGCGCTGTTATTGTAAGTAGAACGTTTTAGTAGAACGTTCTACTTATCGTGGGGAAAGAGTGAAAAACGCGCAACTGAAATCTCACCTTTCAACAGATGAAATAGTGATTATTTGAAGTTGATCGATAAATAACCGTGATGGGTGTGAGGGGATTTTTTATCCCCTCTCCCTGTGGGAGAGGGTTAGGGTGAGGGCAACAAACGGCTCAGGCCGTAACGGTTACGCTCTGTCCTTCAAAGCTCACGGTCTGACCCGCGATAATCTTGCAGCGCTTGCGGGTTTCCACCGCACCGTCGACTTTCACTCGCCCGTCGGCGATAACGATTTTGGCCTGCGCACCGCTTTCGCTCCAGCCTTCCAGCTTGAGCAGATCGCACAGCTCTACGTGCGGGTGTTTGCCTAATGAAAATGTGGCCATCTTATGCTTCCTCTACGTCGTGGTACTCTTCGCATGCCTGCAAAGTATTCTGGATCAGTGTTGCAACGGTCATCGGGCCCACGCCGCCGGGGACCGGCGTAATGTATGAGGCGCGCGCCGCGGCATCTTCGTACACCACGTCGCCGACCACTTTGCCGCTTTCCAGACGGTTGATGCCCACGTCCACAACAATCGCACCCTCTTTAATCCACTCGCCCGGAATAAAGCCCGGCTTGCCGACCGCGACGATCAGCAGATCGGCATTTTCGACGTGGTGACGCAGGTTTTTGGTGAAGCGGTGGGTCACGGTGGTGGTGCAGCCCGCCAGCAGCAGCTCCATGCTCATCGGACGGCCCACGATGTTAGAGGCGCCAATCACCACGGCATTCAGGCCGTAGGTGTCGATGTTATAGCGCTCCAGCAGCGTCACAATGCCGCGTGGCGTGCACGGGCGCAGACGCGGCGCGCGCTGGCACAGGCGGCCTACGTTGTAGGGATGGAAACCGTCCACGTCTTTGTCCGGTGCGATACGTTCCAGCACCTTCACGTTGTCGATGCCCGCAGGCAGCGGCAGCTGTACCAGAATGCCGTCGATCTCGTTATCGGCATTCAGGGTGTCAATAAGTTCCAGCAGTTCCGCTTCGCTGGTGGTTTCAGGCAAATCGTAAGAGCGGGAGACGAACCCCACCTCTTCACACGCTTTGCGTTTGCTGCCGACATAAATCTGCGATGCCGGGTTGCTGCCAACCAGCACAACGGCCAGCCCGGGGGCGCGTTTTCCGGCGGCTTTACGCGCCTTCACTTTTTCAGCGACCTCAGAGCGCACCTGCTGCGCAATCGTTTTACCGTCAATAATCTTTGCTGCCATCAGAGAGAAGATTCCGTCTGTAACGTTTGAAAGGGGGGATTGCCTATATTTTGTCAGAAGCGAGCGCCGCTGTCAGTCACCCTTTGCGAGATTTCATCACGGGGCCGCAAAACCTTGTGGAATGTATGGTCAATTTCCTAGGCGGGAATAGGATGTGACCTGGTAAAATGGCAGTGTTTTGACATATTTTAAAATAGTTTCCTGGGCTACTTTGTCTCCTCCGAAATAAGCTTTCAATTAATCAATTGAACGTATTTCTTATTCCCGATTATCCGCGGGAAGGGTTATTTACATTTTAAAGGAATAGACATGAAACTCAGCAACATTGCTTCTACTGTTATTGCAACTTTGGCCCTGGTCGCGGGTGCCGCTCATGCAGAAGATACCACAACGCCTGTTTCCGTTAATGGCGGTACCGTGCATTTCAAAGGTGAATTAGTGAATGCTGCGTGTTCAGTAAATACTGATTCTTCCGAGCAGACGGTTAATCTCGGTCAGTACCGTACCGCGAAATTCACCAAAGTGGGTGACACCACCTCCAATATTCCGTTCACCATCGAACTGAACGATTGCGATCCGCTGGTTGCGAAAACCGCTGCGGTGGCATTCACCGGTCAGATCGACGCGACGGATAAAACCCTGCTGGCGGTCACCTCTGGCAACAACGACAACACCGCGAAAGGCGTGGGTATCGAGATCCTCGACAGTAAATCCAGCGTCCTGACCCCAGACGGTGCCACCTTCTCTGCCGCGCAGAACCTGATTGAAGGCACGAACACCCTGAACTTCACCGCGCGCTATAAAGCCACTGCTGCGACCACCGAGCCAGGCCAGGCGAACGCTGACGCTACCTTCGTGATGAAATACGAGTAATGCCTGAGTACAGGGATGTGGTCGACCTCAGGGAGGAGGTCTTTTAATCGCTAATGCCGGGAACGAAGGATGACAAGGACTGGGATACTGTTTTTTGCCCTTGCGATTGCCTCAGCGGTAAACGCACATACCGTGGTAATCGACGGCGGCAAGGTTCACCTGAGAGGGGAACTGGTCAACGGCGGCTGCGCCGTGGCGCCTGATAGCCAGAATATGCGCGTGGATATGGGGCAGTACCGCACCAACTCATTTTCCGGCGTCGGCAGTTTTTCCACGGTAAACGTGCCTTTCACCGTACGGCTGCTCGACTGCAGCGTGGATGTTTCTCGTACCGTGGGGATCCAGTTTCAGGGCGCAACCCCTGCAGAAGATCCGCAGGTTTTCCTGGCGACATCGCGGCCAGGTGAAGCCCCTGTCAGCAGCGGCGTTGGGCTGGCGCTTTTCGACGAACAACAACGTCAGATTATCCCGAACGCCACGGCGGTCAGCTGGCTGCCCATTGATACCCGCGAGCTGGCGTTTCATTTCAGCGCTCGCTACCGGGCGATTTCCGAACACCTCGTGCCAGGCAATATTCAGTCGGATGTCTGGTTTACGTTGATTTATCCCTGACGCCTGCGAACACATTATTAAAGGTACGGTTGTGATGAACACCCTGATTAAACCCGGACTGTTTTTATCTTTTATTTTGATGATGGTTTCTGCCTGTGCAAATGCATCCGGCGGAATTGCGCTGGGCGCGACGCGCGTGATTTATCCGGCAGATGCAAAACAGACATCGCTGGCGATCACCAACAGTAACAAGCAGGAGCGTTATTTAATTAACGCGTGGATTGAAAACGCCAGCGGGCAAAAAGAAAAAACCTTTGCCGTCACGCCGCCGCTGTTTGTGAGCGAGCCGGACAGCGAAAACACACTGCGCATTATTTATGCCGGGCCGACGCTGCCCGCCGATCGCGAATCGCTTTTTTACATGAACGTGAAGGCAATTCCGTCAGTGAGTAAGGCGAAAACAGAGAACAATAACGTGCTGCAGCTGGCCATTCTGTCACGCATCAAGCTGTTTGTGCGCCCGGCTAACCTGTCGATGCCGCCGGAAGAGGCGCTCTCCCAACTGCGCTTTGAGCGCGTCGGGAACCACCTGAAGGTGAGCAATGCTTCGCCCTACTACGTCACGCTGGTCAACCTGAAGCTTGGCGGTCAGACGCTGGAAAACCTGATGGTCGCGCCGAAAAACTCCGCACAGCAGGTGCTGCCAACCGCAGCCAGAGGCACGCTCTCCTGGCAGAGCGTCAATGATTACGGCGCTATTACTCCGGCGCGTAGCGTCAATCTGTGAGCAGAGTCAGGGCGATGAACACTCAATGGCGTTACTGCCCGGTTGCACTGGCATTGATGACAACGCTCTGGCCGCACGCCGGCTGGAGCGAAAGCTACTTCAACCCGGCTTTTTTGTCCGACGACGCCGCCAGCGTGGCGGATTTGTCGCGTTTTGAACAAGGACACCAGCAGGCGCCGGGCGTCTATCGCGTGGACATCTGGCGCAACGATGAGTTTATCGGCACGCAGGACGTGCGTTTTGAACAAGCCGAAAACACGCCACCCGTCGCGGGCGGGCTAGCGCCGTGCATTACGCGCGCGATGCTCGACCGTTTCGGCGTCAACATTGCGGCGTTCCCGGAACTGGCAAACGTGCAGGGGGAAACCTGCGTTCCGATGACGACGGCTATTCCCGGCAGCGAAACGGCCTTCAACTTTGCGTCACTGCGCCTGAACGTGAGCCTGCCGCAGGTGGCCATGCAAAACAGCGCCCGGGGCTACATTCCGCCTGAACAGTGGGATGAAGGCATTCCCGCCGCCCTGTTGAATTACAGCTTTACCGGCAACCGTGGCAGCGATGACGACAGCTATTACCTGAACCTACAGAGCGGGCTGAACTATGGTGCCTGGCGATTACGCAATAACGGCGCGTGGCGTTACACCCAAAGTAACGGTCAGCGTCACAGCAACTGGCAGAATATTGGCACCTGGGCTCAGCGCACCGTCATTCCGCTGAAAAGCGAGCTGGTGCTGGGCGACAGCAATACCGGTAACGATGTTTTCGACAGCGTCGGCTTTCGGGGCGGGCGGCTCTTTTCCTCCGACAGCATGTACCCGGACAGCATGCAGGGCTACGCGCCTACCGTGCGCGGTATTGCCCGCACACCAGCCAAGGTAGCGATCCGCCAGAACGGTTATGTCATTTACCAGAGCTATGTCCAGCCTGGGGCGTTTGCCATTACCGACCTTAACCCAACCTCATCAAGCGGCGATCTTGAGGTAACGGTAGAAGAGAAGGACGGCAGCCAGCAGCGTTACACCGTGCCTTACTCCACCGTGCCGTTGCTGCAGCGTGAAGGACGCTGGAAATATGACCTGGTGGCGGGGGATTACCGCAGCGGCAACAGCGAGCAGGACACGCCGTTCTTCGCTCAGGGAACGCTCATTACCGGCCTGGCCGACGGCTATACGCTGTACGGCGGCACGCAGCTGGCGTCACGCTATACCGCGATTGCCCTCGGGGCCGGGAAAAACCTCGGGGACTGGGGGGCGGTCTCGCTCGATCTCACCCATGCCCGCAGCCAGCTCGCGGATGACAGCCGCCATGAAGGGCAGTCCCTGCGCTTCCTCTACGCAAAATCCCTTAACGGCTTCGGCACCAACTTCCAGCTGCTGGGCTATCGCTACTCTACCAAAGGGTTCTACACACTGGACGATGTGGCGTGGCGCTCAATGGAAGGCTACCAGTATGGCGAAGGTCAGGACGACGACGGCGTGCCGGACGTGCAGAGTTATCACAACCTGACGTGGAACAAAAAGGGGCGCTTCCAGCTCAACATTTCCCAGTCGCTGGGGGACTACGGCTCGGTTTACCTCTCCGGTAGCCAGCAGAGCTATTGGGGCACCAGCGAATCTAACGTCTGGTATCAACTGGGCTATGCGGGCGGCGTGAAGGGGATCAACTACTCCGTGTCCTGGTCGTGGAACAAGGCCGTTGGGATCGACGGTACGGACCGAATTGCGTCGTTTAACGTCTCCGTGCCGTTCAGCCTGTTTACCCGTAACGGCTATCGCCGCGATAGCGCCATCGACAGAGCCTACGCTACCGCTTCTGCCAGCCGTAACAGCGACGGCGATACCAGCTGGCAGACCGGCGTGAGCGGAACACTGCTCGAAGACCGCAACCTGAATTACAGCGTCACGCAGGGGCACGCCAGCAATAACGGTGCAAGCGGCAGCGCCAGTGCCAACTGGCAGGCGACCTACGGTACGCTGGGCGTGGGCTACAACTACGCCCGCGACCAGCACGATCTCAACTGGCAGCTTTCCGGCGGCGTGGTGGGGCATTCAGACGGGGTGACCTTCAGCCAGCCGCTGGGCGACACCAACGTGCTGATCAAAGCGCCGGGGGCATCAGGCGTCAGTATTGAAAACCAGACCGGCGTGAAAACCGACTGGCGAGGCTACGCGGTGATGCCGTATGCCACCGTCTACCGCTACAACCGCGTGGCGTTGGACACCAATACCATGAGCAACAACACCGACATCGAAAATAACGTGAGCAGCGTGGTGCCGACCAAAGGGGCGCTGGTGCGCGCCAGCTTCGATACCCGTATTGGCGTGCGCGCTCTTCTGACCGTCACGCTCGGCGACCAGCCCGTGCCGTTTGGCGCGGTAGTGCGTGAAACGCAAAGCGGCGTCACCAGCATGGTGGGGGATGACGGGCAGATTTACCTCAGCGGGTTGCCGCTGGAAGGTGAGCTGCTTATCCAGTGGGGCGACGGAAAACAGTCCCAGTGCCGTGCAAGCTATCACTTACCACCGGAAAGCCTGAACCAGGCCATTACGCTGGCGGGGGCACGCTGTGAACGCTAACAGGAACCCAATCATGACCATTATCCGTAGCATATTTGGCGCGGCAGTGTTGTGCAGCGCACTGCCCACATGGGCCACGGTATGCCAGAACTCCACCGGCGTGGCGAAGGATATTTCCTACGATCTCTCCAACGTGTTTAACAGCTCTAACAACAGGCCGGGGGAGATTGTCACCCTGGCGCAAAAATCTGGACTGGTGGGGGTGAATGCTATTTGTCCCCGCGGGACAACCGGTAAATCCACCATGCGCAGCTATGTCACCGACTTGCCCATTACCACGGTGATCGACAGCTATAAATATGTGAAGCTGAATGAGTACCTTGACGGCGCCATGCAGATCCACGATGACTTTGCGGGCACGTTCTACCCTCCCGCGAATTATATCCAGATGGGGCAGCACCCCAACGTACCGAATAACAAGGCTTTCCCGGTGACCGATTCCAAGCTGGTTTTCCGTCTGAGGGTAACGCGGCGCTTTATCAATATGGTGGTGATCCCGCAGCAGACCATGTTCAGGGTCTATGTCACGACGACAACCGCCGATCCGCTTAATACGCCGGTCTATACCATCAGCTACAGCGGAACGATTCAGGTACCGCAAAGCTGTGCGATCAACGCAGGCCAGGTCGTGGAGTTTGATTTTGGCGATATTGGTGCGTCGTTGTTTAGCCAGGCCGGTGCCGGAAATCGACCGCAGAAGGTTACGCCTCAAAGCAAAACCATTGCCATTAAATGCACAAACGTTGAAGCCAATGCGTATCTGACGATGCGTATCGAAGCGGAGAAAGTGTCTGGTAACGCGCTGGTTTCTAATAATCCCGATCTGGGGTTTGTGGTCGCTAACGAAAGCGGCACGCCGCTGACGCCTAACACGCTCACCAGCAAAATTCCGTTCCGCCTGGATGACAGCGCTCAGGCACAGGTCGGCATTCGGGTCTGGCCTGTGAGCGTGACGGGCAACAAGCCTGCCGAGGGCCGTTTCACCTCGCGCGGCTATCTTCGCGTGGATTACGATTAAGGAGGAGCAATGGGACACTGGAGCAGGTACATTGCTGCGGGAGTACTGATGATGCTTCACGCTGGCGCTCAGGCGGCCACGGCGCTGGGGGAAATCAATATTGAGATGTCCGGCAACATCGTCGATTTCACCTGCGTGGCCGAAGGCAATGACAGCGATAAGGTCGTCACGCTCGGCACCTGGCCGACCAAACAGCTAAGAACCACGGGGAGCCGCACGCAGCCCATGCCGTTTACGCTGAAGCTGACCGGCTGTCCTCCTGGCGCAGCCTCCATTACGTTTTCGGGGAAAGCAGACGGCAGCGACAGCGGTTTGCTGGCGCTCAATGATGGCAGTACGGCGGGTCAGGTTGCCGTGGAGATCCGCGATGCGGATAAAACACGGCTGGATCTTCAGCAGGCCAGCCAGCCGGTGACGGTAGATGCAGAAGGTAATGCGGTACTGTCGTTTTATGCCAATTATATTGCCACAGCGGATAACCCTCAGCCGGGACGGGCTGATGCAGATGCCACGTTTATGATCAATTATAATTAGCGCTGACCGCACTCCCTGCAACTCACTTAAGTTGCGGGGAGTGAATTCAGTTTATAGCAGTTCGTGTGCTTTCGCGTAATCTATTAATTCCACAATGCTCTGTACGCCGAGCTTGGAATAAATATTGGATTTGTGCGCGCTAATGGTTTTGTTGCTTAATAGCAACTGCTCCGCAATCTCCTTATTGGATAATCCATTCGCCAGATAGCGTAACACCGTGACTTCGCGATTCGATAATGGCATATCCGGCGTGATACCTTTCCCGGAGCCCAGATGATTTATAAAGTTCAGCGTTTCTGACGGGAAAAAAGAATAGCCCATCAGTATCATTTCCACCGCGTTGTAGATCTCACCCAAATCTTTTCGCTTGCTGACAAAGCCATTGGCCCCTGCGCGAATGGCGCGTCCCGCGTAAAACGACTCTGATTTTGACGAGAGGAACAGAACCTTGATGTCTTTGTTTAGGTTTCTGATTCTCTTAAGTAATGAAAACCCATCGGTTCCCGTCAGTTCGATGTCCAGGATAACCAGATCGATGGGGTGGTTGCGAATACAATCAAGCACTTCATGGCTATCGCCAGACTTGAGTTTGACTATGATATTTTTATTTTTCTGTAGCAGGACTTCTATCGACATTCTGACAATAGGGTGTTCGTCCATAATGATAACGGATGCCGGTTTCATTTTTAATGCCTCAGATTGTTAAAAGCGTTATGCGGAGTTTTGTTCAAACTCTCGAAATGCCGGAAGGATATAGATGGTGATCCTTATACGGTAGTAATTCCCTGGAAAGAGCGAAAGCATCCTTGTTAACGTAGCGAGTAAATTAATGCCTCAGCGCGGTTATCTCATTTGGCTGGTGTGGCAAAAAGGTTTTTCTTATTCATATTTGCAACGCATCTTATTATACCGTGTAAGTTTTCTCCGAAAACCCTGTAAATTAATCCTGGTCCATTGCTTTGTATTATCTTCTGGATCTGAATCGCTATTATTTTAAATTTAGCGCAAATGTCCTGCTATTCCATTTACCACATTTTTTCATCTTTATGTAATAACAAAAAATGACATATATCACTTTGTGTTAATTAATTGTTAACAAAACGAGGTGGGGAAAGTGGTGCGGTGCTTTCACAGCAAGCGCAAAAAAACGGCACAACAGGTGGTAAAACCTTCAACTGAAAGCGCGTGGCGACCGGCGGAAAAAAGCTAAACTGAGCAGCAGGATATGCTGCAGTATCCTGCACTCGCGCCTGGCCGGTACAGATAAACTGCTTGTTTTTACATCATTATCATATTTTTAACGGACTCCTGGAGAGCTTAACGGATGGAGGAAAGTGCTGCTATTACCGTTTTCTGTAATATTTCGCGTGGTTTAAGTGGATGAATTAGGAATAGTTGTAATTTTGAATGAAATGTTAAATTGAAACGAAAATTTAACACAAATAGTAGGTTGTTTCTTAAAGGTCTTTAGGAATGAACGGGTTAATGCCTAAGTCAAAACGTGCAGTCTGAGAGATTATTAAGAAGGTGCAGCAATTCCTGGCGGTGGTTTAACCCCAGCTTGGTCAAAATGCAGCCGAGACGATAGATAATGCGGCTATAGGGGTGGTTTTGAATCAGGGCAATCTGACGCAGCGTTTTGCCGCGAGAAAGTTCCTGCAGTATGGGCCATTCGTTGCGCGTGAACCACTCTTTCACCGAGCCTTGCGGCGGCTTTGTTTCCAGCAGGTACTGCTGCAGTGCCGCAGCGGGCAACTGACGTTCAAGTACATGAAAGGGCCCCGCCGCTTTGCAGAACAGGCGGGTATCGTAATCATCTGCTCTGATAAGGAGGTGGGGGATCAAAAAGGGCGGGTAGAGACAATAGCGTCTCAACTTGTCCAGCTTTTCGATGAGCGGCGTCGCGCGGCTGTCGATATCTACCACCAGACGGGCGGAGGGCCACTGATTGACGGCGGCTAAGGCGTCTTCCAGCAACGTATAGTCGGCGCAGCAGTTCAGCGGAAAACTCCCTTTCATCAATCCGGTGCGCAGGTAATGATCTTCCGTGACCAGAATGATAAACGGGGCGTCAGTTTTATGGGTCAGGCTGGTGGACTGGCTCAAAAATTCGAGTCGGTCAAAGAAGGGGGGAGCAAAAGGCGAGCGTGTAAATCCCAGTGCGTCACTTCCTGTACGACGCCGACGGTAACGGCGCACTGTCATTCCCATGGCCTCCCTCCTGGAGATGGCTGTTTAATCCTCCGGCCATGTCCAGGATGGCCAGTAATATCCCTGGCCGAGTTGTGCCCCTGCCTGGCGTGCGCAGGAACGATCCCGTTCAGTCTCAATACCTTCGATAAGCACCTTCCCGGCGAGCCGAAAACAGCGGGAAACCAGTTCCCCCAGCGCAGGGGTGGCGCGCATACGCCAGAAGGTTTCTTTGTCGATTTTTATGCCGCTGAGTGGCAGTGGCCAGGATAAGAAGGGCTGGACAACGCTGTCATCAACGTCATCCAGCCAGATGCGGTGACCCTTTATGGTCAGCTGCTTCAGGCGCTGGGCCAAGACTTGCCGCTGTGTATCGGAGAGTGCGAAAAAGTCGACAGGGTCGACAATCTCTATATTCAGCGGCGGGCTTCGCAGTTGCAGCAGACGCTGAAAAAGTTCTGGCACCATGAGTACGGTTATCGGCAGATTGATGAAAATATTGTTACAGGCGACCGCGTTTTTTAGCACACGAAGCTGCACTTCCAGCAGCATAAGCGACTGTTCTGCCGATTGTTCGCGGAAAAAATCTTCACTTTGCAGCGTGGGTGACAGAACGCTGAGCACCTCAACGCCGATCCTGTGCGAAGAGGCGAGGGCAACGATGGGCTCAAGTTTGATACCGGTGATATCATGAGAAATGTGCTTTAGCCGGGGAGGCGTATAGGTCAGGTTTTGCGCTGTCACTCCATTGTCCTGTTGTCTGTCAGCCTCCAGGCGGCCGGGATACCTTGCACCAGTGTGACGAGGTGGCCTACAGGAAAACAGCAGGCGTTACTTAAAAGCAGCTAAGCCTTTTCGCAGCGGTAAATTCTACGTGGGATGTAGTGAAAATGTTGAAAAAACAGCCGTATTTACAATCAGCTAGCCGTTATCGATACAGATCGGGGAAAAGGCATTGACTCACCTGCCATTGACCGTATAATTCCACGCGTTTCACCACCGCGAAGTTCACGCTTCTCCGTGCGCCCTTAGCTCAGTTGGATAGAGCAACGGCCTTCTAAGCCGTAGGTCGTAGGTTCGAATCCTACAGGGCGTGCCATTTAGAAACAGGCACTTACGCCAGTTTCAAACCAGCCTGATTTTCTCCTTGTGTCGTATTTGTGTCATGGTTGCCAAAAATGGCATCTATTTTCCGTGCGTGTTCGCTTAAATGGTTCGGTGCCAGGTGAGCATAACGACGGACCATTTCGATCGACTCCCAGCCGCCCATTTCCTGCAGTACGGACAGCGGCACGCCGGACTGAATTAGCCAGCTCGCCCAGGTATGCCGGAGGTCGTGAAAACGGAAATCCTCTATACCCGCTTTTGCGAGGCCAATTCGCCAGGCACTGTTATCGTCCACGCGCATTTTCCTGACCGCCGGAGTGACAGTTTTATCCGGGCGCGTCGATGGTTTCGTGTGAACGAATACCCACCTGGAACTTTTCCCGATTTGATCCCTTAACACCCTGCATGCGGTATCATTCAGAGCCACGCCGATAGCCTTGCCCGCCTTCGCGTTCTCCGGATTTACCCATGCAACCTTTCTCTGCATATCGACCTGCTGCCACTCCAGATCAATGATGTTGGATCGGCGCAGGCCGGTTGCCAGTGCAAATATCACCACTGGCTTTATCGACTCCGGCATGCAGGCGATAAGCCGTTCTGCCTCTTCTCTGGTCAGCCAGCGGATACGTTTACTGATTGGCTTTTTGGTCTTAATGACAGGGGCCGTCTTTATCCACCCCCAGTCATTGGCTGCGGTTTTCAGCAGAGATCGCATAAAAGACAGGTGCTGGCTCTTTGTGGCCTGGCTTACCGGCTTTTCAGTATATGGCGGCGGCTCCTTTCCCCGGCGTAAAGCCGCGTCACGGCGCGATTCCCACACCTGAATATGCTTGCGGTTGACCATCTTCGAAACTGCTTCGTTTACCTGATCCGCCGTGATGGTCGAAATATCCCGCCCGGAGAAATGCCGCAGGAAATATTCGATTTTGGTCTTATCGTCATCGAGGGACCGCTTATGTTCCTTCTCGCGGATCCACCTAATGCAACACTCCTCAAACGTCCTTGTCGGCAGTTCCCCGATTTTATCCACCCGCCATGCTTCAGCCTTCAGCTTGTCGTGCAGCTCCTGCGCTTGTTTCTTGTCCCCCGTGCCAAGAGATCGTCTAATTCTTTTCCCTGACGGCGTAACGAAATGACAGTGCCAGACGCCGCCTCTGAGGGTGATTGACATAAAATTTCTCCTTTATGTTCACCCGCGCTCGCGGAAACAGGATCGCGCGGGTCATGTAAATACGCAATACAGGCGACGTCGGTCGTGCGGTATTTGTTCCCGATCTTCTTCCCGGCGAGTTGGCCTGAGTCGATGAGCCGATAGACAGTCCTTGGTGAGACCTTCAGGAGTTTTGCCGCCTTTTGCGCAGTGAGTGGCTCTGCTGTAACCATCTCCCCTCCTATAACATCGTTTTATAAAACTGCGGGCCGTCTGGTGTGGCCGCGCGTAATTCGTTTTCCGCGTGCACTGAATAATTGCCGTCATCCCAACGCACCCAGGCCTTAGGGTGATCGCCTTCCGGCTCCAGTTGGCTATCCACCACGCCATTAATTCCGCCTGTCTTCTTCTGGACTAATGCGCCCACATTAAAAGCAGCCATTGCACACCTTCCGGTTCGTGAAGAAATGAGATGAGAGCGCCCAGCGCCATAAGTGCGGCGATGAGCCAGGTAATGGGGTTTGATTGCATGGTGAACTCCCAAAAAGAATGCCCTCACAGTGGAGGGCAAAATGGGGGATAACGGAGCAGTGCTTTCGCACCCAATAGCCAGCTCATAACTGGCTATCAGTTGCGTGAGTTAGATTTGCGATCGGTTATTCCGCTTCACTGCGAAGTTTCCGGTCAGCGCGCTGCTGATTGGGCCGCCGTTTTTCAGGTCTGAAACGATGATATCGACGGTCAGCCCTTCGCTTGCCATTTCGTTATCAATTGGCTCATTGTCCTCTAGCGCGTCACGGAAAGACGCGGCGACAATCTTCCCACCCATAAACGACATGCCAGCGCTAACAGGCGGCTCTTTACCGTCCTCATACTCAAAGACGAACGTCATTTTTCCCATATTCTCTCCTCATGCCGCACGCTGGGCGCGCAGCGTAAAATCACTTCCGCCAGGCGAATGCAATCGGATCTGGCGTAATCCACAGGTGACGCATGTTCGCCACGTTCACCACATCAGAATCCCGCGGGTAAATCTCCACGGCATCACGATCCCCATAGCCAACAGCTGACTTTATCTCCTGCAACGCATCCCAGCTGATGCCATCCTTCCACCGGCCAGAGCTGCCAATGCTGGTGGTGTTCACCGTCAGGCGGATGACGCCGCCGTCTTCCTTAAACTCCTGAACCAGAAAGTAAGCGTTAGCCCAAACGTTTCTCCGTTTTGGGTCATGGCATCGTGCCGGCCACTGCGATTCCGGTACCGGCTTGAGTATTCCGATCACGTCTCATGCTCCTTAATTTTTTAATGTGCTCACTCGCCTCGAGTTCGGCGCGTATTTGTGCCGCCTCACGGTGATCGAGGTGCTCAAAGTAGTTATTAAAGTGGTCGATTGAAGCGGTGTTGATCCGGCCCTGTCGCCAGTAGCGGACTATCTGTGATGTGCAGCTGTGGATGATGACGGGCCAACCGTGCTGGTCAGCGTAAATCTGACCCCGCTGAATTAGCTGGAACATTGGCTGACTCCTGACTGCGTTTTAGCTCCTCGCGGTATGCAGCAACCTCTTTAGCCTTTCTTTTCTGCCGCGGTGAAGGTTTCGCATGTTCCCATACAAAAGGCCAATTGCTTCCCCATACCAACCAGCGTCTATTGCTGATTCGATATGTGTTATTGATGTGAGCGCCAATCAGCCGACGGGCTTTTCTGTTATTCATGACAGCCCCTCTGCTTATTCTTTAGCTCGATAACGGATTGGCAATCCGCGCACGTCTGGCAGCCGGGAACGGCAGCGCGCCGCGGCTCTGGGATATCCTCGCCGCATTCTTCACAACGCTCAGCTGATACAGCGTTGCGGTTTACTCGGTGAGCGGAAAGGGCAGCGTTACGCTGAAGCTCTTCAATCTCTGCTGCTGTATCGATGATGTCTGCCATGGTCAATTCTCCCGGAACTGTCGGTTAATTCGGTTGAAGGTGAACGCCAGCAATAAAAAGGGAGCCTTAAGCTCCCGGGTGATTAGTGCTTTCACGCTGCACCGCCAGCGTGCCGCAGCCAGATGCAGACCGCGCCATCTTCTGTGTCGTGAATTGAACCGACAAACCAACCATCGCCGGCAGGTGATTCTGGCTGCCAAGCAGAAATGTCATAGCCGTCAACATCTGGATCAGCGTCGTCCTCATCGCGGTAAATCACTTTCCACTCGAGGCTGTTCTTTTCCAGCCACGCGTCGAACTCAATGGGCGAAATGGATTCGCGGCCATCACAAAATTCATCGTAAAGCGGGTGGGTCCAGTAGCCATACTGGTTACGTTCGACGGGTAGGGCTTTAAATTCTGTTGTCATTGTTCTGCTCCGAAGCGGCGATTAAGCCGCCCTGTGTAAACGACGAACTCCAGGAGGCTAACTCCAAGAGCTTCAATTTTCTTGTGATGCTTGTTGATGATGGGAGGCACCGTTTCGTTCCAGTTAGGCTTTGGCTTCTTGCGCATGGCCTGCTGTATTTCCTCGGTGCAGCGGCGACAGGCGGAGCGGATGGCGTTGTCTGTTTCTGGCGTCATGACACCTCCAAATAGGCCCGGATGAATTCAGCCGCAGCCTGTGCGTTTATGGCGTTACCGTAGCCCTTAAGTCGGCCTGTGCGGTTGCGTCCAGCCATTGCTCGTAATGAGGACTTTCCGTGTCCCAGGCTTTTGGCAAACCTTGCAACCAGCGGGAATGTGCCGGGTTCAACTGGACGCCATTTGCCATCTCGACATAAGAGCCAGTCCGCATCTCGCCAAAAACCGTTAACCTCAAGGGGCCTGCTGTGTAAGCCTGGCGTGGTAACTGATCCAGCCGCTCCTTCCCATCCCGCTGCGCTGTCATCCCTGATGTGTCTTTCCAGTCTCGTGACGTCGGTGTTACCCAGCCCGTCAATAGTGCTGTGCCCGGTAGTTTCAGGCAGACTTTTGGTGATCCGTCCTGATTCTTCCCGCTGTAGCAATGAGTCGATCCGGTTGAGTCGTTCGCCACCGGTGTTTGCCACCCCGTCAATCGCGCAGCTCCGGAGACGTGTTGCAGACCCCGCTTCGTCTCCGGTTGTGGATTCGTATTCGCTACTGGCGTGGGCCACCCAGTAGGCCCGCTCTCTGATGTGCGGCGCACCGACGCCCGCTGACGTAAACGGCATAAGCCCGAAGGCGTATCCCACTCCTTCCAGGTCTGCCTGTACAAGGTCGAACCATGTGTTTGCGTTACCGCTTGCAACCTGTTCGCCAAAGACATGCTGAGGTCTGCGCTCGCTGATGAGATGGAAGAAGTGGGGCCAAAGGTGCCGCTCGTCAGCAAACCCATCTCCTTTGCCTGCCGCGCTGAAAGGCTGGCACGGACAGGAGCCGGTCCAGACTGGCTTATCGTCAGGCCATCCGGCGAGGCGCAGGGAATGAGACCAGACGCCAATTCCGGCGAAGAAGTGGCACTGCGTGAATCCTCGCAAATCGTCAGGTGTGACATCTTCAATACTCCTTTCATCAACTTCGCCAGGTGCGATATGCCCGCCGGCGATCAGGTTGCGCAGCCACTGGGCAGCAAACGGGTCGATTTCATTGTAATAAGCTGCTGGCGTCATGCGGCCTCCGTCTTCACAACGTCGATGGCGCAGCCGGGGATCAGCTCAACGGAAGCGGTGGCGCACTGGTTTCCCCAGTGACTCCAGCCTAGCGCTGCGCTGCGACTAAACAGCTCAATGCGAGGCACATCACCGTAAAGCAGCTCCAGCCGGTTTCGCACTTCCCACGGCTTTTCGCTGTGCGCGCCGAGCGGGCTGTAGACCACCTGCTTAATCCCGGCGTGCTTACGTTCCAGCCCAGCGCCGCGGGTGGCAATCAGCAGATCTTCTGTGTTGGCCCGGGTGTGGTTGCCGCCGTTCATGCGCGTCTCGGCGTTAAGCAGATCGAGGAAGTCGTAAAAGTCGGTGACTTCACCCTCGGCCAGCGCCTTGTTGATGCGCAACTCGGCATTTTGATTCAGCTTCACCCAGGTAAAGCCCTTCATCGTGCGAACGGTAAATCCCCAGGCCTCGGCCAGTTCGATAGCCTCCTGGTTATGCGTGCCGGTGTACCACATCGCCAGCACCGAGTTTTCGTCGGCAAGCTCCCACACCGGCAGGCGCTTAATGTCGATTAGCTTCATGGTTGAGTAGTGATCGGCGGCAGCGCCGTTGCTGATGGTGTTGCCGTAAGACCAGGGAGGATCAGCGTAGATAAGAGCGTATTTTTCGGTCATGCCGCCTCCTGCCTTTCCCGATATTCCTCAGCGAGCCGCTGCGCCTTTAATGGATTGCTGACCACTTCACCCCATGGCATTAGCCAGCCGTTACCAATGAACGGAAGACACAGTTTGCCAACCCTGATGTCGTCGTGAGCGTGAGTCATTAGTCACTCCTTGAAGCACCGCCGAGACCTTTGCGGTTGTCGTTGATATATGGGTCAGCTGGCGTGTAGTTGGATGGAGCAGGGGGTGAATCGTCGTTGGCTCTTTCTTGCTGGATGATTTGGTAAAGCTCTTTGCGGTCTGCTCGCTCAGAGGGTGAAAGCTTCCGGTCAGGGATTGGCCGGAGAAGATATTTTCGATACTCGGGGGTAAATTTGTTCATTGGTTTCTCCTGACCGGGAGATGCTTCAAAAGGGTATATCGTCGTCGAAGTCCATTGGCGGTTCGTTAGATTGTGCTGGTGCCGACTGCTGCTGAGGACGAGACCGTGCGCCGCCGCTGAACTGATTTCCGCTCTGCGGTTGGCCGCCACCTGCTGGTGCCGCACCACCGCCCTGACGACCACCCAGCATCTGCATTGTGCCGCCGACGTTTACTACAACCTCGGTGGTGTACCTCTCGACGCCAGCCTGATCTGTCCATTTGCGGGTGCGCAGCTGGCCCTCGATATAGACCTGAGAGCCTTTACGCAGGTATTCCCCAGCCACCTCGGCCAACTTTCCAAACAGAACGACGCGGTGCCATTCCGTTTGCTCTTTCTGCTCGCCAGTAGCCTTATCTCGCCATGACTCCGATGTCGCCAGCGTCACGCTGCACACTGCGCCTCCGGATGGCAGGTAACGGACCTCGGGGTCTTGCCCGAGGTTACCGACGAGGATCACTTTGTTTACGCCTTTGCTAGCCATTTACGCCGCCTGTTTAAGTTCTTTAAGTCGAATGCCAGTAACGTCTTTGCATTTGGCCTGGTGCTCAGCAAATCCGCTCAGTAATTTCCATGTATCTTCATAACGATGCTTTAGCTGATCGCCATCATTTTCCGAACTGGCGTATGCAGTGAATTCGGCGAGGATTTTGTCCGCATCCACTGACTGAGGTGCCTGGTCTTCCTGCTGTTGACCATCATGAGGCTGCTGGTTCTTCTCAATCGGTGCTCCTGATGGCAATGCCCATCCGGGGAGCGCTGGTGCTTTCCAGTAGAACGCGCCAACTTCTTTTGATTTTGCGTAGTGGAAACCGGGCGCACGTGTTGCTGAAACCACTGCGAACCCTTCTTCTAGGTTGTAGAGGTATCGACCGATACCCCATTGCACGGCTGCACGTTTCATGGCACCAGAGCGGCCACCTTTCACAGCTTCAACCTGTGTGTTTTCTGCCGCATCCCACTTGGTGATCCACTCGCCTTCGACTTTTATGGAAATACCGCATTCAACGCCGCCATTGTTCGGAATATCTTGGTACTCGTTACGCCAGCCAGCCTTGCCGCATACTTCATCAAGCCGCTTCATGATTGCGCGGTTGGTTACGTAGGCCAGCACCTTAGCCCAGATGCCGTTATTGTTTTTTCCCGCCTGCTGAATGCGCCACTCAATATCCTCGCTGGCAAATGGCGCATCTAATCCATCAAGGTTCATGTGTAATTCCCCGCAAATTCATCCCAGCTAATGACCGGGTTCTGCCGCTCGGCGGCCAGGTTAACTGGCTCGTCATCACCCTCCGGCTTTTCTGGCAGCACGTCGCGCATAAGGCGCAGGAATGACTCTTCATCCCACAGTTCTGCTGCCGTCATGCTGCACGCTCCTGATGGGTGATGACGTAACCCTGCTCAGCCAGCCATTCGATGACTTCTGCGCCGTCGAGCTGTGGTAGCACGTCACGGGTTTTAACGGTACCGGCAAGCACAACGCCTTCCATCTCAACTTTGATGGTGTTGTGGGGGCCAACAGATGTGCGCATGTCCACGCACTCGCATGTGATATTCATGAATCACCTCAGTAGTTAATTTTTGTGCTTGGAATGAGCTCATCCTTGATGGCTGTCAGCACCTCAATAGCCTGTTCACGCGTAATGCTGGTGTGGCTGGTTAGTGCGTTAACGATATTGGTTCCGACCGTCTTGCGATGCTTCACGTCAGCTTCACGTTTTGCCTGTTCGTCGGCTTTGCGCTGCTCTTCGGCCAGGCGAGCCTTTTCTTTCGCTTCAGCTTCACGCTTGATGCGATCCGCTTCTTCCTGCGCTTTCCGTTTTTCTTCTGCGATTGCGTCCTGCTTCTCACGTTCTGCCCGGTCAGCATCTTCCTTGCGTTTACGCTCTGCGGCATCTGCGCGAGCTTTCTCATCAGCCTCGCGACGCGCTGCAGCATCAAGTTCCGCTTTATGTCTCTCTTCGGCTTCGCGCTTGGCTTTGTCAGCCGCTTCCTGCTTCAGTCGCTCTTCGTGCTCACGCTGAGCCTGTTCCGCCAGGCTGCGCTGCTCTTCGCGGTCACGGTCGATATCCTTGTTCATCAGAAGAGCCATTTCATGGTCTGCTTCGATCTTGGCAGCCAGTTCCTGATCGAACTTGATGTTCATTTCCAGAGCTTCGGCGTGCAGCGCGTTCATGGCTTCTTCAGCCTTAATGCGTTCCTGCTCGGCTTCCCATTCGGTTAGCGGTCGACGGGTGGCATCGCGCAGCTCGTCGCAGGCATCAACAAATCGCTTAATTTCGGCCTCAGCAGGGCGCACAGCTTCTTTCAGGCGCTTCAGGTACTCACGGCCCGGCTTTTCAATTGCCGTCTTGCTGCGGGACACCTGCGCAGCCAGAGAGGCGACACGGTCACGGCCCTTCTTCGTGGACAGGTCCGGCACTTCGTTTACTGCCTGGCGGATTTGCTCGAGGTAAGCATCAAGGCCGCCAGCTACGTAAAGCACTGGTGCCTGCTCCGGCTTGATTTCGATGACAGTTAAGTCCGTTACTTCGCTCATGTTTTCTCCTGAAATTTGGATGTGCAGATCCCGCCCGCAGATAGCCAGGCCGATCGGTTGAATAGAGTGGTTAGCGGTTTAGCCAGTCGTTACAGTGATGCATTGCAGTCTGGCACTGCTCTACGGTGAACCATCCGAAGTGGCATTCGTGAACAGGTATACCCATCTTGCCGGCCAGCCATTGATAAGCTTCAGTGCGCGTCATGGCTCCCGACTTCCAGATACGTTCAAAAGGCAACTTGCAGCTCTTGCGCGCGTCGCGGGTGGGCTTGTCTGCCAGAGTCCCAAGCGGGATCGCTGTAAAAGGATGAAGGCCGACGTATGCACCGCAAAATTCGCACAAATAGACATACGGCCAGTCACTGAAGTCGCGTCCGTAGACTTCTCCATGAGTGCCGATCCGCACTGAACCAGAGCACAGGTGGCAACTGGTTGGCGCGGGAAGAGGATTCTTTACCCTGGCGGTCGCCTTTTTGCTTGGATTTGCTGGAGTTTTGATTTCCATATCAGCGGCCTCAGTGAACCATCGGCTCGCCGCGCTCATTCAGGAGCACAACGACGGAATCACTTTTGATGATGGTTTTCTCGAAGATGTTGAAGGCGTACAGGCCTTTCTCAACGTTCGCAGAGGCGCGATAAGTTTTACCGTGGTGTTGCAGCAGTGTGCCCGGTAAAACCTCGCTACGTGGCACTGATGCGGTGCCGTAGTGCATTCCAATCATACCATCACCTCAACCTGTTTCAGGAGGCCAGCGATATGCATCTGCCAGCGGTTCAGCGTGACCTGTTCGCGCGGATTGGTTAGCGACGTTAGCCGCCATTCGTTATTATTCAGAGCGCAGCGCTTTACGGAGTACTGCTTGCCGTTGTGGGTGACTGTCATGATGCCTCCCGGGCGCGGAGCATTGCGTCGGCAAGCATGTATGAGTGCTTCGCAACTTCATCGGCATTGCCAGCAACAATAGGGTGTGTGCACGACTCCGGATAGCTTGCCAGCCAGCCAGACAATGCTTTTGCAGCGAAGTAATCGCGCAGCGTCATGCCGCCAGAGCTGACTTCGAAACCATGTAATTGACCAACTTCGTCGCGCTCCACGATAGAATCGCACGGGAAAGCGCGCCCTCCAGTTTTATTGCTCATAAATCCTCTTGGCCTTATCGCGGCGAACGGAACGGTTAATACAAGACTTCTGCGCTTGTGCGGCAAAACAAAAAAAGTGGCGGTGGATGGCCGCCGGTTGTCATAACGAAACAGGCTCTTAGAACCCGTTTGGGTATGAAAAAAGCCGCTGGTTAGGCGGCTTATCTACTCACAGATTTTCGTCGTAAAACTTTTTGATGTGCTCTGCGAACAAGGCTTCATCAAATGAACCAGCGTCTATATCACCATCCTCAAGCCATACACCGCCTTCGCCGAACTGACTGATTGTGATATTGCCAATAGTCACGCTGTTTGCCTCACCGTTGTCGGTTGATGGATTACATTTTGTTTTGCCAAACTTCATCGTCTTACCCTCTGTCGTTACCCGCTGATGCGGGAGAAATGCTTTGTGGTGGAGTGCTCCGGATTCGAACCGAAGTTTTCATGGGTGATCAGTCCATGCAGGCCCAGCCACACCCCACTACAAAACATTCCAGTTACGCACCATTGCCGCTCTCCCTGAGCCCGCCGGGCGTCCGACGCATGGTTTACTGTCGCGCCGTTCGACTGACCGAATCTCCACTCCGCCGCTGGCTAACTTCGCTCAGCTGTCGATGTTTCGTTTCGATGGGTTGATAATGTACTAGTAGTTCATTCATGTAAAGTACCAAAAGTACATTTTATGTGAATGGGAAGTTCATATGTGATTATCTTTATGAACTTTAAGGAGAAATATTTTCTATTTTTTTATTGATTGAGGCGTGGAGGATTAGGGCTGGTTTGATTTTTTATAGGTTCGTCACATCAACAAGCCTTGTGCGGCCATTGAAAGTTGCGAAAAGGCCGCCGTCTGGCTCAACAACTGAAAGTTCAGCGTATCGAAGGAAGTCTGTTTTGATCACAGACATCAACACCTCTCCGGTATCGATATTTATAACCTCAAGCCGGTGCGCGTAAAAATCATCTTTGTTTTTGCTACCGGCAAACGATAGGGCGATATAGCGGCCATATTCAGATATGGCAGAACTAATGATATGAGTGGAAGTTTCTATCTTGAATAGCTCTCTTCCGGTGTTATCCATGACTATGGCTGCAGCCATGTTGTTGTCTTTGCCGGTATGGACAGAAAATAAAAATCGTCCGTTAACAGCTATGCATTGAGGCTTAGGAGAGAACTGTCCGCCAAGCTTAACCATGAACATGAATCTTTCATTATTCAAAACCGCCAGAGTGTCATCTCTAAGGTTGCTTTCATCACGCTTAAAAGCCCCTAGTTGCCACCGTTTATCTTGGCTTAATTTGCAGGTTATGAAGTAGTCGCCAAGCTCGTACAAGGCGCTTCCATCACTCAGATCTGTAACCTTAATTGCTTCCATGCTTAACTTCCTCAGCTATGAAATCTGTATGCCCTTGACTGGCTTACCAGCACTTTCGCGCAGATGCGGAGAGAAGAAAAATCACCATCTTCGATGTACCAGGTCTCATACTTTTTGTTGTCTGATATCACAGCTAATTTTTTGTGCTGCTTTTGAAGGCGCTTAATGTAGAGATCATTGTCCAGAACGAAGATGTATATGCCGTCACCGTCAAAGCAGTCGATGCTGACGTCGACGAAGATCTGGTCTCGTGGCTCGAACGTGCCAGACATCGAATCGCCATTCACAGCAATCATTTTTATGTGGTCAGCTGGGCGCCCACCGAAGACTGTACGAGCCTCTTCGTTTGAATACTCTATGGATCTGATGGTCTCAATGAATTCATCTCGCACGAGAACTCCCTGCCCAGCACTAGCCTGAATATCGAAAACGTCTACACGGAAAGAATCGTCCCTCATCGCCATATGCCCTTCAGATATGCCATCTGCTGCACTATCGCCTAACAGGTAAGACGAGGATGTGCCAATTATAGCCGCCAGTTCCTGCAGCTTCCCACGTCTTGGAATAGCCTCCCCATTGAACCACTTGCTTACTGCTTTTGGCGTTAGCTTCATTCGCTTGGAAATTTCAGCCTGACGCCCATGAGCAGGTAAACCAGCTTTATCGCAGGCCAGCGCTAGCCGTTGGGAAAACTCTGTACGCGCTTTCTCTTCTTGAACCATAGGTTCAATCATAATATCACTTGCGTGAACTATCAGTTCCGACATAATATGTACTTACAGTTCAATTTGAGGGTTAAAAAATGCAACCTAAAAACCTTGGCGACATCATCAAGCAAATCCGTGTACCGGTGGTGGCGAAGGCTTGCGGGCGCACTCCCCGCGCTATCTATAAGTGGATTAATAGCGGTTGCCTGCCGCGCACCGATTACACAGGCGAAACAGGCTATGCGTCCAAAATAGCAGCTGCATCTGGTGGTCAGTTTACCGAAAACCAGATTCTTGAAATCAGTAAACCTAAAGCCGCCTGACCGGCGGCCCTAACAACGAAAGGGAAAGCAATGCATTCACTTGCGTATCAACACAATACCGGAATACACCCGGGAGCGGTGATAAACCGCGCTCAACCTAAAGCGGCGCCAGACCACGAAAAGATCCGCGATGCGGTCCGGGCATGGTCGTCGGCGCTGGACAATCAGGACGTGGTGTCAGCGCTGATCATCAACGAATACCGGGAGCAGGGCGGGACCGCCATCAGCTTCCCGGAAGACATCAGCAGGGCGCGCCAGAAACTTTTTCGCTTTCTGGATAACCGTTTCGACTCTGAGCAGTACCGCGAGAACGTGCGCCAACTGACGCCCGCAATCATGGCGGTACTTCCACTGGAATTTCGCAACCGCCTGGCGCCGCAGAACGACACGATGTCGCTGATCGCTACTGCGATGAAAGAGTGTGCCGAGGCTAAACAGGCCGTGCTGCTGGACGCCCCAGAGCATCAGAAGCTGAAAGAGGTAAGCGAGGGTATAGCGTCGCTGTTCCGCCTCATGCCGGAGCAGGTAGGGCCGCTGATGACGATGGTTACATCGATGCTGGGGGTCATGTGAGAACTACAGAAATGGCGAAAGCCGGTCTGCGCGAACAGAGCCGACTTTCTGGTGCAACAAACGCTAGTCAATTGCGAGGTCATTATGACAAACGCTAATCCAAAACGCCAGGCGCAGGAGGTTTAACTGTGTCGAACGTCGCTTACGCAAATTTCGCGGCGCATTCCGCCGCCAGGAGCAACCGGATGGAGAACCAGAAAACCGGATTCATCCCGTTGTACCGGAGTGTTCTGAAGCAAACCTGGTCGAAGGACGTCTTCCTGCGCACGCTGTGGGAAAACCTGCTGCTGTGTGCTGCTCGCCAGCCATACACTGCAAACTTCAAGGGGCGCCAATGGCCGCTACAAACCGGACAACTGGTAACAACTTCGGCCGATCTTGGGCTGAACTTATGCGACAGGGAAGGTAAGCCATGCAGTCGCCACGCCGTCGACAGGATGCTTGATGTTTTCGAGCGTGAAGGAATGATTTCCCGCTCCGGAGAGAAGCGAAAAGGCTCTGTGATAACCATCACAAATTACGCCGAGTATGCTCAAAAAATGGACGATTTACCCGCGCGTTTCACCGCGCATGTGTCCGAGCTTAATGCCGAGCATGACGAGTCCAGTAATGGCGCGCCTTCGGAAGGTGGTTCCGCGCATTACACCGAGCATTCACCCGAGCGTTTGCCCGAGAATCATGAACAACAATGTAATAACAACAATAAAAACATTAAAAGATCTTCGTCCGAGAATTCTGACGAATCCTCCGACGCACGTCTGAAGAAATTTTTATCAGCTCATCCAGAAGCTTCGATTTACACACCATCCGGTGCGAAGTGGGGATCGGCTGAAGACCTCAAAACTGCCCAGTGGATTTCCACCAGGGTGAAACTGATAAACCCAACCTGTAAAGCCCCGGACATGACCTCCTGGTCTAACACCGTTCGCCTGATGCGCCAGATAGACAACCGGTCGCACCAGGACATCTGCGCGCTGTACGACTGGGCCAGCAAGCACCACTTCTGGCAGACCAACATCCTCAGCCCTGAAAGCCTGCGCAAGCAGTGGGACAAGCTGACGATGCAGCGTAACGCAGGAAGTGAACAGCGTGACGCTAAGCCGGAGCTGGACTTCAACAACACTGACTGGGCCTATGAGGTGATGCGATGAAATCTCTTGCAGAGCAGATGCGTAACCACGACCGCGAGCAGATGAGCCGCATGGCCCATAACCTGCCAGAGCAATACCAGGAGCGCGCGCCAGTCGATCAGGTGGCGCAGGTATTCAACAAGCTGTTCAACGAGCTGCGTGCCGCGTTCCCGGCCAGCATGGCGAACTTCCGCACCCAGGACGACCTGAACGAATTCCGTCGTCAGTGGCTACTGGCGTTTCAGGAGAACGGGATCCACTCAATGGCGCAAGTCGATGCCGGTATGCGGATTGCCCGCCGCCAGGAGCGCCCATTCCTGCCGTCGCCGGGCCAGTTCGTCGCCTGGTGCAAACAGAGCGGCGGGGTGCTGGGCATCACCGTTGACCAGGTTATTGCCGAATACTGGGACTGGCGTAACCGCTCGTTCGAGTTCAACTCCAGCGAGCAATTCCCCTGGACGCAGCCGGTCATGTACCACATCTGCGTTGAACTGCGCCACCGCAGCACAGAGCGCCAGTTAACGCATGGTGAGCTGGCACGCGAGGCGGGCGATCTGCTGGACATGTGGGAGAAGCGCGTCACCGAGGGTAAGCCAGTACCGCCGGTACGCCGGGCAATTGCAGCACCAGCTGCCGAGCATGGGCCGACGCCGATCCAGTTACTCCAGGCGAAGTACAACCGCAACAAGTCGAACGGGATGGTGTGAGATGGACAGCTTAAAACAACGCATCGTTGATTACGTGGCCGCTAACCAGCCTGTTAAGCGCGCTGACCTCATCGTGGTGATTGGAATCAGTGGTAAGGGACTGGACCGTGAAATTGCTGCACTGCGCAACCTGGGGCTGATTTTCAGCATGGCGGGCTTCGGTTACTTCACAAGTGAAGCTGACTATCAGGAGTGGCGAAAAGGTGCTGGTGCTCTCCACCTGAAGAACCGGGCGTTGAATGGCGCATTCAGCAGTGCTGCCGCACGCAGAGTCAGTGATGAGAGTTATCCGGCGCGGATCGCATCCGTACTGAGTGATGGTAGCAAACTGGGAGCCACTCAAATTGCTGAGGCCATGGGTACCAGTTACCGGAGCATCTCCAGCGTTATTTCGGTGATGGTCAACTCTGGCGAACTGAAGTTTGAAGGCCCAAAAGGTCACCGTGTTTATTCGTTGGCGCAGGCAAAAAAGAAAGCAGGCCGCCGTGCTGATTCGGTGAACGTGATCTGCCAGGAGTGCCGGAACAGTCCGGCGATGAGGCGAGTATTAATGGTTTGGGTGAGGGTAGGGGTATGAGCGTGAAACGTTATGAGGTGAATGGGACATCATCGGTATTTGAAGATGCGAATGGAAGTCTTGTTGATTACGAAGACTACGCCGCACTTGAAGCCAGATGCGCGGCGCTGGCTGCGGAGAATGCGGGGCTGAAGTCTGGATTTAAGTTCTTCAGCTATAGCGAAATTGCTGGGTTTGAAGAGCATGACTCTGCTGAATTGGCAATGAATTCAGCAGATGCTGACCTTGCCGGGGAGCGAGACGAAGCATCTTCAGAGGGATGGTCAGAGGAAACCGACACCATCTGTTGGGGCGTCATTGTTCAGAAAGCCGTTGAAAATAAATTCGAAAAACCTTCAGAGGAAAACGGTTGGATTGGATGGTCTGATTACACGCTTCTTCCGTCCACTGAAACCCCAGCCACCGACGATTTCCTGGCTGAAGTGCGGGCTCAGGGTGCCGACGAGTGCGTGCGCCAATTGGTTACATCCGATGAAGATGATTTCTCAGATGCCCCGAATATCTGCGCGATGGTAGCCCATCAGCTTCGCAAAGGAGTGCAGTCATGAGCATGATGGATTTCTCAGAAACTAAAAAGGCGATCGACGCTATCACAACCGACTGGTCTATACGTGGACCTTATCATGAAGACGACGGAAAATTTTACGCCTTGCTTCGTGGTGAGTGGGTTGGTGGCGGGTATATCGGAAAACGTAAGGCTCTTGATGCCATTCTCCAAAAGTTAACCAGCGAGGCCGCCCAATGAGCAACATCGACAAACTGAAGCCAGGCAAATATGCAGTCCTGTTTCGAAATAACTGGGATGGAGAAGGCGACATTTATGAAACGTTTGCCATTATGGGCGCCGAAGGCATCTGGCGTGACGAGGATGGGGACGAATTACTGGAATACCAGGGCGATGAAGTCCTCAGTGCTTGGCCGATGGATGATGGCAGCAATGTGCTGGCGCTGCTGGATGAGCTGGAAGCCAAAGACAAGCGCCTGAATGAGATTCTCACGCCGAACATGCTGCTTCCGGTGATTGACGATATGGATGCAGATAATCTGCGCCAAGTCATTAAGACAGCCAGCGAAAACTATTCGTTGCTGCACGCGAAATGGGAATCCGCAGAGAAGCGGATTGCTGAGCTGGAGGCGCGGGAGGTTGTACTGCCGCGTGCGCACGATGTTCACCCATTAGGGCCGCAGTCGGCGAAAATTTTTTGTGAGTTTCACCGGAGTATCGTGAACAGATGCGCCGATGAGATTCGCAAGGTTGGCGTCAAAGTCAGCATCAAGGGGAATTAGGGATATGGCTGAATTAACCAAAGAATGGCTGAAGCAAACTATCGCTGAATACGAAGCCAATCGTGATGAATTACCGTTTGGACTGGATACCAACAGTGCCATTGAGCTTCAGGCGTTCAAGTTGGCGCTGGCATCGCTCGAAGCGGAGGCTGTGGCGTACCTCACAAAATCAAGATGCATGACTGAAGTTATTACAGAGCATAGTTTTGGAGGTGATACTGCCAGCATGCACAGGTGTGCGAAACATTCAAACTGGATTCCACTGTTCACCGCCCCGCCAGCACCGGTATCTGTGATGGATGAAGCACAATCACGCGAGCTATTCGAAAAAAACTGCATGGCGAATATTGAACGCAACAAGTGGCATCCTGACCTGTACGCACACCTACCGGCCAGGGAGCAATGGGCTGCGTGGGAAGCCTGCCGCGCCGCTATGCTTCAGGGTGCCGAACCTGTAACGACGGCTTACAAGTTACCAGCCAACACGCCATGCAAGGAAGCGCCAGAGCATATCTGGCTTCAGACTGCTGGAGTATGGCCGGATAACGGCGAGTTCAGCGAGTTAACATGGTGCAGCGACAATCAGCACAAGGATGATACGCTGTATGTTCGCGCCGACGTTGTGACTGGCAACTCTCCGGTGATTCCGGATGGTTACGCTCTGGTGCCGGTTGAGCCGACCTATCAGATGTGCGAGGCGATGGGTATGCCATGGGAAAGACCGCGCTTCCCGGATCGCTATAAGGCCATGCTCGCAGCAGCACCGCAGCAGGAGGTGACTCAGGCGCTCGCAAAAGGAATGGAGCGCTACGGCGATGCCATGCAGGAGCTGGCGAAGAAGGAGGAGAAGTGATGGAAATCATCCAGGGTACATGCATCTGCGGTGAGCCAATCAGCATCGAGTTAAACTCCGATCCGAAGTCATGCGGCCGCACCGACAGGAAGAGACCGTTTTATCTTGATGAGAACGTTGAGCCAGAGGTGATAGGTCAGTTTGTTTATTCGCAGGATGGTGTAACTGTTTTTCGGTGCAGGAAATGCTCCGGCTGGATTGCTGATACCGTTCCGGAAGCTGCTTTTGAGGTGAGGAATCCTTAAAGCATTTGAATTGAATGAATTTTTACATGCTTGCCAGCTATTGTGGCCATTAATCTCAGGATGATGGTATAAAATAGGTTCACATTTGAGAGGGAAATATGATTATTCAACTTACTGATTTAAATAATAACCCAGTGTTCATAAATTCTGATCACATTATCCTGATAACCGCCCTTTGTGGAAATACCTGCATAAAGGTTACTTGTGGGGATTATTGGAATGTCAAAGAAGATGTTTTCCATGTTGTTAATACAATCAACGCCTCACAACAACAAAAGAGACTTTGATTTTCCATAATCAACCCGCCATAATCATGTCATCGGAGCCTGAACAACTCCGGTGACTTCTGCGCATTTAAGGGGACTTAAATGCGACCACAATCTGAACTCTTCACCTTGTCACAGATGCAGAAATGCACCTGCGATTTTCTGCATTCTGCGTTTGACCTCTGCGGAGGTGCCGTATGAAGCAGCAATTCCACCTCGTCAACGACGCCATCAAGCAAAACGCTATCAACTTCATCCGGGAGCTGCCGGTGGACGCCAAGCGCCCGTTGGTTCTCGATATCAAGGAAATGACGCGCACCCTCGATCAGAACAAAAAAATGTGGCCGCTGCTTAAAGACCTCTCCGACCAGGTTACGTGGTTTGGCAATAAGTACGATTCTGACGACTGGAAAGACCTGATCACCGCTATGGTCGCCAAGTCCAAAAAGCAAGAGCAGCGCATGGCCCCCGGCCTTGATGGTGGCGTTGTGATGTTCGGTCAGCGCACCAGTAAGATGACTGTCCGCCAGATGGTCGAAGTCATTGAGGCTATCTACTGGTTCGGAACTCAGCAGAACGTCAAGTTCAGCGAAAAATCACGCCTCGAAATTGAATGGGCGAAACGCTGGGGTGAGCGCAATGAGTAGCCCACTTTCCCGCGTCATCACCAATGAAATCTTCCGCGTTCCTGCGCGCCGCAAGCGTAAGCCCGCGGTTAAGCCGTCCGACATCCCGACCTTGAAAGGCTACACCGCCCGCCTGGTGGATCAGAAATGGCTGCGTCTCGCGGCACGGAGGGCGCATGGCTAATTTATGCAAGGCGGCGCGCGGCCGCGAATGTCAGGTGCGGATCCCCGGCGTATGCAACGGCAATCCTGAAACCTCAGTACTGGCTCACATTCGTCTTGCTGGTCTCTGCGGGACCGGAATCAAGCCGCCTGACCTGATCGCCACCATCGCATGCAGCAGTTGCCACGACGAGATTGATCGCCGCACCCGTCTGGTCGATGCGGAATATGCAAAGGATTGCGCGCTGGAGGGCATGGCCCGCACACAGGTTATCTGGCTGAAAGAGGGGCTAGTAAAAGCATGAATGAATATCGCATCAGCCTCCCGTGGCCGCCGAGCAACAACCGCTACTACCGGCATAACCGCGGGCGCACGCACATCAGCACAGAGGGGCAGGCGTACCGCGACAGTGTCGCCAGAATCATCAAAGACTCAATGCTGGATATCGGCCTGGCTACACCCGTGAAAATACGCATTGAGTGCCATATGCCGGATCGCCGCCGCCGCGACCTGGACAATCTGCAAAAGGCCGCGTTCGACGCCCTGACGAAATCCGGTTTCTGGCTCGATGACCAGCAGGTCGACTACTACAGCGTGAAGAGGATGCCAATCGTCAAAGGCGGCAGGCTTGAACTGACCATCACCGAACTGGAGGCCGAATGAACCACACAGACTTCCTGAGGTACCAGGCCGAAAGCGTAAAGCGCGCCAGCATGCCGCCAGTAGCAAAGCACAGCCAAACAAAAACCAACCAGCCACAGAAGGAAGCCGCATGAACAGTCAGCAACTGGAATACGTACGTCAGCAGCTCATTGTGGCGACCGCAGATCTGAGCGGGGCGACGAAAGGTCAACTGGTAGCTTTCGCCGAGAACGCACAATTCACCGCGACGGCGCGCAGCCGGGGCAGGAAAAAGGTATTCGACAAGGATAAGCAGCGCATGGTCAACCCGGACGGCCCGCCGATGAGCGGCAGCCAGTCCCGCGCCAAAGGCTCATCCATCGCGCTGGTCAGCCCGGTAGAGTTCGGTACCGCATCCTGGCGCCGTGCAGTACTGTCTCTGGAAGACCATCAAAAAGCATGGCTGCTCTGGAACTACAGCGAGAATATCAGCTTCGAGTACCAGGTGGCGATAACTCAGTGGGCGTGGGCAGAGTTCCGGGAACAGCTCGGTGCGAAGAAGGTGGCTGGCAAGACGATGGAGCGCCTGAAGAAACTGATATGGCTGGCGGCGCAGGACGTGAAGGCAGAGCTGGCGGGGCGCGAGATGTACGAATACCAGGCGCTCGCGGAACTGGCGGGCGTGGCGAAATCCACCTGGACAGAAACCTATCTGCCTCACTGGCTGGCGATGCGGAACAGCTTTAAGCGCCTCGATAGTGGTGCGCTTATCTCAGTAACGCGATCACGTTCACAACAAAAGGCGACAAATTCGCACTCAACTCTTGCAAAACCGAACTGAAACGCATATATTTCATGTAAATCTGATATCGTCGCCATAGCTTTGATTGTCGACATAAATAATTCAAGCCCGAGGTTAACGCCTTGGGCTTTTTAGTTGGCTGTGGCTAGATAGGCCAATCGAAAAGCGGTATCGTCACCGCCTGCCATAGCGAACAATGACGAGCAACTAAGACGAGGTTGATATGGACTTTGATTCAAGCTCCACGGTAATGGAATTTAAGCATGCCTTCCCTATTCCTGAGGGTCTTTACTGGGATGGAAAGCGCTTCGACACTATTAGCGGATTTGTTGAGAGTGAAGCGACTGCTGATATGTATACCAATCTGCTTTCTGGCTTTATTGCAGGGTTAGAAGCGAGCGGAAGGATGACTGATTTCACCGTCGAACCATTCAACCGAAACCCATAAAGAAGAAATTTAAAACAGGTCGCTTAGGCGGCCTTTTTTGTAACTGCACAACAGGAAAGAGCATTGAACAAGGCGAAATCCGGAAGACGCGACTAATGCCATCCGGGCGTCCAGTGCTATATCCGTTGTGGTGTAACTCAATTCCCGCTTGCGGGTTGAATGGGTAGAGTAATGCATCAACTGGCATAGCCAGCAGGGCAGGCACGATGCTAATGCTGAACCTGAGTATCGGTTCGAGTCCGATCGCCACACACAGAACCCACTACCTGGGACCCTTCGGCCAGAGAGCCGACATTGCCTTACCCTCACATTGCCAGCCTGTCGCTGGCTTTTTTATTTTCAGGCTCCGGGAACCATCATCGACACGCCTACTTGTTAAATCGTCCCGAGGGCCTGAACCAACTACACACGGAATAAATATGTCTGAGACCTTCACTATCGTAGGCGTTGGTCTTACATCGTCATCAGTCGGTGTAACCTTTGCCACGCTGTTTCCGGAGGCGACTCCAGCAGTGATGCTCGGATCACTCGCCGGAACGGCGCTATACGTTCTGACCTCAGATCCCCATCAACTCTGGAAGCAGGCTATCTTTGCGCTGATATCGTTTATCAGTGGCGTGTTCTTCTCCGTTCCCATGGCGAAAATCATGGCCGGAATCATCAACACGCCGTTAAGCCTGATGAAGCCACCGGCCAGCATTGAGGTATCGCCAGCTGTCGGTGCAATTGTCACTGCTTCCATTTCCGTGGCAGTCCTGCTGCGTATTCTCCGCAAATCCAAAAGCGGGAAGATGCCGGGGCTGGGGGAGGAAGATAAATGACATGGCAGCTTCTTCTGATGGATGCAAACGCCATAGTTTGCCTGTTAATCATGGTCAGGCTGATGTTTTTCCGGAAAGAGGGGAAGCGTCATCGCCTGAGTGTCGCGGTGCTGGCCTATCTGGTCATTCTTGCCGCCGGATTCAACGCCTTCAACATTCTGCTCGGCCACTACGTACAGGTTAACCTCGGCGATCTGCTGCTTAACTCCGTCATCTGCATGGCGGTGTGGCTGGCGCGCGGTAACCTGGCGAAGGTCGTTATAACGGAGTAGTCCATGCAAACCAGCGAAAAGGGGATAGCCCTGATCAAAGAGTTCGAAGGCTGCAAACTCACCGCCTACCAGGACAGCGTCGGCGTATGGACGATCGGCTATGGCTGGACTCAGCCTGTCGACGGCAAACCAATCCGCGCCGGAATGACAATTAAGCAGCAGACAGCGGAGCGATTGCTGAAGACCGGATTGGTAAGCTACGAAAGTGACGTTTCCCGCCTGGTTAAAGTCGGTCTGACTCAGGGGCAATTCGACGCCCTGGTGTCATTCACGTACAACCTCGGCGCCCGGTCTTTGTCGACATCTACGCTCCTGCGAAAGCTCAACGCCGGTGATTACGCGGGCGCTGCCGATGAGTTCCTGCGCTGGAATAAAGCAGGCGGTAAAGTTCTGAATGGGCTGGCCCGTCGGCGTGAGGCGGAGCGCGCTCTGTTCCTGTCGTGATTGTCGCACTGGTAAAGCGTTACTGGCTGCAGCTGCTGGTGGTGGCGTTAATCGGCGTGCTGGCGTTCAAGGTGAACCACTACCGCGAAAACGCCATCACCTATAAAGACCAGCGCGATAAAGCGACAGTAAGAGCCAACACATCAGAGGCGGTCACCAACAACGTGATCACCGTGATGAACCTAATCCGTGACATCTCACAGGCTAACCAGAATGCAAAGAACGAACTGGCCCAGAAAGGCGAAACGCGCATTGTCTACATCAGGCAGGCGCTTGAAGGCGATCCGTGCGCTAACCAGCTTGTTCCTGCTGCAGCTGCTGACAGCCTGCGGGAATACGCAGACAGTTTACGTTCCGGCCCCGGTGGTGCCGATAAGCGCTGACCTGACCGCAGACACGCCGATCCCCGGAATGGTGGTTCCGTTCACATGGCAGGCAAGTCTTGAGTTAAACGCTCAGCTCTACACGGCGCTGGGACAGTGCAATCTGGATAAGGCGGCAATCAGAAAAATAGAGTCCTCAAGATCCTCTCAATAATGCCAAGCAATTTACCTGTTTTTATGGAGTCAGTGATACGATTCTGATACTACAGGTCGATATGAGGCAGAGTTGGATAAATGGTTACTGTTAGCGAAGTATATGAAGCAGGCAGCAAGTATTTTAAGGGTGGTAATTTCTTTGTAGAGATACATAGAATTGGCATCCGGTTTGTTCACGAGACCGTCGTTGATGGGCAAAATAAAACCGAAAGCCATTTTTTACAGCGTAATCTGGACGATATTTCAGTGCCAGAATTGTTAGGCTTTCTTCAAGGGTCAATAGAAGAGCCTAACTACAGCGAAAACTAACCGCCTTCGGGCGGTTTTTTTATTGCCATCACCATGGGTAGGCTCATCTTAACGGCAATATCCCCTGCAACGGATAATCAACCAAATATCCCTTCAAGCGGATAAAGAGGCTCTCAATGTCCGACATCTATATCATCAAACTGACTACGAACGACGGCGGCGAGTACACGGGCAAGATGTCACGCCGTCAGCCTGAGCTGGTTAACGGCTTTGTGCCGCTGGCGACCGAGACGGGAGAGTGGCTGTATTTCGCACCTGCCGATGTGAAGCGCGTGCAGTTCACGCCAGTACCGGCAGAGCAGGCCGAACAGTCATTAGAAGAATAAAATGAGTAAAGAACGGCAAGAAGTTAAAAGGCCTACCGTGAGATAGGCCGAAATCTTAGTCTTTCATAAATTTCTCACGACGGTAATCGTCATAACCACTTTGTTCGCGACAATCTTCGCAGAGTAAGCCGCCATGCTCCCATGTGTGTTCATAAGCCTCATCAAGCTCTGCACCTTCCAGAACTTTTCCGCAACCGTTGTGATGTCCACCAGGATCGGTATAACCCTCACAACCATGACTCATAAACGGTTGTAATACTCTCTTTTGTGCCGGTGATAAAGTTGCATATCCTTTGTCGATAGCAAGCTTGGCAATGCCTGATACTTTTCCATCCTCATTATGGAAAACATCATGCTTTAACAGTGTTTCGAGCAAATTCTCTTCAATACCCATAGTTCCTCCTTATGAAAACTCTTCAATGATCGGCTAAAAGTATTAATTATTAAGTGATCTTGAGCAAATCATGAGGAGTAAATCGCATTTTAATAAAGGTCGAATTTACGGAGTAACCCATGGTTAACGATGACGAGCGCAGGCCATATCCGCCAGTTAACTTCATCGCCTCCGACAACTGGCAGCCATACACCAGGCTGATACCCGCTAACGAAGTGCATGAGTGGATAAGCCGACAAATCATCAGCGATACCGGCAGCATCCATAATCCTGACCACGGGCACCTCTTAGAGGCTGACCTCTGCTTCATGTGGGCGACCGATTCTTTCGCGAAGAAAGGTCGCTTAGTTCTCGGTCAGGCCGAACAGGTAATGCTCCGCGCCGGCGGTTGGCAGAAAGCCAGAATGGAACAGCAGATGCATGAATGGTTCGGGCGCATCCCGAAGTTCATCATCACGCTGGCGGCCGATTACTGCTCACAATGTAGTGACCTCGAGTTCTGCGCGCTGGTAGAGCATGAGCTTTACCACATTGCCCAGGCTACCGACGATTTCGGCGCGCCGAAGTTCAACAAAGAGACCGGGCAGCCAGTGCTTACACTGCGCGGCCACGACGTCGAAGAATTCACTGGTGTCGTACGTCGATATGGTGCCAGCAAAGAAGTACAGGAGCTCGTTGATGCGGCCAATGCGCCAGCAGAAGTGGCTCACATCGATATAGCCAGGTCATGCGGAACATGCATGCTAAAGCTGGCCTAACAATATGACTGATTATGACAGGCAGGTAATCCATGGCGACACTGAAAGGTGAGGTCAAAGCCTTCATCGTTCAGTCTCTTGCCTGCTTCGATACCCCATCCCAGGTGGTTGAGCTGGTCAAAAAAGAATTTGGCCTGAGCATCACTCGTCAACAGGTCGAATCCCACGACCCGACGAAAGCAAACGGCAGGGGGCTGGCGCAGAAGTGGGTTGAGTTATTCCACGAAACCCGTAAGCGCTTCCAGACCGAATTAAGCGACATCCCGATCGCCAACAAGGCCTATCGTCTCCGTGCGCTTGACCGGATGATGACAAAAGCCGAGAGCATGCGAAACATGGCGCTGGCGGCCTCCCTTATGGAGCAGGCCGCCAAAGAGTGCGGGGATGCATACACAAATAAGCAGAAGGTTGAACACTCAGGCGGCCTTGCCGTGAGCTCAGTTGCATCTGTCATGGACGAGATAGGAGATGAAGACCTGTAAGGAGTGACTGTGTTAACTGAAAAGCAGAAAGCGCTCCTGAAAAATAGGCTATGGCGTCTCAACCACCTGTACAAAATCAAAGATAAAAACGGAAAGTGTGTAACGTTTAAGATGACTCCGGAGCAACTGGAGTATTTCGATGGCATGCACGACCGCAACGTAATACTTAAAGCACGCCAACTCGGTTTTACCACAGAGGTGTGCATCATCCAGCTAGATCTGGCGATCTTCCACAAAAAAGAATGCGCCCTGATCGCTCACTCACTTCCGGATGCAGAAAGGCTCTTCCGAAACAAAACGCAGTTTGCCTATCAGCGGATGCCTGACGATATCAAGCTGGCTAACCCTCTCGTCAAAGAGACGACCAGCGAATACGTCTTCGCGAAGGGCGGCAGTGTAACGGTGTCAACATCATTCCGAGGCGGCACGCTGTACAGCCTGCACGTATCAGAGTTCGGTAAGATATGTGCCAAGTATCCAGAGAAGGCTAAGGAGATTGTTACCGGTGCTTTCGAAGCTGTGCCGCTTGGTGGCGTAATTACGCTTGAGAGTACTGCTGAGGGGCGGGCTGGTTATTTCTATGACTACTGCACTGAGGCTGAGAAAGCCATGCTGCAGGGTAAGGAACTGTCCAACCTCGACTGGAAGTTTTTCTTCTTCTCCTGGTGGAAAAATCCGCAGTACGCAATCGACCCGGTGGAATCACTACCGGTACGCCTGATTGATTACTTCGCTGAAATGGAGGCGAAGCACGGCGTAGTCGTCAATGAGCGCCAGAAAGCCTGGTACTACGCCAAAGAGAAAACGCTCGGCGACGACATGAAGCGGGAATACCCGACCATTCCGGCTGAGGCGTTCCAGCAGTCTGTCGAGGGCGCGTACTACGCCAAGCAGTTCCGCTGGCTGTACACCAATAAGCGGATCGGCCAAATCCCGGACAACTCGCACCTGCCAGTTCATACATTCTGGGATATCGGTGTGGGTGACTCCACGGCGATCTGGTTCGTTCGCGAGGTCGGCGAAGAGTTCCACATCATCGACTACTACGAAAACTCCGGCGAGGGGCTGAGGCACTACATGAAGGTGCTGAAAGACCGCGGCTATGAGTATGGCGAGCACTGGGGGCCGCACGATATCGAGAACCGCGAGTTCGGCGCTGACGCCAAATCGCGCAAAGAGCTTGCGCAGGAAGGCTATGAAATCGATGGCCAGGTGTACTCGATGACATTCAACGTTGTGCCTAAAACGGGTGTCGATACCGGCATTGAGTCGGTGCGTGAAATTCTCCCATCCTGCGTATTCGATGAGGAGAAATGTGCCGAGGGCATATCTCACCTCGAAGGCTACCGCAAGGAGTGGGACGACAAGCGCGGGTGCTGGAAAGACAAACCGCTTCATGACTTCACATCACACGGTGCTGACGGCTTCCGTTACTTTGCGGTAGCGAAGAACAACCACAAGCAGGTCGGCGCAGTATTCTTCTAAGGAGCTCATCAGTGAGTGAACAACAAGGCGAGGTTTCATTCCTCGTTAATGCCCTTGCTGATGCTATCGGGCGGCAGCGAATGCTGTACGCAGGCCAGCCGGGAAACACCAAACGCACGAAGTTGTGGGATGAGTTCGGTTATCCAAACAGTCTCGAGTTCGACCGCTACTACCGGGCATACGAGCGCAACGCGGTGGCGTTTGCCGCAGTCCATAAGCTTCTTGATTCGTGCTGGGTTGATAACCCGACGATCATCGACGGTGACGACGGCAAGGAGTCAACCGAGACAACGGACTGGGAGAAATCAGCCACTAAGTTGCTGAAGAAGCACTGGCCGAAAATTAAGGATGCGGATCGCCGTAATCTTGTCGGTCGGTACTCGGCACTGCTAATTCAGTTCCGGGACGGCAGGGAATGGAGTGAGCCGGTAGACAGGTTGGTGGCGGCGCGACTGAAAGACAAGGCCATTGTTAAGCTGATTCCCGCATGGGAATCGCAGATCAAGCCAGGCAACTTCGATACCGACACGCTTTCAGAAACGTACGGCCAGCCAGTTTCGTACAACTTCAACGAGCAGCCAGTTGGTGATGATGGCACGCATGGCCCGGTGCGCGGCGTTACCGTACACCCCGAGCGAATCATCATTCTTTGCGAAGGCTCTGAAGACGAGAACATGCTCTCTGGCGTGCCTTTCCTGCGTGCGGGCTACAACAAACTGCTCGACCTCGAAAAGGTATCGGGTGGTAGTGCTGAAGGGTTCCTGAAGAATGCCAGTCGCCAGCTCGGGATTGCGTTCGACAAAGAAACCAACATTGCGAACCTGTCAAAGCAAGCCACAGAATCTGGCTACAAAGACCTGGGCGAGGCGCTTAACGACAAAGTCGCCAAGATGAACCGTGGCACGGATGCGGCCCTGGTAATGCAGGCTGGCACTCCGTCGGTTCTCTCCGTGGCAGCTGCCGATCCATCTCCAACATGGACAGTGGCCGCTAACGAGTTTGCATCTTCGATTCAGTGCCCATTCACAATCTTGTTTGGCCAGCAGACGGGGCGCCTTGCCTCCGATGAGGACAAAACAGACTGGGCGAAGCGCTGTAACGGCCGCCGCTGGGGATTCCAGTCGACGGTGATCGAGAGCGTGCTTGAGCGCTTCTGGACCTTAGGCGTCATTGACCCGCCATCATCCGGAGAGATCACGTTGGCATGGTCTGATCTGCTCGCGCCGAGCGAAAAAGAGAAGATAGCCAACATGCAGGCAATGGCTGTCGTGGCGAAGGATACCCAGCAGGCATACGGCACACCGGCGGTGGATGAAAACGAAATTCGCGCAGTTGGTGAACTGGAGCCTCGCAAGGTCGTTCAGCCACCTAACCCTGATAAAAAGCAAACCGATAAGGATCCACTGACAGATGATGATGACAGCGCAAACCAGAATCGGGACGCCAATCGTACCGCGCAATAAAGCTGACCCGACGCAATCATCGCGGCAGGTCAGTCGGATGTTCAACGATATCGAAGACCGGTATCTGAGAATCAAGCGCGGGCTAAAGGCACTCTTTGACCAAAGGCTGACAGGTCAGCAGCGAGAGGCGAACGCGCAGCGGTCATGGATGATGTGCAACAACGAAGGTGCAGAGCCTTCGCTATATCAGGTCAATGCCGGAAAGTTCATCTATGACATGACCGCCGCTGAGCTGGCCGACCTGCTGCAGGTAGTTCAGTCGATTCTGGATGATGAGCTTCTTGATGGCGGCAGCCAGAACCTGTGGGCGATGGACTATGTCATTGCGGAATATGACCGCGGCACGCTAAACGCCTTCACCAACCTGTCGGTGCAGTCGCAGGTTTACGCCAGTCAGACGACGCTACAGCAGCTTTTAAGCAGCCCCGGTCACCTTAATCAGGTGGCGGCGGCCAGGCTGACAACGTTCAGCGACTGGAAGGTTATCAGCGACGCCGCCCGCGGCGACCTGACCAACATCATCACCGATGCGGTGGCTCGCGGCGTGAATCCTCGCGAGACAGCCAGCGTAATCAGTAAGCGCCTCGATGTGTCCATGTCGAAAGCGAAAAACATCGCTCAGACCGAGCAGGTCGGCGCGCTACGTGAAGCTCAATGGAATGAAACGGACTGGGCTTCCGAGAGGCTCGGGCTGAACACTGGTCTTCTCCATCTTTCTGCGCTGAAGCCTACCACCAGGACAACACACGCATTCTGGCATGGAAAGGTCAGAACCGTGCAAGAGGTTCGCGACTGGTATGCAATAGATGGTAATAAATACCACTGCTATTGCAGCCAGATTCCGGTGCTGCTCAACGACGACGGCAGCATCTTCAACGAGGGTCTGGCGGATAAGCTAAAAAAAGAGAGGATAAGCTGGAAAGAAGGGGCATAATTACAGTTCATTCAGAGCGATAGAGGTAGTCATGCTTAATAAATATTTTGTAGCTTATCAAATCTTGAAAAATGGACAGGTCTACCTTACAGGATCGACAGTTGTAGCCGATCCAGAAGGATTGGAGCCGGATGTTTTCTTTATGAATACAGCAAAAGAAATAGCCAAACAAAGAATGGTAATGCCTGACGCAGTAATCATTACCGCATTCAATCGGGTAAATTAACTACAAGTAAGTTTCAGAGCAACCTAAACCATTAGCGACCCAGCCATAGCGCTGGGTTTTTATTGCCTGAAATCCACCAACGAGGACCCAGCATGAAACGCAACCGCGTTAACGTGCTGACCGTCGTCAACTCCGCTTCAAACATCACAACTGAAACCATAGACGGCAAGCCACATATCGTGGTTCGCGGCATCACGCCTGTCGTGGACGATATCGTGATGAACCGGAAGTTGTACCCGGCAGCAGAAATCGAAAAGGCCTACAACACGCTTGAGCGTAACCCGATGCCGCTGGGTCACCCTAAAGTTGACGGCAAGCATGTGTCGGCGCGCGATGTCCGGGCGGTGAACGAGTACCACGTCGGGGCCTGGCTACAGAACGTCAGCCACAAAGACGGGAAGGTGACGGGCGACATGTACGTTAACCGCCAGTACGCCGAATCCAGAGAGAAAGGCAAGCGCCTGATTAACCGTCTGGATGAGATGCTGGCCGGTACCAACTCAGACCCGATCCACATCTCCACCGGCCTGCTGTATTCCGGTATCGCCGCCAACGGTGAGTCGAAGGGCAAGAAGTACAACGAGATCGCCACCAACATGATGTTTGACCATGTTGCGGTGCTGCTTGATGAGCCGGGCGCCGGTACGCCGGAGGAAGGCGTTGGCATCTTCGTTAACTCAGAAGGTGATGAGCAGCAGATTGAAGTTGCCCGCCTTGCTGATGGTATCGACTGCACCCGCGACGGCCTGCTCAACAAAACCAAATTCTTCTTCACCAATGCCTCCAACTTCTCTTTCGACGACATCTCCCGCGCTATCAGCGACAAGCTGCGCGAGGGTGACACCGAAGATAAGTGGCTTTGGCCTGAAACGGTGTGGCCGGACAGCTTCATCTACCGCAATGACACCAAATACCTGAAGCAGAAGTACCTCATCGATGATGACGGCAAGGCCGTGTTCGTCGGCGAACCTGTAGAAGTCGTGCGCAAACCCACTGAGTACGAGATTAAAACCAACGGAGAGAACGATCCGATGAAAGAACTGATTATCAATGCGCTGAAAGCCGCTGGTAAGCCGACTGATGGCAAGTCTGATGACGAGCTGATGGACGCATACAACCAGATGGCAGCCGAAAAAGCAGCGCCTAAGGAAACGCCTGAAGAGAAAGCCGCCCGCGAGAAGAAAGAAGCGGACGACAAGAAGGCAAAAGATACCGCCAATAACAACGAAGAGATGCCCGCCTGGGCGAAAAATCTCTCCGATCGTGTTGACACCGTCGTTAACAGCCTGACCGCGAACGCCGACAAAGAGAAAGGCGAAAAACGCGCGGCTGTGAAGCTGGTGATGAACATGAGCGATGAAGAAGTCGCAGATCTGGACGGTAAGGCGCTCGACGCTATGTACGCCAAGTGCCAGACCTCTTTCGGCCTGAACGGTGCATTCCGCCAGGCAACCAACACTCAATCAGTCAGCGAAATGCCGGAGTAAAAAATGGCTAAAGACGGAAAACACGTAATTCACGCCGGTGGCGTATTCCCTAATCCGCTGCTTAACCGTGAAGGTGCCGCGGCGGCCGCCACTAAACCAGGTACCGTTGGCTTCTTCTCTGCCGGGAAGTTCACAGCGTCGGTTGATGGTAACGAAGAGGCGATCCTCTATATCGCTGACTTTGATTATCTGCGCTGCCAGACGGTTGATGACTCCATACCGGTGAATGAGCTGGTGGTTGGCATTCATCCAATGCAGGGCATGTTCCTCAACGTACGCGCCGCTGCAGGCACGTACAAAAAAGGACAACCGCTTTCCATCGCAAATGGCCAGGTTAAAGCCGCCGGCGCCGATGAATCAATTCGCGCATTTGTCGAAGAAGACACAGCGTACACCGTTGCTGCAGGCGATCTGCTGCGCGTCGTTATCAAGTAAGGAGCAACTGAATGCTTGTATTTTCACGCTCTATCGGTGAACGCACCGGTAACCTCGAAGTCAACCAGGCACAGTTCCGCGAGCTGGAGATGGCGCGCAACATGAGTGCGCAGTCTGTCGCTGACTTCATTGCCCGTGCTCGCTTCGGTGAAAACGGACATCTGGACGCGGTGAACGCTGTCGACGATATCCGCCGCATGTACCGCGCGTACGACCAGACGGTACTGGCACAGTTCGAGCCGAACACCGAATTCACCCTTTTCAACGACCTGATGCCATTGTCTCGCTCTGTCCGCCTGGAAGAGTCAGTGTATGAATATGCGCGTACCGGCGGTCGTGGCTGGGCGCACACTTCCATGTCAGGCCAGATCGGTGCGGCGCTGGATGCTCGTGCGTACAGCTTTGACGGCACCATGGTTCCAGTGCACGACAGCGGCTTCAAGTTCCACTGGCGTGATCCAATCTTCAACAAAGGGTCAGCACTGGCATCACTTGCCGATGCGCAGCGGGGCTCTGTTGATGATGTGCGCCGTAAAATCGTGGACTACATGTTCAACGGTTTCCGCGACTCGGAAGGCAACTTCGTTACCTTCGATGGAAAAACGTGGAAAGGCCTGAAGAACGATGAGCGCGTCGGCCAGGTTGATCTGGGTGCATCTGGCCTGAACATCGACTTCTCCAGCCGCACTACAACCGCAGAACAGAACCGAAACGGTGCGATCGCCCTGCGTGACACCATGAAGATCACCAATAACCAGTACGCGCCGCAGACCTGGTACGTATCCAGCGAGATCATGTCCAACTGGGAGCGCTATTTCAGCGACAATTACCAGTCCGGCACCATCCTGCAGGAAATCCTGAAGTTGTCCGGCATTGCCGCAGTGAAAGAAGACGCCGAACTCACAGGTAACCAGATTTTGGTGGTTCCTCTGACTGCCGGCGTTATCGCTCCGATCACTGGTCAGGCTGTGGGCACTGTTGCTGACCCTCGTCAGTTCTATAACAGCGACTACATCTGGCGCACCTGGGGCGCTATGGGCCTGATGGTCAAGCAGGATATCAACCTCAAACATGGCGTGCTCTTCGCGAGCAGCTAAGGAGAAATTGAATGGCACTGGTAGAAATCACAGCAGGTAACGTCTTCGCCGGTGCCAACCTCCGCAAACTGGAGGTTGGTGCGATCGTAGAAGTGGACGATGCAACAGCAGCGCGCTGGAAGGCGTCTGGCAAAGCAAAGGACACTGACAAGAAGAAAGGCGAGAAGCTTTCCTTCGAAGTGGCAACTCCGTCCGCGCAGGCGGCAGACCTTTCTGGCCTGCAAAAGCAACTCGCCGACGCGCTGGAGCAGAACCAAAAGCTAATCGCCGATGGTGAAGCAAAAGACAAGGCTCACGCCGACGCGCTGGCAGCAGAAACAAAACGTGCTGATGAGGCCGAAGCAGCACTGGCAGAAGCTATCAAGAAGGCGAAATAACCATGGCTGACCCAATCACAGCGGCAGACGTGCAGGCGTTCCTCGGTGAGTTGGGTTACTCCATCCCTGGCGCGCTGCTGGATCCGATTCTCTGCGTGGTGAACAAGATTATCCCCTGTCTCGATGGCGCGGGGTATGACGAGTGCGCCGCGAAGCTGATCCTGATGTACGCCGCAGCGCTTATGGCTACGTCGTCCGGGGCTCGCCGCATCAAATCACAGGGTGCGCCGTCTGGTGCTTCACGCTCATTCGATTACAGCGACGACAGCATTACCTGGTTGCGCGACTCGCTGGCCCGTCTCGATACCAGTGGATGCACCAGTGAGCTGCCAATCAGCGCCGGGAACAGCGTCGGCCTGTTCATGGTGGTCGGGGGATGCTGATGACGTACAAATCAGTTAAGCACGGCCTTCCGCGCGCGTTCACCCGCGTATGGGTGATGACCGACACCGGGCGGGAGACTACTGGCTACGTCAAATCGGACGGCGATTGGTTCATCAACTGCCCGCGCATCAGGGCGACAGGCGCGAAGGTTTTACGCTGGAAGGAGTGAAAATGGCAACTATCAGAGCAAGGAAGATTGCAGGGATTGCTTACGATGTAAAATGCTGCATAGCCGGTAAGGATGAGCAATTTACCGGAGAAACAAGCAATCTTAATTACATCGAGTTGTTTTTGAGTATCACCAATGGCAACCCATCATCGTTATTTATTCCTGTCGGAAATGACCGTTATATAAGCGTCAAAACCATAGAATCAATTTTCATCACGAAATTGCTTGAGGACTGATATGTCGGCAACCGCGAACTGGTCCTATACCGCCACGGCGACCATCTGGCGCAAGCTGGAAGGCAATGACGAATACGGCGATCCGCTGGGCTATGCCGAACCTGAGCAAATCCTCTGTGATTACGAGGGCGGTCTCAGCAAGAGGTTAGCCAGTCTGGGAGCTGAAATCGTCGTGAAGAACACCGTTTGGACGGAGTTCGCGCTGGCGGCCGCGGGTGATTACCTGATGATTGGCGTGTCGACAGAAGCAGACCCGGTTGTGGCTGGTGCCGACGAGGTGCGGCAGGTTATCCGCTATGCCGACACTTTCGAGCGACTGGCGGATGATTATGCGATACTAACTGGCGTATGATTTCAACGGAGGTGTTCTGATGTGCATCAGCCTGGCTGTTATAATACTCGGTGTTGCAACTATCGCCATTTCCTCCAGAAGCATATTCGAGATGTGGCGATGGCTACGCGAAAACCCCAAAAATTAAGGTCGCTACGGCGGCCTTTTTTATTGCCTGGAGAAAGCCATGGGCATCAAAGTTAAGGGCATAAGTCAGGCCAAGAAACACCTGAACGATGTCATCAACGACGTTAAGGGCCGCAAGGTAATTCGCGCGTTGCAGTCGGCGATGATACTTATCGGTGACCGGGCGGCATATTACACCCCGATCGACACCTCCACGCTGGTTAACAGTCAGTTTCGTGAAATCGACGCTGGCGGCGTGTTCATCACCGGGCGCATCGGCTACTCAGCCAACTATGCTGCGTACGTTCATGAGGCTTCAGGCAAGCTGAAAGGTCAGCCGCGCGCGCACTTCGGCGTGACCAGTAACCGGTCTGAGTTCGGTCCGCAGAAACCGAAAGAGTTCGGCGGCGGGACCGGAACGGGCAACTACTGGGATCCGCATGGTGAACCGCAATTCCTGACCAAAGGCGCGAATGACGAGCGCGATAACGTTGATGCAGTGATGCGCAAGGAGCTTTCGCTATGAGCAGAGATACATTCCACCACTGTGAAGATGGCCGTGGGCATCGGCAGGTATTTGTTAATGGCAACAAAATTAGCCGTGTCGTATGGGCTGATGAAGAGAAAGGGGTTGTGTGTTTTCATCCTGAACCGCTTAGATGCCATAGGCGAGGACCTTTGCGTGTCTATTCACGCAAACTGCGAGGCAAGGTGACGGTTGTCTTTAATGACGAGGCGAAAACCAAATGACACCCATGATGCACGAGCGGGTGCGAAACATGTTCGGCGATGCTGGGCTAACTATCGGCTTCACGGTGCAGCAACTGATGTACGACGACCCGGGTGACCTGTCGAAGGCGATAATGGTGTTCAGACCAAACGGCGGGTCGAATATTCGAACTGACCTCGGTTCTGAGTATCACGTCCTGGTCGACGTCGTCGGCGCGAAGGACAAGCGCAAAGACGCGCTCAATGCCGTGCAGCGCATCGTCGATTACGTCCAGGCCAACCCCATGGCGGACGAGTGTGTCGGATACATCCAGAACATGGGCGCAATTCCCGCGCCGGTGCTCACAGAAGAAGGGCGAATAGTGTTCCGACTCCAGTTCGCCTGCACTTACGGCGAATAGCCATTCCCAACCAAATAACCCGCTTCGGCGGGTTTTCTTTTATACGTCAAAGAGGAGTTTCACATGGCTAATTGCCAGAACTCGAACGAGCGCCTGTTCGGCGGTGCGGTCGTGCTGGAAGTCGCCGATGGCTGCCCGGACGTCAAGCCACTTGAATCTGAGTGGATGGCGCTGGCCGCTGGCACAACGAAGGGATTTGACTTCAACCCTAACACCACAACCAGCGATGCTGATGATGGTGGTGGCTACGTAGAATCTATCGTCACTAATAGTGACTTCACTATCTCATTTGATGGTGAGGTCCGGGTGCGGGATAAGCTGGATCAGTATGGCTTCGGGCGCTTTACCCGGTATTTTCACACTGAAGTAGCTGCACGTCGTCAGCCTGGCATGTGGGTTAGACTGAACTACGGGCCGGTGGAATTTGTAGGCTACATGAACATTACCGCCCTCAACTCCAGCGGCGGGACGAACGATATCACCCCATTCACCACTGAGTTTAAGGTTGGTGACGCAAGCACTATCGAGGTTAATGAAAACAACTCGGTAGCAGTGACTGGCGTGACGGTAACCCCGACTACCAGCACCGGCACGGCAGGCGGTACCAGCACCTTTACGGTGAATATTGCACCAACCGGCGCTACCAACAAAGACTTTACTGTAGCGACTACCGATGCGACCAAGGCAACGGCTACCGCCTCAGGCAACACCGTTACCGTGACGCGCGTCGCCACCGGCAGCGCACAGATCATCATCAACACCGAAGACGGCAACTTCGTGGCCGTGCATACGGTTACCGTTACCTAACGGATATTCCAAAGGGCGGCGTGCTGCCCTTGATAATGACCGTTTACTGGAAGGCCTATGACTGCTTTAACCGATATTGGCGAAATCTCAATTAGCGACAGCCGCGAAGGCGGGAAAGACTACCTGCTGCGGCCTTCATTCGAGGCCATGACTAGAATCGGCACTCCCGAAGAGATTGTGCAGGCGTACGCCACTATCCACGGCAATGATGTCGCTCAGCTCATTGAGGTGTGCGCTGGCACGCTGGGGCGCTTCCCTGCCTGGCTATCCCCATCATTCAACCGCGCTGCTGAGAAGCTTTTCTTTGCATCATGGCAAGTTTTGCAGGCCTGCTGCGATGACGACCTGACGCCAATGATAGGCGAGTGGAAAGGGTGGCGGCACTGCATCGTATACCGACCGGGCAGATTGCCAAAGAACGACATCATCGTGCTGGCGCAGCACCTCATGCAGCACGGAGTTGTAGGGAAAGCCAAGGTAAGGCAGCTACAACGACACGAAACAGGCGAGAAGACAACCGAGTTTAGGGCGCTGGATTACGTCGTGGCCGCGCAGACTCATTTTCGGATGAGCGAGGCCGAGGCGGTCAGGCTGACAATGACAAAATTTCAGATGCTGCTGGCGGCTAAATACCCGGACCAGAAAGGCTTCACTCGCGATGAATACGACAGCATCGCCGACGAGTACCTGGCTAAACAGGCCGCACGCAGGGCAAAAGCAAAGCAATAACCGGAGAATGACATGGCAGGTGAGAAGAACGCCGGTAGCATCGTTTATGAAATCAGCGCCGACGTTGAGCCGCTGCTGCAGGGCGGTAAACAGGCCATTGATGCTCTGGATAAACTGGATGCTGCAGCCCAGCAGTCCGGCAAGGGAATGGACAACCTCGATCAGAGCGCGTCACAAACCGGATCCGCTTTTACTGAACTGGCCGGTTACGCCAACTCCATGGATAACCAGCTGCGCAAGCTGAACACCAACGTAAGCGGAATTGCCCGCGCTATGGAAGAGGCCCGCAGCGGTACCGGCGGCGCGAGCAGTGAATTCAGCCGAGCCGAATCCATCATCGAGGCGCTGGGTAACCAGCTGGCTGTGCTGGACGAAGCGCAGGAGAATGGCGCGCGTAGCGCCGCAGTTCTGGCTGCTCAGTTGCGTGCCGGGTCGAAAGCGACAGACGAAGAAAAGCAGAAGATCGGCGAACTGACTGGTCGTCTGTATGATATGAAAACCGGTGTTGAAAATGGCGCAAAGGGTACTGGTAGCTGGAAAACCAGCATGCAGCAGGCCGGTTATCAGGTTCAGGACTTCATAGTGCAGGTGCAGGGAGGACAGTCTGCGCTGGTGGCGTTCGCTCAGCAGGGCTCGCAACTCGCTGGTGCATTCGGTCCTGGTGGCGCAGTCGTTGGCGCCATAATAGCGCTTAGCTCTGTGCTGGCTGGCGTGCTAATTACTTCTCTGAATGGCGGTAAGAACGCCATGGATGCGCTGAAAGACGCAGCTGAAGCGATGGATAAGGTGATCACCATTTCCTCGCAAGGCGTGGCTGCGCTTTCCGACAAGTATGCTGCCCTGGCGCGCGTAAATGCCGACGTGGCTACTTTGCTGCGCAATCAGGCGCTGCTCGAGTATAACCAGGCCATCTCAAAGATTCCAAAGGCCATTAGTGACGCGTCTGATGCTTTCATTACGTTAGGCGATCGCGCACTGGCTGCGGTTGGCGGGGCATCTCCAAGCATCAAGAAATTCAACGATGAGTTGTCAGCTCTTGGCGTTACCACCACTGACTGGAGTCAGGCTATTCAGCAGGCCAACAGCCAGGGTCAATATGCTTCTGGCATTGTGAACTCTTTATCTTCAACGGTCAGCACGCTTTCTTCTCGCCTGGGCATCAGCAAACAATCAGCGTTTGATCTGGCAAGAGAACTATCAGACCTGAGCAATAACCCGTCCCCGGAAGCACTTCAGGAACTGGCGAAAAAACTCCAGGAAATGCAGTCCTCCTCCAAAGATGGGCAGTCAGCTATTGCTGAACTGGCAGGTAAGCTTGTTGATCTGGCAAGAGAGGCAGCCAACGCGAAGATCAACGTAGACAGCCTGAATAAGTCCACGGATAACCTTACCGCCGGACAGAAGAACCTGATCAAACAGTCTGAGCGCAACCTGGCACTATCGAAGCTACAGGGTGAGGCTCGCGCACGGTTGCAGGCTCAATATGCTGCCGAAGATGCCGGATTTGCTAAGGATGATCCGCACGCCAAACAGATGGAGGATGACGCTGCCGCTACGTACAAAAATACGGAAGAGCAGAAGAAGCTTAAATCGGAGCAGAAAAAAGGAGCATCACAGGCAGAAACCATTGCTCAGAAGCTGGCGAACCTGAAACAGCAATCAGAACTTGCCGCCGACTCAACTAATAAGCTGAGCCGTGAGCAGGCGATCCTGAATGCGCAGCAGTCGCTCGGGAAAGGTGCCACCAAAGAGCAGATAGCACTTGCCGGTCAGTATGCGGCCAAAAAATGGGACACGGCCAATGCCATTAAGGCGCAGGCGGCAGCCGAGAAGCTCCTGCCAGAAGCGCGAGAAAACGCCAGCTATAAGCAGGATGTTGAGGACCTGAATACCGCTCTGGCTGCGAAGAAAATCAGTCAGGAGCAGTTCAATCAGACATCTGAGCGACTGGAAGCAACTCACCAGGCCAACCTTGCGAAAATCCGTGCCGATCAGGCTGTAAGCCCACAGCAGGAAGCTGCTGGCGGTGTGGATCCGGTGCAGCAACTGGCGAATGAAAATGCCCGTAAACTCGCGCTTATTCAGGCCTACGAGCAACAGGGGATTATCACTCACCAGAACGCTCTTATGCTTCGCGCTAGTGCTGACAGGGAGTACGAGCAGGCACGCATAGCAGCGCAATGGGAGATCTTCCGTAATCAAAGCGCAGGCAATGAAGCACTGGCGGCGTCCTTCGACGCACTGGCCGGTAATGCGTCCAATGCCTTAACCGGCATCATTACCGGGAGCATGTCAGCGTCTGATGCCCTACGCTCGATCGGGAATACCGTCCTGAACAGCCTCATCAATACCTTCGTTCAGATGGGCGTTGAGTGGGTGAAGTCAGCAATCATGGGGCAGACGGCCACCACTGCTGCGGTTGCAGCATCGACCACTGCTCAGGCGGCAGGAATTGCCACCACGACGGCGACATCTACTGCGGCGGCAGCGGCTACAACTGCAGCATGGACTCCGGCGGCCATTATGTCCTCAGTGGCTTCGTTCGGTGGAGCTGTTGCTATTGGCCTTGGCGCGATGGCTGGCATCCTGGCGCTGTCTGGTAAGCGTAAGAATGGCGGCCCGGTGAGTGCAGGCGGTATGTACCAGGTCGGTGAAGGTGGCATGCCAGAGATTTACCAGGCCAGTACCGGTAAGCAGTACATGATACCGGGCGACAATGGCAGGGTGATAAGCAATAAAGAAATGACTGCCGGTGGAGGTGGGGGGGTGGTAATCAACATCCAGAACTACACGTCATCGTCAGTTGATGCTCAGGCCGGTACCGATGCTAACGGTGGGCTGACCGTTGATGTCATCGTTGCTGACCTGAACAACGGTGGCCCAATCAGTAGCGCAATAACCAGCAACATGAACGTTAAACGCACGCCAAGAGGGCAGGGCTGATGCCAATTATCGATTACCCAGACTGGCTGCCGCTGGCTCAGAAGGCCAGCAAAAATATGACGCTCGATACCGGGTTCCAGACCGATCAGCCAGCGGTCGGCCCGGCTATCTTCCAGAACCTTACTGACGACCTGAAAGTGACCTGGTCACTGACGTGGATATTCACTCTTGATCAGGAGCGCGCTTTCCAGCAGTGGCTGCGCAGCCCGAACTATCTCAACCGGGGACTGAACTGGTTCCGGATGAATATCAATCTTGGCGGCAGTGGCCTGCAGCTGCAGGAGCTTCATTTCGCGCAGATGCCTGTGCAAACCAGTATCGACGGCGGGGTAGTTACCTGGACAGGAACGGTTGTTGCCAACCACCTCTACAACGCCGACGACGAGTTTGACGACGTAATTGTTGAGCTTCCGCCGCCGTGGCCTTCACTGCTGGATATCGTTGTCACTGGTTATCCTGACGGGCGTGACCCGGAATCACTACCGAGAGTTCCGTAATGCCTACCTTCAGAGCTTATAAGCAGCAACGCCCGACGCGCGGGCTGTACGACACTATCACGTTCTATCACCCATCTTTCGGCTACGTCCGCCTTGTCGACAAGCAGTTCTTCCCAAAAACGCTCGGAGGTCAGGCATACACCCCGGCACGCTTTGAAATCGAAGAAAGCCAGCAGAGCGGTACGCCGGTGATCGACGCGACGGTGAAGCTTGGGCGGCTGTCGTCGGATATCAAAGCGCTGATGAAGCAGTGGAAGGGCGCGGCCCGGCTGACGGCTATCACGGCCACGCGGCAGATATTCGACAGCGGCGATGTGTCGGTGCCGATTAAGTCCTGGCAGTTATACGTCAAGACCGTCGATATCGATGCCGACGCCGCATCTGTCACTTTGTCCGTCACCAACCCTCTGAACAACAATATTGGTCGCCTTTATGATCCAGTCGAGTACACCGGCTTGCAGTACCTCTGATTTTGTCAGGAAGGTTATCGGTTTGCCTTGGGCTAACCGTGCCTGTTCTTTCGAGAAAGTCGATTGCTGGGGGCTGGTGGTCCTGTATTACCGTCACGTCCTTGGCATTGAGTTGCACCAGACACCGGACTACGAAGCCGGTGAGGACTTCTTCACCTGCTATCAGGGTGACGTCGTTTTCTGGATCCAGGTCGATAAACCTGTCGAAGGCGGGATATTCGTCGGGTACCGCGGCGCGCAACCTGCACACGTTGGCCTCGTGCTTAACAGGCATGCGCTGCACTCGCGCGGCGAGAACGGAAGCGTGCGCATGGACTCGTTGCTGGTCATTCTGAGGGCATTTACAAAGGTGGAGTACTTTTCGTATGGCGTTGATTGAACTCCAGCGTTTCCCGGGAACGCCAAAAGAACGCTACAGGGTGCCAAACGGCACCCTTTTTTATGACTGGCTGGCGGCCAATGACGCTACCTTTCACCGTGATCTACTGATCGTCCGTAACGGCGTAAGGCTGGGTGATGAAGACGAACTGGCGTTTGAACTGAGTGAGCTGGACCACATCCAGATATTCGACCAGCCAAAGGGCATTGTCGGCGACATCCTGAGCCCGATCTTTAAAGTGGTGGGCCAGGTGTTTTCGTTCCTGGCGCCGAAGCCGGCAATCGCGAATAGCGGCGGAAATACGGTCGACTCACCCAACAATAGCCTGACCGGTCAGACAAACACCGCTCGCGTTTATAAGGCCAAGCCGGACATCTACGGGCAGATTCGTTCTTTCCCGGATCTGATTCAGGAATCAGTATTCGAATACGTTCACCAGACATCCACAGATGGCGGCCTGAAGTACGTCACTGAGTGGATGTGTGTCGGGATTGGGAAATATGACCGTGAGTCTATTCGCTACTCAGAATCGAGCCTGGGGAGCATGGCCGGTGCTGAATACCAGTTCTTCGAGCCAGGTGAAGTTATCCCGCAGATCGTAGAAGGCTACGGGTTCGATGATGTCGACGGGCAGGAGGTGCCGGGGCAGAACGAAGCCAGCGATTTCCCGATCGAAACAGCAACGGCAAACACGGTGGTCAGCGGAACGTACTCCGGCGGCCAGATAGCGATGAAAATCGTGAAGCAGGCCGAGTTCGATTACTTCATGGGCCTGGTGCTGCCGCATGCGGTGACATTCACTATCAACGTGACGTACAGCACTGCATCAGGCAACGTTACTACTGACGCGACCTTCTCCGGCACGCTGATTTCCGCTGTTGAAACAAACGACGGCGCCGTGGTTAACCCGGTGCACTGGTACACGTTTACGATGAACCAACTTGAGGGGCCGCAGGATATCCCGGCGAACGCCACGATCAATACCACGAAGTTCATCCTGAACGATAACGAGGCGCTGGTGGTCGGCCCGTTCTTCTCCCCGGTCGAGTCTACGCAACTGTGGTTGCACACCCAGTCCAGCCTGGGAGGGAAGAAAGAGACAAACTGGAAGGTTGTCATCTGGAAAATTGACGATGACTACAACCAGGTCCTCGGTACGCAGCAGACGTTTACGTACCGGCAGACCACGCCTCACCAGTCGACGAGTGAGGTTTTCTACCGTACCGACAAAATTACGCCTACCGGCGGCTTTGGGAAATACGCGGTCAGTTTCCAGCGCACGGATAACTCTGGCGACGCGTCACTGCTCAAGGTCGAAGAGATCCACAGCATCAACATCCGTACGAATGTCGTTCACCCGACAGACACACTGGTACGCGTAAAAGTTCGGGCGACCGAGAACGCGCTGGGGAGCCGTGAGCGGAAATATAACGCTCTGGTGACGCGCCATACCATCACTTATGACCTGGACACGCAGACGGTGGACTATACGCTGAGGCCATCTCGGTCGTTCGCTGATGCAGTGACGCATACCTGGCTGATTATGGGTGAGCAACCGGTAAGCAGCATTGACCTGTACGGCCTGTACTCGATTGCTGAAAGCTTACCTGATGAGCGCCTGGGTTATTTCGACTACACGTTTGACGATGAGAATGACTCTCTCGGTGACCGTGTGCAGGCGATCTGCAATGCGGCGTCGGTGGTGGCGTACTGGGATGATGGCGTGTTGACGTTTACCCGTGACCAGAAGGTTGATTACCCGGCTGCAGTATTCAACCTGGCCAACATGAAGACGGACGAGTACAAAATGACGTACGAGGCCACGCTTCCTGGCGGTTATGACGGCGTGCAGGTGTCCTACGTTCACCCAACCACTAACAACAAGACTTACATCAACTACCGGGTCCTGAACGGCTCTATCGTCGAACAGGAGGCGGAGAACCCGAACAAACTGGAGATCGTCGGCTTCCGTAACGAGTACCAGGCGCGGGAGCGCGCGCTGCGCGAAACCAAACGCCTGATCTACTCGCGGGTGAAGATGAACGCCAAAGTGTTTGAGGACGGAATCATTCAGGTTGGCAGCGTCATTCAGATGCCTGACATCTACGACAGCAACCAGCAAGGCGGCTACGTCACCGGTCGCTCCGGGAATAACTTCGATACAAGTGAGCCGATCACGTTTACCGGCTCGATGTATGTTCTGGTGACCGACAGCATGGGTAATCCGACCTTGAGATACCCGGCGACAGCACGATCCGATACGAAGTACGGCTTCATCGCAGCAATACCCAACATTCAGCTCAACATATGGAACGGAGACACTGTGCAGCTCCCATCGCGCTATCTCATTGCGACAGTGGAGGAACTGGACAGTCAGCTATGGACGGTCAACAGCATCAAACCGAACACAGATAACACGGTATCTCTGACTGTCGCGGAATACAGCGACGCCATCTACCAATAAGAACCGTCCCCGACCAACCAGACCCGGCCACAGTGCCGGGTTTTTTATGGAATCAATATGGCTACGCAACCAACTAATCTTCCAGTTCCAAGTGAATCCTATCGCGACCTTAAATATAACGCGGGGAAAATTGACGAGTTCGTTACCTCGCTGGTAAACACTTATGTTGACCGGTTCGGTAATGAGCATTACACCATCGAAGGGCTTCGCTGGCTGGCGCAACAGGCGATTGCCCAGTATGGATGGATCCTCATTGACTCGTTCCAGGACGGAGCGGACCTCACACTGCCAAATCAGGCTCTTCGTGACGAAGATAGTGGCGAATACTATCGCTGGGATGGTGCATTACCCAAGCATGTTGATGCCGGGTCAACACCAACTACATCTGGCGGGATTGGCGTTGGTGCATGGATAGGAATTGGTGATGCGAGCCTGCGTGCAATGCTAGCAACGGTAGCAGGCGCAGGGATGGTTGGCGCAGCCGACAAGGATGGTAACCCGTCTACCGTTCAGGCTGAACTGGATGATCTTCATGAGCAGACGTCACATATCGGCGGTGACATTTCTGTAGTCGACTCTGTAGTGACTGCTGGCACATACAGTGATATGAGGTTCCTTGAGGGATTAAACCACTATACTGTCAGCAACTCTATTCCAAAGGATGTAGCACTGCCTTACGATCATTTCGGCCTCACTATGAAGCTGCGAGATGGAAGAATAATTACCCTTTTCCGTAGGGCTCCAACTCACGTTGGTTCAAAAGGTGTAATTATGAAAACGGAGCTTCAACCTACAGGATGGAGCGCCCCTGTTCAGGTGTTATCTGACCCAACTCTTGATATGAGATGCGCCTCTGGTGGGGTTATGCCTAACGGTAACATTGTGCTCTGCACAAACCTTATGCAGACAGATAATACACCAAGAGACGTTGTGTTTTATGTGTCTAAGGATTGCGGGGACACCTGGACATTGATAAAAACGGTCACTGTAAGTCAGGCTGGAGGGTATGCGTACACAATTCCTTATGGTCTTGCCAATGTAATTGGAAATAAAGTAGTTATTCCTTTTTACAAAAGGGTCGGTACGGTCTTCTCTGTTTCATTTTTCCAGAGTAGCGATAGTGGCGAAACATGGTCAGATGGCCCTGTTATTTACTCAGGTGCAAATGACTACAACGAAACTCAAATAGCTTGCATTGGTAAATACGCAATCGCCATATCAAGGGTAGCATCAGGAATAAGTGGTAAATTCCATATCTTTACTTCTACTGATGGAGGCGCAACCTGGGTTGATGCTGGCGACAGTAATTTTACTGGTGGTGACGGCGCCTATGTTGTAGCTCCTTCTCTTTTTGTAAGAAGGACGAAGTCAGGAACGCCCTATATTTTATTCCTGTATGTAGACAGAACGGCCCAGGTTCTTTACTACAGATATTCCACTCTGGCAAAAATAATCGCATCAGACCTGTCGTTTAGTGAGAGGGCGCGTATCACTGGAGGCTTGTCAAACAGCAGTGGTTACCAATCAGGATATTTCGAAGGGAACAGGCTGATAGGCATTGTTTGGAAAGAAACTGTCGAGCAAGCTGCGGCACAGGGTGATTCTTTCGAGATATTTACTCCCGATATTCCAGACTATGATTCTGGCTGGGTTAGCGTGGCTGCACTTCAGAACTACACTCTTTCTACGGGGTTCAATCAGAAGATCAGAGATCTTGATGTATTCTTTTCTCCCGACACCAATGCTGGCACAGTGCATAAGGTAAGCACTGGACAGGTATCAACAACCGGTGCAGGCGCAGCGATAGCGTTGACAGATACACAAATTGTATTGCGAACAGGTACATATCCATATAGCAACTCTTTATTCGGTTCAGCAGGCGGGACGAACTACACTACCGGTTACTATAGGGTATATGGCTGGCTGTAATCGCTGGCAAGTGCTATATTCCCACCAGGAATTATCCTGGTGGGAATCATGAAAACTAACAACAAGCTTGAATCAATACAGATACTTAGAGCATTAGCTGCCTTTCTGGTAGTCTTCAACCACGTTGGCGCATATGTATACAGCCAGGTTAAAGGCGACTCGCTCTTTATGTCCACCGGATTCGTTTACATGGGTGGGTTCGGAGTGCATGTTTTCTTCTGCATAAGCGGATTCATCATGGCATATTCGCATAAAGGCGATCATGGCATAAGAAGTGCGCTGTCGTTCATGGGTAAGAGAGTATGGAGGATATACCCTATATACTGGGTGTGGACTATCATTACCTTGTTCGCCCTCAAGCAGCAATATCTTACCGATATCAACCTGGTGGTTAACAGTCTCATTCTTACTCCAGATATCATGCCTAATGGACAGGGTAGATTAATACTTGGTCAGGGGTGGACGCTGCAGTATGAGATGTACTTCTATCTCGTGTTCGGTTTGTGCGTAGCCTTTGCGAATCGGTATTTATTCACATTGATATCTTTAATTATTGTAGCCGTCATGATTTATTCCCCATCGCATATAGAAGGGCAATATTCACTTTTCTTCGGTAACAATATTGTTCTAGATTTTATAATGGGGATTTTATGCGCATGGATTTATCGTAAATATTCTCATCTTTCGACCAAGAACATAATTCCTCTAAGCATCTGCGTTCTTGGGTTTGCCGCATCATGTTGGCTAACGCTAAGCGTTGGAGGAATGGATCGCCTTTACTCTATGGGATTGCCTGCATTCATCATAGTGTTAGCATGCCCATTCATTAAAGTTAAAGATGGTTCATCCACCCGCTTCCTGGTATTCTGCGGCGAGGCATCTTATACAACCTATCTTTGCCACTTGATTTTCATTCCTTTGGTGGCCTTATCGATACCTGCACTTCTTCGACTTGGCGCGACGGTAGACATTTACATGGTTGCTGCGTCTCTAATTGTTGCCATGCTAACGCTCCCTGCGTACCTGTTGCTTGAAAAGCCAATCATCAACATAGCAAGAAAGATGACACTCAGTCTGCCGAGAACACGGCAGACAGCATAAAGATAGACCCGCTCCGGCGGGTTTCTCACAACTAAATGTCCAACATTCGCCGCCACTTATAAATAACTTCACTCGCTGCGCTTGATCTGAGCCCATGAACGATAATACTGTATATGCATACAGTCATTATCGGAGGTGAATTATGGGGTTCCCTAGTCCTGCAGCAGACTACGTTGAAGAGCGCATATCACTCGATAAGCGCCTTATCTCTCATCCATCAGCCACGTACATGATGATAGCCGGCTCTACCTACCTGCGCGCTGGAATTATGAAGGGCGCAATGCTTATCGTCGACTCGTCGCTGACGCCGAAAGACGGTTCTCTGCTGGTGTGCACTATTGATGGTGAGTTCAGGATCATGCGCTACAGGACGCTACCGCATCCATGTCTGGAGAACCCTGAAAATGGAAGGAGGGAGCCGTTACCGGCGAAGGATGATGTATCGGATACTTCGCGGCCGGTGTTCGGGGTGATCACCTACAGCATCAACGATGCTCGCTCTGGCGAGTTCGACGACTGCCCGGTGATATGATGGGGAAAAGGCATAGCTATGCCAGTCGGCATGGCTATGCATTCTCTGTGTCACAGATGTGTCATGCATGGATGAACCATAATGAAATGCAGAAGCATACAACGACACGTAATGACACAAACGCGGTGCGAGCGCGGAAAAACTAATGATATTACAGTGCGTTAAATACTGCTCTACGTTCTTCTAAGCCGTAGGTCGTAGGTTCGAATCCTACAGGGCGTGCCATTTAGTATCAGGCGTTTACGCCAGCCAATTCTTTCCCTGACCTACCCACCCCTGCCGATCCTTCACTCTGCGCCTGATTTTACCCGTTGAATTTGCATGGTTAATTCCAGGTGTGTATCATTTTGCTCCCGGCCCTATAGCCTGTCGGTGAGAACGTTTGTTCCGCCATCGACCGGTCATTGGTATCGTTCCAGCCAGGGCCACCACACCGCCACTAGCTCATCGGGAAGAGCGACAACCAGGATGTTGTAGTACGGGGTTCGAGGCTCCGGTGGCGGACCAACGCCGACTTAGCTCAGTAGGTAGAGCAACTGACTTGTAATCAGTAGGTCACCAGTTCGATTCCGGTAGTCGGCACCATATTTATGACTTCCCCGCGGGATGCCTGCGGCACGACATTCCTTTTCACTGTTGTACATGCCTGTCATGAAGGACAAATATGTGGTATCTACTCGCAACATCGCTTGCCGCGCTTTCCCTTAATCAAAGTCTGGCTTACCTGATGCTGGGGTTAACGGCATTTTTCGGCTGGAAAGAGAGCATTCTGGACGTCCCGGCACTGCTGGTGATTGCATCAATCGTTATTGGTTGGTCTGTTGTTGAATGGCTACGTAATAACAATAATAAATATACTTATCTGCTCGAAGGCCTGTGCGTGGTCGTCGCCGTTGCCCTGTTTTTGCATGCGATCCCGGGCTTCCATAACCCCAAAGTGCTGGATGCAGTCGTCGTTGGCCCGCAAAGCATACCGTTCACTATGTACTTTAATATGGACAAGGCGGTGGTGCCGTTCATTCTAATGACGTGCATGCCAACGTTATTCGTAGCAAAACCACTCTATAACGCTGGCAAGGCTGGCTGGGGAATATTGGTTCTTGCGATACCCGTGCTGTTACTTCTTGCTGTTGCATTGGGCGGGCTGAGAATTGAGCCACATGCGCCAGAATGGTTCGCTCAATTTGCCCTTGCGAATATTTTCTTCGTCTCTTTGGCTGAGGAAGCCTTGTTCAGAGGCTACCTGCAGCAACGCTTGTCCAGGATTCTTCATCCTGTTGTCGCGCTGTTCATTGCTTCAGTCATCTTTGGGCTGATGCATTATCGCGGCGGTTTACTACTGATTATTTTTGCCAGCCTCTCCGGTATTATTTACGGCCTGGCGTGGATGTGGAGCGGCAGGCTCTGGGTTGCAACGTTATTTCATTTTGGGCTGAACTGCGTGCATTTATTGTTCTTCACCTATCCGATGTATGCCCCTCACGCGGCGATGTGATGCTTTTTATAACGGCCAGTTCTTATTTGGATTTAAGTCAAATTTTTATATTGACTGGGCTGATAGGCTTACCCCTCTTCATTAGAGGGATAAATATATGTTTTTGACAACACACACATTAAATAATGAGATAGCCTTAACCTTACGTCAGCCGGACAGGGATGAAAAAGCTCCGGTTGTCGTGCTTTGCCACGGGTTTTGCGGGATACAGGACATTTTACTGCCGCGCTATGCTGAAGCATTTACTCACGCTGGCTTTGCGACTATCACATTTGATTACCGTGGTTTCGGCGAAAGCGGTGGGGAGCGAGGAAGGCTGGTTCCATCAATGCAAATTGACGATATCTGTACCGTTATTGACTGGGCGGAGAAGCATCCCGGGCTGGAAGGGCAGCGTATCGCGCTATGGGGGACGTCGTTAGGTGCCTGCCATGTGTTTGCCGCTGCCGTCGAGCGCCCGCAGGTGAAATGCATCATAAGCCAGATGGGGTTTGCGGACGGTGAAGTGATTGTCACTGGCAATATGGATGATAACGACAAGCAGGGGTTCGTCGCCACGCTTGAAAAGATGGTCGAAAAACGCGAGCGCCAGGGTAAGGAGATGTTCGTCGCCATCACGAAGGTATTGGGAGACGAAGAGTCGAAAGCCTTCTTTGAGGAAAATAAAGCGCACTATCCTGCGATGGATATCAAAATACCTTTCCTTACCGTTTATGAAACGCTTCGCTACAAACCTTACCAGTACGCGGAGAAGGTCAGCTGCCCGACGCTCGTGGTCGTGGCCGGAGACGATACGGTTAATGATCCTCAGCAGGGTATTGCGCTATACGAATCCGTCAGCGCCCAGGACAAGCGGCTCTATACCGAGCAGGGCGCAAAACATTATGACTTATATGATGGTAAGCATTTCGATAACGTCATTACCCAGCAGCTGGAATGGTTAACAAAGCGCTTATAAGCGCTGACTGTTTCCATTTTCACTTCACCCCCGCACTGGCGGGGTTTTTTATACGCGCGGCACGCGCAGAGAAAAACGTTCACCGGTGCGCCAGAATAAATAGAAGGCTAATTAATTTTATTATTTACGGGCTTAAGGTTTTCTTAATCTTTAATTAACTCTCCTTTTTAAACTGGATTTTTATCACATGTCATTCCCCTATAAAAAAATTTTCCACTTTTACGTCTAAACTGGATTGATACTAATTATCATTAGCGTTGTTGTATGATTTAATCCTGTCCCACAAAGCTATGAGTGATTACTCCCGTTGGTCTATTAAGGATATGTTCATGAATTCTCGCCTGCTGTCATGCTTCTCGCTTGCCTTGTTGTCTTCATCACTTTTCCTTTCTACACAATCAGTTGCTGCTGATAATAATCAGGGTATCGTTGTGTATAACGCACAGCATGAAAACCTGGTGCAGTCATGGGTTGATGGCTTTACGAAAGAAACGGGAATTAACGTCACTCTGCGAAACGGCGGTGACAGCGAGCTGGGCAACCAACTGGTTCAGGAAGGCAGCGCATCGCCTGCGGACGTATTTCTGACGGAAAACTCGCCGTCCATGGTATTGGTTGATAACGCTAAATTATTTGCGCCTTTAGAGGCCGATACGTTAAAGCAGGTACCCGCGGAATTTCGTCCAGCGCACGGTCGCTGGATAGGAATCGCCGCGCGTAGCACCGTGTTTGTCTATAACCCGCAAAAATTAAATGAGACACAGCTGCCAGCATCGCTGATGGATCTGGCGAAACCTGAGTGGAAAGGGCGCTGGGCCGCGTCTCCGTCAGGCGCGGATTTCCAGGCGATCGTTAGCGCAATGCTGGCGCTGAAGGGCGAGCAGGCCACGCTGGACTGGCTCAAGGCGATGAAAACCAATTTCGTTGCTTACAAAGGTAACAGCACCGTGATGAAAGCGGTCAACGCGGGCCAGATTGATGGCGGCGTGATCTATCACTACTACCGTTTTGTCGATCAGTCCAAAACGGGTGAAAACAGCAAAAATACCCAGCTCTACTATTTCAAACACCAGGATCCGGGCGCATTTGTCAGCCTCTCTGGCGGTGGCGTGCTGGCATCCAGTAAGCATAAAGCGCAGGCGCAGGCCTTCATCAAATACATCACCGGCAAAGAAGGTCAGGAAAGCCTGCGTACCAACAACGCCTTTGAATATGCCGTCGGCGTGAATGCCGCGTCCAACCCGAAACTGGTTCCGCTGAAGGATCTGGATGCGCCAAAAGTGGAACCTTCCACGCTCAACAGTAAGAAAGTTATCGAGCTGATGACGCAAGCTGGCCTGCTGTGATCCTGAACGCAAAGTGAATGCCTTATGTCTGGTTTGAGTCTCGACATCGGTAAAAACCGCGTGCGGAAGCCTGTTCGCAGGCGTCCCGCGCTGCCGATGGTTGCGTTAGCTGTCTTGTTTTCATTACTGGCGCTTCTGCCTTTGGGCTTTATCATTGCCATCGGCATTGAGACCGGCTGGGAAACGATTAAGACGCTGGTGTTCCGCCCGCGGGTGGCTGAGCTGCTCAGCAACACGCTGTGGCTGATGGCGTTAGCGGTTCCGCTGTGCATTGTGTTGGGCGTGGCGATAGCCTGGCTGACGGAGCGAACAATGCTTGCGGGACGAGGCGTATGGTCGGCGCTGGCGGTGGCCCCGCTGGCGATCCCCGCGTTTGTGCAAAGCTATGCCTGGGTAAGCGTGGTACCGGGCATGCATGGCCTCTCTGCGGGGGTGTTCCTCTCTGTACTGGCCTACTATCCGTTTATCTACATGCCGGTTGCGGCGGTGCTGCGCCGTCTCGATCCCACGCTTGAAGATGTCGCCGCTTCGCTCGGATCGCCTCCCTGGCGGGTCTTTTTCCGCGTGGTGCTGCCTCAGCTTAAACTGGCAATCTGCGGCGGCGCGCTGCTGGTGGCGCTGCACCTGCTGGCGGAGTATGGCCTGTACGTCATGATCCGCTTCGACACCTTCACCACGGCAATTTATGACCAATTCCAGTCTACGTTCAGCGGCCCGGCCGCGAACATGCTGGCGGGCGTGCTGGCCTTATGCTGTCTGGCTATCCTGATGCTTGAAGGCGTCACGCGCGGAAAAACACGCTATGCGCGGATTGGCGCAGGCGCCGCGCGCGAGCAGAAGCGCTGGCCGCTTGAGCCTGCTATGGCGTGGCTGGGACAGCTGCTTTTTCTGACGCTGGTGCTGCTGGCGCTGGGCGTACCCTTAATCGTGTTGTGTCGCTGGATCTGGCTGGGTGGCGTGGAAAACTGGATGAGCGCCGATCTCTGGCACTCGCTGCGCCAGACGCTGATGCTCGGCGTGGGCGGAGCGCTGCTGACGACGGCGTGCGTGATCCCCATTGCGTGGCTCGGGATCCGTTATCCACACCGTATTTTCCGTATGCTGGAAGGGTGCATTTATATCACCAGCTCGCTGCCGGGTATTGTGACCGCGCTGGCTCTGGTCACGGTGACTATCCACTATGCCCGTCCGATTTATCAGACGGAAGTGACGCTGTTCCTCGCCTACCTGCTGCTGTTTATGCCCCGCGCGCTCGTTAACCTCCGGGCTGGCATTGCGCAGGCGCCGGTTGAGCTGGAAAACGTGGCGCGCAGCCTTGGCAGCACGCCCGCTGAAGCATTATGGCGCGTCACCCTGCGGCTGGCCGCACCGGGCGCCGCGGCGGGCGCGGCGCTGGTTTTCCTCGGCGTCAGCAATGAACTGACCGCAACGCTTCTGCTGTCGCCATTGGGAACGCGTACGCTCTCCACCGGCTTCTGGGCTCTCACCAGCGAGATCGATTATGTGGCTGCAGCCCCTTACGCCATGCTGATGATCCTTATCTCACTGCCGCTAACCGCCATTCTATATATGCAGTCTAAAAAAATTGCAGGGCTATGACATGCTTGAATTAACGTCCATTTCGAAATCGTTTTCCGATGCGCGGGTGCTTGATAATGTGAATCTGAGCGTTTCACCGGGGAGCCGAACGGCGATTGTCGGGCCGTCGGGGTCGGGAAAAACCACGCTGCTGCGTATTCTTGCCGGATTCGAAACGCCGGACAGCGGGCGCATTGTCATGCAGGGACGCACGCTGTTCGATGAACACAATTTTGTGCCCGCCCATCTGCGTGGGATCGGTTTTGTCCCGCAGGAAGGGGCGCTGTTCCCACACCTTAATGTGGCTGACAACATCGCCTGGGGGCTGGACGGCACGCGGGATGAAAAACGTCAGCGGGTGGACGCGCTGATGGAGAAAGTCTCTCTGGACAGGCAGTTGGCAACGCACTGGCCGCATGAGATTTCCGGTGGACAGCAGCAGCGCGTTGCGCTGGCCCGCGCGCTGGCTCAGCGTCCGTCAGTCATGCTGCTCGACGAACCCTTTTCGGCGCTGGATACCGGGCTGCGCGCCATGACGCGCAAAGCGACCGCCGACCTGCTGGCGGAAGCTGGCGTGGCCTCGATTCTGGTGACGCACGACCAAAACGAAGCCTTGTCCTTTGCCACCCAGGTAGCAGTGATGCGCGGCGGGCGCTTCAGTCAGGTGGGTACGCCTTACGAGGTCTACTCCCGGCCCGTAGATGAAGAGACCGCGCTGTTTCTCGGCGATGCGGTGATCCTGCCTGCCCAGCTCTCCAGCGGGTACGCGATGTGCGCGCTGGGTGAAGTGCCCACGGACAATGCCCGTGCGACAGGAGAGGGCAGAGTGATGATGCGCCCGGAACAACTGCGCGTAACGGCATGCGCCCCGCATGAAAGCCCGATCTCGATTATTGAGGTCGATTTCACGGGCCATTTGTCCACGCTCACCCTTGCCTTAGCCGGGCGACAGGAGCCTGTTGTTCTGAAAACGGTCAGTCAGGCTGGGTGGAACCCTGGCACTGCGGTGCGCATTGATATTGCGGGCGTCGCACGCGTTTTTGAATATTCTTAATATTCGTTAGTTATTTCATGCAATGGGTTGTTATAGAAGAATTTTCCTGTACGTGTGGAATTTCCTGAGATTCTCTACCATGCTCAATACACCTCATCATCGTGTGTGAGGCTTTTCGTAGTTGCTGATTAATCTCAAGGAAAAAAGGTTATGAAAAAAACGACTGCTATTTTGTTGGGAACCGCGTTTCTGTTTACCACTAATGCCTTTGCTGCAGAACTGCTGACGAAAAATGAATTTGAGAAAGTAGAATCACAGTATGAAAAAATCGGTACTGTTAATACTTCAAATGAAGTATCGATTGATGATGCGAAGAAAGAGCTGATTGAGAAAGCAGACAAACAGGGCGCTGATGTGCTGGTACTGACGTCCGGTAATACCAACAACAAAATTCACGGCACCGCCGATATCTACAAGAAAAAATAATGTTATTGCAGCCACCCCCAATGCGGGGTGGCTGTTCTCGTCCTGCGCCTCGTCATCATCCCTCCATTCTGATTAACCTCTTTTCGCGACCAGAAATGCGCGGTTACACTTGATAACGCATGGATAATGCGTATAGTTCTCATTTGCATTGCATTTACACCATTCTAAGGCCCGACCACGGGTCATTTTTGCGCGCACATTTAAACGAGTTAATTATGAACAACACCACAATGCATAAAACGCTGCTGGCGCTTGCCATTGGCGCAGTGACCCATTCCGCTCTGGCGGCGGATGAGAAAAAAGAGGACACCCTCGTCGTCCAGGCTGCGGCGGAGAGTGATTTCACCCCCGGAGGTGACCAGCTGGTACCCGCCTTCCTCGACGGGCAGGTGGCAAATGGCGGACGCATGGGGATGCTCGGTCAGCAGAACGCCATGGACGTGCCGTTCAACATCATCAGCTACACCTCGAAGCTGGTGGAAGATCAGCAGGCGAAAACCATTGCCGATGTCGTCGCCAACGACGCGGGCGTGCAGTATGTTCAGGGTTACGGCAACAGCGCTGAAACGTTCCGTATTCGTGGCCTGAAGTTCGACGGCGATGACATGACCTTTGGCGGCCTGTCCGGCGTGCTGCCGCGTCAGGTGGTGGATGCCCAGATGGTCGACCGCATTGAGATCTTCAAAGGGGCCAACTCGCTGATGAACGGTGCGGCAAGCTCCGGCGTGGGCGGGATGATCAACCTTGAGCCGAAACATGCGGGCGAGACGCCGCAGGCAAAAGTGGGCGTCGACTACACCTCGGATTCCCAGATTGGCACTACGCTGGACGCGGGCCGTCGCTTCGGTGATAACGACCAGTTTGGCGCGCGCGTGAACCTCGTCCATCGGGAAGGGGAAACCGGCGTACCGAATGACCGCCGCCGCACCACGCTGCTTTCCACCGGCCTGGACTACAAAGGCGACCGCTTCCGCACCTCGCTTGACATGGGCTATCAGAAGAAAACCTTCCACGGCAGCCCTACCAGCGTCAATATTTCAGCGGTGGATTTCGTCCCTGAGCCGCCGAAAAATGACCGCAATTTCTCGCAGAAGTGGGCCTACAGCAATATCGAAAACGAATTCGGGATGTGGCGCAGCGAGTACGACATCACCGATGGCTGGACCGCCTATACCGGTCTGGGTGCGCAGCACGCGCACGAGGAAGGGATCTACAGCGCGCCGAAGCTGGTGGACAAGAGCGGCAAGGCCACGGTCAGCCGCCTCGACACCAACCGCATCAGCGATTCCGTCAGCGGAATGGCGGGCATTCGCGGTAACTTTGACACCGGTTTTGTCTCGCACAAGGTCAACGTCGGGTATTCAGCGATGACCAAAAACGAAAAAATCGCGTGGAAAATGTCGGCGGCGGCGGATAACCCGACCACCAACATCTATCACAACACCGGCGTTGATATGCCGGACAGCACTAACTTCAACGGCTCTGGCGGGAAATACAGCGATCCGCTGACCAGCGGGCGTACCCGTACCCAGGGCTGGCTGCTGAGCGATACGCTGGGCGTACTGGACGACAAGCTGCTGTTCACTGCCGGGGCGCGCCATCAGAAGGTGGTCATCCGCGGCTACAACAAAATCACCGGTGCGGAAAACGCAGCGGATGGTTTCGACGGCAGCCGCTGGATGCCCACCTACGGCGTGGTCTACAAGCCGTGGGAGGAAATTTCCCTCTACGCCAACCACACCGAAGCGCTCCAGCCGGGCAAAACTGCACCTAACACCGCCACCAACTACGGCCAGAGCACCGGTATCGTGCACTCTAAGCAGAACGAAGTGGGCGTGAAGGCGGACTTCGGCCGCGTGGGCGGATCGCTTGCGCTGTTCGAAATCAAAATGCCATCGGCAATCCTCGACGACAGCGGCCACTACGGCCTGGACGCCGAGCAGCGTAACCGTGGCGTTGAGCTGAACGTCTTCGGCGAGCCGATGCTGGGTATGCGTCTGAACGCCAGCGCCACCTGGCTGCAGGCCGAGCTGACCAAAACCAAAAACGGCGTCAATCAGGGTAACGATGCGATCGGTATTCCGAATTTCTACGCCGTGCTGGGCGCGGAATACGACATTAAGCCCGTTGACGGTTTGACAGCGACCGCCCGCGTGAACCACTCCGGCACGCAGTACGCTGACCTGGCAAACACCAAAAAGCTGGACAGCTACACCACGCTGGATCTGGGCATGCGCTATCGCTTCGCGGTGAACCACAATGCAAACCAGATGACCGTGCGCGCGGGCATCGACAACGTGACCAACGAGAACTACTGGGCCAGCGTAGACGATTCCGGCACCTACATCACTCAGGGCGAACCGCGGACCTTTAAGGTCTCGGTTGGCTACGAGTTCTAAGCGTTCCACCTCGTTATCCGGGGCAGGGATGCCCCATCCTTCCGTTATCGTGTTATAAAATTGTAACAAAAGCTTCTTACACTGGTCGCCACATTCTTACCTCTTGGCCAATGACAGGAAGCCGCTATGGGCAGACCCCTCAAATCCGTTTTCAAAAAAGAACATCGCGACGAGATCGCTAACCGCAGCGCCAACCCGGTTTTCTCCGAGGTTGCCGAGGTATTCCTTTCCCGCCGCCGTTTTTTGCAGATGGGCGCCGTTGCGGGGGCTGCCGTTTCATTCCCCTTTCTGATCAAACCCGAAAGCGCCATTGCCGCGGTATCGAAGCCTTCCACGCTGGCGAAAGCGGTGTCGCTTGGGTTTAGCAGCATCCCCGTTTCCACGGAAGATACGGTAAGGGTGCCGGAAGGCTATATTGCTCGCCCGTTTTATCGCTGGGGTGACCCGACGGGAATTAAAAACAACATGCCAGCCTTTAAGCCGGACGCCAGCAACACCACGGACGAGCAGGCGGTGCAGGCGGGCATGCACCACGACGGGATGGCGTGGTTTAGCCTGCCGCAGGGAGCGCAAAACCCGGAGCATGGTCTGCTGGCGCTGAACCATGAATACATCGACAACGGAATGCTGTTTACGGACGGCACCGCGAACTGGAGCCTCGACAAAGTCCGCAAGGGGCAGAACGCGATGGGCGTGTCGGTGGTGGAAGTGAAAAAAACGGGCAGTGAGTGGCAGGTGGTTCGCCCGTCCTCTCTCGCTCGCCGTATAACCGTCAATACGCCGATGCAGCTTACCGGTCCGGCGCGGCATCAGCCCTTAGTGAAAACCGCCGCCGACCCGCAGGGGGAGCGCGTGCTGGGCACCATGCAAAACTGCGCTAACGGCCATACGCCGTGGGGCACCTATCTCACCTGCGAGGAGAACTGGTCGGATATTTTTGTCAAAAAAGCCGATCTTAACCCGCTGGAAAAACGCTACGGCATCAGCGACAGCGACGAGTCCTACCGCTGGAACGAAGTGGATGACCGGTTCAGCGTCGATAAAACCCCTAACGAACCTAACCGTTTTGGCTGGGTGGTGGAGATTGATCCCTACGACCCGACCTCCACGCCACGCAAACACACCGCTCTTGGCCGCTTCAAGCATGAGGGGGCGGCCGTCACGCTCGCCGCCGATAGGCGCGTGGTGGTTTATATGGGTGACGATCAGAAGTTTGAGTACATCTACAAATTTGTCTCGGACAACAAATACGATCCTGCGAACCGTGAAGCGAATATGCAGCTGCTGACGTCAGGCACGTTGTACGTCGCCAGGTTCAACGAGGAGGGGAGCGGCGACTGGCTGCCGCTGATCTTCGGGCAAAACGGCCTGGATAAAAGCAACGGATTTGAAAGCCAGGGCGACCTGCTGATTAAAACCCGCCTGGCGGCTGATGTGGTGGGGGCGACGAAAATGGATCGCCCCGAGTGGATAGCCGTCGATCCGCACGCCAGCGGCAGCGTCTACTGTACGCTTACCAACAACAGCGATCGCGGCAAGGAGGGCAAGGCGCCGGTCGATGCCGCCAACCCGCGCGCCAACAACGTGTTTGGTCATATTATGCACTGGCACGAAGACGGGGCCGATCCTGCCGCCGCACGCTTTAAATGGGATATTCTGGTCATGGCCGGGCGTACCGACGGCGACGATCCTAAGGCCAAAGGTTCCATGCAGGGCGCGGAATTCGGCAGCCCGGATGGCCTGTCGTTCGATCATCAGGGCGTCCTGTGGATCCAAACCGACGTCTCTTCCAGCACCATCAATAAGAAAGCGTACGAGGGGATGGGCAATAACCAGATGGTCGCCACCATTCCGGGCACCAATGAATACCGCCGTTTCCTGACCGGACCGCGCGGGTGTGAAATCACCGGCATTGCGTTTACGCCGGACAACCGAACACTGTTTATCAATATCCAGCATCCGGGTGAGGGCGGGGATGATATTACCGATCCGGCCAATCCGCGCGCCGTCTCCAACTGGCCAGACGCCAGCCCGAACGGGCGTCCGCGATCGTCAACGGTGGTGATCGTCAAAGCGGACGGTGGGATCATCGGGTCGTGACCGTTATCTGCCGGGTGCATACAGTGGCCCGGCGTTAAACTTGCTACCTCCAGCATGAAGTGTTAAAACGTGCCCCTTCTAAAAAAGAGACAGGGGTAGGGCGTGAAAGACGCGTCATCCGCTTCAGGCCATGGTAGCGCTGAAGCTTCGTCGGATCAGAATCCGACGCTGCAACGTGGTTTGCAAAATCGACATATTCAGTTAATTGCCCTTGGTGGCGCGATCGGTACCGGGCTGTTTCTCGGCATCGGCCCCGCCATTCAGATGGCGGGCCCTGCGGTTCTGCTGGGTTACGCTATCGCCGGGATTATCGCCTTCCTGATCATGCGCCAGCTTGGCGAGATGGTCGTTGAAGAGCCGGTTTCAGGCTCCTTCGCGCACTTTGCTTATAAATACTGGGGCCCGTTTGCAGGCTTCCTGTCCGGCTGGAACTACTGGGTCATGTTCGTGCTGGTCGGGATGGCAGAGCTGACAGCCGCGGGCATCTACATGCAGTACTGGCTGCCGGACGTGCCGACGTGGATCTGGGCAGCAGCCTTCTTCATCATTATCAACGCCGTTAACCTCGTCAACGTGCGCCTGTATGGTGAAACCGAGTTCTGGTTTGCGCTGATCAAGGTGCTGGCGATTATCGGCATGATCGGCTTTGGCCTGTGGCTGCTGTTCTCCGGTCACGGCGGCGAGCGGGCCACAATCGACAACCTGTGGCAGCACGGCGGCTTCCTGGCAACCGGCTGGAAAGGGCTGATCCTCTCGCTGGCGGTGATCATGTTCTCCTTCGGCGGGCTGGAGCTGATTGGCATTACCGCGGCTGAAGCGCGCGACCCGCAAAAAAGCATTCCGAAAGCGGTCAACCAGGTGGTGTACCGTATTCTCCTGTTCTATATCGGTTCGCTGGTGGTGTTGCTGGCGCTCTATCCGTGGGTGGAGGTGAAATCCGATAGCAGTCCGTTCGTGATGATTTTCCACGATCTGAACAGCAACGTGGTAGCCTCGGCGCTGAACTTCGTCATTCTCGTGGCGTCGCTGTCGGTCTATAACAGCGGCGTTTACTCCAACAGCCGTATGCTGTTTGGCCTCTCGGTGCAGGGCAACGCGCCGAAGTTCCTCACCCGCGTCAGCCGTCGCGGCGTGCCGGTCAACTCGCTGTTCCTTTCCGGCGCGATTACCTCTCTGGTGGTGCTGATCAACTACCTGTTGCCGAAACAGGCCTTTGGCCTGCTGATGGCGCTGGTGGTCGCGACGCTGCTGCTGAACTGGATCATGATCTGCCTGGCGCACCTGCGCTTCCGCGCGGCGATGCGCCGCAAGGGACGCGAGACGCAGTTTAAAGCACTGCTCTACCCGGCGGGGAACTACATCTGCATCGCGTTCCTGGGGCTGATTCTGGTGCTGATGTGCACCATGGATGAGATGCGCCTGTCCGCGATGCTGCTGCCGGTGTGGGTGGTGTTCCTGTTTATTGCATTTAAGCTCTCGCGCAAAAAGTAGCGCGGTTTTCTCCCTCTCCCTGTGGGAGAGGGCCGGGGTGAGGGCACCAGACCGCACCAAACCAGACCGCACCTGCCTTCACGCCCGGTCAGGCGAAGCCGCCACCCGGCTTTGCACATGCAATATTAAATCTCAAACGCTATCCGTTTCCCATTCGGTAACGTCACATCAATGCTCATTTCACCGCCGAGCGCACTAACGTAGCGTTTGAGCGTTGAAAGCCGGGGATCGTTTCCCGGCTGTTCGATTTTCGCTACAGTGGGTTGTTTTACCCCCATTGCCTCGGCCAGTTCTGTCTGAGAAACCTTGAGCTCTTCCCGCAGTTGGTTCAGGGCCACAATTCTGCGCATCACGTCAACTTTAGCCGCAATACGCTCCTGACTTTCCGCGCTCTGTTGCGCCATGAGTTCTTTTAGCGTTGCCATATGGCCTCCTTATCCGCCAGATGTCTGCTGTACTCAACGTCAGCCAGCGTAATCATTTCTTTATAAAACCGTTTTTGATTGCAACCGGTTTTGTCCCCAGCACAGAGCACAATTGCTTTACGGTCAGGATCAAAAGCAAAAAAGGCTCTGATGGGATTTCCCGCATGCTGAATACGTAACTCTTTCATGTTCGCATAGGCTGAAGCCTTCACGGTGTCTACGAATGGCCGCCCAAGCGTTGGGCCAAACTCGGCAAGGATATGCATGGCCGACAGCACATCTTCTTTCAATGCCGTTGTTTGTTGAAAGAACCATTTGTCAAATTTGTCCGTTGTCTCGACGTTCCACATCGTTTCTCCTGTCGCTTCCTCGCAGTTTTAATTTATAGCCTATTGGCTATAATGACAATCAAAACATCTCGTTTTGTCATCCAGCGATCTTTATCGTGACCCCCCTCCCAATTCCGTTTCGATCCACAGGATCTTTATTTTGTAATCGATTACTTTTTATTTGAACTGTTTTGTAATCGATTACTTTTTTCTGGGTGAGGCTCATCATGGTGTCAACAACTGAAAGTAGTGGAAAGGCGATAGCGCAGCACCGGCTGCTGGTGCCTCGGCTGTCGCTGATGATGTTTCTGCAGTTTTTTATCTGGGGTAGCTGGTCGGTCACGCTCGGCCTGGTGATGACCCAGCACAACATGTCGCTGCTGATTGGCGATGCCTTCTCCGCCGGGCCAATTGCGTCTATTCTCTCGCCGTTCGTGCTCGGGATGCTGGTGGACCGCTTCTTCGCCTCGCAGAAGGTGATGGCGGTGATGCATCTGGCGGGCGCAGCGATCCTCTGGTTCGTGCCGGGAGCGCTGATTGCCGAGAACGGCGCACTGCTGATCGGCCTGCTGTTTGGCTACACGCTCTGCTACATGCCGACGCTGGCGTTGACCAACAACATCGCGTTTCACAGCCTGGCGAACGTGGATAAAACCTTCCCGGTGGTGCGCGTGTTCGGCACCATCGGCTGGATCGTCGCGGGCATTTTCATCGGCGTGACCGGCGTGGCGTCCAGCGTGACCATTTTCCAGGTGGCGGCGGCCAGTTCCGTGCTGCTGGCGCTTTACAGCCTGACACTGCCGCACACGCCAGCCCCGGCGAAAGGCCTGCCGGTTAAGGTGCGCGATCTCTTCTGTGCGGATGCCTTTGCGCTGCTCAAAACCCGTCACTTCTTCGTCTTCTCCGTCTGCGCGATGCTGATCTCCGTCCCGTTGGGCACCTACTACGCCTATACCGCCTCATACCTGGCGGATGCCGGGATTGCCGACGTCAGCACCGCCATGTCCTTCGGGCAGATGTCGGAAATCTTCTTCATGCTGGTGATCCCGCTGCTGTTCCGCCGCCTGGGCGTGAAAGTCATGCTGCTGATCGGCATGCTGGCGTGGTTTGTGCGTTACGCCATGTTCGCGCTGGGGGTGAGCGAGGAGGGGCGCTTCCTGCTCTATATCGGCATCCTGCTGCACGGCGTGTGCTATGACTTCTTCTTTGTGGTGGGCTTTATCTATACCGACCGCGTGGCTGGCGAGAAGGTGAAAGGCCAGGCGCAGAGCATGATCGTGATGTTCACCTACGGCATCGGCATGCTGCTCGGCTCGCAGATTTCCGGCGCGCTCTATAACCGTCTGGTGGCGGGGCAAACCGTGCCGCAGGCGTGGGTAACATTCTGGTGGATCCCGGCGGTGGCAGCCGCGGCGATCGCGCTGATTTTCCTTCTCACGTTCAAGTATGACGATGACAAGGCGTAACGTTCAGGAGGTGGTATGAGGACGATGAAAGGACCCGGCATTTTTCTGTCGCAGTTTATTGGCGGGGAAGCGCCGTTCAACTCGCTCGACGGGCTGGCCGGGTGGGCAGCCGGGAAGGGCTATAAAGCGGTGCAGATCCCCTGCAATCATCCGCACATTTTTGATGTCGAAAAAGCGGCCGAGAGCCAGATCTACTGCGATGACATTACCGGCAAGCTGGCAGCGCACGGGCTGGTCATCAGCGAGCTGTCGACTCATCTGGAGGGGCAGCTTGTGGCGGTAAACCCGGTCTACAGCGACGCGTTTGACCACTTCGCGCCCGCCGCCGTGCGCGGCAACGATGCGGCGCGACGGGCGTGGGCGACGGAGAAGCTGAAGCAGGCGGCGGTTGCCTCGGCCAGATTAGGCCTGAAAGCGCACGCCACCTTCTCAGGCTCGCTGGCATGGCCGTTTTTCTACCCGTGGCCGCCGCATAACGAGCAGCGTTTTCAGGATGCATTCGGGGAGCTGGCAGCCCGCTGGCGGCCGATTCTGGATGCGTTCGACGAGCAGGGCGTGGACGTTTGCTTTGAGCTGCATCCGGGGGAAGATCTGCACGACGGCGTGACCTTCGAGCGTTTTCTGGCGCGGGTAGATAACCATCCTCGCTGTAACATCCTTTTTGACCCAAGCCACATGCTGCTGCAGCAGATGGACTACCTGACCTTTATCGACATCTACCACTCGCGCATCAAGGCGTTTCACGTGAAGGATGCCGAGTTCCGCCCCAGCGGGCGCAGCGGCATCTACGGCGGCTACCAGCCGTGGATCAACCGCGCCGGACGCTTCCGCTCGCTCGGTGACGGGCAGATCGACTTTAAGGGCATTTTCAGCAAGCTGACCCAGTACGACTATGACGGCTGGGCGGTGCTGGAATGGGAATGCTGCCTGAAGGACGGCGAAACCGGCGCGAGGGAAGGCAGCGAGTTTATCCGCCGCCATATCATCCCGGTCTCCGGGCGCGCGTTTGACGACTTCGCGGCAGGAGGCAAGCATGATTAACGTCGGGATTATCGGCAGCGGGTTTATCGGCCCGGCGCATATCGAGGCGCTTAGACGCCTCGGTTTTGTGCAGGTGGTTGCCCTGTGCGACGGCACGCCTGCGCAGGCGCAGGAAAAGGCGCGAGCCTTGAATGTGCCGCATGCCTACGGCAGCGTTGAGGAACTGCTCGCGCACCCCGATCTGCACGTGGTGCACAACTGCACGCCGAACCACCTGCACGCGGAGATTAACCGCCAGATCCTGCGGGCGGGCAAGCACGTGTTTTCAGAAAAGCCGCTGTGCATGACCCCGGACGAGGCGCGCGAGCTGGTGGCGCTGGCGGAGCAGGCGGGCGTGGTGCACGGCGTGAGTTTTGTCTATCGCCAGTTTGCAATGGTGCGTCAGGCGGCGAGCATGATGCGCGCGGGCGATATCGGACGGCTGTTCGCCTCGCACGGCAGCTATCTGCAGGACTGGATGCTGCTGGAAACCGACTATAACTGGCGGGTGGATGCCGCGCTCGGCGGCGCATCGCGCGCGGTGGCGGACATCGGCTCCCACTGGTGCGACACGGTGCAGTTCGTCACCGGGCGACGCATCACCGAGGTGATGGCCGATCTCGCCATCGTCTGGCCGACGCGCAAAGCCAGTGTGTCGGGCAATCAGACCTTTACCCACGATGCGCACGCGCAGTATGAAGACAAACCGGTCACCACCGAGGACTTCGGCTCGGTGCTGTTCCGCTTCGATGACGGCAGCAAGGGTAGCTTCAGCGTCTCGCAGGTGAGCGCGGGGCGCAAAAATCGCCTGACGTTTGAGATCAACGGCAGCGAGCGGTCGGTGGCGTGGGATCAGGAGATCCCACAGCGGCTGTGGGTCGGCCATCGCGCGCAGGCCAACCAGACGCTCACCGACGATCCAGGCCTGATGAACCCTGACGTGGCCGACAGCGCCCATTTCCCCGGCGGGCATATCGAAGGCTGGCCGGACGCCTTCAAAAACATGATGGCGCAGTTCTACCGCGCCGTGCAGGCGGGCGCGATGCCGGAAAACCCGCCGTTTGCAACTTTCTACGACGGCGCAAACGTGATGTATATCATTGATGCGATAGTGAAAAGCCATCAGCAGCAGCGCTGGTTGCGCGTGGCGTATTGACGCGTTGCCCGGTTCGCCGGGCAACCGTTTTATGGTAGCCTGCACAAAACGCTAACCGCAGGATGTGTCGTCGCTATGTCAATTCAGAAAATCGCTCAGCTCGCCGGGGTCTCCGTGGCGACGGTCTCCCGCGTGCTCAACAACAGCGACACCGTGAAGGCGAAAAACCGCGAGCGCGTTCTGCAGGCGATCCAGGAGAGCAACTACCAGCCGAACCTGCTGGCGCGCCAGCTGCGCACCGCCCGCAGCTATATGATCCTGGTGATGGTCTCCAACATCGCCAACCCGTTCTGCGCCGAGGTGGTGAAGGGCATTGAAGAAGAGGCGGAGAAAAACGGCTACCGCATTCTGCTGTGCAACTCCGGCTCGGATATCGAACGATCCCGCTCGGGCTTAAGCCTGCTCTCCGGCAAAATTGTCGACGGTATTATCACCATGGACGCCTTCTCGAAGCTACCGGAACTGGCCGCGCTGATTGGTGCCGCGCCGTGGGTGCAGTGCGCCGAATATGCCGATGCGGGCGCGGTCTCCTGCGTGGGGATTAACGACGTCGATGCCTCGCAGCATGCCGTCAGCCAACTGGCCGAAAGCGGCCGTATGCGTATCGCGATGATTAACCACGACCTCAGCTATAAATATGCCCGCCTGCGCGAGCGCGGCTACAAGAGCGTGATCCACCTGAAAAATCTGGACTATCAGGCGGTGGAATACGCCAGCGATCTCAGCTCGCGCGCCGGGATGGCGGCGATGGAAAATCTGCTGAAAGAGAACCCGCCGGACGCGGTGTTTGCGGTATCGGACACCCTGGCCGCAGGCGCGCTGCGCGCGATTCAGCAGGCAGGGCTGCGGGTGCCGGAGGATATTGCGGTCGTGGGATTTGACGGCACGGAGCTGGCGGACATGATTTCGCTCACCACCATCGAGCAGCCGTCGCGGGATATCGGGCGCAAGGCGGTCGATCTGTTACTGAACAAAATCGACAACCCGGATGCGCCCACGGAAAGGGTGATGATGGACTGGCGCTTTATTTCCCGCGCCAGTACCTGATTATTTTGCGATAACGCCCGCCAGGGAGCGAATATCGTTCCCGGTTGGCGACTGGTGAATACGCAGACCAAATTCATCCACCACCGCAAAAATATGGTCGAAGATGTCGGCCTGAATTTCCTCATATTCTGCCCAGATCACCGTGTTGGTGAAGGCGTATATTTCAATCGGCAGGCCGTTGGCATCCGGCGCGAGCTGGCGCACCATTAGCGTCATATCTTTGCGAATGCGCGGGTGGTTGCGCAGATATTCATTCAGGTAGGCGCGGAAGGTGCCGATATTGGTCATCTTGCGCAGGTTTAATATCGATTCCCCTTCACCGTTCTGCTGATTCCAAAGGTTAATCTCCTCATGACGCGCGGCCAGATAAGGCTTCAGCAGCTTTGCCTGAATCAGCTTCTGCTGCTCCTGTTCGTCGAGAAAATGAATGCTGGTGGTATCGATATTCAGGCTGCGCTTAATGCGTCGACCGCCGGACGCCGACATGCCGCTCCAGTTGATAAAGGCGTCGGAGACCAGCGCCCACGTCGGAATGGTGGTGATGGTGTTATCAAAATTGCGCACTTTTACGGTGGTCAGACCGATGTCCGTCACCGTGCCGTTGGCACCGTATTTCGGCATTTCCAGCCAGTCGCCGAGCTTCAGCATGTCGTTGGCGGAGAGCTGAATGCCCGCTACCAGCCCGAGTATCGGGTCTTTAAACACCAGCATCAGAACGGCGGCCATGGCACCCAGACCGCTGATCAGAATTGCCGGGGACTGGCCGATCAGCAGGGAGATAATCAAAATCCCCACCAGGATGGCGCTCACCAGCTTGATGCCCTGGAAAATCCCTTTCAGCGGCAGCTGCGACGCGGTGGCCATTTTCTGGGACAGATTGAAAATCACGTCCAGCAGCGAGAAGAAGGAGAGCAGGGCATACACCATCACCCACAGCTTCGCGCAGGTGGTGAGCATTTCCGCCGCTTCGCTGCCTTTTTGTAGCCACAGTACCGCCTGAACGTTGACGATTATCCCCTGTAGGGTAAAGGCCAGACGGTGAAATAACTTATTCTGGGTAATGATCTGCAGCCACAAATGGCTGCTGGCCTGCGCGCGTTTTTCGAAAGCGCGAAGCACCAGCTTGTGCAGAATAAAATGAACCACGATGGCGGTAAGAAAAATAATACCAAAGATAATCACTAACGAGGTGGTGTGATTAATTTCAATCCCTAACTCTTCAACCTGAGCAATTAATTCCTGCATAACGTCTCCTGTATTGATGCAGCCCCATAATGGCGGCTGCGGATCTATTATGCAAATTCACAGGCTTATTTGGCGGCCTGACAGACCTTCACCACGGGTAAACAGAGGCGATGACGCATGCGCAGCGTCGCCAGCGCCAGCACCACCATCATCACCGTTTCCACCGTCAGGAAGACGTTAACTGCCTGAGTGTAGTCCCCGTGATGGTTTTGCAGCGCATGCAGCAAGATTGCGCCAAAAATGGCCGGACCCAGCCCCAGCGCGGCCTGCTGCAGCGTACTGAGAATGGCGCTCGCGGCACCTGCGTCATCGGGCTGAATATCGCGCATCCCGATGCGATAGAAGCTGTTCACGATCAGCGCCTGCCCGTAGCCGACCAGCCCGGTCGCAGGTGCCAGCGTCAGGGCGGTGTTATCCATTCCCCACACCCGGAACGTAACAATCAGCGCCAGCAGACCAGTAATCTGGATCGCCAGACCTGTCAGCAGAATGGTGCTGGTGCTGTAGCGGGCGATCAGCCGAGGGGCAAACCACGCCGAGATAAAGTAGGTCACGCCCAGCGCGATAAAACTGTTCCCGGACTGCCACGGCGCCATGCCAAGGCCGGTCTGCATGGTCAGTGCCATGCAGAACATAAACCCGGACCAGACGCTGAAAAAGAGCATCGCGATCAGCACGCCAAAACGGATGCTGCTGAGCTGCATCAGACGCGGCGGGATCAGCGGGTGCGCATCCTCACGCTCTTTTTTACGCGCGTTCAGCACCATTAAATAGGCCAGTGGAATAATGGCCAGCAGCGCAGCCTTCAGCGGCCACGACCAGTGCCACTGCGGGCCGAGCGCCATCGGGAACAGGAGGCAGCAGAGGATCATCGCCAGCAGCACGGTGCCGGTCCAGTCAATGCGTGACGGGGTATCGCGACGGGTTTCCGGCACGTAGCGGCGGCTCAGTGCCAGCACCACCAGACAAATCGGCACGTTGATGAAGAAAGCGTTCCGCCAGCCCAGCCCGGCGATATCCGCCGATACCAGCCAGCCGCCGCCCATCTGGCCGACGATAAACGCAATTCCGCCGATGCCGCCGAACAGGCTAATCGCTTTCGCGTGGGCGGTGCCTTTTAGCGTGACGTGCAAGGTGGCAAGAATTTGCGGCATGATCAGCGCCGCGCCCGCGCCCTGAACAATGCGCGCGGCCAGCAGTTGTTCGATGTTTCCCGCCATGCCGCACAGCAGCGAGGCTAGGCCAAAGCTCGCCACGCCCCACATAAACAGGCGACGGCGGCCAACGTTATCCCCCAGCTTGCTGCCGAGTGCCAGGCAGACGGCGAAGGCCACGCCGTAGAGCGCGACGATCAGCTCCAGTTCTGTAGCGGTGGCGTGCAGTGAGTGGGTGATGGAGTCCAGCGCGACGTTGGTGATTGAGGTATCAATCAGCGGCAGCATCTGGCCGGTTAACAGCAATATCAGGCCTGCGCGGCCCGGTGAAACAACTGACGTATTCATGGGATCTCCATTGCGTCATTCATCAGATGGTCGTAGCATCAACCATCTAATAAACGGGTACCAGTTCTTGCTTATACTGGTACTGGCACTACCATGCAGGGGGATTTATGGCCTTGATGTCTGAACCCGTCGTCTCACTTCAGGATGACACCCGAAAACAGCTGGGTACTTTTTTACGCGCACGACGCGAAAGCCTCGATCCGCAGCGTCTCGGCTTGCCGCGCAGCGGTCGCCGTCGCACGCCGGGTCTGCGCCGTGAAGAGGTGGCGATGCTGGCAGACGTGGGCGTGACCTGGTACACCTGGCTTGAGCAGGGCAGGGACGTCAACCCGTCGAGCGCGGTGATGGCGGCCGTGGCGAAAGCCTTGCAATGCACCCCAACCGAGGCCCGACACCTGTTTGTTTTAGCCGGTTTGCCGCCGGGTGAAGCCCCGCAGGCGGTATGCTGCGAGGGCATCAGCGAAGGCACGCGCCGCCTGCTTGATACCCTGCTGCCAAAACCTGCCAGCATACAGAAACCCAATTTCGATATCGTGGCGTGGAACGACAGTTTTGGTCATCTGATGGGCGTCGATTTTAATGAAATCCCGCCGGAAGACCGCAACTGTATTTACCTGTTCCTCACCCACCCGGCGTGGCGCGCGCGGCTCGGCAGACGCGATGACGTGCTGCCGATATTTGTCTCCTATTTCCGCGCGGCGATGGCCGAACACCGGGGCGACCCGCTGTGGGAGGCGAAGCTGGCACGCTTCTTTGCGGTGTCTGAAGAGTTCAAAACCCTGTGGCACCAGCGCAACGACGTGCGCGGCGTGGAGAACCAGCTCAAGCTGTTTACCCATCCCGAGCTGGGAGATTTCACGCTGCAGCAGATGTACTGGTACTCCGCGCCGCGAAACGGCTCGCGGCTGCTGGTCTATTTACCGGTGGATGAGGCGGGGGAGCGGGCGATGGCGTGGCTGGCGGCGCAGGGGAAATAAGTTTTTTGCGAGGTACTTTCAGGGAGTTAATGCTGATCCGGTGATGTTTGCTAAAAGCAGGTAAGGTAAACATGAAAGGCAAAATTAGCCTTTAATGCAAATTGCCTTATATGCTAATATCATCAGGGATGGATAACCGTGTTCAGACTCATCGTTCATGAGGCAGTCAGAGAAGAGATCCTCTTACTGCCCGCAGGGGTGAAGGCGAAGCTGATTCGCCAGCTTGATAAATTACGCGCTAACCCGACAGCGCTGCGGGAACCTGACAGCAAACCCTTACCCTATGGTTTGTTTGAAATCAGGACCGTCGGGCTGATCCATACTCGAGGGATTTACGTTTATCAGCGGGAAAAGACAATTTTTCTGCTGCGAGTGTTTATCAAGAAAACGCAAAAAACGCCCTCTGCTGAACTTCGTCTGGCACTGAAGCGACAACAGGAGATGTTGGATGAGCAAGAAGATTATTGACTGGGATGAACTCCGATCTGAGCTGTTAAGCGATTCAGAGGTACAGGCCTCTTTTGATGCTGAAGAACGAAAAGAGCGCTTACGCGAAATGTTGGCGCAATGGCGAAACCAGGCCGGTCTGACGCGCGCGCAGGTGGCGGAGCGAATGGGCGTCAGCGCACCCACCGTATCAAGAATGGAAGCGAATATAACCCGGGCGAGTCTTGATACCTTAACGCGTTATGCACTGGTGTGTGGGGTTGAACACCCGCAGATTACGCTCTATTGAAAACAGGCACGCCGGTAACGGGCGCGCCTGTAGAGATCAGCACTCGGTTACAATCGTGCTCAGCGGCAGGCGGGACTTCGGCAGCGTGGCGTTGAAATCTTCCACGCTGTGATGCCCAACCGGCACCACCACCAGGCTGGTGTAGCCTTTTTCTTTCAGACCAAACTCTTCGTCGAGGATCGCCGCGTCAAAGCCTTCAATCGGCACTGCGTCCAGACCCAACGCGCCCACGCCCAGCAGGAAGTTGCCGACGTTCAGGTAAACCTGTTTCGCCATCCACTGGTCGTCATCTTTCAGATCCACGCGGTGCATGTCGGCGAAGTAGTGGCGGCCTTTATTGTTGGCGGCTTTGGCTTCCGGCGTGTTGAAACGGCCATCGGCCTCTTCCTGATCGACAACGCGCTCAAGCCAGGCATCGTCCATCGCGGTTTTCGCGCAGAACACCACTACGTGAGAAGCATCCAGCATTTTGCGTTCGTTGAACACATAGGTGCCCGCAGCGGATTTCGCCACGCGCGCTTTACCTTCCTCGGTGCTGGCAACAATAAAGTGCCATGGCTGGGAGTTGGTGCTGGATGGGCTGTACTGCAGCAGGGTTTTGATTTTTTCCGCTTCTTCAGCGGTCAGTTTTTTGCCTGGGTCGAACGCCTTGGTAGAGTGGCGTTTCAGGGCGACAGAAATGATATCCATAACAACTCCTGGTGATGAAATTCGCCCGCTCGCGGGCGCGAAAGGAAAGCAGAGTACCGCGCGAAGCGGGAAAAGATAAGGGCGATTCGAGCGCTTAATCTGTTCGGCTCAGCCGAACAATCAGGCCGGGCGTATCCATTTCTGATCTTTTTTCGGCAGCTTATCGACCACCAGATTCCACGAGTCGTTGATGAAATCAGCGACCACCTCAGGCGTGATGTCATCGGTGCCGTAGAGTGAGATCCAGTGCTTTTTATTCAGGTGATAGGCAGGTTCAACGCCGCGATAAATCTGCTGATTCAACAGCGATTTTTCCGGATCGGATTTCAGGCTGACGTGAGGGCGTCCGCGTACAACCGCCATCAGCATAAAAATCTTTCCACCTACTTTAAACACGTCGTACTCGGGAGCAGTGTTCGGTGAAAGGCATCTCCAGCGCCACGCGTTTCGCGTGCTCCTGCAAGGACTTACCGTCCATCGCTATCCTCCTGAGCCAGCCCGCGCCACATGGCCTCAAAACCGAGCGCTTTAAAATCGACGGCGCGGGACGGATCGCGGGTGGCAAATTCCATTGTGGTTTCGGCCAGCGATAAGAAAATCGCATCGCCAAAGGTTTTAAATTCGTCGGACATAAACACCTGGCGCACCGAGCGGCGGCACAGCTCGTGCAGCTCCGGGAACATATCTTTCACGGCCTGCTCCGTCTCGGCGTTGATCTTCTCACTGACGCCAAGCTGTCGAATGGCAGCGTGTGCGAGAGGGTTTTTGATCCCCCAGTCGACATAGCTGTTCCAGATATTACGCGTGTGCTCTTTTGGGCTGGTGAGTGAGCGATCCAGATTAGAGAGCATCGCCTGGCAGAGATCCTGCTTCAGGTGGAGGTAAAGGGCATTCAGCAGATCGTCTTTGGTAGCAAAGTAGCGAAACAGGGTGCCTTCGGCGACGCCCGCGTTACGGGCAATGAGCGCCGTTGAGGCGGCAATTCCCGACTGCGCAAACGCAGCGGTTGCTGCTTCCAGTAAGGCCTGTTTTTTATCTTCACTCTTCGGACGTGCCACTCAATTCTCCCCTTTGTCAAATGTAAAAAAACGTATTGAAGCATGCGGTTCATACCGCTGCAACGCGGAATGTCAAAGATCGAAAACGTCTTGACGATATATTCATCATATCTAATAATGAGTGCTTACTCACTCATAATCAAGCTTAACCCGCGTAAACCATCGGATGGGGCGCGTATTCGGGTCAGGAAATGAAAAAGCCTCTATTCATCTGCGTGGTGTTTGTCATGATTGTTGCTTCAGCTGCGAGTTTACCTTTTGTTCTGAACGCCGGATTCGGCCAGCCACCGCAGGGTGAGCAGCTCTCCGAAGTGGAAGCCTCTCCGCAGTATCGCGAGGGGAAATTCCACAATACGCTGCCGACGCCGGGTTATAACGGCGACAAAAACATGCTGGTCGCGACGTGGGAATTTCTGACCAAAAAAACCGAAAACGCACGACCGGCGCAGCCGCTGCCGCTGGTAAAAACCGATCTTGCGAGCCTGCCGCTGGAGCAGGACACCCTGGTGTGGCTCGGTCACTCCTCGTGGTACCTGCAGCTCGCGGGTAAACGCATTCTGATTGACCCGGTGCTCAGCAACTACGCCGCGCCATTCTCGTTCCTCAATAAGGCCTTTGCCGGTGAGTATCCGTGGCGCGCTGAAAGCATGCCGGAGATCGACCTGCTGATTATCTCGCACGATCACTATGATCATCTGGACTACGCCACCATCAGGGCGCTACTGCCAAAGGTGAAGCGCGTGGTGACGCCGCTGGGCGTGGGCTCCCACCTGCGCTACTGGGGAATGAAGCCTGAGATTATTGACGAGCGCGACTGGAACCAGTCGGTGCGCATCAGCGATGAATTGACGGTGCATGTTCTTCCGGCGCGTCACTTTTCCGGGCGCGGCATCAAGCGCGACCAGACCTTGTGGGGCAGCTTTATGTTCGTCACGCCAGAGCAGAAGGTTTATTACAGCGGGGATTCCGGCTACGGCCCGCACTTTAAGGCCATCGGCGAGCATTTTGGCGAGGTGGATTTAGCCATTATGGAAAACGGCCAGTACGACCAGGACTGGAAGTACATCCACATGCTGCCGGATGAAACGGCGCAGGCCTCGACGGATCTCAACGCCAAAGCGGTGGTGCCGGGGCACAACGGGCGCTTCGTGCTGGCGAAACACACGTGGAACGATCCGCTGATCCAGCTGGCGCGCGCCAGCAAGGACAAAAATTATCGGCTGCTGACGCCGGAACTGGGTGAGCCCGTGCGGGTGAGTGATACCACTCAGGTATTTCGCGAGTGGTGGGAATAATGTTTAAGCGAGAAGCAGAGGGGGACAGCTGTATGACCATTTCCGCTCAAGTCATCGACACTATCGTCGAATGGATCGACGACAATCTGCACCAGCCGTTACGTATCGAAGAGATCGCCCGCCACGCGGGATATTCGAAGTGGCACCTGCAGCGGCTGTTTATGCAGTATAAAGGGGAGAGCCTCGGGCGCTATATTCGCGAGCGCAAGCTGCTGCTGGCGGCGCGCGATCTGCGTGAATCCGACGCTCGCGTGTACGATATCTGCCTGCGCTACGGGTTTGACTCGCAGCAGACGTTTACCCGCATATTTACCCGCACCTTCAACCAGCCGCCGGGTGCGTACCGTAAAGAGAACCACAGTCGGGCGCATTGAAAGATATTCCCCTCACCCCGGCCCTCTCCCCAACGGGGCGAGGGTGTAATCGTCCCCTCTCCCCGTTGGGGAGAGGGTTAGGGTGAGGGGCCAGACCGCACCCTGTTTACCAGCGATAATTCACCGTCGCCGTCACCGTTCGGCCAATCCCGTAGAAGCACGCCGTATCGCTTGCGCACGACGCAACATATTTCGTGTCCGCCACGTTATTGACGTTGAACTGCACGCTCGCCCCTTTCAGGCTGTGGTTCAACTCGCCCAGATCGTAGCTCAGCATCGCATCATACAGATCCACCGACGGCACCTTGAAGGTATTCTTCGCATCGCCGTAGCTGGTACCGATGTAGCGCATCCCCACGCCAGCGGTCAGGCTCTTCAGCGCGCCGCCCGGAACGGTATAGCTGGCAAACGCCGATGCCATATGCGCCGGAATACGCGCAGGCGTTTTGCCTTCTGTTCCCGCCACCGTCGTGCTTTTGGTTTTCGCATCGGTGTAAGTGTATGAGCCAATCAGGTTGATGTTGTCCATCAGCGTGGAGTGGATTTCCGCCTCAACGCCTTTCGAACGCACTTTACCCGCGTTCTCAAACCAGCCTTCGGCGCTGTTGTAGGTCGCCACGTTGTCCTGGGTTAAATCGTACAGCGCGAGGGTCATCAGCGTACTGTCGACCGGCTGATACTTCAGGCCAATCTCGGTCTGCTCCCCGGTGGTTGGCTTGAAGGGGGCAACGCCCGGCGCGCGGTTGGTTTGCAGGTTCGGTTCAAACGAGGTGCTGTAGCTGACGTACGGCGACAGGCCAGAATCGAACGCGTACAGCAGGCCGGTTCGCCAGGTGAACTTGCTGTCGTTCTGCTGGGTTAAGCTGCCGTTGGTGAAGTCGTGAGTTCGCACTTCGCTCCAGTCGTAGCGCCCGGAGACCAGCCATTCCCAGCTGTTCCAGCTCATTTGATCCTGCAAATACAGCCCCATCTGGTCGAGATTTTGCTGCTCGTCGGTGGCCGTTTTGAAGGTGCTTTCATCCACGTTCACGCCGTACACCGGGTTCGTCCAGTCGAGGTCATACTGTGAACCGCTCCCGCGTTCCAGCAGCTGTTTATCTTTGCTGGTCTTGTAGTCGAACCCGCCGAGCAGGGTGTGGCTGACGCTGCCGGTCTCCATCAGATACTCAAGCTGGTTATCCAGGCCAAATTCGTTGGTGGTGCGCTCTTCATGCTGCGCGCGTCGCGTCAATACCGTGCTGTTGGCCGCGCTACTGGTGTAAACGAGGTAACGGTATTTTTGTTTGATGCTGGCGTAACGCGCGTTCTGGCGGAAGGTGAGGTCGTCGGCGAACTGATGTTCCAGCTCGTAGCCGATCGTCGTCTGCTCGCGCCAGGACTGGTTGTAATTCGGATCGCTGACGTTAAAGTCGCGCGGGATGTATTTCCCGTCGACACTTTTGACCGTGCCGTAGGCGGGCAGGAAGTTGCGGTAGCCCGCATCCGGATCCTTCTGGTAGCTGGTCAGCAGCGTAAAGCGGGTCTGATCGTTCGGGTACCAGGTGATAGCAGGCGCGATCGCCATCCGCGTCTCTTTATAATCATCCACCTGATTATGCTGGGTACGGGCGATACCGTTGACGCGATACAGCACGCGGCCGTCGTCGCTCAGCTTGCCGCCGAAATCAAACGCGCCTTCTGCCAGATCGTTATTGCCGGTGCGGAACTGTACGTTATGGATGGATTCCGCGGTCGGCCGTTTGCTGGTCATGCTGATTAACCCGCCAGGGTTGACCTGACCAAACAGCACCGACGCCGGGCCACGCACCAGCTCCACGCGCTCCAGTAACCACGGGTCAATCGTACCCGTCTGGGACGAGGCTGTCGCGCCGAAGCTCAGGCCGTCGAGGAATTTCGGCACATAGCTAAAGCCGCGCACGAACACCTCGTCGTTACGGTTCGACGAGCCGCGGTACTCGGTAAACACGCCCGCCGAGTAGCGCAGCGCCTGCGATACGGACGTCACGTCCTGCATGTTCATCTGATCGCGGGTGATCACCGATACCGACTGCGGCGTTTTCACGATCTCCGCGCGGGTCTTGGTGGCGGAGAGTGTTTGGGTTGCCACAATCCCTTTTACCGGGGCGGTGGGTTCTTCACTCACGCTCTGCGTCACCGTTATGGTTTCTTCTCTATTTTCAGCCTGAGCCGCCACGCTGGTCGTCGCCAGACTCAGCAGACACAGTTGCATTATCTTATTATTCTTAAACATTTTTTCTACTCATCCTTGGTTGCTATCGCCATAGAAACACCGTTAAAACGCGTTAGATGATATTGCAAATTATTACCATTTGCATTAGCGTTGATAACAAATTTCGTCAGGGAACAAGCGGTAATGAAGAGGGTATGGAGCGGATTATTACTCGGGATAGGTGTGCTGCCTGCGGTGGCGGCAACCTGCGAACACTCTTCCCGGCAGGGAGACGTCCAGGGGAAGTTTGATGCCAGCGGTGAAGTCTGTTTTATGCTGCCAGAGCTTGCTGAAAATTATGTCTCCGCCACGCTGCATGGCGTAACGGATGCCCGCCTGCTGGACGGGCAAAACCGCCGCATTCGTACGTTGGTTGAAAATGGGCCCGCCGATGGCGAACACACGCTGCTTTTTGCCCTGCCGGAAAAGCAGAGCACCTCGCTGGTCCTGCACGGCGAAGCGGGTAAACCCTGGCGTTTTCAGTGGCGGATGAAAGAGACATCTGCGCTACCGCGCGTACAGATGCTTGCACCTGAAAGCCCAACGCTTCAGGCGCTGGCAAAAGAGATTGCTGCCGGAGGGAGTACCGACGCGTTCTGGCAGACGCAGATTCGGCAGGGAACGCCGATGGTGGAGCCAGTAGACGCAGAACATAAGCGCGTCACCTTCCTGTGGCGCGGCGCGCGGGATAACGTCTTTATTCTCGGCTCACCGGCGGGGGATCACGACCCGCTGTTCCGCCTGGGCAACAGCGACGTCTGGTTCCGCAGCTATGTGGTGCCCGCTGACACGGTGATGCAGTACAAGCTCGCGCCCGATGTGCCGATCGTCGAGGGTTCCTCACGCGATCAACGTCGCGCGATCCTGGTGAGCGCCCAGGCCGATCCGCTCAACCCGAATACATTTGGTGAACAAAAGACGGATCGCTGGAACCGCTATTCGCTGCTCGATCTCAGCCCGGCACGCTATTGCTCCGTGCAGGCCACGGCTCAGCCACTGGTCCACGGGTCATTAAGCCGCCAGAGCATCAGGAGCAATATCCTCGGTAATACCCGCGAGGTGATGGTCTATAAACCGCGCGGCGCACAGCCTGCACGCTGGACGCTCATCCTCTTCGACGGGCAGATTTATCAGGACGAGTACCATTTCGCTAATGTGCTGGACGGTCTGATCGCCCGCCATCATCTTCCGCCGATTAACGTGGTGTTTATCGACAGCCTCGATCACGCCCGACGCGGCAACGAGCTGCCGCCGAACCCGGATTTCGCCGACTTTATGGCGCATGAACTGCTGCCGTGGCTGCGCGGGCAGGGCATCGCGATGCAGCGGCAGAAAACGGTGCTGGCGGGGTCGAGCTACGGGGGAATCGCGTCGTCATGGGTAGCGCTGCGCTATCCGCGCCTCTTTGGTAACGTGCTGAGCCTTTCAGGTTCGTACTGGTGGGCACCGAAAGGGGAGGCTCCCGGCTGGCTGACGCGGCAATATAATCAGTCGCCGCCATATCCGGTGCGCTTCTGGCTGCAGGCCGGAAAGTTTGAAACCACGGGGCCGGGCGGGGGCATTTATCGCACTACGCAGGATTTCGAACAGGCGTTGAGGGAGAAAGGGTATCGCGTCAGCTTCCATCCCTCATCCAGCGGTCACGACTACGCGGCCTGGTGTGAAGCGCTGATCCACGGCATGCGTGACTTCACCGGCTTACGACGCCAGTGAAAACCAGCGGCGCCAGACGAAACGCAGGATAAAGAATTCGATGGCGCCGAGTGCCAAAAACCACAGGCAAAACAGAATGGTGTAGAGCTGGTTCAGATCGACCATATGGAAGGTCGTCATCAGCTTCTGCGCCAGCACCAGACCCAGCGACGGCGCGGGTAACAGCAGGCAAGAGATCAGGGCCAGCAATAAAATGCCCCCCGCCGTAAGCAGCGATTCTAACGGGTGTTTCATCTTAATGTTAATCGTCAGTTAAAAATGTCATTGTCCGGCATTCTGTAACGTAAAGCAATATCGGCCCCGCTGGCCTTTTTGAATAAAACAAAGACATTATTACTGCGAATAAATAACACTATACGACCCGGTGTTCATATTAATATCGCGTTATGTAAATAAATGTCCATATCAGGAAAATAATTTTACAAATGTATAGGTGCTATAACCAATTAACGTGGCAATAACAATGGCTGCGACAATGTATAACGCCAGGCGTCGTCCGCGATAAATACCAAACATGGTTCCCCCTCGTTTAGCGTTGGTTTAGAAATATTTTGTAAAAATCAGGTCATCGAAATAGTTTTAATCAGTTTTGAATAACCGAGAAGTCATTATATTGCGGTAGATCAATTTTACCCGCAAGACTTAAAAATGAATTTATTTAAGCCAGAAAGGAATTCAGGCTTCTGTTCACCGGATATTGAAGGAAAAATACGATGACCGAAAAAAAATTGTCCCCAAACATGCCGCCTTCCGGCGGGCTGGCATACCAGCAGACCGCAGAGCAGGTGCTTACGCACCTGCAGAGCCAGGCCAGCGGTCTGGATCGTGCAGAGGCGCAGGCGCGTCTGCAAAAATCAGGTCCGAACGCGCTGCCGGAGAAAAAAGGTAAACCCGCCTGGCTGCGTTTTTTGGCCCATTTTAATGATGTGCTAATTTATGTCCTGCTGGCCGCCGCCGTATTAACGGCAGTAATGGGCCACTGGGTTGATACGCTGGTTATTCTGGGCGTCGCGGTAATCAATGCCTTAATTGGCCATATTCAGGAAAGCAACGCGGAAAAATCCCTGAAGAGTATTCGCAATATGCTCTCCAGCGAGGCGCGCGTTATTCGTAACGGCAGCCACGAAACGATACCCACAACTGAAATAGTTCCGGGCGATATTATTGTATTACGCGCGGGGGATCGTATTCCGGCGGATATGCGTCTAATCGAAGCGCATAATTTACGCGTGGAAGAGGCGATTCTGACCGGTGAATCCACCGTGGTGGATAAGCACACGAATCCGCTGAGCGGCGAACTGCCGCTGGGCGACCGCACCAATATGGTCTTCTCAGGGACGACCGTAAGCGCGGGCGGCGGCGTCGGCGTGGTCACCGCGACCGGCAAGGATACCGAACTCGGCCACATCAACCAGATGATGGCGGGCATCGAAAAGCACCGCACGCCGCTGCTGGTGCAGATGGACAAGCTGGGTAAAGCGATCTTCGCCATTATCCTGGCGATGATGGCCGCGCTGTTTGTCTTCAGCCTGGTGTTCCGCGAAATTCCAATGGGCGAGCTGCTGCTCTCCCTGATTAGTCTGGCGGTGGCCTCCGTGCCGGAAGGTCTGCCAGCGATTATCTCCATCATCCTCTCGCTGGGCGTGCAGGCGATGGCGCGCAAGCGGGCGATTATCCGCAAGCTGCCAACAGTTGAAACGCTCGGCGCGATGACCGTGGTTTGCTCGGATAAAACCGGCACCCTGACCATGAACGAGATGACGGTCAAAGCCATCATCACCGCTGACGCCTGCTACCGCGTGGACGGCAACAGCTACGAGCCGGTGGGCAACATCTACCTGGAAGGCAGCGACGAGCCGGTCCACATCCAGCCGGGCACCGTGCTGGAGCAGTACCTGCGTACCATCGACCTGTGTAACGACAGCCAGATGATTCAGGACGAGCGCGGCCTGTGGGGTATTACCGGTGGGCCGACCGAGGGCGCGCTGAAGGTGCTGGCGGCGAAGGCCAGCCTTGAGCCGGTCATGACCACGCTGGTTAACAAGATCCCGTTCGACTCGCAGTACAAGTACATGAGCACCCACTACCAGATTGGCGGTGAGGAGCAGATCCTGATCACCGGCGCGCCGGACGTCATTTTCGCCCTGTGCGCGCAGCAGCAGACCCGTCACGGCGCGGAAGCCTTTAACCACGCGTACTGGGAAGCTGAAATGGAGCGCTATGCGCGTCAGGGGCTGCGCATGGTTGCCGCGGCGTTCAAGCCGGCCAGCGGCGAGCAGGCATTAACGCACGACGACCTGAGCCACGGCCTGATCTTCCTCGGCATCGCCGGGATGATGGATCCGCCGCGTCCGGAAGCGATTGACGCGATCGGCGCCTGCCAGCAGGCGGGGATCCGCGTGAAGATGATCACCGGGGATCACCCGCAGACGGCGATGAGCATCGGCCAGATGCTGGGGATCACCAACAGCGAGCAGGCGGTGACCGGCTACCAGCTGGAGAAAATGGACGACGCCGAGCTGGCGGACGCGGCGGTGAAGTATGACATTTTCGCCCGCACCAGCCCGGAGCATAAGCTGCGCCTGGTGAAAGCGCTGCAGGATAAAGGTGAAATCGTCGGCATGACCGGTGACGGCGTGAACGATGCCCCGGCGCTGCGTCAGGCTGACGTGGGCATCGCGATGGGCATCAAAGGCACGGAAGTGACCAAAGAGGCGGCGGACATGGTCCTGACGGACGATAACTTCGCGACCATCGCCAGCGCGGTGAAAGAGGGGCGTCGCGTTTACGACAACCTGAAGAAGACCATCCTCTTTATCATGCCGACCAACCTTGCGCAGGGGCTGCTGATTGTGATTGCGCTGCTGGCGGGGAACATCATTCCGCTGACGCCGGTGCTGATTCTGTGGATGAACATGGCGACCTCCGCCACGCTCTCCTTCGGTCTGGCCTTTGAGTCCGCCGAGCGCAACATCATGCGCCGTCCGCCGCGCCAGACCGGGCAGCATGTGATGGACGCCTACGCCGTCTGGCGCGTGGCCTTCGTCGGCACCATGATTGCCATCGCCGCCTTTGCGCTGGAAGCCTGGCTGGCCCCGCGCGGCCACAGCGCGGAGTTCATCCGCACCGTGCTGCTGCAGATGCTGGTCTGCGCCCAGTGGGTGTACATGATTAACTGCCGCAACACCGAAGGGTTCTCCCTGAACCGCGGCCTGCTGGCAAACAAAGGTATCTGGCTGGTGACGGGCGTGCTGTTCCTGCTCCAGGCGGCGATTATCTACCTGCCGTTTATGCAGATGCTGTTCGGCACTGAAGCGCTGCCGCTGCGCTACTGGTTCGTGACTCTGGCGGTGGCGGGCGTGATGTTCTTCGTCGTCGAAATCGAGAAGCGACTGACCCGCAGGTTCCGTAAGGCTGCATAACTTTTTGCCCTCACCCTAACCCTCTCCCACAGGGAGAGGGAACTCTGACCTCCCTCTCCCTGTGGGAGAGGGCCGGGGTGAGGGAAAACAACGCCGAGGTACTCCCATGAAATTCCCACTCCTGTTCGCGCTCCTCGCCTGCACCCTGCAACCCGCATTCGCTGCCGCCATTCCCGTTCGCGTCGCCGCCGTGGAGCAGACCGCCCACGCCGCCGAGCGTCAGATCCCAGGTCGCATCGAAGCGATTCACACCGTTGAGCTGCGCGCCCGCACGGAAGGCGTGATTACCAAAATCCACTTCCGCGACGGGCAGTACGTGAAAAAGGGCGACGTGCTGTTTGAGCTCGACGACGCCGAGCCGCGCGCCGCCCTGCGCCTGGCGCAGGCCGAGGTGAGAAGCGCCGAAGCCACGCTGCGTCAGGCGCAGCAGCAGCTTTCCCGCTTTGAAAGCCTGGGCAGCAGCAACGCCATCAGCCGTCACGACGTGGATAACGCCCGCATGCAGCGGGACGTCGCCAGTGCCGCGCTGGAGCAGGCGAAAGCCCGTCTCGACACCCGCAGCGTCACCCTGAACTACACCCGCATCGCCTCGCCGATTGACGGACGCGTGGGGCACAGCCAGTTCCACGTCGGCAGCCTGGTCAATCCGGCGAGCGGCGTTTTGGTGGAGGTGGTCCAGCTCGATCCGATCCGCATCGCCTTTGCGCTCGAAGAGGGGGCGTTTGCCACCAAAGCCGGACAGCATGCGGATATCAGCGCCATGAAGCAGGCCTGGCAGGCGTTAATCGACAGCAACGGTCAGCGTATCCTCGGTGAGCTGACGTCCGTGGATAACCGCATCGACCCGCGCACCGCCAGCGTGATGCTACGCGCCGAGTTTGCCAACCCGCGCCATCAGCTCCTGCCCGGCGGCAACGTGAACGTGACCCTGCGCCCGGCAAGCGAGCAGCCGGTTCTGACCCTGCCCGCCGCCGCGGTACAGCAGAACGGCGACGGGTTCTTTGCCTGGGTGGTTAACGCCGACGGCAAAGCCGAAATGCGCCCGCTGAAGGTCGCCGGACAGATTGGCCAGCAGTTCCAGGTTACCTCCGGCGTGAAGCCCGGTGAGCGAGCAATCACTGACGGCGTGCAGCGCGTGCAGCCCGGCGCTGCCGTCCAGATACTGAACTAAGGAGCCATCATGCTGACGTTTTTCATCAAACGCCCGCGCTTCGCGATGGTGATTGCGCTGGTCATCACCCTGCTGGGGGCCATCGCGCTGAGGTTTATTCCGGTAGAGCAGTACCCGCAGATCACGCCGCCGGTCGTGAATGTGTCAGCCTCATGGCCCGGCGCCAGCTCGGCTGACGTGGCGGAGGCCATCGCCACGCCGCTGGAGACCCAGCTGAACGGCGTGGACCACATGCTCTATATGGAGTCCACCAGCTCGGACGAAGGCTCGTACAGCCTGAACATCACCTTTGCGGCGGGTACCGATCCGGACCTTGCCGCCATCGACGTGCAGAACCGCGTGGCGCAGGCCGTGGCGCAGCTGCCCGCCGAGGCGCAGCAAAACGGCGTGCAGGTGCGCAAGCGGGCCACCAACCTGATGATGGGGGTAAGTCTTTACTCACCGAACAATACCCACACGCCGCTGTTCGTCAGCAACTACGCCAGCACCCAGGTGCGCGAGGCGCTGTCTCGTCTGCCGGGCGTCGGACAGGTGCAGATGTTTGGCGCGCGCGACTACAGCATGCGCATCTGGCTGCGTCCAGACCGCATGAACGCCCTGAACGTCACCACCGACGACGTGGCGCAGGCGCTGCGCGAGCAGAACGTGCAGGGGGCGGCAGGCCAGGTCGGCACGCCGCCGGTGTTTAACGGCCAGCAGCAGACCCTGACCATCAACGGGCTGGGACGTTTAAACCAGGCCGACGACTTTGCCAACATCATTATTCGCGCCGGGGAGATGGGCCAGCTGGTGCGCCTGAAGGACATCGCCACCATTGAACTTGGCTCGCGCAGCTACAGCTCCGGCGCGCAGCTCAACGGGCACGACTCCGCCTACCTCGGCATCTATCCGACCCCATCCGCCAACGCCCTGCGCGTGGCCGACGCGGTACGCGCGGAGCTGGAACGCCTCTCGACGCGCTTCCCGGACGACCTGGTCTATGAGGTGAAATTCGACACCACCTCCTTTGTTGCCGCCACCATTAAAGAGATCGGCGTCTCCCTGGCGCTGACCATGCTGGCGGTAGTGGTGGTCGTTTCCCTGTTCCTGCAAAGCTGGCGCGCAACGCTGATTGTCGCGCTCGCCATTCCGGTGTCGCTGGTGGGCACCTTTGCGGTGCTCTACACGCTCGGCTACTCCGCCAACACCCTCAGCCTGTTCGCCATTATTCTGGCGCTGACCATGGTGGTGGATGACGCCATCGTGGTGGTGGAGAGCGTCGAAACGCTGATGGCGGAAGGGCAGAGCCGCACGGCGGCGACCGCGCTGGCGCTGCGCCAGATTGCCGGGCCGGTGATTGCGACGACGCTGGTACTGCTGGCGGTGTTTGTGCCGGTGGCGCTGCTGCCGGGGATTGTCGGCGAGCTTTATCGCCAGTTCGCGGTGACGCTCTCCACCGCCGTGACGCTTTCAAGCCTGGTGGCACTGACCCTGACGCCTGCGCTGTGCGCGATGCTGCTGCGTCCGCGCCCGGAGAAACCGGCGGCACTCTATCGCGCCTTTAACCGCGGGCTGGACGCCACGCGCGGTTTCTACACCCGCATCGTGAACGTTTTAAACCTTCGTCCGTGGCTGGCGCTGCTGGCCACCGCAGGCGCGGCGGCCGTGGTGGCGTTCAGCTTTATGTCGATGCCTAAAGGCTTCCTGCCGCAGGAGGATCAGGGCTACTTCTTCGCCAGCGTCCAGCTGCCGGAAGCGGCCTCGCTGGAGCGCACCGAGGCGGTGATGGCCACGGCGCGCGAATTAATCGCCAAAAACCCGGCGGTGGAGGACGTGATTCAGGTCTCCGGGTTTAACATTCTCAACGGCACCAGCGCCTCCAACGGCGGGTTTATCTCCATCATGCTCAAAGACTGGAGCGAGCGGCCGCCGCTGGACGAGGTGATGGGCACCCTGCAGCGCCAGCTGCTGGCCCTGCCGGAAGCGACCATTATGACCTTCGCGCCCCCGACGCTGCCGGGGCTGGGTAACGCCTCCGGCTTCGACCTGCGCATTCAGGCGCAGGCGGGGCAGAGTCCGGCGGAGCTGGAGCGCGTGACGCGTGAGGTGCTGGCGAAAGCCAATCAGCACCCGCAGCTGAACCGCGTGTTCACCACCTGGAGCAGCAACGTGCCGCAGCTGACGCTGACCGTTGACCGCGAGCGGGCTGCCCGTCTTGACGTGCCGGTGTCTCGCATCTTCAGCAGCCTGCAAACGGCCTTTGGCGGCACGCGCGCCGGGGATTTCAGCGTGAATAACCGCGTTTACCACGTCGTCATGCAGAACGAGATGCAGTGGCGCGAGCGCGCCGAGCAGATTAGCGAACTGTTCGTGCGCAGCAACAGCGGTGAGCGGGTGCGCCTGAGCAACCTCGTTACCATTACGCCGACCGTCGGCGCGCCGTTCCTGCAGCAGTACAACCAGTTTCCGTCGGTGTCGGTGAGCGGCTCCGCGGCGGAAGGGGTGAGCAGCAGCACCGCGATGGCTGCGATGGGCGAGATTCTGGCGGAAAACCTGCCAGCCGGGTACGACTATGCCTGGAGCGGCATGTCGTATCAGGAGCAGCAGACCGGCAACCAGGCGATGTGGATCGTGCTGGCGGCGGTGGTCATGGCGTGGCTGTTCCTCGTCGCCCAGTACGAGAGCTGGACGCTCCCGGCGAGCGTGATGCTCTCGGTGCTGTTCGCCATCGGCGGGGCGCTGGTCTGGCTGTGGTTGGCGGGATACGCCAACGACGTGTACGTGCAGATAGGTCTGGTGCTATTGATAGCCCTTGCCGCCAAGAACGCGATCCTGATCGTGGAGTTTGCCCGCGCGCGGCGCATGGACGGGATGGCGATTGTCGATGCCGCGCGTGAAGGGGCCTCGCGCCGCTTCCGCGCGGTGATGATGACCGCCGTGTCGTTCATTATCGGCGTATTGCCCATGATGCTGGCGACCGGGGCGGGAGCCCAGAGCCGTCGCATCATCGGCACCACGGTGTTCAGCGGCATGCTGGTGGCCACGGTGGTGGGGATTATCTTCATCCCCGCGCTGTTCGTGCTGTTCCAGCGCCTGCGCGAGTGGGGCCACGGCCTTACGGACTCGTCGCCCACAGCTCGCAGTGCTTCTGAACCAGAGAAATAAGCGAGCCGCCGTCGGCGATAAACTCCCGCATGCGCTGCGCCTCGCTCTTGCCCTGCTTTAACAGCAGGGCAATTTCATTGATTGCGCTCGTCGCGCCGAGCTTTTCGGCCGACGGCGCAACCTGCTCCAGCAGCCAGGCAATGTCTTCCGCCACGGTCTTGTGCTCGCCGGTGTGCACGTCCGTCAGGATCCCCTCCAGCCCGTAGCGACAGGCCTGAAAACGGTTAAAGCGGTAGAGCAGGAAATCCTTCTCCTGATGCTTATACGGCCGCGCGGTCAGCAGCCAGTGGGACGTCGCCTGGATCAGCCCGGCGATGTTAATCGCGTGGCCGAGCGTCAGCGGCGTATCCATCACCCGCACCTCCACGGTACCGAAGTGCGGGCTGGGGCGGATGTCCCAGTGCAGATCTTTAATGCTGTCGATCATGCTGGTCGAACTCAGGCGGCGGAACAGCCCCTCGAACTCCTGCCAGCTGTTGACCCACGGCATCTGGCCGTTATCCGGGAACCCTGAAAAAATGTTAAGCCGCGACGAGGAGAACTTCGTGTCCGTGCCCTGCATGTACGGCGAGGCCGCCGCCAGGGCGATAAAGTGCGGGACAAAGCGCGACAGGCCGTGCAGCAGGTAGATGGCGTCATCCCCGGTCCGACAGCCGACGTGGACGTGCTGGCCGAACACCGTTGCCTGCAAAATCAGGTAGCCGAAGCGCTCAAGCGTGACGTTATAGCGCTCGTCGTCGCACACCTCCTGCCGCTGCCACTTCTGGAACGGGTGCGTCCCGCCGCCGCAGATCTGGATATGCTGCTCCGCCGCCGCGCGCAGGATGCTCTGCTGCATCACCGAGAACTGCGCGGCCGCCTGGTCGATGTTCTGGCACACGCTGGTGGCGATTTCGAGCATGCTTTCGGTGATGTCGTGTTTGACCTCGCCGCCTTTGATGTCGTCTTTGACGGCGGCGATAAGCGCGGAGGAGTCCTGGCTGAGATCGTACCCCGGCGGGTTAACCACCTGCAGCTCAAGCTCGATACCGAGGGTAAAAGGTTCAGAGGATTTGAAATCGGGTAAAGGCATGGCGCACTCCGTTGTCTGTTGTGTGTTGAGTATAGACAACGACGTGGCGCTCACTTTACAGGGTGGTATAACTGTTAGCAGGCTTAGCGAAAAGGGGAGTTAACCATGTCTGACAATCCAGTGATTGCGCTGATTGGGCCTGGCGCAATTGGTACTACCATTGCCGCAGTGCTGCACGACGCGGGCCGCACGCCGCTGCTGTGCGGACGCACCGCGCATCCTGAACTGCGTTTGCGCGACGACGAGGGGGAAACGGTGGTGCCGGGTCCGGTATTAACCGATCCGGCCGCCATCACGCGCCCTGTCGATCTGGTATTTGTGGCGGTAAAAACGACGCAAAATGCCGACAGCGCCGGGTGGCTGCGGGCTCTGTGCGATGAAAACACCGTGGTCTGCGCGCTGCAAAACGGCGTGGAGCAGAAAGCCCAGCTGGAGCCGTGGGTCAACGGCGCGACGGTGCTGCCGTCGGTGGTCTGGTTCCCGGCGCAGCGCGAGCCGGATGCCTCCGTATGGCTGCGCGCCAAACCGCGCCTGACGCTGCCGGATGTGCCGCAGGCGCAGCGGGTAGTGGAGGCGCTTCGCGATACGCGCTGCGCGGTTGAGCTCTCGGAAGATTTCGCGAGCGTCGCCTGGCGCAAGCTGCTGCAAAACGCGGTTGCCGGGCTGATGGTGCTGGCTAACCGCCGCGCCGGGATGTTCAGACGTGAGGATGTCAGCGAACTTTCGCTGGCCTATCTGCGCGAGGGGCTTGCCGTCGCCCGCGCCGAAGGGGCGAAGCTGGACGATGCTGTGGCCCAGGAGATTCTGGCGAACTTCCAGCGCGCGCCTGAGGACCTGGGTACGTCGATCCTTGCCGACCGTCAGGCGGATCGTCCGATGGAGTGGGATATCCGCAACGGCGTGATCCAGCGCTACGGCCGCAAACACGGTATTGCAGTGCCCATCAGCGACGTGGTGGTGCCGCTGCTGGCGGCGGGGAGCGAGGGGCCAGGCTAACGGCCGCTGTTTTTCCGTTCGGCAAAGTAATGCGCGGGCGTGCTGCCCATCGCTTTTCTGAACATGGCGATAAACGCATTCACGGATTCGTACCCGAGCGTTGTCGCCACGTTCTGGACGGGCACGCCGCTTGCCAGCTCCCGCAGGGCAATAATCAAATGCAGCTGCTGGCGCCACCGCCCGAAGCTCAGCCCTGTCTCTCGCTGCATCAGGCGGGCAAACGAGCGCTCGCTGAGGGCCAGCCGCTTCGCCCAGGCCTTCAGGGTGCTTCTGTCATCCGGGCGGCTGACCAGCGCGTCGGCCATGGCGCGAATTTTTGGATCGGCTGAGACCGGCAGGCTCAGCTTCTGCTGCGGCATGCTGGCGAGCTCGTCCAGCGTCACCCGGGTCAGTCTGGCAACGTGGCCGTCGGGGGGATAATCAACGCCCTCATGCGTCAGTCGATCGACCAGCTCCTTAATCAACGGCGAGATCGCCAGCGTGCAACACTTCTCCGGCAGCGCTGCCGCGCCAGGCTCAATAAACAGATAGTTCAGGTGCGCGTTCCAGGTTGCTTTCGCGCTGTGCTGGATCCCGCCCGGGATCCAGACGGCGCAGTCCGGCGGCACGATCCAGATATCGTTTTCCGCATAACAGCTGACCGCGCCGTAGCGGGTAATAATCAGCTGCCCCTTACGGTGGGTGTGTACCGGTACTTCCGCGGCGTAGTCCACAAAGTCCAGATGACGCGCCACGGCAGGCGAGGCGCTAGAGTCAGGGTCATACAGCGTATGAGCGAGTTGGGCTTTCATGATTCTGGCAACTTTTAGGTATTTTTTGACAGAATAGAGTATTTAAGCGGGTCTGCAAGCCGGTAATAATCCCGGCATGAAAAACATTTTCTCTCATCCCGCGCTGCGAAACGATGCGGGTGCGATTATCTACGCCGCGAAGAGTTTTACCGCGGCGATGCTCGCGTATTACATCGCGCTGTCGATCGGCCTCGAGCGTCCTTCATGGGCGATTATTACGGTTTACATCGTATCGCAGACGTCGGTGGGGGCATCGCTCAGCCGAAGCCTCTACCGGCTGGCCGGTACGGTTGTCGGGGCCTGTGCGACCGTTCTGATTGTGCCCACCTTCGCGAATATGCCGATCCTGTGCAGCGTAGTGCTGACGGGCTGGATCGCGTTCTGCCTGTGGCTCTCCCTGCTGGAGCGCACGCCGCGGGCGTACGCTTTTGTGCTGGCGGGCTATACCGCGAGCCTGATTGGCTTTCCGGCGGTGTCCGATCCCGGCGGCATCTTCAACGTCGCCATTGTTCGCGTGCAGGAGATCGCGATTGGGATTTTCTGCGCGGCGCTGATTCACCGCTACGTGCTGCCCGCGCGGGTATCAGGTCAGTTCAACGCTAAGCTATCCCAGACGTTACAGGCCGCGCGCGGGCGGGTGGCGGATACCTTAGCGGGTAAACCCGCTGCGGCTTCCGGCCCGCTGCATCTGGCCCTGGCGCTGCAGTTCCTGCAGGGCATCAGCCACCATATTCCGTACGATTTTGCCCTGTCCGCCCCGGTACGGCAGGCCAGAAACGCCATCCACGACCGGCTGGCGCGGCTCATTATCGTCAACTGTGAACTACACGATCGCCTGCCGGAGATCGGAACCCTGTCCGCCGAGATGCAGGCATTGCTGGGGGACGTTCAGGCCTGGCTTGCCGCTGAAGGCGATGATCCCAGCAGCACGGCAGAGGCGCTGCGGCACCGCAGCACGCTTCTCGTCGCGCGGTATGCTGCGCAGGCGCAGACGTTTGAAGACGCGCTGCGGGTCAGTTTTATTCGCTACCTCTCGGAGGCCATCGCTCTTCTGCAGCAGTGCGAGCGCCTTTCCGGGGCCATTCGCCACGCGAAACCGGCCTTCGGGGAGGTACCAACTCGCGCGGCAAAAGGCTACGTGTTCCACCGCGATCCCCTTACCGCAGCCCGCACGGCGCTGGGGGCTTTCGCTATTATCCTGAGCGGCTGCCTGGTGTGGATCTTCTCAGCATGGCCGGACGGCGGAACGGCGGTGTCGATACTCGGCGTCTGCTGCACGCTGTTTGGCAGCTTCGACACCCCGGCGCCGCACATTGTGAAGTACATCGTTGGCTCGTTCTGGGGTGTGGTGATGAGCCTGCTCTACAGCTTTGCGCTGCTGCCGCAGGTGAGCGATTTCCCGGTGCTGGTGGCGGTGCTTGCCCCGGCGTATCTGCTGGCCGGGTCGCTTCAGGCGCGTCCGCCCACCACGTTTATGGCGATGGGGATCACCCTGACGCTGCCCATTCTGTGCGAGCTGGGTGCGCGCTACAGCGGAGACTTCGCCGTCGCGGCCAACACTGCCATTGCGCTCTTTGCCGCCACTGGATTTGCCGTCATCAGCATGAGCCTGCTGCAAACCGTGCAGGCGGACGCCGCCATCGCGCGCCTGCTGAACATCTGCCAGCGCGACATTCGCCGCAGTGTGAAGGGTACGCTGCGGGTGGATGAAACGCACTGGATCAACCTGATGATGGACCGCACCGCCCTGTTGCTGCCGCGCCTGCAGCGGAGTGAACATGCGCCAGAGCAGGCGCTCGATCGGCTGCAGCACGCGCTGCGTCTGGGGCTTTCGGTTATGCATTTACGCCGCGGTGATATACCGCCTGGCGGTGAAATGGACGGGCTTTTTAATCAGATCAATACCGCAGACCGCAGCCCCTTGCGCGAACGCATCGCCGATATCATCGAGCGGCACCTGCCTGCGGCAGATGAACATACGCGCCAGTTTGTCTTCAGGCTGGTGGATCTGCACTGTGCATTACGGGAGCCAGAACATGGTTAACGATCTCAATATCGGCGGCGTTTTTATTCCGGGGCTGCTGACGGTCGCCCTTGCGGCGCTGGTCTGCACGCTGAGCCTCGTGGCGCTTTTCTCTCTCAGCAGGCTCTACCGGCACCTGCCGCTTCGTCCGCTGCTGGACGTTTCCACCTGGATTGTCACCTTTTTCCTGCTGATGCAGGGCCTGACCGCGTTGGGGTTATTGTCATGAAATCACTGCTCTCTTTACTGGTTCGCTATGCGCTGACGTTAAGCGCGGCCGCAGCTGCCACGCTACTGGCGTTTATGATGTGGAAACACTACGCCCAAACGCCGTGGACCCGCGACGGCCGCGTGCGGGCGGACGTGGTGCAGATTGCGCCGGACGTCTCCGGGCCGGTCATCAGCGTGGCCGTGCGGGATAATCAGTGGGTGAACCGGGGCGATGTGCTCTACACCATCGATCCGCGCTGGCTTAAGCTGGCGGTGGTCAGCGCGCAGGCGGACGTCGAGTCGAAACGCCATGAAATGCTGATGCGCCAGGATGCGGCCCGGCGACGCACGCTGATTAAAAACGCCATCTCCAGCGAAGATTTGCAGCAAACCGGCAGCGCGGCGAACGTCGCGGCGGCCAATTATCACGGTGCGCAGGCCGCGCTGGCGCTGGCCGAGCTTAATCTGGCGCACGCCACAGTCCGTGCGCCGGTTTCGGGGTACGTCACGCACCTGCGGCTTCGCCCCGGAGACTACGCGACGGCGGGGGAGACAAAGGTTGCCATCGTCGATGCCCACAGTTTCTGGGTGGTGGGGTACTTCGAGGAGACTAAACTGCGCCATATTCGCGTTGGGGATCGCGCGCGGGTCTCGCTGATGGGCTTCGGGCCGGTGATTGCCGGGCACGTGGAGAGCATCGGTCACGGGATCGGGGACAGCAATGATGAGACGGGCGGGCTGGGTCTGCCCGACGTCGAGCCTACCTTCAGCTGGGTGCGGCTGGCGCAGCGCGTGCCGGTGCGCATTCATATCGACACGCTGCCGCAGGGGATTGAACTGGTGGCGGGGCTGTCGGCGAGCGTGTCGGTGGGGCAATAATCTGGGGATAGTCAGCCTTAAACACATATGCGAAACTTACCGCTTCTGAAAATATGTGGTGGGACCCGCTCAATGTCAGAACAACATTCGCAGTGCCTGTTCAGTGAAGGACTGATCAACGTTCCTGAGGGTTATCAGGATCGTACCGTCAACGTATTCGCGCCGCCCGCGGCGGATGCGCCGGCGTTCAACATTTCCCGCGATGCCCTCAACCCCGGCGAAGCGCTTGCCGCGTATATCGATCGCCAGCTCGCCCTGATGGCAAAACACATTAAGGGCTGGAAGCAGGGTGAGCGCAGCGCCGCGACGCTGGGCGACGGCCTTTCACAGGGTGAAACCGTTCATGCCAGCTACCTGCGCGACGGGAAACGCATCTGGCAGCAGCAGGCCGTGTTTAACGTTGACGGCGATAACATTCTGGTGTTCACCATGACCTGCACCCGCGCGCTAAGCGATGCCGACGGCGCGCTGTTTGGCGATCTTCTCAGGAGCTTCCGCTTCCACCATTAACTTCAGGGACCGTTGTTATGTTTGAAGCAGCACGCGTTGGTGATGATATCGGCCACTCCGGTGCGCTGGCCGGGATGATTGCCGGAACGATTGTCGGTGGCCTGATTGCCGCCGCCGGGGGCATTCTGGCGGGGGCCATGTTTATAGCGGGCCTCGGCGCATCCTGTCTTGGCGTGGGCGTCCTGCTCGTCGGCGCCAGCCTGGCCGTGGGGTATTACACCGGGGAGCTGGCGACCGCCGCCCGGGACAGCATCGCGGACGCCGGGGCATCCAGCATGACGAAGAAAGGCGTCATCACCTCCGGCTCGCCCAACGTGTTTATCAACGGTAAACCCGCCGCGCTTGCTACCGATAGCACCGTCGACTGTTCTGACGACGGCTCGCAGCAGATGGCCGAAGGCTCTAAGCGCGTCTCCATTAACAGCCAGCCTGCCTCCCGCATCGGGGATCGCACCACCTGCGACGCGAAGGTGATGACCGGTTCGGATAACGTCATTATCGGCGGCGACCCGCAGCAAACCCTGCCCATTCAGTCTGAAGTGCCCGAGTGGCTCTACAAAGTCTCCGATCTAACCCTGCTGTTCGCCGGCCTGCTCGGCGGGTGGGGCGGTGCCGCTGGCAAAGTCGGGGCGCTCTCTAAGCTGCTGGGCAAAATCCCCGGCATCAACAAGCTGGCCCGTATCGCCTGTCGCGCCGGCACGCTGATGACCGGCGTGGCGGCCGCGGGGATCATCGCCCGCCCGGTGGATATCGTCAGCGGACAGAAGTTTCTCAGCGGGGATGATGAGCTGGACTTCGCCTTGCCTTCCCGTCTGCCGGTGCGCTGGCAGCGTTACTGGCGCAGCGGCAACCCCGGCGACAGCGTGCTGGGCCGCGGCTGGAGCTTGTTCTGGGAAAGCCGCCTGGAATCTTATCAGGATGGCCTGGTGTGGCGCGCGCCGTCCGGCGATTACGTCGCCTTCCCGAAGGTGCCGAAAGGGATGCGCACCTACTGCGAAAGTGAAAAAAACTGGCTTGAACATCATCAGGACGACAGCTGGTCGGTGTATGACGTCAGCGGCGAGCGCTGGCACTATGCGCCGCTTAAGGATGATGCCCCGTCGCTGCTCCAGCGCATCTCTGAACCCTGCGGCAACGATATCCTCTTCGAGTGGAATGCGGATAGTACCCTGCATGCCCTGACCGACAGCGCGGGCCAGCGCGTGGTCTGCCGCTACGACCGTGACAGGCTCCTCGGCGCCTGGCTGGATGACGAGATCTGCCTGGTCAGTTACGCTTATGATGAACAGCGCCAGCTGGTCTCCGTGACCGGCCGGGGCGGTAGCGTGCGCCGACGCTTCAGTTGGCAGGACGGGCTGATGAGCACCCACGAGGACGCCAACGGCCTACTGAGCGAATACCGCTGGCGGGAGATTGACGGCCTGCCGCGGGTGGTCGGCTTCCGCCACAGCGGCGGCGAACAGCTGACGTTCGAATACGATTTTGATAACGGCACCCGCCGCGCGACCCGCGAAGACGGCGCGCAGGCGCACTGGCTGGTGGATGACGACGACAACGTCGCGCGCTTCACTGATTACGACGGCCGCCAGACGACGTTTGTTTACCGCGACGGCGAGCTCTGCGACGTCATACTGCCGGGCGGCGCAATGCGCCGCAGCACGTGGGACAAATACGGCCGCATGACCAGCGAGACGGACCCGGCGGGCCGCCGCACGGAGTATCACTGGCATCGCCTGACCGACCGCATCACCCGCACGGTGTACCCGGACGGCACTTCAACGCAGGCCATGTACGACCTTCGCGGTCGCCTGCTGTCGGAAACGGATCCGGCCGGTAGCACCACCGCGTATCACTATCCCGATGATGAAGAAAACCTGCCGGAGAGCATTACCGACGCCATCGGCGGCGTGGTGCGCCTGGTCTGGAACCACCAGGGGCTGCTGACGCAGCGCACTGACTGCTCCGGCAGCGTCACCCGCTTCACCTACGACCGCTTCGGGCAACTGGTTGCCAGCGAGGATGCGGAAGGGAATATCACGCGGCGGGAGTGGAGCCGTGCCGGGCTGCTGAGCGCCGTGATCCATCCGGACGGCAGCCGCGAGTCGCTGGTGTGGAACGAACGCGGCCAGCTCACGGGCTGGCGCGACCCGCTGGAAAGCGAGGTGAGCTGGGCCTACAACGCGCTCGGCCTCCCGGTCAGCCTTACCGACCGTATTGGCCGCGTGCGCCAGTGGCGCTACGACCCGCGCGGCAACCTGCTGCGACTCGATAACGGCAACGGGGCGGAATACCGCTTCACCTACGACGCCGTGGGCCGCCCGCTCAGCGAAACGCGCCCGGACGAGACCGTGCGCCATATGGAATGGGACGCGCGAGGGTTCCTCTGCGCGCTCGAAGAAAACGGCCGGCCTGCCGCCGACGGCGGTATCGCCCGTCGCGTCCAGCAGTTCAGCTATGACGACAGCGGGCTGCTGATCGGGCGCACTCAGCGCCATGCGGAGTACCGCTACTTCCGCGACCTGAGCGGCCAGATCACCCGCATCCGCCGCACGCCAACCGCCGAAGGCGTTGCCCTGGGTATCGAAAGCGATGAGATCGCTTACCGCCACGATGCCGCCGGACGCGTGCTGAGCGAGTCCGGCATTCACGGCGCGGTGGGCTACGAATGGGATGCCCTGAGCAACCTGACCGGCCTGACGCTGCCCGGCGAGCAAAAGCTGGCCTGGCTGCACTACGGCTCCGGCCACGTCAGCGCCATCCGCTTCGGGCAGCAGCTGGTGACCGAGTTCACCCGCGACCGCCTGCACCGCGAGGTGCGCCGCACCCAGGGCCCGCGCGAGCAGCTCCGTCAGTATGACAGCCTCGGCAGACGCACCCTGCAGCGCAGCGAATTGAACACGGACGTGACCCTGCCGGAGCAGGCGCTACTGGAACGCCTGTATCGCTACACCGCACGCGGTGAGCTTTCCGGCGTCAGCGACACCCTGCGCGGTGAGGTGGACTACGGCTACGACGCCGAAGGGCGCCTGCTGAAGCACTACGAGGCCCGACAGGGGCACAGCCGCGCGCAGTTCAGCTATGACGCCGCGGATAACCTCGCCGCCAATGACGATCCGGCACCGGTCACGGATAACCGCCTGCAGCACTGGCAGGCGTTGTTTATGAAATACGACCACTGGGGCAACCTGGTCAGCCGCCGCAACGGGCTGTATGAACAGCATTATGCGTATGACGCCGAGAACCGTCTGGTGTCCGCCCGGGGAACCGGGCCGGAAGGACGTTTTGAGGCGCGCTATCACTACGACGCGCTGGGCCGCCGCACGCGCAAAATCGTCACCACGACGCACGGCACCACCGACACCCGCTTCCTGTGGCAGGGCTACCGCCTGCTGCAGGAGCAGCAGGAGAGCGGGCTGTGCAGCACCTATGTATACGATCCGAATGAGGCCTGGAGCCCGCTGGCGCGGGTGGATCATCTTCGTGACCAGAGCAGCGGTGAGATTTACTGGTTCAATACCGATCTGAACGGCGCGCCGCTAGAAGTGACAGACGAGCGCGGCGCGGTGCGCTGGAGCGGCCAGTACGGCAGCTTTGGCGAGGTGCGCCATCAGAGCGAAGGGTTCTCACGGCTTGTGAATCGCTCGGCGATGGCACACCAGCCGCTTCGCTATGCCGGGCAGTACGCTGACGGTGAAACGGGACTGCACTATAACCTGTTCCGCTACTACGACCCGCAGGTCGGGCGGTTTATTGTGCAGGATCCGATTGGGTTGAATGGTGGGTGGAACCTTTATCAGTATGCGCCGAATCCGTTGGGGTGGATTGATCCGCTGGGTCTTGCTGCTTGTAATTCTTCTGGGCAAAACAGGAAGTTTTGGAAAAATGAACCAATAGAATTTAACGGAAATAAAGTTTATCAGCGGGATGATTTATTTGATCCTGAATTGATGACAACTTGGCGTGAAAAAGGAAAAGTTTTCAGGGGAACGAACGTAGAGCGAATGGCTACAGGCCGTGCACCTGTTGGATATGATGGAAATGCAGTTAATTTACATCATATGTTACAAACTCAAGATGGCCCAATTGCGGAGATGAGTCAAACATTCCATAAAACTAACCATGGAATAATACACATAAATCCAAACACAATCCCATCTGGTATAGATAGATCTGTATTTGATACATGGCGTAAACAATATTGGACAAACAGAGCGAGTGATTTCCTATGAGCAGAGAAGAATTAGTAGAGCTTTTTGATAAACATTCTGATTTAATCAACATGGGAACGTCTGAAGATTCTCCAGGAAGTGACTGGATCGATGCTGCCGAAAAAGCATTATCAGTGACTTTTCCTGCTAGCTATAAGTGGTTTTTAAACAATTATGGTGGCGGAGATATCTGTGGTGAGGAAATTTATAGTATTTACTGCCTGCCTTTTGATGAGGCGGTAGGTGGAGATATAGTATATCAAAATACTATAGCAAATGATAATTTAAAAAAAGGAAGAGTTGTTGTATCGAATACGGATTTTGGCGAAGAGTTCTTTTTTGATGCAAATGAAATGGAAAAAATATATGTATCATTAGGGGAGAATGTTCAACCCTATGCTGATAATTTTATTGAGTATCTCAAGAAACGATTGTTTGCATACATTTAATAACTGTATCTTTCCATTCTAACTAAAACGCCGGGAAGTACTTTTTAATTTCCGGCTTGTTTTACCTATTAAGTTTAATATAACTACTACGCTCCTCGGATAGACTGTATATCGTACAGGATCCGATTGGGTTGAATGGTGGATGGAATCTTTATCAGTATGCGCTGAATCCGCTGAGATGGTTTGCTCCGTGGAGGTTATGTAATGGTAATACTGTCATAAGAGCGGTGACGCCTGAAAACGAGAGAGTAGGTGAGCGGCTAAAAAACAATAATAACAACACGTTAGCATAAAATAACACCGGCCTAACATGTTGCAGGTGCTCCGCATTCGCGTGACTCTTGGATTTCCTCCACCAGAAGCCAGGCATCAGCAGAGAATTTACAAACACTGCTTACTCGAAATGCTGATGCGGCGTATCAGAAAGTTTTAATTTTGGTGAGGCATCCCACGAAACCATAATATTTTAATAGGTCATTTATGTTAAGTGATGTAAAGAAAAAAATAATTGAAAATGATTTTGTTAATAACGTTAGGATTAATATGATTTTCAATGATGAGCAGTATAATGACTTGGTTTCTGGTTTAGAGAAACTTGCTAACCTATTGAAAAATAATGAGTCCATAGATAAAGAATTAGCTTTGTATTTATATACAATACCTCAAATGATAAGAAATGCGTATGCTAGTTTTGATAAAGTGGAAAACAAACCAGATTTGGCTTTTAAATTAGAGGATGCATGGATAGAGTTAGACTCGCTAGTAATAAACTGTTTAAGCTAAAAAGAATGAAGGCCGGGTGAGAGATTCGTCCAGCTTTGATATGATATAATCCTTTCTTGAACCACAAATATATAATTAATAATCCATCCTCTACTACGACCCGCAGATTGTGCGGTTTACTGTACAGGATCCGATTGGGTTATGTAGGGGATATGAAGTCAGTGGTAACAATCCATACCAGACGCGGGTTGATCCTCATTACCCCGGAAGAGCTCATCAAGCATTCTCAATAGATACCAGAACATTAGTATCAGGAATGCTTATTTCAAACTGCAATATAAGGAAATACCAAGAACTTTGGAGTCAATAATCTGATATGCATCGGGTTCCTTAAGTTAAAGCAAGTTATATAGAATAAAAGAAGTGGGAAAGTTACCGAAAATAGATGAAACCTAGATTAAAGTATTTCCAGAGCATGTGAATTATAAAGGAAAAGCAATAATACATTAACATGTAGATTTTGGGACATATCCTATACCCTAACCTGAACGTATTCATATTGACAATGGCGATGTTTGGCATACGAATTGAGAGTAATAATTGTGTTAATAACATTAAATGAAATTGAAGTTAAATTAAATGAGAAGTTCTCTCCTTTTAATGGAGAGATGGATGATTTGATTTTGAAAAAAAGAATGTCGCCTGTAAACAATATCAAACTTTCTGAGGAAAGACTTCGTGTGAATTTCCCAAAGGATTTTATTGAGTTTGTCAATAATTATGATGTTGATAACTTCACTTTGGGGAATATATCTTTCGGCCATGGTGGTGGTTATTTGGAGAAAATAGTCAGTATTAACAATGATGAGTTTAACCATTGGTGGATTGGCGAGCATAGACCAGATGTTGTGTTATGTGTTGCAATATCAGACCCTTATACTATTTTACTTAATACTCATGATGGCAAAGCTTATGCTATTACAAGTGAGCAAACTATGGATGGATGGGAATCGATAGCTGATAGTTTTGAGCTATTTATCAGAGGTGTTGGTTCACATGTTTTAAAAACATGTCCTTTATCGGAAATTATCAAGTTAACAGGGGCGAGCGATACTTCATTTTGGAATGATTTCTGATGGCGGTGTCTGGTGATAATTTATATATTACTGCGTTAGATATTTTTTTGAAACACTATCAAAAATAGTGAAAGAAATAATTTCCAAAACTGTTGTGGTGATGTGGGTATTAAACCAACTTGCGAACTCAGTCCTTTTGTAAAATTTAATACGAGCACAACCTTTACAAAAACTCGCATCTGTAGATGCGTTAGGGTGAAATTACTATGTATCTTACTGATTCAGAAAATAAACTAACTGTATACGAAATAAATGCTTTCAATACGATTTTTGATAATCAACTTCCCGCTTCATTTCTTGATTTTTATCTAAAAAATAATGGAGGGCACCCTCATAAAAATAAAGATGGTAATCCGTTTATGCTTGGCGGGTTTAACCCTGTAAAATATGGTAACCTGCCTATAGAACAACTCTATCGTGACCTTGTTGAGTCGTTTGGCGAATTGAGCAATATGGTCCCTTTTGCATATGATGACGGGGGGAACTCTTTTCTACTATCTCTCAAATCTGATGATTCATTAGGGAAGGTGTTTGTTTTTTTCATGGATGATAAAGAAGTTGCATTGGTTTCTGGAACGTTCTCAGAATTTTTAGAGGAATTGTTTCATTGAAAGCAATGAGGTAGCGTATGAAATTCACAAAAGTGAGTTTTTTATTATCGAAAACTAAAGCAAAGTATGCAGTTAAAATATTAAATGACAGTCATTAATTTAATTCTTGTAAATTTAATAACTATGCTTGCGTCTGGTTTGTTAATGTTTATTGGTAATTATTGATATTTTTAGATATAAAAACCAAGATTAAAACCGTAAGCTTCAATGTACGTATAAATTAATGTTAATGCTGAAGGATAGCATGTCAAATGGCAATATGTGCAAGAGGCCAATTTGGAAAGGTATAGCATTTAGATGTTTGATGAATTTTATTACATAGCTTCAGATTGATGACGATAGAAGGAAAGAATAAATGCAACGATTGATGGGGGACGGTTACGAACCTTATGTTAATAAGTTTAATAACAGGCTTATATATTCATTACCTGTTGAATCGGGATTTGTCAGTTTTTATTTTGAGTTTGATATTCGTCAGACCGATCTTGACATCCTGCTGTCCGATCATTACCGGCGGGCCGTCCTGGAAGTGTCCGCACACACTTTGCTCCAGCGCTCGACGTTGAAGGGACATAAACGATTCACTCAGAACGATTTTGATAACCTTATTGCCACTACCCTTCATGCATCGCAAGAGCATCTTAGCGCATTCATTTCTAATATTAATCGGGAGCACAATATTTCGATTGAACATTATGTTAATGACATAATGAATAGACGCTTAACTAAAGGATGAATATACCGAACCCAGATAAGGTCAACATTATTGTAATAATAACGCTGGATCGATAGCTCTTTTTAACCTCGTGCTGCCCGAAAAGATCAAATCGATTTTTTCATGAGAAGCGCTAAGGTGGTTCTGTTTTTCTTTGAGTAGCTTCCCACAAACGCTTATCTATCGGTGTCGTTCAGTGTGGAGGATGCCTATCTTTTACCTTGCTAAACATTTTGCCGGGAGCAGGAGACAGGTAAGGAAACAGAATCAGGATGAGCTAGCGTATTGTCACACTTTATCTCATTGCCTGGCGCTCTTCATTGCATCCTGCTTCCCCGGGTTGCATTGTTGTTTTGTACCGGGAAGATAAAAATGACCAGATGGATCCGGATCTGTTCCGCCCGGACAACCCGCTCGGCCATTAGATGAGGCGGTGCCATCAGAACCGTTTCCGCCCTCAGAGCCATTTCCTCCATCACCACCCTTACCGCCATCAGCAGCATTTACAGCGAATGCACTGAGTAAGAGCAAACAGGCAATAGCGCGCTTATTCATCAAGACCTCCATTGTTCAACCCATAAACATTCAGGAAAATATTCCCGCGAGGTTTCCTTTCGGAACATTTCACAGGTACACCTCACGTCTGACTTTCAATATTCTCTCTGACCGCCTTCAGCGTCCTTTTACGGATCCAGCCGCTGCCCGCCCGGATTACCAGCCAGTAAGCTGTCATCCTTAGCCGAGTGCTTCTGTCCGGACAATAGACGAACGTTTCCGTACAGAGTTCATGTTGGCCTGGCGCCAGTTCCGATATCCGATAGCGAAGTAACAGTTTCGCACTGCCCGGTGCGGCTGGCGTCTGAAAAGCACTGGCATCCGGCACGTCTTCCAGACCGAAATCTGTCCGCCAGAATTGCCCGATTAAGCCATAGCACAGCTCAGATGCTGAGCTTTTCAAAAGGGTAAAGCTGTGCAAACCAAAGTCGCCGATCGCGTTAGGCTGCGGGTTGCGCAGAAATTTCTGCGGTATTTGACGTAATGACATTAGCCGCCGAATGACGGGGTCTTGCCGGACGTCAAAGTTAGCAATCAATGGCAGAATAGTTTCAGGATGAGCAGTATGAATGACCGTTCGATGTTTCTCATGGAAATGAAACTGGGGTAGAAAAGCGGGAACGTCCCGCCAGTGAGCAAGCGCTTTGCGGGTAACGAATCCTGGATTCAGCATCTCTCATCCTTGTCATCCTTTGAGCCCAGCCAGAGTAACAGATGCTTTGATATAGACAATTACCAGGAAAAGAGAGGGGTATCTGGCCGAAATCCTCGCCCGTCCGCAGCAGCAGAACCCCGGCCTCCCATCACCCGCCTCAATGCGCCGTAATATACGGTTCCTTCACAAACTCCGCCAGCAACCAGACCATATCATGCAGTAGCCCGGTGAGTTCTTTCGCCACGCTCGCAGGCAGTGTCCCGCCCATCACCGCCAGCGTTAACGCCACAGCATAATCCACCTGCAACGCCGTTTCCTGCCAGCAGTCCGGCACGCAGGAAACGATCTTTTCCCCCGCGATGAGCCGTTCAACCAGATGCGGGGGAAGTTCCGTATCGCAATGTTCACGCAGGCGTTTAAGCAGTTCCAGCAAGCGCTCGCAAAGTATAGAAAACGTCACGGGATCGTCAGTTTCAACCAGCACGCTCACACAGGCGGCGCAGGTGTCAGCCAGTTCGAAGAGATCTGCGGAATCGCAAAGCTGAAGATTGATGAGATGATGAACAGCGCTTTCTTCAGAGAGCGCATAAGAAAAGTTAGGTGTAGTAGCCATTTAGCATCCTCGTTGTGCAAAAAAGTGTCATGTTATGCTAACGGGTTCCTACGCCCGGTTACGGATGTGCCGCAACGCAGGCACTTTACGACCGTGAAGAAAGGATGAAAAGGGATACCCCTGAATTAGATAAGGTTGCTTGCAGGTTTGCGAGGCGGCTTCCAGAAGGGCATTGCCGGGTGGCGGCTACGCCTTACCCGGCCTACAACAACCACCAACCAAACCGGCGCTACCCCTCGCTCATCATCGCCAGAAACCGCTTCACCGTCCGCGAGCGTTCAAAGCGCCGCCAGCAGAGCGCGATATCGGTATAAAGCTCAGGTGAGCTCAGCGCGTGATAGGTGACATTCGGTGGAGAAATGGCCGCCATCGATTTCGGCACCAGCGCGAAGCCGCCGCCCGCGGAAACCATACTGAGGGAGGATGAAAGCTGTGACGATTGCAGCGCGTGCTGCACGTCTATCCCGGCCCGCTCGCAGCAGCCGTAAACCCTGTCGTACAGGCCGGGCGCGACCTCCTGCGGGAACAGCACCACCGGCGTATCCCGGAGCTGGTCCAGCGCCAGATCGCCGCTTGCCGCCAGCGGATGGTCGCGATGCAGCGCCACCACCATCGGCTCCCGGTCGAGGATTGTTAACTCGAACGCCTTGCTGCTTTCGCACGGCAGGCGAACGAAGGCAATATCCAGTTCACCCTCCGCCAGCTTCGTCGTCAGCGAAGACATATTGGCTTCCACCTGGTGAACCTGCACCGCCATGTTCTGCACCTGAAACTGACGGATCAGCGCGAAAATTTTGGGATGAAAAGCGTCGGAGCTGGTGATGCCAATCGACAGGCTGCCGTTCAGCCCGCGCGCGATGCCGCGGGCTTTCTCCAGCGCGGCGTCGCTCAGCGCCAGGATCTTGCAGGCGTCCTCGTAGAAGGCTTCTCCCGCTTCGGTCAGCTCCACGCCCCGCGTCAGGCGTCTGAACAGCGGCGTGCCCACTTCCTCTTCGAGCCGTTTGATCTGCTGACTCAGAGGAGGCTGTGAAATACCCAGCGCTTCGGCCGCCCTGGTGAAGTGTCGCTCGCGTGCAACCGCGACAAAATACCGCAGATAACGAAGTTCCATATCAAAAACGTCTCAAACCACCATGGTTTCTATATTGGAACTCTCTGCTGAATCGGGTCAACATTTATTTAACCTTTCTAAATAAAGTTGAAGAGGACGAGCACGATGATGCATTCATCTGCCTGCGACTGTGAGGCCAGCTTGTGCGAGACCCTGCGCGGGTTCTCCGCCCAGCATCCTGACAGCGTGATCTATCAGACATCGCTAATGAGCGCCCTGCTAAGCGGCGTGTACGAGGGGGAAACCACCATCGCCGATCTGCTGGCACACGGTGATTTTGGTCTGGGCACCTTCAACGAGCTGGACGGCGAAATGATTGCCTTCAGCAGCAAAGTGTACCAGCTGCGCGCCGACGGCAGCGCCCGGGCCGCGAAGCCAGAGCAGAAAACGCCGTTCGCGGTGATGACCTGGTTCCAGCCGCAGTATCGGATAACCTTCAATGCGCCGGTCAGCCGTCAGCAGATCCACGACGCGATCGATCAGCAAATCCCCTCCGACAACCTGTTCTGCGCGCTGCGCATCGACGGCAACTTCCGCCATGCCCACACCCGCACCGTACCGCGCCAGACGCCGCCGTACCGCGCGATGACCGACGTGCTGGACGACCAGCCGGTGTTCCGCTTTAACCAGCGCGAAGGGGTGCTGGTCGGGTTCCGCACGCCGCAGCACATGCAGGGCATTAACGTGGCGGGCTATCACGAGCATTTCATCACCGATGACCGACAGGGCGGGGGACATCTGCTCGACTACCAGCTGGAGAGCGGCGTGCTCACCTTCGGTGAAATTCACAAGCTGATGATTGACCTGCCCGCTGACAGCGCGTTTTTACAGGCAAACCTTCACCCCAGCAATCTTGATGCAGCGATCCGTTCCGTCGAAAACTAACAGGAGAACTACCGTGAACAGTGAGAAACAGTCACGTCAGTGGGCGCACGGCGCCGATATGGTTGTCGGCCAGCTGGAAGCGCAGGGCGTGAAGCAGGTGTTCGGGATCCCGGGAGCGAAAATCGACAAGGTCTTTGACTCCCTGCTGGACTCCTCCATCGAGATCATCCCGGTGCGCCACGAGGCCAACGCCGCGTTTATGGCGGCAGCGGTAGGGCGGTTAACCGGCAAGGCCGGGGTCGCGCTGGTCACCTCCGGACCGGGCTGTTCGAACCTGATCACCGGCATCGCCACCGCCAACAGCGAAGGTGATCCGGTGGTGGCGCTGGGCGGGGCGGTGAAGCGGGCGGATAAAGCCAAGCTGGTGCACCAGAGCATGGACACCGTCGCCATGTTCAGCCCGGTCACCAAATACGCTGTAGAAGTCAGTTCACCGGATGCGATTGCTGAAGTGGTATCGAACGCGTTTCGCGCCGCCGAGCACGGCAGGCCTGGGGGCGCGTTCGTCAGCCTGCCGCAGGATATTGTCGACCAGCCCGCGACGGGCGCGATTTTACCCGCCAGCGGCCCGGCGCTAATGGGCCCGGCGCCGGAGTCCGCCATTAACGACGTGGCGAAGCTTATCGAGAACGCCAAAAATCCGGTCATCCTGCTCGGCCTCATGGCTAGCCAGCCGGCCAACAGCGCCGCGCTGCGCACGCTGCTGGAGAAAAGCCGTATTCCGGTCACCAGCACCTATCAGGCCGCCGGGGCGGTGAATCAGGAGCACTTCACCCGCTTCGCCGGACGCGTCGGTCTTTTCAATAACCAGGCAGGCGACAGGCTGCTTCACCTGGCGGATCTGATTATCTGCATCGGCTACAGCCCGGTGGAATACGAACCGTCTATGTGGAACAGCGGCGACGCCACGCTGGTGCACATTGACGTGCTGCCCGCCTATGAAGAACGTAACTACGTGCCGGATCTGGAGCTGGTGGGGGACATCGCCGAAACCCTGAACCTGCTCGCTAACCGCATCGATCGTAAGCTGGAGCTGAGCCAGCGGGCATCAGAGATTCTGGTCGATCGCCAGCATCAGCGCGATCTGCTCGACCGCCGCGGCGCCTCGCTCAACCAGTTTGCCCTGCATCCGCTGCGCATCGTCCGCGCCATGCAGGACATCGTGAATAACGACGTAACGCTCACCGTGGACATGGGCAGCTTCCACATCTGGATCGCCCGCTACCTCTACAGCTTCCGGGCGCGTCAGGTAATGATCTCCAACGGTCAGCAGACCATGGGCGTCGCGCTGCCGTGGGCGATTGGCGCGTGGCTGGTCAACCCGGGGCGCAAGGTGGTGTCCGTTTCCGGCGACGGCGGCTTCCTGCAGTCAAGCATGGAGCTGGAAACCGCGGTGCGCCTCAACGCCAACGTGCTGCACATCATCTGGGTGGATAACGGCTACAACATGGTGGCCATCCAGGAAGAGAAAAAATACCAGCGTCTTTCCGGCGTCGAATTCGGGCCGGTCGATTTCAAAGTGTATGCCGACGCCTTCGGCGCGAAAGGCTTTGCCGTGGAGAGCGCGGACGCGCTTGAGCCGACGCTGCGCGCGGCAATGGATGTCGACGGCCCCGCCGTGGTGGCCATTCCCGTCGACTACAGCGATAACCCGCTGCTGATGGGTCAGCTCCATCTCAGCCAGATTTTGTGAATCAATATAAGGACAGAGAAATGCAAAAAGTTGCTCTCGTAACAGGCTCAGGCCAGGGGATTGGTAAAGCGATCGCGCTTCGCCTGGTGAAAGATGGTTTTGCCGTCGCCATCGCGGATTACAACGAGGAGACGGCGAGAGCCGTTGCCGACGAAATCATCCGCAACGGCGGTAATGCCGTCGCCGTGAAGGTCGATGTCTCTGACCGCGAGCAGGTGTTTGCGGCGGTGGAAAAGGCGCGCACCGCACTGGGCGGCTTCGACGTGATCGTCAATAACGCCGGGGTTGCGCCGTCCACGCCAATCGAATCCATCACCCCGGAGATTGTCGACAAGGTCTACAACATCAACGTGAAAGGGGTGATCTGGGGCATTCAGGCCGCGATCGACGCGTTTCGCAAAGAGGGGCACGGCGGCAAGATCATCAACGCCTGCTCCCAGGCGGGCCACACCGGTAACCCGGAGCTGGCCGTCTACAGTTCCAGCAAGTTCGCGGTGCGCGGCTTAACCCAGACCGCCGCGCGGGATCTCGCGCCGCTGGGGATCACCGTTAACGCCTACTGCCCGGGCATCGTCAAAACGCCGATGTGGGCAGAGATCGACCGTCAGGTATCCGAGGCGGCGGGTAAACCGCTCGGCTACGGGACCGAAACCTTTGCCAAACGCATTACGCTTGGCCGCCTGTCCGAACCGGAAGATGTCGCCGCCTGCGTTTCATACCTCGCCGGGCCTGACTCTGACTATATGACCGGCCAGTCCTTATTGATCGACGGTGGTATGGTGTTCAACTAAATACTAATAAGCTCTGACATGAGTTTTCCCCTGCCCCCGTGCAGGGGCTTTTTTTTGTCTCCTCCGCCATTGTGCATTACACTGCGCGCTGCAAAACTTTAGTCATTACGATCTGACAGGCGGTAACAGCGATGAACGGTACAATCACAACATGGTTTAAAGATAAAGGCTTTGGATTTATCAAAGATGAAAACGGCGACAACCGCTATTTTCATGTGATTAAGGTCGCGAACCCCGATCTGATTAAGAAAGATGCCGCGGTGACCTTTGAGCCAACCACCAATAACAAAGGCCTCTCCGCCTACGCGGTGAAGGTGATCCCCGAAAGCAAGCACCTCTATATTGCGGGCGAGCGCGTGAAGCTCACCTCGATCAAATCCTTCGTGGTGTTCAGCGAAGAAGAGCCGGTTGATGCCAAAATCGACAAAGAGAACGCGGTGCTGTCGGTAGGGCTGCTGATGAACAGCATCAAGCCGAAGTCCGATAAAAAGCCGGGCGAAACGCGTTCGGTGAAGAAGCTGGCGATCACCACCTTCCAGAATACGACGATGATCTTCACCGAAGATGAAATCGACATTGATGCCACGGTGAAGCTGCTGAAGTGATTTTTTGCCGGGTGGCGGCGACGCCTTACCCGGCCTACGAAACCCGTGCGGCGCTCGCCGCCACACGGTTACCCCATCCTGTGCTCACCCCTTAACATCGCCTCTCGGTCAAACACCTTCTGGATCTCCCCGTGCGCCATAAACGCTGCCCTGTCGGACATATGCGCAACCACGTCCGCATCGTGGCTCACCAGCAGATAGGTCATGCCGTGCTCGGCTTTCAGGCGGTTGAGCAGATTCAGGATTTCCGCCTGCACCGACATATCCAGCGCCGAGGTCGGCTCGTCCAGCAGGAGTAGCTGCGGGCGCAGCAGCAGCGCGCGGGCAATGGCCACGCGCTGGCGCTGGCCGCCGGAAAGCTGATGCGGATAACGTTTACCCGCGTCGGCGGAAAGCCCCACCTGCTGTAGCGCATCCGCCACCTTTTCGGCAACCTGAGTTTCACCGTGGATGTTTAACGGCTCTGACAGGGTACGCGCAACGGTGTGGTTCGGGTGCAAAGAGGCCCACGGATCCTGAAACACCATCTGCACGTTGCGGCGAAGCTCGCCTTCAAAACGTCGTCCTGGCCGTAACGCTTCTCCCAGGATCGAAATGCGGCCGTTCCACTCGCGCTGCAGCCCCGCCAGCACGCGCAGAATAGTCGATTTCCCGCAGCCGGATTCACCGATCAGGCTGAAGGTTTCCCCTTTTTCAATGGCAAAGCTGGCGGCGGAGACCGCCGTTTTCTCCCCGAAGCTCACCTGGAGCTGGTTTACGTCAACGAGAGCCATTGTTCACCTCCTTCCACGGCTGCGAGCGGTCAAGCGTCGGCAGCATCTGTCCATAGGTATTGGCGTTCGGACGGCAGGTCCACAGGGTGCGCGTGTACGGATGCGTCGCCTGCGGGAGCTGGCTTGCCGCCATCTCATCGACCTTTTCGCCCTGATACATCACCAGCACGCGGTCGCAGTGCTCCGCTACCAGCGGCAGATCGTGGCTGATGAGCAGCATCGCCATCTGACGCTCTTCGCACTGCTGCACCAGCAGTTCGAGGATCTGGTTGCGCAGGCGGGCGTCCAGTGCGGAAGTGGGTTCGTCGGCAATCAGCACCTGCGGGTTGTTGATCAGCGCCATCGCAATCATCACCCGCTGGCCCATGCCGCCCGAGAGTTCGCCGGGGTAGCGCTGGAGGACATGTTCGTTAAGTCCGACGGCACGGATGATGTCGTGAATGCGCGCCAGGCGTTCAGCGCGGGGCAGGCGCTGATGCAGGGTCAGCGCCTCATCAAGCTGGGCGGCGACGTTTTTCGCCGGATTCAGCGCGTAGCGCGGGTCCTGCAGGACCATCGCAATCCCGTTGCCGCGCAGCGCCTGCCAGCGGCGGCTGTTCAGGGCCAGCAGGTCGTTGCCGAGCACGTTAAGCCGGTTCGCGCTCACGATGCCGGGCTTACGCACCAGCCCCATCAGGGCGCGGGCGGACATCGACTTGCCCGAGCCGGATTCCCCCACCAGCGCCAGCCGCTCGTTGCCAAGCGTGAAGCTCAGGTTGTTGACCACGCGTGCGGCGGGGTAGTCAATATTCAGCGCATCGACGATGACACGTTGTTCAGTCATGCTGTGGCTCCAGTACGTCGCGCAGGCCATCGCCTAAAAGGTTAAAGGCCAGGCTGGCAAACAGGATCGCTCCGCCCGGAATGGCGGCAATCCACCACTGGTCGAAAATCACCTGCATGCCGTCGGCAATCATCGCACCCCATTCGGCCATCGGCGGACGTGCGCCAAGGCCGAGGAAGCCGAGACCGGCGGCCGCCAGAATAATGCCTGCCAGATCCAGCGCCAGCCGCACAATTGCGGACGGCAGACACAGGGGCAGAATATGGCCGATCAGCAGGCGCAGGCCGCGAATGCCCATCATCTCGGCGGCGGCGAGGTAGTCGCTGTGGCGCAGGCGCTGAATTTCACTCCGCGCCTGACGCGCGTAGGCGGGCCAGGTGGTTAAGGCCAGCGCCAGCGCGCCGTTGACCAGCCCCGGGCCAAGCATCGCCACAAACGCGAAGGCGAGGATCAGGCGCGGCATCGACATCACCACGTCGGTAAAGCGCATCAGGATGCGCTCCATCCAGCCGCCGTAGTAGCCGGACAAAATCCCCACCAGCAGCCCGGCGGGCAGGGTGATAACGGTAACTAATGCCACCAGCCCGAGCGCCGGTCGCGTGCCGTAAATCAGGCGCGAAAGCAGGTCGCGCCCGTAGCTGTCGGTGCCCAGCCAGTGCTGGTCGTTCGGTGCCTGCAGGCGCGCGGCCGCGTCCTGCCAGTTCGGATCAAGCGGTGCGAGCCACGGCGCGAACAGGGCGATAAGCACCAGCAGTACGATGGCAACCAGCCCGCAAAACGCGGCAGGGGAGCGGCGCAGGCGGCGTAAGAAAAGATAAAACGGCATTAGCGCACCCTGGGATCGGTTGCCCGCACGAGCAGGTCGGTAAGGTTATTGATCAGCACAAAGCAGACGCCAATCAGCAGCGTGCCGCCCATGATGGCGGTGGTGTCTCCGGCGAACAGGGCGGTGGTGAGATAGCGCCCGATGCCCGGCCACGAGAAGACGGTTTCGGTTAATACCGCGCCCTCCAGCATGCTGGTGTAGGCCAGCGCGATCACCGTCAGCAGGGTGCTGCGGATGTTCGGCAGCACGTGACGCAGCAGGATGGTCATCTCCCCGGCACCCTTGGCGCGGGCGAGCAGGATGTACTCTTTGTTCATCTCGCTCAGGCAGGCCGAGCGCGTGAGGCGAGTGATGCTCGCCAGCGAGTAATAGGCCAGCAGCAGCACCGGAAGCACCAGGTGGCTGATGGCGTTGCGGAACGCCTCGCGGTCGCCGGAAAGCCAGGTATCTATGAGCGCAAAGCCGGTGCGCGGCTCGACGGTGAACTGCCAGATATCGTCCAGCCTGCCGGGACCCGCGCTCCACTGCAGCTTCGCGTAGAACAGGGCCAGCATCAGCAGGCCGAGCCAGAAGATCGGCACCGAGTTGCCGAGCAGGGTGAGGGTTCTGATGGCGAGATCGAGCGGCGAACCGGCGTAGCGGGCGCACAGCACCCCGGCAATGACGCCGAGTACGGACCCGATGATTAAGGCCAGGGTTGCCAGCTCCAGCGTGGCGGGGAAGGCGCGCAGCAGGTCCTGCAGCACCGGCTGTCCGGTGGCGCTGGCGGTGCCTAAATCACCGTGGGCGAGGTTTTGCAGATAGTGCCAGAATTGCACGGGCAGGGGCCGATCCAGCCCGAGCTGGTGGCGAACCTGATCGTAGGTTGACTGGCTGGCGTGATCGCCGACGATCTGCAGCACGCGATCGACCGGGGAAAAGGCCGAAAGCGCAAACGTGACGAGCAGCAGCCCGAAAAGCGTGAGCAGCAGTGTCAACAGACCCTGGAGCACGCGGGTGGAAAGATGTGGCATGGGAAATCTCTTCATGCCGGGTGGCGGCTTCGCCTTACCCGGCCTACAAAAACCGAGAACGTAGGCCGGGTAAGCGCAGCGCCACCCGGCAACAAGGCTACTTCGTAACGCGATCGTACCAGACCATATCCGCGTTCAGGCCCTGCTGATACCCCTTCACGCTATCGCGCACCACGATCTGGGTTTTACCCTGGTCGACGAACACGTACGGCGAATTCTGCTGCAGCTGTTCCTGCATTTTCTTGTACAGATCCAGACGCTTCGCCGGATCCGGTTCGGCTACCGCCGCCAGCGTGGCTTTGTTCAGCTCTGGAATTTTCCAGCCGTTAAGCCCCGCCACGGTGCTGGATTTACCGTCGTTCCACGCGAAGGCGCTGGCATTGGAATGCGCATCAAAGTAGTCCGGGATCCACAGACGAATCGCCGCCTGATGCTGCTTCGCGCGCACGCGGGCATAGACCTGGCTACCCGCCGCAGGCAGCAGATCCACCTTCACGCCACCCTGCGCAAAGCTCGCCTGCATCGACTGAGCAATGGTGATAAACGGCGGCTTGTTCTCCACGTCCAGCGTGAAGTGCGCGTCTTTAATACCCGCTTTGGCGAGGATCGCTTTCGCTTTTGCCGGGTCAAACGTAAATGGATTGTCTTCCAGCGCGCCCGGCAGGCCGACCGGCAGGAAGCTCTGATGAACAAAGTACTGGCCTTTCAGCAGGTTCTTGGTGATGCCGTCATAGTCCACCAGCCAGCGCGACGCTTCCCAGAAGGCCGGGTTGTTCAGCAGTGGGTTGGCGCTGTTGCCGGTGTTGAACACCAGGTAATTTTGCTCGGCGGACGGGATGCTCAGCACCTTCACGCCCGGCTTGCCGTCCAGGGCGCTAATCTGATCCGCACCCAGCTCGCGCGCGACGTCCGCGTCACCCTGCTGGATCAGCAGGCGGCGGGAGGCCGGATCGGGGACGTTTTTAATGATGATGCTTTTCAGCTTTGGTGCACCGCCGGGGGCGGAGTCGTTGGCTTCCAGCACGATGGCCTGATGCGGCTGATAGACGCGCATTTTGAACGCGCCGCTGCCCGCCGAGTGCATTTTCAGCCACGCGTTGCCGAAGTCGTTATCCTTCACGTTCGCCGCAACCTGCTTTTCATCCACGATGGAGGCAATCGGCGTGGAGAGAATATTCAGCGCCACCGCCGGGCTGACGTCCGCCGTCCAGTGAAGCTGGAGGGTATGGTCATCCACCTTTTTCAGCTGGCTGGCGATGTTGCTGGCGTCCCAGCCCAGCACGTTCAGGATAAAGGCCGGGGATTTGTTCAGCGTCACGGCGCGGGTGTATGAAAAGATCACATCTTCCGGGCGCAGCGGGTTGCCGGAGGCGAATTTTGCATCGGGCTTGAGCTTGATGGTCAGGGTTTTTGCTGCCGCGTCGGCGTCCCAGCTTTCTGCCAGAATCGGGGTGATTTTTTCCGGGTTATCGCGGTCCGGCTGCACCAGGCGCTGATACAGGCTCGGCACGGTCTGGATGCTGGAAAGCTCGTTGGCTTCGGCCGGGTCGAGGCTCACGATGTCATCAAGCCCCTGCGCGACAACCAGCGTGTTGGGCGGAGTAGCGGCGTGTGCGGCGCCTGAGAGCGCAGCCAGCACCAGTAACGGCAGCAATTTTTTAGTCATAGCGATCCCTGAAGAAAATATATTGTGATTGTTTTATGCTCCGCTACGTTAGGTGGTCTCTGAAATTACGCAAAGTCGAAATTCAGCTTTCCTTATGCCTTCCGGGAATAATGCATGCGCTCGGGCTATTAAAATACGCTGCTTCTCGCCCGCTTTTTAACCTGCTATAACAAACTCCTTACCTTTCAGGGAGTCAACACCGTGCCCGAAATCAATCAACATGGTCAAACCGTTAACGATATCGTCCCGGACTGGAAATGCGCCCGCGTGTTAACCCGCACGCCGCTTACCGGCCAGTACTGCCGTCTTGAGCCGCTGGATGCGGAGCATCACTCTTCAGATTTGTTCGAAGCCTATGCTCTGGGCGACGACAGCGACTGGACGTGGCTTGCCAGCACGCAGCCGGAAAGCGTGGAAGCGACCGCGCACTGGGTGCTGGGAAAGGTGCTGGACGATGACCTGGTGCCCTTTGCCGTGATCGATTTACGCACCGAAAAAGCGGTAGGGCTGGTGAGCTATATGGCGATCGAGCGGTTTCTCGGCTCGGTGGAAATCGGCCACGTCACCTGGTCGCGCAAGATGAAAGGCACCCGCATCGGCACCGAAGCGGTGTGGCTGCTGCTGAAAAACGCCTTCGAACATAAGTACCGTCGGCTGGAGTGGAAGTGTGATTCGATGAATATCGCCTCGCGCAACGCGGCAGAGAGGCTGGGGTTTGTCTGGGAGGGACGGCTGCGCCAGAAGCTGGTGCGCAAAGGTCGCAACCGCGACAGCGATATGCTCTCTATTATTGACGGCGAGTGGCCGGAAAGGGACGCGGCGCTGCGCGCCTGGCTGGCGGCGGAGAATTTTGACGGGGAAGGGCGGCAGATTAAGCGGTTAGAGGAATTTCGGCAGTAATTTTCCCTCACCCTAACCCTCTCCCACAGGGAGAGGGAATAGGTTGTCACCCTCTCCCTGTGGGAGAGGGCCGGGGTGAGGGCATCAGGCAACTCAACGGCGAACCGGCGCCCCGTTCGCCACATAATACGCCGCCGTGCTCTTCGCCAGCGGCTCGCGCCCGCGAATGGCGTCGGCAATCTTCTCGCCAATCATGATGGTGGTGGCGTTCAGATTGCCGGTGATGATCTGCGGCATGATCGACGCATCCACCACGCGCAACCCTTCCAGCCCGTGAACGCGGCCTTCGCCGTCGACCACCGCCATCTCGTCGTAACCCATTTTGCAGGTGCCGCACGGGTGGAAGGCGGTTTCGGCGTGGTTACGCACGAACTCGTCCAGCTGCTCGTCGGTCTGGCACTCGACGCCCGGGCTGATTTCGCGACCGCGGTACTTGTCCAGCGCCGGCTGGTGCATGATCTCGCGGGTGATGCGGATCGCGTCGCGGAACTCCTGCCAGTCCTGCTCGTGGGACATATAGTTGAACAGGATCGCCGGATGCTGGTGCGGATCGCGGGATTTAATCCGCACGTGGCCGCGGCTCGGGGAACGCATGGAGCCGACGTGGCACTGGAAGCCGTGCTCTTTTACCGCGTTCGAGCCGTTGTAGTTAATAGCCACCGGCAGGAAGTGGTACTGAATGTTCGGCCACTCGAACTCCTCGCGGCTGCGGATAAACCCGCCCGCTTCGAAGTGGTTGCTCGCACCCACGCCGGTGCCGCCAAACAGCCACTCGGCGCCAATCTTCGGCTGGTTCCACCACTGCAGGGCAGGGTAGAGGGAGACCGGCTCTTTGCATTCGTACTGGAGGTACATCTCCAGGTGATCCTGCAGGTTTTCGCCCACGCCGGGCAGGTCGTGTACCAGCGGAATATCGAACTGCTTCAGCAGCTCCGCGTTGCCCACGCCGGAGCGCTGCAGGATCTGCGGGGAGGCAATGGCCCCTGCGCACAGCAGAACCTCTTTGTTCGCCGTCGCTTTGGATGGGATAGTGCTTTCGCCTTCCAGCCACTCGACGCCCACGGCGCGTTTGCCGTCAAAGACAATATGATCGGTCATGGCGTGGGTGCGGATGGTCAGGTTCGGACGCGGCTTCGCCTGGTCCAGATAGCCGCGCGCGGTGCTGGCGCGTCGGCCCTGCGGCGTCACCGTGCGGTCCATTGGCCCGAAGCCTTCCTGCTGATAGCCGTTGAGATCCTCAGTGCGCGGATAGCCCGCCTGCACGCCGGCTTCGACCATCGCTTCAAACAGCGGGTTCACGCCCGGTTTCGAGGTGGTGACGCTCACCGGACCGTCGCCGCCGTGGTAGTCGTTCGGGCCCACGTCGCGCGTCTCCGCCTTGCGGTAGTAGGGCAGGCAGTTGAGGTAGCTCCAGTCTTCAAGGCCCGTTTCTTTGGCCCAGTTGTCCAGATCCATCGCGTTACCGCGGATGTAGCACATGCCGTTGATCAGCGACGAGCCGCCCAGCCCTTTGCCGCGTCCGCACTCCATGCGGCGGTTGTTCATATACGGCTCTGGCTCGGTTTCATATGCCCAGTTGTAACGCTTGCCCTGCAGCGGAAACGCCAGCGCGGCGGGCATCTGGGTGCGGAAGTCAAAGCGGTAATCCGGCCCGCCCGCCTCAAGCAGCAGGACAGTGGTATTCGGATCTTCAGTCAGTCGCGTTGCCAGTACGTTGCCGGCAGAGCCGGCCCCGATAATGATGTAGTCAAATTGCAAATAAACCTCCCGGTTAAAATATGGACTGGAATTTACCCATCTCAACCTGGATGGACTTCACCTGGGTGTAGCTCTGGAGCGTCATCACCCCGTTCTCGCGGCCAATGCCGGAGTGTTTGTAGCCGCCGACCGGCATCTCCGCGGCGGATTCACCCCAGGTGTTGATCCAGCAGATGCCCGCTTCAAGCTGATGAATGGCGCTATGCGCGCGGTTCAGGTCGGCAGTGACGATGCCCGCCGCCAGTCCGTAGTCGGTGTCGTTGGCGCGGCGGATCGCTTCTTCATCGGATTCATAGGAGAGGATGGACATCACCGGGCCGAAGATCTCTTCGCGCACGATGGTCATCTCGTCGGTGCAGTCGGTGAAGACGGTCGGGGCGACCCACGCGCCGTTATCAAAGCCGTCACCCTTCAGCACGTCACCACCGCACAGCACGCGCGCGCCTTCCTCTTTGCCTTTGGCGATGTAGCGCAGCACGCTGTCGCGGTGCGGGAAGCTGACCATCGGGCCAAAGTTGGTGCGTTCATCGAACAGATCGCCCGCGCGGATGCGGCCCACGCGCTCGACGATTTTCTGCTCAAACGCGGCTTTAGATTTCGCGGGCACGAACACGCGGGTGCCGTTGGTGCACACTTGGCCGGAGCTGAAGAAGTTCGCCATCATGGCGATGTCCGCCGCGAGATCGAGATCCGCGTCGTCAAAAATAATGAGCGGGGATTTGCCGCCCAGCTCCATCGTCACCTCTTTCAGGGACGAGGCCGCCGAGTTGGCCATCACCTTCTTGCCGCTGGCGACGCCGCCGGTAAAGGAGACTTTGGCGATGCCCGGATGCTCGGTCAGGTACTGGCCGGTCTCCGCACCCACGCCCGGCAGGACGTTAAACACGCCGTCCGGAACGCCCGCTTCGGTGTAGATCTCGGCAAGCTTCAGGGCGGTGAGCGGGGTCACTTCGCTCGGCTTGAAGATCATCGCGTTGCCCGCCGCCAGAGCCGGGGCGGATTTCCACAGGGCGATCTGGATCGGGTAGTTCCACGCCCCGATGCCCGCCACCACGCCCAGCGGCTCGCGGCGGGTGTAGACGAATGAGGTCTCACGCAGCGGGATCTGGCTGCCTTCCAGCGCCGGGATCAGCCCCGCGTAGTATTCCAGCACGTCCGCGCCGGTGACGATGTCGACGGTTGAGGTTTCGGAATACGCTTTACCGGTGTCGAGGGTTTCCAGCTTCGCCAGTTCGTCGTTGCGCTCGCGCAGGATATCGACGGCGCGACGCAGAATGCGCGAGCGCTCCATGGCGGTCATCGCCGCCCAGATTTTTTGCCCGCGCTGTGCGCTTTCCACGGCGCGATTGACGTCTTCTCTTCCGGCGGCCTGTACGGTCGCCAGAACTTCACCGTTGGCCGGGTTGATGGTCTCGAAGGTGCGACCGCTGGTGGCGGATGTATAACCACCATTGATATAAAGCTGCTGTTCTGCCATTCGGGACATAAATCCTCCTCGGTTATTCGGTCGGTAAATGCTGGCTGATAAAGTGGCTGGTAAGCGACTGGGCCAGCGTCTTATCCAGCGGTTTGCCGCTCAGCGCGGCGCGCAGCCATAGGCCGTCAATCAGCGCCGCCAGCCCATAGCCCGCCTCTTCGGCCTGTTCGCGGGGCAGCTCGCGGCGGAACTCGTACACCAGGTTCGACAGAAGACGGCGGCTGCTCACCTGCTGCAGGCGGTAGAGCATCGGCTGGTGCATGCTGCTCGCCCAGAAGGCCAGCCAGGCCTTCATCGCCGCGCCGCTGGTCTGGGTTTCATCAAAGTTGCCGCCGACAATGGCCTGCAATCGCTGCTCCGCGCTGGCGTCCGGCAGGGCGTGCAGACGACTCAATACCGCGTCGCGAAGCTGGCCGGTGATGTCGCGCATGGTCGCTTCCAGCAGACCGTTTTTGTCTTTGAAGTAATGGCTGATGATCCCCGTGGAAACGCCCGCCCGACGGGCGATCTGCGCGATGGTCGCGTCATGCATTCCCACTTCATTAATTGCTTCCAGCGTGGCGTCGATAAGCTGCCTGCGCCGGATTGGCTGCATCCCCACTTTGGGCATTTTTGCCACTCCATTCATCAGCGTTGGTAATACATTAAAGCGGTTTTTGATTGGACGTTCAATATAAAATGTGTCTTAATTGTTGCGGATTTGGATTTCAATAGTTACAAAAACAGTGGGGATACTGGATGACAGACCTTTCACAGGACAGAGAAAAAGACAAAATCAACCCGGTCGTTTTTTATACTTCCGCCGGGCTGATTTTGTTGTTTTCCCTGACGACGATCTTCTTTCGTGATTTTTCTGCCGAGTGGATTGGGCGCACCCTGAACTGGGTGTCGAAGACCTTCGGCTGGTACTATCTGCTGGCGGCGACGCTCTATATTGTCTTCGTGGTCTGCATTGCCTGCTCGCGCTTCGGTTCGGTGAAGCTCGGGCCCGAGCAGTCCAAGCCCGAGTTCAGCCTGCTGAGCTGGGCCGCGATGCTGTTTGCCGCGGGCATCGGCATCGACCTGATGTTCTTCTCCGTGGCGGAACCGGTCACGCAGTATATGCAGCCGCCGGAAGGGGCAGGGCAGACGATGGAGGCCGCGCGCCAGGCGATGGTCTGGACGCTGTTCCACTACGGTCTGACCGGCTGGTCGATGTACGCCCTGATGGGCATGGCGCTCGGATACTTTAGCTATCGTTATAATTTGCCCCTCACCATCCGCTCCGCGCTGTATCCGATTTTCGGGAAAAAAATTAACGGCCCGATTGGCCACAGCGTCGACATTGCGGCGGTGATCGGCACCATCTTCGGTATCGCGACGACGCTCGGGATTGGTGTGGTGCAGCTCAACTACGGGCTGAGCGTGCTGTTTGATATCCCGGATTCGATGGCCGCCAAAGCGGCGCTGATTGCGCTCTCCGTCATTATCGCTACCATTTCGGTGACGTCTGGCGTTGATAAGGGCATCCGCGTGCTGTCCGAGCTGAACGTGGCGCTGGCGCTGGGCCTGATCCTGTTCGTGCTGTTTATGGGCGACACATCATTCCTGCTCAATGCCTTAGTGCTCAACGTGGGCGACTACGTGAACCGCTTTATGGGCATGACGCTGAACAGCTTCGCCTTCGACCGCCCGGTAGAGTGGATGAACAACTGGACGCTGTTCTTCTGGGCGTGGTGGGTCGCGTGGTCGCCGTTTGTCGGCCTGTTCCTCGCGCGCATTTCGCGTGGCCGCACCATTCGTCAGTTTGTAATGGGGACGCTGATTATCCCGTTCACCTTTACCCTGCTGTGGCTATCGATTTTCGGCAACAGCGCGCTGCACGAAATTATCCACGGCAATGCGACCTTCGCGCAGGAAGCGATGGCGCACCCGGAGCGCGGCTTCTATAGCCTGCTGGCGCAGTATCCGGCGTTTACTTTTAGCGCCTCGGTGGCGACCATCACTGGCCTGCTGTTTTACGTCACCTCGGCGGATTCCGGCGCGCTGGTGCTGGGCAACTTCACCTCGAAGCTGAAGGACATCAACAGCGACGCGCCGAACTGGCTGCGCATCTTTTGGTCCGTCGCCATCGGCCTGCTGACGCTCGGCATGCTGATGACCAACGGTATCTCTGCGCTGCAGAACACCACGGTGATCATGGGTCTGCCGTTCAGCTTCGTGATCTTCTTCGTGATGGCCGGGCTGTATAAATCGCTCAAGGTGGAAGATTACCGCCGCGAAAGCGCCAACCGCGACACCGCGCCGCGACCGCTGGGGGCGCAGGATCGCCTGAGCTGGAAGAAACGCCTCTCACGCCTGATGAACTACCCCGGCACGCGCTATACCCGACAGATGATGGAGACGGTGTGTTACCCGGCAATGCAAGAGGTGGCGCAGGAGCTGAAGCTGCGCGGTGCCTACGTAGAGCTGAAAAACCTGCCGCCGGACGAGGGGGAGAACCTGGGGCACCTGGATCTGCTGGTGCACATGGGCGACGAGCAGAATTTTGTCTATCAGATCTGGCCACAGCAGTATTCGGTACCCGGCTTTACCTACCGGGCGCGCAGCGGGAAGTCGACCTACTACCGGCTGGAGACCTTCCTGCTGGAAGGGAGCCAGGGGAATGATTTGATGGATTACAGCAAGGAGCAGGTGATTACGGACATTCTGGATCAGTATGAACGGCACCTGAACTTTATCCATCTGCACAGGGAAGCGCCTGGGAATAGCGTGATGTTCCCGGATGTTTGATTGATGACAAACATTTGTCATTAACAATTCAGCCGTCTTTCTTGCCGGGTAGCGCTGCGCTTACCCGGCCTACAAAACTGCTTTTCCGTAGGCCTGATAAGCGAAGCGCCATCAGGCTCGCCTTTCATTGACACAACTTTAATGATAACCATTTTCATTTAAATATAGCCTGTGCTATACCTTATAGCACGGGCTAATTTTGCTTTGAATTTAATCACCTCAGGAGACTTCTGCGATGCACCCACGGCAAGGATTGAAGCGTCTGTTGCTCGGCGCGCTGCTCATGACTGCGACCACGACCGGCGCGCTGGCGGCTGAAAAGTTTCAGGTTATCACCACCTTTACCGTTATCGCTGATATGGCGAAAAACGTGGCGGGTGACGCCGCAGACGTGACGTCCATCACTAAGCCGGGCGCTGAAATTCACGAGTATCAGCCCACCCCGGGCGATATAAAACGCGCACAGAAGGCACAGCTAATTCTGGCGAACGGCATGAATCTGGAACTCTGGTTCCAGCGCTTTTATCAGCACCTGAACGGCGTGCCGGAAGTGATTGTCACTAACGGCATTACGCCGATGGGGATCGGCGAGGGGCCGTATAACGGCAAGCCCAACCCGCACGCGTGGATGTCGCCGGATAACGCCCTGATTTACGTCGATAACATCCGCGACGCGTTGGTGAAGTACGATCCGGCCAACGCACCGACCTATCAGCGCAACGCTGAAGCCTACAAGCAGAAGATCACCGCCACTCTCGAACCGCTGCGTAAGCAGGTGGCAGAGATCCCGGAAGACAAGCGCTGGATGGTAACCAGCGAAGGTGCCTTCTCCTATCTGGCGCGGGATCTGGGGATGAAAGAGCTTTACCTGTGGCCGATCAACGCCGATCAGCAGGGCACGCCCCAGCAGGTGCGCAAGGTGATCGACCAGGTGAAAAAACATCATATCCCGGCGGTGTTCAGCGAAAGCACGGTCTCCGATAAGCCCGCGCGTCAGGTGGCGCGGGAAACCGACACCCACTACGGCGGCGTGCTGTACGTCGACTCACTGAGCGCGCAAAACGGCCCGGTGCCGACCTATATCGATCTGCTGAACGTCACCACCCGCACGCTGGTACAGGGCATCCGTGACGGCATGAAGGAGTAACCATGCACGAGGGGATTGTTGTCTCAGACGTCACCGTGACCTACCGCAACGGCCACACGGCGCTGCGCGACGCGTCGTTCAGCGTGCCGGGCGGATCGATTGCCGCCCTGGTTGGCGTGAACGGTTCTGGCAAATCCACGCTGTTTAAGGCGGTGATGGGCTTTGTGCGGGCGGCGAGCGGCACTATCACCATTCTGGGGCTGCCGCCTCACCGGGCGCTGCGCCAGAACCTGGTCGCTTACGTGCCGCAGTCGGAAGAGGTTGACTGGTCGTTTCCGGTGCTGGTCGAAGATGTGGTGATGATGGGCCGCTACGGGCACATGGGGTTTCTGCGTCGGCCCAAAGATCGCGACAGACAAATCGTGACCGACGCCCTGAAGCGCGTGGATATGCTCGAGCTGCGCCATCGGCAGATTGGCGAGCTGTCCGGCGGGCAGAAGAAGCGCGTGTTTCTGGCCCGGGCGATTGCCCAGCAGGGCGAGGTGATCCTGCTCGACGAGCCGTTTACCGGCGTGGACGTCAAAACCGAAGCCAGGATCATCAGCCTGCTGCGCGAGCTTCGCGACGAGGGCAAAACGATGCTGGTCTCAACCCATAACCTGGGCTCGGTCTCGGAGTTTTGTGATTACACGGTGATGGTCAAGGGCACCGTTCTGGCGAGCGGCCCGACGGAAACCACCTTTACCGCCGAAAATCTCGAGCGCGCCTTTAGCGGCGTGCTGCGCCACGTGGTGCTCAGCGGCTCGGAAGATCGCATTATTACAGACGATGAACGCCCCTTCGTGACGCACCGACAGGAGGCAAAATGAACGCGCTTCTCGAACCCTTCGGCTACGAGTACATGCTCAACGCGATGTGGGTCTCGGCGATGGTGGGCGGGCTGTGCGCGTTTCTCTCCTGCTATCTGATGCTTAAAGGCTGGTCGCTGATCGGCGATGCGCTGTCGCACTCCATCGTGCCCGGCGTGGCGGGAGCCTACATGCTCGGGTTGCCGTTCTCGCTGGGGGCGTTCCTGTCGGGCGGGCTGGCGGCGGGCAGCATGCTGTTTCTCAACCAGCGCAGCCGCCTGAAGGAGGATGCCATCATCGGGCTGATCTTCTCCTCCTTTTTCGGGCTCGGGCTGTTTATGGTCTCGCTCAACCCGACCTCGGTGAACATTCAGACCATCGTGCTCGGTAATATTCTGGCTATCGCCCCGGAGGATATCGTTCAACTGGCGATTATCGGCGTGGTGTCGATGGTTATCCTGCTGTTCAAATGGAAAGATCTGATGGTGACCTTTTTTGATGAGAACCACGCTCGCGCCATCGGCCTGCGTCCTGAACGCCTGAAAATCCTCTTCTTTACCCTGCTGGCGGTCTCTACCGTGGCGGCGCTGCAAACCGTCGGCGCGTTTCTGGTGATCTGTCTGGTGGTCACCCCCGGCGCGACCGCGTGGCTGCTGACCGACCGCTTTCCGCGCCTGCTGATGATTGCGGTCGCCATTGGTAGCATCACCAGCTTCCTCGGCGCGTGGGCCAGCTACTATCTGGACGGCGCGACCGGCGGCATTATTGTCGTGGCCCAGACGCTACTGTTCCTGCTGGCGTTCGTCTTTGCGCCGAAGCACGGGCTGCTCGCCAGCCGCCGTCGCGCACGTCTCGCACAGGAGGCACACCCATGATGGCGCTGCTCCTTGAACCCTTCCAGTTTGCGTTTATGAACAACGCGCTGCTGATTTCACTCCTGGTGGCCGTGCCCTGCGCGCTGCTGTCGGTTTTTCTGGTGCTGAAAGGCTGGGCGCTGATGGGCGACGCCATGAGCCACGCGGTGTTTCCCGGCGTGGTGCTGGCGTGGATGATGGGCCTGCCGCTGGCGCTGGGGGCGTTTGTAGCCGGGTTGTTCTGCGCGGTCGCCACCGGATACCTGAAGGATAACAGCCGAATCAAGCAGGATACGGTCATGGGGATCGTGTTTTCCGGCATGTTCGGCGCGGGCCTGATCCTTTATATCGCCGTCAAACCCGAGGTGCATCTCGACCACATTCTGTTCGGCGATATGCTGGGCATTAACGGGATGGACATTCTGCAAAGCGGGATCGTGGCGGGGCTGATCGCGCTGGTGATTGGCCTGAAGTGGCGCGACTTTCTGCTGTTCTGCTTTGATTACCAGCAGGCGCAGGCGAGCGGGCTGCGCACCCGCTGGCTGCACTACGGCTTACTGTGCATGGTCTCGCTGACCATCGTGGCGACGCTGAAGGCGGTGGGGATTATTCTGTCAATTTCGCTGCTGATTGCCCCCGGCGCGGTGGCGGTGCTGATCACCCGACGCTTCCATATGGCGCTGCTGGTCGCGGTCGCCGTTTCAGCCCTGGTGTCGGTAAGCGGTGTATATGCGTCGTTTTATCTCGACAGCGCGCCTGCGCCGACCATCGTAGTGCTGTTCACAATGGTGTTTATCGTGACGTTCGGGGTCACCAGCGTGAAGGCCCGTCGGCAGGAGAGCGTGACAGCAGGGTGATCGCCTGTTCACCCTGCTGTTGCCAGTGAAGGGTGAAGGCTGCGCCTTCGTTAAAGCCTGCCAGTTGACGAGTCAACGCCAGCGTAAGCGTCTTATCGTCAAGCTTTGTCACCCGGGCGCTGTCAAACCCCATATAGGCCTGCACCCGTGGAAAGAGGGCTTTAAACAGGCTCTCTTTGGCGCTAAACACCAGCGTCAGTGCAAGGGCGAACGGGTATCCCGAGCGGGAAAGCACAGGCTCTTCCTGCACATCGATGATCCCATCCTTTATTTCTCTGGCTTCGTTTTCGGGAAGTATCGCTTCGCAATCGATGCCGATAAGCGCCTGTCGCTCGCGGACCACAACCGCCATGGCCTGCGTGCCGCTATGGGTGATGCTGCCGGAAATACCGTCCGGCCAGAGCGGTTCGCCGCTGGTGCCGATGCCGGGAATGGGGTGATCCGGTAAGGCGTGCGCGGCGGCGATGCGACCCGCCATGTGCTCGGCTTTGCGTTTGCGTCCGGCGTGTGAAAGCTCAGCGTGGTGGGGGAGCCAGAGGAGATCGGCGTCGGTGAAGGTGGCGGGGTCGAAGGTAATGCGGTGGACGGTGAGGTTGGCGAGAGCAAACGTGCGGTGGGTGGTGTGCATGGGATTTCCTTTATCAACGAATAGTGCGGCCTGATGCCCTCACCCCGGCCCTCTCCCACAGGGAGAGGGAGCAAACACTAAAAACGGCAACGGGGTTGCCGTTTTGCTTTTACCTCGCCCTCACCCCGACCCTCTCCCACAGGGAGAGGGAGCAAACACTAAAAACGGCAACAGGGTTGCCGTTTTGCTTTCACCTAGAAATGCGTATTCACGCTCATATACCAGGTCCGGCCCGGCTCATTATACGTATACGCACCCGCACCGTACATATACGCACCGGTCGTGGTGTTCCCGGTGGTCTGGGCATTACCCGCACGCCACTGGCGCTTGTCGAAGACGTTGTCTACGCCGCCGGTCAGGCTGACGTTTTTGGTCACGTCCCAGGTCGCGCTCAGGCCCACGATGCTGTACGGGCTGACTTCGTCTTTCTCAGACCCGGTCACCGGCTGACCTTTGTAGTTGTACTTCTTCGGCTGCTGCTTGCCGTACCAGGTGAAGGTCGACTGGAGCGACACATCCTGATGCACCTGCCAGCTCAGGGTTGAGTTCAGCGTGTACTCAGGAATGATCGACAGACGGTCGCCGGTCTCCTTGTTTTTGCTCTGCAGCATGTAGGTGATGTTGTTGGTCCAGTTAATGGTGTCGCTGACCGGCACGTTCAGGGAGCCTTCCAGACCTTCGACCACCGCCTTCGGCACGTTTTCCCACTGGTAAATATCGGTGGTGACTTTGCTGGTGGACGTCTGGCCAATCGGCGCGTAGCCTGCTTCAATCTTGTCGCGATAGTCGTTACGGAACCAGGTGACACCCGCCTGCCAGCCGTCACGTTTCCACTCCAGACCGATCTCTTTGTTGATGCTGGTTTCAGCTTTCAGGTCGTCGTTACCCATCATGTAGCAGCCCACGCCGTCGGAGCTTGCGTAGCAGCCCTGACCTTTGCTGTAGAGCAGGTAGTTCGGGTTAGTCTGGTACAGGCTCGGTGCTTTGTAGGCGCGCGCGATCCCCATCTTCAGCGTGAATTCATCGCCAAGGCCTTGCGAGAGGTTGAGCGACGGGCTCCAGTTGTTGCCGACGATGGTGTGGTGATCGAAGCGCAGGGCAGGGGTCAGCATGGTGCTGTCGGTCAACTCCATGTTGTTTTCGGCGAACAGGGAGAAAATCTCCGCCGAGGAGTACGGGCTGCGGTCGTCGCTCATGCCCGGAATGGTGCCGCCCTGCTGGGCCTGGGTGTTAGAGGTGGAATCCTTCATGCGCTGCTGGTTCCACTCGGTGCCCAGCGTCAGGTTCTGGTTGACGATGAAATCAATCGGCAGGTTGATTTCGCTGTGCAGCATCACGTCGGCCAGGTCGGTGTCGGTGAATTTATTGCTGTTGAACAAGCCTTCCAGACCGCCCGCCAGCCCTTCGCCCAGACGGGAGTTGCGGGTGTGTTCGTACTGCGCCCAGTTACTGGTGGTAATGCCATTATCCCAGCCGCCGTTCCAGGTCACCGCAAAGTTCTGGCGGTAGATACGGTTAGTCTCTTTACCGTAGTTTTTCTTCACCAGCCCGCTGGAGCTGTTGTCGTTGTTGGTGTTCTGCGTGTCACCTGCGTACAGGTTGTTCTGGCGGCTGTAGCCGGCTTCAAACTCCAGAGACTGCATTGGCGCGAAGTCCCAGCGCACCACGCCGTTGATGTCTTTGTTTTCCACACCTTCGCGGCCTGCGGGCAGCGTGTCGGCGTAAGCACCGGTACGGTCAGACTGGTGGCCCTGGTTGATGTCCCACGCGTCGGCCTGGGTTTTGTCCAGGTTGCCGAACATGCGGAAGCTGAAATCGCCGCCCAGCGGACCGCTGAGGCTGAAGTTGGTGCGCTTGGTGGAACCTTCGTCCTTGTGTTCTGGCGCATTCAGGTAGGTATTCCAGGAGCCGTGCCACTGGTTGTCGAATTTTTTGGTGATGATGTTCACCACGCCGCCAGCCGCGCCGTTACCGTAGCGCGCGGCGGCCGGGCCGCGGATCACTTCGATGCGTTCGATCATCTCTGGTGGCACCCAGCCGGTATCGCCGCGGGTATCACGCTCGCCGCGCCAGCCCAGGCGGATGGAGTTACGGCTGGTGACTGGCTTACCGTCGATCAGGATCAGGGTGTTTTCCGGGCCCATGCCGCGAATGTCAATCTGACGGTTGTTCCCGCGCTGGCCGCTGGTGGAGTTTCCGGTCAGGTTGACGCCCGGCATGGTGCGGATGATTTCAGCCACGTCCCGCGCGGGCGGGTTTTTGCGGATTTCATCGGCGGTGATGGTCGACACGCCCGGCGCCTGCAGGTTCTGCTCGGCGGCGGTGATCACCATCGTGTCTTCGTGCTGCGCGGTGGCGGTGTTGTCGTCTGCCATGGCGGGCAGCGCGACACCATAAATCCCTAAATTGACCAGCAAGGCCAGAGAGTGAATCTTCTTATTCATTGTACGTCCCGCTTTTATGGTTATTTAATGAGCGCGCTTCCCACAGCGCGGGCATTACGCTATTGCAAATGCAAATAGTTATCAATAATATTATCAATAAAATTTGTCCTGAAACAAAAAAGACTGTTAAACATGAGGTTATAAGGGTGACGGCGTTAACAACGGGAAGTGAAGCCTGGTGGCAGTCCAAAAACGGGCCAGAATGGGAACGTCTGAAGGCGAATTATCGCGTCACCTTCTGGTGGCGTGACCCGGCAGGAACGCAGAAAACGTCAACGGTTAAACGCGTCTGGCTCTACATCACCGGCGTGACCGATCATCATCAAAATGCCCGCCCGCAATCTCTTGAGCGCATCCCGGATACCGACGTCTGGCAGTGGCAGGGCGAGTTCAGCCCTGAATGGCGCGGCAGCTACTGTTTCATCCCCTCCGATAACGAAAACGATTTTGCCAGCGCAGTGTTTGAAGGCGAGCAGCCGGACCGCATGGCGCTGCGCGAAGGCTGGCGCAAGCTGTTGCCGCACGCGGTCTCCGACCCGCTGAATCCGCAGAGCTGGCGCGGCGGGCGCGGTCACGCCGTCTCGGCGCTGGAGATGCCGGATGCCCCCGTTCAGCCCGGCTGGGATCGTTCCGATACGCCGTATCAGCCACCTGTCTGCATTGAGTGGAACAGTGCACGTCTCAACAACCGTCGCCGCGTGTGGATTTTTACCACCGGAGATGACAGCTCCGGGCGCCCGCTGGCGGTGCTGCTCGACGGGCAGTTCTGGGCCGAAAGCATGCCCGTCTGGCCTGCGCTGGCGTCGCTGACCCGCAACGGCAAACTGCCGCCTGCGGTCTATGTCTTAATTGATGCGATCGACACAGAACATCGCAGCCGGGAACTGCCCTGTAATCCCGATTTCTGGCTGGCGGTGCAGGAAGAACTCCTTCCCCTTGTGAAAACAACCGCCTCGTTCAGCGACCGTGCCGATCGGACCATCGTGGCGGGCCAGAGCTTTGGTGGCCTCTCTTCGCTTTATGCTGGCCTCAACTGGCCGCAGCGTTTTGGCTGCATCCTCAGCCAGTCCGGCTCCTACTGGTGGCCGCACCGCGGGGCGCAGCAGGACGGGCTGCTCATCGAACAACTTAAAGCGGGTGAAAAAACCGCACGCGGGCTGCGCATTGTCCTCGAGGCCGGGCGCAACGAGCCGCTTATCTTCCGCGCGAATCAGGCGATTTTCGCCGAACTACACACGCAGCAGCCGATTTTCTGGCGCCAGGTTGACGGCGGGCACGATGCGCTTTGCTGGCGCGGTGGGCTGACGCAGGGGCTGATGACCCTCTGGCAGCCGCTTATTCACTAACGGAGTCTGTATGGAATTCAGCAATCCTTTCGATAATCCGCAGGGACAGTTCGCCATTCTGCAAAACGACCAGGGGCAGTACAGCCTGTGGCCGCAGCAGTGCGACCTGCCCGCAGGCTGGCGCGTTGTCTGCGAGCCGCAGTCCCAGGAGGCGTGCCAGCAGTGGCTTGCCGGGCATTGGCAAACGCTTGTCCCGTCCCATTTTGCGGAGGGGAGCGCATGAACCGTCTTCCTCTCGTTGCCGCCCAGCCGGGTATCTGGATGGCGGAGCAGCTTTCCTCCCTGCCAAACGCCTGGAGCGTGGCGCACTATACCGAACTGAAAGGCGACATTGACGCGCCATTGCTGGCAAAAGCGATTGCTGAAGGCATGATGCAGGCCGATACCCTGCGGATGCGTTTCGCCGAGGATAACGGCGAGGTGTGGCAGTGGGTGGATGACACCTTCATTCTGCCGGAGCCGTCCATCGTTCGCGCTACCTCTCACGACGACGCCGTGGCGCTGATGGAAGCCGATCTTAACCAGAACCTGCGCGTCGACAGCGGGCAGCCGCTGGCGTTTCACCAGTTGATTCAGGTGGGGGAAAGCCACTGGTACTGGTATCAGCGCTATCACCATCTGGTGGTAGATGGCTTCAGCTTCCCGGCCATTACCCGCCAGATCGCCGCGATTTATACCGCCTGGAAAAAGGGTGAGCCGACGCCTGCATCCCCGTTTACACCGTTTGCCGAGGTGGTGGACGAGTATCAGCGCTATCGCGACAGCGAGGCATACGCACGCGACGGTGCCTTCTGGGCAGAGCAGCGCAAGCAGCTTCCTTCTCCGGTCTCGCTCTCTTCCGCGCCGTTGCCGGGACGCGCCGCCACTACCGACATTCTGCGCCTGAAAATTGCAATGGACGGCCGCGCTTTTAGCCAGCTTGCACAGGCGGCAGGGCAGGCACAGCGCACCGATCTGGCGCTTGCGCTGGTGGCGCTGTGGCTGGGCCGCCTCACCGGACGGCTGGACTACGCCGCCGGGTTTATCTTTATGCGCCGCATGGGTTCCGCGGCGCTCACCGCGACCGGGCCGGTGCTGAACGTGCTGCCGCTGGCGGTCAATATCGACGCGCAGGAGAGCCTGCCCGCGCTGGCGCTGCGACTGGCTAACCAGCTGAAAAAAATGCGCCGCCATCAGCGCTACGATGCCGAGCAGATCGTGCGCGACAGCGGGCGTGCCGCAGGCGACGAAGCGCTGTTTGGCCCGGTGCTGAACGTTAAGGTTTTCGATTATCAGCTGGATATCGACGGCGTGGAGGCCATCACCCACACGCTGGCAACCGGCCCGGTGAACGATCTCGAGCTGGCGCTGTTCCCGGACGAGCGGGGCGATCTCCGCATTGAGATCCTCGCCAATAAACAGCGTTACGATGAGGCGACGCTTACCCGTCACGTGGCGCGCCTGAACGCGATGCTGCTGCAGTTTTCGGCTAATCCGGACCTGCGCTGCGGCGAAGTGGAAACTGTTTCAGAACAGGAATACGCGAAGCTCGCCCGCATCAACGATACCGGGCTGGCGCTGCCGTCTACCACGCTGGCGGATCTGGTGGCGGAGCAGGCGAGCAAAACGCCGGACGCCCCTGCGCTGGCGGATGCGCACATCGAACTGAACTATCGCCAGATGCGCGAGCAGGTCGTCGCGCTGGCAAACCTGTTGCGCGAGCGCGGCGTGAAGCCGGGCGACAGCGTGGCGGTGGCACTCCCGCGCTCGGTGTTCCTGACGCTGGCGCTGCACGGCATCGTCGAGGCCGGTGCCGCGTGGCTGCCGCTGGATACCGGCTACCCGGACGACCGCCTGCGGATGATGCTGGAGGACGCGAAGCCGTCCCTGCTCATTACCACTGACGAGCAGCTCCCGCGCTTTAGCGATCTGCCTATTACGACGTTTAGTTACAACACACTGTTACCGGCTGAGAATGCTGAACCGCTGCGCCTGGCGACGCCGGAGCAGACGGCGTACATCATCTTTACCTCCGGTTCGACGGGACGCCCGAAAGGGGTCATGGTCGGCCATACCGCCATCGTTAACCGCCTGAAGTGGATGCAGGACCATTACCCTCTGACGGCGTTTGACGTGGTGGCGCAGAAAACGCCGTGCAGCTTTGACGTGTCGGTGTGGGAGTTCTGGTGGCCGTTTATCGCCGGGGCGAAGCTGGTGATGGCCGAGCCGGACGCGCACCGCGATCCGCAGGCAATGCAGAGCTTCTTCGCGCAGTACGGCGTGACCACCACCCACTTCGTGCCGTCGATGCTGGCGGCCTTTGTCGCCTCGCTAACCCCGGAAAACGCTGCGTGCTGCAAAACCCTGAAGCAGGTGTTCTGTAGCGGCGAAGCGCTGCCGACCGGGCTGTGCCGGGAGTGGGAACAGCTCATCCGTGCGCCGCTGCACAATCTCTATGGTCCAACGGAAGCGGCGGTGGATGTGAGCTGGTATCCGGCGTTTGGCCCCGAGCTGGCGGCGGTGGAGGGCAACAGCGTGCCAATTGGCTTCCCGGTGTGGAACACGGGGCTACGCATCCTTGACGCAATGATGCGCCCGGTGCCGTTCGGCGTGGCGGGCGACCTTTATCTCACCGGCATTCAGCTGGCGCAGGGGTATCTGGGCCGTCCGGACCTCACCGCCAGCCGCTTTATCGCCGACCCGTTTGCCCCCGGCGAGCGGATGTACCGCACCGGCGACGTTGCCCGCTGGCTGGACAACGGCGCGGTGGAATATCTCGGCCGCAGCGACGATCAGCTGAAAATTCGCGGCCAGCGCATCGAGCTGGGCGAGATCGACCGGGCGATGCTGTCGCTGCCGGACGTCGCCCAGGCCGTCGCCCACGCCTGCGTGTTCAACCAGGCGGTGGCAACCGGCGGCGATGCCCGTCAGCTGGTAGGGTATGTCGTCTCTGAATCCGGCTTACCGCTGGATCGCGACGCGCTGCTGGCGTCGCTCAAAGCCCAGCTGCCGCCGCACATGGTGCCGGTGGTGCTGCTGCAAATCAGCGCGCTGCCGCTCAGCGCGAACGGCAAGCTTGACCGCAAGGCGCTGCCGCTGCCGGAGCTGACGAGTAAATCCTCCGGCCGTGCGCCGGAGACGGAAACCGAAGTCGCCGTCGCGCAGGCGTTTTCCGCGCTGCTGGGCTGTGAGGTGAACGACATTGAAGCCGACTTCTTTGCCCTCGGTGGCCACTCGCTGCTGGCGATGCGCCTGGCGGCACAGCTTAGCCGCGCGTTCGAACGCAGGGTGACGCCGGGGCAGATTATGGTCGCCTCCACGGTCAGCAAGCTCAGCACGCTGCTGGACTCGCAGATGAGCGACGAGCAGGCGCAGCGTCTGGGGTATGAAACCCTTCTGCCGCTGCGCGAAGGTAATGGCCCAACGCTGTTTTGCTTCCATCCGGCGTCCGGCTTTGCCTGGCAGTTTAGCGTGCTGGCGCGCTACCTCAGCCCGCGCTGGTCCATCATGGGCATTCAGTCACCGCGCCCGGAAGGGCCGATGCAGCAGTGTGCGGATCTGGATGGAGTGATTGAGCATCATCTGAATACGTTGCGTAAGCAGCAGCCGCAGGGGCCGTATTACCTGTTCGGCTATTCCCTCGGTGGCACGTTGGCGCAGGGCATTGCGGCGCGTCTGCGCGCGCAGGGTGAAGAGGTCGCGTTCCTCGGCCTGCTGGATACCTGGCCGCCCGAAACCCAGAACTGGGCGGAGAAAGAGGCCAACGGCCTCGACCCGGAGGTGCTGGCGGAAATCGAGCGCGAGCGCCAGGCGTTTATCGCCGCCCAGCAGGGGCAAGGCTCCAGCGAGCTGTTTAGCGCCATTGAGGGCAACTACGCCGACGCGGTACGGCTGCTCACCACGGCGCACAGCGCGCGGTTTGAGGGTAAAGCGACGCTGTTTGTTGCCGAGCGCACGCGCACGATGGATCCGCAGCTGGCCTGGTCGCCGTGGGTGGCGGAGCTCGAGGTGTATAGCCAGGATTGCGCCCACGTGGATATCATTTCACCGCAGGCGTTTGAAAAGATAGGGCCGGTGTTGAAGGAAATTTTGGGGTAACGTTTAAAGCCCCTCACCCTAACCCTCTCCCACGGGGTGAGGGGATGGTTTGCTCCCTCTCCCTGTGGGAGAGGGCCGGGGTGAGGGCATCAGACCGCCCCCTTGCCTAACGGCACCACCAGCGGCGTACCCGCCACCGGATCGTCAATTATCATGCAGCGCATGCCGTAGATCCGCTCGATCAGCTCCGGCGTCACAATCTCTTTCGGCGCGCCCTGCGCCACAATCTCGCCGTCGCGTAGCGCAATCAAATGCGTGGCGTAGCGGCACGCCTGGTTTAAATCGTGCAGCACCGCTGCCAGGGTGTAGCCCTGCGTGCGGTTCAGCTCGCTCAGCAGCTCCAGCAGGTCAATCTGATGGCTGATGTCGAGCCAGGTCGTCGGCTCGTCCAGCAGCATGATGGAGGTCTCCTGCGCCAGCACCATCGCGATCCACGCCCGCTGACGCTGCCCGCCGGAGAGGGTATCCACGCTCTGCTGGGCGAGATCGGTAATCCCCGTCGCCTGCATCGCGCGGCTGACCGCCTCGTCATCCTCTTTACGCCAGCGGGTGAACAGCGGCTGGTGCGGATAGCGCCCGCGCGAGACCAGCTCCTGTACCGTGATGTCTCCCGGTGTGGTGGCGTTTTGCGCCAGCAGCCCGATGCGCCGCGCCACCTCTTTGCTGGCGAAGCGCTGGATCTGCTCTCCGTCGAGGAACACGCTGCCTTCAGCCGGCGTCATCAGGCGGCTCAGCGTGCGCAGCAGGGTCGATTTGCCGCAGCCGTTCGGCCCGATGATTGCCGTAAAATGGCCGTCCGGAATGGCGACGGATAAGTCACGGGCAATGATTTTTTTGCCGTAGCCGAGGGTAAGATTTTCGCCGCGCAAGCGGGTGGTTGTGTCTGTCATTTCTTGCGTGACTCCTGAACGAGCAAGACGATGAGGTAAATCCCGCCGAGGCTGACGGTCACCACGCCCACCGGCAGTTGATAAGGCATAAACAGCCGCTGGGCGCAGAGATCGGCGGCCAGCAGCAACAATGCGCCGCAGAACGCCGCCTGGGTTAATCCCCAGCGCGCCGTCCCGCTAAGGCGGCGGGCGATGTGCGGTGCCACGAGGGCGATAAACGAGATCGGCCCGGCGATAGCGGTAGAGGCGGCAGTCAGCAGTACGGCGACCAGCATCAGCATCAGGCGCGAGCGCTCAACGCCCACCCCCAGCGCGCAGGCGCTGTCATCGCCCATCTCCAGCAGGCGCATGCGTCGCACCAGCAGCAGCGCGCCGATAAACATCAGCAAAATCAGCGGCGCGGCGGGCCAGGTTTTACCCCACGTCAGGCCGTTGAGGGAACCGGCATACCACAGCCCGGCGGAGAGCGCGGTTTCCAGCGAGGCCTGCAGTAAAAGCCAGGTGTTAAAGGCCATCAGCATGGCGCGTATGCCGATCCCGATGATGATCAGACGGAAGGTGTCGATACCGTTGCGCCAGGCCAGCGCCCAGATCAGTAATGACGTCAGAATGCCGCCCGCCATCGCCGTAAAGGTAATCGCCGTCAGGTGCTGACCAAACAGCACCATCGCCACCAGCACGCCGCTCCAGGCCCCGGTGTTGAGGCCCATCACGTCCGGGCTGCCGAGCGGGTTGCGCATCAGCGACTGGAATATTGCACCGCTCACGCCGAGCGCCGCGCCGACCAGAATGGCCATCGCCACGCGCGGCAGTCGCCACTCCGTCACCACCATAGTGATGTTGCGCGGCGCGCTGCCGAGCAGGGCGTTAAAGACCTGCGCAAAATCGAGCGTGACCGCGCCGCTGCGCAGGCTCCAGACCGCCAGCAGCAGAATGGCGATAAGCAGCAGGGAGACGCAGGCGACTAAACGCCGGGACGGAGCCATCATGCGCCACCTCCGCGTTTACGGCGTACCAGGAAGATCAGCACTGGCGCGCCGATAAAGGCGCTGACCACCGAGACGCGCAGTTCACCGGGCACCAGCAGGCGACCAAGCACGTCTGCAAACAGCAGCAGGGCAGGGGTGGCCAGCAGCGTCACCGGCAGCGACCAGCGGTGATCCGCCCCCACCAGCCAGCGCGCCATGTGCGGCATCATCAGGCCAATAAAGGCGATCGGGCCGACCACCGCGGTCGCGCTGCCGCACAGCACGGTGATGGCGAGCAGACCAATCAGCTGTGTGCGCACCACGCGGTTGCCGAGGGCGGTCGCGGTGTCGCTGCCGAGACTCAGGCTGTTGAGCGCGCGGCTTAAAAACAGCGCCACGGCTGCAGCGATAATGACCGGGATCGCCACCACTTTTAACGTTTCAAGGGTGCGGATATCCAGCGAACCGGCCTGCCAGAAGCGCAGCTGGTCGTAAACGTCCGGGTTGAGCAGGGCGATGCCGTTGGATAAGCCTTCCAGCACCGCCGCGAGCGCCACGCCCGCCAGCGTCAGACGGACCGGACTCAGCTGGCCGCCGCCCTGGCTGCCGGTAAAGGCGACGACCAGCGAGGCGGCCAGCGCGCCGCAAAAGGCCATGACAAGCTGCTCGGACGGCGAGGTCAACCCGAACAGCGCCGCGCCGAGCACGATGGCAAAGCTGGCGCCGGAGTTAACGCCGAGAATACCGGGGTCCGCCAGCGGGTTACGGGTAAGGGTTTGCATCAGGGCACCGGCAAGGCCGAGCGCGCCACCCGCCAGCAGTCCGGCAAGCGTGCGGGGGAGTCGGGCGTCGAGCACGATAATACAGTCAGCGCTCTGGCAGGTGCCGGAGAGCGCATCAACGATAACGGACGCGGGCAGCGGCTTCGCGCCGACCAGCAGGCTGAGTGCAACCGCAAGGCTCATGAGCAGCAGTAAAACGGGCACGGCAACGGCGCGCACCGCAGAAGAGGAAAACGACATAGCAACATCCATGATTTGATAATGATAGTGATTATCGTTATCTATCTTATTTGGCTATGTTAGCATGTGCGCCCATGGAAAGGGTAGAAATAGACTCAAGGCTTTGTCATGAATCAAAAATCCTGGCTGCTCAACCTCAGCCTGCTGAAAACGCACCCGGCGTATCGCGCCGTATTTATCGCTCGCTTTATCTCCATTTTGTCCCTCGGGTTGCTCGGCGTGGCCGTGCCGGTACAGATCCAGACCCTGACGCACTCCAGCTGGCTGGTGGGGTTATCCGTCACCTTAACCGGCGGGGCGATGTTCATCGGCCTGATGGTCGGCGGCGTGCTGGCGGACCGCTACGAGCGTAAGAAGCTGATCCTGCTGGCGCGCGGTACCTGCGGCGTGGGCTTTATCGGGCTGTGTCTGAACGCCATGCTGCCGGAGCCGTCGCTGATCGCCATTTACGCGCTGGGGCTGTGGGACGGTTTCTTCGCCTCGCTGGGCGTGACGGCGCTGCTGGCGGCAACGCCCGCGCTGGTCGGGCGCGAGAATCTGATGCAGGCGGGGGCGATCACCATGCTCACCGTGCGCCTCGGCTCGGTGATTTCGCCGATGGTGGGCGGCCTGCTGCTGGCGACCGGCAACGTGGCGTGGAACTACGGGCTGGCGGCGGCGGGGACCTTTATCACCACCCTGACCCTGCTGCGCCTGCCGCTGCTGCCGCCTCCGCCGCAGCCGCGCGAGCATCCGCTGAAATCGCTGATGGCCGCTATTCGTTTCCTGTTCAGCAACCCGCTGATTGGCGGGATTGCGCTGCTCGGCGGCCTGCTGACGATGGCGAGCGCCGTGCGCGTGCTCTACCCGGCGCTGGCGGGAGAGTGGCAGATGAGCGCCTCGGAGATTGGCGTGCTGTACGCCGCCATTCCGCTCGGCGCGGCCTGCGGGGCACTGACCAGCGGCAACCTGGCGCAAAGCGCGCGTCCGGGGTTGATTATGCTGCTTGCCACGCTGGCGTCGTTTATCGCCATTGGCTTCTTCAGCCTGATGCCTGTGTGGGCGCTGGGCGTGCTGTGTCTGGTGATCTTCGGCTGGCTGAGCGCCATCAGCTCGCTTTTGCAGTACACCCTGATCCAGACCCAGACGCCGGAAGGGATGCTCGGGCGCATTAACGGCCTGTGGACGGCGCAGAACGTGACGGGGGATGCGATTGGCGCGGCGATCCTCGGCGGGCTGGGGGCGATGATGACCCCGGTGGCCTCGGCGAGCAGCTGCGGGTTTGCGTTAGCGATGGTTGGCGTGATGTTGTTAGTGGCGCTGGTGGAATTGCGGCGGTTCAGGCAGGAGAGTGTGTTGAACGACGGTGCGGCCTGATGCCCTCACCCCGACCCTCTCCCACAGGGAGAGGGAGGGAAAATGCCTACTTAAACAACGTATTCAGTCTGTCTAACACCAACATCGCGCTGTAATAATCCAGGCGGAACGTCTCGGTTCCCAATGCCCAAACCCGTTTGTTTTTCACCGACGGCAGATGCGCCAGCAGCGGGTTGGCGTAAATCGCGTCGACGTCTTTCTCATCGCCCGCAAACACAAACAGCCCTTCACCGTTCAGCCCCGTCGCCAGGTTTTCACCACCCAGTTGAATAATGTCGTGGCGTTTGCCCTGGCTTTTGGAGGTCTGCAGCCCGGCGGGCAGCTCCGCCAGCGTAAAGCCCAGCTGGTGCAGCAGCTTGCCCTGTGCGGATTCAGCGGTCCACAGGTTGGCGCTGTGCGCGGCGGCGGTGTAGACGATGGCGTTCACCGGCTGCGGCAGCAGCTTCATCTGCTCTTTTACCTGCGCGAGCTGTTTATCAAAGGCGGCAATGCGCCCGGCGGCCTGTTTTTCCTGACCGGTGATGGTGCCCAACTGGGTCAGCAGTTCCTGCCAGCTCTTGTCGTCGTAGTTGATGATAAGCGTCGGGGCGATGGCGGAGAGCTGGTCGTACAGCGCCAGCGCGGAATCCCCGCCGGTGGCGCTGATCAAAATCAGATCCGGCATCTCGGCGGCAACCGCTTCGGCACTCGGCTCGCCGATGTACAGCCGCGCGACCTTGCGCTGTTTCGCAATATCCCCCCACTGGCGCAGGAAACCCTGCCCATCCGCCACGCGGTTGTTCGGCGTAGTGGCGCCGCTGGCGACGACCGGGGCGTCAATCGCCAGCAGGGAGCCGGTTAAGGTCACGCTGGTGGAAACAATGCGCGTCGGTTTGCTCTCAAGGGTATGCACGCCGCGGCTGTCGGTCACCTGGCGCGGCCAGTCGGCGGCGGTCGCTGAGGTTAGTCCTAAAACAAAAAGACCTGTCAGAAGAAAGGCATTACGGCAAAGGGCAGGGAATTTCACTGAGCGGCATCCTGTTATCGTTGAAGTTAATGCTTCTCATTTTCATGATTGCCGGGAAGGGATGCAAGCGTTTGTCGCACAAGTTGTTTGACCGACGGTTGACAGCGGGGCGCTGTGGGATTAGGTTAGCCGACGAAAATATAAATGATAATCATTATTGCTTCTTTTATCATTTTGAGGAGGATGATATGGATACGTCCCTGGCTGAGGAAGTTCAGCACACCGCAACCACGCTGCAATCAGACAGCTTTTTCTTTATGTCGCCTTACCGCAGTTTTACCACGTCCGGCTGCGTTGCCCGCTTTTCTGAGTCCGCCGTTGGCGGCGACGATCCGGCAGGCCGCTTCCAGCAGAAATTAGCTCAGGCTTTTCAGAACGCGAAGGCCAGCGGCATCGCCCATCCGGTCATGGTAGGGGCAATCCCATTCGATACCCGCAAGCCGTCGTCGCTGTTTATTCCCGAACGCTGGCAGACGTTTTCTCGCCCGGCGCGTCAGCAGTCTTCACGCTATTTCTCCGGCGCGCAGTCACTGAATATTCAAAAACGTACCGAGATCCCCCCGCAGCCTGTGTTTGAAGAGATGGTCGCCCGCGCCGCGGCGCTGACCGCCACGCCGCAGGTGAACAAGGTCGTGCTGTCGCGCCTGATTGATATTGCGACCGATAACAACATTGATAGCGGTGCGTTGATGGAGCGTCTTATCGCTCAGAACCCGGCGAGCTTTAATTTCCACGTGCCGCTGGAAGACGGTGGCGTGCTGCTGGGGGCAAGCCCCGAACTGCTGCTGCGCAAAGAGGGCGCGCACTTTAGCTCGCTGCCGCTGGCAGGCTCGGCGCGTCGTCAGCCAGACGACGTATTAGATCGCGAAGCGGGCAATAAGCTGCTGGCCTCCGAAAAAGACCGTCACGAGCACGACCTGGTGACCCAGGCGATGAAGGCCATTCTGGCACCGCGCAGCCACCATCTCAGCATGCCGGACTCTCCTCAGTTGATTACCACGCCGACGCTGTGGCATCTGGCAACGCCGGTAGAAGGCGAGGCGCGTGAAAATGAAAACGCCCTGACGCTGGCTTGCCTGCTGCACCCGACGCCGGCACTGAGCGGTTTCCCGCATCAGGCGGCAAAACAGCTGATTGCCGAGCTTGAGCCGTTCGACCGCGAGCTGTTCGGCGGCATCGTCGGCTGGTGCGACAGCGAAGGCAACGGCGAGTGGGTGGTGACCATCCGCTGCGCGCGTCTGCATAAAAATAGCGTTCGCCTGTTTGCCGGTGCGGGCATTGTTCCCGCCTCCTCGCCGGTGGGCGAGTGGCGCGAAACCGGTGTGAAGCTCTCCACCATGCTCAACGTTTTTGGTTTGCACTAAGGAATACTCATGACCATCCCTTTTACCCGCTGGCCTGAGGAATTTGCCCGCCGCTACCGCGAAAAAGGCTACTGGCAGGATCTGCCGTTGACCCACATCCTGACGGATCGCGCGGACAGCGATGCCGTGGCGATAATCGACGGCGAGCGGCACATCACCTACTGCGCGTTTAATCAGGCGGTCAACAACCTGGCGTCCGCCCTTGAAGCGCAGGGGCTACACCGCGGCGAGACCGCGCTGGTGCAGCTCGGCAACGTGGCCGAGTTTTACATCACCTTCTTCGCGCTGCTGCAAATAGGCGTCGCGCCGGTGAACGCGCTCTTTAGCCATCAGCGCAGCGAGCTGAACGCCTACGCGGAGCAGATCAAACCCGCCGTGCTGATTGCCGATCGCGACCACACGCTGTTTGTGGGCGATGACTTTCTGAATACCTTTGTGGATGCGCACCGCTCGGTACGCGCCGTGCTGCTGCGCAGCGATAAGGGCGAACACGCGCTGGAAGCGGCGATTGCGCGCCCGGCGGATAATTTTATCCCGAACCCGACGCCCGCCGACGAGGTGGCGTTTTTCCAGCTCTCCGGCGGCAGCACCGGCACGCCGAAGCTGATCCCGCGCACGCATAACGATTACGACTACAGCATTCGCCGCAGCAACGAGATTTGCGGCATCACCGCCGAAACGCGTTACCTGAACGCGCTGCCCGCGGCGCATAACTACGCCATGAGTTCGCCGGGGTCGCTAGGCGTTTTCACCGCGGGCGGCTGCGTGGTGCTGGCGAACGATCCGAGTGCGACGCTCTGCTTCCCGCTGATTGAACGGCATCAGATCAACGTCACCTCGCTGGTGCCCCCGGCGGTGAGCCTGTGGCTGCAGGCGATTGCCGACGGCGAGGGGAACGCGCAGCTGAGATCTCTGAAGCTGCTTCAGGTGGGCGGCGCACGCCTCTCCGCCACGCTCGCGGCGCGCATTCCGGCGGAAATCGGCTGCCAGCTTCAGCAGGTATTCGGCATGGCTGAAGGGCTGGTGAACTACACCGCGCTCGACGACGCGCCGGAACGCATCATCAACACCCAGGGCCGTCCGATGTGCCCGGACGACGAAGTGTGGGTGGCGGACGAGCACGGTAACCCGCTGCCGCGCGGCGAAGTCGGACGTCTGATGACGCGCGGGCCGTACACCTTCCGCGGCTATTTCAACAGCCCGGAACACAACGCCAGCGCCTTCGATGCGAACGGTTTCTACTGCTCAGGGGATCTGATTGCCATCGACGAACAGGGCTACATCACCGTGCAGGGGCGCGAGAAAGATCAGATCAACCGCGGCGGGGAGAAGATCGCCGCCGAAGAGATTGAAAACCTGCTGCTGCGCCATGAGGCGGTGATCCACGCCGCGCTGGTGAGTATGGAGGACAGCCTGCTGGGCGAAAAAAGCTGCGCGTATCTGGTGGTGAAACAGCCCCTGCGCGCGGTCGAGGTGCGCCGCTTCCTGCGCGAGCAGGGCGTTGCCGAATTTAAGCTGCCGGACCGCGTGGAGAGCGTCGATGCGCTCCCGCTAACGCCGGTCGGCAAAGTCGATAAGAAACAGTTGCGCCTGTGGCTTGCAGAACGCGCCCGGGGCTGAGGAACAGAATATGGCCATTCCAAAATTAACCGCTTACGCCCTTCCGACCGCCGCAGAGCTGCCGACCAACAAGGTGAACTGGAGCTTTGAGCCGGAACGCGCCGCGCTGTTGATCCACGATATGCAGGAGTATTTCCTGAACTTCTGGGGTGAAAATAGCGCGATGATGCAGCAGGTGGTGGCGAATATCGCCAAACTTCGCGCCTGGTGCAAAGCGCACAATATTCCGGTGTACTACACCGCTCAGCCGAAAGAGCAGAGCGACGAAGACCGCGCCCTGCTGAACGACATGTGGGGGCCGGGCCTGACCCGCTCCCCGGAGCAGCAGCGTATCGTCGCTGAACTCACGCCGGACGAAGCCGACACGGTACTGGTCAAGTGGCGCTACAGCGCGTTTCACCGCTCGCCGCTGGAGCAGATGTTGAAAGAGACGGGCCGCAACCAGCTGCTGATTACCGGCGTGTACGCCCATATCGGCTGCATGACCACCGCCACCGATGCCTTCATGCGCGACATCAAGCCGTTCTTTATTGCCGACGCGCTGGCGGATTTCACCCGCGACGAGCACCTGATGTCGCTGAATTACGTAGCAGGGCGCTCGGGCCGCGTGGTGATGACCGACGAGCTGCTGCCGTCCGTCCCGGCGACCAAAGCCGCGCTGCGCGAGCTGATCCTGCCGCTGCTGGACGAGTCCGACGAGCCGATGGATGATGAAAACCTGATCGACTATGGCCTGGACTCGGTACGCATGATGGCGCTGGCCGCGCGCTGGCGCAAAGTGCACGGCGATATCGACTTCGTGATGCTGGCAAAAAATCCAACAATCGACGCCTGGTGGGCGCTGCTCTCCCGCGAGGTGAAGTAATGGGATTTGATTTCACCGGTAAAACCGTCTGGGTGACGGGCGCTGGGAAGGGGATTGGCTACGCGACGGCGCTGGCGTTTGCCGAAGCCGGCGCGCAGGTGACCGGGTTCGATCTGGCGTTTCTGCAGGATGATTACCCGTTCGCCACCGAAACGCTGGACGTGGCGGATTTTGCTCAGGTCAGCGATGTGTGTGGCCGTTTGCTTAATACCCTTGAGCGTCTGGACGTGCTGGTCAACGCGGCGGGTATTCTGCGCATGGGGGAGACGGACCAGCTCTCGCTGGAGGATTGGCAGCAGACCTTCGCGGTCAACGTCGGCGGCGCGTTCAACCTGTTCCAGCAGACGATGGCCCAGTTCCGCCGTCAGCAGGGTGGGGCGATAGTCACCGTGGCGTCCGACGCGGCGCACACGCCGCGCATCGGCATGAGTGCCTACGGTGCGTCGAAAGCGGCGCTGAAAAGCCTGGCCCTGACCGTCGGGCTGGAGCTGGCGAGCAGCGGCGTGCGCTGTAACCTGGTGTCGCCAGGCTCAACGGACACCGACATGCAGCGCACCCTGTGGACCAGCGACGACGCGGAACAGCAGCGTATTCGCGGCTTTGGCGAGCAGTTCAAGCTCGGCATTCCGCTGGGCAAAATCGCCCGCCCGCAGGAGATTGCCAGCACGGTGCTGTTCCTGGCATCCGATGTCGCCAGCCATATTACCCTGCAGGATATCGTGGTGGACGGCGGCTCCACGCTGGGGGCGTGATGATCTGGAAACGTCATTTATCGCTTGAGGAGCTGAATGCCACCAGCCAGAACACCCTGGTGGCGCATCTGGGCATCGTCTATACCCGTATCGGTGACGACACGCTGGAAGCGGAGATGCCGGTGGATGCGCGCACCCATCAGCCGTTTGGCCTGCTGCACGGCGGCGCGTCGGCGGCGCTGGCGGAAACGCTGGGATCGATGGCCGGTTTTCTGATGACCCGCGACGGACAGAACGTGGTAGGTACGGAACTGAACGCCACGCACCACCGGGCGGTGTCGCAGGGGAGAGTGCGCGGGGTGTGCCAGCCGCTGCATCTGGGGCGTTCGAGCCAGAGCTGGGAGATCGTGGTCTTCGACGAGCAGGGGCGGCGGTGCTGTACCTGCCGGTTGAGTACGATGGTGCTGGGTTGATTTTGTGCGGTCTGTTGCCCTCACCCTAACCCTCTCCCACAGGGAGAGGGGACGGTTTAGTGCAAAATTAGAGCATAGAGACTACACGTCTGAGTAATCGAATTCTCGGCTCAATCGACGCTTTATCCAGCCACTCCGCCGGGCTGTGGAACCCGGCGCCAATCGGCCCCAGACCGTCGAGCGTCGGGATGCCGAGCGCGGCGGTGTGGTTGGCGTCGCTGCCGCCGCCGACCGCCTGCCAGGTAATGTCGATACCCTCCGCTTTTCCTGCGGCTTCAACCTGCTGCATCAGGCCCTGAGTCGCTTTACTGGTTGCCATCGCCGGTTTGTGATTAACCCGCGCAAGCGTAGTGGTCACGCCGTCTAAAAAGCCTTTTTCACATAACGCCTCCAGCGCCTGATTCACCCGGTCGTACTCGTCGTTTTCCCAGAAGCGCACGTCAAGTTCGGCTACGGCGTTATCCGCCACCACGTTGGCCGCGCTGCCGCCGTGAATCACCCCGATGTTGAGCGTGGTGCCGCGATCCCAGTCGGTTAGCGCATTAATGGCGATGACGCTGTTTGCCAGCGCGGTAATTGCCGAGCGACCTTTCTCCGGATCGTTGCCCGCGTGTGCCGCCACGCCGCTGAAGGTGAGGTGATAGCCCGCCATCCCTTTACGCGCTTTCACCAGCGAGCCGTCGGCGCGGGCGGCTTCGCAGACCAGCACGCAGCGGGAACGCTTAGCCAGCTCGCCAATCCATTCGTGGGAATGGACAGAGCCGGTCTCTTCGTCCGGGTTCATCGCGACGGCAATCGCGAGACGATCGTTGTCTGCGGCGTCGAGCCCGCGCATTGCCCACAAAATATTCAGAAGTCCGCTCTTCATATCCGAGACGCCGGGGCCGTACAGGCGGGTATCGTCCTCGCTCATCGGGCGCTCGGCGACGGTGCCGGGGGCAAATACGGTATCCAGGTGCCCGACCAGCAGCACGTCAAAGCGTTCGGCCTGCGGTTTGTTGCTGACGAACACGCCGGGGCCCACCTTATCGCCCAGATTAACCTGCTCGGTGTGCCAGCCTTCGCGCTGCCAGAGCTGCTGTATGATGCTTGCCACGGCGGCAACGCCCGCAATGGTCTGGGTGCCGCAGTCCACGTTCACCAGGGTTTTCAGCTCTTCAATGTAATGGTCAAGATTCATGTTCACGTCCTGTTCAGAGAATAATGCGCATCAGCAGCATGGCTAAAAACGCGTTGACGACCGAAATGGCGATCATCAGCGGAATGCGTTTTGCGCGGGTGCCGATCACGCCCAGAATGCGGCCCAGATACTGCACCTGTGAGCCCATCAGGTAGATGGCGGGTGCCAGGATCGCCAGATGCTCGCCAGTGATAATGCCTTTATCAAACAGGCCAATAGCGACGCCTATCCCGCCGCCCATCGACATCCAGCCGCCAATCAGTACCGCGGCGGCCTCACCCGGCAGGCCGAACAGGCCCATTAACGGGGCGAAGATCATGCCCAGCCCTTTCAGGGCACCGGTAATTTCCAGCGCTTTGATGATGATAAACGCCATCACCACGTTGGGCAGGGTGCTGCTGGTGGCGATGCTCCAGCCTTTGCGCGCGCCTTCGACGAAGACATCGGTAATGACGGGGTTAGACTGTGGGGCACTCATGCGGCGTCTCCTTTACGGGTGAAGGACAGGATCAATCGCAGCAGATTTGCGCCCACGATTTTCATGATGAACATGACGGCGATACAGGCTCCGATGGACGTGGGAACCGCCGCCGTGCCGTCAACGGCGACCAGCGTAAAGAGGATCGCCCCGGAAGAGAAAAAGTTGGTGATCATCGCCCCGGCGGAGAACTGGAACATGGCGAAAACGTCTTTCTCTTTTTCGCTGATTTGCCCTTCGTCTGACAGATTGCGGGTAAGCGACGCGCCCACGTCGGTGCTTTGCAGGCTGCCAATCAGCGCCAGCCCGGTGGTGCCGGGAATGCCCAGCAGCGGGCGCAGCAGAGGGGTTAAGAGTTTGCGGGCGGCACGCAGCGCGCCGTAGTGCTCCAGCACGTTGATCATTCCGAGCGCGAACATCACCGCGGGAATTAAACCGAGCGCGAAGAGAAACCCGTCCATCGCGCCGCTGCCGCCGGTGCCGCGAAAGGCGCTGCTCGCGGTCGTCAGGGTGCCATCCTCCAGACTGGCTTACTGACCACTTTGCCAAACGCGCCGTTGAGGGTGGTGAAATCAAAGACGCCGTACCACTCTTTTCCGCCTAACAGGCCGGAGAAGAAAACGGCTGCAAACGCCAGGGCGAAGTACGCGCCCGGCCCGACCTTATGATCCTGAGGTACAGAACTGTTCATATCCTTTTCCTTGTATGTACGCGATTGCGCAGGATCATTCTGGCGAGGTTATGAGCAAAAAAAATGATACAAATCATTCCGTAAGGCGGCGCATGGATGAAAAAGGCAAAAGTGTGACCGAGGACGTCACGAAAGTGATCGGCTTAACAATGTGGTGTAAATGTCTGGTTTGACCACGCATTATTGCGTTTCAAAGTTGTTAAATTTTTCCGGTTGTTCTAGAAACAAAATGTAACATCTCACTGTTTCACAACAACGGATAACCACTATGAACAACTCAGGGAAATACCTTACATGGGCAGGGCTCTCCGTTGTGGGAGCCTTTGCCCTGGGCTATATCGCCCTCAACCGGGGGGAACAGATCAATGCGCTCTGGATCGTCGTCGCCTCCGTCTGCATTTATCTGATCGCGTACCGTTTTTATGGCCGCTATATCGCGAAGAACGTATTAGGGGTTGATGCAACGCGCATGACGCCTGCCGTCCGCCATAACGACGGGCTGGACTACGTGCCGACCGACAAAAAGGTGCTGTTTGGCCACCACTTCGCGGCGATTGCCGGCGCGGGCCCGCTGGTGGGGCCGGTGCTGGCGGCGCAGATGGGCTACCTGCCGGGGATGATCTGGATCCTCGCGGGCGTGGTGCTGGCGGGGGCGGTGCAGGACTTTATGGTGCTGTTCGTCTCCACCCGCCGCGACGGGCGTTCGCTGGGTGAGCTGGTGAAAGAGGAGATGGGGGCAACCGCCGGGGTGATTGCGCTGGTGGCGACCTTTATGATCATGGTGATCATCCTCGCGGTGCTGGCGATGATCGTGGTGAAAGCGCTGACCCACAGCCCGTGGGGAACCTATACCGTTGCCTTCACCATTCCGCTGGCACTGTTTATGGGGATCTACATTCGCTATCTGCGCCCGGGGCGCATTGGTGAAGTGTCGGTGATTGGTCTGGTGTTCCTGGTGTTCGCCATTATCTCCGGCGGCTGGGTGGCGGAAAGCCCAACCTGGGCACCGTTCTTCGACTTTACCGGCGTGCAGCTGACCTGGATGCTTGTGGGCTACGGCTTTGTGGCGGCGGTGCTGCCGGTGTGGCTCCTGCTGGCTCCGCGTGATTACCTTTCCACCTTCCTGAAAATCGGCACCATCGTCGGGCTGGCCATCGGCATTTTGATTATGCGTCCGACCCTGACCATGCCTGCGCTGACCAAATTTATTGACGGCACCGGCCCGGTCTGGACCGGTAACCTGTTCCCGTTCCTGTTTATCACCATCGCCTGCGGTGCGGTGTCTGGCTTCCACGCGCTGATTGCCTCCGGCACCACGCCGAAGATGCTGGCGAATGAAAATCAGGCCTGCCTGATTGGCTACGGCGGCATGTTGATGGAGTCCTTTGTCGCCATTATGGCGCTGGTCTCGGCCTGCATTATCGACCCGGGCGTGTACTTCGCGATGAACAGCCCGATGGCGGTGCTGGCACCTGCCGGAACCGTTGACGTGGTGGCGTCTGCTGCACAGGTGGTGAGCGGCTGGGGCTTTGCCATTACCCCTGAAACGCTAACGCACATTGCTAATGAGGTGGGCGAGCAGTCGATCATCTCCCGTGCGGGTGGTGCGCCGACGCTGGCGGTGGGGATGGCCTACATCCTGCACGGCGCGCTGGGCGGGCTGATGGACGTCTCCTTCTGGTATCACTTCGCCATCCTGTTCGAGGCGCTGTTTATCCTGACGGCGGTGGACGCAGGAACCCGTGCGGCGCGCTTTATGCTCCAGGACCTGCTGGGCGTGATCTCCCCGAACCTGAAGCGTACCGATTCGCTCCCGGCTAACCTGCTGGCGACGGCGCTGTGCGTGCTGGCGTGGGGCTATTTCCTGCATCAGGGTGTGGTCGACCCGCTGGGTGGGATTAACACCCTGTGGCCGCTGTTTGGTATCGCCAACCAGATGCTGGCGGGCATGGCGCTGATGCTCTGCGCGGTGGTGCTGTTCAAGATGAAGCGCCAGCGTTACGCGTGGGTGGCGTTAGTGCCAACCGCATGGCTGCTGATTTGTACCCTGACGGCAGGCTGGCAGAAAGCCTTCAGCCCGGACAACAAGGTGGGCTTCCTGGCAATCGCCAACAAGTTCCAGGCGATGATCGACAGCGGTAAGATCCCGGCGCAGTACACCGAGTCGCAGCTGTCGCAACTGGTGTTTAACAACCGTCTGGACGCCGGGCTGACTATCTTCTTTATGGTGGTGGTCGTGGTGCTGGCGTTGTATTCTCTCAAAACCGCGCTTGCGGCGTTGAAAGTCGACAAGCCAACGGCAAAAGAGACGCCTTACGAGCCAATGCCTGAAAACCTGGAAGAGATTGTCACCCAGGCCAAAGGGGCACATTAACCTGTGTGCCGGGTGGCGCTAGCGCTTACCCGGCCTACATTTCTTATCCTCCCTCTCCCTTTGGGAGAGGGCCGGGGTGAGGGAAACAAACGAGAAATAACCTATGTTCGACACCCTTTCCAAAGCAGGTAAGTACCTGGGCCAGGCCGCCAAAATGATGATTGGCGTGCCGGACTACGACAACTACGTCGAGCATATGCGCGTCAACCATCCGGACCAGACGCCTATGACCTACGAAGAATTTTTCCGCGACCGCCAGGACGCCCGCTACGGCGGTAAGGGCGGGGCGAAGTGCTGTTAACCCTCTTTCGGTAAATACAGGCTGATCTGTTCCTGCCTGCAGCCGTAGATTGCCGCGAGCTTTTCGCGGGTGCGCTTTTGCGGACGGGAGTCCAGCGCTTCCAGCTGCGACACGGCGGACTGGCTGATGCCGAGTTTCTCCGCCACTTCCTGTTGTGACATGCCGCGCAGGATGCGCCATGCGGCCTGCAGGCTGACGTTCTGCCAGGTCATGATGCTGCACACTTCTCCCGGCAATTCCACGTCATCCAGACTATCGTGTTCGACCTCAATATCCTCCAGATCGTCGTCGGTTTCGTCGTCAATTTCTGCCATCTGTAAGAGCATACGAAAATATTCGTGATAGGGAATAACGACGTACTGCGTTTTCCCGTTATCGTCCTTGATTAGCTGTACAGCCATAGGTGGCACTCTCCTCATGCAGGTAAGTCGTTGAAGTTCTGCGCTTGACGGCCAAAACATAACAATGGTCATCGGGATCGTCCCGAAGCGTATAGATGATGCGGTAATCGCCAACGCGTAGCCGGAAATGATCTTCTGTCGCCGATATTTTTTTGATATCGGGCCGGGGAGCCGAGCGGTCATCCAGTTCGGAGAGCTTTATCTCAATGCGACGCTGATACCGCTCGTCAATCTTTGAAAACGCCTTCTTTGCACCATTGGACCAGACAATCTTCATCCGTACCTCCACTGTACGCCCACACAAAATATAAGGAAATAATAAGACTATTAGATAAATTCCGAATTTCTTATGGGGTACTGTAGAGCGGAGAAAAAACGCAGGTAAGAGGCAAAACACAAACCGTCGAAGCGGCTCGAAAACGCCTCTGCCAGGCGACAGAGGCTTACAGAAAATCTGCGATCAGGCGTTCAAACCGCCGTCTACGTCCAGACCGGTACCGGAGATCTGCCCGGCGGCCGGGCTGGCGAGGAAGGTGACCGCCGCCGCGATGTCTTCCGGCTGTCCATAGTGACCGACCGCAATCATCTGGCGCTGGGCTTCCGCCTGTTCCCCGTCTTCCGGGTTCATATCGCTGTTGGTGGGGCCGGGGTGCACCAGATTAACGGTAATGCCGCGCGGCCCTAAATCACGGGCCAGCCCGCGGGTGAGGGAGTTGAGGGCCGATTTGGTCATCGAGTAAACGGCGATACCCGGCTGCGCCACGCGGTTTGCCAGACAGCTACCGATGTTGATGATGCGCCCGCCGTCGGACATATGCACCAGCGCTTCCTGAATGGCGATCACCACGCCGCGGATGTTGACGTTGATAAGGGCGTCGATGTCCGCCAGCGTCATGGACTCCAGCGGGCCGCCGCGCGCGATACCCGCGTTGTTAACCAGAATGTCCAGCCCGCCGAGGGAACGCGCCGCATGGGTGACGGCATCCTGAATCGCCTGCGCGCTGGCGCTGTCCGCCTGCACGGCTTCGCTGTGTCGCCCCAGCGCCTTAATCTCATCGGCGACCGCCAGGGCTTTATCGGCCGATTTTTCATACGTAATAATCACATCTGCACCGGCGCGCGCCAGCGAGAGTGCAATTGCCCGACCCAACCCGCGGCTGGCGCCGGTAACCAGCGCCTTTTTACCTGTTAAATCGATCTGCATGATGACCTCGTTGCAAGAGTAGAAAGAATCATCATTAGGTATAGCCTGTCGGCGCGATTAACGACTGAAGGATTCCACTTTCTCAAACGCGGCGCGCAGAACGTCAGGCGTTAGCGCAACCGGCAGATAGTGAATCGACTCCACCGGGCGCAGGGTGTGGGCAATGACCTTATCCAGCGCTTCCCGGTTATTGATGTCGACGTCCAGCGCGCGAAGCGTGGTCGGCAGGTTAAAACGCCGGTACGCCGTCACCAGTTGCGCCAGCACATCGTCCTGACCGAGCAGGGCGCTCTGCACCAGAATCCCGTAGGCTACCTTGGTGCCGTGCAGATATTTTTCCGTCTGCGGAAGCACGGTTAAGCCGTTGTGTACCGCATGTGCTGCCGCCACGCGGGTATAGCGTTCGCCCAGACCGCCGACCATCCCGCCACCGGCAATAATCGCATCCACCACGTCCCGGAACGCCTGCGTCTGGTCACCGCGCTGCTGGTCGGCCAGCGCCTCTTCGCTGCGTGTCAGCAGCACGTCGCGGATCGCCAGCGCGCCGTTGATGCCGAGCCGCACGGTCAGCGGCAGGTTCTCCGGCTCAGGTGCCAACACCACCGCTTCGTACCACTTCGCCAGCGTATCGCCAATCCCCGCCAGCAGATATTCCGCCGGCGCGTTGAGGATGATTTGCGGCTCCACCAGCACCAGAAAGTTAGCGTCGTCGAAGATCTCAAACTGCAGCGCCTGACCGGCATCGTTGTACCAGACGGAGAGCGGGGTCCACGCCGCGCAGGTGGCGCCAATGGTGGGGATGCCCACGAACGGAACGCCTAAACGACGCGCCACGGCTTTCACCGTATCCATCACCGCGCCGCCGCCGACGCCAATGACCACGCTCGCACCGCTGCCGGCTTCGTTCACCAGGTGGGTGACGTCGCGCTCGCTGCAGTGGCCCTTAAACAGCAGGTGCTTTGCACCCGGTGCGTTAAAGCTCTCCGGCAGGAAAGGGCGCGCGCCTTCGATGGCGCGCTCGCCGTAAATCCACACCGCGCGGGAAAGCTGTTCCGGGGTAAAGAAGTCATGCAGATGCGCAAGGCTTCCGGGATGGGAGAAATAGTTCGCCGGGCCGGGTACGACGCGGATATCGGTGTTGCTCATGGAGGTGTCCTTTTTTGGAAGCGCTAACCCGATGTTATGTCTGGACATCCGGATGGCTAATAATATTTCGCTTTAACTTATGCCTTTTCCGTCGTTGTCAGTCAACCGGAGCTGTGAAAAATTCGATAAATCAGAAGAGTAATGAAGGATTTACGCGGATGGTTTCCAGTCGCCTTGAGATGCGCGGTATCAGCCTGGCCTTTTCCGGCTTTCAGGCGCTGTCGCGCGTCAATTTCACCTTAACCGGCGGAACCGTTCATGCGCTGACCGGCGCCAACGGCGCGGGAAAATCAACGCTGATGGCGGTGCTGTGCGGAACGCACGAACGCTATGAGGGTGAGATTTGCATTAACAACCAGCCGGTGACGATCCGCGAACCGCTGGACGCCAAACGGCTGGGGATCCACCTGGTTCAGCAGGAAGTGGACGTGGCGCTGATCCCGGGGTTAACCATTGCCGAGAACATCATGCTCGATAAGCTGGCGCAGCCGGGGCACCGCTTCAGCTGGCGCGCAATCCGCCAGCAGGCGAGACAGGCGCTGGCCCAGTTGGACGTCTCCCTGGACGTGCGTCGCGTTATCGACAGCTGCTCGCTTGCCGAAAAGCAGCAGATTTTGCTGGCACGCGCCTTGTCCCACCACTGCCGTTTTTTGATTCTTGATGAGCCCACCGCGCCGCTGGATGCCCACGAAAGCGAGCGTCTGTTTGCCGTGGTAAGGCGCTTAAAGCAGCAGGGCATCGGGGTGGTGTTTATCTCGCATCGCATTCACGAGCTGAAGGCCATCTGCGACACCCTGACGGTGCTGCGCGACGGCAAGCTGATTGAGTCCGGGCCGATGGCCGATCTTAGCGGCGAAGCCATCGTCGAGAAGATGCTCGGCCACGTGCTGAGCGATATCTATCCGCCCGCACGACCGCCGCACGGCGGCGAAACGCTGCTGCGGGTGGAAGGACTGCACGACGACGCGCTGCTAAAAGATATCTCCCTGCACCTGCGCAAAGGCGAAATCCTCGGTATCGCCGGGCTGGCGGGCGCGGGCAAAACCGAACTCTGCAAGGCGCTGTTTGGTGCCAGCAAAAGCCGCGTGGCGCGCGGTGAGCTGAATCATCACCCCTGGAAACCGCGCGACCCGGCGGATTCCGTGCTGCGCGGGCTGGCGCTGGTGCCGGAGGAGCGGCGCAAAGAGGGGATCTTTATCGACGAGCCGGTGAGCATGAACCTTGCCGTGTGCGCTGATAACAGCTTCTCGCGCTGGAGCCTGTTCGGCCATCGTCAGGCGTGGCGCTGGGCGGAGGAGGTGATAGCCCGCGTCGGCGTTCGGGCGCGCGGTCCGGGGCAGGTGCTGCGCCGCCTGTCCGGCGGTAACCAGCAGAAGGTCGCCATCGGCAAATGGCTGCGCAATGACGCCAGCGTGCTGATATTCGACGAACCGACCAAGGGCGTGGACGTGAAAGCCAAAACCGACCTGTTCCAGCTGATTGACGGCCTGGCGCGCGAGGGCAAAGGGGTCATTTACGCCTCCGGCGAATTTGCCGAACTGGTGGGGCTGTGCGACCGCATCTGCGTGCTGTGGGACGGGCGCATCGTGGCGGAAATCGCCGGGGCCGAGGCCCGTGAAGAGACACTACTTTATTATTCAACCGGAGGAACGGCGCCGTGAGCAAGGCCCTTTCAGTGAACGCGGCGGCGTCTGGCCGTCAGCAGATTTTTGATTTTCTCTACAAGTGGGGCATGTTGCTGACCGTCGTCGCGCTGGTGGCCGTTTTTGGCCTGGCGTCGGACAACTTCCTCGATCCGAACAACATCATCAATATCCTGCGCTCGATTGCCATCGTGACGGTGATAGCAATTGGCGTGTCGATTTCCCTGACCATCGGCGGGTTCGATCTCTCCGTGGGGTCAACGGCGTCGCTGGCGAACGCGCTGGTGATCTCGCTTTTCGTCTGGCACGGCTTCGGCACCACCGAGTCGATTCTGATCACCCTCGCGCTCTGTACGCTGGTGGGGCTGTTTAACGCTTTTCTGATCGTCATCCTGCGTATTCCCGACATGCTCGCGACGCTTGCCAGCCTGTTTGTGATCCAGGGCGTGGCGATGACCTACAGCTACGGCGGGTCGATTACCGAAAACATGGTGCTGCCGAGCGGCGACATGGCGGAAGGCACTATTCCGGCGGCGTTCAGCCTGCTGGGGCAGGTGCCAACCATCGTCATCATCATGCTGGTGGTGACGATTCTGGCGCAGCTTGGGCTTTCGCTCACCACCCACGGTCGTCGGATGTACGCCATTGGCGGTAACCCGGAAGCGGCGCGCCTCTCCGGCATTCGGACTACGCGCTACAAGGTGGCGGCCTACGTGATTGCCTCTCTGCTGGCGGGCCTGGGCGGAATTTTGCTGGCGTCGCGCATCGGGTCGTCGCAGGTGAATGCGGGCGGCGGCTATCTGATGGACGCGGTAGCCGCGGCCTGGATCGGCTTCTCGCTGGCCGGGTCCGGCAAGCCGAACGCGCTGGGAACGCTGGTCGGAGCGGTCATTCTTGGCGTGCTGTCGAACGGGCTGGTGATGCTCTCGGTGCCGTATTACGCCATGGACATTATTAAAGGGCTGGTGCTCGCGGTAGCGCTGGCGATTACCTACATACAAAAACGCTGACAACACAACGGGATAAAAAAATGAAAAAGATTGCACTCTCTTTGGTGGCACTTGGGTTGCTCACGGCTCTGCCAGGCTTCGCGGCTACGCCCGCGCCGCTTCCGGCTGCCATTGCGAACCATGACGGCCCGATCCGCATCGCGGTGATCCGTAACCTTGGCTCAGACGACAACACCACGCAGTTTATTGCCGGGGCAATTCAGGAAGGGAAGAAGCTCGGCTTTAAGGTCAGCACCTTTTTAAGCAACGGGGACGATGCCAAATTCCAGGACTTCGTGAACCAGGCGATCAGCCAGAAATATGACGGGATTATCCTGTCTCAGGGGCGCGATCCGTACTCCACCGCGCTGGTGAAGAAAGCGGTGGATGCCGGGATCAAAGTCTCGGTATTTGATACCGCCGTTAACGGTGAGATCCCGGGCGTGACCGTGACCCAGCAGGACGATGCCTCCCTGACCAACCTCTCCTTCGGCCAGCTGGCGAAAGATTTCAACGGCAAGGCCAATATCGTCAAGCTGTGGGTGGCGGGCTTCCCGCCGATGGAGCGTCGCCAGGCGGCGTATAAAGTGCTGCAAAAGCAGTATCCGGACATCAAAGAGCTGGAGTCTATCGGTGCCGTCTCCTCTGACGTGCAGGGCGATACCGCCAACAAGGTGGGGGCGATCCTGGCGAAATACCCGAAAGGCAAAATCGACGCCATCTGGGGCACGTGGGACGCCTTCAGCCAGGGCGCGTATAAGGCGCTGAAAGAGAACGGCCGCACCGAGATCAAGCTCTACAGCATCGATATCTCCAACCAGGATCTGCAGCTGATGCGCGAACCGGGCAGTTCGTGGAAGGTGAGCGTGGCGGTGGATCCGAAGCTGATTGGCGCGACGAACGTGCGTCTGGTGGCGAACAAGATTGCCGGGGAAGCGACGCCTGCGACCTACGATTTCAAAGCGGCAGCCATTCCACAGGCGCTGCTGACCGCCCAGCCGGGCGCGGTGAACGTGGCGTCTCTGGGGAAAATCATTCCGGGCTGGGGCCAGACGGAAGATTTTATCGCGCCGTGGTTTGCGACGCTGGAAGCGAAAAACAAATAAAACCAAGCCGGGTGGCGTCAGGTGTGGCCTGATGCCCTCATTCCGGCCCTCTCCCACAGGGAGAGGGGGAAAACCAACAGGAGCTAACGGTGACGCAAGTACCCCCTCCAGAATACAGCCGCAATATGCGGCTGATTGGCCATAGCGACCAGGGCGGTCGTCCGGACGGCGTGCAGCTGATGGTGCATCGCGGTTTTGCCTATATCGGCCATATGGTGTCGCAGGGCTTTTCGATTGTCGACGTGCGAGACCCGAAGAATCCGAAAGCGGCGGGCTACGTGCCCGCGCCGCCCGGTACCTGGAATGTGCACCTGCAGGCGCATGACGACCTGCTGCTGGTAATCAACGCCCGGGATCTGTTTGCCGATGCCCGCTTTGCCGACGAGAAGGTCTACTACACCCGCCAGGTGGGGGAGACCGTCAGCGACGTGCAGGGCAAAGGCTGGAGCGCGGGCTTGCGGGTGTTTGATATCTCCACGCCGGATAAGCCGCGCGAAATCGGTTTTCTGTCGCTGAGCGGCATTGGCATTCACCGCATCTGGTACGTCGGCGGGCGCTGGGCGTACGTCTCGGCGCTGATCGACGGCTTTACCGACTACATCTTCCTGACCATCGATCTTGCGGACCCGCGTAAGCCAGAAGTGGCGGGGCGCTGGTGGTTGCCGGGCATGAACCAGGCAGAAGGCGAACAGCCCAACTGGCCGGAAGGGAAACGCTACGCGCTGCATCACGCAATTATCGCCGGGGATACCGCCTACGGGAGCTGGCGCGACGGCGGGCTGACGCTGCTGGACGTGAAAGACCGCACCCAGCCGACGTTGATTAGCCATCGCAACTGGAGCCCGCCGTTTGGCGGCGGGACGCACACCGCGCTGCCGCTGCCGGATCGCTCCCTGCTGGTGGTGCTCGACGAGGCGGTGCTCGACAACCAGGAAGACGGCGAAAAGCTGATCTGGCTGTTTGATATCCGCGAGCCGTCGAACCCGGTCAGCATCTCGACCTTCCCGCAGCCGGATGAAACCGACTACGTGGCGAAAGGGGCGCATTTTGGCCCGCACAACCTGCACGAGAACCGGCCGGGGAGCTTTGTCAGCTCGACGCTGATTTTTGCGACCTGGCAGAACGCGGGCGTGCGAGCGTATGACATTTCGAACCCGTATCGACCGGTGGAAACGGGGGCGCTGGTGCCCGCCGCGCCGGAGAGAATGATGGACACGCGGCCGAATCGCCCTCAGGTGATCCAGTCGTGCGACGTGTTTGTGGATGCGCAGGGGATTATTTACAGCACGGACTATAACGGCGGGCTGTCGGTGATTGAGTATCTGGGGGGATAATAGTCGCTTCAGACGACGATATTTATAAGTCTTCTGAATGCTTTTATTTATATATTCTTAAAAAAGGATTACTGACTTTATCTTTATGTCCTGAACCGTACTATGGCTCCTTTTTATTCAAGGATGAATGCAATGAGCCTGAAAAAGATCGCGGCCTGTTTGCAAATCGCGCTGCAGCTCCTCCCTCCGTCATTATTCTCGCTTGGCGCTGCGCCTGTTGCCGCAGAAGATAAGCTGCCTGAACCGCAAAGTGCGGAGCGGGTGGTTGCCCAAACCGCCGTGCAGGCGGGTTCGCTGCTGGAGAGCGACAGTGGTCGTTCGGTTGCCAGTGCGATAACTTCTCAGGCAACGCATACCGCTACCCAGGAAATTCAGTCCTGGCTAAATCAGTATGGTACGACGCGCATAAATATCAGTACTGATGAGCACTTTTCCTTACAGGACGCTGAATTAGATCTTCTCGTACCTTTATACGAGCAGAAAGATGCCCTTATTTTTACCCAATTTGGCGGTCGTCGTCATGACGACAGAAATATCGTCAATGCCGGATTTGGCTACCGCACGTTTAATTCCGCGTGGATGTGGGGCGTTAACGCTTTTTACGATCGACAGGTTTCGGCTAATCAGCATCAACGCCTCGGCGTCGGTGCGGAACTGGGCTGGGACTATTTGCGTCTCTCAACCAATGGTTACTATCGCTTAAGCGGGTGGAAGGCTTCATCGGCCTATCGCGATTATGATGAGCGCGTGGCGAACGGGTTTGACGTGCGAGCCACCGGCTATCTGCCTGCTTATCCGCAGCTTGGCGCTAACCTTGTCTACGAACAATACTACGGTAATCATGTTGGCCTGTTCGGTGATGACGAGGACGATCGCCAGAAAGATCCCTATGCCATCACGGTCGGGCTGAGCTACACCCCGGTTCCGCTTGTCACCCTGGGCGTCAATCAAAAAACCGGTAAGGGCGACGCGTCGGACACCCAGTTTAACCTGGCGTTGAACTGGGCACCTGGGGTGCCGTTGAGTACTCAGCTTGATCCTGACCAGGTCGGTGGCCGCCGCACGCTGCTGGGCTCGCGTAAAGAGCTGGTTGATCGCAACAACAACATCGTCCTCGATTATCGCAAACAAGAGCTGATCGCCCTCTCTCTGCCGGAGAAAATTGTAGGTGAAGAAAATGCCCGGCAGTCAGTCAGCGCGAAGGTGAAATCAAAATACGGGCTTGAGCGCATTGACTGGCAGGGCGACAGCCTGATTCGCAATGGCGGTAAAATTACGCCTGGATCCGATCCTTCGCAGGTAGTGATTACACTGCCCGCGTGGCAAAGCAACGGTTCAAACGCCTATTCCGTCACCGCCACGGCCTGGGATAAGCACGGCAATGCCTCCGACACGGCGCGGATGGCGGTGAGTGTGAATGGCGTAGATGTGAAGGCGCTTCAGTCCAGCCTGACGTCCTCACCGGCCAGACTCCCTGCCGATGGAATGAGCCAGTCTACGTTAACCTTGACGTTAAAAACCGCGTCCGGCGAGGTCGCCACCGGCCTTGAGAAACGTCTCAGCGCAGGCGTGACGCTGAAAACGATCGGCACTTCCGCTGAGGCCACCGTGGCACCGGCGGTGAGCGCATTCCGTGAAACGAACAGCGGTGTTTATACCGCCACGCTGACCAGCGGAACCACGCCTGCCACCCTGACCGTGCAAACACTCATTGATGGCAGCATCAAGCTTGCGACCACGTCGGTCACCGAAGAGGCAACCACCGTTATCGCCGCACTGGCGTCACTTGAGCCTTCGGCGTTAAGCGCGCTGGCAAACGGCGTAGCGCCCGTGACGATTGTCGCAACCGTGGTGGATCAGTCGGGGAACGCGCTGGCAGGAGAGGTCGTAAACTGGCGTGCAGACAAGACGACAGTTCTACTTTCTGAGAGTAAAACCACGACGAATGCAAAGGGGGAGGCAAGCGTCACGCTGACCAGCAATGAGGTTGTCGATGCGCTCGTCACCGCAACGCTTGAAAAGGGCAGTTCACTTTCCACACCGACGATAAAATTCATTGCCGATACGGCAAGCGCGCAGGTGAAGAGCGTGAGCCCTGATAAGAAACAGGTTGTGGCGAATAACAGCGACAGCGTGACCTATACCGCAAGGGTGGCCGATAGCAGCGATCATCCGCTCGAAAACGTGACGGTAAACTGGGACGTGAAGCGCGAAGACGGAACCTCGGCAGGGGGTAAAACCTCCGTTTCCGATAGTGCAGGGAATGCCACGCTCTCCCTCTCCTCAGCGAAAACCGGCGTGGCGTACGTTTACGCCGACGTGAACCAGAAAAACGCAGTTAAGGCAGAGGGGGTAACGTTTGTCGCGGATACCAGCACCCAGCGTGTTGATACCGTGGAAAGTAACAAAAAAGAGGCCGTTGCCAACGGCAGCGACAGCCTGGTTTATACCGCGAAGATCGTCGATCTCCAGGGGAATCCGATCCCGGACGTCGTCGTGAACTGGTCTGCGGATAATGCAGACGTGAAGCTCGCTGCCGCCAGCGCCCGGACGGATGCGCAGGGTAACGCCTCGCTGAAGGTCACCTCTCTCAAGGCTGGTACCGTCATCATCACCGCGCAAACCCCAGACAGTGCGCCGGTGCGGGCAGAGAGCGCAAAATTCATTGGCGACGCCGGGACCGCGAAACTGAGCGCTGTTCAGTCCGATAAAGATCGCGCTGTGGCTAACGGCACCGACGGTATGGCAGTGAGCGCCACGATTGTGGATGCCAATGGTAATCCGGTTGAAGGCGCACAGATTGGCTGGGAGGTTACACCGTCCACCGCGACGCTGGCGGATAATGCGACGACGTCTGACGCATCGGGTGTGGCACGCGCGATGCTGCGTTCGATGTCAGCAGGTGTTTACACCGTACGGGCGATCCTGGATGGCAGCAGCATGAGCCTGGCGAATTTGACCTTCACCGGCGATACCAACACGTCGAAAGTGGCGACCGTGACGGCAGATAAAACCACCCATATCGTTGCGGATAGCGATACCGCGCTGTTGACCGCAACCGTTGTGGATGGAAACCAGAACCCTGTTTCCGGGGTAACGGTTAACTGGAGCAGCAGCGATACTGCCAACGTCACCCTGACGTCAACTTCGGCGATAACCAACGCCCAGGGGCAGGTGGAAACGCGTTTCTCATCACGTAAAGCCGGTACGGTGACGGTCACCGCCACGGCGAACGGCAGCAGCCAGAATCTCAGCCTCACGGTTGTCGGTAACCCGGCAACGGCGCAGTTTGCCGACCTGAGCGTCGATAAAAAAGAGGAAGTGGCAGACGGCACGGCAAAAATAAGCTGGACTGCCAGCGTAGAGGATGCCAACCATAACCCGTTGACGGGAGTCGACGTCGCATGGAGCGTGGATAACAGTAGCGTCAATCTCTCTGGCGTCAGCACGAAAACCGACGGCGCAGGGCAAGCGGTGGTATCGGCCTCAACGACCACCGCGGGTACGGCCACGGTCAGCGCTACCCTGACGGGCGTATCGGTTGCAAAAAGCGCAGAACCGGTTTCATTTGTCGGCGACATAGCCAGCGCCCGCCTGGAAAGCCTCACGGCCAGTTCCGATCATGCCGTGATTAACACCGATCGCATAACCTATACCGCCGTGGTGAAAGACGTAAACGGTAATGTGGTTAAAAATGGCACAATCCAGTGGGCCACTACGCTTAATTCGCTTTCAGCACAAACGAGCCTCACCAATGACAGCGGCGTGGCAACAGTGACGTTGAGTGGGCCAGACACCGGAACGGCAGAAGTCAGCGCTGAGATTAACAGCAGCAGTAAAACCGATAAAACGGTGGTGTTTATCGCCAGCTATTCCGCGACGTGGAATATCACCAGTTCGACAGGCTCGACAAGTTCATTTAATACGGGGGCGATTTTTGGATTCCCGTCTCTTGGATTCGTGGCTACGGGAAGCACGCAGGGGCCAACTTCCCTGGTGTGGTCTGCAGACGGCTACAGTACGCTTGTTGTGCCGATGCAAGACGAGCAGGGGAACATCAGGGACGTGACGCTTCGCGGACAACGCGGCTCTGATTGTTCCACACGTCCATTCAATGTTGCGGTTCTGTGCAGCTCTTGGCAAACCACGGGCTACAGTGCAAGACTCAAGTTTGTTCAGGCGGATAACCCGGATCTCCCCCGTGGTGTATACCGGGGGGATGTCCGGTTTGCAGGTAAAGACTGGCATTCTTCATGGTCGCTTGATTACACCGTGACCACAACGCTAACCCAAAACTAATAGACTGAACCTCCCGAAAGGGAGGTTTTTTTTAGCTGTACTGACGCACCCGTGCCACCAGCTCTTCCGCGCTGTCAATACGATCGGCAATGACAATCAGCGCTTTGCCGAGCGTAATGGCGTGGCGCAGGCATTCGTGGCGCATGGCGTCATCCGCAATGGTGTCGATATCCGTCACGTGAGAAAGCCCCACGCTTCGGCGAATCAACTCGGTGCCGCAGAAGCCAATGGCATCGTGCCAGACTTTTTTCAGAAACGCGGAGGCGTAGCCCGGTACGCTCAGCGCCGCATCGCGCGTTTTCTCATGTGCCAGCGCCTGGAAGCGTTCCGCGAAGGTATTCCAGAGTTCCTGAATATCGGTCAGGCGCTGCTCGCGTGCGGCAGCGGCATCGCGAATGCCCAGATGCCCCGGCAGGCCGCAGAAATTGAGCAGCAGGTTGCCGATGGCGGTGCCGAGGTCAAAGCCAATCGGCCCGAAATAGCCAAACTCGGCGTCGATGGCCTTCAGGCTGCCGTCCGCCACGAAGATCGACCCGCTGTGAATATCGCCGTGCAGGAGCGCTTCGGCGTGCGAGAAGAAGCGATGCTTCAGGGAGGCCACGGCAATTTTCAGCTGGGCGTCGTCGCGCAGGGCGGCAACATCGTTTTCCAGCTCGGCCGGGTAGCTGTTGCGCTCGTGGATCTGGTACGGATCGTTAAAGAACAGATCTTCGGTGATCTCGCACATCTCCGGATTAATGAATTTCGCCACCTGCGCTTTTTTCTCGTGCGGGTGCAGGTAGAAATCGCTGGTGTGGAACAGCGCGTGCGCGAGGTATTCGCCCAGTTGCTGAGCCGCCTGTGGGTAGTAAATGTTGTTGATCAGCTCGCCGCGCCAGATGCGATGGCTGGAGAGGTCTTCCATCACCATCACCGCCAGTTCCGGGTCATAGTGGTGGATTTTCACGGTGTGCTGCGGGCTGTGCTGGTAGTGCTCGACCAGCGTTTGCGCCTCAAGACGGGCGCGATCCAGCGTCAGCGGCCAGGACTCCCCGACGCAGCGCACGTAGGGCAGCGCCTGCTTGACGATAATGCGGCTCACGCCCGCGCTGTCGAAAATTTTGAATACCAGATTGAGGTTGCCGTCGCCTACCTCCTGCGCCTCCACCAGCGATGATGGGTCATCAAGACCGCCAAACTGCCTGGCATACTCCACGGCGTCCTGGGCGGTAAAGGTACGGTATTGCGACATAGCCTGATCCTCACGGTTTGCTAATAAAGACATGTAGACGTCTATACATCTGGATTTCATCCTGACACAATGTGCTACAACAACGCAACAGGGAATTAACGACATGCAGACATTACAGACGACCAGCCTGCGGGTGACGGATAATCAGCTCTTTATTCTCGACCAGCAGGCCCTTCCGCAGGAGAAACGCTGGCTGGACGCCTCTACGGTAGAGGCGCTGGTGGGGCATATTCACGCCCTGCGGGTGCGCGGCGCGCCGCTGATTGGTCTCTCTGCAAGCCTGCTGCTGGCGCTGCTGGCGGAAAACGGTAAAACCCGCGACGAACTGACCGTGGCGCTGGATACCCTGCGCGCGTCGCGCCCCACGGCCGTGAACCTGATGAACAACCTTGACCGTATGAAGCTTGCGCTGTGGCAGGAAGAGTTTGTGCCGGCTCTGGTGGCTGAGGCGCTGCGCCTGATTGACGAAGATAAACAGCTCTGCGATGCGATTGCGAAAGCCGGTAGCGCGCTGGTCAAACCCGGCAGTCGTCTGCTGACCCACTGCAATACCGGAGGGCTGGCAACCGCGGGCGTCGGTACCGCGCTGGGCGTTATTGCTCGTGCGCATCAGGAAGGAAACGTCAGCAACGTCTGGGTGGATGAAACCCGTCCTCTGCTGCAAGGCGGTAGATTGACCGCATGGGAACTGGGCGAACTGGGCGTGCCGTATCAGCTCATCACCGATTCCATGGCTGCCAGCCTGATGGCGAAAGGGGAAGTAGACGCCGTGTGGGTGGGGGCAGACCGTATTGCCGCCAACGGCGACGTGGCGAATAAGATCGGCACCTATTCCCTGGCGGTGCTGGCGAAATTCCACGGCATTCCGTTCTACGTCGCCGCGCCGCAAACGACCCTCGACCCGGACTGCCCGAACGGTGACGCGATCCCTATCGAGCAGCGCGCAGCCAGCGAAGTGACGGGCGTGGCGGGAAGCTTTGGCGCGGTGCAGTGGGCACCGGAGAACGCTCGGGTCTATAACCCGGCCTTTGACGTTACGCCTGCTTCGCTGATTAGCGGCTGGGTACTGGATACGGGCGTGGTAACGCCGCAAGAGGTGGCAAACGGGAAATTTGCCTGAGTCCGGCTATCCTTTAAGGGGTTCCCTTAAGAGGACAATATCGTGACGCTCGATCCTGAAACTGACTTAAAACTGGAGCGCGTGGTGGATGCCCCGCGCGACCTGCTGTGGCTATGCTGGACCACGCCGGAACACATCAAAAACTTCTTCATTCCTGCTCCCCATAAGGTCACCGAGTGCGATCTCGATCTCCGCGTGGGCGGGCGGTTCAACACCGTGTTTGAGGTGGACGGTCAGCGTATGGATAACCGGGGCGTCTTCCTTGAAATCGATCCCGGTAAAAAGCTGGTCTTTACCGACGGTTATACCGAAGGCTGGAAACCGGCCGAAAAGCCGTTTATGACGGCGATTTTATTGCTGGAAGACGTCGGGGAGGGGAAAACCCGCTATACGGCGATAGCGCGTCATCCGACGAAGGACATCCGCGAGCAGCATGAGCAGATGGGCTTCCACGAAGGGTGGGGGATAGTTCTGGACCAGCTGGTGGGGTATGTGAAGGGATTGTAGCGTTGAAGCTCGAGCGGCCTGATGCCCTCACCCCAGCCCTCTCCCTGTGGGAGAGGGAGAAAAGATTATGCCAATCGCGGATACGCATCCGCGATTGCATCGCCCGTAAACTGCGCCACCCAGCCTTCCGGGTTATCGAAAATACGAATCGCCGTAAAGTTCGGCTCTGAACCCATATCAAACCAGTGTGGCGTACCCGCGGGCACGGAAATCAGGTCGTTTTTCTCGCAGAGCACCTGATATACCTCCTCGCCAATGTGCAGGCAGAAAAGCCCCGCGCCTTCTACGAAGAAGCGCACTTCGTCTTCGCCGTGGGTGTGTTCGTTCAGGAACTTCGCGCGCAGCGCCTCTTTCTGCGGGTTGTCGGCGCGCAGGCTGATCACGTCCCAGCTCTTATAGCCTTTCTCCGCCACCAGCTTGTTGATCGCATGCTGATACGCCTCGATCACGGCTTCGGGCGCAGGATCCTGGCCTAAATCACGGTCAGCCGCCCAACGTTCAAACCGCACCCCTTTAGCGTTGAGCTGCTGGGTGATCTCGGCGGCGTCAGTGCTGTGCCACTGGTGTTGGCTGGCGTCTTTATCGGAATAAATGGTCAATGCGCTCATGAAGGGATCTGCTCCGGATTAATCTCGTCAAACTGGTGGACCTGATGGTGATGGCTTGCGCCGTCATCATCGCCGCGAATCAGCTGCAGGGTGCGAAAACCTGCCTGTTCAGCCGCGTCCAGCTCCTGATGGATATCGGACAGGAACAGGATCTGCGACGGGGCGATGCCCGTTTGTGCCGCAATGTTTTGATAAGACTGCACCTCGCGCTTGGCGCCGATGTGGGTATCAAAATAGCCGCTGAACAGATGAGTAATATCACCTTCGTCGCTGTAGCCAAATAACAGTTTCTGCGCGGCGACGGAGCCCGAGGAATAAACATAGAGATCAATGCCTTGCGCTTTCCATTTTTCCAGCGCAGGCAGCACGTCCGGATAGAGATGGCCGGTAAAGTCGCCGTTCACATAGCCGTCGTGCCAGATGATCCCCTGCAGGGCTTTGAGCGCCGTGGATTTGCGATCTTCGTCCATAAAGGCAAACAGGGCATCGATAAGCTCGCTGACGCTGGCGTGCGGGCTACCGATTTCATCACGCAGGTTGTCCAGAATGGATGTGACCGGCTCGGCGTACTGCTGCGTGGTGACGAAGGCCGCCAGCCGCTCACGCGCATAGGGGAACAAAACATCATGGACAAAACGGATATCGCTGGTGGTGCCTTCAATATCCGTCACAATTGCGCGAATCATACTCTCTCCAGTTGTCGTAAACGCATTTCACATTCAAACAGGAATTCCAGTCCTTCCAGATGACGGCGGGCTTCGGCCACGTCGCGTCCCCAGCAGGTTAAGCCATGACCGCGCAGAAGAAAACCATAATTAAGCGGGCGTTCCTGCGCGTAATGGGCGATGCGCGAGGCGAGGGCATCGATGTCCTGGTCGTTATCAAATACCGGGATGGAAACCGTATCCAGATGCGTGGTCTGTCCGGTGAGGGATTTTTGCATCTCAAAGCCGCTAATATTCAGTTCAGCCTCTTTTACCAGACGTGACAGCACCGTCGCGTTGACCGTGTGCACGTGCAGGACGGCATTGGCCTCCGGGAACAGGCGATAAATAAGGGTGTGTAGCCCCGTTTCGGCTGATGGCTTACGACCAGACGGCGCGCGGTTGGTGGCGATTTCAACCTGCAGAAAATCCTCTGTTGTCAGGCTGCCTTTGTCTTTACCGGATTCGCTGAGCCAGCACAGGCGTTCGTCATGCCGCACCGACATATTGCCGCCGGTGGCGGGAGCCCAGCCTTTGGCACCAATCCAGCGGCATGCGTCGACCAAATGTGTGAGTTGCAGGTTGTCTGTCATTTCCTTTTACCCTCGCGGCCAGGAATATTCATATGGTTTAGACGTCTAAGCGTCTTGATTGCCAAAGACTAACATCGTGTTATAGTGGCAGCAACATAAGTATTACAAGCAGGCACAGCACAATGAGCAATAACGCATTGATTCCGCAGAGTAAACTCCCCAATCTCGGCACCACTATCTTTACGCAGATGAGCGCCCTGGCGCAGCAGCACAACGCCATTAACCTCTCGCAGGGGTTCCCGGATTTTGACGGCCCGCGCTATCTGCAGGAGCGTCTGGCGTACCACGTGGCGCAGGGGGCGAATCAGTATGCGCCGATGACCGGCGTGCAGGCGCTGCGGGATGCCATTGCGGATAAAACGGCTGAGCTGTATGGCTATAAGCCCGATGCGAACAGCGAGATCACGGTGACGGCAGGGGCGACCGAAGCGCTGTATGCGGCGATTACCGCGCTGGTGCGTGCGGGCGATGAAGTCATTTGTTTTGATCCGAGCTACGACAGCTACGCGCCAGCCATCGAGCTTTCCGGCGGCGTGGTGAAACGCGTGGCTCTCCAGCCACCGCATTTCCGCCCTGACTGGCAGGCGTTTGCCGCGCTGCTGAGCGATAAAACCCGCCTGGTGATCCTGAATACGCCGCACAACCCGTCGGCGACGGTGTGGCAAAAGGCCGATTTCGCCGCGCTGTGGCAGGCCATTGCCGAACGTGAGATTTATGTTCTGAGCGACGAAGTGTACGAGCACATCTGCTTTGCAGAGGAAGGGCACGCCAGCGTGCTGGCCCATCCGCAGCTGCGCGAGCGCGCCGTCGCCGTCTCGTCGTTCGGAAAGACCTATCATATGACCGGCTGGAAAGTGGGCTATAGCGTGGCACCGGCCGCCATTAGCGTCGAGCTGCGTAAAGTGCACCAGTACCTTACCTTTGCGGTGAACACGCCTGCCCAGCTGGCGCTGGCGGATATGCTCCGCGCCGAGCCGGAGCACTATCGCGATCTGCCGGACTTCTATCGAAAACGCCGGGATCTGTTTGTGAACGCGCTGAGCAAAAGCCGTCTGGAGATTTTACCCTGCGAAGGGACCTACTTCCTGCTGGCCGACTACAGCGCCATTTCCGATCTGGATGACGTCAGCTTCTGCCAGTGGTTGACGAAAGAGGTGGGCGTTGCGGCGATCCCGCTCTCTGTTTTTTGCGCCGATCCCTTCCCGCATAAGCTGATTCGTCTCTGCTTTGCGAAACAGGAATCGACGCTGCTGACGGCGGCAGAACGCCTTAACGCGCTCTGATTATTTTACCGTCCAGGCTTCCGAGTATCGACGGTCTGCAAAGAGTTCCAGCAGACCGTTGATCTGCTTGAGGCGCAGGACCTCGTCGCTGTCCATCCCCAGTTCCTGACCGATTTTCGCATCATCCCAGCCAAGCTGAACCAGTTCGCGAACGATATCGGACATCGCATGAATCTGGTGACGGCCGCGCGCCCGGTTATGACGGATGGTCGCCGCCATCCGGTCGCCTTTTTTCTGCCGCGCTTTACGCAGGCAGGTGACCGGGAGGTAGCCTTTAAGCTGGCGTTTTAATATCGCCCGGTTCGACCCCATTTCGTGGCGATGAAAGCCGTCGACGATTTCATAATGCTGAGCGTCGCTTTCCGTTACTACGATGGGCTGGGTGAAGCCGTCCATCTCCAGCGATTTGCAGAGCAACCGTTTTTCCGGCGGTGCGACGTTATTGGGGTTGTAATCGTTCGCAGTAATCTCGCCCTGTTTGATCCACAGCACGCAGTCGACAGGCTGCTCGCGAAAAGGGCTGTGTTCATGGATGGCCTGGCGAAAGGCGTTGATGGCTTCAATGCGTTGGTCTTCGGGAAGAGACTGAAGATAGCGCGCCATGTCGTTAATCAATCGTTGCTGCATAAGATCCCCCATTCCTTGCGTTTTGACTTTATCCGTTCGCTGTAACGCTGATAGTGCTTTGGTTTGTTAGGACTGAATGAAAGGGCACGACACCAGTAGTCATTGTTGAGTAATACCTTGCACACGCGTCGCCATGACGGAATATCCTTCGCCCCGATATCGCCCTCCTGGGTGTCGGGAATATCGGCCATGCCTCGCTTCTGATACCAGTGCAAATAGATCGCGATTTTATTGCGGTAATGTTCCGCTGTGGTGTGCGGCATGCTGTCGAGCAGCAGCATGGCGTACTCGCGCCAGCTGAGCGCGTCAGGTTTAAGAATTTTACGGTGGCCATAAAAGTGATTGTCCTGGCCTGCGTAGATCCCCCCGCTGTGTACGCCGCTCACCCGCTCGCACATCGCCGCCCAGCGTTCGGGCTCAACAACATGATAGAGCCACAGTCCCTGGCGCTGTTCCGGGCCAAAAGGCTCACAGATGCGCATGTAGCGAGGCGGGACGCCTGCCTGAAACATCAGGTCGTAAAGGGGGTTGTAACATCCGCCCGTTTTAGCAAACCATGTCCAGATATCGGCGGTTTTCCAGTCGTAGAGCGGATAGATGTACCAGGCGTGACCGCCCGGGGCGATGGTGGTCCAGGGTTTGTCATCGGCAAAGCGGCGCTTGCGCGCGTTCGCGATAGTCAAAAAACGATTGTAGGATTCATCGGCGCGAATACCGACCATCATGGCTGCCGGACGGCTTTTGGCAAACCACTCTGAAAACGCGCGGACAAAGGCTTCAAACGTCATGCCGGGCTGGTAGAAATCGAAGTAATCCGGATCGGTAATGGCGTCTGCGGGAGGCTGACGCACCCACTGTTTCCCTGGCTCCCAGCATTGCCATTCAGGGTAAAATTGCGTAAGCGCATTTTGCGTGGTGAGTGGCAGCGCCACCCACCAGCATTGCTCAATAACATCGGCGTATTGCGCAATCATATTATTTACGTGCTGAATGGTATAAGTGAACTGCGCCTCCCAGTCGATAAAGAGCAGGTGGATTTTCTTTCCCATTTGTCGGGCCTCTCGGGCCGTCAAATGCAGCATAATGGTAGAATCCTTCCCCCCTGAAAATGAAACACAAACCCTGGGTAGATTCTCAAGCGTCCATGTAATGCGCTCTTTCGCGGCCTCAAGCACATTTTGATTAAGCGGATACTTATACATTGACATAGCCAAACTCCTCCCTGGATATAAATACCGGATGGGTGTCAATAATGGAGAAAGGATAATAGTAGTGAAAAATAAGAGCAGGTAAATGAAAAAGAGAAATGTTTTTATTATCTATAAATGAGACTTATCTTTTAACAAAAGAGAAAGGCTGTGAGATCACAGCCTTGGGTGTTTATTTTTCTGCAAGCTGCTCAATAAATGTCGAGAACACCGCGCTGTTGAGCGCTGAGCGGTTATAAATCATGTACACCTCCAGAGGCGGAAGCGTAAAAGGCGCGTCTAATTTTTTTAATCTCAGAATATCTTTGTATTTTTCATACAAAGGTTCTGGCACATAGCCGATTAAATGTGAGGCGCTGATCATGGAAAGAATGGTGAATACGGAGTCGCAGCGAAAGCCGATGTTTTTTTCTGCGTGCACTTTTGCCGCCATGGACTGGTAGTGCTTCACGCCGGGTTCATCGCTGAGGAATATTGTAAATTTCTCTTCCTGCAGCTCCTCCATCGTGACAACTTCTTTCATGCGCGGATGATCCTGACTGCATACCAGCAGCATGGAATAGGTTGTATAAGGGACACACACCATTGAACGGTTGTTAACCGGCGCCATAGAGAAAATCAGGTCCGCTTTACGGTATGCCAGCAGGTCTTCGGCGGAATCCGCCGTCAGCAGCATGTCGTGAAGTTCTATCTGATAATTATGATGCTTCATCAATAACTTGAGTGGGGAAAGCAGGTTTTCCGTCGTCAGGATCTGCGGGCTGTAGACGACAAAATTCTTCTGGAGAGAAGACGCATTCATGATGTTAATGGTCTGCTCAAGTTGGTTGAGGTTTTGCTCAAGATGGTGATGAAGATTAACCCCAACGGTCGTCGGCGTGATCCCTTTGCCTGAACGGATAAATAACGGATCGTTGAGCTGATTACGTAAACGCTGCAGCGACTGACTCACCGCCGACGGCGTAATATAGAGCGTTTCCGCCGCCTTGCTGATGCTGAGGTGTTGGTAAATGCATTCGAAAATCACCAGCAGGTTAAGGTCGAATTTTTTGAGGTCGTAAAGGTTTGCCATTTTTCATCCTGAGTACGCGACGTTGCGTTATCACATAACTGATAACTATAGAACTAAGTTAACCATTTACCATCCATGAAAGTTAACTGACTTAATTAGTTATGAAAACCCACTTAATATATCACGAACATAGATTAATGAAATGGAACTTCAAAGATCATTAAGATATTTTTATCTCTAAAAGAGCACGTGATAGTGAATGAAAATAGTGTGATTTATATATCGACAAGGAATTATAACGTGCTTTTATTTTTCTCCCGATGGCCATGACGGCTACGCGACAGCACCGTTTGGTAAAACCTATCGCAACCATAGATACGATTGCCCCTTACGTCCATTGCCCTGCGTCAGTACGGGTGGTGTAATCAGGGGGCTGTTACGACCTTGATACCAGGGTAAGTAGAGCGCAACGCAACGCCGGTAGTTTTACCGGCACTGAAAGTTCCTGTGGAAAGTTCAGGTATCAGGGCCGCCCACCAGGGCGGCCTTTTTACTTTCGGGCTTTAGTTTGTTTCACAAGGTTGTCTTGTTCGGGTTGTAAGGTTTGGCTGATTGATTTGATAAAGCATACGCATTAGCCCCGATGAATAAAGTTGGTTACCTTACCTCTCAACGAAAACACGGAGGAAGTACAGATGTCTTTGATTAACACTAAAATTAAACCTTTCAAAAACCAGGCGTTCAAAAACGGTGAATTCATTGAAGTTACCGAGAAAGATACCGAAGGCCGCTGGAGCGTCTTCTTCTTCTATCCGGCTGACTTCACCTTCGTTTGCCCGACCGAACTGGGTGACGTGGCTGACCATTACGACGAACTGCAGAAGCTGGGCGTAGACGTTTACTCTGTGTCTACCGATACCCACTTCACCCACAAAGCATGGCACGGCAGTTCTGAAACCATCGCGAAAATCAAATACGCGATGATCGGTGACCCGACTGGCGCCCTGACCCGTAACTTCGACAACATGCGTGAAGATGAAGGCCTGGCAGACCGCGCGACCTTCGTTGTTGACCCGCAGGGCATTATCCAGGCTATCGAAGTTACCGCTGAAGGTATCGGCCGTGACGCATCTGACCTGCTGCGTAAAGTGAAAGCCGCTCAGTACGTGGCTTCTCACCCAGGCGAAGTGTGCCCGGCGAAATGGAAAGAAGGCGAAGCGACTCTCGCTCCATCCTTAGACCTGGTCGGCAAGATCTAAGTCTGTAAAGCCTGGCGGCGCTGCGCTTGCACAGGCCTACAGTATCGTAGGCCGGGTAAACGAAGTGCCACCCGGCAATCAATGGGCGCCCCCCGCGCCCATTTCATTCCAGCACCATGATGCAAGTTGCATTCAGGCCGCCCGTTAAAGGCAGCTTGCATGATGACGTTTTAAGAGAGGGAAGAACAATGCTCGACACAAACATGAAAACCCAGCTCAAGGCCTACCTTGAGAAACTGACCAAACCGGTTGAGCTGATTGCCACGCTGGACGACAGCGCGAAATCGGCAGAGATCAAGGAACTGCTGGCGGAGATCGCAGAGCTGTCACCGAAAGTGACGTTCAAGGAAGATAACGCGCTGGCTGTTCGTAAGCCCTCTTTCCTGATTACTAACCCAGGCTCTGACCAGGGGCCGCGCTTTGCCGGTTCTCCACTGGGGCATGAATTTACCTCGCTGGTGCTGGCGCTGCTGTGGACCGGCGGTCATCCGTCGAAAGAGGCGCAGGCGCTGCTGGAGCAGATCCGCGATATCGACGGTGACTTTGAGTTTGAAACCTATTATTCACTCTCCTGCCACAACTGCCCGGACGTGGTGCAGGCGCTGAACCTGATGTCGGTCCTGAACCCGCGCATCAAACACACGGCAATTGACGGTGGAACCTTCCAGAATGAAATCACCGATCGCAACGTGATGGGCGTTCCGGCGGTCTACATGAACGGTCAGGAGTTTGGCCAGGGCCGTATGACGCTGACCGAAATCGTTGCCAAGGTGGACACCGGTGCTGAAAAACGTGCGGCGGAAGAGCTGAACAAACGCGATGCGTACGACGTGCTGATCGTCGGTTCCGGCCCGGCGGGCGCAGCGGCGGCGGTCTACTCCGCACGTAAAGGGATCCGCACCGGCCTGATGGGCGAACGTTTTGGTGGTCAGGTACTCGATACCGTGGATATCGAAAACTACATTTCCGTGCCAAAAACGGAAGGTCAGAAACTGGCAGGCGCACTGAAAGCGCACGTCAGCGACTACGACGTGGACGTGATCGACAGCCAGAGCGCCAGCAAGCTGGTGCCGGCAGCGGTCGAGGGTGGTTTACACCAGATTGAAACCGCGTCCGGCGCGGTGCTGAAAGCGCGCAGCATTATCATTGCCACTGGCGCGAAATGGCGCAACATGAACGTGCCGGGTGAAGATCAGTATCGCACCAAAGGCGTTACTTACTGCCCGCACTGCGATGGCCCGCTGTTCAAAGGCAAACGCGTGGCGGTGATCGGCGGCGGTAACTCCGGCGTGGAAGCGGCAATCGACCTGGCGGGTATTGTTGAACACGTGACCCTGCTGGAATTTGCCCCAGAGATGAAAGCGGACCAGGTGCTGCAGGACAAAGTGCGCAGCCTGAAAAACGTCGACATCGTGCTGAACGCGCAGACCACGGAAGTGAAGGGCGACGGCAGCAAAGTGACGGGGCTGGAATACCGTGACCGCGTGAGCGGCGATGTTCACAGCGTGGCGCTGTCAGGCATCTTCGTGCAGATTGGCCTGTTGCCAAATACCACCTGGCTGGAAGGCGCGATTGAGCGCAATCGCATGGGCGAGATTATCATCGATGCTAAATGCGAAACCAGCGTGAAGGGCGTGTTTGCGGCGGGCGACTGTACCACCGTGCCGTATAAGCAGATTATCATCGCCACCGGCGAAGGTGCGAAGGCGTCTCTGAGTTCGTTTGACTACCTGATTCGCACCAAAACCGCATAATAAAAGAAAGTAAGACGACACCTGCAATAGCAAGAGGCCACCGAAAGGTGGCCTCTGTTTTTTTACCGAACGACCATCACCGGAATGTGGGTGTGGCGGATCACGCTGGAGGCATTCGACCCCAGCAGGTGAGTGGTGATCGACGGATTACGCGAGCCAATCACCACCACGTCGGCTTTCAACTCACCGGCCAGTTCGTTTACGGCATCACGCACGCTGCCAAAACGCACATGGGTTTTGATGCGCGATGGGTCAATGGTGAAGTGCTCAACCATGGTTTGCAGTCGGGTTTCGGCTTCGTGCTGAAGGTGCTCTTCGAAGCGGCGCACGTCGGCGGCAAAACGATGCAGGCTCAGGCTGGCCGAACCCGGTAATACATGAAGAAGATGAATAATGCCGTCCTGCTGCGCCAGGAACTCGGCATGACGAACGGCCTTGTCGCTCAGCTCCATCTCAAAAACATCAACCGGCATAATGATTGTCTGATACATACCCGTTTCTCCTTGTTTATAAACGCTGAATTCATTCAAACATAAAATATTATCGCTTTCTGTAACCTGAACAGCACTTTTCTATTCCGCCAGGATAAATCTCAAAACGGCCTGATTTCAGGGCTGACCTTCAGAGGACGCTACCCTTTTAGAAGCTTACTCACATCCTTTCGGAGGTCGCATGAAAGCACTCACGTACCACGGTCCACACCATGTTCGCGTGGATAATGTTCCCGATCCCGTCATTGAACAACCTGACGATATCATCCTGCGCGTCACGGCGACGGCGATCTGTGGATCCGATCTGCATCTCTACCGCGGTAAGATCCCGAAGGTCGAGCATGGCGACATTTTTGGTCATGAGTTTATGGGTGAAGTGGTCGAAACCGGCAGGGATGTGAAGAACGTGCAGAAGGGCGAGCGGGTCGTGATCCCCTTCGTGATTGCCTGTGGCGACTGCTTTTTTTGCCGTCTGCAACAGTATGCGGCCTGCGAGAAAACCAACGCCGGGCAGGGCGCGGCGCTGAACAAAAAGCAAATTCCTGCCCCTGCCGCACTGTTTGGTTACAGCCACCTTTACGGCGGCGTGCCGGGAGGACAGGCGGAATACGTTCGCGTGCCGAAAGGCAATGTCGGACCGTTCAAGGTGCCGCAACTGTTGTCAGATGACAAAGCGCTGTTCCTCTCAGATATTTTGCCCACAGCCTGGCAGGCCGCAAAAAACGCGCAGATTGCAAAAGGCTCGAGCGTGGCAGTTTTCGGCGCGGGGCCAGTCGGTTTGCTGACCATCGCCTGTGCGCGGCTGTTAGGGGCTGAACAGATCTTTGTCATTGACCATCATCCGTACCGGCTGCAGTTTGCTCAGGAACGTTACGGTGCCATTCCCATTAACTTTGACGATGATAACGATGCGGCGGAAAAAATCATTGAGCAGACGGCGGGGCAGCGCGGCGTGGATGCGGTGATTGACGCGGTCGGGTTTGAAGCCAAGGGCAGCACCACGGAAACCCTCCTCAGTAATCTCAAGATTGAAGGAAGCAGCGGCAAAGCGCTACGCCAGTGTATCGCGGCCGTGCGACGCGGTGGGGTGGTGAGCGTGCCGGGCGTCTATGCCGGGTTTATTCATGGGTTCTTATTTGGTGACGCATTTGATAAAGGGATCAGCTTTAAGATGGGGCAGACACACGTTCATGCCTGGCTGGGCGAATTGCTGCCGCTGATTGAAAAAGGGCTGCTGACGCCGGAGGAGATCGTCACGCATTATTTGCCTCTGGCCGACGCTGAACGTGCGTACAAGATTTTTGAGAAACGGGAAGAGGCATGTCGCAAAGTCATTCTGGTTCCCGGCGCGGAAAGCCCCGAGGCGGCGGAGCAGCAGGTTAAGGGGCTGGTTAACGCTTTCCCCGGCGGGGTAGTGTGAGCGTAGTCGTTTACCAGTGGCGCTCAAGATAAAGCACGGCCATGACGATAATCGCCAAAAAAATGAGAAAAATAAGTGTGATAGCCAGTATCTCACTCATAACCGTCCCCGCGGCAACAAAACAGATTAAGCGTGGATTAAGGTGTTTTTGAGCGATATAGGACAATCGGGTGAAATGACGAAAAGAGGATGCAAGTGCATCCTCTTTGCAGGGCAGGAAGCGCGGGATTAACGAAGGTAATCGCCTGCGGCTTCTGGCTGGTAGAGCAGTTCAAGCACTTCCAGATGCGTCGACGCGCCACCGGGTAGTTCCCAGTGAATGGTATCACCTGTGCGCAACCCAAGCAGGGCCGCACCCACAGGTGCCAGTACGGAAAGCTGCGTGCTGCTGTCGGTCATTTGCGTCGGATAGACCAGCGTGCGGGTCAACTCTTCGCCCGTTGTCAGGTTACGAAATTTCACCTGGCTGTTCATGGTAACCACATCCTGAGGCATGGTCTCAGGCGTGCACATCTGCGCCCGGTCAAGCTCCTCGTTCAGTGCATCGGCTACCGGGAGAGAAGCGAATTCGGGTTTCTCCAGAAGACGGTCAATACGTTCTGCGTCGAGCTCATTAATGATAATTGTGGGTCTGGACATTTTTTACTCCATGTCGTTAATACTGCGTGTAACGCAGAAACCAATCCAAAAGAAAACCCTCGCCGTCTGGCAGCGAGGGTTTAACTCTCCCGATGATACTGGCTGAGCGTGCAAGTTTGAAGTGATGAAGGTCACATTCACGGCCCATATGAATTTTCGCTGAAATTTATTCAGTCTTCATTCCGGGCGGAATACGTTACGCTGAGTCTTTTGAACCTGGGCGTTGCGCGCCCCCAACGAGAGAGAACTATGTACTTCTACCAACCGTCTCAGGGTCACGGCCTGCCGCACGATCCGCTGAACGCCATTATTGGCCCGCGCCCGATTGGCTGGATCTCGTCCTGCGACACGAACGGCATGCTTAATCTCGCGCCGTATAGCTTCTTTAACTGTTTTAACTATCGGCCACCGATCATTGGTTTTTCCAGCAACGGCTGGAAAGACAGCGTGCGCAATATTCATGAAACGGGCGAGTTTGTCTGGAACCTGGCCACGCGCGATCTGGCTGCTGCGATGAACAAAACCTCGGCCATGCTCCCCCATGATGAAGATGAGTTTACCTTTGCCGGACTCACGCCCGCCGCCAGCCAGTTGGTGAAAGCGCCGCGCGTGGCAGAAAGCCCGGTGAATTTTGAGTGCCGCCTGTCGCAGTGCATCCAGCTGACCGGCGCAGACGGTACGCCAGTGGACACCTGGCTGGTATTGGGAGAAGTGGTCGGTATTCATATTGCTGATACGCTGCTGGAAGAGGGGATTTATCAGACCGCAAAAGCGCAGCCCATCCTGCGTGCGGGTGGGCCGACGGCGTATTACGGCATCAGCGATGAACACCGGTTCGATATGGTGCGTCCGGGCGCGGGTCAATAACCTGCTTTATCAATAACGAACTGTTTGCCGCAGTTGCCTGGATGTGGTTGCGGCGCAAAAGAGGCCGACGAGAGAGGGGCATTAATGGTGTCGGCTTTCAGGGAGATCTGCATCTCGGTCAGATAAGCCGGATTGCCGTTACAGGTAAGCTTAATGGCTTTGACGTTCTGTTTGCCCCAGCTTTTCGCGACGGCACTATCAAAGTCACGGCGGCTGACGGTCTTGCCGTAGTTATCCGCCAGAAATTTACCGACTGCGCTGGTTTTAACATCCTGATTTAAACGCACCATGGTACCGAAGTAAGCGTCGGGATCAAAACCAAAGCAGACGCCATGTTTGGCATATTCGTAACGTTCCAGGCAGGAGTTCCCGCCCGCGCCGGGCATCACGCTGTTAAGCTTTGCGGCGCCTGAAAGTGACAGCCCGGTTTCTGCGGCAGAACATTTACGGCTTGCTTTTGCTTCAGGCATGTTCGGGACGGGGCGGGTGGCGCAGCCAAAGCGCATCCAGCGGCGTTCATCTACCCCGCGTGACGCGATGGATTTTGGCAGGCCAGGCCATAAGCCGTGCACGGTCAGGAAATCAGTTTTGCTGGCGCTCTCTTTTTGCAGGCGACATTCATCGGGTTCATTGCGATTGCGTTCGACCATGCTCTGACAGAATCCGGTTTGCCAGGAAAGCGCCAGAACGTAGCGATCGAAATCGCCATATTGCGTTGCCTTGAGGGGTTCTGCTTGTGCGGAGAGGACACAAAGGGCAAGCGCCATAGCGCCAGATGGGATAGCGACATCCTTACTGAACATTTGATTTCCTGATCGATTGAGTGCAATTAATTTCTGGAAATTATTAAAGCACAAAAAGCGCCCGCAGGCGCTTTTGGGTTATCAGGAATTTCGCTTAGGCGGCGCCGGGAACCAGCACTTCAGTGGCGATGATCACAATGATCAGGCCAACCAGCACGGGTACTGACGTCCGTTTCACTACCTCAAACGGCGAGATTTTTGCCATACCGGCGACGGCAACCACCACACCCGATACCGGAGAGATGGTACGGCCCAGGTTTGAGGCCTGAAGCATCGGGATAGAAAGGTAAGCCGGGTTAATGCCAGAGGAGTGAGCCAGTTTCGGGATCATCTCTACGAAGGCATAAAACGGTGCGTTACCGGAACCCGTGGTCATTGCCGCCAACATGGTGAGGATCACCAGGACCAGCATCAGGATAATACTGGCAGAGCCGAACGAGGTGGCGATGGAGATCAGGCTCTGAATAAAGCCGATGGTGCTGAGACCCTGGGCAAACACGCCCGCGGCAACCAGCAGCATCACGACGCCAGCAAACGCATCCGCCATCCCGCGATAGGCCACTTCCAGTCCTGAGAACACCTTCTGAGTGTTGAAGCCGCGCACAAATTCCAGCAAGGCTGCCAGCAGCATACAGATCACCAGAATGGTGATGATGTGCAGCTGTGGACCCCATTTGCCGTCAAAAATCAGTACCCCGATAATCGGGGTGAACGGCAGAATGGCGTAAAACGCGGGCGCAGTGGTGGTGATTTCACTCACGTCCAGCATTTCATGGCTGATGTTCTCTTTCTTATCGAGATAGCGCTGCCAGAAGAAGTGGGCGATGCCCATACCCACGATGGCAACAATGGAGATGGGCAGCGTGGTTTTAAAGGCGAAATCGATGAGTGACATCTCCGCCGCCTTTGCCGCCAGCACAACGTCGCCGGAGGTTGGGGAGAGAATAATGGCTGCAGGAGAGGCACAAATTGCCGCGGCCGCGCCACGGCTGATACCGACGTTGACCATAACCGGGAACAGCGTTGCCATTAACAGTACGCCAAGGCCGGTTGCTGACGACACCGCAAGGGACATCAGGCAGGCGAGGAAATAGGCCGCGACCATGAGCAAATAGGGGGAGTTGATGTACTGCAGTGGTTTCGACGCCAGTTTGACCACCATATCGTTTGCGCCGATATGGGTCATATAGGCGGCAAAACCGCACAGCATCATAATCATCATGCCCAGGTCGCCACCGCGGCTCATGAGCAGAATTTTTATATATTCAACAATGTCGGTGGCCGTGTAGCCGGTGCTGGCTGCGCTGGCAGGTAACACCTGATGACCCATTAGCGCGCTAACAATCAGCAGGGTTAAGCCGCCGACAAATAACACGCCTGTGGCTGAGTACCCTTTAATGATGTAGCGGGCTACACCGACAATGACGACGACTCCGATAAGGAGTTCGATAAACGTAAGCATGATTTCCCCTGTCTCCTTGCTACCCGAGAGCACAAATAATCAATAAAAAAGAAGGATGAGAATGTGCCGAATTATTGCGCAGTCCTTGCTGATTAAAATCAATAAAAAGACTACTAAAGAAGGCATTGACGCTATTTTTACCATCACTCCGGCATTTATGTCATATGGGTATTGACCACCGGATACACCATTATATGTCATTTAGGGCACGGCAGGTCGGGAACGTGCGGGGCGCTGAAGCCTGTCTCTTCTGTGCACCTGGCAGCCTTTTGCTATAAGCCATATGATGCGTGTGGCTCAAAATCATTTTTTCTTCTCCGGGTATATTATTATTTTGGCGCAACGGATAAATATTTATTACATGACAAATAAATTGAAAAAGAATTTATGGGTTCTTCTGGGGTGTATTTTATTATGCAGAATGATTTTTTTAATATATCGCCATAGGCCTTCAGGTTCTGTGGCTGAATATAGTAGTGATGAAGTAGAAGTGCTACGAATATGTACCAAGGTGAGAACGGATGGCGGGCTTACTGACGTGTGCTGAGTGCGGCGGCAGAGCCCGGCAGGGCTGGAGTGCATCTTCTCATCCTCTTTCTAAGAATATTCTCGGATTTAGGGCCATTAATTAGGAATAACGCTGATGTTGTTAAGGATTCATTCAACTATTCTATGGTAAACTTTGCCTTGAATACTAAGAATGGTAATTGCATTGTGATGGTACGTAATAAATTTTTCCTGATTTTATTGTTTATTTTTGGGCAGTTAACTTTCTCTTCTGTCGCCAGGGCAGAGGATAACGCGGCGGATAAAGGTTGGTTCTCAACGTTTACGGATAACGTCGCGCAAACCTGGAAGGAGCCAGAACATTACGATCTCTATATTCCGGCGATAACGTGGCATGCACGTTTTGCCTATGACAAAGAAAAAACGGACCGCTACAACGAACGTCCCTGGGGAGCGGGTTTTGGTCAGTCCCGTTGGGACGATAAAGGAAACTGGCACGGACTGTACCTGATGGCGTTTAAGGACTCCTACAACAAGTGGGAGCCGATTGGCGGTTACGGCTGGGAGAAAACGTGGCGTCCATTAGCGGATGACAACTTCCATCTTGGCCTGGGCTACACGGCCGGCTTTACGGCGCGTGATAACTGGAAGTACATTCCGGTCCCGGTCTTGCTGCCTTTGGCCTCCATTGGCTATGGTCCCGCGACGTTCCAGATGACCTACATCCCGGGAACCTATAACAACGGAAACGTTTACTTTGCCTGGATGCGTTTTCAGTTTTAACTGACAAAACGTTACAAACTGGCGAAAAAGTGCACTCTCGTTGAATCGTAAAGGATAAAAATCCGTCAACGAAAATTAACGCGACTTTTGTCACTTTTTAGCAAAGATCCGCTGGACAAAAGGTTCCACAATTGATGTACTGATACCCGACACAGCATTTGTGTCGTTTTTTAATGTAAAGGTAATTTTGATGTCTAAGATTAAAGGTAACGTTAAGTGGTTTAATGAGTCCAAAGGATTCGGTTTCATTACTCCTGAAGATGGCAGCAAAGATGTGTTCGTACACTTCTCTGCAATCCAGTCTAATGGTTTCAAAACCCTGGCTGAAGGTCAGCGTGTTGAGTTTGAAATCACTAACGGTGCCAAAGGCCCTTCTGCTGCTAACGTAATCGCTCTGTAATTCAGACGCGTCAGCAAGAATTTCAAAACCCGCTCTTTGAGCGGGTTTTTTTCGTTCTGAATCAACCAATCAGATACATTTTCAGGAAGCTGGCGACGATTGCCACGCTCAGCAAAACCATTCCTGCGCTCATCAACTGTTCTTTCATACTGTCACCCTCGCTCCGTATTACGTCCAGAGTGACAGAGAAAAATTAAGCCAACATTAACGTCGGGCGATTAATGCGCGCTGGCGGAAGAAAAGAGCCAAAATGCGATCCCGGTCATCGCAAATGAACCGAGCATATTGATGGCGATGTTCGTTAATGCCCAGCCAATGCGACCTTCCTGAAACAGGAACACCACTTCAGCAGAGAAGGTGGAGAACGTCGTTAAACCGCCACAGAAGCCGGTGGTAATCAATACCTTCCACACCGGGTCGATATGTGTCATGCGGTTAAACCAGGCTAGCCCCATACCGATAATAAAGGCACCAATCAGGTTTGCTGCCAGGGTTCCCATGGGAATGGCCTGATGAAGAGGGTTAAACCGCATACTCAAAAACCACCGCGCAACGCTACCCGTGCCTCCGCCAATAAAAACGGCTATAAGTAGTTGTAACACTGTCAATACCTGCTATTGGATGTGTAAGTACGTCGAGTGTAACGCTGTTTTTGACCGGGGGACAAATATGTATGTTGCGGTAGGGCAGTTTGCGGTAACGCCGGACTGGAATGAGAATGCGGGAACATGCGTCTCCCTGATGGCCCAGGCGCGACAGAAGGGGGCATCCTTGCTGGTGCTTCCCGAAGCGCTGCTGGCACGGGATGATAACGATCCTGATATGTCGGTTAAGTCGGCGCAGTCGCTGGACGGGGCGTTTTTACAGCAGCTGCTGGCAGAGAGCACTGGCAATCTCATGACGACCATTTTTACGGTGCATGTACCTTCTGCTCCGGGCAGGGCAGTGAATACGCTTGTGGCTATCCGTGGCGGCGAGATTATTGCACGCTACGCTAAGCTTCATCTCTATGATGCGTTCAACATTCAGGAGTCGCGACTTGTCGATCCCGGCGACAGCGTTTCACCCCTGCTGGAGGTCGATGGATTTAACGTGGGATTAATGACCTGCTACGATCTGCGTTTTCCAGAAATGGCACTGAATCTGGCTTTACAGGGTGCCGACGTCCTGGTATTGCCAGCGGCCTGGGTTAAAGGGCCCTTAAAAGAGCACCACTGGGCCACGCTTTTAGCCGCAAGGGCGCTTGATACCACCTGCTACGTGGTCGCTTCAGGAGAGTGTGGGAATAAGAATATTGGGCAGAGCAGGGTTATCGATCCGTTGGGTGTGACCATCGCCTCAGCAGCCGAAACGCCAGCGCTTTTAATGACTGAGATATTATCAGAGAGAATTGCGCTTGCACGTCGGCAGTTACCCGTTCTTCGCAATCGACGGTTTGCGCCACCGCAATTATTGTGATGTTTTTTTCAACAATGCTTGATTCACCTTGTTACAGATTGCTATTGTGTGCGCGCGTCAAATGTCCGTTAATATGATCGGGTTTTTGGCGCTTAATGCAGCCTGTTTTATGTAAAGAAGGTATCTATGGGTGAGATTAGTATTACCAAACTGCTGGTGGTTGCCGCACTGGTCGTCCTGCTGTTTGGTACCAAGAAGTTACGCACGTTGGGTGGAGACCTAGGTGCTGCCATTAAAGGCTTTAAGAAAGCGATGAATGACGATGACGCGGCCGCGAAGAAAAGCGCCGAAGATAGTGTTCCTGCAGAGAAGCTTTCGCACAAAGAGTAATGGCAATCCTGCAAGGCTTGCATAAAAAAACCGGCTCATGAGGCCGGTTTTTTTGTGTTTCTGTAAAAAGATATTACAGGTTTATTTTACTTCTTCGCCTTTCGCCTGCATATCGGCGTGGTAGGAAGAGCGAACAAACGGGCCACACGCTGCATGGGTGAAGCCCATCGCCATGGCTTCGGCTTTCATCTCGTCGAACTCATCAGGGCTAACATAGCGCTGTACCGGCAAATGGTGACGGCTTGGCTGCAGATACTGCCCCAGCGTCAGCATAGTGACACCGTGGCGGCGCAGATCGCGCATCACTTCGATGATTTCGGCATTGGTTTCACCGAGACCCACCATCAGACCGGACTTGGTCGGAATATGCGGATGCGCTTCTTTAAAACGCTCCAGCAACTTCAGAGACCAGTTGTAGTCTGCGCCTGGACGCACCTGACGGTAAATACGCGGCACGTTTTCCAGGTTGTGGTTGAATACGTCTGGTGGGGTGGCGGTCAGGATATCCAGCGCGCGGTCCATACGTCCACGGAAATCGGGAACCAACGTCTCAATCTTGATGCTTGGGCTTTTCTCACGGATGGCAGTAATGCAGTCTGCAAAGTGCTGTGCACCACCATCACGCAGGTCATCGCGGTCAACCGAGGTGATAACGACATAACGCAATGCCATGTCGGCGATGGTTTGCGCCAGTTTCTGCGGCTCGTTCACATCTGGCGCAACAGGGCGGCCATGAGCAACGTCGCAGAACGGGCAGCGGCGGGTACAGATAGCACCCAAAATCATAAATGTCGCGGTACCGTGATTGAAACATTCAGCAAGGTTAGGGCAGGAGGCTTCTTCACACACGGAGTGAAGGCCATTTTTGCGCATCGCCGCTTTGATCCCCTGGATACGCGAAGAGTCCGCCGGCAGTTTGATTTTCATCCACTCCGGTTTTCTTAACAGCGCTTCGCGCTCTGTAGCCACGTTTTTAACCGGGATAAGGGCCATTTTATCGGCATCGCGGTATTTAACACCGCGTTCCATCACAATGGGTTTACTCATAGCGTGCGTGTTCCAGTTGCGAATATCGAAGGAAAGCGTTTCAATTCAAGGGAATGTTGTATTTATCAACTATTTTTGAACGAACGACAGGCAGTATATCATTGAAACGGTCGGTAAAGCAGCCTGCCAGGTCGCCAATTTGTAAAATAGTTGTTGTTTTGTGCGTTTTGCCCCGCATACAGCAGGGGCTTGTGCTGCCAGGCGGGTTCAGAAGGCCTGGCGGATAACGTTGATGACGTTTTCCAGTACCGGATCGCGCAGGCTTAGCTTGTTGTAATGCAGCGAAATTTCAAGCGTTTCGTCATTTAACTGATCGAGCGGAATGCTCTCCAGCGGCCAGCATTTGCGCAGCAGGTTAAAGAGTCGCAGAGGCATTACGCACAGCATGTCGCTACTGCCAATCAGGGATGCAACGGTAAACATATTGTAACTGCTGAAGCTCACCTGCCGCTCCGGGAAGAGTTCATCAATGCGCTGCCGTAGCGGGTTGGATCCCTGGCCTTCTGCCATAAAAGAGGAATGCTCGTAGGCACGCAGGTTTTCTAGCGTCAAAGGCGCATTGAACGCGGGATGATGCTGGCGGCATACCAGGATCAGGCTGTCGGCGTACAGGACATGCTGGCCTAAAGCCCTTGCACTGAAATTATTGCTGTCAATGATCAGGTCGGTCTGGAACTGCGCCAGCTGGGTTTCAGGATCATTCACGGTGACGTTGCGGATCAACAGCTGCGGCGCATGTTGCTTTATTGTCTTGTAGATAGCAGGCATCACCAGCACGCCCAATGATGGAGAGGTGCCAATAGTGATGGTTCTGTGTTTATCGTAGCTGCCCGTGAGGTCCAGCGCGCCGAGAATCGATTCCAGTCCCTGGCTAATGTATTCATGCAGATGTGTGGCATAAGCCGTAGGGGTTACGCCCTGGCCCTTACGTATAAATAACGGATCCGGGAAAATAGCGCGCAGCTTTTGAATTGACTGGCTAATTGCTGAGGGGGTCAGATTAAGAATTTTCGCAGCGTTAACGATACCCTTATGGACATAAACTGCCTCAAAAATAGTCAACAGGTTGAGATCAATATTACGTAAAGTCCGAAAAATTTGTGGCTTATCTTCACCGCCGGGTTCATTCAGGCGTTTGGCTGGTAAATTAGTAGACTCCACGCTTTCACTCCGTATCCATTCACAATATGAATGATAGTTGAATTTATTTATTATGCTTGCAGAGATTCGTAAAGTGTTTCACATGTTTAACGAAAACAGACAGTTGGGTGATTGTCACGCAAGTAATATGGGATCCGCAGGCGGCACTATCAAATTGATGAATAATATGTATCGCTAATATGCGGGCGCTTCGAAAATATAGAATCTGCTGATTGTTGTAAAGCGTAAATGCGGGAAATAGCCGTGGCCCGTCAAATAATCGAGCCACTAGCAAGCATATATTAAGCAGGGATATATTCGTGAGGAGGATTGTTAAGCAGTGCTAAAAAGTTCTTCAAAAGTACAGGACGAATAATATCCGGGGTGGCGGTGGCTACCCACTGGCTCATTTGCGTCATCTCCATACCCGCATAGCCGCACGGATTGATGCGCAGGAAGGGGGCGAGATCCATATTGATATTGAGCGCAAGCCCATGGAAGGAACAGCCTTTACGAATGCGCAGACCCAGCGAACAGATCTTCATCTCTCCCACATACACGCCCGGCGCATCCGCACGCGGATGGGCATCAATGCCGTATTCTGCGAGGGTGTTTACGACGGTTTGCTCCAGCAGGGTGACAAGTTCACGGACACCCAACTTTCTGCGCTTCAGGTTGAGCAACACGTACATCACCTGCTGACCCGGACCATGATAGGTTACCTGCCCACCACGATCGCTTTGAATCACCGGGATATCGCCTGTCATCAACAGATGTTCGGCTTTTCCTGCCTGCCCCTGGGTAAACACAGGAAGGTGTTCAACTAACCAGATTTCATCGGGTGTGGTTTCATCGCGTGAATCAGTGAAGTCATGCATAGCCTGGGAGACAGGCTCGTAAGGTTGAAGCCCGAGATGGCGGACAAGAATGTTATCCTGGTACAAAACGACGTCTCCGAAGACGGGGAGAAAAGGGTGCGGAAAGTATATCACAGCAGGGAGAGGGGTTACCCGGCAAACCGGGTAACCGCAGAGGGACTACAGCACCATACGAACGATTTCGATATTGCCGAGTTCTTCGTACAGCGTCTCAACCTGCTCAATGTGTGTCGCAGTGATGGTAATAGAAACCGAGTGGTAGTTGCCCTTGCTGCTTGGTTTTACTGACGGAGAGTAGTCACCCGGCGCATGGCGCTGTACCACTTCAACCACCTGATCAACCAGCTCAGGCTTCGCCAGACCCATTACTTTGTAAGTAAATGAGGTAGGGAATTCAAGCAGTTCGTTAAGTTTGGTTTTCATGTCAGCTCCGGCGTAACGTCAAAAAATAATAACTCCCACGTCGGGTGGGAGTTATCAGGATACTTAGTATATGGGGATCAAAATCACACTTTCAAGTGTTCAGTTTTTAGCCAAACCAGTGGTGGAACATCAATTTAATGTAATCAATGATTTTGCTGAAGAAATTGCCTTCAGGAATTTCATCCAGCACCACGAGCGGACGCTGATCGATGGTTTTGCCGTCAAGCTGGAAGTTGATGGTACCCACAACCTGGTTCTTCTGCAGCGGGGCGTGCAGTTCGGTGGTGTTGAGCACATAGCTCGCTTTCAGATCTTTCATGCGGCCACGAGGAATGGTCAGATACAGATCTTTATCCACACCCAGGGAAGCACGGTCATTATCACCGAACCAGACTGGCTCTGAGGCGAACTCTTTACCCGCTTTCAGCGGATTGACGGTTTCGAAGAAACGGAAGCCCCAGGTCAACAGTTTTTTGCTTTCGGTTTCACGGCCTTTGAAGGTGCGACCGCCCATCACGGCGGAAATCAGGCGCATCTGGCCTTCAGTCGCTGAGGCCACCAGGTTGTAACCCGCTTTATCGGTATGGCCAGTCTTGATACCGTCAACGTTCAGGCTGTTATCCCACAGCAGGCCGTTACGGTTGGTCTGACGGATACCGTTGAAGGTGAACTCTTTTTCTTTATAGATGGTGTATTCGTTCGGGACATCACGGATCAGCGCCTGGCCAATCAGGGCCATGTCACGTGCGGAGCTGTACTGACCGTCTGCGTCCAGGCCGTGTACGGTCTGGAAGTGACTGTTTTTCAGACCCAGTGCGGAAACATAGCTGTTCATCAGGCCAACAAACGCGTCCTGGCTGCCTGCTGCGAAATCTGCCATGGCGACGCAGGCGTCGTTACCAGACTGCAGGTTGATACCGCGGATCAACTGGGAGACGGGAACCTGCATGCCAGGTTTCAGGAACATCAACGATGATCCTTTGAACACCGGGTTACCGGTCGCCCAGGCATCGTTACCGATGGTGACCAGGTCGGTTTCTTTGAATTTACCTGCCTTCATGGCCTGGCCGATAACGTAGCTGGTCATCATTTTAGTCAGGCTGGCCGGATCGCGACGGGCATCGGCATTCTGTTCTGCCAGAACTTTGCCAGAGTTGTAATCGATCAGGATGTAGGATTCCGCGTCGATTTGCGGAACGCCAGGGATCATGGTCTTGATGTTCAGGTCATCCGCGTGAGCTGCAGAGAGAGCAGCTGCGCAAAGGGCCGCGGTCAGCGCCATGCGCTGCACAAAACGAGCAGAAAAAGTGGTCTTCATGGTCAGAACTACGACATCCGTGATGGAATTAAAAAAAGTGCCTTACTATAGCAAATGCTATACAGGCAGGCATCCGACTTTCATCATGAGATTGTGAATGTGTTTTACACAAATTGACATTTCGGATACCGCCGATTCATTACTTCGCAACAGTGATAAATGACTGGAGCTGCGCTTCACTTTGCAAACGCTGTTGCAGGGAAGCTGCCTGAGATTTGCTGGCAAACGGCCCCATCTGAATACGCCAGACTGCACCGTTTTGCTCAACGCGGCCCGGCACGCTGAACTGCTGGCTTAAGCGCTGCTGATACTGCTGTGCACGTGCCCGATCGCTGACGGCGCCGACCTGAACCACGTAATTGCCGCTTGCGGCCGCAGGGGCGGGAGTACTTTGCGTGGTCGCTGGTGCGGTCACGGGAGCAGGTTGCGTGACTGGGGCTGCGACAACCGGGGCTGGCGTGGGTTCACTGCCTTCAAGGACGCCAGCGGATAAAGTTGTCGGCGCACCGAGGAAACCGCTGCTTTTCACCGGGGCACCGGTACTGTCATCGCTTTGTAACGTATCGTTACTGATGGCGCGGACTTCGCCCTGTGGTTGAGCTGGCTCTGCAGGGGTAGACGCGCCTCCCATTCCGCCACTCAGGTCAGGGCGAGCCGGCAGGGCATAGGTTTGTTTCGCGACAGTCGTACAGGCGGTGCCTGGACCTGAAAGGGTGCCATCCTGCGCGACGATAATCGGATCGATACGCACTTTGGTGTTGTTCGAGGTGTTCAGACGGTCAGCCGCTGCGCGGGACAGCGAGATCACGCGGTCATTCCCGTATGGGCCACGGTCGTTGATACGCACGACGATCATACGGCCGTTCGCCAGGTTGGTGACGCGAGCATAGCTTGGGATCGGCAGCGTAGGATGCGCCGCCGTGATTTGCATCGGATCGAAGGTTTCGCCTGATGCGGTCAGGTTACTACCCGGCTCGGCATCATAAATGGCGGCAAAGCCAGCCTGGCTGAAACGGGAAGGATCCTGAACAATTTTGAAGCTTTTGCCGTCGCGCTGATAATCCTGATTCGCCGTTGCGTTCAGCGGTTCATAGATCGGATCGGCACCGCTAATTTCAACAATCGGGCCGTTACAGACCGCAGGCTGCGGCGGCGCGACGGTTGCCTGTTGCTGACCATCATCACTCGTGCAGGCTGCAAGTAAACTTGCTGCGATGCAGATCCCCAGCCACTGCTTACGCATTGCGATCCCCTTATTTTTATACGCTTTTGGACAACATTTTTCTGTGGGTATGGATCGACATGACGATACCAAACCCGGCCATCAACACGATCAGTGCTGAGCCCCCGTAACTCACCAGCGGCAGCGGTACGCCTACAACCGGCAGAATACCACTTACCATACCAATATTTACGAAGACATAAACGAATAAAATCAACATCAATCCGCCTGCCATCACGCGACCAAAGGTGGTTTGCGCTCTTGCGGCAATCCACAAACCTCGCATGATCAGCAGCACGTAGAGCGCCAGCAGAATTAAGATGCCAACCAGCCCTAACTCTTCCGCCAGCACGGCAAAGATAAAGTCGGTGTGGCGTTCCGGTAAGAATTCCAGCTGCGACTGTGTACCGTGCAGCCAGCCTTTCCCGCGCAGGCCACCGGAGCCAATCGCAATCTTCGACTGAATAATATGATAGCCCGCACCCAGCGGATCGGTTTCCGGATCGAGGAGCATCATCACGCGCTGGCGCTGGTAATCATGCATCAGGAAGAACCAGAGGATGGGGATAAAGGCGGCAACCAGCACCACCGCGATACCGATCAGACGCCAGCTCAGGCCTGACAGGAACAGGACAAACAGGCCGGACAGTGCGATAAGAATCGAGGTGCCGAGGTCAGGCTGTGCTGCAACCAGCAAGGTCGGCAGGAAAATCAGCACCAGCGCGATCGCGGTATTTTTTAGCGAAGGCGGGCAGACGTCGCGGTTAATAAAGCGCGCGACCATCAGCGGTACGGCAATTTTCGCGATTTCCGACGGCTGGAAGCGGACGATCCCCAGATCCAGCCAGCGCTGTGCGCCCTTGGATATCGCACCAAAGGCATCAACCGCAACAAGCAGGATGATACAGAAAATATAGAGGTAGGGCGCCCAGCCTTCGTACACACGGGGTGGGATCTGCGCCATCACCACCATGATGACCAGGCCCATCGCGATTTGGCCGATTTTGCGCTCCATCATGCCGATGTCCTGACCGCTGGCGCTCCAGATAACCAGGGCGCTGTATACCAGCAAAGCCAGCAGAATCAATAGCATGGCAGGGTCAATGTGGATCTTGTCCCACAGCGATTTTTTATTCGGATTATCCGTCATGATTATTGGTCCTCCGCCGCAGCGGCTGCCGGGTTTTCTGCCGGCAGTTCGGTGTTGTTATCACCCAGCATAATGTGGTCGAGGATTTGACGCATGATGGTACCGACAGCCGGACCTGCACCGCCGTTTTCGAGAATCATCGCCACTGCAACCTGCGGGTTATCATAAGGGGCAAACGCCGTCATGAGCTTGTGGTCACGCAGACGTTCAGCAATTTTGTGCGCGTTATAGGTTTCGTTTGCCTTCAGGCCGAAGACCTGCGCGGTACCCGATTTAGCGGCCACTTTGTAGGGTGCGCCAGCGAAGTACTTATGCGCCGTCCCGTTTGGACGGTTTGCCACGCCGTACATACCGTCTTTGGCGATTTCCCAGAAGCCGGAATGGATATCGCCCACCGGTGCCTCATGCGGCTGGATCCACGGGACTTTCTTGCCATTCTCAACCGTACTTTGCAGCAGATGAGGAACCTTCACCACGCCGTCGTTGATGAGGATCATCATCGCTTTGTTCATCTGCAGCGGGGTGGCTGTCCAGTAACCCTGGCCAATCCCGACCGGAATGGTATCACCCTGGTACCACGGCTTCTTAAAGCGCTTCAGTTTCCATTCGCGGGTGGGCATATTGCCAGAACGTTCTTCCGCAAGATCTATGCCGGTGTAGTGTCCGTAGCCGAATTTACTCATCCACGTCGACAGACGATCAATACCCATGTCATAGGCGACCTGGTAGAAGAAGGTATCCGCAGACTCTTCCAGTGATTTGGTCACGTTCAGATGACCGTGACCCCATTTCTTCCAGTCGCGGTAACGTTTTTCAGAGCCTGGTAACTGCCACCAGCCGGGGTCAAACAGGCTGGTATTGCGATTGATCACGCCCGCACTCAGTGCAGAAACCGCAACGTAAGGTTTTACCGTTGACGCAGGCGGGTAAACACCCTGTGTCGCACGGTTCACAAGCGGGGTGTTCGGATCGTTAAGCAGACCGGAATAATCTTTGCTGGAGATACCGTCCACGAAGAGGTTAGGGTCGTAGCTCGGCATGGAGACCATGGCCAGAATTCCACCGGTGCGCGGGTCGGTGACGATAACGGCGGCACGGCTGCCAGCCAGCAGGGTTTCGATATACTGCTGCAGCTTAAGGTCGAGTGTCAGATACACATCATGGCCCGCCTGCGGCGGCACCTCTTTCAGCTGGCGGATTACGCGGCCACGGTTGTTAACTTCAACCTCTTCATAACCGGTTTCGCCGTGCAGCACATCTTCATAATAACGCTCAATCCCCAGCTTACCGATATCATGCGTTGCGGCGTAGTTGGCCAGCTTGCCGTCTTTATCAAGGCGGTCAACGTCTTTATCGTTAATCTTGGAAACGTAGCCAATCACGTGCGTCAGCGCAGAGCCGTAAGGATAGAAGCGGCGCTTATAGCCTTTCACTTCCACGCCGGGGAATCGATACTGGTTCACGGCAAAACGGGCCACCTGCACTTCTGTCAGGTTGGTTTTGACTGGAATAGACGTGAAGCGGTGAGAACGGGAACGCTCTTTTTTAAAGGCGGCGATATCGTCATCGTTGAGATCGACCACGCTTCTCAGCGCGTTCAGCGTATCCTGCACGTTGTCGACCTTTTCCGGCATCATCTCGATTTGATAGATGGTGCGGTTTAAGGCCAGCGGCGTGCCGTTACGGTCGTAGATAATGCCGCGGCTTGGCGCGATAGGTACCAGCTTGATGCGGTTCTCGTTTGAACGCGTCTGGTAGTCGGTAAAGCGGACAATTTGCAGATTATAGAGGTTGGCGATCAGCACGCCGGTCAGCAGCAAAATCCCCGTAAAGGCGACCAGTGCCCGGCGCACAAACAGCGCGGACTCAGCCGTATAGTCGCGAAAAGAATTCTGTAGTTTCATCCGCTGCTTAATCTACCCTGGTCAGTCATTACTCGCGGTGGTAGGGGTGGTTGGTAGTAATGCTCCACGCGCGGTAAAGGCTTTCTGCCACCAGCACCCTAACAAGCGGGTGGGGGAGCGTCAGCGCGGAGAGAGACCAACTTTGTTCTGCTGCCGCTTTGCAGGCGGGGGATAACCCTTCAGGTCCGCCAATCAACAGACTGACATCACGACCATCCTGCTTCCAGCGCTCCAGTTCGTGCGCCAGCTGCGGCGTATCCCAGGGTTTACCTGGAATATCGAGGGTAACGATGCGATTTTTGCCTGCGGCAGCCAGCATCAGTTCGCCCTCTTTATCGAGAATACGTTTGATATCCGCGTTCTTGCCGCGCTTACCGGCAGGAATTTCCACCAGTTCGAACGGCATATCTTTTGGAAAACGACGCAGATACTCAGTAAAACCGGTTTGTACCCAGTCCGGCATTTTGGTGCCGACAGCGACCAGCTGCAACTTCACGCATTAACCCCAGAGTTTTTCCAGCTCATACAGGCGACGACTCTCTTCCTGCATGACATGGACAATCACATCGCCGAGATCGACAACCACCCAGTCGGCGGTCGCTTCACCTTCAACGCCAAGCGGTAACAGCCCTGCTGCACGTGATTCCTGAACGACGTGATCGGCAATCGAAACCACATGGCGAGTAGATGTACCGGTGCAGATAATCATGCAGTCGGTGATGCTGGATTTACCTTTTACGTCGATAGCGATGATGTCCTGACCTTTCAGGTCATCAATTTTGTCGATAACAAAATCCTGGAGTGCTTTACCCTGCAAGTTTTCCCCCTGGGTGAATGAGATTGTGTAACTATAAATTCGTAGCCAGACAGTATACCTGAACTGACGCCAGTGTCGGGACAAATGTCACCGGCCGGGCTTTTGAAGGCGGGTATCATCCCACCCTCCGCCGGAGATTGCATCGCCATTTTTGTAAAACAATTTCTGTAAAGCAATGATCGGCGGGAAAGTCTGGCAGCGGAGGATAACAGTATGGCTTACCCTGTCAAGGCAGGATAATCAATCAGCCGCTTTTTCTTGCCTCAGGCTATGCGTCTGCGCTTTTCTGATACAACCCGTGCTGATTGATATACGCCAGCACTGACGAAGGCAGCATATCGTCACAGGCTAAACCCTGCTGCAGGCGCTCGCGAATGAGCGTCGCAGAAATATCAAACCACGGCGTTTCTGCCAGATAAATCTTCCCGGCTGGCTGATTATGCAGATCTTCCACGTTGTCGGTGAGATGAGCTTCAAGCCATTGCTGGTACTGTGGTTCGCGCATGGTCAGCGGATACCCGGGGCGACGGCACACGAGAAGGTGGCTGTTCTCCAGTATGGTTTCATACTGATGCCAGGTAGGAAAGTTGAGCAGGGAATCCTGACCGATAATAAAGGCCAGCGGTTTATCCGGCCCTTGTTCAGCTCGCCACTCCTGCAGCGTCTGGGACGTCCAGGACGGGGTGTTGCGACGTAACTCCCGTTCGTCAAGACGGAAAAGGGGTTTATCCGCAATCGCCAGCGCGAGCATCTCTTTTCGCTGTTCGCTGGTGGCCTCTGGCTGAGGACGGTGCGGCGGAACGTTATTGGGCATAATGATTACGCGCTGCAGGCCAATCAGATTCGCCAGAATTTCAACCGGCTTAAGATGCCCGTAATGCACCGGGTCGAAGGTTCCGCCGTACAGCGCTTGTAGAGAATGCATGCTATCCATCGATAAATACGTCTGCCAGCGCCTTGTGGCAGAGCAGCAGTGAAAGGCTTTCCAGCTCCGACCAGACCGACTGACCGTAATCTTGTTTCAACGTGAGCTCAGCGCGCATCAAAAGCTGTACAGCCTGGCGCAGCTGTTCATGACTCAGGCGGTTGATGGCCTCGGTGGTCATCGCCCTGCGGTTTTGCCATACACGGTGTTTATCAAACAGTGAACGCAATGGCGTATGGGCAGATTGACGCTTTAGCGTATTCAGTAACAACAGCTCTCGCTGGAGCGTGCGCAGCAAAATGACAGGTTCACTGCCTTCAAGGCGCAGCTGCTGCAATATGTGTAGCGCGCGTTTGCTCTTTGCTGACAGCAGCGCGTCAACCCAGTGAAACGGCGTAAAGTGGGCGGCATCGTTTACCGCCTGCTCAACACGCGGTAACGTCAGTTTACCGTCAGGCCAAAGCAGAGAAAGCCTGTCGAGTGCCTGCGCCAGCGCCAGCAGGTTGCCTTCATAGCAGTAGCAAAGCAGCTGGTTTGCCGCCTCATCCAACTGAAGATTGTGCTGTTTTGCTCGCGCGGCTACCCATTTAGGCAGATGTGCCTGTTCAGGTGTCTGGCAGGTGACCTGCACAGCGTTGGTCGCAAGTTGAGTAAACCACGCTGCGTTTTCCTGCGCCTTGGTGAGCTTGTTGCCGCGCACAATCAGCAGCAGATCGCTGTGTAACAGGCTGACCAGGGTAGCGAGTTGCTCATTCATGGCCGCGTTAGGGCCATTTTCCGGCAGCAGGATCTGGATTGTCTGGCGCGATGCAAACAGGCTCATTGCCTGGCAAAGTGAAAAGAGGGCGTTCCAGTCGGTGTTGTTGTCCAGCTGGACGGTGTGGTGTTCATCAAAGCCCTGAGCGACCGCCGCGTGACGAACGGCATCCAGACTTTCCTGAAGTAATAGCGGATCGTTTCCGAGCAGCAGATACGCCGCGCGCAGCCCTTCATTGAGCTGCGCGCGGAGTTGTTCAGGATACAACCTGATCATCAGTTACCCATCGACGTTGACATGGTCGGCGCGTTAGCGTCCGGTGTGTCGATAATGTCAGAGCCTTGTTTCGTCGACGCAGCAATGCTTGGCAGTTTACGGATCAGCTGTTCCGCTGCCTTATCATACATTTCGTTGATGATAATCTGCTGCTCGGCATCTTTTGCCAGCGCCGTTTGCGGGTTATCGAAGAACGAACGGTAGACTTTCGTACTGATTGGATAAATATCTTTACCCGGGATCAATACGGCCGCTTTCACGTTAAGCACCATCTGATATTCCGCAGTACGGCCATCCTGGAAGATGGACGCGGTATCTTTAGACAACGTCGAGGTCAGGATGCGGAATGACGGAACATCCTGGCGCAAAGTGCCTTTCTCGATCAACTCAACATCGTTCAAACGGAGCTGGTTACGAACAGCCCGGCTGAGTGGGCCATTCGGATCCGAAGAGTCGAAGATCAACGTTTTCATCTGAGGCGGCACTGCCGTAGTATTGCGCAGATGCCACCCGCAACCTGCGGTGACAAGCACCGCCAGGGATAAGAGTATTGTTGCCAGTTGTCGCACGTTTCCTCCCGCGCTTAGCCAACGACCAGATTAAGCAGTTTACCTGGTACGTAGATCACTTTACGTACGGTAACGCCCTCAAGATATTTTGCAACCAGCGGTTCCTGACCTGCGCGTTCGCGAACCTGCTCTTCGGTTGCATCAACAGCCACGGTGATTTTACCACGCACTTTGCCGTTGACCTGCACCACAACCAGGGTGGTGTTTTCCACCATCGCTGATTCGTCTGCCACAGGCCACGGCGCGTTGTCGATATCGCCTTCGCCTTTCAGCTCCTGCCACAGGGTGAAGCTGGCGTGTGGCGTGAACGGGTTCAACATGCGAACAACGGCCAGCAGCGCTTCACGCATGATGGCACGATCCTGCTCGCCATCCTGCGGGGCTTTCGCCAGCTTATTCATCAGTTCCATAATAGCCGCAATTGCGGTATTGAAGGTCTGACGACGACCAATATCATCGGTTACTTTCGCAATTGTTTTATGAACATCACGACGCAGCGCCTGCTGATCTTCAGTCAGTGTCGCAGCGTTCAGTGCTGGCGCATCACCCTGTGAGGTGTGCTCGTAAACCAGTTTCCAGACGCGTTTCAGGAAGCGGTTAGCGCCTTCAACGCCGGATTCCTGCCATTCGAGGGTCATGTCGGCCGGTGAGGCAAACATCATGAACAGACGCACGGTGTCAGCGCCGTAACGCTCAACCATGACCTGCGGGTCGATACCGTTGTTTTTGGACTTGGACATCTTGCTCATGCCGGTGTAAACCAGTTCATGACCTTCAGCGTCTTTCGCCTTAACGATACGGCCTTTTTCGTCGCGCTCAACGATCGCATCAACAGGAGAAACCCAGTTACGTTCGCCGTTCGCGCCCACGTAATAGAACGCATCTGCCAGCACCATGCCCTGACACAGCAGCTGTTTCGCGGGTTCGTCAGAGTTCACCATGCCCGCATCGCGCATCAGCTTATGGAAGAAGCGGAAGTAGAGCAGGTGCATGATGGCGTGTTCGATACCACCGATGTAGATGTCTACCGGCAGCCAGTAGTTTGCCGCATCGGAATCCAGCATACCGTCCTGATACTGCGGGCAGGTGTAGCGCGCGTAGTACCAGGAGGATTCCATAAAGGTGTCGAAGGTGTCGGTTTCACGCAGCGCAGGCTGACCGTTGACGGTGGTTTTTGCCCACTCAGGATCGGCTTTGATCGGGCTGGTGATGCCGTCCATGACCACGTCTTCCGGCAGGATCACCGGCAGCTGATCTTCAGGCGTTGGCATGACGGTGCCGTCTTCCAGCGTCACCATTGGAATTGGCGCACCCCAGTAACGCTGACGGGAAACCCCCCAGTCGCGCAGACGGAAGTTCACTTTACGCTCGCCTACGCCCAGCGAAGCCAGCTTGTCGGCAATGGCGTTGAAGCCGTCTTCAAAGCTCAGGCCGCTGAATTCGCCGGAGTTGAAGAGGGTGCCTTTTTCGGTCAGCGCTTGCTCGGACAGGTCGGGTTCAGAACCATCGGCGGCCAGAATAACCGGTTTGATGGTCAGACCGTATTTGGTGGCAAATTCGTAGTCGCGCTGGTCGTGACCCGGAACGGCCATTACGGCGCCCGTGCCGTACTCCATTAGAACGAAGTTCGCGGCCCAGACAGGGATGGCTTCGCCAGTCAGTGGGTGAATGGCTTTAAAGCCAGTATCAACGCCTTTTTTCTCCATCGTCGCCATGTCGGCTTCGGCCACTTTGGTGTTACGGCACTCGTCGATGAAGGTAGCCAGCTCCGGATTGTTCTCTGCCGCTTTCTGCGCCAGCGGGTGACCTGCGGCTACGGCCAGGTAGGTCGCGCCCATGAAGGTATCCGGACGGGTGGTGTAGACGGTCAGGGTCTGGTCGTAGTTCTCAACGTTGAAGGTAATCTCCACGCCTTCAGAACGGCCGATCCAGTTGCGCTGCATGGTCTTAACGGTATCTGGCCAGTGATCCAGTTTATCCAGATCGTTCAGCAGTTCGTCGGCGTAAGCGGTGATTTTGATAAACCACTGTGGGATCTCTTTACGCTCAACTTTAGTGTCACAGCGCCAGCAGCAGCCGTCGATAACCTGTTCGTTTGCCAGAACGGTCTGGTCATTCGGACACCAGTTAACGGCGGAGGTCTTCTTATACACCAGGCCTTTTTTGTACAGCTCAGTGAAGAACTTCTGCTCCCAACGGTAATATTCCGGGGTACAGGTTGCCAGCTCGCGGCTCCAGTCATAGCCAAAGCCCAGCATTTTGAGCTGGTTTTTCATGTACGCGATGTTGTCGTACGTCCACGGCGCCGGTGCGGTGTTGTTTTTAACCGCCGCGCCTTCAGCAGGCAGACCGAATGCATCCCAGCCGATTGGCTGCAGGACGTTTTTGCCCAGCATGCGCTGGTAGCGTGCAATCACATCACCGATGGTGTAGTTACGCACGTGGCCCATGTGTAGTCGACCAGAAGGATAGGGAAGCATCGACAGGCAGTAATACTTCTCTTTGCTCTCGTCTTCGGTTACTTCAAAGGTGCGCTTCTCGTCCCAGTGTTGCTGGACTTTTGATTCTATCTCTTCCGGGCGGTATTGCTCTTGCATGGCAGCCAGTGGTCCTGTTTTCAATACAGCTACTAAATGTAGCCAATGGATGTGGTATCTCAGATCCGCATAGCATAGCCCAAACGCCCGCGTCAAAACAGCCTTTCGCACAAATGCACTTTGCAGGAATTTACCGGGTCTGTGCTTCACCTGACAAAGCGGCGGCGAAATAAGGTCTATTATTAGAAATAGTTACTTACCCGGGAGGCAAAATGATGAACAAGGTTGCTCAATTTTACCGCGAACTGGTAGCGACACTGACGGAACGGCTGCGCAACGGCGAGCGCGATATCGACGCGCTGGTCGAACAGGCTCGCTCCCGGGTGGCGCAAACGGGTGAGTTAACGCGAACCGAAGTGGAAGAGGTGACGCGAGCCGTGCGGCGTGATCTGGAAGAGTTCGCGCGCAGTTACGAGGAGAGCCAGGACGAGGTCGCGGACAGTGTCTTTATGCGGGTGATTAAAGAGAGTCTGTGGCAGGAGCTGGCGGATATCACCGACAAAACGCAGCTGGAGTGGCGCGAGGTGTTTCAGGATTTGAACCACCACGGCGTCTACCAGAGCGGTGAAGTGGTGGGGCTGGGGAACCTGGTCTGTGAGAAGTGTCATCACCATATTGCGGTGTACACGCCGGACGTGCTGCCGCTGTGTCCGAAGTGCGGGCACGATCAGTTCCAGCGTCGGCCGTTTGAGCCCTAGGTAAAAGCAAAACTGTTTGCTCCCTCTCCCCATGGGAGAGGGTTGGGGTGAGGGCATCAGGCCGCACTATAGTAAGCCAGTCTCTCCGCCAGCAAATCCACAAACGCCCCCCGGTCGATGTTCACCATCACCGTAGTATTCGGTTTATTCCCCGTCAGCGAGTAATAATCCACTACCGTCATGCCCTGGGTGTATTTTCCCTGCGTCTCAACGCCAACCCATCTGTCCACCGTGGTAAACATCTCAGGTTTTAACAGCCAGGCAATGGTGCACGGGTCGTGCAGCGGTGCGCCTTGGAAGCCCCACTTCTCGGCTTTGTGATACTCCATAAAGAAGTCGAGCAGTTCGGCCACGGTTGTCGCAACCGGGTTGCCCACCGAGCGGAAGCGCTCAATATCGTCCACCATAATCTGCGCGCGGTGGGTAACATCCAGCCCCGCCATCACAATCGGTAATCCTGACTGGAAGACAATCTCCGCCGCTTCCGGGTCGACAAAGATGTTGAACTCCGCCGCTGGCGTCCAGTTCCCCAGCCCCATTGCGCCCCCCATCATCGCGATCCGGGCGATTTTACCGTGCAGTTCCGGATGACTGTTCAGCAGCAGCGCAACGTTGGTTTGTGGTCCGGTTGCCACCAGCGTTACGGGCTCTGCGCTTTCGCGCAGCACCTTCGCCATCAGCTCGACGGCGGTACAGTTTTGCGGTGCAAACACCGGTTCCGGCAGCGTAGGGCCGTCCAGCCCGCTTTCACCATGAACGTTGTCGGCAATAATGAGCTCGCGCATCAGCGGCTTCACGGCCCCACCCGCAACCGGAATATCGGTGCGTTTAAGCAGCGTGAGCATGCGCAGCACGTTGCGCAGGGTTTTTTCAGGCGTCTGGTTTCCGGCGGATGAGGTGACGGCTTTTACGTCGAGTTCAGGGGAGGCAAGTGCAAGGACGAGTGCGATCGCGTCATCATGACCTGGATCGCAATCGAGAATGATCGGCTGTGCCATAGGGTTCTCCATTCTTAGCGTTATTTTGTGACAAGGTTAACGCTGCAATGTGACGCCGACGAGAAGCAGAGTGTGAAAGCGTGAAGCAGTGCGCAATCCGCAGATCGCGCACCGGGAAGATTAATGCAGGATTTTGGCGAGGAAGTCTTTGGCGCGGTCAGATTTCGGGTTGGCAAAGAACTCTTCTTTCGGAGAGTCTTCCACAATTTTCCCTTCGTCCATAAAGATCACGCGGTTGGCCACTTTACGGGCGAAGCCCATTTCGTGGGTTACGACCATCATGGTCATCCCTTCGTGCGCCAGCTCGACCATTACGTCCAGCACTTCGTTGATCATCTCAGGATCGAGCGCCGACGTTGGCTCATCAAACAGCATCGCCACCGGATCCATACACAGCGCGCGGGCGATCGCCACGCGCTGCTGTTGGCCGCCAGAAAGCTGTGCCGGGAACTTATCGGCATGTGCCGAGAGACCCACGCGTTCCAGGAGCTTCAGCCCTTTCTCGCGCGACGCCTTTTTATCACGCTTAAGCACTTTAACCTGTGCCAGCGTCAGGTTCTCGATGATAGAGAGGTGAGGGAACAGCTCAAAATGCTGAAACACCATGCCGACGTGTGAGCGAAGCTGAGCAAGATTGGTTTTCTTGTCGTTCACTTTGGTACCGTTAACGACAATTTCACCCTGCTGCACCGGCTCCAGGCCGTTAACGGTTTTGATCAGCGTCGACTTACCGGAGCCGGACGGTCCACACACCACCACGACGTCGCCTTTTTTCACTTCGGTGGAGCAGTCGGTCAGCACCTGAAAGTGCCCATACCATTTCGAAACATTTTTCAGGGAAATCATTATACAGTCCTTTTCTTCAGCCAGCTGACCAACAGCGACGCGCTTAAACTAATCACAAAATAGACCCCACCCGCGAAGAGGACCATCTCAACCTGCGTACCATCACGCTCGCCGATGGTGGACGCGGTACGGAAGAAGTCTGCCAGGCTCAGGACGTAGACCAGAGAGGTATCCTGGAACAGCACGATGCCCTGTGTCAGCAGGAGCGGAACCATGGCGCGGAACGCCTGCGGCAGAATAATGAGCTGCATGGATTGCCAGTGGGTCATCCCCAAAGCCAGTGCGGCGCTGGACTGCCCGCGGGAGATACTCTGAATGCCCGCACGGATAATCTCGGAGTAGTAAGCGGCCTCAAACATCGAGAATGCCACCATGGCGGAGATCAGGCGGATATCGGTTTTCGGCGACAGTCCCAGTACGTTCTGCAGGAAGCCGGGAACAATCAGGTAAAACCACAGCAGCACCATCACCAGCGGAATGGAGCGGAAGACGTTAACGTAGGCAGTCGCAAACCAGGCGAGGGGTTTAAAGCTCGACAGGCGCATCACCGCCAACAGGGTGCCCCAGACGATACCGATGATGATGGCGATCACGGTGATCTTTAAGGTGATCACCAGGCCATCCAGCAGGTAAGGCATGGATGGAACGATAGAACTCCAGTCAAATTCGTACATTATTTGCCCCCCAGATTGCCCGGCAGGCGAATTTTGCGTTCAACCAGGTTCATCACCAGCATGATGAAAGCGTTAATCAGAACGTAAGCGAGGGTAATCGCGGTGAAGGATTCCCACGCGTGGGCGGAGTAGTCCAGCAGCTTACCCGCCTGCGCCGCCATATCCACCAGACCAATAGTCGAGGCGATGGCCGAGTTTTTCACCAGGTTCATCATCTCTGACGTCATCGGTGGAACGATAACGCGATAGGCGTTAGGCAGCAGAACGTAACGGTAGGCTTGCGGCAGCGTCAGGCCCATCGCCAGAGCCGCGTTCTTTTGCCCGCGCGGCAGTGACTGGATGGCAGCACGCACCTGTTCGCAAACGCGCGCGGCGGTGAACAGCCCCAGGCACAGCATGGAAGAGACAAAGAACTGAACGTTAGGATCCAGTTCCGCCTTGAACCACATGCCGATATTTTCCGGCAGCAGTTCCGGAATGACCAGATACCAGGTAAAGAACTGCACGATCAGCGGAACGTTACGGAACAGTTCCACGTACAGGGTGCCGAGTGTTGAAAGAAAGCGATTGGGAACGGTGCGCAGAATACCGAACAGCGAACCGACAAGAAACGCGATAATCCACGCCGTTATCGATAGCGCAACGGTGACCTGAAAGCCGCTCCACAGCCAGCCAAGATAGGTGGTGTTGCCGAACGGGGCTTGTTGCAGAAAGATGCCCCAGTTCCAGTCAATTGACATAATAAACTCCAGAAAAAAAAGGGTAGCAGCGCTACCCTCGAAGATTGGTGAGAAGCTCATTTTCGCGCTGAGTGGGGAACGACCACTCAACGTATAGTCTGTCCATGCTTCCCGACAATCGAGAGGGCAGGAGATCCCGCCCCTGTCGTTCTAATTAGTTAAGCGCTTTATCGTTTGGTGATTTGAACAGTGCTTTCATGTCGTCAGACAGTTCAAAGTTCATGTTGAGGTTCTTTGGTGGAATCGGGTTCTTAAACCATTTGTCGAACCATTTTTCCGCGTCGCCGGATGTCTGTGCCTGCGCGATGGTGTCATCAATCAGCTTTTTGAAGTCAGCATCGTCTTTACGCAGCATACAACCGTAGGCTTCTTTCGACTGCGCGGTGCCCACGATTTCCCAGTTGTCTGGTTTCTTCGCTTTCGCACGTTCGCCCGCCAGCAGGGCGTCATCCATCATAAACGCGACGGCACGACCGCTTTCCAGGGTACGGAAGGAGTCGCCATGGTCTTTCGCGCTGATGATGCGCATATCCATTTTCTTCTCGTCGTTCAGCTTGTGCAGCAGCACTTCGGAAGTCGTACCGGAGGTCACAACGACCGCTTTGCCTTTCAGGTCAGCAAAATCTTTGATTGCGCCGCCTTTCTTGGTCAGCAGACGGGTGCCCACGACAAAGATGGTGTCGGAGAAGGCGGCCTGTTTCTGACGCTCAAGGTTGTTGGTGGTGGAGCCACACTCGAAATCAAAGGTGCCGTTTTGCAGCAGTGGAATACGGTTCTGTGAAGTGATTGGGATCAGCTTCACCTGCAGGTCAGGTTTGTTCAGCTTTTTCTTCACAGCTTCAACGATGGCGTTGGAGTAATCCTGTGAATAGCCTACGACTTTTTGCGTGTTGTCGTAGTAAGAGAACGGGACAGAAGATTCACGGTGGCCGACCACGATGACGCCGTTTTTGGCAATCTTGTCGAGAGTGCTGCCTGCTGCCGGAGCATCTTCAGCGTGAACGACGCCAGCAGACATTCCCATAACCAGCATTGCTGTGGCCAGTTTACGTAATTGCATACCCAACTCCTTTCTTATCAGCGCCAGTGACGCATTGATACCCATTGTGATGTTGTTATATCTCGCGCTATGCGAGTGCAGTGTTATGCAAGCTTGTTAACATTTAGTCTGGCTTAATGTAAAGATTTTGCTGCGTTATTGTTTATTTTTGCGAAGCGCGCCGCACCATTCAGAGGCAATAATCTTTCGTTGCACCGTTTCGGTGCTGCCGATGATCTACGCTGGTGCGACAAGGTTGCACGTTAAGCCAAACTGCGTTTGCGCGAATAAACAAAGCAATAGGCGTGCCAGAATGGGAGTTTGGAGGGTATTGTCGGGTGGCGGCTACGCCTTACCCGACCTACGAAGCGAAATGTAGGCCGGGTAAGGCGTAGCCGCCACCCGGCAGGAAGAGGTGAGATTACTGGCGACGCTGACGCAGACTCATCAGCACCGCGGCAAAGCCGAACAGCGTGGTCAAAATCCACAGCGGCCAGTTGCCGGTACGTGCGTACGGCGTCAGCCCCGTGGTAGGCGTGACTGTAGTGGTCAGCACCTCGCGGGTGAACTGCGGGATCATCGCCTGAATGTCACCCTGCGGACCAATCACAGCGGTGATGCCGTTGTTGGTGCTGCGCAGCAGCGGACGCGCCAGCTCCAGGGAGCGCATGCGCGCCATCTGGAAGTGCTGCCACGGGCCGATTGACTTACCAAACCACGCATCGTTGGAGATGGTCAGCAGATAGTCAGTATCCGGGCGGAAATTATCGCGCACCTGTTCCCCGAGAATAATTTCGTAGCAGATGGCCGCCGTCAGGGCGAGACCGTGCGCGTGCAGCTGAGGCTGAACGTACGGACCGCGGCTGAAAGAGGACATCGGCAGGTCAAAGAACGGGGCCAGCGGGCGCAGAATCGACTCCAGCGGGACAAATTCACCAAACGGTACCAGGTGATTCTTATTGTACCGGTCGGTGGAGTTGTAGCTGTATTCGCTGTCTTTGCCGAGCGTAATGATGGTGTTGTAGGTGTCGTAGCGGTTTTGCTGATTCAGGCGTGCATCAACGATGCCGGTAATCAGCGTGCTGCCGCGCGCCACAAGCAGATCGTTCATCATGTTGAGGAACGGCTGCTGGTTAATTTCCAGATCGGGAATGGCGGACTCCGGCCAGATAATCAGCTGGGATTTACCCATCACCTCTTCGGTGGCGTTGGCGTAGATCTTCAGCGTATTCAGCAGCTCTTTTTCGTCCCACTTCATGGACTGTGGGATATTCCCCTGCACCATGGAGACCTGCATGGCGCGCTCGGGTTCAGGCGTGAACCACTGGATATAGCGCAGCGGGAAGGGCAGAGCGAACAGCACCAGCGCCACAGCCAGCGGTTTCCAGCAGCGCGTGACCAGCGCCAGCACCAGCAGGCCGCTGACCACCATCAACAGGAAGTTAATGGCTTCAACGCCCATCACCGGTGCCAGCCCTTTCAGCGGGCCGTCAATCTGGCTGTAGCCGAACTGCAGCCACGGGAAGCCGGTAAGCACCCATCCGCGCAGGAACTCGGTAATTTGCCAGACAACCGGCGCGGCAATCGCGACGCGCAGCCAGGTGGTTTTAGGCCACAGACGCGAGAGGATCCCTGCGAACAGTCCGGTATAGAGCGAGAGATAGGCGGCGAGCAGCACAACGAGGAAGACGTTAACCGGCCCCGGCATGCCGCCAAACTGCGCGATGCTGACGTAGACCCAGTTGATGCCTGAGCCAAACAGCCCCAGCCCCCAGAAGTAACCGATGGCGGCAGCCTGTACCGGACGCCGATTCAGGGTTAAACCCTGAAGCCCCATCAGGGAGAGAAGGGCCGCGGGCCAGATGTCGTAAGGAGAAAAAGCCAGCGTACCGCTGGCTCCGAGCAACAGCGCCAGCAGCAAACGGACGCGCTGGCGTTCAAGTAATGGGGCAAATGCCATTTACATTAATCTTCCAGTTTTGGCACCGGTGAGTCGTCCGGCGTTCTGACGTGAACCTGAATAATACGTCGGCTGTCGGCCATGGCGACTTTGAATTGGTAACCGTCGATGTCAACGGTCTCTCCGCGCGCCGGAAGATGACCAAAGGCCTGCATCACCAGTCCGCCAATGGTATCGACCTCTTCATCGCTGAAGTGAGTGCCGAAGGCGTCGTTGAAGTCCTCAATCGAGGCCAGCGCGCGCACGGTCCATGTGTGGCGGCTAAGCTGACGGAAGTCGATATCTTCTTCTTCGTCATACTCGTCTTCGATTTCGCCTACGATCAGCTCAAGAATATCTTCGATCGTGACCAGACCTGAGACGCCGCCGAATTCATCAATAACAATCGCCATGTGGTAACGCTGAGAGCGAAACTCTTTCAGCATCCGATCCACACGTTTACTTTCCGGCACAACCACGGCCTGGCGTAACACTTTTTCCATGCTGAAGGCTTCGGCATCGCTGCGCATAAACGGCAGCAGATCTTTGGCCATCAAAATCCCTTCGATGTGATCTTTGTCTTCGCTGATGACCGGGAAACGCGAGTGGGCGGATTCGATGATCACATCGAGGCACTCGTCCAGCGTCTGGTTACGTTTCAGGGTGATCATCTGCGAGCGGGGGATCATGATGTCGCGGACGCGCTGGTCGGCGATGTCCATGACCCCTTCGAGCATTTCGCGCGTATCTTCGTCGATAAGGTCGTTCTGCCCGGAATCACGAATCAGCTCCAGCAGTTCATCACGGTTTTTCGGTTCGCCGTGGAAAAGCTGGTTCAGAATGAGGGAGAAAAATCCCTTTTTACTGTTTGTCGTGTCGCTACTGTGTGAATTGTCGTCGCTCATGGCGTTTGTTAAGGGTTCTCTTGTGAGTTCAATGTTTACCGCCGCGCTATGTCCTTACGCGGCGGCATGTTAGTCAGGCGTTAGACCGACTATTCTTTCTCGGCAATGTACGGATCCTCATAGCCCAGAGCAAGCATTATCTCTGTCTCGAGGGACTCCATCTCTTCCGCTTCGTCATCTTCAATGTGATCGTAGCCCAGCAGGTGCAGGCTGCCGTGTACCACCATATGCGCCCAGTGGGCGTCGAGCGGCTTTTGCTGCTCTTTGGCTTCCTGTTCAACCACCTGACGGCAGATAATCAGATCGCCAAGCAGCGGCATCTCGATGCCCGGTGGCGCTTCGAACGGGAAAGAGAGCACGTTGGTCGGCTTATCTTTCCCGCGGTAGGTCAGGTTAAGCTCATGGCTTTCTGCTTCATCCACCAGGCGAATCGTGACTTCTGATTCTTCCTGAAACTGGGGGATAACCGCATCCAGCCATTTCTGAAACTGTGCCTCATCTGGCATGCCGGAATTATCTTCACAGGCCAGCTGTAAATCGAGGATCACCTGACTCATTTCTGTTCTTGCTCCTGCGCTTCGCGCTTACGTTCCGCGGCCTGCTCGGCCCTGCGTTTTTGATCTGCCTCTTCCCAGGCTTCATAGGCGTTAACGATACGTGCGACCACCGGGTGGCGGACGACGTCTTCACTGTGGAAGAAGTTGAAGCTGATTTCATCGACCTCAGCCAGGACTTCAATGGCGTGGCGCAGGCCAGATTTGGTGCTGCGCGGCAGGTCGATCTGGGTGACATCACCGGTGATAACCGCTTTCGAGTTAAAGCCAATACGCGTCAGGAACATCTTCATCTGTTCGATGGTGGTGTTCTGGCTCTCATCGAGAATGATGAACGCGTCGTTAAGCGTACGGCCACGCATGTAGGCCAGCGGCGCAACTTCAATCACGTTACGCTCAATCAGCTTTTCAACTTTCTCAAAGCCTAACATCTCGAACAGCGCGTCATAAAGCGGACGCAGATAAGGGTCCACTTTCTGACTTAAATCGCCCGGCAGAAAGCCCAGTTTTTCACCCGCCTCAACGGCAGGTCGGGTCAGCAGAATACGACGGATATCCTGACGCTCCAGCGCATCCACCGCAGCGGCAACGGCGAGATAGGTTTTACCCGTACCTGCCGGGCCCACGCCGAAGGTGATGTCGTGGTCGAGGATATTGGCGATATACTGCGCCTGGTTCGGCGTACGTGGCTTGATGACGCCGCGTTTAGTCTTGATGTTGATCGCCTTGCCGTAGTCCGGCACGCTTTCTGCGCTTTGCTCAAGCACGCGAGCCTCTTTAATGGCGAGGTGAATTTGTTCCGGTTCGATGTCCTGAATCTCGCCACGCATTGGGGCGGTATCGACATACAGGCTGCGCAGAATATCCGCAGCCGCGTTGACGCAGATAGGGCGTCCGGTGAGTTTGAAATGGTTATCGCGACGATTGATTTCGATACCCAGACGTCGTTCCAGTTGTTTGATGTTGTCATCAAACGGCCCGCACAGGCTCAGCAGGCGAGCGTTGTCTGCGGGCTCAAGGCTAATTTCACGCGTGTCTATATTCAAACCGTTCCTCTTTGAGTGTTTTGTAGGCCTGGCGACATAAAACTGTCATTACCGAAAGTATTCACGCCTTAGATTAAAGGCGCAAGCATTGCTATGCATATTGGGACGACGAGAGGAAATACAAGGCCTGCCGGAAAGGCAGGCCAGAAGGATTACGGCTGGTAAATACCCACGCCTGAATCGTTGACTTTGCGAGTGCGAGAGATAACGGATTCCGGAGATTCAGCAATTCGCAGGCCCATTTCGTCTTCGGTGCGTACCAGCTTCGCGCGCAGCGAGTTGGTCAGCACGTCGACAATCTCGACGTCCACGAATTTACCGATCATGTCCGGGGTGCCTTCAAAGTTCACCACGCGGTTGTTTTCGGTACGACCGGACAGTTCCATAATGCTCTTGCGCGAGGTGCCTTCCACCAGAATGCGCTGAACGGTGCCGAGCATACGGCGGCTCCACGCGTTGGCCTGCTGGTTAATACGCTCCTGCAGAATATACAGACGCTGCTTTTTCTCTTCTTCCGGCACATCGTCAACCATATCGGCCGCAGGTGTTCCAGGACGCGCAGAGAAGATGAAGCTGTAGCTGACATCAAAATTCACTTCACCAATGAGCTTCATGGTGCGCTCGAAGTCATCGGTGGTTTCGCCAGGGAAGCCAACGATAAAGTCGGAGCTGATTTGGATATCCGGACGCGCGGCAAGCAGCTTACGAATGGTGGATTTATACTCCAGCACCGTATGTGGACGGCCCATCAGGTTCAGCACGCGGTCAGAGCCACACTGAATCGGCAGGTGCAGGAAGCTCACCAGCTCTGGCGTATCGCGATACACCTCAATAATGTCGTCGGTAAATTCCATCGGGTGGCTGGTGGTAAAGCGAATACGGTCAATGCCGTCAATCGCAGCCACCAGGCGCAGCAGTTCAGCAAAGCTGCCGGTGGTGCCGTCGTAGTTCTCACCGCGCCAGGCGTTAACGTTCTGGCCCAGCAGGTTCACTTCGCGAACGCCCTGTGCGGCAAGCTGCGCGATTTCAAACAGAATGTCATCCGCGGGGCGGCTGACCTCTTCACCGCGGGTGTAAGGCACCACGCAGTAAGTACAATATTTGTTGCAGCCTTCCATGATGGAGACGAAAGCAGTCGGGCCATCAGCGCGCGGCTCTGGCAGACGGTCAAATTTTTCGATCTCCGGGAAGCTGACGTCAACGACCGGGCTGCGATTGCCGCGCACCTTATTGATCATCTCTGGCAGGCGGTGCAGGGTCTGTGGGCCAAAGACAATATCCACATACGGCGCTCTCTGGCGGATCAGCTTACCTTCCTGCGATGCGACGCAGCCGCCCACGCCGATGATCAGGTCCGGATTTTTACGCTTGAGAAGCTTCCAGCGGCCTAATACGTGAAAGACTTTCTCCTGCGCTTTTTCACGAATCGAACAGGTGTTCAGCAGCAGCACGTCCGCTTCTTTCACGTTTTCTGTCAGCTGGTATCCGTGGGTTGAATCCAGCAGATCGGCCATCTTAGATGAATCGTATTCGTTCATCTGACAGCCCCAGGTTTTTATATGGAGTTTTTTAGTCATCGACTTGCTCAGCTCAGGATTGCAAGCCGCGTATTGTAATGCTTTGGTGGGGTTGTGACCAGTATGAAGGTTATGGGCCTCAAGACCACAAAAATCCGGTAAACTTAAGGGATTCTCCAATAAGGAAAATTGACCATGACACTCCTACACACCGAAGTTGCCGTTGTCGGCGGCGGTATGGTCGGCGGCGCGCTGGCGCTGGGGCTGGCGCAACAGGGATTTGAAGTAACGGTAATTGAACAGTCTGCTCCGCCAGCCTTCGATCCCGCCAGCAAACCGGATGTGCGCATTTCCGCGATCAGCGCGGCGTCTGTCGATCTGCTGCGCGGGCTGGGCGTCTGGGAGGCGGTGCTGGCGATGCGCGCGCATCCTTACAGCCGTCTCGAAACCTGGGAGTGGGAAAATGCCCACGTCGCGTTTGATGCCGCCGAGCTGAAGCTGCCGCGTCTGGGCTATATGGTAGAGAACAACGTGCTCCAGCTCGCGCTCTGGCAGGCGCTGGAGGCGCACCCGAACGTCACGCTGCGTGTTCCTGACTCCCTCAAGGCGTTGCATCATCAACCGGGGGGATATGTGCTGACGCTGGATAACGGCGATGAGCTGGCCGTGAAGCTGGTGGTGGGGGCGGATGGTGCCAATTCGCAGGTCAGACAGATGGCGGGCATTGGCGTTCATGCCTGGCAGTATCAGCAATCCTGCATGCTGATCACCGTTCAGTGTGAAAATGCGCCCGGTGAGAGCACCTGGCAGCACTTTACCCCGAACGGCCCGCACGCCTTTTTACCGCTGTTTGATAACTGGGCCTCGCTGGTGTGGTACGACAAACCGGCGCGCATTCGCCAGCTGCAGGGGCTGAGTATGGAACAGCTGCAGCGTGAGATTCTGCTGCACTTCCCGAGCCGCTTAGGTCACGTCACGCCGGTTGCGGCTGGCGCATTCCCGCTCACGCGCCGTCACGCTTTACAGTATGCCCGTGAAGGGCTGGCGCTGGTGGGCGATGCGGCGCACACCATTCACCCGCTGGCCGGGCAGGGGGTGAATCTGGGATATCGTGATGTCGACGCGTTACTGGACGTGTTAGGTAATGCGCGCACTCATGCTGAAGCCTGGGCCAGCCATCAGATTCTGAAACGCTACCAGACGCGACGTATGGCGGATAACTTCATCATGCAGTCGGGGATGGATCTGTTCTACGCCGGGTTCAGTAACGACCTGGGGCCGGTGCGCATTTTGCGTAACATTGGGTTGATGGCGGCAGAGCGAGCCGGTGGTTTGAAGCGCCAGGCGCTGAAATACGCTCTCGGACTCTAATCCTTTTTCCCTCTCCCCGTGGGAGAGGGTCAGGGTGAGGGCATCAGGCCGCACAATTCTGTACAAAAACAAAAAAGCCCGCAGAGCGGGCTTTTTTGTTACTTAAGTGGCTGGGGTGCAGGGATTCGAACCCCGGAATGCTGGTATCAGAAACCAGAGCCTTACCGCTTGGCGACACCCCAATTGCGTTAAACAGACTGCTTAACGACTTTTTTAAATTGGCTGGGGTACGAGGATTCGAACCTCGGAATGCTGGTATCAGAAACCAGAGCCTTACCGCTTGGCGATACCCCAACAATTTTTTCTAGTCTATCGAATAACTCGACAGATTACTAATTTGGTGGCTACGACGGGATTCGAACCTGTGACCCCATCATTATGAGTGATGTGCTCTAACCAACTGAGCTACGTAGCCAGTACTGCAATCTTCGATGGCTGGGGTACCTGGATTCGAACCAGGGAATGCCGGTATCAAAAACCGGTGCCTTACCGCTTGGCGATACCCCAATACCGCGGAGAACCGCAAAATCGAAGAAAAATGGCTGGGGTACCTGGATTCGAACCAGGGAATGCCGGTATCAAAAACCGGTGCCTTACCGCTTGGCGATACCCCATCCGTGCAACGCTATCCTGGGAATGGTGCGGGAGGCGAGACTTGAACTCGCACACCTTGCGGCGCCAGAACCTAAATCTGGTGCGTCTACCAATTTCGCCACTCCCGCAAAAAAGATGGTGGCTACGACGGGATTCGAACCTGTGACCCCATCATTATGAGTGATGTGCTCTAACCAACTGAGCTACGTAGCCATCTTTTTTCGCGTTACCTTATCGGCGTTGCGGGGCGCATTATGCGTATAGACCCTTGCAGCGTCAACACCTTTTTCAACGAAAATAGCCGGAATGTGACTGTTTGGTTAGGTTGCGAACAGCGTGGCCGAATATTCGGCAATTATTGGTTATTAATCGGTTTTAGCAGGTGAAAAGTGGGGAAAAAAATCAGGCCCCGGAGGGCCTGATGTCTTCATATTGATTATTTGTAGGCAGACTGGTGAACGCCGACCGCACGTCCTGACGGATCGTTCATGGATTTGAACGATTCATCCCATTCAATCGCTTTGGCAGACGAGCAGGCAACGGAAGGACCACCCGGTACACATTCGGCAGCACTCGGTACCGGGAACAACTCTTCGAAAATTTCACGGTACAGATACGCCTCTTTCGAGCCCGGCGTGTTGTACGGGAAGCGGAAGCTTGCGGTTTCCAGCTGTTGGTCAGAAACCTGTTTCGCCGCCACCTCTTTCAGGGTATCGATCCAGCTGTAACCGACGCCATCAGAGAACTGCTCTTTCTGACGCCATGCAACGCTCGCCGGCAGGTAGGATTCAAAACATTCACGCAGGATATGTTTTTCCATTTTGCCGTTGCCGCACATTTTGTCCTGCGGGTTGATGCGCATCGCCACGTCGAGGAATTTCTTATCCAGGAACGGCACGCGCGCTTCCACGCCCCAGGCGGACATCGCTTTGTTGGCGCGCGCGCAGTCAAACATATGCAGCGCCTGCAGCTTACGCACCGTCTCTTCGTGCAGCTCTTTGGCGTTCGGCGCTTTGTGGAAGTACAGGTAGCCGCCAAATACTTCGTCAGAACCTTCACCGGAGAGCACCATTTTGATGCCCATCGCTTTGATCTTACGCGACATCAGGTACATCGGCGTTGAGGCGCGGATGGTGGTCACGTCATAGGTTTCAATGTGATAGATCACATCGCGGATCGCATCCAGACCTTCCTGCACGGTGAAGTGAATTTCATGGTGCACGGTGCCGAGGTGGTTCGCGACTTCCTGCGCGGCTTTCAGGTCAGGAGCCCCTTCCAGGCCTACAGCGAAGGAGTGCAGCTGCGGCCACCAGGCCTCAGAGCGCTCCTGATCTTCCACGCGGCGGGCCGCGAATTTTTTGGTGATCGCGGAGATCACGGAAGAGTCCAGGCCGCCGGAGAGCAGTACGCCGTAAGGCACGTCTGACATCAGGTGGCTTTTTACGGAATCTTCCAGCGCCTGACGCAGCTCGGTTTTGTCAGTCACGTTGTCTTTTACCGCGTCGTAGTCGAACCAGTCGCGCTGGTAGTACTGGCGGATCTCACCGTCTTTGCTCCACAGGTAGCTGCCTGCCGGGAACTCTTTAATGGTGCGGCACACCGGGACCAGGGCCTTCATTTCAGACGCAACGTAGAAGTTGCCGTGCTCATCGTGGCCCATGTACAGCGGGATAATACCGATGTGGTCGCGGCCAATCAAATAGGCGTCTTTTTCACTGTCGTACAGCGCGAAGGCAAACATGCCCTGCAGGTCGTCCAGGAACTCCGGGCCTTTTTCCTGATACAGCGCCAGGATCACTTCACAGTCGGAACCGGTCTGGAACGCGTAGCGATCGCCGTATTCGGCGCGCAGCGCCTGATGGTTGTAGATTTCACCGTTTACCGCCAGCGCGTGCGTTTTTTTCTCGTTATACAGCGGCTGTGCACCGGCGTTGACGTCAACAATGGACAGACGTTCGTGAGCCAGAATCGCTTTATCGCTGGCGTAGACGCCTGACCAGTCCGGGCCGCGATGGCGCATCAGGCGGGACAGTTCGAGTGCTTTTTTACGCAGTTCGCCTGCGTCAGTTTTAATATCCAGTACGCCAAAAATTGAACACATAACCTTCTCCGTTAACCCTGTTGCTTTGTAATGTTGCTTGCTTATGAAAATGCCGCAAAGGGTAAAGGCGCGCAAGCGTTTTACCGGGGAAAACGCAAATAGCGCAATGGTGATTGCAGAATGTTGAAAAAAGCGTACGTCTGACGCGCTTTTATTGAGGATTATTTAATAGAAGGCGTTTTTTATTAGATGGTGCTTCGGTTTTGCGAGCCAGAAATGAAAAACCACGCCCTGAGGCGTGGTTGGGTGTCAGATAATGTCGATTTCATCGACGGAGGGGTAAATCCAGCTTGGCCGGAATGGCATCGCGTCAATGTCATCAAGTTGGGAGACGCCAGAAAGCACCAGGATGGTCTCAAGACCCGCCTGGAAACCGGCCAGAATATCGGTGCGCAGGTTATCGCCGACAATCACGGTTTCTTCGGAGTGTGCCTGCATCTTGTTCAGCGCGGCACGAATGATCCACGGGCTCGGTTTACCGACCACAAACGGCTGACGACCGGAGATTTTCTCAATACCGGCGCACAGCGCGCCGCAGGCCGGATAAAAACCACGGCCGTGCGTATCCGGGTTGGTGGCGATAAAGCGCGCGCCGCTGGCGACAAAATACGCAGCTTTATGCATCATCTCCCAGTTAAAGGAGCGCGTTTCGCCGACAATCACAAAGTCCGGGTTCACATCGGTAATGGTAAAGCCTGCTTTATACAGCTCGTGGATCAGCGCGCCTTCACCGACGACATAGGCCTTTTTTCCTTCCTGACGCTTCAGAAAATCAGCGGTTGCCATCGCGGAGGTATAAAACACGCTGTCCGGCACGTTGACGCCCGCCGTGGCAAAGCGGTTTGCCAGATCCTGACCGGTTTGGGAAGGGTAGTTCGTGAGAAGAACCAGAGGCATTCCTTTGTCGATGATGCGGTGAAGAAACTCCGCAGCACCCGGCACGGCAACGTTGTCGTGCATCAGCACGCCGTCGATATCACAAATTACATTCTTAATGGTCATGGACAATCCGGCATCAAAAAAAGAAGGCGTTACTATAAGTCCCGATCAACTTTCCAGCAAATGCTGGAGCAGGATCCCGTTGAGCATGGCGCGTTTTACCAGGGCAAACGCACCAATTGCGGAGCGGTGATCCAATGTAGATCGCACTACCGGTAAATTCTGACGAAACGCTTTCAGCGCCTGGGTATTGATGCAACCTTCAATGGCGGGCAGTAAGACTTTTTCGGCTTCGACGATTTCCCCGGCAATCACGACTTTTTGCGGGTTAAACAGGTTGATAGCAATGGCGATGGTTTTGCCAAGATGGCGTCCAACCTGCTCGATCACTTCGCAGGCCAGCGCATCGCCTTTATTAGCGGCTTTGCAGATGGCGCCAATCTTACAATCGTTCAGCGTAACACGGCTTTGATAGCCCTGTTCCAGCAGATGGCGAACGCGGTGCTCGATGGCGGCGTTGGCGGCAACCGTTTCAAGGCAGCCGAAATTGCCGCAGTGGCAGCGCTCGCCGAGCGGTTCAACCTGAATGTGACCAATCTCGCCGACGTTGCCGTTGCGACCGATAAAAATGCGGCCATTCGAGATAATGCCCGCACCCGTCCCCCGGTGTACGCGCACCAGAATAGAGTCTTCGCAGTCCTGGCTCGCACCAAAGTAGTGCTCAGCCAGCGCCAGCGAGCGAATATCATGACCCACAAAGCAGGTGACTTTAAAGCGCTTTTCCAGCGCGTCGACCAGCCCCCAGTTCTCGACCTGGATATGCGGCATGTAACGAATCACGCCGCTTTCCGGGTCGACAAGGCCGGGCAGGATCACTGAGATAGCGATAAGTTCGCGGATCTTACGCTGACAGCTTTCAATAAACTGCGCGATGGTATTCAGCAGCGCATGCTCCAGCGTCTCCTGGGTGCGCTCCGGAAGCGGATAGTGCTCTTCAGCGATGGCTTTACTGCTCAGATCGTAAAGCGTAAGGGTGGTGTCGTGACGCCCAAGACGGACACCAATCGCCTGGAAATTGCGGGTTTCGGTAATGATGGAGATGGCGCGGCGGCCCCCGGTGGAGGCCTGCTGATCGACTTCTTTGATCAGACCGCGCTCAATAAGCTGACGCGTAATTTTTGTTACGCTGGCGGGAGCAAGCTGGCTTTGTTCGGCTATCTGAATTCGAGAGATTGGCCCGTGTGAGTCAATCAGGCGATAAACCGCCGCGCTGTTAAGTTGTTTAACGAGATCGACATTACCGATTTGAGCTTGTCCGCCTGGTGTCATACTTTTACTTACTCAGTGACGACCTCGTTACCATTAACGATGGTCTTAATAATTTTATAATCGTGTGTGAACGCCGTCAGGTTTGCAACCATACCCGGTGCAATTCCGCCAAGCTGTTTATCCACGCCCATTGCGCGAGCCGGATAAAGCGTCGCCATACGCAGCACTTCATCAAGCGCAATGCCGCAATGCTCAACCAGGTTACGTACCCCTTCAATCATGGTCAGGGCAGAACCGCTCAGCGTGCCGTTTTCGTCCACACAGAGTCCATTGCGGTAGTATATTGTTTTACCAGCAAAAATGAACTGCTCAATATTTGCCCCTGCTGGCGCTGTGGCATCTGTCACCAGACACAGCTTGTCGCCTTTTAGGCGTTTTGCGTTGCGAATGTTGGTGAAATCGACGTGCAAGCCGTCTGCGATAATGCCGCAGTAAACGTCTGGCTCATCCAGAATCGCGCCAACCAGCCCCGGCTCGCGACCGGTAATATACGGCATTGCGTTGTACAGATGCGTCGCAAAAGTAATACCTGCGCGGAAACCGGCTTTCGCTTCTTTCTGCGTGGCGTTTGAGTGACCCGCTGACACCACGATCCCGGCGGCAGCCAGTTTGCTGATAACGTCAGTACCGGTCATTTCAGGTGCCAGCGTCACTTTGGTAATGACATCGGCGTTAGCACACATGTAGTCGACCAACTCAGCGTCCGGTTTGCGGACGTAGTCAGGATTATGCGTACCTTTCTTAACCATGTTCAGCCACGGCCCTTCAAGGTGCAGACCCAGCGCCTGATTAGGGTGTTTGGCCAGGTATTCACGCATCACGCGGATACCCTGCTTCATGAGGTCATCACTGCTGGTGATGAGCGTTGGCAAATAGCTGGTGCAGCCCGATTTCTCGTTGGCTTTCTGCATGATCTCCAGCGTTTCGACCGTCACGGCATCCGCGGAGTCATTGAACTGCACACCGCCGCAGCCGTTAAGCTGTACGTCGATGAAACCGGGGGAGATTACTGCTCCATTGAGTGAGCGCTGTTCAATCTCCGGCGGCAGTTCTGCCAGCGGACAAACACGTTCAATCAGGCCATTCGCGATAACAATCGCGTGGTCATCCAGAATTTCATGGCCGGTATAAATCCGACCGTGGGTTAAAGCGTACATAACGACCCCCGGTTTAAAAAAAAGCGACCGCCCCTGCATACAGAGGCGGTTATTCAATTACAGACCTTTGATGTTCTCTGCTTCTAACTCGTTGAAGTATTTCAGCGTTTTCACTTTCAGCTCCATCGTGGACGGTTCGTCACACACGACGACGGCTTTAGGATGCAGCTGCAGGCAGCTGATGGTCCACATGTGGTTAACGTTGCCTTCAACGGCAGCCTGGAGTGCCTGCGCTTTCACGCCGCCCAGTACCAGGATCATCACTTCTTCGGCATCCAGCAGGGTGCCTACGCCAACGGTCAGGGCGTATTTTGGAACCTGGTTCACGTCGCCGTCAAAGAAACGGGAGTTTGCCACGCGGGTGTCATGGGTCAGCGTCTTGATACGGGTACGGGAAGCCAGAGAAGATGCTGGTTCGTTGAACGCGATATGACCATCGTTGCCCACGCCACCCATGAACAGGTGGATTTTACCGTAAGAACGGATTTTTTCTTCGTACTGACGGCATTCTGCGTCAATATCAGGCGCGTTTCCATTCAGCAGGTTAATATTTTCAGCTGGGATATCAACGTGATCAAAGAAATTACGGTGCATGAAGCTATGGTAGCTTTCCGGATGTTCCTTTGGCAGGCCAACATATTCGTCCATGTTGAAGGTTACAACATGCTTAAAGCTAACCTGGCCCGCTTTGTGCATTTCAACCAGAGCTTTATACGCGGTCAGCGGGGTACCACCGGTTGGAAGGCCAAGAACGAAAGGACGATCGGCGGTAGGTTTGAACGCATTAATGCGGTTAACGATATGACGCGCAGCCCATTTACCGACTTGTTCAGCTGTTGCCAGGGGGATCAGTCTCATTGTTCACCTCTAAAGTTTAATTAAAAAAGTGGGCGGATGATTAGTGCAACCTGATACGTAAGCGTAACCTGGAACCTTTCAGGCCGGATCAATCCGTCTTGATTTTTTGAATGATAAAATAAGTTTTCGCTGTTAGCCAGTGAAAGGGAGGGGTGATTACGATATTTGGTGACAAAAATCACAAAAAATGGGTGTTTAATTTGCGATACGAATTAATTTTTCACACACTCACAATGCCAGTGAATCATCAACTGTATCTATTAGTGAATGACACAATAAAAACACAGCAGAGAACGTGCCTGAAACGGGGTCTCATAGGGGGAAGAAAGTGAGTATTCTAGGTTATTTACAAAAGGTTGGCCGCGCGCTTATGGTGCCGGTTGCCACGCTGCCAGCGGCAGCGATATTAATGGGTGTCGGTTACTGGATTGACCCGGTTGGCTGGGGTGGAGACAACGCGCTAGCGGCGTTCTTCATTAAGTCTGGTTCTGCCATCATCGACAACATGTCCGTGCTGTTCGCCATTGGTGTGGCTTACGGTATGTCCAAAGATAAAGACGGTGCTGCGGCATTGACCGGTTTCGTGGGCTTCCTGGTGCTGACCACGCTCTGTTCTCCGGCTGCGGTTTCCATGATCCAGAAGATCCCGGCGGACCAGGTTCCTGCCGCGTTCGGTAAGATCAGCAACCAGTTCGTGGGTATCCTCGTCGGTATTATCTCTGCGGAACTGTACAACCGCTTCAGCAGCGTTGAGCTGCCGAAAGCGCTGTCGTTCTTCAGCGGCCGTCGTCTGGTGCCAATTCTCACCTCCTTCGTGATGATCTTCGTTGCGTTCATCCTGATGTACATCTGGCCGGTGATCTTCGACGGTCTGGTGAACTTCGGTGAACACATCCAGAAGCTGGGTTCCGTCGGTGCGGGCGTGTACGCGTTCTTCAACCGTCTGTTGATCCCTGTTGGTCTGCACCACGCGCTGAACTCCGTATTCTGGTTCGACGTTGCCGGTATTAACGATATTCCTAACTTCCTGGGTGGCGCACAGTCCATCGAAGCAGGTAAAGCGGTTGTGGGTATCACCGGTCGTTACCAGGCAGGCTTCTTCCCAATCATGATGTTCGGCCTGCCGGGCGCAGCGCTGGCTATCTACCACTGCGCGCGTCCAGAGAACAAAGCGAAAGTGCTGGGTATCATGATGGCAGGTGCGTTCGCGGCCTTCTTCACCGGTATCACCGAGCCGCTGGAATTCTCCTTCATGTTCGTTGCGCCGGTTCTGTATGTGATCCACGCCGTGCTGACCGGTATCTCCGTGTTCATCGCTGCAAGCATGCAGTGGATTGCCGGTTTCGGCTTCAGCGCCGGTCTGGTGGATATGGTGCTGTCGTCCCGTAACCCGCTGGCGACCCACTGGTGGATGCTGATTCCACAAGGTCTGGTGTTCTTCGTTATCTACTACGTGGTATTCCGCTTCACCATCACCAAATTCAACCTGATGACCCCGGGTCGCGAGCTGGCTGTTGCCGGTAGCGAAGCGGATGGTCAGGATGTGAACGTGAGCGGCGGTCAGGAGCAGGATGTTTCTGGTCTGGCGCGTCAGTACATTGCCGCTGTCGGCGGTTCTGACAACCTGACCGGTATTGATGCCTGTATCACTCGTCTGCGTCTGAACGTTAAAGACTCTTCTCTGGTGAACGAAGCGCTGGCAAAACGTCTGGGTGCGTCCGGCGTTATCCGCCTGAACAAAACCAGCGTGCAGATTATCGTCGGCTTCGTGGCAGAGAAAATTGCTAACGCGATGAAAACGACGGGTCCGGTAGCCGCAGCTGAAGCCACTGCAGCGCCTGCTGCACCCGCTGCTGCTAAACCACAGGCTGTGCCAAATGCGGTGACCATCGCCGCGCTGGTGTCTCCGGTTACGGGTGACGTGGTTGCCATTGAGCAGGTACCTGACGAAGCGTTCGCCAGCAAAGCGGTCGGTGACGGCGTGGCCGTGAAGCCAACGGACAAAACCGTTGTGTCTCCTGCTGCCGGTACCATCGTGAAAATCTTCAACACCAACCACGCGTTCTGCCTCGAAACGGAAAAAGGCGCGGAGATCGTTGTCCACATGGGTATCGATACCGTTGCGCTGAACGGCCAGGGCTTTACTCGCCTGGTGGAAGAGGGTGCAGAAGTCGTGGCAGGCCAGCCGATTCTGGAAATGGATCTAGACTTCCTGAACGCTAACGCGCGCTCGATGATCAGCCCGGTCGTGTGCAGCAACATCGACGACTTCAGCGGTCTGGTTATCCAGGCGAAAGGTCAGGTGGTTGCGGGCCAAACGCCACTGTATGAGATTAAAGGCAAGTAATCGCTCCTGAGTAGAGTCATGCCTTAAGCGGCGGGGGATATCCTCCGCCGCTTTTTTTTGCAGCAAACGCCCCCATTATTTTCATCTGATACGTATTTTCCGTAACTAAGGGTTGTCACTACGTCCGGCTTATAAGATCATATGCCGTTATACGTTGTTTACGCTTTGAGGAATCCACGATGAGTGAGGCAGAAGCCCGCCCGAGTAACTTTATTCGTCAGATCATCGATGAAGATCTGGCCAGTGGTAAGCACACCACAATTCATACCCGCTTCCCGCCGGAGCCGAACGGCTACCTGCATATTGGGCATGCAAAATCTATCTGCCTGAACTTTGGTATTGCGCAAGACTATCAGGGCCAGTGCAACCTGCGTTTCGATGACACCAACCCAGTAAAAGAAGACATCGAATACGTTGAGTCCATCAAGAACGACGTGCAATGGCTGGGCTTCAGCTGGTCTGGCGATATCTGCTACTCCTCTGACTATTTCGATCAGCTGTACGCCTACGCTGTAGAGCTTATCAACAAAGGTCTGGCGTATGTGGATGAACTCTCTGCTGACGAAATCCGTGAATACCGCGGCTCGCTGACCGCACCGGGCAAAAACAGCCCATACCGCGATCGCAGCGTAGAAGAGAACCTGGCGCTGTTTGAAAAAATGCGTGCCGGTGGCTTCGAAGAAGGCAAAGCGTGTCTGCGTGCCAAAATCGACATGGCCTCTCCGTTCATCGTGATGCGCGATCCGGTGTTGTACCGCATTAAGTTTGCGGAACACCACCAGACCGGCAACAAGTGGTGCATCTACCCGATGTACGACTTCACCCACTGCATCAGCGATGCGCTGGAAGGCATTACGCACTCTCTGTGTACGCTGGAGTTCCAGGACAACCGCCGTCTGTACGACTGGGTGCTGGATAACATCACCATTCCTGTGCATCCGCGTCAGTACGAGTTCTCTCGTCTGAACCTGGAATACACCGTGATGTCCAAGCGTAAGCTGAACCTGCTGGTCACCGACAAGCACGTTGAAGGCTGGGATGACCCGCGTATGCCGACCATCTCCGGTCTGCGTCGTCGTGGCTACACCTCTGCGTCAATTCGCGAGTTCTGCAAACGTATCGGCGTCACCAAACAGGACAACACCATTGAAATCGCTTCTCTGGAGTCCTGCATCCGTGAAGACCTGAACGAAAACGCCCCGCGCGCGATGGCGGTGATCGACCCGGTTAAACTGGTTATCGAAAACTACCCGCAGGGCGAGAGCGAGCTGGTGTCTATGCCTAACCATCCGAGCAAGCCGGAGATGGGTACCCGCGACGTGCCGTTCAGCGGCGAAATCTGGATCGATCGTGCTGACTTCCGCGAAGAAGCGAACAAGCAGTACAAGCGTCTGGTGCTGGGCAAAGAAGTCCGTCTGCGTAATGCATACGTGATTAAAGCTGAGCGCGTTGAGAAAGATGCAGAAGGTAACATCACCACCATTTTCTGTTCTTACGATGCAGAAACGCTGAGTAAAGACCCTGCTGATGGTCGTAAGGTGAAGGGCGTTATTCACTGGGTGAGCGCTTCCCATGCGCTGCCGGTTGAGATCCGTCTGTATGACCGTCTGTTCAGCGTGCCTAACCCAGGCGCGGCTGACGATTTCCTGGCGACCATTAACCCGGAATCACTCGTTATCAGGCAGGGTTACGCTGAGCCGTCCCTGAAAGCGGCTGAAGCGGGTAAAGCGTTCCAGTTCGAGCGTGAAGGTTACTTCTGCCTGGACAGCCGTTACAGCACCGCAGAAAAACCGGTATTTAATCGTACCGTCGGCCTGCGTGACACCTGGGCTAAGATCGGCGAATAATATTGCTGCTCTGGTCAAGGAGAAACAAACGCCGCTTATTGCGGCGTTTTTTTTATTTAATGATCATGATATTAAGCCGGGGCTTAAAGATAAGCCGCTAAAATATCAGGTCAATGAGGTGCTACTTATTTTTCTAAAAAAAGTTTGTATTTTTACGAAATACAAAAAAGATGAAAAATAAGCAGCAAGTACCTGCGCTACCCGCTGAAATCTCTGATATTTCCCCGTCAATCCTCGCTCTCCTCTAAATGTTACAAAGCACTACGAATTATGTGCACTTCGTCATAATCCTGACTTTTGCCCACGGAAAAGCATTGATAATTCGCGTCGCGAAAAATAACCTAAAGGCGGTAGTTAATTCGAGGGTATTTCTAACTACCCCTGACCTTTTGGTCTTTTATATTTTCGCCGTTAAGGCGTTTTAATTCGTCAAAGAGGAATAATCTATGCGTACGTTCAGTGGCAAACGTAGTGCGCTGGCGCTGGCTATCGCCGGTGTGACAGCAATGTCGAGCCTGGCGATCACCCCAGAAGCTAAGGCAGAAGGTTTCATCGATGATTCTACCCTCACGGGCGGTATTTATTACTGGCAGCGTGAGCGTGACCGTAAAGACGTCACTGAAGACAAATACAAAACCAACCTTTCGCACTCGACCTGGAACGCCAACCTGGACTTCCAGTCAGGCTATGCCGCGGATATGTTCGGTCTGGATATTGCTGCCTTCACCGCCATTGAAATGGCTGAAAACGGCGACAGCGCACACCCGAACGAAATCGCCTTCTCCTCCAGTAACAAAGCGTATAAAGAAGACTGGTCTGGCGATAAAAGCGGTGTCAGCCTGTACAAGGCAGCAGCGAAATTCAAATACGGCCCGGTGTGGGCTCGTGGGGGCTATATTCAGCCAACCGGTCAAACGCTGTTAGCGCCGCACTGGAGCTTTATGCCGGGTACCTACCAGGGCGCAGAAGCCGGGGCTAACTTTGACTACGGCGATGCGGGCGCGCTGAGCTTCTCCTATATGTGGACCAACGAGTACAAAGCACCGTGGCACATTGAGATGGACAAGTTCTACCAGAACGATAAGAAAACCAAAGTCGATTACCTCCACTCGCTGGGCGCAAAATACGACTTCAAAAACGACCTGGTCCTGGAAGCTGCATTTGGTCAGGCGGAAGGTTATATCGATCAGTATTTTGCTAAAGCCAGCTACAAATTTGATGTCGTGGGCAGCCCGCTGAGCACCAGCTACCAGTTCTACGGCACGCGCGATAAAGCCAGCAATGGCACCGTTAACGATATCTATGACGGCACTGCATGGCTGCAGGCACTGACCTTCGGCTACAAAGTGGGCCAGGTCGATTTACGTCTGGAAGGAACATGGGTGAAGGCAGAAGGGCAGCAGGGCTATTTCCTGCAGCGTATGACGCCAACCTACGCGTCCTCTAACGGTCGTCTCGATATCTGGTGGGATAACCGCTCTGACTTCAACGCCGACGGCGAAAAAGCGGTGTTCTTCGGCGCAATGTATGACCTGAAAAACTGGAACCTGCCTGGCTGGGCGGTGGGTGCATCTTACGCTTACGCCTGGGACGCAAAACCTGCGGATATGGCGACACCGGACGCGTACTACGATCCAAACTATCGTCTGAAAGAGTCTTCTTACAGCCTGGATGCAATCTACACCCTGCAGGATGGCCGTGCAAAAGGCACGATGTTCAAACTGCACTTCACGCAGTATGACAACCACTCCGATATCCCGAGCTACGCGGGCGGTTACGGCAACATCTTCCAGGATGAACGTGACGTGAAATTCATGGTCATTGCGCCATTCACTATCTTCTGATGAACACACCGGCGGGCAATGTCCCGCCGGTATGGAGACTGCACATGATGAAAAAAATCGTAATCGTCGCGTTGCTGGCATCAGGGCTGGTGGCGTGTGCTCAGACTGAGGCACCAAAAGAAGATTCCCGCCTGAAGGAGGCCTATAGCGCCTGTATCAATACAGCGGAAGGGTCGCCGGAGAAAATCGAAGCCTGTCAGAGCGTGCTGAACGTGCTAAAGAAAGAGAAAGCGCATGAGCAGTTTGCGACGCAGGAAAACGTCCGCGTGATGGATTACCAGGCCTGCATTCAGGCGCGTAAAACCGGTAACGATCAGGAAGTGGCGAAGCGTTGCGATAAGATCTGGAGCGATATTCGCAGTAACAATAAATAAGTTGCTTTACGCCCGGTGGCGCTGCGTCACCGGGCTTTTTTTGCCCAAAAACAGGCAAAAAAAAAGCCAACCTTACGGCTGGCTCAGAGTATAAACACGATATTATTTCGCGTCGTGCGCGTGGTCGTCTTCACGGCAATCGCCTTCAGCACAGTGACCATACAGGTACAGGCTGTGGTTGGTCAGGCGGATACCGTGACGTGCGGCGATTTCACGCTGGCGTGATTCGATGGAGTCATCGCTGAATTCAATAACCTTGCCACAATCGAGGCAGATCAGGTGATCGTGATGGTGCTGCTGGGTCAGTTCGAAAACGGATTTGCCGCCTTCGAAGTTATGACGGGTAACAATGCCCGCGTCATCAAACTGGTTCAGCACACGATACACGGTTGCCAGCCCAATCTCTTCACCCATGTCGATAAGACGTTTGTAGAGGTCTTCCGCACTGACATGGTGATTGTCTGGCCCCTGAAGCACTTCAAGGATTTTTAACCGAGGAAGCGTTACTTTCAGGCCAGCCTTCTTTAATGCGGTATTGTTGTCAGTCATGCGGAATCTGTCCTGTTGCTAAACGATTCACTTCTAAAGAAGAAGTGACAGAAAATGCACTTGGGATAATGCGTCTCATTATAGAACTGCCATGGCTAAATGAAAACTGCAAGTCTCAAGCAAAGTATGCTTATAAAAACGTGGTATCACCAACAAACTTGTTCGATGGCATCCACTTTTTACCAGGGGGATATTGTACAGGTCTGAACGAAAAAGTTAAAAGTTTGTAGCAATTAATTTAATCGGTTTTACCTGGTAAGCGGGCGCAACCGGAGTTGCGCCACCGGGAAATCAGGCGTTAAGAATGTCGTCGAGGTTCAGTTCTTCGCGAACCTGCTTAACCCATTTCTCAACGCGTTCAGCGGTCAGTTCCGGCTGACGGTCTTCGTCAATGGCCAGGCCGACAAAGTGGTCGTCGTCTGCCAGGCCTTTAGAGGCTTCAAAGTGGTAACCCGCCGTTGGCCAGTGGCCCACGATAGCAGCACCGCGCGGTTCAATGATGTCGCGGATGGTGCCCAGTGCGTCACAGAAGTATTCTGCGTAATCTTCCTGATCGCCACAACCGAACAGCGCGACCAGCTTACCGTTGAAGTCAACTTCTTCCAGGGTTGGGAAGAAATCGTCCCAGTCACACTGCGCTTCGCCGTAGTACCAGGTCGGGATACCCAGCAGCAGGATGTCATAGCCTTCGAGATCTTCTTTGCTGCTCTTGGCGATGTCGTGCACATCGGCAACGTCTTTACCGAGCTGTTTTTGAATGTTTTTTGCGATATTTTCGGTATTGCCGGTATCACTGCCGAAGAAAATGCCGATGATTGCCATGAGTAAAATAACCTCTTGAAACTTAATGGTATGGTGGCGCAATTTGTCCACGGATAAGGGCAATAATAGCAGAACAGGCAACCCTGCGGAAACAGCTATCGCGCAGGACTGCACTCTGTGCTACATGAAAAGGGTCATAAAGGGGATTTTCAGACTTATGCCTTGCTGCGCAATGTCTCAAGTTGGGTGATTAACATCTCTTCAATCAGTTCGCTGCGGCTGATGTTACGCGCCTCGGCCAGCTCATTTAGTGCATCGACAGCATCGGCGTTCAGCTTCAGTTCGACACGCTTAAGCCCACGATTTTTATCGCGTTTAAGCTGGTTGCGTTTATTGATACGCAGCTGTTCATCGCGCGAGAGCGGATTCGTTTTCGGTCGTCCCGGTCGACGCTCATTCGCGAACAGATCTAGTGTCGTACGGTCCGTTTGTTCTTTGGCCATGATTCTGAGACTTCGGGGGAAATACGCCGCCCTGCTAATGCCCGGGCGATAAGCGCGCCATCATACATCACCGAAAACGGCACGCCAACGACTGGAAGCCCACAACCTTCCAGTCGCTCTCTTTTTAATCAATTTGCAGTATCAGAGAGATAGCGACGAATGGCGCGCAGCACGGCGTCCGGTTTTTCGGCGTGAACCCAGTGCCCGGCACCGGCGATCACATGGGCGCGAGCCTGCGGGAATTGGGCCAGCAGCGTGTCGCGGCAGGCATCGGTAACGTAAGGCGAGTTTCCGCCGCGAATAAAGAGGGTAGGGTGTGGCCACGCGGGGACGTTTTCCCAGCCCACGATGTTGTTGTATTGCTCCCAGAGTACCAGCACGTTAAAACGCCATTGCCCGTCGACAAATGACTTCAGCAGGAACTGCACGACGCCTTCTTCATCCAGATGCTCACGCATTACGGCGGCGGCCTGTTGGCGTGTTGCGACGCCCGCTTCTGTGACCGCATTAATAGCGGCGAAAATCTCATCGTGACGGCGGACGTTGTAATCCACAGGCGCGACGTCAATGACAACCAGCCCGTTGATACGCTCTGGCGCAAGCGCCGTCAGGGCCATCACCGCTTTGCCACCCATGGAATGCCCGATCAGCGTTACCTTCTGCAGGTTATGTGCATCCAGCGTATCCAGCAGATCCTGCGCCATCGCCGCGTAGGTCATCTCGTCGGAACGCCCGGAAAGACCGTGATTGCGCATATCAACCTGTAAAATATCGTGGTCGGAAACCAGATCGCGCGCCAGCACGCCCAGGTTATCGAGGCTACCAAACAGGCCGTGAACCAGTACGATGGGAGAATTATTGTTCGGCGATTGTGCAGATTGCGCTCGGGTATTCAATTTCATGGCAAAGTTCTTTTTTTACGTATGTCAGGTTAGGGTATCATGTTGACCATTCTGCCGCCCGGCTGCAAGGATCCAGTTTAATCTGACTTTTGCCGCCTGCCGGGTTTGACGCTATCCGCTGTTGGGATTTGACCTTATAATCCCAACGACTTGTATTCAGATAAGATATCGCACTGGATTAAGATGAAAACAATCGAAGTTGATGACGAACTCTATCAGTTTATTGCCAGCCAGACGCGGCATATCGGGGAGAGCGCGTCCGACATTTTACGGCGTATGCTTAAAATTTCCGCCGCCTCACAGCCTGCTACCCCTGTCACAAAAGATGTCGTGTCTCAGCCGAGCGTTGTTGCACAAGCAAAACCTGCCGTAATACCGGCAAAAGATAAAGTGCGCGCAGTACGTGAACTGCTGCTGTCTGATGAATACGCAGAGCAGAAAAAGGCGGTTAACCGCTTTATGCTGGTGCTGTCTACACTTCATTCACTGGATAACAAAGCGTTTGCTGAAGCGACCGAGTCGCTCCACGGTCGCACCCGTGTCTATTTCGCGGGCGACGAACAGACGCTGTTACAAAATGGCAATCAAACCAAACCTAAACATGTCCCTGGCACACCGTACTGGGTCATCACCAATACCAATACGGGCCGCAAGTGCAGCATGGTTGAACACATCATGCAGTCCATGCAGTTCCCGGCGGAATTGATTGAAAAGGTTTGCGGTACAATTTAACCCTTGCATCAAAAGGACCAGGCAATGGCAAATCACAGCCGTGCAGGCCAACCTGCACAACAAAGCGATTTGATTAACGTCGCTCAACTGACCGCGCAGTATTACGTGCTGAAGCCGGTCGTGGGCAACGCAGAACACGCAGTGAAGTTCGGCACATCTGGTCACCGCGGCAGTGCGGCGCGCCATAGCTTTAACGAACCGCACATTCTGGCCATTGCCCAGGCCATCGCGGAAGAGCGCGCCAAAAATGGCGTTACCGGTCCATGCTACGTGGGGAAAGATACTCACGCCCTGTCTGAACCGGCGTTTATTTCCGTACTGGAAGTGCTGGCAGCGAACGGTGTGGATGTGATTGTTCAGGAGAACAACGGTTTCACACCAACGCCTGCGGTCTCTAACGCAATCCTCGTACACAACAAAAAAGGTGGCGCACAGGCTGACGGTATCGTCATTACGCCATCTCATAACCCGCCAGACGACGGTGGCATTAAATACAACCCGCCTAACGGTGGCCCGGCAGACACCAACGTCACCAAAGTGGTGGAAGACCGTGCGAATGCCCTGTTAGCCGACGATCTGAAAGGCGTTAAACGTATCTCTCTGGATGCCGCCATGGCGTCCGGTCATGTGAAAGAGCAGGATCTGGTTCAGCCATTCGTGGAAGGGCTGGCGGATATCGTCGATATGGCGGCCATCCAGAAAGCCGGTCTGAAGCTGGGCGTGGATCCGCTGGGCGGCTCCGGTATTGAATACTGGAAGCGCATTGCAGAGCACTACAAGCTGGATCTGACCATCGTGAACGATCACGTCGATCAGACCTTCCGCTTTATGCACCTCGATAAAGACGGCGCGATCCGCATGGACTGCTCCTCCGAGTGCGCAATGGCGGGCCTGCTGGCGCTGCGTGATAAATTCGACCTGGCGTTTGCTAACGACCCGGATTATGACCGTCACGGTATCGTCACCCCTGCAGGGCTGATGAACCCGAACCACTATCTGGCCGTTGCAATTAACTACCTGTTCCAGCATCGCCCGCAGTGGGGCAAAGAGGTGGCTGTTGGTAAAACCCTGGTCTCCTCCGCGATGATCGACCGCGTGGTCGAGGCGCTGGGCCGCAAGCTGGTGGAAGTGCCGGTGGGCTTCAAGTGGTTTGTTGACGGTCTGCACGACGGCAGCTTCGGCTTCGGCGGTGAAGAGAGCGCGGGCGCGTCCTTCCTGCGCTTCGACGGCACGCCGTGGTCAACTGACAAAGACGGCATCATCATGTGCCTGCTGGCGGCGGAAATCACCGCGGTCACCGGTAAGAACCCGCAGGAACATTACAACGCGCTGGCGGAACGTTTTGGTGCGCCAAGCTATAACCGCATTCAGGCTGGCGCGACCTCTGCTCAGAAAGCCGCTCTGTCCAAACTCTCTCCGGAGATGGTCAGCGCAAGCACCCTGGCGGGCGATCCGATCACCGCGCGTCTGACGGCGGCGCCGGGCAACGGTGCGTCTATCGGTGGTCTGAAAGTGATGACCGAGAACGGCTGGTTCGCCGCGCGTCCATCCGGTACGGAAGATGCGTACAAAATCTATTGCGAAAGCTTCCTCGGCGCTGAGCACCGTCAGCAGATTGAGAAAGAAGCGGTAGAGATTGTCAGCGAAGTGCTGAAAAACGCGTAAGTGCTGTATGGATGCGGGCTGATGCCCTCACCCCGCCCCTCTCCCACAGGGAGAGGGAGAAAACATTAAAAACGGCAACCTCAGGGTTGCCGTTTTGCTTTTACCTAACTATGTTTGTTCTTCAATTCAAACCGCGGTGACACCAGACCGTACAGCGTCCAGCCCATAAAGGTCACCATCGCGCCATACAGCATCGCTTCCTGGCCGGATGAGTAGAGCGCATAGAAGCTGTAGATTGCCCCAATCAGCGCCACGATATTGGCCGCTCGCGCCTTGCGTGGATCCACCTTCGCGACCTTCTGAATAATCACCAGCGCCGCCATCGACAGAATGTACGGAATGATATTTGTCACAACCGCCAGGTTGACCAGTACGTTGAACTGGCTGTTCAGCGATGGGCTAATGGTCATCAGCGACAATCCGCTCTGGAAGATGACAATCGCCAGCATGCCCTGCACTGGCGCATCGGCTTTGCTTACGCGGGAGAAGATTTTCGGGAAGTAACCTTCATCGGCGGAGGATTTAAACACCTGCGCAATGGTGAACTGCCAGCCGAGAAGGGAACCGCAGCAGGACATCACCATCAGACCCATAATCACTTTCCCGACTTCCGGCGTGAACATCTGCGCGAAAGCCAGCCCGAACGGCGCCGTGGAGTTTGCCAGATCCATATTCGGTACGATGCCCGCAATCACGTTAGTCGAGACGATATAGATCACAGCCGCGCCCAGCGTGCCACCGAGGACCGCAATCGGCACGTTCTTTTCCGGATTCTCTACCACTTCCGCGTTCGCGCAGGCGGATTCCAGACCGAGGAAGGCCCACAGCGTCATGGCGATGGATGACCCAACAGCGGTAAAGAACGGCACGTGGTGCGGGTTCCAGGAGTTGGCGTACAGCGTCGGGCTAAACCAGAACCAGCCGATGATACACAGACCGACTACCGGGATAATCACGCCCCAGACGGTGATGCTGCTGAGCTGTCCGGTGATGCGCGCGCCGCCAAAGTTGGCGACGGTGCAGATCCACAGCACTCCGATGGTCGCCAGCCCTATTTGTACCGGGCTGAGCGTCGCGCCAAACAGCTCCGTACCGTAACCCACCGCGGAGATGGCAATCGCCACGTTGGCGATCAGCAGCGACACCCCGTAGGTATAATTGGCCATAAAGTTGCCCGACTTGCCAAAGGCGTATTCGGCATAGCCGCCCATGCCACCAGACTTACGGCTGAACATCCCGCACTTGGCAAACGCCCACGCCAGCGCCATTGAGCCGACTGCCGTTACCAGCCAGGAGATAATCGAAATGGTCCCCACTTCTGCGAGCTTGGTGGGCAGCATGATAATCCCGGATCCCATCATGTTGACCATGGTGAGGATGGTGAGTTGCACCACGCCCATCTTATTGGACTTGCTCATAATTTTTCTCCTTTCAGCAGAGATGGCTGAGCGGCGGATTGTTTAATGACATAGCAGCGAACCTGTTTTCGACCGTCACACTCCTCGACGTACACGCCCTGCAGCTCCGGCGCGAAGCCCGGCAGAAGGTTGATGCCTTCTTCCAGCGCGGCAAAATAGCGCAGTACGGAACCGCCCCAGACTTCACCCGGCACAACGCACAGCACCCCCGGTGGATAAGGAAGTGCACCTTCAGCGGCGATACGGCCTTCTGCGTCACGCAGTGAAACCAGCTCCACCTCTCCGCGCAGATAGGCATAGTTCGCCTCTTGCGGGTTCATCATGACGCGCGGGAAGTGAGACTTGCGGAACATCTCTTTCTGCAGCTGTTTCACGTTGTGGCGGGCGTACAGGTCATGCATTTCCTGACAGATCTGGCGCAGGGTGTAACCGGCGTAACGCTCCGGATGTTGTTTGTAGAGAGAAGGCAGGACCTCTTTTAGCGGAACATCACTCTCGAGCAGTTTTTCGAAGCGAACCAGTTGAGCAACCAGCTGCTGCAGTTTGCCCATGTCCTCCGCAGGCGTGAGCAGGAACAGGATCGAGTTGAGATCGCATTTCTCCGGCACGATGCCGTTTTCACGCAGGAAGTTGGCGAGGATAGTGGCGGGCACGCCGAAGTCCTCATATTCCCCGGTGCGGGCGTTGATGCCCGGCGTGGTCAGCAGCAGCTTGCACGGGTCGATAAAATACTGGTGCTCAGCGTAGCCCTCAAAGGCGTGCCAGTGTTCACCCGGCACGAAGTGGAAGAAGCGCAGATCGGTCGCAATGTCCGCCGTGTCCCAGCTTTCCCAGGGACGTCCATCCACCGTTTCCGGCACGAACGGGCGCAGATACTGACAGTTCTCCAGGATCAGCTTGCGCGCCTCGATACCGTTCACCACGCAGTCCATCCACATGTTGCGCCCACTCTGGCCTTCATGCATACGGGCGTTGATGTCCAGTGCGGCAAACAGTGGATAGAACGGGCTGGTGGAGGCGTGCATCATAAAGGCATTATTCAGCCGCTTATGCGGGACATAGCGCTGTTGCCCTTTGATATGGCTGTCTTTCTTGTGGATTTGCGAAGTCTGCGAGAAGCCTGCCTGCTGTTTGTGCACGGACTGAGTGACCAGGATCCCCGGATCGTTTTCATTCAGCTCAAGCAGCAGCGGAGAGCAGTCGGCCATCATCGGAATAAACTGCTCGTAGCCCACCCAGGCAGAGTCAAACAGGATGTAATCACACAGGTGCCCAATCTTATCCACCACCTGACGGGCGTTATAGATGGTGCCATCGTAGGTACCCAGTTGGATCACCGCCAGACGGAACGGACGCGCATCGCGTGCACGGCCAGGCGCCACCTCTGCCACCAGCTCACGTAGATAATTTTCTTCAAAGCAGTGGGCGTCAATGCCGCCAATAAAGCCGTACGGGTTGCGCGCGGTTTCCAGATAGACCGGCGTTGCGCCAGCCTGGAGGAGGGCTCCGTGATGGTTAGATTTGTGGTTGTTACGGTCGAACAGCACCAGGTCGCCCGGCGTGAGCAGGGCGTTTAGCACCACTTTGTTGGATGACGACGTGCCATTCAGCACGAAGTAGGTCTTATCGGCATTAAAGACTTTTGCCGCATGCTGTTGGGCGATGCACGGCGCACCTTCATGAATGAGCAGATCGCCCATTGCGACGTCAGCGTTACACAGATCGGCGCGGAAAAGCGTCTCACCAAAGAAGTCGACAAACTGATTACCGGCTGGATGACGGCGGAAGAACTGTCCTCCCTGATGCCCCGGGCAGTCGAACGCGCTGTTGCCCTGTTTAACGTAATCGACCAGGGCGCGGAAGAACGGTGGACGAAGCTGGGTTTCGTACTTCAGTGCAGCCGCTTCCAGCTGGCGTCCATAAAAATCGTTGCTGGTGTCTGAATACTCAAATACGCCATGAATGCGCGATAAATAGTCTGCCGGAATGAATTCTTCTTTGTGCGTCGCGACAAAAACAGGAATGCCAAAACCGGTGGCTTCTATTTCGTCCAGAATACCGCTGGCAATATCCGTGACTGCCAGAACAATGGCGGCAACATCAATATAATCAGAAGCGCGGACATCCACCAGTTCACGCTGGGTAGTAAAGCAATCCGGACATGCACGGCTGGCTGCGATTTTTAAACTTTTCATCTTTCTCTCTTTATTTTAGGTAATAAGCGTCCCTCGATTTCTGGCAAGAAAGAAATCGATAATTTTCCGGAAAAAAAGCAAAGGGTGACCACTGATTAAAATCAGTAAATTGCTTTTTTGATGATTGAAATTCAGTCCGCCCGGTGCGGATGAGTCTGAATCAAGATGAGTGAGCGCACGAGATTACAGGCAATAGCCTGTAAAATAAGGTGTTTCAGGATGACCTGTAAGCGAGTGCGCCAGAAGTCGAAGGACTACCGGGCATTAAAGAGATGAAAGTCAAAGCAGTTTCGGTGGGCAAACATCATGATATGTGTTGTCCGCCTTATATGGGGCATTAAACGATTGTTGTTTTCCATGTTTCATTTTCCTTTCAGTAATTGAAAGCATGGCCATTTTATCCAGGAAATGGCGATTAACTGTGAAGGAGATCACCGTTAACTGATCATTTCACAAATAATTAGTCGTTTTTGATGAATAACGCAGATCAAAATGCTGTTTTGTTGATGATGTGTTAATGTTGTGTTTGTTTGGTGTTTTTATTGGGCGGAAATAATCCGTAAATAACGGTTGTCTTATTTTTATGTCTATTTTGGAAGGTGGTTTTCTTTATTTGAAGTTAATCTGAATAGTTATTCAAATCATAAACCGATAACCGATACCGGTTTCAGTTAATAAATGGCGAGGGCGCGCGGGGTCAACTTCAAGTTTTTGACGAAGGTGTCCCATATAAATGCGTAAATAGTGACTATGCTCGACGGCATTGGGTCCCCAGACCTGGCTTAACAGCTGGCGCTGAGTCAGCACCTTGCCATGATTGTTGAGCAAAACGGCAAGCAGACGAAACTCGATAGGCGTGAGGTGGATCTCTTCTTCTGCCCGGGTGATGCGCCGGGCGGCAAGATCGACCTGAATGTCACCGAAGATATACACCGGGTCGGAAGGCGTCGTTGCACTATGACGACGCAATGCGACGCGAAGCCGGGCCTGCAACTCACCAATGCCAAAGGGCTTGATAAGATAGTCGTCTGCACCTGCATCCAGCGCGGCGATTTTATCCGCTTCTTCCGTTCGCGCAGAAAGCACCAGAATCGGCATTTGGCTCCACTGACGAACCTCACGGATAAAATCGATGCCATCCCCATCCGGTAGCCCCAAATCGAGGATCGCCAGGTCAGGTTTGCGCGTTGCGGCCTCAATTAACCCCCGTTGAAGCGTACCGGCCTCATGAACGCGCAGGCCGTCGGCTTCCAGCGCGGTGCGCAGAAAACGGCTTATGGCGAGCTCATCTTCAACAATCAGGACGTTAATCACAAATCCTCTGGTAATTCATCAAGTTCTGGTGGGGTATCAAGTGGAAGTGTAACACAAAAATGTGCGCCGCCTTCCGGACGGTGCTCTGCCGAAATGGTGCCGCCATGCACGTCAATAATCGCTTCGCAAATAGCGAGACCCAGCCCAACGCCGGGGATCGCAGATTCCTTATTACCGCGCGAAAATTTTTCGAAAATGGCCTTTTCCTGCCCGACCGGAATACCCGGCCCGGTATCCCAGACTTCCAGCTGCAGCGTTTGTGCGTTCACCGTGGCATTAATGCCAATCTGTGCTTTCGCCCCCGCATATTTAGCGGCATTTTCGAGCAGGTTAATCAACACACGCTCGAACAGGGGGCCATCAACGTGAATTAGCGTCAGGGGTTCAGGCATGTTCAATGCGATATGGCGACCGCCCAGGCCGGGCTCCAGCATTTTCAGCGAGCTCCCGACGACCTCTTCCAGCGTGAGCCACTCTTTTTTGAGGTTAAACCCGCCAGACTGGATGCGCGCCATATCCAGCAGGTTATTCACCAGCCGCGTCGTATTCAGCACATGCTGACGGATTTCGCTGGCCTGCAACGCATGTTTTGAACCTTCTGCAGCCAGGTCCAGCGTCAGGATCTCCGACTGACCAAACAGCACGGTGAGTGGAGTGCGTAGATCGTGAGAGAGCGCCGCCAGTAATGAATTTCGGATGCTTTCGCGCTCGCTTGCCAGCCGCGCCTGCTCTTCGCTGGCGGTGAGTGCCAGCCGTTCGAGCGCGCTGGCGACCAGCAGGGTGAAGGTTTCCAGTAAACGTTGCTGTTCGGGGATCATCAGCTGGCGCAGGTTGGTTGGCTCAACGATAACCAGCCCCTGATTTTTATCCGCACTGCGTAGCGGCAGGATCTGATAAGGCACGCCTGGCAAAGTGTCCGTTCCTGCGCCTGCGGGCAGCCCTTTATCAAAACTCCAGCGCGCGATGGCTTCATCCCAGGGCGTCATGCCGGAGGCTGAGGTGAGCGGACGAAGGGTGCCATGCTCGTCCGGGAGCAAGATAAGATTACTGGCGTTAAACGTAGAGCGAATAAATTGCTCGCTGGTCTGGACAATATCCAGCGGCGTGCGGCCGACTGCCAGCGATTTGGACATCTCATAGAGATGGCGCGTACGCTGCTCGCGATAGCGTGCAATACGCGCCTGATAGCGAACGCCCGCCGTCAGGTTACCAATAACCAGCCCGACGGTGAGCATCACGCCAAAGGTGAGAATGTACTGCACGTCGGACACGGCAAGCGTTCCGCGCGGGGCAATGAAGAAAAGATCGAAGCTGACAACGTTGATGACCGTCGCCAGCACGGACGGCCAGCGTCCGTAGAAGAGCGCTACCACCACCACGCCGAGCAGGTAAATCATCACCAGGTTGGCGGCGTCGAAGGCGATCAGCCACTGGCTGGCAATCACGGTAATCAGGGCGCAGAGCACGACGGCGACAAGGCAGCCGCGGATCTGGATCCGCCATTTATCACCAAAGGCGCGGGCATCCGGCGCACGGTTGGGCAGGGGCGTGGGCTTGTCATCCAGCGCCACGATCACCAGATCCAGGTCCGGCGCGCGGCGGGCCAGCTTATCGGCGAAGGATTCACGGCTGAACCAGCGGCGGTGCTGGCGACGACCAATGACAATTTTTCCCAGGTTATGCTCGCGCGCGTAGCGCAGGATGGCTTTATCTTCCTGAGGATCGGAAAGGGTGGCGGTTTCGGCACCCAGCTCCTGTGCCAGCCGCAGCGAGCTGAGGATGGCGCGCCGCTGATGTTCGGGCAGAGCATGCAGCTGCGGCGTTTCGACATACACCGCATGCCAGACGCTGCCAAATTTCGCTGCAAGCCGCGCGGCGGTGCGGATCAGTTTCTCATTGCCGCTACCGTGCCCGATGCACAGCAGAATGGCGTCGCGGGTGTGCCAGACGCGCTCTTGCCCCTGCAGGTCGCGCCAGGCGCGCATCTGGTCATCAACGCGGTCGGCGGTACGGCGCAGGGCCAGCTCGCGCAGGGCAATCAGGTTGCCTTTGCGAAAGAAATGTTCGATGGCGCGCTCGGCCTGACCGGCAATGTAGACTTTGCCTTCGTGCAGGCGCTGGCGCAGGTCGTCCGGCGGAAGATCGACCAGCACCACCTCATCGGCGGAGTCAAAGAAGGGATCGGGCACTGTCTCTCGCACCTGAATGCCGGTAACGCCGCTCACTACGTCGTTCAGGCTCTCCAGATGCTGGACGTTAACGGTGGTGAATACGTCGATGCCGGCTTCCAGCAGCTCTTCCACGTCCTGCCAGCGTTTCGGATGACGCGAGCCTGGCGCATTGCTGTGTGCCAGTTCGTCCATCAGGATAAGTGCAGGACGGCGGGCGAGGGCGGCATCGAGATCGAACTCCGTGACCAGCCGTCCACGATGGCTAATACGTCGTGGCGGCTGTGTGGCAAGTCCTTTTAACAGCGCCGCGGTCTCTTTACGGCCATGGGTTTCCACCACGCCGATGAGAATATCGAGCCCCTGCGCCCGAAGCCGCTGGGCTTCTGTCAGCATGGCGAAGGTTTTCCCGACGCCTGCGCAGGCGCCAAAGAAAATTTTCAATTTGCCGCGATGGGCTTCAGCCGTCTGTTCTAGCAGCCTGTCCGGATCCGGGCGCATGGGCTCGTCGGTCATTTAGTTTTTCCTTAGCGCGTCCAGCGCCAGATTCAGCTCAACAATATTCACTACCGGCATGCCGATGAAGCTGACCAGCGGCTTTTGTGTATGCTCAGCGACCAGCTGGCTCACCTGCTCAATGGTCAACTGACGGGCCGCAGCGACGCGCGGAATTTGCCATGCCACCGCCTGTGGCGTCAGGCTGTAGTCCAGCCCGCTGGCTGAGGTGGTGACCAGCTCTACGGGAACGTCACGGCTAGCCTGCGGGTTGGCGGCGCGCAGGGCGGCAACGCGTTCTGCAACGGCTTTATCCAGCTCCGGGTTGCTGCCCGCCAGGTTGCTGCTGCCGGATGCCATCGGATTATACGGGCTTTCCGCGGTGGCGGAAGGGCGGCCCTGGAAGTAGCGCGCGTCCGTAAAGTTCTGACCAATCAGCCGTGAACCGCGGGATTCTCCGTTCTGGATAATCTGTGAGCCGTTAGCCTGCTCGGCAAACCACCACTGACCCAGCGCGGTGGTCGCCAGCGGGTAAAGCCCGCCGGTCATAAGAGACAGCAGAATAAATAACAGTATAGCGGGACGTAACATCGTCATTTGATTCACCTTTTAGACCAGCCCGAACAGCGTCAGGAGCACGTCGATAACCTTAATACCAATAAAGGGCACAACCAGCCCGCCCAGACCGTAAATCCACAGGTTGCGGCGCAGCATGGCGGCCGCCGTCAGCGGCTTATAGCTCACCCCTTTCAACGCCAGCGGAATAAGAAAGACAATGATCAGGGCGTTAAAGATAACTGCACTGAGAATGGCCGATGCCGGGGAGTGCAGGTGCATCACGTTCAGCGCATTCAACTGTGGATAGGTTGCCGCAAACGCCGCCGGAATGATGGCGAAATACTTCGCCACGTCGTTGGCGATACTGAACGTGGTCAGTGAACCCCGCGTCATCAGCATCTGTTTCCCGATGTGCACTACCTCAATCAGCTTGGTCGGGTTAGAGTCGAGGTCAACCATGTTGCCCGCCTCTTTTGCCGCCTGCGTGCCGGAATTCATTGCCACCGCCACGTCGGCCTGCGCCAGGGCAGGGGCATCGTTGGTGCCGTCCCCGGTCATCGCGACCAGACGGCCTTCCGCCTGATACTGGCGGATCAGCGCCAGCTTCGCTTCCGGCGTCGCTTCAGAAAGAAAATCATCCACGCCCGCTTCGGCGGCAATGGCGGCAGCGGTCAGGCGGTTATCCCCGGTGATCATCACCGTTTTGATGCCCATTTTGCGCAGCTGTGCAAAACGCTCCTTGATGCCGCCCTTAACGATATCCTTCAGGGCAATCACGCCCAGCACGTTCGAGCCTTCCGCCACCACCAGCGGCGTGGCTCCCTGTCGGGCGACACTTTCGACCAGTTTGTCTACTTCAGGCGGGAAGTGACCGTTGTTGGCTTCGATATGGCGACGGATGGCGTCAACGGAGCCTTTACGTATCATTCGGTCCTGAATGTTAATCCCACTCATGCGGGTCTGCGCGGTGAAGGGGACGAAAGTGGCATGCAGGCTTTGCACGTCACGCTGGCGCAGGTTGAAACGCTGCTTAGCCAGAATCACGATGCTGCGACCTTCCGGCGTTTCATCGGCCAGAGAGGAGAGCTGTGCGGCATCCGCGAGCGTTTTTTCATCCACGCCCGGTGCGGGCAGGAAATCAGAGGCCTGGCGGTTGCCGAGGGTAATGGTCCCGGTTTTATCCAGCAGCAGTACGTCGACGTCACCGGCGGCTTCAACGGCGCGTCCGCTGGTGGCGATGACGTTCGCGCCCAGCATACGGCTCATCCCGGCGACACCGATAGCGGACAGCAATCCGCCAATGGTGGTTGGGATCAGGCATACCAGCAGCGCCACCAGTACGGTGATGCTGACCGCCGTGCCGCCATAGGCGGAGAACGGCCACAGCGTCGCGGTTGCCAGTAGGAAAACGATAGTCAGGGCGACCAGCAGAATGGTCAGGGCAATCTCGTTCGGCGTTTTGCGACGCTGCGCGCCCTCCACCATGGCGATCATCCGGTCAAGGAATGTTTCGCCCGGGTTAACGCTGCACTGGATCACCAGCCAGTCGGAGAGAATGCGCGTCCCGCCCGTGACTGAGGCGAAGTCACCGCCAGACTCACGAATAACCGGCGCGGATTCCCCGGTGATGGCGCTTTCGTCAACCGATGCGCCGCCTTCAATGACTTCCCCGTCGCACGGGATGATGTCACCGGCCTCGACCAGCACCACGTCGCCTTTACGCAGTTCATCTGCCGGAACGTGATCCATCTGCGCGCCGTATTTAGGTTCACGTAATTTGCGCGCGAAGGCGGTTTTTTTGACCCCTTTCAGGCTGTTAGCCTGTGCTTTACTGCGCCCTTCCGCCAGCGCCTCTGCGAAGTTGGCAAACAGCACGGTAAACCACAGCCACAGGCTGATGGCACCGGTAAAGAGTGCATTACCCGGAAGATGCCCCGTACCCATCGCAACTGCCAGCGCGGTGGTGAGTAAACTCCCTATCCAGACGATAAACATCACCGGGTTGTGCCACTGCACGCGTGGGCTCAGTTTTTTCACCGCATCCATGAGGGCCTGACGAACTAACGTCGGTTCGAGCAGGGCCAGTTGTTTACGACTCATGACAAATTCTCCGCAAAATCAGCGTAAAGAGAGGGTTTCCGCGACCGGGCCTAACGCGAGGGCGGGGATAAAGGTCAGGGCACCGACCAGCAGTACGGTGCCAATCAGCAGGCCGATAAACAGCGCGCCGTGTGTCGGTAACGTACCGGTGGTGGTCGGTTGGATTTTTTTGCTCACCAGCGCTCCCGCGATCGCCATCACTGGCACAATCACGCCGAAACGCCCCACGAACATGCAAAACGCCAGCAGACAGTTCCAGAACGGTGAGTTAGCGCTTAAGCCTGCAAAGGCGCTGCCGTTGTTGTTGGCGGCAGACGAGACGGCATAAAGCACTTCGCTAAAACCGTGAATGCCTGGGTTAAAGATGCCGCTGCGTCCGGCGTCGGTCATCAGCGCCAGCGCGGTGCCGATCAGAACGAGGGCAGGGGTGACCAGAATCGCCAGGGCGGTTAATTTCATCTCGCGGACGTCGATTTTTTTTCCCAGATATTCCGGAGTACGGCCAATCATCAAACCGGCGATGAATACGGCGAGCAGAACGAACAGCAGCATGCCGTACAGCCCGGAGCCGACCCCGCCAAAGACCACTTCGCCAATTTGCATTAGCCACATTGGGATCATGCCGCCGAGTGCGGTAAAGGAGTCGTGCATGGCGTTAACCGCCCCGCACGACGCCGCCGTGGTGACCACCGCATACAGGCTGCTGGCGAGAATGCCAAAGCGGCTCTCTTTGCCTTCCATATTGATGTTGCTGTTGGCACCCAACGGCATGAAGTGGCTGTTACCGTTCCATTCGGCCCACATCACCAGCGCCACGCAAACCACGAAGATTAGCGACATTGCCCACAGCAGGGTGCGCCCCTGACGGCGATCGTTAACCACATCGCCAAAGGCAAAACACAGCGCGGCGGGGATCAGGAAGATCGCCAGCATTTGCACCATGTTGGTCAGCGCCGTTGGGTTTTCAAAGGGATGCGATGAGTTGGCATTGAAGAACCCGCCGCCGTTAGTGCCAAGCATTTTAATCGCTTCCTGCGAGGCCACTGGCCCCATAGGCAGGAGTTCTTTTGCGCCTTCCAGTGAGGTGTATGGGGCATAAGGCAGCACGTTTTGCAGGGATCCTTGCTGGATAAAGAACAGCGCAATCAACAGTGCCACAGGCACCAGCACCCACAGGGTTATGCGCGTCAGATCGACCCAGGCATTGCCCAACGTGCCAATGTTCTGACGGGCAAATGCACGCGTCAGGGCGAAGATCACCGCTATCCCGCTTGCCGCAGAGAGGAAGTTTTGCACGGTTAAGCCAGCCACCTGACTGAAATAGCTGAGCGTGGTTTCACCGGCATAAGATTGCCAGTTCGTGTTGGTCACAAAGCTCACTGCTGTGTTCAGCGCCAGATGCCAGGACAGGCCCGGCAGCTGCTGCGGATTAAGCGGCAGGCTCCCCTGCAGCATCAGCATGGCGAAGAGAACAACCAGCCCGACGATATTTAGCAGCAAAATGGCCATCAGATACTGACGCCAGTTCATCTCCCGATCGTCTATTCCCAGTACCCGCCAGATCCCTTTTTCAATGCTTCCCGTGCCCGGTAAGGCTACGTTGTTGATCAGCCGTGCCAGTCCTGTTCCCAATGGCCTTGCCAGTACGAACAACACCAGTAAAAAGCTGGCGATAAGCAAAAACGCCTGAGCAGCCATCAGAATGCCTCCGCATTAATCAGGGCGTAGACCAGATAACCCAATAACAGGAACACCAGCACAATGCCGGCAATCAAACCTGCACTCACAATCCACCTCCGGGTGACATTTGTATTTGTGCTAAAGGTAGGATTTACGGCGCAAAGATTTCGCAAAAATCAGGCGGGAGGGTGTAAAAAAAGTATAAAAATGGAGATACCCACAATTTAACTATTGATAAGTAAATCGTTAACTTTTTTGTAACTTAATTACGGCGTGAATGTAAATATTCACTAAATGGATAAAAATAAGTGGTCGGATGAGTAGTAAAATTACAAACAAAGCGATATTATTTTAGCCAGGTCACAGATTTTGAATTTTCCGGATGACGTTTCCGGCCAACTATAGGGGAGAAAAATATGGATCTTTATAAAGAGTTTCCGGCTCATATCATTTTCATGCGTCGCACTTTCGCCGTAGTGGCTGGCGTGCTGGCACTGCCGGTAATGCTGTTCTGGAAAGATCGTGCACGTTTTTATAGCTATCTGCACCGCGTCTGGGCGAAAACCAGCGAGAAGCCGGTGTGGATGGATCAGGCCGAGAAAGCGACCTGCGATTTCTACTGATACGAAGTCTACACACAGCAATAAAAAAACCGCCTACATCAATGTGGCGGTTTTTTTGTCCCTCGGGATTCGCGGTCCGTTGGGTGGTCTTGCAGCCCCTACCCGGGATTTTTATCATACCCTCCTGCAAGCAGATGGCAATCCCTCGAAGCCTTTATAAAATCCTAATTTTATTTGAGTATCTTACCTTTGCAGCGGATGTTAATTATGATGCTGCGTCCCTTTCCGCCATCTCGCAAATGGGCATCGGTCCTGGGAAAGGTGTATTCACAGCCGTAAAGCAGCCCGCCTACCCGGCTTGTGTCCACCGACTTATCACCGGTGGTGAACGGTGGAGCGGTTAGCTGCAGGGACCGCATAATGAAACGCTATTTTTGCATTGCGTTCATTGTCGCCAGCGTACTCGTTGTGAAAAGTGATGAACCGACCGTGTTTGTTGCATTTACCACGATAGCGCAGGACAAGTAGCGTTAAGGCCGCCTCGGGCGGCCTTTTTTATTTCATCCCGTCTACACTTCATGGCAAAGTAGTTCAATGCATGCTTTTTCCTTTTACGGCATGCCCTTACGGACATAATGGACAATTGCCTGGAGTTTTATGCCCACCCATCTGGTTTGGTTTCGCGCGGACCTGCGCGTACATGACAATATCGCCCTTGCGGCAGCCTGCCGCGCCAAAGACGCTAACGTACTGGCACTGTTTATGGCTACGCCCGAGCAGTGGCGGCAGCACGATATGGCCCCCCGACAGGCGGCCTTGCTCCGGGCGTATCTGAACGATCTGCAGCACTCGCTTGCCGGAAAAGGCATACCGCTTCTCTATAAAGAGGTGAGTGATTTTGCCGCGCAGCTCCAGACGCTGCAGGAGACCTGTAAGCAGCACGAGGTCACGCATCTTTTTTATAACTACCAGTATGAATTCAACGAGCAGCAGCGGGATCGTCAGCTGGAGAACGTGCTGGAAGGGGTCGTCTGTGAAGGGTTTGACGACAGCGTGATGCTGGCACCGGGCAGCGTGATGACCGGCAACCACGAGATGTATAAAGTTTTTACGCCGTTTAAAAACGCCTTTATCAAACGCCTGAAGGAGGCGCTGCCGGAGTGCGTTGCCGCGCCTGCCGCGCGGGGCGAGCCCGTGACGGATTTGCCAGAGCTGACGTTTGATTACCCTCAGCAGGCGTTTGATGAAACGCTGTTTCCCGCCGATGAGAAAGCGGCTATTGCCCAACTCCGGCAGTTCTGTAAACAGAATGCGGCTGATTACGAAGCGCGTCGGGATTTCCCCGCCGTTGAAGGCACCAGCCGTCTGTCGGCCTGTCTCGCGCTGGGTGCGATCTCTCCCCGCCAGTGTTTGCATCGGCTGTTGGCAGAACAGCCGCAGGCGCTGGACGGAGGCGCAGGGGCTGTCTGGCTCAATGAACTTATCTGGCGCGAGTTCTATCGCCACCTGATGACGTATCACCCTGATTTATGTAAACATCGCCCATTCATTCAATGGACTGATAATGTAAGGTGGCAGTCGAATGATAAGCAGCTCAGAGCCTGGCAATCCGGACAGACGGGTTTCCCCATTGTCGATGCCGCCATGCGTCAGCTCAATGAAACCGGATGGATGCACAACCGCCTGCGGATGATTACCGCCAGCTTTCTGGTGAAAGATCTGCTTATCGACTGGCGTATCGGAGAGCGCTATTTTATTTCTCAGCTGATCGATGGCGATCTCGCAGCGAATAACGGTGGCTGGCAGTGGGCGGCCTCCACCGGCACCGATGCGGCTCCCTATTTTCGGATTTTTAATCCGACGACGCAGGGACAAAAATTTGATGCGGACGGCGAGTTTATCCGCCAGTGGGTACCTGAACTTAACGTTGTCCCCGCGAAAGCGATCCACGACCCATGGACATGGGCGGATAAACAGGGCGTAAAGCTCGATTATCCCCGTCCGGTTGTCGACCACAAACAGGCACGCGTCGCCACGCTGGCGGCGTACGAAGCCGCGCGCAAAGTATGAGAGAGTGATGATGAAAAACAGCGAACTGGAAAGCCTGATTAACGAAAAACTGAACAGCACCTCCTTCAGCGACTACGGCCCGAACGGCCTGCAGGTGGAAGGGCGTGAAACGGTGCAGAAAATTATCACCGGCGTGACGGCAAGCCAGGCGCTGCTGGATGAAGCCGTGCGTCAGGAAGCTGATGCGGTTATCGTTCACCACGGTTATTTCTGGAAGAACGAATCCCCTATTATTCGCGGCATGAAGCGCAACCGCCTGAAAACATTGCTGGCAAATGACATCAACCTGTACGGTTATCACCTGCCGCTGGATGCGCACCCGGAACTGGGTAACAACGTGCAGTTAGCGCAATTGCTGGGTATTACCGTGATGGGGGAAATCGAACCGCTGGTGCCGTGGGGCGAACTGGCGATGCCGGTTCCGGGTCTCGAGCTGGCGTCGTGGATCGAAGCGCGCCTCGGACGTCGTCCGCTGTGGTGTGGCGACACGGGACCCGATACCGTGAAGCGTGTGGCCTGGTGCACCGGGGGCGGGCAGGGCTTTATCGATAGCGCCGCGCGTTTCGGCGTCGATGCCTTTATCACGGGAGAAGTGTCTGAGCAGACGGTTCACTCCGCCCGCGAGCAGGGGCTCCATTTTTACGCGGCAGGCCACCATGCAACGGAACGAGGCGGCATTCGCGCCCTCAGCGAGTGGCTGACGGAAAATACCGATCTGGATGTGACCTTTATTGATATCCCCAATCCGGCCTGATGAGAGGTGCCCGAGTGCAGAGAGCGCGTTGTTATCTTTTGGGTGAAACCGCCGTCGTACTGGAGCTTGAACCTCCGGTCACGCTTGCCACGCAAAAGCGTATCTGGCGGCTGACGCAGCGTCTGGCCGATATACCTGAAGTGGTTGAAACCATTCCGGGCATGAACAATATCACCGTCGTGCTGCGCAACCCGCACACGAAAGCACTGGATGCCATCGAACGCCTGCAGCGCTGGTGGGAAGAGAGCGAAGCGCTGGAGCCGGAATCGCGTGCCATTGAGATCCCGGTCGTCTATGGCGGCACGGGGGGGCCGGATCTTGGCGTTGTGGCAGCGCACTGCGGGTTAACAGAAAAGCAGGTGGTTGAGTTGCACAGTTCGGTTAACTACGTGGTCTGGTTCCTGGGGTTTCAGCCCGGCTTCCCGTATCTGGGCGGATTGTCTCCCCAGCTGCATACGCCGCGTCGTGCCGAACCGCGTCTGAGCGTACCGGCGGGGACGGTGGCTATCGGCGGCGAGCAAACTGGCGTTTATCCGCTGGCATCGCCCGGCGGCTGGCAGCTTATTGGGCACACGGCTACGCCGTTATTTGAACCCGGACGGGAGACGCCAATACTCCTGCGTCCCGGCGATACCCTTCGCTTTATCCCGCAAAAGGAGGGGGTATGTTAACGCTTATTCGCGCAGGGCTTTACACCTCTGTGCAGGATGCAGGCCGTTTTGGCATGCGTCAGTCCGGCGTGAGCTATTGTGGTGCGCTGGACAGGCCTGCGCTGGAGATTGCTAACGTGCTGGTGGGCAACCCCGGCAGTACGGCAGCGCTCGAAATTACGCTCGGCCAGTGTGTGATTGAGTTTGGTCAGGAGACCTGGTTTGCCTTAACCGGCGCAGGTTGTGAGGCCACGCTGGATGGTAAAGCGGTGTGGACCGGCTGGCGGCTGCGGGCGAAAGCCGGACAGCGCCTGATGCTCAAGCGTCCGCTACACGGTGTGCGTAGCTATCTCGCGGTGGCTGGCGGCATTGACGTGCCGGAGGTGCTGGGCTCATCCAGTACCGATCAGAAGGCGGGCATCGGCGGGCATGAAGGGCGTCTGCTGCGCGACGGCGACCGGCTGGCAATCAAGCCCTCCGCGCGCCATTTCTCCACCACGCAGGGCGTAAAGCAGTTGCTGTGGGGAAACCAGATCCGCGCCTTACCGGGGCCGGAATATCATGAGTTTGACGAGGCTTCCAAAGAGTCCTTCTGGCGCTCGCCGTGGAAGCTCAGCCCGCAGAGCAACCGTATGGGCTACCGCCTGCAGGGGCAGCCGCTGACCCGCACGACGGACCGGGAACTGCTCTCCCACGGGTTATTGCCGGGGGTCATTCAGGTGCCGGGCAACGGTCAGCCCATCGTGTTAATGAACGATGCGCAAACCACGGGCGGATACCCGCGAATTGCCTGCATCATTGAAGCGGATCGCTACCATCTGGCGCAAATTCCTCTCGGGCAGCCGATCCACTTCGTGCAGTGTTCACTGGAGGAGGCGCTTAAGGCGCGGCAGGATCAGCAGCGCTATCTCGAACAGCTGGCGTGGAGGCTTGATGGTAAAGATTGATTTAAATGCCGATCTGGGCGAGGGCGGAAGCGCAGATGCTCAACTGATGATGCTTGTCTCCTCGGTCAATATCGCCTGTGGCTTTCACGCGGGCGATGCGCAAACCATGCTGGAGAGCGTGCGTAATGCCATCAAAAACGGCGTCGCGATTGGCGCTCATCCCAGCTTCCCGGATCGGGAGAACTTTGGCCGCACGGCGATGGATCTGCCGCCGGAGAGGGTCTACGCTCAGGTGCTCTACCAGATTGGTGCGCTGGAGGCGATGGTGCGCGCTGAGAACGGTGTTATGCGCCACGTGAAGCCGCACGGCATGCTCTACAACCAGGCGGCGAAAGCCCCGGCGCTGGCGGACGCTATTGCCCGCGCGGTGCGGGACAGTAATCCGCAGCTTATCCTTGTAGGTCTGGCCGGTAGCGAACTGATTCGCGCCGGGAAGCGGCTGGGGCTGACTACGCGTCAGGAAGTCTTTGCCGACCGCGGCTATCAGCCCGATGGCAGTCTGGTCCCTCGCACGCAGGCCGGGGCGCTGATAACCGATGAAGGTAAAGCGCTGGCGCAGACGCTGGAGATGGTGTGTGCCGGGCGGGTGACCGCCGTGGACGGAACACTGGCAAACGTTCAGGCCGATACGGTGTGTTTACACGGCGACGGCGAGCATGCGCTTCAGTTCGCGCGCCGCTTGCGGGCGGCGTTCTCTGAAGAGGGCATTCTGGTCAGCGCAGAATAATCATGAAAGGACAATAACATGCCAGAAGGTCCGGAGATCCGCCGCGCGGCGGATAGCCTGGAGGCGGCGATAAAGGGCAAACCGTTGACGAATGTGTGGTTTGCTTTTCCTCAGCTAAAACCGTTTGAATCACAGCTGGTGGGGCAGACGGTGACCCATATTGAAACGCGCGGCAAGGCCTTGCTTACGCACTTTTCCCATAACCTGACGTTATATAGCCATAACCAGCTGTACGGCGTCTGGCGAGTGGTGGAGGCGGACGAGCAGCCGCAAACCACCCGCGTACTGCGCGTCAGGCTGCAAACGGCGGATAAAGCAATCCTGCTTTACAGCGCGTCGGATATCGAAATGTTAACGCCGGAGCAACTGCTCACTCACCCGTTTCTGCAGCGGGTTGGGCCGGACGTGCTGGACATGCGCCTGACGGCAAACGATGTTAAAGCCCGCTTGTTATCCCCCAAATTCCGCAACCGGCAATTTTCCGGGTTATTGCTCGATCAGGCGTTCCTGGCAGGGTTAGGTAACTATCTGCGGGTGGAAATTCTGTGGGAAGTGGGGCTGGCGGCGCAGCATAAAGCGTCTCAGCTGAATGATGAACAGCTGGAGGCGTTATCCCACGCGCTGCTGGATATTCCGCGGCTGTCGTACAACACGCGCGGCGTGGTGGATGAGAACACGCATCACGGGGCGCTGTTCCGCTTTAAGGTGTTTCATCGGGCGGGAAAGAAATGCGAAAGATGTGGTGGCATTATTGAGAGAACCGCGCTCTCTTCACGGCCGTTTTACTGGTGTCCCGGGTGCCAGATGTAAAAGTAAAACGGTAACCCTTAGGTTACCGTTTTTAGTGTTTTCACCCTCTCCCTGTGGGAGAGGGGCGGGGTGAGGGCATCAGGCCGCACCCAACGTCTTTTAGCGCTTAATATCAGACTTAAAATCACGCTGCTCGTAGCCGGTATACAGCTGACGAGGACGGGCGATTTTCATGCCTTCGCTGTGCATTTCGTTCCAGTGCGCAATCCAGCCTACGGTACGGGCCATGGCGAAGATCACGGTGAACATGGAAGACGGAATGCCCATCGCTTTCAGGATAATGCCAGAGTAGAAATCGACGTTCGGGTAGAGTTTCTTCTCGATGAAGTACGGGTCGTTCAGCGCGATGTGTTCCAGCTCCATCGCCACTTCCAGCAGGTCATCTTTGGTACCCAGCTCTTTCAGCACTTCATGGCAGGTCTCACGCATGACGGTCGCGCGTGGGTCGTAGTTTTTGTAAACACGATGACCGAAGCCCATCAGGCGGAAGGAGTCATTCTTGTCTTTCGCGCGACGCACGAACTCAGGAATGTGCTCAACGGTGCTGATCTCTTCCAGCATCTTCAGTGCCGCTTCGTTCGCGCCGCCGTGCGCCGGTCCCCACAGGGAGGCGATGCCCGCAGCGATACAGGCGAACGGGTTCGCGCCTGAAGAGCCTGCGGTACGGACGGTGGAGGTCGAAGCGTTTTGTTCGTGGTCAGCGTGCAGGATCAGAATACGGTCCATCGCACGTTCCAGTACCGGGTTCACTTCGTACTCTTCGCACGGCGTGGAGAACATCATGCGCAGGAAGTTACCCGCGTAGGAGAGGTCGTTACGTGGATACACAAACGGTTGGCCGATGGAGTATTTGTAGCACATCGCCGCCATGGTAGGCATTTTGGACAGCAGGCGGAACGCCGCGATATCGCGGTGACGTGGGTTATTCACGTCAAGGGAGTCGTGGTAGAACGCCGCCAGCGCACCGGTAATCCCACACATCACCGCCATCGGGTGAGAGTCACGACGGAACGCATGGAACAGACGGGTAATCTGCTCATGGATCATAGTGTGACGGGTCACGGTGGTTTTGAATTCATCGTACTGCGCCTGCGTTGGTTTTTCGCCGTTCAGCAGGATGTAGCACACTTCCAGATAGTTGGATTCGGTGGCTAACTGATCGATGGGGAAGCCGCGATGGAGCAGGATACCTTCGTCACCGTCAATGTAGGTGATTTTGGATTCGCAAGATGCGGTAGAGGTAAATCCAGGGTCAAAGGTGAAAACTCCTTTGGAACCCAGCGTACGGATATCAATAACATCCTGACCGAGCGTGCCTTTTAGCACATCCAGTTCAATAGCAGTGTCACCACCCAGGGTGAGCTTTGCCTTTGTATCAGCCATTTACGGTCTCCTTAGCGCCTTATGCTTAAGACTGCGCTTTACCGGATTTGCTTTCAGCTGTTAATCACCGTTACCAGATTGTTATTTGGCTTACCGCTCAGCTCACGAGGACAAACCAGGGTACAGAGCTATGGCGCCTTGCAGGTAAACGAATGAAATATCAGTGAAACAACAGCAAATCAGCGTTTTTGCAGTCCGAATTATTCAAACCTGTATATCACTAATAACTGTCCTGATAACTTCGGTCAATACCATCACACTGTTACATAACTATTTGTCAGGTGAAAGTGAGACCTCATAACTTTTGCGCATTATATGCCTTTTCTGCTGACGTTTGTAACAATATTGTTTAACATTTGTCAAATCAGATGATTAAAAATTAAAAAGATGTTGTTATCGTGACCCTGATCACTGTTCCAGAGAAAACCCGACAAACTGTATGTAGGTTAATTGTAATGATTTTGTGAACGGCCTATACTGCCGCCAGGTCTCCGGAACACCCTGCAATCCCGAGCCACCCAGCGTTGTAACGTGTCGTTTTAGCATTTGGAAGCAATGTTTTGCATGACGCGCAGTTATAGAAAAGGAACGCTGCTTGACCCGCATCGCAGTCCGGAGGAAGGAAACAATAAGAACAGCATGTGGGCGTTATTCATGATAAGAAATGTGAAAAAACAAAGACCTGTCAATCTGGATCTCAAAACGATCCGGTTCCCTGTAACAGCAATAGCGTCCATTCTGCACCGTGTATCCGGTGTGATTACGTTTGTGGCGGTCGGTATTCTGCTGTGGTTACTGGGAACCAGCCTCTCTTCTCCTGAAGGATTCCTCCAGGCCTCTGCCATCATGAACAGCTTCTTCGTGAAATTTATCATGTGGGGCATTCTGACCGCGCTGGCGTACCACGTTGTGGTGGGTGTTCGCCATATGCTGATGGACTTCGGCTACCTGGAAGAGACATTCGAAGCCGGGAAACGCTCCGCTAACATTTCATTTGTGATCACTGTCGTGCTTTCACTTCTCGCAGGAGTTCTCGTATGGTAAGCAACGCCTCCGCATTAGGACGCAACGGCGTACATGACTTCATCCTGGTCCGTGCTACCGCCATCGTTCTCACCCTTTACATCATCTATATGATCGGTTTCTTCGCGACCAGCGGCACGCTGACGTGGGAAATCTGGAGCGGGTTCTTCGGATCTGCCTTCACCAAAGTGTTCACCCTGCTGGCGCTGTTCTCCATCCTTATTCATGCCTGGATTGGCATGTGGCAGGTGTTGACCGATTACGTTAAACCACTGGCGATTCGCCTTCCTCTGCAGCTGGTTATTGTTGTTGCCCTGGTGGTTTACGTTATTTATGGATTCGTTGTGGTGTGGGGTGTGTAATGAAACTGCCAGTCAGAGAATTTGATGCTGTAGTGATTGGTGCGGGTGGCGCAGGTATGCGTGCCGCACTGCAAATTTCCCAGAGCGGCCAAACCTGTGCGCTGCTCTCTAAAGTGTTCCCAACCCGTTCGCACACCGTGTCTGCTCAGGGCGGTATCACCGTTGCACTGGGTAATACCCATGAAGATAACTGGGAATGGCACATGTACGACACGGTAAAAGGTTCCGATTACATCGGTGACCAGGACGCCATCGAATATATGTGTAAAACCGGCCCGGAAGCGATTCTGGAGCTGGACCACATGGGTCTGCCGTTCTCCCGTCTGGAAAATGGCACCATCTATCAACGTCCGTTTGGCGGCCAGTCGAAAGATTTCGGCGGCGAGCAGGCGGCACGTACTGCGGCAGCGGCTGACCGTACCGGTCATGCACTGCTGCACACGCTCTATCAGCAAAACCTCAAAAACCACACCACTATCTTCTCCGAGTGGTATGCGCTGGATCTGGTGAAAAACGCCGATGGCGCAATCGTCGGTTGTACCGCACTGTGCATCGAAACCGGTGAAGTGGTTTATTTCAAAGCCCGCGCTACCGTGCTGGCGACCGGCGGCGCAGGCCGTATTTATCAGTCCACCACCAACGCCCACATCAACACCGGTGACGGTGTCGGTATGGCTATCCGCGCGGGCGTGCCGGTGCAGGATATGGAAATGTGGCAGTTCCACCCAACCGGTATCGCCGGTGCAGGTGTTCTGGTAACAGAGGGCTGCCGCGGTGAAGGCGGTTACCTGTTGAACAAGCACGGCGAGCGCTTCATGGAGCGTTATGCCCCGAATGCGAAAGACCTGGCGGGTCGTGATGTGGTGGCGCGTTCCATCATGATCGAAATCCGTGAAGGCCGCGGCTGTGACGGCCCATGGGGTCCACACGCGAAGCTGAAACTCGACCATCTGGGTAAAGAGGTTCTGGAATCCCGTCTGCCGGGTATCCTGGAGCTGTCCCGCACCTTCGCACACGTCGACCCGGTGAAAGAGCCGATTCCGGTTATCCCAACCTGCCACTACATGATGGGCGGTATTCCGACCAAAGTGACCGGTCAGGCGCTGACCGTGAACGAGCAGGGCGAAGACGTGGTTATTCCTGGCCTGTTCGCGGTTGGCGAAATTGCCTGCGTATCCGTACACGGCGCAAACCGTCTGGGCGGCAACTCCCTGCTGGACCTGGTGGTGTTTGGTCGTGCAGTGGGTCTGCATCTGCAGGAATCCATTGCCGAGCAGGGCGCACTGCGTGATGCAACCGATGACGAAATTGATGCCTCTCTCGCGCGCCTCAACCGCTGGAACGGTAACCGTAACGGCGAAGATCCGGTGGAAATCCGTAAAGCGCTGCAGGAATGCATGCAGCATAACTTCTCGGTATTCCGCGAAGGTGACGCGATGGCCAAAGGCCTTGAACAGCTGAAAGCGATCCGCGAGCGTCTGAAAAATGCCCGTCTGGACGATACCTCAAGCGAGTTCAACACCCAGCGCGTAGAGTGCCTGGAGCTGGATAACCTGATGGAAACCGCTTACGCCACTGCGGTGTCGGCAAACTTCCGTACCGAAAGCCGTGGCGCGCATAGCCGCTTCGACTTCCCGGATCGTGATGACGAAAACTGGCTGTGCCATTCCCTGTATCTGCCAGAGTCGGAATCCATGACGCGTCGTAGCGTCAACATGGAACCGAAACTGCGTCCGGCGTTCCCGCCGAAGATTCGTACTTACTAATGCGGAGACAGGATAATGAAACTCGAATTCTCAGTTTATCGTTATAACCCGGATGTAGACGACGCTCCGCGTATGCAGGATTACACCCTGGAAGCGGAAGAAGGTCGCGACATGATGCTGCTGGATGCCTTAATGCAGCTGAAAGAAAAAGATCCAACGCTGTCGTTCCGCCGCTCCTGCCGTGAAGGGGTCTGTGGCTCTGACGGTGTGAACATGAACGGCAAAAATGGTCTGGCCTGCATCACGCCAATTTCAGCGTTGCAGCGTCCTGGTCAGAAAATTGTTATCCGTCCTCTGCCAGGCCTGCCGGTCGTGCGTGATTTGGTGGTAGACATGGGGCAATTCTATGCACAATATGAGAAGATTAAGCCTTACTTATTGAATAATGGGCAAAATCCACCCGCTCGTGAGCACCTGCAGTCTCCTGAGCAGCGTGAAAAACTCGATGGGTTGTACGAGTGTATTCTCTGCGCATGTTGTTCTACGTCCTGCCCGTCGTTCTGGTGGAACCCGGACAAGTTTATCGGCCCGGCCGGTCTGCTGGCTGCCTATCGCTTCCTGATCGATAGCCGCGACACCGAAACCGATAACCGTCTGGAAGGACTGAGTGACGCTTTCAGCGTATTCCGCTGCCATAGCATCATGAACTGCGTCAGTGTGTGTCCTAAGGGGCTAAACCCGACGCGCGCCATCGGCCATATTAAGTCGATGCTGCTGCAGCGCAGTGCGTAAGTAGTGAGAGGGGAGCGCTGTTCCCCTCACCCTAACCCTCTCCCAAAGGGAGAGGGGATAGATTGCAGAAACCTTTAAAAACTGCCCTGAAGTCTAGACAGTTTCTAAAGGTTCCTTCGCGGGCCAAATGAAAAGAGCTCGCAGGTGAACCCCGGCACGTACACGTGGTGTGCGTGGTAGTTTCTACGGCGAAAGTAAGCATAAAAATGCTTAAGGGATCACGATGCAGAACGGCGCAATGAAAGCCTGGCTGGACTCTTCTTTCCTTTCTGGTGCGAACCAGAGCTGGATTGAACAGCTCTATGAAGACTTCTTAACCGATCCTGACTCAGTGGACGCAAACTGGCGTTCCATGTTCCAGGAGTTGCCTGGCACGGGAGTCAAACCGGATCAATTCCACTCCAAAACACGTGATTATTTCCGCCGTCTGGCGAAGGATGCCTCACGTTACTCTTCTGCGATTTCCGACCCTGACACCAATGCGAAGCAGGTTAAAGTCCTGCAGCTCATCAACGCTTATCGCTTCCGCGGTCACCAGCATGCGAATCTCGATCCGCTGGGACTGTGGCAGCAGGAACGTGTGGCCGATCTCGATCCGGCGTATCACGATCTGACCGAGGCCGATTTCCAGGAAAGCTTTAACGTAGGTTCCTTTGCCATCGGCAAAGACACGATGAAGCTGGGCGAACTGATTAACGCGCTCAAGCAAACCTACTGCGGCTCCATCGGCGCGGAATACATGCACATCACCTCTACAGAAGAGAAACGCTGGATCCAGCAGCGTATCGAATCCGTGGCGGGCCACGCAACCTTCTCGGCTGACGAGAAAAAACGTTTCCTCAGCGAACTGACTGCAGCAGAAGGGCTTGAGCGCTATCTGGGCGCGAAATTCCCAGGTGCAAAACGCTTCTCGCTGGAAGGCGGTGACGCGTTAGTGCCAATGCTGAAAGAGCTGATTCGCCACGCGGGCAACAGCGGTACCCGTGAAGTGGTACTGGGCATGGCGCACCGCGGTCGTCTGAACGTGCTGGTCAACGTGCTGGGTAAAAAGCCGCAGGACCTGTTCGACGAATTCGCGGGCAAACACAAAGAACACCTTGGCACCGGCGACGTGAAGTACCACATGGGCTTCTCGTCTGATATCGAAACCGAAGGCGGTCTGGTTCACCTGGCGCTGGCGTTTAACCCGTCGCACCTTGAAATCGTTAGCCCGGTGGTGATCGGTTCCGTGCGTGCGCGTCTGGATCGTCTGGACGAGCCGAGCAGCAACAAAGTTCTGCCAATCACCATTCACGGTGATGCAGCGATTACCGGTCAGGGTGTGGTTCAGGAAACCCTGAACATGTCGAAAGCGCGTGGTTACGAAGTGGGCGGTACCGTTCGCATCGTGATCAACAACCAGGTGGGCTTCACAACCTCTAACCCGCTGGACGCGCGTTCTACCCCATACTGCACCGACATCGGTAAGATGGTGCAAGCGCCAATCTTCCACGTGAATGCGGATGACCCGGAAGCGGTCGCTTTCGTCACCCGTCTGGCGCTCGACTTCCGTAACACCTTTAAACGCGACGTGCTGATCGACCTGTTCTGCTACCGCCGTCACGGCCACAACGAAGCTGACGAGCCAAGTGCAACCCAGCCGTTGATGTATCAGAAAATCAAAAAACACCCGACCCCGCGCAAAATCTATGCTGACAAGCTGGAAGCGGACAAAGTGGCGACGCTGGAAGATGCGACCGAGCTGGTCAATCTTTACCGCGACGCGCTGGATGCGGGTGAATGCGTAGTGAAAGAGCTGCGCCCAATGAACATGCACTCCTTTACCTGGTCGCCGTACCTCAACCACGAGTGGGATGAGAGCTACCCGAACAAGGTCGAGATGAAGCGCCTGCAGGAGCTGGCTAAACGCATCAGCACCGTACCGGACGCTATCGAAATGCAGTCTCGCGTAGCGAAAATCTACGGTGACCGTCAGGCCATGGCGGCAGGCGAGAAGCTGTTCGACTGGGGCGGTGCAGAAACCCTGGCCTATGCGACCCTGGTTGACGAAGGTATTCCTGTTCGTCTGTCCGGTGAAGATGCGGGCCGTGGTACCTTCTTCCACCGTCACGCGGTGGTTCACAACCAGTCCAACGGTTCAACCTACACCCCGCTGCAGCACGTGCACAACGGTCAGGGCCAGTTCAAGGTCTGGGACTCCGTGCTGTCTGAAGAAGCGGTACTGGCCTTTGAATACGGCTACGCCACCGCAGAACCACGCACCCTGACCATCTGGGAAGCGCAGTTCGGTGACTTCGCCAACGGTGCGCAGGTGGTTATTGACCAGTTCATCTCCTCCGGCGAGCAGAAGTGGGGCCGCATGTGTGGTCTGGTGATGCTGCTGCCGCACGGTTATGAAGGACAGGGTCCGGAGCACTCCTCCGCGCGTCTGGAACGTTATCTGCAGCTCTGCGCCGAGCAGAACATGCAGGTCTGCGTGCCGTCTACCCCGGCTCAGGTGTACCACATGCTGCGTCGTCAGGCGCTGCGCGGTATGCGCCGTCCGCTGGTGGTGATGTCACCAAAATCTCTGCTGCGTCATCCGCTGGCTGTTTCAAGTCTGGATGAACTGGCCAACGGCACCTTCCTGCCAGCCATCGGCGAGATTGACGAACTGGATCCGAAGGGCGTGAAGCGTGTCGTGATGTGTTCTGGTAAGGTTTATTACGACCTGCTGGAACAGCGTCGCAAGAACGATCAGAAAGATGTCGCCATCGTGCGTATCGAGCAGCTTTATCCGTTCCCGCATCAGGCGATGCAGGACGTGCTGAAACAGTACGCTCACGTACATGATTTTGTCTGGTGCCAGGAAGAGCCGCTTAACCAGGGCGCATGGTACTGCAGCCAGCATCATTTCCGTGAAGTGATTCCATTTGGGTCTGCTCTGCGTTATGCAGGTCGCCCGGCCTCCGCCTCTCCGGCGGTAGGGTATATGTCCGTTCACCAGAAGCAGCAACAAGATCTGGTCAATGACGCGCTGAACGTCGATTAATTAAAGGATACATAATGAGTAGCGTAGATATTCTTGTTCCCGACCTGCCTGAATCCGTAGCAGATGCGACCGTCGCCACCTGGCACAAAAAACCGGGCGATGCTGTTAAGCGCGATGAAGTGCTGGTAGAAATCGAAACTGACAAAGTGGTACTGGAAGTACCGGCTTCGGCGGATGGCGTTCTGGACGCGGTGCTGGAAGATGAAGGTACCACCGTCACCTCTCGTCAGATCCTGGGTCGCCTGCGTGAAGGCAACAGCGCGGGCAAAGAGTCCAGCGCCAAGTCTGATGAGAAAGCCTCTACCCCAGCGCAGCGCCAGCAGGCGTCTCTGGAAGAGCAAACCAACGACGCACTGAGCCCGGCGATCCGTCGTCTGCTGGCTGAGCACAACCTGGACGCGGCAGCCATTAAAGGCACCGGTGTGGGTGGACGTCTGACGCGCGAAGATATCGAAAAGCACCTGGCGAAAGCGCCTGCGAAAGCAGAAGCCAAAGCCCCTGCGGCAGCACCGGCAGCGCAGCCTGCTCTGGGCGCACGCAGCGAAAAACGCGTACCGATGACTCGCCTGCGTAAGCGTGTGGCCGAGCGTCTGCTGGAAGCAAAAAACTCCACCGCGATGCTGACCACCTTCAACGAAGTAAACATGAAGCCAATCATGGACCTGCGTAAGCAGTACGGTGACGCGTTTGAAAAACGTCACGGTATCCGTCTGGGCTTTATGTCCTTCTACGTGAAGGCAGTGGTTGAAGCGCTGAAACGCTACCCGGAAGTGAACGCCTCTATCGACGGCGATGACGTGGTTTACCACAACTACTTCGACGTCAGCATGGCGGTTTCTACCCCGCGTGGCCTGGTGACCCCGGTTCTGCGTGACGTAGATACCCTGGGCATGGCTGATATCGAGAAAAACATCAAAGAGCTGGCTGTGAAAGGCCGCGACGGCAAGCTGACCGTAGACGACCTGACCGGCGGTAACTTCACCATTACCAACGGCGGCGTATTTGGTTCGCTGATGTCTACCCCGATCATTAACCCGCCGCAGAGCGCGATCCTGGGTATGCATGCCATTAAAGATCGCCCTATGGCGGTAGACGGTAAAGTTGAGATCCTGCCGATGATGTACCTGGCGCTCTCTTACGACCACCGCCTGATCGACGGCCGCGAGTCCGTGGGCTTCCTGGTAGCGATTAAAGAGCTGCTGGAAGATCCAACGCGTCTGCTGCTGGACGTCTAGTCACGTTTTAGCGTCACCTGCCCTGTAGGCCGGATAAGCGTAGCGCCATCCGGCACACACACCGCGCCGGTCTACAGGTTTGAAGATAACGATTACCCTGAAGGATGGATAGAACACATGAACTTACATGAATATCAGGCCAAACAGCTGTTTGCCCGGTATGGCTTACCGGCTCCGGTGGGTTATGCCTGTACTACCCCGCGTGAAGCAGAAGAAGCCGCATCTAAAATCGGTGCTGGCCCGTGGGTAGTTAAGTGTCAGGTTCACGCTGGTGGCCGTGGTAAAGCGGGCGGTGTGAAGGTTGTTAAGAGCAAAGAAGAAATTCGTGCGTTTGCTGAACATTGGCTCGGCAAACGTCTGGTGACGTACCAGACAGATGCAAACGGCCAGCCGGTTAACCAGATCCTGGTTGAAGCGGCGACCGACATCGCGAAAGAGCTGTACCTGGGCGCGGTTGTTGACCGTAGCTCCCGTCGCGTAGTGTTCATGGCGTCTACCGAAGGCGGCGTTGAAATCGAAAAAGTGGCGGAAGAGACCCCGCACCTGATCCACAAAGTGGCTATCGATCCGCTGGCGGGCCCAATGCCTTACCAGGGTCGCGAGCTGGCGTTCAAACTGGGCCTGGAAGGCAAGCTGGTTCAGCAGTTCACCAAGATCTTCATGGGCCTGGCGAACATCTTCCTGGAGCGCGATCTGGCGCTGATCGAGATCAACCCGCTGGTGATCACCACCCAGGGCGACCTGATCTGCCTCGACGGCAAGCTGGGCGCTGACGGCAACGCGCTGTTCCGCCAGTCCGATCTGCGTGAAATGCGCGATCAGTCTCAGGAAGATCCGCGTGAAGCACAGGCTGCACAGTGGGAGCTGAACTACGTCGCGCTGGATGGCAACATCGGCTGCATGGTTAACGGTGCGGGCCTGGCAATGGGCACCATGGACATCGTTAAGCTGCACGGCGGTGAGCCAGCAAACTTCCTCGACGTAGGCGGTGGCGCAACCAAAGAGCGCGTAACCGAAGCGTTCAAAATCATCCTCTCTGACGATAACGTGAAGGCGGTTCTGGTTAACATCTTCGGCGGCATCGTGCGTTGCGACCTGATTGCCGACGGCATCATCGGTGCGGTAGAAGAAGTGGGTGTTAACGTACCGGTTGTTGTGCGTCTGGAAGGTAACAACGCTGAACTCGGCGCGAAAAAACTGGCTGACAGCGGCCTGAATATTATTGCAGCGAAAAGTCTGACGGATGCAGCTCAGCAGGTTGTTGCCGCAGTGGAGGGGAAATAATGTCAGTTTTAATTAATAAAGATACCAAGGTTATCTGCCAGGGCTTCACCGGTAGCCAGGGGACATTCCACTCCGAACAGGCGATTGCCTACGGTACGCAGATGGTTGGCGGCGTAACGCCAGGCAAAGGCGGCACCACGCACCTGGGCCTGCCGGTGTTCAACACCGTGCGTGAAGCGGTAGAAGCGACGGGCGCAACCGCGACCGTGATCTACGTTCCAGCGCCGTTCTGCAAAGACTCCATTCTGGAAGCGATCGACGCAGGCATCAAACTGATCATCACCATCACCGAAGGTATCCCAACGCTGGATATGCTGACCGTGAAGGTGAAGCTGGACGAAGCGGGCGTGCGCATGATCGGCCCGAACTGCCCAGGCGTTATCACCCCGGGCGAATGCAAAATCGGCATCATGCCGGGTCACATTCATAAGCCGGGCAAAGTGGGCATCGTTTCCCGTTCCGGTACGCTGACTTATGAAGCGGTTAAGCAGACTACCGATTACGGCTTCGGCCAGTCCACCTGTGTGGGCATCGGCGGTGACCCAATCCCGGGCTCTAACTTCATCGACATCCTGAAGCTGTTCCAGGAAGATCCGCAGACCGAAGCGATCGTGATGATCGGTGAGATCGGCGGTAGCGCTGAAGAAGAAGCGGCTGCGTACATCAAAGAGCACGTGACCAAGCCTGTTGTCGGCTACATCGCGGGCGTGACTGCACCGAAAGGCAAGCGTATGGGTCACGCAGGCGCAATCATCGCCGGCGGTAAAGGTACGGCTGATGAGAAATTCGCAGCGCTGGAAGCCGCGGGCGTGAAGACCGTTCGCAGCCTGGCGGATATCGGCGAAGCACTGAAATCCATCATTAAGTAAATCCTCTCTGCGCCCTGAATGGGGCGCGTTGAAATAAAAAAAATGTCCGTTTCGACATGGTTGGCCGCTGTAAAGCGGCCTTTTTTATTGCCTGCGTTTGGCGACAAGCGTGAACTTGTAATCGTCGGTATTGAACACGTTGCGGCTGTATTCAAATACGCGTCCGTCCTTCAGAAACCCGCGCGAGACTTTTTCCAGGATCGGTTTCGCCGGATCGAGCGACAGCGCGGCAATCGCCTCTTCTGACGGCATGATCGGCACCAGTTCCTGCTCGCTGCGATCGATAACCAGCTTTTTGAGCTGCTCAACGTAGTGGTATTTCGAATTCTCCATCACTTCCCAGGTGAGGTCGGGAAACATCGCCAGCGGCATCCATGTTTCTTCCAGATTCACCGGTTTTTGTTTGATAAAGCGGACGCGTTTGACGTGCCAGACTTTATCGTCCGGGTTGATCGCCAGCCTTGCTGCGAGCCTCTCATCGGCTTTCACCACTTCGAAGACGCTGACGTCGCTGTGCGTATCGACGTTTCGGTCCGCCAGCTTTTCGTAAAAGCCGGTGAGCTGGTAAATGTCGTAGTTAACGCGCTCTTCTTTTACGTAGGTGCCGCTGCCCTGAATGCTCTCGACGATCTGCTCTTCCGTAAGCAGTTTCAGCGCCTGCCTCACCGTTACACGGCTCACGTTGAACGCCTCCTGAAGGCTGGATTCCGTCGGTAACGCATCGCCAGGTTTTAACTCACCCGTATTGATTTTCTCGCGAAGCGCATCGGCTATCTGCCGGTACATCGGTTTGTTACCCATAGAATCTGCCTTTCTAATACCTTTTCACGGAATTATGCCTTCAGCGTAAAATTTGTAAATAATACAATTTAAATACAAATTTGCATTGTTAGTGAAAGTGATCACATAAATGTATTGCATTGCCTGCCACAATTGCCGCCAGACAATAACAAGTTACGTGTGAGGATCTTATGAACCTGACGACTCTGACCCACTCCAGCGCTGTCTGCGTGCATGCGCACTATGCCAGCCGTGATGAGGCAATTCGCCAGCTTACGATGCGGCTGGTGGCGCTGGGCAAAATTACCGATGGCGATGCGTTTCTGGCGGAGGTTTACCGTCGTGAATCACAGGGACCGACCGCACTGGGGGAAGGGCTGGCTGTTCCGCATGGTAAATCGAGCGCGGTGAACGAAGCGGCTTTTGCGGTTGCTACGCTGAGCGAACCGCTGGAGTGGGAGGGGGTGGACGGCCCTGAAAACGTTGAGCTGATCGTCCTGCTTGCCATCCCGCCTGCTGAAGCCGGATCCACGCATATCCAGGTACTGACGGCGCTGACGTCTCGCCTGGCAGATGATGCACTCCGGGAACGCGTTATGGCTGCAGCGACGGCGGAGGATCTGCTTGATGCGCTGAACGGTGGCTCGCAGGAATACGAGGCTGCCACATTGTTGAATGCACCAACCGTCATCTGTGTCACCGCCTGTCCGGCCGGGATTGCCCATACCTATATGGCAGCCGAATACCTGGAAAAAGCGGGACGTAAGCTGGGCGTCAACGTTGTGGTCGAAAAGCAGGGGGCGAATGGCATTGAGGGGCGCATCACCGCGCAGCAGTTGCAGGAGGCCAAAGCGTGTATCTTTGCCGCAGAAGTGGCGATCAAAGAGAGTGAGCGTTTTCAGGGGATCCCCGCCATTTCCGTGCCCGTCGCGGAACCCCTGCGCCATGCTGAAGCGCTCATTGAGCGCGCGCTGGCATTACCGTTTTCGTCTGAAGCACTTCCCGGACAGGCAGAAAAAAAGAGCGTTAAGACGGAGCTCAAGCAGGCGCTCCTTAGCGGTATCTCCTTTGCTGTGCCGCTGATCGTCGCCGGCGGGACGGTGCTCGCCGTGTCGGTACTGCTGGCGCAAATCCTTGGCCTGCAGCACCTGTTCGACCAGGAAAACTCATGGCTGTGGATGTACCGCAAGCTTGGCGGCGGCATGCTCGGCATTTTGATGGTCCCTGTTCTGGCAGCCTATACCGCTTACTCGCTGGCGGATAAACCCGCGCTGACGCCGGGCTTTGCGGCCGGTCTTGCGGCCAATATGATCGGCTCCGGTTTTCTGGGGGCTATCATCGGCGGGCTGATTGCGGGTTACCTGATGCGCTGGGTGAAAAATCACATTCGCCTGAGTAGCCGCTTCAACGGTTTTTTAACCTTTTATCTCTATCCGGTTATTGGCGTACTGGGGGCGGGCAGCCTGATGCTGTTTGTGATCGGTGAGCCGGTGGCCTGGCTTAATACTACGCTCACCGCCTGGCTTAACGGTTTGTCCGGCGCGAATGCGCTGCTCCTGGGGGCGATCCTCGGGTTTATGTGCTCATTCGATTTGGGTGGCCCGGTCAACAAAGCCTCTTACGCGTTCTGCCTGGGCGCGATGGCTAACGGGGTATACGGTCCCTATGCCATCTTTGCCTCCGTCAAAATGGTGTCGGCCTTCACCGTCACGGCGTCAACGTTGCTGGCACCGAAACTGTTTAAACCGTTTGAAATTGAAACCGGTAAATCCACCTGGCTGCTTGGCCTCGCGGGCATCACCGAAGGGGCGATTCCGATGGCGATTGAGGATCCGCTTCGCGTCATTGGTTCATTTGTGCTCGGCTCCATGGTAACAGGCGCGATTGTCGGCGCGATGGGGATCGGGTTGTCCACGCCGGGGGCCGGTATTTTCTCTCTCTTTTTACTTCACGATGCCGGGTTGAGCGGTGTGGTTGCGGCGGCGGGCTGGTTTGGTGCGGCACTGGTGGGTACCGCAATCTCCACCTTTATTCTGCTGCTCTGGCGACGCCAGGCGGTGAAAAAGGGCAACTACGTCACTGAAGACGCCATACCGTAACAACGCACAAACAGGAAACGAAGATGAAAGCTGTATCTCGCGTTCATATCACGCCGCATATGCACTGGGACCGTGAGTGGTACTTCACCACCGAAGAGTCGCGTATTCTTCTGGTCAATAATATGGAAGAGATCCTGACCCGTCTGGAGCAGGATGACGAGTATAAATATTATGTCCTCGATGGACAGACGGCGGTGCTGGAGGATTATTTTGCCGTCGTGCCTGAAAACCGCTCGCGGGTGAAAGCGCTTGTGGAGCGCGGAAAGTTGATTATTGGCCCCTGGTATACCCAGACCGATACCACAATTGTCAGCGGTGAGTCGATTGTCCGCAATCTTATGTACGGCATGCGCGACTGTATGGCGTTCGGCGAGCCGATGAGGATCGGCTATCTGCCGGATTCGTTTGGTATGTCCGGCCAGCTACCGCATATCTATAACGGATTTGGCATTACCCGCACGATGTTCTGGCGCGGCTGCTCGGAACGACACGGGACCGACAAAACCGAGTTTCTCTGGCAGAGCCAGGACGGCAGTGAAGTGACGGCGCAGGTACTGCCGCTGGGCTACGCAATTGGTAAGTACTTACCGGAGGACGAAGCCGGGCTGAGAAAACGGCTCGACAGCTATTTCGAGGTACTGGAAAACGCCTCCGTTACCAAAGAGATTTTACTGCCCAACGGTCACGACCAGATGCCGCTGCAGCAGAATATTTTCGCGGTGATGGATAAGCTTCGTGAAATCTATCCCCAGCGTCAATTTGTGATGAGTCGGTTCGAAGAGGTGTTTGATTATATCGACGCGCACCGCGACGAACTGGCGACGCTGAAAGGCGAGTTTATCGACGGGAAATACATGCGTGTGCACCGCACCATCGGCTCCACGCGCATGGACATTAAAATCGCCCATGCGCGTATCGAGAACAAAATCGTCAATATCCTCGAGCCGCTGGCGGCGCTTGCCTGGACGCTGGGCTTCGACTATCACCACGGCCTGCTGGAGAAGATGTGGAAAGAGATCCTCAAAAACCATGCTCACGACAGCATCGGCTGCTGCTGCAGCGATAAGGTGCACCGCGAGATTGTCTCCCGCTTTGAGTTGGCTGAGGACATGGCGGACAACCTGGTGCGCTTCTATATGCGCAAGATTGTCGACAACATGCCGCAAAGCGACGCCGATAAGCTGGTGATGTTCAACCTGATGCCCTGGCCGCGTGAAGAGGTGATGAACACCACGATCCGGCTGCGGGCCAGCCAGTTCAGACTGCGGGATGAAAAAGGCAACGAGATCCCCTATTTCATTCGCAGCGCGCGCGAACTCGACCCCGGCCTTATTGACCGGCAGATTGTCCATTACGGCAATTACGACCCGTTTATGGAGTTTGATATTCAGCTCAGCCAGATACTGCCATCGATGGGCTACCGTACGCTGTATATCGAGCCGAACGTGGCCGGGAAGGTGCTCCCGGCGGTGAAAAATGCCGAATCCTTGCTTGAAAATGCCTTCTGGCAGATTGATTTAAATGGCGACGGCACGCTGCGCCTGCGCGATAAAGAAAGCGGGCTTATTTATGACCGCGTACTGGAAATCGAAGAGAGTTCGGACGATGGCGATGAGTACGACTACTCGCCTTCCCGGGAAGAGTGGAGGCTCACGTCAGTGCAGGGCGAGCATGAGGTTGAAGTCACGCATGAAGGCTGGCAGAGCAGGGCGGCTATCCGCCATCGGATCGCCGTTCCGGCAAATCTGGCTGAACGCGCGGCGCGCCAGCGAAACGGCTCACTCAACGTAGAGTTTGACGTCACGCTTAGCCATAACAGCAGGCGTATCGATGTGGCCGTGCGTCTGGAAAACCAGGCTAACGACCACCGCGTTCGCGTACTGATCCCAACGCCGTTTATGACAGAGGACGTGTTAGCGGATACGCAGTTTGGCTCGCTCATTCGGCCGGTGCGGGACGCGGCGATGGCGACCTGGCATGAGGAGGGCTGGAAAGAAGCGCCGGTTCCCGTCTGGAATTTACTCAACTATGCCGTCCTGCAGGAAAAGCGCAACGGGCTGGCGCTCTTCACCGAGGGACTGCGCGAGTTTGAAGTGGTGGGCGATGACAAAAAAGCATTCGCCTTAACCTTGTTGCGCGGCGTGGGGCTGCTCGGGAAAGAAGATTTGCTGTTGCGTCCAGGCAGACCTTCGGGGATCAAAATGCCTGTTCCTGACTCTCAGGTTCGCGGGCCGTTAACCTGTCGCTTTAGCCTCTTCAGCTTTAGCGGTACGCCAGAAAACGCGGGCGTCGCACAGCAGGCTAAATCGTGGTTAACACCGGTGCAGTGCTATAACAAAATTCCCTGGGATGCGATGAAACTGAATCGCGCGTCGTTTATCACGCCGGAAAGTTACAGTCTGTTAGCGCTTTCGCCAACGGGATGCGTGCTCAGTACGCTCAAAAAGGCTGAAGATCGTGATGAGCTCATTCTCCGCCTGTTCAACCCTTCGGCGTCCAGCGCATGCGACACGACGTTATCCATGAATCCAACGGTGAAACGGTGGCGCGAAACGGACATGAACGAACGGATAATGGATCGGTGTGAAGAAGAGGGTATTGTCGGGGGATTCAGGCCGGGGCAGTCGCGAACCTTTAGTATTCTATTCGCCTGAACCAGCGAGACAAAAAGGCTGCAAAGAAGGCGGCCTTTTTTCATTAAATAGTCACACAGCGGTGTTAACTTATGGGGTATCAAAAGTAAATTAAATGTAATTTCGGAGGGTTGCATAAATGCAATGGAAAAATAACCTGACCCGACTACGCTTTATTGTTTGTCCCCCGTTGAAATGTTGCTTTCTTTTGCGTTAATTAAAATCACTTCTGTTTATATTTTTTCCCGTCTTCGATAACCAATCTCATCTTTGCATGCACATATCATTAACATGGTTTTTACCATTCTCACCATGATTAAACATGGTTAACATCAAGGGTTGTTTTTGATTTAAATCAAAGTTTAATCCTTGGAAAAACCCATTAAAAGGCGCTAAATTGTCCCGGATCAAAATGGCCGAAAAGTGGTAATTTTGCTATAAATTGATCGTCGTCGAAAAACGTAAATGTGATTCAATAAAAACCTGTTTATTGTAAGGGTTTTGCAGCGTATTATATTTGCGGGATCAATTTGAGTTTTTTATTAACCTATTTGTAACCTGACGTCATCGTTTTTATCCTTCTCCAGGGTAATAACGACGACAAGGATGCGAATAATTTGTATTGGGGCATGCGTGTGGATCTCTCTCTGACGGGGTTCACTCTCGGAGTCTTCATGCGATGAGCAAGGAGTCATAATGTTAGACGTAGTCGAACTGTCGCGCTTACAGTTTGCCTTGACCGCGATGTACCATTTCCTGTTTGTGCCACTGACGCTCGGTATGGCGTTCCTGCTGGCCATCATGGAAACGGTTTACGTCCTCTCCGGCAAACAGATTTATAAAGATATGACCAAGTTCTGGGGCAAGTTGTTTGGTATCAACTTTGCACTGGGCGTGGCAACCGGTCTGACCATGGAGTTCCAGTTCGGGACTAACTGGTCTTACTATTCCCACTATGTAGGGGATATCTTCGGTGCGCCGCTGGCCATTGAAGGTCTGATGGCCTTCTTCCTCGAATCCACCTTTGTAGGTCTGTTCTTCTTCGGTTGGGACCGTCTGGGTAAAGTCCAGCATATGGCGGTAACCTGGCTGGTGGCATTAGGCTCTAACCTGTCCGCACTGTGGATCCTGGTGGCGAACGGCTGGATGCAGAACCCAATCGCATCCGATTTCAACTTCGAAACCATGCGCATGGAGATGGTCAGCTTTGCTGAGCTGGTCCTGAACCCGGTTGCTCAGGTTAAATTCGTTCACACCGTGGCTTCTGGCTATGTGTGCGGTGCGATGTTCGTACTGGGCATCAGCTCTTACTACATGCTGCGCGGTCGCGACTTCGCTTTCGCAAAACGCTCCTTTGCTATCGCAGCAAGCTTCGGTATGGCGGCAATTCTGTCTGTTATTGTTCTGGGTGATGAATCCGGTTACGAAATGGGCGACGTGCAGAAAACCAAGCTGGCCGCTATTGAAGCAGAATGGGAAACGCAACCGGCTCCGGCGGCATTTACCCTGTTCGGTATTCCCGATCAGGAAGCGCAGGAAAACCGCTTCGCCATTCAGATTCCTTATGCGTTGGGCATCATCGCCACTCGCTCCGTCGACAAACAGGTGACTGGCCTGAAAGATCTGATGGTGCAGCACGAAGAGCGTATCCGTAACGGGATGAAAGCCTACTCGCTGCTGGAGCAACTGCGCGCCGGTTCAACCGATCAGGCCGTTCGCGATCAGTTTAACGACGTGAAGAAAGACCTGGGTTACGGCCTGCTGCTGAAACGCTATACCCCGAACGTCTCCGACGCAACGGAAGCGCAAATCCAGATGGCAACCAAAGACTCAATTCCACGCGTTGCACCGCTGTACTTCGCGTTCCGTATCATGGTGGGCTGCGGCATCATCATGCTGCTGATTATCGCGGCATCCTTCTGGTCCGTGATTCGCAACCGTATCGGTGAGAAAAAATGGCTGCTGCGCACCGCGCTGTACGGTATTCCTCTGCCATGGATCGCTATCGAATCCGGTTGGTTTGTTGCGGAGTATGGCCGTCAGCCATGGGCAATCGGTGAGGTGCTGCCAACGGCAGTCGCGAACTCGTCCCTGACTGCGGGTGACCTGATCTTCTCCATGCTGCTGATTTGCGGTCTGTACACCCTGTTCCTGGTGGCTGAACTGTTCCTGATGTTCAAGTTCGCGCGCCTTGGCCCAAGCAGCCTGAAAACCGGTCGCTATCACTACGAGCAGTCTACCGCGACTACTCAGCCGGCACGCTAAGACAGGAGTCATCAAATGATCGATTATGAAGTATTGCGTTTTATCTGGTGGCTGTTGATTGGCGTTCTGCTGATCGGTTTTGCGGTCACTGATGGTTTCGACATGGGTGTAGGGATGCTTACCCGTTTCCTCGGTCGTAATGACACCGAGCGTCGAATTATGATCAACTCCATCGCCCCTCACTGGGACGGTAACCAGGTGTGGCTGATCACCGCGGGTGGCGCGCTGTTCGCTGCCTGGCCGATGGTCTACGCGGCTGCGTTCTCCGGCTTCTACGTGGCGATGATTCTGGTGCTGGCGTCTTTATTCTTCCGTCCGGTAGGCTTCGACTACCGTTCCAAGATTGAAGATACCCGCTGGCGTAACATGTGGGACTGGGGCATCTTCATCGGTAGCTTTGTTCCGCCGCTGGTGATTGGCGTGGCATTCGGTAACCTGCTGCAGGGCGTACCGTTCCACATCGATGAATATATGCGTCTTTACTACACCGGTAACTTCTTCCAGCTGCTGAATCCGTTTGGTCTGCTGGCAGGTGTTGTTAGCGTGGCGATGATCATTACTCAGGGCGCGACCTATCTGCAGATGCGTACCGTGGGTGAACTGCACCTGCGTTCCCGTGCAACGGCTCAGGTTGCGGCGCTGGTCACTCTGGTTTGCTTCGCTTTGGCCGGTGTGTGGGTGGTGTACGGTATCGATGGTTACGTGGTGACGTCTGCGATCAACCATGTTGCGCCGTCTAACCCGCTGACTAAAGAAGTTGCGCGTCAGGCGGGTGCCTGGATGGTGAACTTCAACAATACCCCTGCTCTGTGGGCTATCCCGGCGCTGGGCGTACTGTTGCCACTGTTGACCGTGCTGACCTCTCGTCTGGAAAAAGGCGCTCTGGCGTTCGTGTTCTCTTCACTGACACTGGCGTGCATCATCCTGACGGCAGGTATTGCGATGTTCCCGTTCGTCATGCCATCCAGCACTATGATGAATGCTAGCCTGACCATGTGGGATGCGACCTCCAGCCAGCTGACGCTGAACCTGATGACCTATGTTGCCTGCGTGTTCGTACCGATTATTCTGCTCTACACCGCCTGGTGTTACTGGAAAATGTTCGGTCGTATCACCAAAGAACATATCGAAAGCAACACCCACTCTATGTACTAAGTAAGGAGCTGAATATGTGGTATTTCGCATGGATTTTAGGGACGCTTCTTGCCTGCGCATTTGGTGTCATCACTGCCCTGGCGCTTGAGCACGTCGAAGCGACCAAAGCGGGTGAAGAAAAACACTAATGAATATTATCGCAACGTTATATGCGGTAATGGACAAGCGCCCGTTACGGGCGCTTTCTTTAGTGATGGCATTACTGCTGGCGGGCTGCATCTTCTGGGACCCGTCGCGCTTCGCGGCAAAGACCAGCGAACTTGAGATCTGGCACGGCTTCCTCATCATGTGGGCGGTGTGCGCAGGGGTCATTCACGGCGTGGGCTTTCGTCCGAAAGCCGTTCACTGGCAGGGAATTTTCTGCCCGCTGATTGCCGATTTGGTTCTCCTTGCTGGTCTGATTTTCTTCTTCTTCTGAATAAGAAATGTCCTATAACGATATGGGCTTACCCGAGCCCATAAAAATTTACTCTCCGTTTACTTTCTCCCATTCCAAACCATCATTCCCGCGCGTATAGTAGCGAAGTTTAAAAGCTCTAACTTTTGTTGCATTACTGGGATGTAAAGTGAATACAACGCTGTTTCGATGGCCGGTTCGTGTCTACTACGAAGATACCGATGCCGGTGGTGTGGTCTACCACGCCAGCTACGTTGCTTTTTATGAACGGGCACGCACAGAGATGCTGCGCCATCATCACTTTAGTCAACAGGTGCTGTTGGCTGAGCGAGTTGCCTTCGTGGTACGCAAGATGACGCTTGAGTATTTTGCGCCTGCCAGACTCGACGATATGCTCGAAGTCCAAACTGAAATTACATCAATGCGCGGAACCTCACTGGTTTTCACGCAGCGGATAGTCAATGCAGAGAACACCGTACTGAACTCAGCTGAAGTACTGATTGTTTGTGTTGATCCAACCATAATGAAGCCTCGTGCGCTTCCTAAGTCTATTGTCGCGGAGTTTAAGCAGTGACTGACATGAATATCCTTGATTTGTTCCTGAAGGCTAGCCTTCTGGTTAAACTTATCATGTTGATTTTGATTGGTTTTTCAATCGCATCCTGGGCCATCATTATCCAGAGAACGCGTATTCTTAATGCCGCTGGCCGTGAAGCCGAAGCGTTTGAAGACAAGTTCTGGTCGGGTATCGAACTTTCTCGTCTGTACCAGGAAAGCCAGGGGCGCCGTGATAATCTTTCAGGCTCCGAACAAATTTTCTATAGCGGATTCAAAGAGTTTGCCCGCTTACATCGCGCGAATAACCACGCGCCGGAAGCGGTAGTAGAAGGTGCGTCGCGTGCGATGCGCATTTCCATGAACCGCGAACTGGAAACCCTTGAGACGCACATTCCGTTCCTTGGCACTGTGGGTTCCATCAGTCCGTATATCGGTCTGTTTGGTACCGTGTGGGGGATTATGCACGCCTTTATCGCATTAGGCGCGGTGAAGCAGGCGACGTTGCAGATGGTTGCGCCGGGTATCGCTGAAGCACTGATTGCGACCGCTATCGGTCTGTTTGCGGCAATCCCGGCGGTTATGGCTTACAACCGTCTGAACCAGCGCGTGAACAAACTGGAACTGAACTACGACAACTTTATGGAAGAGTTCACCGCGATTCTGCACCGTCAGGCGTTTACCAGTACCGAGAGCAACAAGGGGTAAACCATGGCCAGATCGCGTGGACGAGGTCGTCGCGAGCTCAAGTCCGAAATCAATATCGTTCCACTGCTGGACGTACTGCTGGTACTGCTGCTGATTTTTATGGCGACAGCGCCCATCATTACCCAGAGCGTGGAAGTTGATCTGCCGGATGCGACAGAATCACAGGCGGTAAGCACCAATGACGATCCTCCGGTCATCATTGAGGTTTCCGGTGTAGGGCAGTACAGCGTAGTGGTCGAGAAAGATCGTATGGATCAACTGCCGCCCGAGCAGGTTATTGCTGAAGCGCAACGACGCCTGGAGTCAAATCCGAAAACGGTCTTCTTAATCGGTGGCGCAAAAGACGTGCCTTACGATGAAATTATTAAAGCGCTGAACTTGCTACATAGTGCGGGCGTTAAGTCTGTTGGCTTAATGACTCAGCCTATTTGATCATCTGCGTAGTTTTTGGGAACCGATAGTGTCAAAGGCAACCGAACAGAACGACAAGCTTAAGCGAGCGATAATCGTCTCCGCAGTGCTGCACGTTATTCTTTTTGCAGCGCTGATCTGGAGTTCGTTCGACGAGCACATTGATGCATCAGCTGGCGGCGGTGGGGGGTCTTCCATCGATGCCGTCATGGTGGATCCCGGTGCGGTAGTGCAGAACTATAATCGTCAGCAACAGCAGCAGGCGAGCGCAAAACGTGCTGAAGAGCAGCGTGAAAAACAGGCGCAACAGCAAGCGGAAGAACTGCGTGAAAAGCAGGCCGCGGAGCAGGAGCGTCTGAAGCAGCTTGAGAAAGAGCGTTTGCAGGCGCAGGACGCGGCGAAAGAGCAGGCTGAGCAGCAGAAACAGGCTGAAGCCGCAGCGAAGAAAGCGCAAGAACAGCAGAAACAGGCGGAGGAGGCTGCGGCCAAAGCCGCTGCGGATGCGAAAGCACAGGCAGATGCGCAGGCTAAATTAGCCGCAGACGCTGCGAAGAAAGCCGCTGCTGACGCTCAGAAGAAAGCTGAAGCGGAAGCCGCGAAGAAAGCCGCTGCCGATGCTCAGAAGAAAGCTGAAGCGGAAGCCGCGAAGAAAGCCGCTGCTGATGCTCAGAAGAAAGCCGAAGCGGAAGCCGCGAAGAAAGCCGCTCAGGAAGCAGAGAAGAAAGCTGCTGCCGAGGCGGCGAAGAAAGCGGCTGCTGCCGAGAAAGCCGCAGCTGAAAAAGCGGCCGCCGCAGAAAAAGCCGCAGCCGCGAAGGCCGCTGCCGATAAGAAAGCAGCCGCCGAAAAAGCCGCTGCGAAAAAGGCTGCTGCCGCTGAAAAAGCTGCCGCTGCTGCAGGCGTTGACGATCTGCTGGGCGATCTCAGTTCAGGTAAGAATGCACCGAAAACGGGTGGCGGAGCGAAAGGAAACAACGCAGCGCCGTCTGGAAGTGGTAACACTAAGAGTAACGGTGCATCAGGCGCTGAAATCAACGGTTATGCCGCGCAGATTAAATCCGCTATCGAAAGCCGATTTTATGATGCGTCTTCCTACACCGGTAAAACGTGTACGCTGCGTATAAAACTGGCGCCGGATGGGATGCTGCTCGATATTCAGTCTGAAGGTGGCGATCCAGCCTTATGTACTGCTGCACTGGCTGCAGCGCGTCAGGCGAAGATGCCAAAACCGCCTTCTCAGGCCGTGTATGAAGTCTTTAAAAATGCGCCACTGGACTTCAAACCTTAAGTTACATTTTCCCCGTGCAAACGGGGGAAAATAGACCAGGTTTAGTCACAGGGTTCAGGTAGTTTTGTCTATTTGAGTTTGTTAACATTCTGCTAAATTATCGTGGGTAAGGTTACCCAGATAAGGGAGATATGATGAAGCAGGCATTACGTGTAGCATTTAGTTTTTTAATGCTGTGGGCAGCTGTGCTGCATGCAGAAGTACGTATCGAGATCACCCAGGGGGTGGACTCGGCGCGCCCAATCGGCGTTGTTCCGTTCCAGTGGGCTGGCCCGGGTGCGGCGCCTGAAGACATCGGCGGCATTGTAGCCGCTGACCTGCGTAACAGCGGCAAATTCAACCCATTAGATCGTTCTCGCCTGCCACAGCAGCCGGGCACCGCGCAGGAAGTACAGCCTGCGGCGTGGTCTGCGCTGGGTATTGATGCGGTCGTGGTCGGTCAGGTAACACCTGCCCCAGACGGTGGCTATAACGTGGCTTATCAGCTGGTCGATACCGGCGGCGCGCCAGGTACCGTTCTGGCTCAGAACACTTATAAAGTGAACAAGCAGTGGCTGCGCTATGCGGGCCACACCGCAAGTGACGAAGTGTTTGAGAAGCTGACCGGTATTAAAGGTGCATTCCGTACTCGTATCGCTTACGTCGTTCAGACCAACGGCGGTCAGTTCCCGTATGAGCTGCGCGTTTCTGACTACGATGGCTACAACCAGTTCACCGTTCACCGTTCTCCACAGCCGCTGATGTCTCCGGCATGGTCTCCTGACGGTTCCAAACTGGCCTACGTAACCTTCGAAAGCGGTCGTTCTGCGCTGGTTATCCAGACGCTGTCTAACGGTGCCGTGCGTCAGGTTGCGTCGTTCCCACGTCACAACGGTGCGCCTGCGTTCTCTCCGGATGGCTCAAAACTGGCCTTTGCCCTGTCTAAAACCGGTAGTCTGAACCTGTACGTGATGGACATCGGTTCTGGTCAGATTCGTCAGGTGACGGATGGCCGTAGCAACAACACCGAACCAACCTGGTTCCCGGACAGCCAGAACCTGGCCTTCACGTCCGACCAGGCCGGTCGTCCACAAGTTTATAAAGTGAATATCAACGGCGGAGCGCCGCAGCGTATTACCTGGGAAGGTTCTCAGAACCAGGATGCTGACGTCAGTGCCGATGGTAAAACGATGGTAATGGTCAGTTCTGCGGGTGGTCAGCAGCACATTGCCAAACAAGATCTGGTAACGGGTGGCGTGCAAGTTCTCTCGTCAACGTTCCTGGATGAAACGCCAAGTCTGGCACCTAACGGCACGATGGTAATCTACAGCTCTTCTCAGGGGATGGGATCTGTGCTGAATCTGGTTTCTACAGATGGGCGTTTCAAAGCGCGTATTCCGGCAACTGATGGACAGGTAAAATCACCTGCCTGGTCGCCGTATCTGTAAATAATAATTAATTGATTACTAAAGGAATCTTAGAAATGCAACTGAACAAAGTGCTGAAGGGGCTGATGATCGCTCTGCCTGTAATGGCAATCGCAGCGTGTTCTTCTAACAAGAACGCAAGCAATGACCAGAGCGGTGAAGGCATGATGGGTGCCGGCACCGGTATGGACGCTAACGGCAATGGCAACATGTCTTCTGAAGAGCAAGCGCGTCTTCAGATGCAGCAGCTGCAGCAGAACAACATCGTTTACTTCGATCTGGATAAATACGACATCCGTTCTGATTTCGCTGCGATGCTGGATGCTCACGCTAACTTCCTGCGTAGCAACCCGTCTTACAAAGTCACCGTAGAAGGTCACGCGGACGAACGTGGTACTCCTGAGTACAACATCTCCCTGGGTGAACGTCGTGCTAACGCTGTTAAAATGTACCTGCAGGGTAAAGGCGTTTCTGCTGACCAGATCTCCATCGTTTCTTACGGTAAAGAAAAACCTGCAGTATTGGGTCACGACGAAGCGGCTTACTCCAAAAACCGTCGTGCCGTACTGGTTTACTAAGAGAATGGCATGAGCAGTAACTTCAGACATCATCTCATGAGTCTGTCGTTACTGGTTGGAATAGCGGCCCCCTGGGCCGCTTTTGCTCAGGCACCAATCAGTAGTGTCGGCTCAGGCTCGGTAGAAGACCGGGTCACTCAACTCGAGCGTATTTCTAACGCTCACAGTCAGCTTTTAACCCAACTCCAGCAGCAGCTTTCCGATAACCAAAATGATATTGACTCCCTTCGCGGCCAGATCCAGGAAAGCCAGTATCAGTTGAACCAGGTTGTGGAACGCCAGAAGCAGATCTTACTGCAGATGGATAGCCTGAGTAGCGGTGGTGCAGCAGCACAGCCTGCAGCGGGCGACCAAAGCGGTGCAGCAACAGCGACACCTGCTCCGACAGGAGATGCGTCAGCCTCTTCAGGCGCGCCTGTACAGAGCGGTGACGCGAATACTGACTACAACGCGGCTATCGCCCTGGTACAGGACAAATCTCGCCAGGACGACGCTATCGTTGCGTTTCAGAACTTCGTGAAGAAGTACCCTGATTCCACTTACCAGCCAAATGCGAACTACTGGCTCGGTCAGCTGAATTACAACAAGGGTAAAAAGGACGATGCGGCGTTTTATTTTGCCTCAGTGGTGAAAAATTACCCTAAATCGCCAAAAGCGCCGGATGCGATGTATAAGGTCGGCGTGATCATGCAGGACAAAGGTGACACTGCGAAGGCCAAAGCAGTGTATCAGCAGGTTGTCACAAAATTCCCGGGTACCGAAGGTGCCAAACAGGCGCAAAAACGTCTGAGTTCGATGGGATGATTATCGCATGACCAGAAATCGTGTTATTTCTGGTCGTGCCGCATGATTCGTAAGCAGTTAAGTGATCTTCATCGAAATTTTTGTTGCGCAGAATTCTTAAATCAGTAATATATGCCGCCGTTGCCACGGGATATCAAACAACGTGAAAACAGCGTAAAAGTGGGTCGTTAGCTCAGTTGGTAGAGCAGTTGACTTTTAATCAATTGGTCGCAGGTTCGAATCCTGCACGACCCACCACTTAACGCAAACCAGTAGTACAGAGTGGGTGATTAGCTCAGTTGGTAGAGCATCTCCTTTACACGGAGGGGGTCGGCGGTTCGAGCCCGTCATCACCCACCACTCGGGTCGTTAGCTCAGTTGGTAGAGCAGTTGACTTTTAATCAATTGGTCGCAGGTTCGAATCCTGCACGACCCACCAATTTTAATATCTTACTGAGATATTAAACGTGAAGGATAACGTTGCTTTAGCAACGGCCCGAAGGGCGAGGCGAAGCCGAGTCATCCTGCACGACCCACCACTTTCCGGTGGTACCGAGTAAAAATCTTCGAAGTCAGCACCCGAATGGGTCGTTAGCTCAGTTGGTAGAGCAGTTGACTTTTAATCAATTGGTCGCAGGTTCGAATCCTGCACGACCCACCACTTCGAAGAAAAAATCCCGCAAGGGGTCGTTAGCTCAGTTGGTAGAGCAGTTGACTTTTAATCAATTGGTCGCAGGTTCGAATCCTGCACGACCCACCAGTGTTGAAAGGCGCCCTAAAGGCGCCTTTTTGCTATCTGCAGATCCTGAGCCTAAAACACACTGCCTGATGGCGCTGCGCTTATCAGGCCTACGAACAAAGTAGGTCGGGTAAGGCGAAGCCGCCACCCGACAAATGCTATGTGTACCTATACCCGGTGACTTTTCTTCTCAAATTCGCTATCTTGTTTAGTATATAAAACACAATTGCCGACCGTTTTGCTATGTTGCGCAAAAGAAAGGCAATATTGTTAAGCCAGTAAAACGAGAAGCCATTATGAGCGTGATGTTTGATCCTGAAGCCGCAATCTATCCTTTTCCTCCAAAGCCTGTCCCGCTGAGTCAGGATGAAAAACAGTTCTACCGCGAGAAGATCAAGCGTCTTCTCAAAGAACGAGATGCGGTAATGGTGGCCCATTACTACACCGACCCGGAAATCCAGCAGCTGGCGGAAGAGACCGGCGGGTGTATTTCTGATTCACTGGAGATGGCACGTTTCGGTGCAAAACATCCCGCTTCCACGTTGCTGGTCGCTGGCGTGCGCTTTATGGGTGAAACGGCAAAAATTCTCAGCCCGGAAAAAACTATTCTGATGCCGACGCTCAACGCAGAGTGTTCTCTCGATCTCGGCTGCCCTGTTGAGGAATTCACCGCGTTCTGCGATGCCCATCCTGACCGCACCGTGGTGGTCTATGCCAATACGTCTGCGGCGGTAAAAGCCCGCGCAGACTGGGTGGTGACCTCCAGCATCGCCGTTGAACTGATTGAACATCTGGATAGCCTGGGCGAGAAAATTATCTGGGCGCCTGACCGCCATCTCGGTAATTACGTTCAGAAGCAAACAGGCGCGGATGTTCTCTGCTGGCAGGGCGCATGTATCGTTCACGACGAATTTAAGACTCAGGCGCTGACGCGTATGAAGGCGCTATACCCCGAAGCGGCCATTCTGGTGCATCCAGAGTCACCTCAGTCGATTGTCGATATGGCCGATGCGGTTGGCTCAACCAGCCAGCTTATCAACGCGGCCAGGACGCTGCCTCACAAGCAGCTTATCGTGGCTACCGATCGCGGTATCTTTTACAAAATGCAGCAGGCGGTGCCGGAAAAAGAGCTACTCGAAGCGCCAACCGCAGGCGAGGGGGCAACGTGCCGCAGCTGTGCGCACTGCCCGTGGATGGCGATGAACGGCCTGAAAACGATTGCCGAAGGGCTCGAGACGGGCGGGGCAGCGCATGAAATTCATGTTGATGCGGCGTTGCGGGAAGGTGCGTTAATTCCGCTTAACCGCATGCTGGATTTTGCGGCTACACTACGTACTTAACTTATTCAGAACCGGGGAAAAGATGGATTTTTTTAGCACGCAGAACATTTTGGTTCATATACCGATTGGTGCGGGTGGCTATGACCTGTCATGGATTGAAGCCGTTGGCACGCTGGCGGGGTTACTCTGTATTTGGCTGGCGAGCCTGGAGAAGATCAGCAATTACGCATTCGGGCTGATTAACGTCACGCTGTTTGCGATTATCTTCTTCCAGATCCAGCTCTACGCCAGCCTGCTGTTGCAGCTGTTTTTCTTTGCCGCCAATATTTACGGCTGGTACGCGTGGTCGCGTCAAAACAGCCAGCAGGAAGCCGAGCTGCAGATCCGCTGGCTGCCGCTGCCGAAAGCCATCGCCTGGCTTGTCGCCTGCGTGGCGGCCATTGGTTTGATGACCGTTTATATCAACCCGGTGTTTGCGTTTCTGACGCGCGTTGCCGTTTCGGTCATGTCCGGACTCGGTTTGAGCGTCACGATGCCTGAACTCCAGCCGGATGCCTTCCCGTTCTGGGATTCCTGCATGATGGTGCTGTCGATTGCGGCGATGATCCTGATGACCCGAAAATATGTCGAGAACTGGCTGCTGTGGGTCATCATCAACGTCATTAGCGTGGTGATTTTCGCGCTGCAGGGCGTCTATGCCATGTCGCTGGAATATCTGCTGCTAACCTTCATTGCCCTGAACGGCAGCCGTATGTGGATTAACAGCGCGCGTGAGCGAGGCTCTCGCGCGCTTTCCCACTAATGGTGATGATGTGAATGGCCGGACTGCGCCTCGTTCAGGTGGCAGTCTGGCCCGCTACAGGGCTGATACTCCATCTGGATCGTGGAATGGGCAATCTCATAGTGATGTTCCAGAAAATGCTGGATACGTTCGAGCAGCGCGTCGTGATCGTGGGGTGGGATCACCTGAACGTGCAGCGTCATGACAGGCTTTTCGCCGACCAGCCACACGTGAACGTGGTGGACGTTTCGCACCTCCGGAATCGAGCGGCTCAGATTTCGTCTCAGCTCACCAATGTCAATTGACGTGGGGGCACCTTCCAGCAACTCATTGACGCTCTCTTTCAACAGCCGCCAGGCGCTGCGTAGCACCAGACAGGAGACGAGCACCGAAAGAATCGGGTCGATGGGTGTCCATCCCGTCCCGAGAATAATCAGCGCAGCCACAATCGCCCCAACGGAGCCGAGCAGATCCCCCAGAACATGCAATGCCGCGGCACGCACATTGAGATTCTTTTCCCCGCTGCCGCGATGCAAAATCCAGAACGCCAGAATATTGGCTATCAGACCCGCTATTGCGATGACCATCATGGTGGTTCCGGCGACGGGCTGCGGGTGCCTGAAGCGCTGAACGGCTTCCCAGACGATAAGGATGGTTATCACCACTAGCGCAATCGCGTTAACGAAAGCGGCAAGCGTAGTGAGCCTGAGCCAGCCAAACGTGTGGCGAGCATTGGGTGGACGGCGTGAGAACTGGACGGCGAGCAGAGCAAACAGCAGGGCAGCCGCATCGGTAAGCATGTGTCCCGCATCTGCCAGCAGGGCCAGAGAACCTGAGATTATCCCCCCAATGACCTCGATAACCATAAACGTTGCCGTGACGCCAAACGCCAACAGCAGCCGTTTGGCATTCTCATCGCCGGAGGTGGGGGAAGGGGAGTGTGTGTGTGCCATGTCATCTTTCCTGATTTGTTATTATTTTTAGTGTAGCGTTTTTAAGAGCTTAAATAAAAAAGGAGAGCACGCGCTCTCCTTTATTCAGATTACTCAGCGTTACTGCGTGGTACCGTCAGTTTTGGTATCCGCATCACTGCCGACTTTGTCATTTGGATCCGGACAGCGGCCGTCTTTACACATGGAGTTTTTGTGCACTTCATCTTTGGTCATGCCGTCGTGATTCATCGTGCCAGAATCCGTACCATTGGGGTGTAGCATGGTGCCGCCGGTTTGGGTATTTCCGGAATTGATTTGGCTGTTATCGACATTATTTGGTGCGATGTTTTGTTTAGCATCAGGGGCGACCTGGCCAGCAGCGGCGGCTGCATTGGCATCGCCGTTGCTGTCTGATGAGCCCGTATCAGCGGCCAGGACGCTACCGCTTGCCAGTGTGAGTGTGGCGGTCAGAAAGAGAGTTGCCAGTTTCGTCATTTTCATCATGCTGCTCCTGTTCTTTTCGTTACGCTGGATAACATTCTCCAACAGTGCATCGTGTTCAAAGGCGAAAGATTCCAGCATACGGACTTACGTCAGTATGGAATCGTGTTTAATCACACAAAAATGGTTGTTACAGTTAAAAAGCTTAGGTTAGATCTCATTTTTCGCTATTTTGTGGCGATTTTTAGGCGAATTCCAGGAATTATCTGCGCGAAGTGTAAAAGCCCGTTTACACTTCCTGGCCGACAAGTTAGATTGAAAGCATTGCTTTCACTACTAAAGATATGGCAGAGCCGGAAAGAAGATGAATTATCAGAACGACGATTTACGCATTAAAGAGATCAATGAGTTATTACCTCCAGTAGCACTCCTTGAAAAATTCCCCGCCACTGAAAATGCTGCAAATACGGTGTCTCATGCCCGCAAAGCGATCCACAAGATCCTGAAAGGCAGCGACGATCGTCTTCTGGTGGTGATTGGCCCGTGCTCTATTCACGACCCTGCGGCCGCGAAAGAGTATGCTGCCCGCCTGCTCACCTTGCGTGAAGAGCTGAAAGGCGAGCTGGAAATCGTGATGCGCGTCTATTTTGAAAAACCGCGCACCACCGTGGGCTGGAAAGGGCTGATTAACGATCCGCATATGGATAACAGCTTCCAGATCAACGACGGTCTGCGCATTGCCCGCAAGCTGCTGCTGGAAATCAACGACAGCGGCCTACCTGCCGCGGGTGAGTTCCTTGACATGATTACGCCACAATACCTGGCAGACCTGATGAGCTGGGGCGCAATTGGTGCCCGCACCACGGAATCTCAGGTTCACCGCGAGCTGGCGTCCGGCCTCTCTTGTCCGGTTGGCTTTAAAAACGGCACTGACGGCACCATTAAGGTGGCTATCGACGCCATCAACGCAGCGGGCGCACCACACTGCTTCCTCTCCGTGACCAAATGGGGTCATTCCGCCATCGTGAATACCAGCGGTAACGGCGACTGCCATATCATTCTGCGCGGCGGCAAAGAGCCAAACTACAGCGCAAAACACGTTGCGGAAGTGAAAGTCGGGCTGGAAAAAGCCGGACTGTCGCCGCAGGTGATGATCGACTTTAGCCACGCCAACTCCAGCAAGCAGTTTAAAAAGCAGATGGAAGTGGGGGCAGACGTTTGCCAGCAGATCGCCAGCGGTGAGAAAGCGGTGATCGGGGTGATGATTGAAAGCCATCTGGTTGAAGGTAACCAGAATCTGGAAGGCAGTGAACCGCTGGTTTACGGTAAGAGCGTCACCGATGCCTGTATTGGCTGGGACGATACCGATGCCATCCTGCGTCAGCTGGCGAATGCGGTAAAAGCGCGTCGCGGCTGAGTCCTCAGGCACAAATAAAAAAGCGCGGAAGGCTCCGCGCTTTTTTTATGCCTTGCGAAAATTACTTCGCTTTACCCTGGTTCGCGACAGCCGCTGCTTTCGCTGCGATCTCGTCCGCGTTACCCAGATAGTAATGTTTGATTGGTTTGAAGTTTTCGTCGAACTCATACACCAGCGGTACGCCAGTTGGGATGTTCAGCTCGAGGATTTCGTCTTCACCCATGTTGTCCAGGTATTTCACCAGCGCACGCAGGGAGTTACCGTGAGCGGCGATGATCACGCGCTCACCGCTTTTCAGGCGTGGCAGAATGGTTTCATTCCAGTATGGCACAACGCGGTCGATGGTCAGCGCCAGGCTTTCAGTTTGTGGCAGTTCTGCGTCGGTCAGTTTAGCGTAACGTGGGTCGTGACCCGGGTAGCGCTCGTCATCTTTGGTCAGCTCAGGCGGGGTTACCGCGAAGCCGCGACGCCACTGTTTAACCTGCTCGTCGCCATATTTCTCAGCGGTTTCCGCTTTGTTCAGACCCTGCAGCGCACCGTAGTGACGCTCGTTCAGTTTCCAGGATTTCTCAACCGGCAGCCAGGCCTGATCCAGTTCGTCCAGCACGTTCCACAGGGTGTGGATGGCACGTTTCAGCACAGAGGTGTAAGCAAAATCAAAGGTGAAACCTTCATCCTTCAGCAGTTTACCTGCCGCTTTGGCTTCGCTTACGCCTTTCTCAGACAGATCAACGTCGTACCAACCGGTGAAGCGGTTTTCGTTGTTCCACTGGCTTTCGCCGTGGCGCACCAGAACCAGCTTAGTTACAGCCATATCGTACTCCTCATAAGCTTTATTGAATGATAACAATTCTCATTATATTGCCGTGGACGTGCCAGCAGCAACGCTTAACCCTAACCATAGCGAAAATAGTCTCTGAGTGTAAGATGCTTGTGAATCCAGGGTTATAATTTTGTCTGCGATCGGCGGTATTTTCAGCAAGACGAGCAGAAAAAAGCCCTCGCTGTGAGGGCTGACATTTTTTGCCGGATGGTGCTTCGCTTATCCGGCCTACCCGTAGGCCCGTGCAAGCGTAGCGCCGCCGGGCATTAAGCGCGCGGAGTGAAATGATACTCTGTGACGCTCACGTACTCTTCGCCGGGGCGCAGCACGCAGTCCGGCTGCGGCCATTCCGGATGATTCGGGCTGTCGGGCAGGAACTCGCTTTCCAGCGCCAGCCCTTGCCACTCGCTGTACTCCTCGTGCTCGCGCGCCGTCGTGCCGCCGAGGTAGTTGCCTGAATAGAACTGCAGGGCAGGGGCGGTGGTGTAAACTGTCATCTGCAGTTTCTCATCCGCAGACCAGACCTGTGCGGCAGGTTGTTTCACATCACCTTTGGCATGCAGCAGGAAAGCGTGGTCGTAACCCTTCACCTTGCGCTGATCGTCATCGCTCAGGAAATCCTGGGCGATAGTTTTCACGCTGCGGAAGTCAAAGCTGGTCCCGCTCACCTCTTTCAGCCCCTGATAAGGAATACCCATCTCATCAACCGGCAGATATTCATCCGCCAGGATCTGTAGCCTGTGGTTACGCACGTCGCACTGGTTACCGTCCAGGTTGAAGTACGCATGGTTAGTCAGGTTGACCGGACATGGCTTGTCGATCGTCGCACGGTATTCAATGGCGATACGGTTGTCGTCGGTCAGCGTAAAGCGCGCAGAAGCGATAAGGTTCCCCGGGAAGCCCTGATCGCCATCAGGTGAATCCAGCGAGAGCAGCACTTCCCCGTCGTTTTGACGAACAATCTTCCAGCGGCGTTTATCAAACCCGTCCGGTCCGCCGTGCAGCTGGTTCTCACCCTGGCTTGGCAGCAGGGTGTACTGCACGCCGTCGAGTTCAAAACGGCTCTTCGCGATACGGTTAGCATAGCGCCCAACGGACGCGCCCAGATAGGCGGACTGATTAATATACTGCTCAGGCGAGGCGCAGCCGAGCAGAGTCTCGCGTACGCTGCCGTCCGGCATCGGTACGCGGGCAGAAAGCAGGGTGGCACCCCAGTCCATCAGCGTAACGACCATCCCCGCGCTGTTGCGCAGGGTTAACAGGCGATACGGCAGACCATCCGGTGCAAGGGTAGGTGTTTCGTTTAGCACTGTCCGGCTCCTTGTGATGCTTTACAAACATAGAAGGTTTCTTTGATACCCGTTTTTGCTTCGTACTGCTTCGCCACGGCGTCCTGTACGGCAGGGACCAGCTCTTCAGGCACCAGCGCAACGATGCAGCCGCCAAAACCGCCGCCCGTCATGCGCACGCCGCCTTTGTCGCCAATGGTGGCTTTGACGATGTCCACCAGGGTGTCGATCTGCGGAACGGTGATTTCAAAATCATCGCGCATGGAGGCGTGAGATTCCGCCATCAGCTCACCCATGCGTTTCAGATCGCCTTTCGCCAGTGCGGACGCGGCTTCAACGGTACGGGCATTTTCCGTCAGCACGTGACGAACGCGTTTGGCGACAATCGGATCCAGCTCATGCGCCACTTTGTTAAATTCATTGAGCGTGACGTCGCGCAGGGCAGGCTGCTGGAAGAAGCGGGCGCCGGTTTCGCACTGTTCGCGGCGGGTGTTGTACTCGCTGCCCACCAGCGTGCGTTTGAAGTTGCTGTTGATAATTACCACGGCCGCGCCTTTTGGCAGGGGAACGGCTTTGGTGCCAAGCGAACGGCAGTCGATCAGCAGAGCGTGTTCTTTTTTGCCCAGCGCGGAGATCAGCTGGTCCATGATGCCGCAGTTACAGCCCACGAACTGGTTTTCTGCTTCCTGACCGTTCAGGGCGATTTGCGCGCCATCCAGCGGCAGATGATAAAGCTGCTGGAACACGGTTCCCACGGCGACTTCCAGAGATGCAGAGGAGCTTAAGCCCGCACCCTGCGGCACGTTGCCGCTGATCACTAAATCCGCACCGCCAACGTTCTTGTTACGCTTCTGCAGATGCTTCACCACGCCGCGCACGTAATTAGACCATTGCTGGCTGTCGTGCGTCACAATCGGGGCATCGAGGGAAAATTCGTCCGTCTCATTACCGTAATCTGCCGCAATCACGCGGACTTTACGGTCGTCGCGCTTCGCGCAGCTGATGACGGTCTGGTAATCGATGGCGCACGGCAGCACGAAACCGTCGTTATAGTCGGTGTGTTCACCGATCAGGTTAACGCGGCCAGGCGCCTGGATAACGTGGGTGGCAGGGTAGCCAAATTTCTCAGCAAACAGGGATTGTGTTTTATCTTTCAGACTCATTTTTAGACTCCTGATTCGCGATAATGGACGTCGCTAACGGCACGCAGACGTTCTGCCGCCTGTTCCGCCGTCAGGTCACGCTGGGTTTCCGCCAGCATTTCATAGCCCACCATAAATTTACGCACCGTCGCAGAGCGCAGCAGCGGCGGATAGAAATGGGCGTGCAGCTGCCAGTGTTGATTCTCTTCGCCGTTAAACGGGGCGCCGTGCCAGCCCATGGAGTACGGGAAGGAGCACTGGAAGAGGTTGTCGTAACGGCTGGTCAGCTTTTTCAGCGCCAGGGCAAGGTCGTCACGCTGCGCCTCGCTGAGAGCGGTAATGCGCTTCACGTGCGCTTTCGGCAGCAGCAGCGTTTCAAACGGCCAGGCGGCCCAGTAAGGGACAACGGCCAGCCAGTGTTCGGTTTCCACCACGGTGCGGCTGCCGTCGGCCAGCTCGCGCTGCGTGTAATCCACCAGCATCGGGGAACCGTTTTCTGCGTAATACGCTTTCTGCAGACGGTCTTCACGCTCGGCTTCGTTGGGCAGGAAGCTGTTCGCCCAGATCTGGCCGTGCGGGTGCGGGTTAGAGCAGCCCATCGCCGCGCCTTTGTTTTCAAACACCTGCACCCACGGATAGCTCTGCCCCAGCTCTGCGGTTTGCGCCTGCCAGGTGCTGACCACCTCTTTCAGTGCGTCCACGCTCAGCTCCGGCAGCGTTTTGCTGTGATCGGGCGAGAAGCAGATCACGCGGCTGGTCCCGCGCGCGCTTTCGCAGCGCATCAGCGAATCGTGGCTTTCTGGCGCGTCCGGGGTGTCGGTCATCAGGGCGGCAAAATCGTTGGTGAACACGAAGGTGCCTTTGTAGTCCGGGTTTTTATCCCCGGTGACGCGCGTGTTGCCCGGACAGAGGAAGCAGTCCGGGTCGTGCTGTGGCAGTGTCTGTTTTGCAGGCGTCTCCTGCGCCCCCTGCCAGGGGCGCTTGGCTCGATGCGGAGAGACCAAAATCCACTGCCCGCTTAGTGGGTTAAAACGACGATGCGGGTGATCGACGGGATTAAATTGCGTCATGACGGATCCTTAGTCCGGATAGCCCTGCGGATGGCGTGACTGCCAGTGCCAGGTATCCTGTGCCATTTCATCAAGCGTGCGGGTAACACGCCAGTTAAGCTCTTTATCGGCTTTGGTGGCATCGGCCCAGTAAGCAGGCAGGTCGCCATCACGACGCGGGGCGAAGTGGTAGCTCACCGGCTTACCGCAGGCTTTGCTGAAGGCGTTAACCACGTCCAGCACGCTGCTGCCGACTCCGGCGCCGAGGTTGTAAATATGCACGCCCGGTTTGTCAGCCAGCTGCTGCATCGCCGCCACGTGGCCGTCGGCCAGATCCATCACGTGGATGTAGTCACGCACGCCGGTGCCGTCTTCGGTAGGGTAGTCATTGCCAAAAATCGCCAGCGAGTCGCGGCGGCCTACGGCGACCTGGGCGATGTACGGCATCAGGTTATTCGGGATGCCCTGCGGATCTTCACCCATATCTCCCGACGGATGCGCGCCGACCGGGTTGAAGTAACGCAGCAGCGCGATGCTCCACTCCGGCTGTGCTTTTTGCAGGTCGGTCAGGATCTGCTCCACCATCAGCTTGCTTTTGCCGTACGGGCTTTGCGGGGTGCCGGTCGGGAAGCTTTCAACGTAAGGGATTTTGGGCTGATCGCCGTAGACGGTGGCGGAGGAGCTAAAGATAAAGTTTTTGACGTTCGCTGCGCGCATGGCGGAGATGAGACGCAGGGTACCGTTGACGTTGTTATCGTAATACTCGAGTGGTTTCGCAACGGATTCACCGACGGCTTTCAGACCCGCGAAGTGGATCACTGCTTCGATGGCGTGGTCGTGAAGGATCTCGGTCATCAGCGCTTCGTTGCGGATGTCGCCTTCCACGAAGGTCGCCTGTTTTCCACCTAGACGTTCAATCACCGGCAGCACGCTGCGCTTACTATTGCACAGGTTATCGAGGACGATCACATCGTGACCATTTTGCAGCAGCTGCACACAGGTATGACTTCCGATGTAACCGCTACCACCTGTTACCAGAACTCGCATAATTCGCTCCATTGGGCTTATGGTATGTAATAACCATAGCATAACAGAGACGCGAAAAGTGTGACATGGGATAAAATAGTGGAATCGTTTACACTCGGTTTTACACTCGCTTTTTCAATGACTGATGGCATTCTAGATCAAAGGGATAGCGATGTATTGATGCAAGTTATCTGAAAAAGCGGAGGGCAGTGCCCTCCACGATTAATCGATTTTGCTGAGAAGGTAGCGATAGCGCTCGCCGTCGGGGACAAACTCAAGGCGATGCGTGATACAGGAGGGTGCATCTTCGGCATGGTGTGAAACGAACAGCAATTGCGTTTCGCCCTCACTAATGAGGATATCGACAAAGCGACGGATCAACTGGCGGTTTAGCGGATCCAGCCCCTGAAGCGGTTCGTCGAGAATCAACAGCGTCGGGTGTTTTACCAGCGCGCGAACAATGAGTGCCAGGCGCTGCTGTCCCCACGACAGGCTATGGAACGGCGCGTCAGCAACCCGGCTGTCCATGCCCAGAATATCCAGCCACTGCTGAACCAGCTTGTGCTGTCTGTCCGACACCGCCTGATAAATGCCGATGGAGTCAAAATACCCGGAGAGGATCGCGTTACGCACCGTGGTACTGACGCGGTAATCCAGATGCAGGCTGCTGCTGACGTAGCCAATGTGCTTTTTGATATCCCAGATGGTTTCACCGCTGCCGCGACGTCGGCCAAACAGCGTCAGATCGTTGCTGTAGCCCTGCGGGTGATCGCCGGTTACCAGGCTCAGCAGCGTCGATTTCCCCGCGCCGTTAGGGCCGACAATCTGCCAGTGTTCGGCGGGATTAACCGTCCAGCTAAGGTGGTTCAGGATCGGTCGATCGTCATAGGAGACCACGCCGTCGCGCAGAACGATAAGTGGCTGGTGAGGATCGAGGCCGTGGCGTGCCGCCGGGGCGTCGGGCTCCGGAAGCGCGATACCATCCAGTTTTTCGCTGTGCGCTAGCTGAGCAATCAGCGCCTGCCTGAGCAATGCAGATTTTTCCCCGGTTTCGGCCAGATTACAGTCTGCCAGCACGCCCGCGTTCTGCACGAAATCCGGAATTTCATCAAAGCGGTTTAGCACCAGTACGATGGTGTAACCATCCTGGTTAAGCGTTCCTAACAGGGCGGCCAGTTGGGCACGGGAGTGCACATCCAGCCCGTCGAACGGCTCATCCAGAATCAGCAGTTCCGGCTGGCTCATCAATGCCTGGCACAGCAGCGTTTTGCGCGTCTCGCCGGTGGAAAGGTATTTGAAGCGCCGGTTCAGCAGGGCGGAGATGCCAAACTGCTCCGCCAGCTGTTGGCAGCGCTCTGGGTTTTTGACCTCGTCCTGAATAATTTCTGCTGTGGTGCGACCGGTATCATCTTCACCCGGGCTGAGCAGGTCGGTGTTGTTGCGCTGCCACTCATCGCTCACCAGCTTCTGGAGCTGTTCAAACGACAGGCGCGTCAGGCGGGTGAAGGTGTTCTGGCGTTCGCCTTTAAGCTGGGTTAGCTCTCCGGCCAGAGCTCGCGCCAGCGCTGATTTGCCGCTGCCGTTGGTTCCCACAAACGCCCAGCTTTCGCCTGCGCGCAGCGTTAAATCAGGAAGGGTCAGCGTTCGGGTATCGCTAAGACGAAACGTGCCTTGCGAAATATGCAATGATGACATGATGTATCCCATTTTTTGCAGCGATAGATGTCAGGGATACTGGCTGTCGGCGCGATTGTCAATGCACTCAGCACAATGTGGCGATAATCACCCGGTCAGCGTTGAAATATGCGGTAACGACAGCACCTTCTTCTAAACCGTTCGCCTCCGCAGCGGGGAGCGTCGCGCAGAGAGGTTGCCCATCCGGCAGCGTCATCAGTACTTCGCACTGTTCTTCGCCGCGTTCGATATGGCTGATGGTGCCCTGCAGCTGGTTATCTGCACCACTGGCCTGCTCCGGGTTGCGCGTAATGCTGACCCACGGCGCTTTGAGCAGCACCAGTACCTCTTTGCCTTCGTCCAGACCAAGGCGCTGCCCGCTCTGCGCGGTGATCGCGGCTTTCAGACGAGTAGTCCCATCCGCAAGCAGGATGTCGATATGCTGCTGCACTAGGGCGTCGTCGCGAGCCGTGACCTTGCCAAACCACTGATTGCGGGCGCTGGTCTGCAGTGAAAAACGTGAAATGGCGGCCAGCAGACTGTCCAGCGGGACGTTGTCATCATCGCTCAGTACATCGAAGGCTTTTTGCTGGATCTGCGCCAGGAGATCGTAGAGCTGGATCAGACGCTGACCGTAACGCGTCAGGACGGCTCCACCGCCGCCTTTGCCGCCTGTTGCACGGTCGACCAGCGTTTGCTCGCTCAGGGTGTTCATCTCATTGATGGCATCCCAGGCGCTTTTGTAGCTGATGCCCGCGTTTTTGGCACCCTGGCTAATCGAGCCTGTTTGTTCTATTTGTTTAAGCAGGGCGATACGTCGCGGGTCGGCAAAAAGCTTTTGCTGAAGTCGTAAGGTGAGGAGAATTTCGGCCTGCATAACAGTGTCCTGGCAAAAAGTGTATTGTGACCCAAATGGCGCAGGGCGCAAAGTGCACCGCACAAAAGGGGATGTTTTTCTCACTTGAAAGGGTAGAATAAGCCGTTCACAATAACTGGAGAAAACCATGTTAGAGTTGTTGAAAAGTCTGGTATTCGCGGTAATCATGGTACCAGTAGTGATGGCCATCATCCTCGGTGCCATCTACGGCCTGGGTGAAGTGTTCAACGTCTTTTCGAACATTGGTCACCGAGACCAGGCAAAAAAGCAGCATTGATTCCCTCCAAAACGCCCGGTTAACCCGGGCGTTTTGCTCTCAAGTATTTCTTTCCATCGCCGATATCTTTCTTAGCAACAGGCCGTTTACTCATTAATCGGTACCATTTAACGCTGGGATCTCCCTGACGATACCGTTATATTAATATGTATATAACGATGATGACAGGAGCTACAGATGGCACGTACATGGGTACGCCTTTTTGCAGGGGCAACGCTGACGCTTTCTCTTACCGGGCATGCGCTGGCTGAAGAGGGGAAAATTACGGTGTTTGCGGCTGCCTCGCTGACCAATGCGATGCAGGACATCGCCGCTGAGTATAAAAAAGAGAAGAACGTTGATGTGGTCTCGTCGTTTGCTTCCTCTTCGACGCTGGCGCGCCAGATTGAAGCGGGTGCTCCTGCCGATCTGTTCATCTCTGCCGACCAGAAGTGGATGGACTACGCGGCTGAGAAAAAATCGATTGATACAGCAACCCGCGAAACGCTGCTGGGGAATAGCCTGGTGGTCGTGGCGCCGAAAGCCAGCGCTCAGGGCGATCTCACCATCAACAAGGCGACCGACTGGACCCGCTTGCTGAACGGGGGGCGTCTGGCGGTGGGCGATCCGGAACATGTGCCTGCCGGGATTTACGCCAAAGAAGCGCTGCAAAAGCTGGGCGCGTGGGAAACCCTGTCACCGAAACTGGCCCCGGCGGAGGATGTTCGCGGCGCGCTGGCGCTGGTAGAGCGTAACGAGGCCCCGCTGGGGATCGTTTATGGCTCTGATGCCGTTGCCAGCAAAGGGGTGAAAGTGGTTGGTACGTTCCCGGAAGACTCGCACAAGAAAGTGGAATATCCTGTTGCGATTGTTGATGGACATAAAAATGCGACCGTGACGGCCTTCTATGACTATCTGAAGGGGCCAGACGCGTCTGCGATCTTTAAACGTTATGGATTTACGACTCACTGATGATATTGACCGATCCTGAATGGCAGGCTGTGCTGCTGAGCCTTAAAGTCTCTTCCCTCGCGGTTGCGCTGAGTTTGCCCTTTGGGATCTTCTTTGCCTGGTTACTGGTTCGCACCCGGTTTCCGGGCAAAGCCCTGCTTGATAGCGTTCTTCATCTTCCCCTTGTGTTACCACCCGTGGTGGTCGGTTATCTTCTGCTCGTCTCGATGGGGCGACGCGGTTTTATCGGCGAGAAGTTCTACGACTGGTTTGGGCTGACGTTTGCTTTTAGCTGGCGCGGCGCGGTGCTGGCGGCGGCGGTGATGTCATTCCCGCTGATGGTGAGGGCTATCCGCCTCGCGCTGGAAGGCGTGGACATGAAGCTCGAACAGGCGGCACGCACGCTGGGAGCAGGACGTTTACGCGTCTTCTTTACCATCACGCTTCCGCTCACGCTGCCGGGAATTATTGTCGGAACGGTGCTCGCGTTTGCCCGTTCGCTCGGCGAGTTCGGCGCGACCATCACTTTTGTCTCGAACATTCCCGGCGAAACGCGAACCATCCCGTCCGCAATGTATACCCTGATTCAAACCCCTGGCGGTGAGGGAGCGGCGGCGCGATTGTGCATCATCTCGATAGTTCTGGCGCTGGCTTCTCTACTGGTATCTGAATGGCTGGCCCGGCTTAGCCGCGAGCGAATGGGGAAATAAGCATGCTTGAACTCAATTTCACCCAGACGCTGGGAAACCATACCCTGACGCTTAACGAGACGCTACCGGCTAGCGGCATTACCGCCATATTTGGCGTTTCCGGTGCGGGGAAAACGTCGCTGATTAATGCCATCAGCGGCCTGACGCGCCCGCAGTCCGGGCGTATTGTCCTGAATAACCGCGTTCTAAATGACGTAGAAAGTAAGGTCTACCTCTCTCCGGACAAACGCCGCATTGGTTACGTTTTTCAGGATGCGCGACTATTCCCGCACTACAGCGTGCGCGGCAACTTGCGCTACGGCATGGCGAAAAGCATGACTACGCAGTTTGATAAGCTGGTGGCTCTGTTAGGCATTGAACCGCTGCTGGACAGGCTACCTTCCTCGCTCTCGGGCGGCGAGAAGCAGCGCGTGGCGATAGGGCGTGCCATTTTGACTGCGCCGGAGCTGCTGCTGCTGGACGAACCGCTGGCTTCGCTGGATATCCCACGCAAGCGTGAGCTGCTGCCGTATCTGCAACGTCTGGCGCGGGAAATCAGTATTCCGATGCTCTACGTGAGCCATTCCCTGGATGAGATTTTGCATCTGGCAGACAAGGTGCTGGTGCTGGAAGAGGGCAGCGTGAAGGCCTTCGGCAGCCTGGAAGAGGTGTGGGGTAGCAGCGTGATGCACCCGTGGCTCCCGAAAGAGCAGCAGAGCAGTATCCTGAAAGTGAGCGTACTGGAACACCATCCGCACTACGCGATGACTGCGCTGGCGCTGGGCGATCAGCATCTTTGGGTCAATAAGATCGACAAACCGTTACAGTCCGCGCTGAGAATTCGCATCCAGGCGTCGGACGTCTCGCTGGTGCTGCAGCCGCCGCTGCAAACCAGTATCCGAAATATTCTGCGCGCCAAAGTGGCCGAGTGTTTTGACGATAACGGGCAGGTGGAAGTGAAGCTTGAGGTTGGCAGCAGGACGCTCTGGGCGCGCATCAGCCCGTGGGCCAGGGATGAGTTAGGCATCAAGCCCGGCCTGTGGCTTTACGCGCAAATCAAGAGCGTCTCGATCACCGCCTGATTACAGCAGGTGGGTATAAATGTACTGCGCGATGCTGTCGGTGGTGTTATCGCCGATCACCACGTTAGCGCGCGCTTTGACCGCGTCGTCGGCATTGCCCATCGCCACGCCCGTTCCTGCGGCTTCCAGCATGCTGATGTCGTTGTAGTTATCGCCAAAGGCGATCACATCCTGCATCGACCAGCCCTGAGATTCCACAAACTGCGTCAGGCGTTTGCCTTTGCTGTTACCTTTGCGGGCAATATCCACCTGATCGTGCCAGGACCATTCGCACTCCAGACCCAGCGTCTCCTCGACGTGCTTCGCGAACGCATTCAGTTTGGTGGTGTCTTCATCCGTCAGGGCGAATTTCCAGATAGCCTCAACGTCCTGTGCCGCCTGACGCAGAGAGGAAACCTGCGTAAAGACGGGGCGCTGCGCTTCTGGCAGGGAAAGCGCCCAGTTGCTGGTGCGTACCACATGGCCGGTCGGGCGCTCGTACATCATCGCGTTATCCACGTACATCAGGCCGTGAATGGCGTGCTCATCCAGCAGATCAATTAATTGCAGCGCCTGAGGAACCGGCAGCGGATCGGATGCCAAAACCTTTTTTGCATGATAATCATACAAATAGGTGCCGTTACAACAAATTGCAGGTGTATCTAACGCCAGTGCCTGATAAAAAGGATGAATGGCAACGTGATGTCGACCCGTTACGATAAGGAGTTGATATCCCACTTCCTGCGCGCGCTTAAGCGCTTCAAGAGAAGAGGGGAGCAGGGTTTTCTGAGGGGTAAGTAATGTTCCGTCTAAATCCAGTGCAATCACACGCGAGGTCATTTGTTCTTCCGGGTTAATGTTGAATTTTAGGTCTCAGGGGATGTTACACCGAGAGTAAATCGCTGCAAAATTCCTGGCTAAAATTCAGCATTCACCGTTAAAAATAATCACTTTCACGTGCAGTGAGGAAAGGAGTATTCATGAAACAAACCGTTTATACCGCCAGTCCTGAAAGTCAGCAGATCCACGTCTGGCGTTTGAATGCAGAAGGTTCGCTCACGCTGGTTCAGGTTGTTGATGTTCCGGGGCAAGTACAGCCAATGGTCGTCAGCCCGGATAAACGTTTTCTCTATGTTGGCGTGCGTCCCGAGTTCCGCGTGCTGGCGTACCGTATCTCTCCCGATGATGGCGCACTGACCTACACCGCCGAAGCACCGCTGCCGGGTAGTCCTACCCATATCTCTACCGATCGCAAAGGGCGCTTCATCTTCAGCGGTTCCTATAATGCGGGCTGCGTCAGCGTGACCCGTCTTGAGGAGGGTATTCCGGTGGATACCGTTGAGGTGGTGGAAGGGCTGGAAGGTTGCCACTCGGCGAATATCTCCCCGGACAACCGTACGCTATGGGTGCCTGCCCTGAAGCAGGATCGCATCTGCCTGTTTACCCTGAGCGATGATGGGCATCTGGTGGCACAAAACCCTGCCGAAGTGACGACCGTAGAAGGCGCGGGTCCGCGCCATATGGTCTTCCACCCGAATCAGCAATATGCGTATGTGGTTAACGAACTGAACAGCTCAGTAGACGTGTGGGAATTGAAAGATCCACACGGTCAGATTGAGTGCGTACAAACGCTGGATATGATGCCGTCTGACTTCTCCGACACCCGCTGGGCGGCCGATATCCACATTACGCCGGATGGTCGTCATCTGTACGCGTGTGATCGTACCTCCAGTCTGATTACCGTCTTTAGCGTCTCTGAAGATGGCAGCGTGTTGGCGATTGAGGACTTCCAGCCAACGGAAACCCAGCCGCGCGGCTTTAATATCGATCACAGCGGCAAATACCTGATTGCGGCGGGGCAGAAATCCCACCATATCGCGCTGTATGAAATCAAAGGCGAGCAGGGGCTGCTGGAAGAGAAAGGGCGTTATGCCGTCGGCCAGGGGCCAATGTGGGTAGTGGTAAACGCTCACTAAGCGGCTAAAAACAAAAAACCTCGCGAATGCGAGGTTTTTTTATCTCTGTAGGCCGGGTAAGGCGAAGCCGCCACCCGGCAAAACATCTTACTGCTTCTGTTCAGCAACCACTTTGCTACCCACACCGCGGTTGTTGTATTCCCACATGCGGTTGAAGCTAGCGTCGTTCAGATTGCGCTGCACGATGCCTTTATCGTCCACCGTCCCGGTGGTGCCGGAGAACGGACGTTTGGAGATGGCCGCGTCCGCCCACGGTTTGGCGATGTTGAAGCCTTCGTTGATCACGCTGTCACGGATAACAACCTGGCCGTTAGTGGCAGAGTCCACATCCAGAGAGCGACCCAACTGTGCAACGTTGTCACCTGCAGCAGTGAAACGGCTGTTCACCGCCAGGAAGCCGTAGAAGAGGTTTGACTGTGTCGCTGGCGCAAACACATAACCTTCCTGCTGCGTACGCGAGTTCACCACGCGGAAGTCGGTGTTATCAAACACCACTGCGCCACGACCAGAGACCAGATCCACGTCGCCTTCAACGTAGCTGTTGGTCACCAGGGTACGGGTCAGGCGGTTATTTTGCAGGGTATTCTGCACACCGCTATTGGTCACAAAGAAGGTGTTCTGGCGACCCAGAATATTCACGTTGTTAATCTGTACCTTGTCGCCATCGCTGCGCAGAGCCACGGCCTGATGATTACCCGCGTCAACGCTGTCACCCAGGGTATTTTGAATGGTCAGGTTCTGCAATTGCAGACCGTTATTCTGCGACCAGACTACCGCTGAGCACATCACGCCAATGGTGGCGGCGCGCTTGCTCTGGCAGTTATCAAACATATACCACGCAGGTTTACCCGGCATGTATTTACCGGCCGGGTTCACAAGGTGACGCCAGGTGGTGGTGTCGATTTCGGAATCAATCGCCAGGCCAATTTTCACGTCGAGCGCTTTTTCGCCCAGACCATAAATCGTAATGCTGCCCGGCGCCGCTGGTACGTAAACGGTACCTTCATATTCACCTGGCAGGATCGCGATGTACTGACGCGATGCGCTGTGTTTAGTGATAGCCGCGTCAACTGCCGCCTGGATAGAGGTGTGGGTCACGCCCTGCGCCCCAGCCGGCCCTACAACGAAGTTTGGCTGTTTTGGCAGAGTAATAGAAGACGGCGTCCACGGTGCGGCATTGGGATCCATCGCCGTGAAGTAACGCGCCTGGGTGAAGTTTTTCGCTTCATCGGCGGACAGGATCGGACGAGATGATGTCCCCGGCGCAACCTGCTCAGAAGGTCGCTGATCCGGCGGGGTTGAGCTGCAAGCGGATAAAGTCACGCCAAAGGCAAGTGCTAACGCCAGACGGGAAATCCTGGAAATGTTCAAGGTGAAGCTCCTGGGTATGCAAGTCTTAACGGGATAGACGAAATAGCCTGCTTTTTTATACTAAGTTGAGCGAAACGGGAAGATAAAAAGGGTAAAAGTTGCGTTTTTACCCTCAGGGGGCGGGGAAGTCATCACAAATAAATAACATTTTCCATGAATGCGGTTGACACCAGACAGCAGATGAAAATAAATGTCTATACAACCCATGACAAGTGGAATCCCCATGCAGCAGCTTCATCCCGACGATGTGATATGGCGAAATGCGCGGCTGGCAACAATGGTTGCTGGTGAGCCGGAACCTTATGGCCTGAAAGAACAACACGCTTTGGTGGTCAGGGGCCAAACCCTTCTGGCCGTTGTTCCAGAGTCTGAACTGCCTTCCGGACACCGTCACAGCGTCGATCTTCAGGGACGTCTGGTCACGCCAGGCCTGATTGACTGCCATACCCATCTGGTGTTTGGCGGCGACCGCGCGGCGGAGTGGGAGAAGCGTCTGAACGGTGTCTCTTACCAGGCCATCAGCGCGCAGGGGGGCGGGATTAACGCCACCGTGACGGCGACGCGCAGCAGCTCGCCGGAAACCCTGCTAGAAGTGGCGCAACAACGGCTCCAGCGTCTGATGAATGAAGGTGTGACGACGGTTGAAATCAAATCGGGATACGGGCTAAACGCCGAAGCCGAAGAGAAGATGCTGCAGGTCGCGCGCCAGCTGAGCCTCAATAATCCTATTGATATCAGCCCAACGCTGCTGGCGGCCCATGCGGTTCCGGCGGAATACCGGCAGGATCCGGATGCGTATCTCACGCTGGTCTGCGAGCAGATCCTGCCCACGCTGTGGCAAAAAGAGTTATATGAAGCAGTCGATGTGTTTTGTGAAAACGTCGGCTTTACCCCGTCGCAAACCGAGCGCCTCTTCCAGGCTGCTACCGCGCTCGGTATCCCGGTGAAAGGGCACGTCGAGCAGCTGTCGAATCAGGGCGGCGCGGCGCTGGTCAGCCGATACAAGGGACTTTCTGCCGATCACATTGAGTATCTCGATGACGCAGGTGTACAGGCGATGGCGGAAAGCGGCACGGTTGCCGTCCTGTTGCCGGGGGCGTTCTATTTCCTTCAGGAGCGTCAGCGTCCGCCGGTTGAACAGCTCAGAAAACAGGGAGTCCCGATGGCCGTCGCCACCGACTACAACCCCGGCACCAGCCCGTTCGCCAGCCTGCACCTGGCGATGAACATGGCCTGCGTCCAGTTCGGCCTCACGCCGGAAGAGGCCTGGGCTGGCGTAACGCGACACGCGGCGCAGGCGCTGGGGCGCGGCGCCACGCACGGGCAATTAAAGGCCGGATACGTGGCGGATTTTATCGTCTGGGATGCAAAAAATCCGGTAGAAATGGTTTATGAACCGGGACGTAATCCTTTGTATCAACGCGTCTTTCGGGGGAAAACACGATGACACTGTGGCGGTCCACATCACCGCAGATCTGGCAGGGGCGCGACGACAGCGCTGAAGCCACTCATGCAAAACGCATTTTCCAGACTATTCAGCAACGTGAAGCGTTTTCACCTGCGCTTTCAGGCATTGGCCTGATAGGCTTTGAATGTGATGAAGGGGTGAAGCGCAATCACGGCAGACCCGGCGCGGTGCAGGCACCCGATACACTTCGCCGGGCGCTCGCGAACATGGCAAGCCATCAGGGACATGAGCGGCTTGTGGATATGGGCTCAATTTATCTCGAGGGCACAGATCTTGAAGCCGCGCAGCGGGCATTAAGCGATGCGGTGGTGGAATGCCAGCAGTCCGGGATGCGCACGCTGGTGTTCGGCGGCGGGCATGAAACCGCGTGGGCACACGGCCGCGGCGTGCTGGACGCTTTCCCGAACGCGCGGGTTGCCATTATCAACCTTGATGCCCATCTCGATCTGCGCAAAGCCGATCAGGCCACGTCAGGCACGCCGTTTCGCCAGCTGGCGAATTACTGCGATGAGCGCGGGCGGGAATTTCAGTACGCCTGCTTTGGCGTGAGCCGGGCGGCGAACACGCTGGCGCTGTGGGATGAGGCGGAACGTCTAAACGTCACGCTGGTGGAGGATCTGCATTTCAGGCGTGATGCGCTCTCTATACTGGAAAAGGTGCTGGCGCAGGCCGATCGCGTTTATCTCACGATTGACCTGGACGTTCTCCCTGCTGGAGAAATGCCCGCCGTCTCAGCCCCTGCGGCACTGGGCATACCGGCGCTGGATCTTATGCCGGTCATCGAACGCATCTGCTGTAGTGGAAAACTGCAGGCCGCCGATCTGGTAGAATTCAACCCGCAGTACGACCGCGATGGGCAAGGCGTAAAACTTGCCGCCCGTCTGGCCTGGCAAATTGCTCACTGGTGGGCATAACACTATTCAAGGAGTCACGATGTTTTCACGCTCACCTCTGCCGCCGTCGAGCCCTCCCGCGCCTTTCTACGAAAAGGTGAAGCAGGCCATTAGCGAAAAAATTGCCACCGGCGTCTGGCGGCCGCACGACCGCATTCCCTCGGAGGCCGATCTGGTGGCGCAGTTTGGTTTTAGCCGCATGACCGTCAACCGGGCGCTGCGTGAACTGACCGACGAAGGACTTCTGGTACGCCTTCAGGGCGTGGGGACGTTTGTGGCGGAACCAAAAGGGCAGTCAGCCCTGTTTGAGATCCGCAGTATTGCCGATGAGATAACCTCGCGAAATCACCAGCACCGCTGTGAGGTGCTGGTGCTCGAAGAGACCCAGGCCAGCGCCGAGCAGGCCGTAGAGCTGAATGTGAAAGAGGGAAGCCGCATTTTCCATTCGGTGATGGTGCATTTTGAGAACGACATTCCGGTGCAGATTGAAGATCGCTGCGTGAACGCTGAACGGATCCCGGACTATCTGAATCAGGATTACACCCACACCACGCCGCATGCGTATCTCTCGCTCGTCGCCCCGCTGACGGAAGGGGAGCACATTGTGGAGGCGGTTCGCGCCACGCCGCAGGAGTGTGAGTTGTTGCGCATCAAAGAGCACGATCCTTGCCTGCTTATTCGCCGCCGCACCTGGTCATCCTCGCAGATTGTGTCGCATGCCAGGCTGCTGTTTCCCGGTAACCGTTACCGGCTGCAGGGCCACTTTATGTCATAAGTTTTATAAGCGTGATCGCTAACGCAATATAACAAAATTGTATCTTTTTTGTTAAATCTGACCTTGTGTGTGCTTGTCTATACAAGTATATCTTAATGCATCATCTGTCCCGTATGAGGAGCACACAATGTCGTCAGGTAAACACCGCCAGCAGGACGTTCGCGCGCCGCGCGGCACCACGCTTACCGCCAAAAGCTGGCTCACCGAAGCACCGCTGCGCATGTTAATGAACAACCTTGATCCTGAGGTAGCGGAAAATCCCCACGAGCTGGTGGTCTACGGCGGCATTGGCCGCGCCGCGCGCAACTGGGAGTGCTATGACGCCATTGTCGAGTCCCTCACCAACCTTGAAACTGACGAAACTCTGCTGGTGCAGTCCGGCAAGCCGGTTGGCGTATTTAAAACCCACAAAAACGCGCCGCGCGTGCTGATTGCCAACTCTAACCTGGTGCCGCACTGGGCCACCTGGGAACACTTCAACGAGCTTGATGCGAAAGGGCTGGCGATGTATGGCCAGATGACCGCCGGGAGCTGGATCTACATCGGCAGCCAGGGGATTGTGCAGGGCACATACGAAACCTTCGTGGAAGCCGGTCGCCAGCACTATAACGGCTCGCTGAAAGGCCGCTGGGTATTGACCGCGGGTCTCGGCGGCATGGGCGGCGCACAGCCGCTGGCTGCCACGCTTGCCGGTGCGTGCTCACTGAACATTGAGTGCCAGCAGAGCCGCATTGATTTCCGTCTGCGTACCCGTTACGTCGATGAACAGGCAACCGATCTGGACGACGCGCTAGCGCGCATTAAAAAATACACCTCCGAGGGCAAAGTGGTGTCGATTGCCCTGTGCGGCAACGCGGCGGATATTCTCCCGCAGCTCGTCGCCCGCGGCGAGCGCCCGGATCTGGTCACCGACCAGACCAGCGCCCATGACCCGCTGCACGGTTACCTGCCAAAAGGCTGGACGTGGGAAGAATATCAGCAGAAAGCGGAAACCGACCCGGAAGGCACCGTGCTTGCCGCAAAACGCGCCATGGCGGAACACGTTTCGGCGATGCTGGCCTTTAGCCAGATGGGCATTCCGACCTTTGATTACGGCAACAACATCCGCCAGATGGCGAAAGAGATGGGCGTAAGCAACGCCTTCGACTTCCCGGGATTCGTTCCGGCCTATATCCGCCCGCTGTTCTGCCGCGGCATCGGTCCGTTCCGCTGGGTTGCCCTGTCCGGCGACCCGGAGGACATCTACAAAACCGACGCCAAAGTGAAGGAGATCGTCGCCGACGACGAACACCTGCATCGCTGGCTGGACATGGCTCGCGAGCGCATTAACTTCCAGGGCCTGCCGGCGCGTATCTGCTGGGTAGGGCTGGAGTGGCGGCAAAAACTCGGCCTCGCCTTTAACGAAATGGTGCGCAGCGGTGAAGTCTCCGCGCCGATTGTCATTGGCCGCGACCATCTGGACTCCGGCTCCGTCGCCAGCCCGAACCGCGAAACCGAAGCCATGCGCGACGGTTCGGATGCGGTCTCCGACTGGCCATTGCTGAACGCCCTGTTGAATACCGCCAGCGGCGCGACCTGGGTGTCGCTGCACCACGGCGGCGGCGTTGGGATGGGCTTCTCCCAGCATTCCGGGATGGTCATAGTCTGTGACGGAACTGACGAAGCCGCCGCGCGTATCGCTCGCGTGCTGCACAACGACCCGGCCACCGGCGTGATGCGTCACGCGGATGCGGGTTATGAGATTGCCATTGACTGTGCCAAAGAGCAGGGGCTGAACCTGCCGATGATCCCTGCCACACAAGGAAAGCAATAATGAATGCATTAACACTCACTCCCGGCTCGCTGACGCTCAAACAGCTGCGTAGCGTCTGGCGCCATCCGGTTACGCTCTCGCTGGATGACAGCGCGCACGCGGCCATTAACGACAGCGTGGCCTGCGTGGAGGCGATTGTTGCCGAAGGGCGCACCGCCTACGGGATTAACACCGGCTTCGGGCTGCTGGCACAGACCCGCATCGCGACGCACGATCTGGAAAACTTACAGCGTTCGCTGGTGCTGTCGCATGCGGCGGGCGTGGGTCAGCCGCTGGACGATGAAATTGTCCGTCTGATGATGGTGCTCAAAATTAACAGCCTGGCGCGCGGTTTCTCCGGCATTCGCCTGAGCGTCATTCAGGCGCTGATGGCGCTGGTCAACGCGGAAGTCTATCCGTGGATCCCGGCGAAAGGTTCAGTTGGGGCATCTGGCGATCTCGCGCCGCTGGCGCACATGTCGCTGCTGTTGCTGGGTGAAGGCAAAGCGCGCTGGCAGGGCGAGTGGCTTCCTGCGAAAGAGGCGCTGAAAAAAGCCGGATTAACGCCCATTACGCTGGCGGCGAAAGAGGGGCTGGCGCTGCTGAACGGCACCCAGGCATCAACCGCTTTCGCGCTGCGCGGCCTGTTTGAAGCGGAAGATCTGTTTGCCTCGGCGGTGGTGTGCGGTGCGCTGACCACTGAAGCCGTGCTGGGCTCGCGTCGTCCGTTCGATGCCCGCATCCACGAGGTGCGCGGTCAGCGCGGGCAGATTGATGCCGCCGCGATGTACCGTCACGTGCTTACCGATACCAGCGAAATTGCCGATTCACACCATAACTGCGAAAAGGTGCAGGATCCGTATTCCCTGCGCTGCCAGCCGCAGGTGATGGGCGCGTGCCTGACGCAGCTGCGCCAGGCGGCAGAGGTGCTGCTGGTCGAAGCCAACGCGGTGTCCGATAACCCGCTGGTGTTTGCCGGGGAAAACGAGGTTATTTCCGGAGGCAACTTCCACGCCGAGCCGGTGGCGATGGCGGCGGATAATATCGCCCTTGCGATTGCCGAAGTCGGCGCGTTGTCTGAGCGCCGCATTGCGCTGATGATGGATAAACATATGTCCCAGCTGCCACCGTTCCTGGTGCGTAACGGCGGGGTCAACTCGGGCTTTATGATTGCCCAGGTGACGGCCGCAGCGCTGGCAAGCGAGAACAAAGCGCTGTCGCACCCGCACAGCGTGGACAGCCTGCCAACGTCAGCGAACCAGGAAGATCATGTCTCGATGGCACCGGCTGCCGGGCGTCGTCTCTGGGAAATGGCCTCCAACACCCGCGGCGTGCTGGCGGTGGAATGGCTGGCGGCAAGTCAGGGTATCGATCTGCGAGAAGGTCTAAAATCCAGCCCGCTGCTGGAGCAGGCGCGTCATGCGCTGCGCGAGCACGTTACGCATTACGATGACGACCGCTTCTTTGCGCCGGATATTGATAAGGCGATGCAGCTTCTGGAAGAGGGGCGGCTGGTGGGGTTGTTGCCGCCGGTGTTGTGATATTTTGCCCTCACCCTAACCCTCTCCCACAGGGAGAGGGAATAGTCAGGTTTTCTCCCTCTCCCTGTGGGAGAGGGCATCAGCCCGCACGATTACGAATACATCGCCGTAATCGACGCGCTCCCAAGCGAATGGAAATGCACGTTAAACCCTACCATCGCGCCGCTCGCGCCTTCATCGACCTCAATTTTCTCCACATCCAGCGCGTGCACCGTGAAGATATAGCGGTGGGTTTCCCCTTTTGGCGGCGCCGCACCGCCGTAGCCCGCTTTACCAAAATCGGTGCGCGTCTGAATGGCACCTTCAGGCAGGGCAACCAGGTCAGAGCCGGAACCCTGCGGCAGCACGCGCGTGTCGGCAGGCAGGTTCGCCACGATCCAGTGCCACCAGCCGGAGCCGGTCGGCGCGTCCGGGTCGTAGCAGGTCACGACAAAGCTTTTGGTTCCGGCCGGAACCTCGTCCCACGCCAGGTGCGGGGAGATATTGTCTCCCTGATACCCCATGCCGTTGAATACGTGGCGTTCCGGGAGCTTTTCGCCGTCGCGCAGATCTTTACTGATGATTTTCATACGGTTTACCCTCGTTGATCGCTCGTTCAGGAAGTGTAACGCATGGGGTCAAATCGTGAAATGCGCGGGAATGTTAACGGCTGTAGCGACCGCGTCGGTTAATTTACGCAGCTGTTCTGGCGTGATGCTGTACGGCGGCATCAGATAGATAAGCTTGCCGAACGGACGCACCCAGACGCCCTGCTCAACGAAGAAGCGCTGCAGCGCCGCCATATTTACCGGGTGCGTTGTTTCAATCACCCCGATGGCACCCAGCACGCGAACGTCCGCCACAAAATTCGCACCCGAGACGGCGCTCAGCTCCTCTTTCAGCTGCGCTTCAATCGCCGCCACCTGCGTCTGCCATTCACCGCTTTCCAGAATGGCGAGGCTTTCGCTTGCAACGGCGCAGGCCAGTGGGTTGCCCATAAATGTCGGGCCGTGCATAAAGCAGCCCGCCTCGCCGTCACTGATGGTGTCAGCAACGTGACGGGTGGTTAGCGTGGCGGAGAGCGTCATGGTGCCGCCGGTCAGCGCTTTACCCAGGCACAGAATATCCGGGGCGATACCCGCATGCTCGCAGGCAAACAGCTTGCCGGTGCGGCCAAAACCGGTGGCGATCTCATCGGCAATCAGCAGAATGCCCTCGCGGTCGCACATCTTGCGAATACGTTTTAGCCACTCCGGATGGTACATCCGCATTCCGCCTGCGCCCTGCACAATCGGCTCCAGGATCACGGCGGCGATGTCATGACGATGCGCCGCCATCAGCCGCGCGAAGCCGACCATGTCCATCTCGTTCCACTCGCCGTCGAAGCGGCTCTGCGGGGCAGGGGCAAACAGGTTTTCCGGCAGATAGCCTTTCCACAGGCTGTGCATGGAGTTGTCCGGATCGCACACCGACATCGCCCCGAAGGTATCCCCGTGATAGCCGTTGCGGAAGGTGAGGAACCGCTGGCGCGTTTCGCCCAACGCATGCCAGTACTGCAGCGCCATTTTCATCGCCACTTCCACCGCCACGGAGCCGGAATCGGCCAGGAACACGCACTCCAGCGATTCAGGCGTCATCGCCACCAGGCGACGGCATAAATCCACCGCGGGCTGATGGGTGATTCCGCCAAACATCACGTGCGACATCTGGCCAATCTGCGCCTTCATCGCTGCATTCAGGCGCGGGTGGTTGTACCCGTGAATGGCCGCCCACCAGGAAGACATGCCGTCAACGAGCCGCTCGCCGCTGGCGAGATGCAGCTCGCAGCCGTGGGCCGAGGCCACCGGATAGACCGGAAGGGGGCGGGTGGTGGAGGTGTAAGGGTGCCAGATATGCTGCTTGTCGAAGGCGAGATCGTCCTGGGTCATAATCGACTTGTAAACCATTTTGAAAAGTTTTAGGTTTACGAGTATAAACCGAACCGAAAATTAACAAAACCCTTTGGAGAAGCCCAATGGCTCACCACGCACGCTGGACGATGTCGCAAGTTACTGAATTATTCAACAAACCTTTCCTTGAGCTGATGTTCGAAGCGCAGCAAGTGCATCGTCAGCACTTCGATCCACGCCATGTTCAGGTCAGCACGCTGCTGTCGATCAAGACCGGTGCCTGTCCTGAAGACTGCAAATATTGCCCGCAGAGCGCGCGCTACAAAACTGGCCTGGAATCCGAACGGCTGATGGAAGTTGAGCAGGTGCTCGACTCGGCGCGCAAGGCGAAAAACGCCGGTTCAACCCGCTTCTGCATGGGCGCGGCGTGGAAGAATCCGCACGATCGCGACATGCCGTATCTGGAGCAGATGGTAAAGGGCGTGAAGGAGATGGGCCTCGAAGCCTGTATGACGCTCGGCACGCTGAACGACGAGCAGGCGCAGCGCCTCTCCGCGGCGGGGCTGGACTATTACAACCACAACCTCGACACCTCGCCGGAGTTTTACGGCAACGTCATCACCACCCGTACCTATCAGGAGCGTCTGGATACGCTGGATAAAGTGCGTGACGCGGGGATCAAGGTCTGCTCCGGCGGTATCGTGGGCTTAGGCGAAACGGTGAAAGACCGCGCGGGCCTGCTGCAGCAGCTGGCGAACCTGCCGACGCCGCCGGAAAGCGTGCCGATCAACATGCTGGTGAAGGTTAAGGGCACGCCGATGGCGGATAACGATGACGTCGATGCGTTTGATTTTATCCGCACCATCGCGGTGGCGCGCATCATGATGCCGACCTCTTACGTTCGCCTCTCCGCCGGTCGCGAGCAGATGAGTGAGCAAACTCAGGCCATGTGCTTTATGGCCGGGGCCAATTCCATCTTCTACGGCTGCAAGCTGCTGACCACGCCGAACCCGGAAGAGGACAAAGACGTTCAGCTGTTCCGCAAGCTGGGGCTGAACCCGCACCAGACCGAGGTGCTGACGGGCGATAACGAGCAACAGCAGCAGCTGGAGCAGCAGATTTTCAACGCCGACACCGACCAGTTCTACAACGCGGCAGCCGTATGACCTGGCAGGCACGAATACATACCGCGCTGGACGAACGCCGGGCGGCAGAGGCGTTTCGCGTTCGCAGGGTGGTGGAAAACGGCGCGGGCCGTTTTCTTACCCGCGAGGGGCGGCAGTTTTGTAATTTCTCCAGCAACGATTATCTCGGGCTGAGCCAGCATCCGGCCATCATTCGCGCCTGGCAGCAGGGCGCAGAGCGGTTTGGCGTGGGCAGCGGCGGCTCGGGGCACGTCAGCGGCTACACCACGGCGCATCAGGCGCTGGAAGAGGCGCTTGCCGACTGGCTCGGCTACCCGCGCGCGCTGCTGTTTATCTCCGGCTTTGCCGCGAATCAGGCGGTTATTACCGCGCTGATGGAAAAAGAGGACCGCATTGTCGCTGACCGCCTGAGCCACGCCTCGCTGCTCGAGGCGGCAAATTTAAGCCCGGCACAGTTGCGCCGCTTTGCCCATAACGATGCGGGGCAGCTCGCCGCGCTGTTGGATAAACCCTGCGACGGACAGCAGTTGGCAGTAACGGAAGGGGTGTTCAGCATGGACGGCGACAGCGCGCCGCTTGCCGCGCTGCACGAGGCCGCAAAACGGCAAAACGCCTGGCTGCTGGTGGACGATGCCCACGGTATTGGCGTGATGGGCGACGAAGGGCGCGGCAGCGCGCATCAGCAAAACGTGAAGCCGGAACTGCTGATTGTCACCTTCGGCAAAGGCTTCGGCGTGAGCGGAGCCGCCGTGTTGTGCAGCGATTCGGTCGCTGACTATCTGCTGCAGTTTGCCCGACACCTGATCTACAGCACCAGCATGCCTCCGGCGCAGGCCGTGGCGCTGTCTGCGTCGCTGGCGGTGATCCGCAGCGCAGAAGGGGGGGAACGTCGCCAGCGGCTGGCAGAGCATATCTCCCGCTTCCGCCAGGGGTTAGCGGCGCTGCCTTTCCACAGTCCCGATTCGCAGAGCGCTATCCAGCCGGTGATTGTCGGCGAAAACGGCCGCGCGCTGGCGCTGGCACAGGCGCTGCGCGAGCGCGGCATGTGGGTGACCGCCATCCGCCCGCCAACAGTCCCGCCGGGTACCGCGCGGCTGCGCTTAACCCTGACGGCGGCACATGAGGCACGGGATATCCAGACGCTGCTGGAGGCGCTCCATGATGCCGGTGAATAAACAGGCCGTTGCGGCGGCATTTGGTCGGGCCGCGCAGAGCTATTCGCAGCACGATGAACTGCAGCGTCTGAGCGCGGAGGGGCTTCTGGCCGCGCTTGGCGAGAATCGTTTTCCGCAGGTGCTGGATGCGGGCTGTGGTCCCGGCAGCAACAGCCGCTACTGGCGCGGGACGGGAAGCCTGGTCACGGCTATCGACCTCTCAGACCAGATGCTCGACGAGGCGCGTCAGAGGCAGGCAGCGGATCGCTATCTGCTGGCCGATATCGAGGCTATCCCGCTGGCGGATGCGCAGTTCGATCTGGTCTGGAGTCATCTGGCGGTCCAGTGGTGCAGCAGCCTGCCACAGGCCTTACGCGAGCTTTATCGCATGGCGCGACCAGGCGGGAAGGTGGCCTTTACCACCTTGCTGGAAAGTTCGCTGCCTGAGCTGAATCAGGCGTGGAAAGCGGTGGATGAGCAGCCGCACGCTAACCGCTTTTTATCGCATGAACAGGTGACGCAGGCGCTGGCAGGCTGGCGCTATCGCAGCACGGTACAGACCATCACCCTCAATTTTAGCGATGCGTTCAGCGCCATGCGCTCGCTGAAGGGCATCGGGGCCACGCACCTGCATGCCGGGCGGGAGAGAAAACTGCTCACCCGGGGACAACTGCAGCGTCTGGAGCTGGCCTGGCCGCAGCAGCGGGGTCATTTCCCGCTCTCTTATCAACTTTTTCATGGGATTATCGAACGTGACTGAACGTTATTTTGTGACCGGCACGGACACGGAAGTGGGCAAAACGGTTGCCAGCTCGGCGCTGCTGCAGGCGGCGCAAAAGCTTGGGAAAAACACCGCCGGCTATAAGCCTGTTGCTTCCGGCAGCGAGATGACGGCGGAAGGGTTACGCAACACCGACGCGCTGGCGCTCCAGCGCAACAGCACGCTTGAACTTGCCTATTCAGCGGTGAATCCGTACACCTTTGCCGAGCCGACCTCGCCGCACATCATCAGCGCCGATGAAGGCCGTCCGATTGATTTCGCCGTGCTGTCTGCCGGATTACGGACGCTGGAAAGCCAGGCCGACTGGGTGCTGGTTGAGGGGGCTGGCGGCTGGTTTACGCCGCTTTGCGAAGAAAACACCTTTGCTGACTGGGTGCAGACCGAGCAGCTTCCGGTCATTCTGGTCGTCGGCGTCAAGCTGGGCTGCATCAATCACGCCATGTTGACGGCGCAGGCCGTACAGCAGGCCGGGCTGCGTCTGGCGGGTTGGATAGCCAACGACGTGGTTGCGCCAGGGAAACGACACCAGGAGTATCTGGCGACCCTCAAACGCGTGCTCCCCGCGCCGTGCCTCGGGGAAATCCCCTGGCTTGCGGACGGCGCGGAAAATGCCGAAACCGGGTGTTATCTCGACCTCAGCGTCTTGCTTCCCGCGACATCCAGTGGGCGATAAGCTCGTCATCCAGTTCGTTAACGTGGCCCTGCGCCACGTTACGCCCGCGATAGAGCATGCAGAAACGCTCCGCAACCCGGCGGATAAACGACAGCTGTTGTTCTGCTAATAACACCGTCATACCCAGCTCCCGATTTAAACGCACCAGCAGCTGCCCCAGCTTCTGGGCGAAGCTGTGTCCTGCGCCGTGCAGGGGTTCATCGAGGATCAGCAGGCGCGGGCGGTTCACCAGCGCGTTGGCCAGCGCCAGCTGATACTGGTCATCCGGAGAGAGCGTGTTGGCGCGGGCCTGCCGCAGCGCATAGAGTGCCGGAAACAGGTCGTAAACGTCTCTTTTCGCCTCAGGATCGGGTTTCCCCACGGCCTGCATCGCAATATGCAAATTCTCATCGATGGTCAGCTGGGAAAAGATCCGTCTGTCCTGCGGGACATAGCCTATGCCCGGCATGGAACGGTGCTCTGACGCCTGGTTGAGCAAATCGCGCGGCGGCGCACCGGCTTCATGCCAGATAATGGTGCCGCTTTCGACGGGCACTTTTCCGGTAATGCAGTTCATCAGGGTCGTTTTGCCCATTCCCGGCAGGCCAACGACGCCTGTACACATGCCTTGCGGAAAATCTAAATCCAGGTTCCATAGCGTATGTTGGCTTCCGTAAAACTGATTCACAGCACGCAGACTCAACATCTTTCTCTCCTTAAAAATGTTTATTGATGACGCTCGTAGTCGACTGTGCAAAACGCCTGCCAGAAACCATAAAGTGATTAAAAAAGGGGCTTTTTTAGGAATAAGTCTCTGCGGATCGTCGTGCGGATCCTTAAATTGCACATCAACGGTGCCGGAAGCGGTGAATTATGGTGCAGGGCGCGAAATGGCGGTTTTGTGAGCGAGATCGCATGCGTTGGTTATGAATGACTCAACTGTTTATCATCAAAAAATAGCTATAAAAATTTTTTGTTGCCGCCTCGTGGGAAAAACCGGGAATTTGCCGAGTGGCGGTCTGTACGGGCTGGACGCAGTTATCCACTATTCCTGTGGATAACCATGTGCATTAGAGTTAGAAAACACGCGATAAGCGAGAGAATACGCGGGTTACGCCCGAATTGATGCGAAACACGGCTTTAGAAAATATCGCTTAGTAATTAACTGGTTAGATAAAATCAATTGCCGTCATGAAACTGTCACCCGTTGCCACAAAACTATCATTACCTGGCTTGACAAATGTTAAAAAAGGAAAAGTTCTGGGGATAACCAAGTCAGGCTGGTGTTTTATTTTGTCACAGTCTACATTTCAACCGGGATCGCGCTCATTCCCCGGGCGCTACTCTAAATATCCTGCCACGCTACTGGTTTTTCATCCAGTGTTTTTTACTGGCATTCCTGGCAACAACGAGTAAAATTACTCACCTGCCGCTTATAACGTCATCAGGTTGTCGCCCATGAGTAAACCGTTCAAATTGAATTCTGCTTTCCGTCCTTCGGGGGATCAGCCCGAGGCCATCCGCCGTCTGGAAGAGGGGCTGGAAGATGGGCTGGCGCATCAGACGCTATTAGGTGTGACGGGGTCAGGTAAAACCTTCACCGTCGCCAACGTGATTGCGGATCTCCAGCGCCCAACGATGGTGCTGGCACCCAATAAAACTCTGGCGGCGCAGCTTTATGGTGAGATGAAAGAGTTCTTCCCGGACAACGCGGTGGAGTATTTCGTCTCCTACTACGATTACTACCAGCCAGAAGCCTATGTGCCGAGCTCTGACACCTTCATCGAGAAGGATGCCTCAGTGAACGAACACATTGAGCAGATGCGTCTGTCGGCCACTAAGGCGCTTCTGGAGCGTCGCGATGTTGTGGTTGTCGCATCGGTTTCCGCGATCTACGGCCTGGGCGATCCGGATCTCTATCTCAAGATGATGCTGCACCTGACGCAGGGGATGATCATCGACCAGCGCGCCATCGTCCGTCGTCTGGCGGAGCTGCAGTATGCCCGTAACGATCAGGCTTTCCAGCGCGGGACGTTCCGCGTACGCGGTGAGGTGATCGACATCTTCCCGGCGGAATCAGACGATATGGCGCTGCGCGTCGAGCTGTTTGACGAAGAGGTTGAACGCCTGTCGCTCTTCGATCCGCTGACCGGACACATTGAATCGGTGATCCAGCGCTTCACCATCTACCCGAAAACGCACTACGTGACGCCGCGCGAGCGTATTGTGCAGGCGATGGAAGAGATCAAAGTGGAGCTGGCCGAGCGCCGTAAGGTGCTGCTGGCCAACAACAAGCTGCTGGAAGAGCAGCGCCTGAGCCAGCGTACCCAATTTGACCTTGAGATGATGAACGAGCTGGGCTACTGCTCCGGTATTGAAAACTACTCGCGCTTCCTCTCCGGGCGCGGGCCGGGCGAGCCGCCGCCGACGCTGTTTGACTACCTTCCGGCAGACGGTTTGCTGGTGATCGACGAATCTCACGTTACGATCCCGCAGATCGGCGGGATGTACCGCGGTGACCGCGCGCGTAAAGAGACGCTGGTGGAATACGGCTTCCGCCTGCCGTCGGCGCTGGATAACCGTCCGATGAAGTTTGAAGAGTTTGAGGCGCTCGCGCCGCAAACCATTTACGTCTCAGCCACGCCGGGCAACTACGAGCTGGAGAAATCCGGTGAAGACGTTGTCGATCAGGTTGTGCGTCCAACGGGTCTGCTCGACCCGATTATTGAAGTTCGTCCGGTGGCGACTCAGGTGGACGATCTGCTCTCGGAAATTCGCGCTCGTTCCGCCATCAACGAGCGCGTGCTGGTGACCACGCTCACCAAACGCATGGCGGAAGACCTGACCGAGTATCTGGAAGAGCACGGCGAGAAGGTGCGTTATCTGCATTCGGATATCGACACCGTCGAGCGCATGGAAATTATTCGCGATCTGCGTCTGGGCGAGTTTGACGTGCTGGTGGGGATCAACCTGCTCCGAGAAGGTCTGGATATGCCGGAAGTCTCGCTGGTGGCGATTCTGGATGCGGATAAAGAGGGTTTCCTGCGTTCCGAGCGTTCGCTGATCCAGACCATTGGCCGCGCCGCGCGTAACGTTAACGGTAAAGCGATTCTGTACGGTGACAAAATCACCCCATCGATGGCGAAAGCGATTGGTGAAACGGAGCGCCGCCGCGAGAAACAGCAGCGCTACAACGAAGAGCACGGCATTACGCCGCAGGGTCTGAACAAGAAGGTGGTGGATATCCTGGCGCTGGGCCAGAACATTGCCAAAACCAAAGCGAAAGGTCGCGGCAAGGCGCGCTCAGTGGTGGAAGAAGATACCGTCGTGCTGACGCCGAAAGCGCTGCAGCAGAAAATCCACGAGCTGGAAGGACAGATGATGCAGCACGCGCAGAATCTGGAGTTCGAAGAAGCGGCGCAGATCCGCGACCAGCTTCATCAGCTGCGGGATCTTTTCATTGCGGCATCGTGAGTAAAGCGTTGTTTTCTCCCTCTCCCTATGGGAGAGGGCCGGGGTGAGGGCATCAGGCCGGACAAAACGAACCTAACCCAGTGCCTGAATCGCCTTCTCCAGCGCCTCGCGCAGCAGGTGACGGTCATGGCGATATTTAATATCACTCGCCTCTAGCGGCTCCTGCACCACCACGCGGTCGCCAATACCCGATACGTCCACCTTCGGCCCCACCACGACACCGTCGATAATTTTTTTACCGACGTACTGCTCCATTAAATCAAGCTTGTCCGCCAGCGACAGGCTCGCCGCCGCCGGGCTCAGTTCACGTCCCAGGTTACCAATGTAGACCATCGGGGCGGGGGTGCGGCGCAGCGCCTGCGCCAGCTCTTTCACCAGCAGAATCGGCATCAGGCTGGTGTAAAAACTACCAGGGCCAATCAGGATCAGATCCGCTTCACCGATGGCTTCTACCGCTTCGCGCGTGGCGGGGACGCTTGGATAGGTCATTAGCTCCGTTGGCGGCAGGATAAGCTGATCAATATTCACCTCACCGTAAACTTCATGCCCTTCAGCGTCGATAGCCATTAAATCGACCGGTTGTTCAGACATGGGGATCAGAAATGCATCCACTTTAAGCAGATTACGGATCAGGTTGATGGCTTCGAGAGGCCGCACACTCAGGTGATCTAAGGCCTTTAACATCAGATTTCCGAGGTTATGCCCGGAAAGTTCGCCATTACCGCCAAAACGGTACTCAAACATCGCCGATGCGACGCTCGGTTCGGTAATTAACTGGTTCAGACAGTTGCGCATATCTCCCCAGGCAATCCCGCCTTCGGCACGTCGGATCCGCCCCGTTGAGCCGCCGTTATCGGTGGTGGTTACTATCCCTGTCAGCCTTGACCCGAGTGACGACAATGAGGACATGACGCGGCCCAGGCCGTGGCCTCCGCCAAGAGCGACCACTCGGTCAAGATCCGCAAAAGTGCGATTGCGCATAGGTATTCCTTATCACGTTCGATCGCGTAACAGTAACCTAACTACCCCTAAAAGACGATGCCTCAGCCGATGCAAAATGACGTATATCAATGTGAAAGTGTGGTTTTTGGGTATCCTGTAGCGAAAATGCACGATTAAGTCGCTATATATATAATTATATAGCGAAATGCGAGAATGGCGAAGTGATGATTTCCGCGTTACTATCGCTATAACCACGTTTTCATTTTTGAAAACATACACTCTAGCCCTGGCGCCTGTGTCGAACGATATGGCGCCCTGGCCGTGGCAAATTAGCCACCAGGGTACAGAAAGAAATGACTGTGCCTCCCGATCTGGAAAGGTGTACATGGCTTCACAACTTACTGATGCTTTCGCGCGTAAGTTTTATTACTTACGTCTGTCGATTACCGATGTGTGTAACTTCCGTTGCACCTACTGCCTGCCCGATGGCTACAAGCCGGGTAAGGTCACCAATAACGGCTTTCTCTCCGTGGATGAAGTGCGCCGCGTTACGCGCGCCTTCTCTGAGCTCGGCACGGAAAAGGTGCGTCTGACCGGAGGCGAACCCTCTTTACGTCGTGATTTTCCCGACATCATTGCCGCCGTACGTGAAAACGAACGTATCCGCCAGATTGCGGTGACCACTAACGGTTACCGCATGGCGCGCGACGTGGCGAACTGGCGCGATGCGGGCCTGACGGCGATCAACGTCAGCGTAGATAGCCTCGATGCCCGTCAGTTCCACGCCATTACCGGACAGGACAAATTCCATCAGGTGATGGAAGGCATCGACGCCGCATTCACTGCGGGGTTCGACAAAGTCAAAGTGAATACCGTGCTGATGCGTGATGTAAACCATCATCAGCTGGACACCTTCCTGGCGTGGATCAAACCACGCCGCATTCAACTGCGTTTCATTGAGCTGATGGAAACCGGCGAGGGCAGCGAGCTGTTCCGTCGTCATCACATCTCTGGCATGGTGCTGCGCGACGCGCTGCTGAGACGCGGCTGGATCCACCAGATCCGCCAGCGCAGCGACGGCCCGGCGCAGGTCTTCTGTCACCCGGATTACGAAGGTGAGATAGGCCTTATCATGCCCTATGAGAAAGACTTCTGCGCCAGCTGCAACCGCCTGCGCGTCTCCTCCGTTGGCAAGCTTCATCTCTGCCTGTTCGGCGACGGCGGCGTAGATCTTCGCGATTTGCTGGAAGACGATGCGCAGCAGGACGCGCTTGAAGCACGCATTTCTGAAGCGCTGACGCATAAAAAACAGACCCACTTCCTGCATCAGGGCAATACCGGCATTACTCAGAACCTGTCTTACATCGGCGGGTAATCAGTCTTAAGAAGGAATCAGAAGATGAGTCAGGTAAGCGCAGAATTTATCCCGACACGCATTGCTATCCTTACCGTTTCCGACCGCCGTGGCGAAGAGGATGATACCTCCGGTCACTGGCTGCGTGATGAGGCGCATGACGCGGGGCATCACATCGTCGATAAAGCGATCGTAAAAGAGAACCGCTACGCCATTCGTGCTCAGGTCTCTCAGTGGATCGCCAGCGATGAGGTGCAGGTGGTGTTGATTACCGGCGGCACCGGCTTTACCGCAGGCGATCAGACTCCCGAAGCGCTGATCCCGCTGTTCGACCGCGAAGTGGAAGGCTTCGGCGAAGTGTTCCGCATGCTCTCCTTTGAAGAGATTGGTACCTCCACGCTCCAGTCACGCGCCGTGGCGGGCGTGGCGAACAACACGCTGATTTTCGCTATGCCGGGCTCGACCAAAGCCTGCCGTACCGCGTGGGAAAACATCATCGCCCCGCAGCTGGATGCCCGTACCCGTCCGTGTAATTTCCACCCCCATTTAAAGAAATAAGCTATGTCACAACTGACCCACATTAACGCCGCCGGTGAAGCGCATATGGTGGATGTTTCCGCCAAAGCGGAAACGGTGCGCGAGGCGCGCGCGGAAGCGTTCGTCACTATGCTGCCAGAAACCCTGGCGATGATTCTCGACGGCAGCCACCACAAAGGTGATGTCTTTGCGACCGCGCGCATCGCCGGTATTCAGGCTGCGAAACGCACCTGGGACTTAATTCCGCTGTGCCATCCGCTGATGCTGAGCAAGGTGGAAGTGAACCTGCAGGCGCAGCCTGAGCACAGCCGCGTACGCATTGAGTCACTCTGCCGCTTAACCGGGAAGACCGGCGTTGAGATGGAAGCGCTGACGGCGGCCTCCGTCGCCGCGCTGACCATCTACGATATGTGCAAAGCAGTGCAGAAAGATATGGTCATTGGCCCGGTGCGCCTGCTGGCGAAAAGCGGCGGCAAATCCGGTGATTTTAAGGTGGACAGCCATGATTAAGGTGCTCTTTTTTGCCCAGGTGCGCGAGCTGGTCAATACCGACAGCCTGACGCTGGATGCGTCCTTCGAAAACGTCGCTGCCCT